>JAESFU010000031.1_pt1 | contig 429174 bp, 343 predicted proteins | sample 9269461 | NCBI WGS metagenome assembly JAESFU01 (sample SAMN14502556, study PRJNA617107) | algae metagenome | isolation source: Stenomitos rutilans HA7619-LM2 and co-occurring heterotrophs from cave walls | place: USA: Waikapalae cave, Hawaii | collected 2009-07-28 | reverse complement strand
TGGGTTTATGATCAGCCATGTTGGTGCAGGTATAGTTGAATGGCGTACTCAACAGATATTCGATGTATTCATGCTTTGCAATCATACGGCTAAACTCTCAAATTTGATGCACAAGCGAAAGTCCTATTAAGATACAACAGTCATTATCTAAAAACTGCAGTTCCTGCTCTATTTAGCATCTATAGCAAAACCTTGATTCTCTATACTTTATCACCATTCATAAAATTAATTCATTGTAAATTAAGCTTATAGGCATATTATTAATAATAAATATAAGCCTATAGGCTTAAAAAATAACTTTACAAATTAGCTTAAAGGCTTATATTTGACTTGTAGATTTAAGGTTATAGTCTTATGAAGCTACAAAACAATAAACTGATCATACGCCAGTTGGACCGGAAACTGCAACCGGTTCAGCCATTGAAAACACTTGTCCAACCGTCAGAAGGCTGGATCAAGCTGATCCGAAAAACCTTGAATATGTCGCTTCGCCAGTTGGGAAACAAGCTGTCTATAACTCCCCCCAGCGTTCGCGATATTGAACTTCGCGAACAGGAAGGCACGGTAACGCTCAAGACCTTGCGCGAAGCGGCTGATGCGCTCGATATGAAGCTGGTCTATGCGTTTGTGCCGAAAGATACGTCATTGGAAAAAATGATCGAACGCAAAGCGCATGATATGGCGGTTGGCATCGTGCAGCGCACCTCGTTGACCATGAAGCTGGAAGATCAGGAAAACTCGCAAGAACGGTTGCAACAAGCAGTCAATGAGCTAACCGAACAACTTCAACGCGAACTGCCTAAAAGCTTATGGGATTGATCGGCCTGTCTTATGAGGAGGGGCAAACCCCATTGGATGAAGACGAGAAGGACGGTCTGCTGATTCCCTCCATCACGACCCAAGGCGAGTTGGACGAAGTGGAGCAACGCAATATCGAAGACGCGATCCTATGGACGATCCAACGCAGACGGAAATTCACCGCCGACGAGATACTGACTGAGCAATTTATCAAAGAACTGCACCGGCGCATGTTTAGCAGCGTCTGGCAATGGGCTGGCGCGTTTCGGAATTCTAATAAAAATATCGGTGTCGATAAGTATCAAATTGGCATAGAGTTGAAAATGCTGTTGGACGATTGCAAATTCTGGATCGCCAACTCCACGTTCAGCCCTGATGAAATCGCTCTGCGTTTCAGTCACCGGATCGTTGCTATTCACTGTTTTTCCAACGGCAACGGTCGGCATTCTCGATTGATTGCCGATCTGATCATTGAGAAGATATTTGGCGGAAAGGTCTTTAGCTGGAGTGGGCAAAATCTCGTTAAAGGCGGTGAGCCACGTTCCGCTTACCTAACGGCCATCCGTGAAGCAGACAAAGGCCGATATGAGTTATTATTGTCATTTGCCCGGTCTTAATATTCAAAGAGCAACGCACTTTTTGACACTATTCACAAAAACAATATCTACTTACTATCGCCTGAAACCGCGCCGATGTTGCTGTTGATATTTTTGCTCTCGTTTTTCGCGTGTTTGTTGCGCCAGTTTTTTGACCTCTGCCTCATCAATAGGTTGGCCTTTTACGCCTTGTGATGGCTTTATTTGCTGCCCGCCACCTGATTCTTGCTGCCCGGTGGTGCGGCTTTCGATCTGTTGCTGCCGATAAGCCTTGATCATGTCAGCCGCTTTATCCTGACTTTGGGACATATCAGGCGATGGTTCAGGCGGAGCAGGTTCACCCAGATATTCCCTTTGTTCTCGGGAAAAGCGGGTTTGTAAGTCTTTGACCTTCTTTTCGTGCAGTTCTTTAAGCCTGTCTAACTGACCATCAAATCGGCTTTTATCGTAATGCTCTTTTTGCAATTGCCGGATGGTGGCCTGGTCTGCATAATAATCCTGATTCAGCCGTTCAAGCTCCTGTTCCTGTTGGGCTAAGAGATCACTGTATAAATAGAGAAGAGGACGATATAGCTTTAAGAACCGCTACACGATTAACCGATTGCCGAAAACTTGCTACAAGATAAATGTAAGACGCTTTAGGGTCTTTGTGCAAATTAATAACGGATCAGATACTAATGTTCTTGAAGCCAAGCGAAAAAACGTTCGCTTATTGGAGTTTAGTTAAATGTTACCGGTAAAAAAATATAACCCACCTAACAATACGATAGGCGTATGTTTTATCCCCTGTCAAAGGGGGATCATTTTTCATTCCTATAACTATTATACGATGAACGGTTTATTTTGGCTGGTTAATCAGGGACCTTTTCGGCATCATCCGTAAAAAAGTATCACCCTGCACGACTATACCTTTTTGCCCGTCTTTATCAAATGGATGGATACGCCGTATTTCATCGCCTGTAGCCCAGGATAGGGCTTTCCCGGCAATGGCTCCGCCCAGCATAATGATCCCCGCTGTCAGAAGGAAATCTGCAACTTTGTAAGAAGCCTTACTGTTGATCGTTTTCATGAAATTGTCTCCTGATGTTGATATCACCGTAAAACCATAGCACGATTATATTGAACTTCAATATCCGGCTTTACGACTGTTTACGTCCCGATTCAACCACATACTTACGCATGACTCTAATATCAACATAAATTAATAAGACAATGCATACCAGAGCCAGCAGGCACACGAAAACACCAATCATAATTAATCTGTCAATGTTATCCGCTAAGTAAGCGACCGTGAAAGCAAAAATGCTTGCTACTAACGTTCTTAGCCTGATAAAAAAGATGCTCTTGATAAAATCGAAGGCTTCGCCGGTCAACTTGTCGATGGTTGCTTCCGTGATTTTATCCGTCAGTTTGCTACCTCTCTTGTTTGAGGGTTTCGGGGAACCGGACGAACCGGCATTTGGCTCCTTGTCGGAGGAAGCCGCAGACGGTGCTTTGACCGCACTGGCGATGAACAGGCTAAGGAGTAGCCCGTAAGCGAGATTGTCCATAGGCTTTTATAAACATTTAGGTTAGTTTAAAAAGCCCATCTCTTGATAGTCTAAGACAGAGAACCAAAATAATGTAAAGAAGTAAATCTGCTTACATTACAAATCTTCGGAGAAATCTGGCTCCGACCACTAAGAGTGGGTAGTAGGGTAATCATCAAGGTTTGCAAAACGTATAGCAAACATACACCCCATATACTACGCGAATATTATTAGAATGAGTCTAAATAATTTTTTTTTTGGCTCTAACGCCACAACTAAGTAAAATTACTTATTGTACAAATTAGCTTATTTGCACCTCTACTGCTTTTTTTTATTTACATTATTCTCGTGAAGTAACATCATGGTCTCGACATAACTTGAGTAATCAAGCCGTCTTCCAGGCATTTTTGCAGGATGTAACAGCAAAACCGCCCTCTTGATCGCTTGGGGTTGCTGTTTTTGGACCACTCTTCCAATTCATCTGCTATCTGTTTCGGCACGGAAGTGCCTATATGTTCGCCAGGGGATTGTCTGGCCTTTTTGAGAGGAGCATCAAACAATTCTTTGTGTGCTACGGCGAATTCATAGATCATACCGACTAATGTAGAGGTTTTGATGACGTAAGAATTTGCAATTTCATCTAACTCTTGCCTCAAGTCTTTGACAGAAGTGGCATCGCCAACATTGATTGTTTTAAGAACTATGGTTTGCTCGGTAGCCATTTTGGTGGGATTATAGACTGATTAACTGAATGTTAACACCTGCTAAATAATCCACGAAAATAAGGAAAAATGCTTTCTTTCAAACAATTCCATAGATTTTAAAATTAAAAAAAATATTCTGAAAGAAGTTGATAGCCTTTAAAATGGGAGTAAATAAAATAGATTTTTCTTGACATGTAATCTATACATTCGCACTTTGGGGCACCGTTTTACACAACAACAGACTCTGTAATAGTTTTAGGTGTGTGGGGCTAAATCATCATTAATTTGCAAAATCGTAGAAATACACTGTCTTAATGAGACAGTGTATTTTTTTGCTTGGTTTGTTTAGATATTAAAGAAGGCGCGGCTATAATCGGGGTGGCAAGTGTATGAATATTTGATTTTGGATACTTGAGTGTAGCGCAACATCTGCTAACGAAATTGTATAATACTTTAGATATTACTGGATCGAAAAAGTGATCTATCGACAGATAATAACTGGATAAAGTCTCTATCTTTTTAATAAAGGGAATGATTTTACAACTGAACTACTAATATCCTATAGTTATAGAATTGACCTATTTTAAAAGATTGATTCACAGGAGTATCACCGCTAACTTATTCTTTCCCATTTAGAAGTTTCTGCAACAACTCGTTTTTCTCGCGCTCCATTGTTAACATGCGTTCATATAAAACAATATTTTGGTCGTATAATTCAACAATTTTGTCTATTGGATTAAACGTTGGATAGTAATTGATTACGCTGGCTTGATCGTGATTGTTTATAGTGTTCGCTACAATATTGACCGCTGCTTCATCATTGAAGTTTTCTATTACCTCTTCTGATACTCCTAACGCTTTCGACACTTTTTGTAAGGCTGCTTTGTCCAAGACTTCTTTCTGTTCTAACTGGGAAATAGCTTGCTGGCTAAGCCCTAAAGACGTTGCCAGAGCATCCTGCTTGATTCCCAGCATCTCCCGAATCCGCTTGACGTTGCGACCGTGATGTATCGTTTGCGTGTCCATGCACAAATCTAAGCGAAATCACGCTGGTAAAAAACAAGCGTCTGCCTTGTGCGATACAAGGAGTCCAACGGCCATCAACCCGATTGCAACCGGTATTTTTAGCCAAACAACGCTAACAACCGCTCGCCATGACCTCAACTTCTGCCAATGACATTCTCTTTGATGATTTTGCTCTGTTAGAACAGCATATCGGTCGCCAGCATCTGATCGCTACGTCGGTCAATGCCAATTGTGATTGTGCCAGTTCGCCCGTCCTTCATTCCAACTGCGATTGTGCAGGCTACCCCTCAACTTCACGCCATGACGACCGCGATCCCGATCAAATCGCCCCATCTGTTGGTCAGGCCGATTGATGAGGACCATTTCTACGCCGTCAACTGCGCCTATCCGCATTCCTTACGGATTTTAAATCAAGCGCAGCATCAAATTATTAGCGCGATTGACAATCAGGCCAGTATAGGAGCCATCGCGGACAGGCTATCTATTCCAGTTGGCGTTTTAGAGCAATTCTTAGGGCTTCTGTCGCAAACCGAAATTGTCCGGTTTGACAATGGGTTTAGCCAACCGCAAAAACCAGCCCGCCCGAATTCGCTCAATTTCTGGATTCACACCACCAACAGTTGCAATCTCACGTGCGGGTATTGCTACATATCCACGCTGAACACCACAGGCGGGATGCAGGAGGCAACCAAACGACAACTCTTGCAGAAGCTGGTTGAAACGGTCACGAAACGTAAACTTACCAGCATCAAGTTTAGGCTGGCAGGCGGAGAGCCATTGACGCAATTCAAATCGTGGAAAGGCTTTATTACCGAAGCAAAGCGAGCATTGAACGAATTAGGCTGCGACCTGCATTGCTCATTTATCACCAATCTGACCCTTTTGACAGACGAGATCATCGAATTTTCCAAAGCGTATGACATCAGCTACGGGGTTTCGATTGACGGGGTGGAAGTTCATCATAATGCAACTCGCACCTTCCGATCAGGAGCCGGGAGCTTTAAAACGGTTGATGCCAACCTCCGTCAACTCATCGCTAATTCTATTCCGGTTTCGACCAGCACGGTCGTCAGCAATGTTAATCTGGATGGGTTGCCCGATCTGACCCGCTACCTAATTGACCTGGATATTCCATTCCGGTATTCGATTGTCAAAGGCGAGGGGATTGATGGCGAACGCCTGGATCGCTATTTGTCCGAATCATACAAGATCATGCATGAGGCCATTCAAACCGGCTGGCGTTTCTCAAACCGTCATCAGTTCTGCGATCTCAAACCCAATGAGTTAGGCTTTCAGACGTGTGCATCAGGCTTTTCCGGCGGGGCAATCTATGTGGATGGCACGGTTAATTACTGTCATGTTCACTTCGGCGATCTCACCAAGCAGGCTCAGTCCATTTTTGACGATGAGCGTGACTTGGTGGATATGGTTGAACAAACCAGACACTATGAAGGCATGAAGTCAAAAGATTGCCAATCATGCCGTTATAAATCGGTCTGTACCAGTGGCTGCCCAGTGTATCGCGTTGCAGGAAAAGACCCCCAATGCAGCCTCTATCACAAGTTTATCCCCCTGATTTACGAGCTTCAGGCGAAAGAGCGGTTGAAATTATTGCAGGACTACGCGATGATATAACCTGTGTTCCCTCCTTTTTGGGCAGGTTTTCATGTCGGTGATTATTTCCATCATTATTCCGGTATTAGTGTTGCTGGTAACGGTAGGTCAGTGGCATCTGCAACGGATGCAACAGATTCACAACGAAAAATCAGTGAAGCCATTAGGCCAAATTCATTTTAAAGATCGTGATAAGACCATTTCAGTTCGCATCATCAATAATGGATTAGGGCCGCTCATTATTGACCGGTTTACATTCAGTAAGAGTGATAATATATATTGCAGCATTGCGGATTGTGTTGATCTGCCTGTCAAGTCTTTTATGCATGATGCAAGCGACGACCTTATGGAAAGAGTCGTTTTACCCAACTCGCACTTGACGGTTTTTGAAACCCGATTTGACGCGCATGAAAGCGAAGTTGAAATCAATCACGCTCGAAAGCAACTGGCACCTATCATATTAAAAGTGGAGGGACGAGATATTTACGATAACAAAATCGTTATTGAGCGAAACTTTAAATGGTTTGCCAGATATATACCGAAAAAAGGATAAGAGCGCAAAAGAAATTAATCTCGCACGAATAACAATAAATCAAATATGAACATGTTTTTTGCGGAAATTTTTCAAACGAAAATATCAGTTAAAAATCATATGTTACTTATTCTAATTAGATCAGAAGATTTTAAGTCTGGCTTAAAAGTGGTCTCCGCAAGTCATAAAATAAATTAAGATTTTACGATAGTAAAACTCAAATAATTTTATGAATTGGTTGTATAGTAAATGAATCAAACTGAGAGAAGAATTAAATTGAAGAATCACTATGCAAATTAAAATTACATCATAATTCTGATAAGGCCAGTAAATAACCGCTTAATAAACTAATTAATGAGTTTAATCCAATAGGCGTATTTTGCATATCGAATAAAGTAAAGTATGCTTTGATCCGTAGAGGGTATCTACATGTAACCCATGCCAGAAAAAAAGTTCACTTGTTCTGCATGGGTAGATGTGAATCTTAATATACTATCTTTATGTAATAAGAGTTCAGAGATATAAATTATGATTTATGTGTCATATTTATGGCTCTGAAGAAAAACAATCTTCTGTTATCCATACCAAATTAAATAATAATGAATTTGCTGTCTGATATTATAACAATCATTTTTAGCGGACTGCGTAAACTATCGCCAACGGGTTTAATTACTACGCTTCTTATAGCTACTATACTTTCAGTAGGCTGTTTCGTTTTATGCGATTATTATTCACGACTTTGGAATAAATCATTTAAGAAAACTATCACCCACAATATACTCAGTGTCTTAGCCGCAGCTTTAACTTTTATTTTTGTTATAGCATTCGCTTCAATTACTTTCTTCCAAGAAATTTCTAATATAATTATTTTAAAATGGCAAACTACAGTTAGTTTTGATAAAAAATGGCAAGCTGCAACATTTAGTAAGTCTTACCAAGCCGTTAAAGCTTGTTGTGAAAATTCTGAACCTTTTGATCAGTATAAAGATGGTAAAAATATTCCGCTTACTACTACTAAAGCACAAGAAGTGTTTGCACGAACATATGCTGATGAAGGTAGTAAACACTTTAACAAAACTCACCCCTTTTTAAAAATAATTTGGTCAGCTCCCCAAATCTCTCAGACAGATTTGGAAAAGGATGTTCAATATTATTTTGTTAATATTGGTAAAACATATCCACCTGAAAGAGCAATTGAGTTGGTTGCAGCCAAAGTAAAAAAGCATCTTAAAGAACAAACCCCCAAGGTAATTACCTTAACAAGAATAATATTAATCGTCTTGTTTTTTTTTGTACAAGCTGTCCCGTTTGGGTTAATAGGGTTTGCCTCTTATAATAGTCTAAAAGTTAAAGTTTAAATCTTAACACTTTTTAACGTGAACAATCTTATAATTGGTCTTGGTGGTACGGGTGGGAAAATTATTCGTGCCTTCCGAAAAACAATCTTCCAGGAATTCCGCAGTAATGCTCCCGCAGAAGGGGTGAACATTAATTATTTATATATTGACACCAACGAACGCGATTTAGAAGAGAGCGAATCCTGGCGCGTTTTAGGAACAAGCGTTGCATTAGGAGAGAATAGTAAATTACTTCTTAAGAATTCTGACTTAAATAGCATTTTAAGTGAATTAAACTCTCATCCAGGGATCAAAGATTGGATTGGCGATGCTAGAGAGTGGAATGAATTTCTAAGTGGTATGGCCGGACTGGCAATGGCAGGTGGGCAGAAAAGACGATTAGGGCGATTTTTGCTGGCGGCGAACGCAGATGAATTATCTAACCGAATTAAGCTGCAAGTCGCAAAATTACAGGAGAATGGACAACAAGAAGTTCATTTTCATATCTGTTGCGGCTTGGCCGGCGGTACTGGGTCAGGATCATTGATTGATGTTATTGCTCAAATTCGGAAGCTGTACGTCCCTAATACAAGCTTTAAGTATGCAATTACGCTATATTTATTTTTACCTGAATTGAATGCACCGCAAGAAAAAATACAGGCTGGATTTTATCATGCAAATGGTTATGCTGCCTTGAAGGAGCTTAACGCACTTGGTGTAGGCAACTACTTACCAATTGACATTTCCACTACGAATACCAATGGCAATACCAGGTTTACAAACAACACTCTAAAAGACCCATTTTTAGGTGCTTACCTTTTTTCTAATATAAATCAAAATGGGAATACGGTTGATGTAGATGAAGAGCTGCCAACTATTGTTACTGATTTCATCTATCAAAAACTTGTTTCGCTTCGAAGTACTGAGATTGAGAATAAAATTTCCTCACAAGAAAATAACGAAAATGGTGTTCAACTTACTGAGCAATCTGCTGAAAGTGCAACGCCAGAACGATCATTGCGATTTTTAGGGTTTGGTGTCAAAAGAATAGCTACGCCAGAAGAAGAAATTCGTGAATTCATCACATACAGTTTTGCTCGACAAGCTACCTATCAACTGCGATATAATTACTGGAATGATGAAATGGGATTCAGAAATTTAGCTCGTAATTGGAATTTTGGTGAGGAAGTCGCGGACAAAAGAACTCAAGAGAAGTGGCGTATTACTCTGGAACACCTTCAATTATCACTTCCTATTGTTGAGGATGCTGTCACTAAAAAATGGATGCCTATTGGCGATACATGGCGAATGGTTATGCCGAGCTTTAAAGACATAGCTAAATCCAACAACGATGCCAACTGGCTTGATGAATTACAGGTACTATGTGATAAGTACTATAACGAGAGCTATCGTAATATGGGCGTTAGAAACTTCTATGAAGCTAAAGCTCACGATCTTAAGTCATTAGCAAGAGAAGTTGTTAATCGGGTGGAGAAAGAGTTATTTACTGAGTGGAGAAATGGGGTCAAATCTTTATACGATTTTAAACAGCTATTAGAAGCATTGGCCGACAACCTGAATACAAGGCGAAATGATTTACAGACTAAAATCACCCGCAACAATACGGCAGTGGAAGATACTAATGCTAGAGCTCTGGCTAATAGAAAATCATGGGCAGATATGGGTATCTTAGCACGGACTATGGGTAAACCAAAAGAGTTATTAAATGCTCAAGGAGCCGTTTTTGAAGAACTTTATATCTATAGAACCCAAGCTGAAGGTCTTCAATTTGCGGTAATTTTTGTAAATGAGATTTTGGAACAATTCACAGAATTAAGATCACAAGTGGAAACTGCAAATAAGACACTTGATGAAGCTCTGAAGGTTTTCGAAAAGAATATAGATGAACGATGCAACGATAAAGATGAAGATTTGCGAAAGGAGAGCAACTATAAAAAACAGGTTATACGTTTCTACGAGCCTGAGAAAGTTAGAAATGTCACAAAGCGCTTGGAACGAGATAAAAGACAACAGGATACGCAAACATCTAATGTACGCAAAGCATTGATTGACCCGCTGGGTAATGATCAATCCTTTAGACTTTTTAATACGTTGACCTCTCAATCACATTTTATTGCAACATTAGAAAAGACATGTGATCATAACGCTCGCACTGCTGAGGCATCTTTGGATACTAAGGATCGGTTATTTGATATTGGTATTATTGCTAAACTCAAGGCATTATATGGGAGTAGGGAGGAGGATTTAAGAAAGTACGTCAAAAAATTGGTGGACTACTCAGGATATTTTTTGATTTTGAATCAAAATGAAGTCAACCGGGTTGGCGATGGAGCTGTCTCAAATAATGTCAGGAAAACGTTTACGGTTATATTACCAGAAGTACCAGAACATAGAGATTTTATAGAAAAGCTCCAGACAGCTTTTCAAGAAGCGGTTCAGGGAGTCACAGTTCAATTTGCATTTTCAAGCCGTAAGAAACATGAAATCGTATTGCTTTCACTTATTAATGGACTTCCTCTGCGATATGTAGAACTGGTTGGAGCGTTAGGTGAAAAATATAATGAGCGAATAGCAAAAGAAGACAGCAAAAGAGCTAAGATGTTCTTACATACCGAAGGAGATGGCTCCAGCCTTCCACGGCTTTTTATAGCTTCTGAGGTAGATAAACAACAGGAATTGGAGCGTATCCGCCAAGCAGCAATACCTTATATTTTGCTAGCGCATACTATGGGTTTATTGGAAGAAAAAGAGGATGAAAATGGCTACCAGAAGTGGGCATTTGTGCAACCAAATGATTTTGGGAGAATGGTACCTAGGGTTTTTATGGACAAGAAACTGTCACAGTGCTACCAAACGCTTAGCCGTCAAAGCGCAGAGTTTCTTGAAAGTATTGTCAAACCACGATTAGATACCGATTACAAACATAAGGCTAAAAAAGAAGAGCTTAAGAAGGCACTCATTGAATTAGTGAAGCGGATTGGTACAGAACGCGGTAAAGAAGATCGCGTTTATATTTTGCATGAGGAATCGGCAGGAAAACTAATAGAAACCCTAAAATCTGAGTAATCAAATGGCTAAGCAAGGCATCTGCGTTAATATTGGCAACTGCGAGAATGCTAATAACAAAAAAGAAATAACAGTTCAGGATGGACAAGAGTTTACTTGCCCTGAGTGTGGAAAACCTCTGGTAGCAGTCAATAAAGAAAGAACATCACCACCGAATTGGGCATATTTGCTTGGCGTTGTTTTGCTTATTGGCCTAGGCTGGCTAGGGTGGACTTTCTCTAAAGCCCCTACACTCAATAACCAAAAAGAAGAGGTACAAAGTGATTCCTCTAAAAAAGACGGAATCACTCAGGAGCAGGCCAACTTACCGTTTGATACTACAAGTAACGCAAATGCATTCTTGACGGATTTTAATTACCTGCCGCCTCTACCTGACGCCAAAAAAAGCGTCCTAAAAGGTATCGTTGAATTAGGCGCTACGGGATTTAACTCATTTATAATAAGAGAGGACGAACAAAGGAATTGGAAACTCGAAAAAGCTGCTTACGGCTCTAGTTTAGTTTATGAGCATATGGCAACAGAAGATGAAATAGTTAAAGGCTTGAGGGAGTATATTGCTGATATTCTCAAATATGGGGTAAAGCCTAAAAATATTCATTTTATAGCAAGTTCAGGAGCTGGTAAAGAGGAGAATGTAATTAAAATTATGGATGTGATGCGTGATCAATTAGGGTATAGAGTTAATACTGTAACTCCTGAACAGGAAGCTAAATTTGCCCTTAGATCAATCTTGCCGGAGAAGTATGAAAACAATGCTTTCGTCGTAGATATGGGTTCATCAAATACGAAAATATCTTTTATTCAAAATGGGAAAGAAGTAGGTTTCGACACTTTTGGATCAAAGTATTTCCAATTAGATCATAGTGACAATGAAGTAAGAAACGATATACAGAAAAAATTAGCCAGTCTACCTAAAAATGTTCGAGAGACCTGTTTTATAATGGGTGGGGTACCTTATGAACTGGCTAAGCAAATTCGTAAAGATAAAGAGCGATATAATTGTCTAAAATCGCCAAACGCTTATACACCAGAAGGAGATAGACAAAAAGCCGGATTAGTGATATATTCAGCAGTAGCTCAAGCAACGCAGTGCCGACAGTTTGTATTTGACTGGGATGCTAACTTTTCTATTGGTTACCTACGTTCAATAAACTAAGTGCTATGAATCGAAATATTTTTTTAGTAGCGTCGCTGATAATTATGATTTTATTTCAAAATTGCCAACGTCCGCTTGCGAAACTTTCAAAAGGAGCAACTATCAAAGAGGAACATTTAATTAACTGTTTCCAAGAAGGGGTTCAATTAGGCGGTCGGGAAGTGTGGTGTGAAGCTTCAGCTATCTTTTATGATGGTAGGAACTTATATTTAGCGAATGACAAAGATATGCCAGGAGCAGATGCGTCTGTCTTCTATATACCTTATGCAGAAAAAGATTTAATTAATGAAAAACCTATTTACTTTTCACAACCTCAACTCAAGTCAAGTCATAAATTTGAAGATTTTGCGCTTACACCCAGCCAGAAATATGTTTTCCTGACAACTGGGTTTGATAGAATTAAAGAGGGAAGTGATGAATGGGATGGATATAACTCATTACTTTATTGGCCGGTGAGTAAGTCGGTCCAAAGTATTAATCCTAAAATAGCGAAACTTAAGCCAGAAGAAAAATATTCTTTAAGCCTTAGGATGGCTTTATCAAAAACATTACGTTCAGAAGAATTCCCTAATGGAATGCCCTACTTCAAGATTGAAGGACTCGCAGCTACAGATGATAAGCTATATTTTGGAATTCGTGAAGAAGGTAAAAAGTTTGATGACTTTAAATACAAAGTTAAAGTGTTAACTGTATCTTATCACTTTGTTGCAGATACTTTAGTCATGTCTGATAATTTTCAAACTCTAGCGGATATAAATTTGACTAATTTAGACCCAACCCTTCCCCAAAATTTAGCTTTAGCTTCTATTGAATATGATAGTAAGAGAAAGGTTTTTTGGATTTTGACTTCTGTAGAAGATCCTAACCAACATAATTCTGCTTATTTATGGTGGGCTTCCGAGTCTGACCTAAAAGCAGGAAAGATGAATATAATAAATGATAAGATTTCAAAGCAACCATTAAAATTTGATCACAAGGCAGAAGACCTAGCCTTTATAAGTAAGAACCGTATATTTATTATTCATGATGATGATCGTAACAAGACTAAAGTAGATAATAAAACGCGACAACCTAACCAAGCGGCTTATTCAATTGTAGAGCTTGATTAATTGGCAATAAGCTGTAGGCAGTAGTTAATCTAAAGATTATTACTTTGCATCAAACTTTCTTTATAGCCAAAATAGCAGACTCAATTAAGAGATTTTAAGATGGATTCAAGCCCATCTATATCTCGGAGGTAAAGTTCAAATATAGTATTATTGATGAAATTCCTCGTATTTGGCTTGGTTCGCATCGTCTTAACAAGTGCCAGCCATGACGGATATAGCGCGTCCAGACGATTAAAGCCATTGAAGAAAACTTGGAAGTTGGCAAGTGCGAAGCAGAGCGCGTAGGCGTTCGGGTCAAGAGCCGCATTATCGAGCGGCCAGTCGAGGAAAACGTCCGGCTGCGCGAAGAACGGGTTGCCACGCCGTTTTCCAAACAGCCGTGCCTCCTAATCGATCTGTTGTATGAAGAAGGCCAGGGTCATTCTTCAAATACAGCCTCGACGCTATTCTAAATTTTAATTCAGATCAGATAGGAAATACTTATTTGAGAGAGTAAGCCTTAACGGTATTGTGGAAAAAAGTAGGCACGAATAATGTTTGAGTTTTTGGATTATAGCCAATGTCGGCCGAGTTGATTTTCTGACTTGATGTATCCATTTTTAGCTCGGTCGTGCCATCTGCTCGGACGTACCAGATTTTGCCGCCCCATTCGGTGACCATGTACGTCTTGTTTCCCAAAGCGACGATGCCATCAATACCACCCATACCTTTGGCAACCGTGCCTAATTGCTTCGTCTCTGGATTTAAGGTTAGCAATGATCCATCGCCATTACCGATCAGCAATTGATTGTTTTCAAACAAAAGCCCATTCGTGCCTTTCAGGGGCGCACCGGACAAGACCAGATTGGCTTTGCCATTGGTTATCGCCCACACTTTGCTGTCATTCGAATCCGTGACATAGACAACTCCCTTCTGGGTATCGACGGCAATATCATTGAGAAACTTAGCCCCTTCAATCGGATACCGGTTCAGTATCTTTCCGGTCGCTAAGGCTATTTCGGCCACTTGGGTCATTTCAGTTACGTACAGTTTATCACCCAGAATCCCCATGCCTTTGGTCGAATTGAGATTATCCGTAAACTTTAACTGGATGACTTTTCCATCCATGCCCAGTTTGGTGATGTAGCTGCTCTTATTTTCCAGCGTCGGATTACCGTTGATACAAGCGACGTATAAGACGTTATTGCTTGGATCAACTAAAACACATTCGGGAGTCCGTAGCGTCGTATCAGTTTCCCAAACCGGTTTTAAATTGATTGTTTGAGCCTGAACGGAAGAGAGCACGCTAACAAAGAGGCTGCTCATAACGAGGAGAAAGGCTTTTTTCATTGGTTGCAAGGTTGAGATTAATAAAGTAGAAAGAGACGAATGCGTTTGACTATAAGGCGCAACCAATGTAAATAATTTCTATGAATTATCTCTCTTTGTTGCAAAACGACGAATACAGGTGTAATCCTCAATGGATGATCTGTCTTCGATCTAATACGATAGAATTAAAGCTAATAGGGATATGGGTAGAAATAAGCGTAGATTTTTAGTTCGAACGGTATTTTCAAACTGATTTCAAGGTATTATAGGATTTGTTTGTCTTCTGCTCGAGGAGCCATCTACTCATATTTTGCCGTCTAATAAAGTCCAAGATTATTTATTAAGCCCCTGTATTTCATAAATTTTTCCTTCAACAACGTCTAAATAGATTTCTTGCAATCCAGTATAGATATGAGTAGAATGAGTGGTAGAAATGCCGCTTACCGAACTCGCTATCAAGGCTCTCAAGCCCAAAGAAAAGCTTTATCGCGTTGCCGATAGTGGCGGATTGTGCCTAGAAGTAACCCCTGCTGGCGGCAAACTCTGGCGTTGGCGTTATTATCACAATGGCAAACCCCAAATGCTGGCTATAGGGCGTTATCCCACCGTTTCATTGGCCGAGGCCAGAGATAAACGCGATCAAGCCCGTAAACAACAGCAAATCGGTAAGCATCCGACCCGCGAGAAGAAAGCGGAAAAACTGCGCCGGATCGTAGAAGGGGAAAACACCTTTGAGCGCGTGGCGCGTCAATGGCTATCTGTCAAACAAACGGGTCTTAAGGAAAAATATCACAAGCAGTGTCAGACACGCCTTGAACAGCATATTTTTCCGTTGATTGGCGCACTGCCTATCACTGAAATTATGATACCGGACGTTGTACGAGCTATAGAAAGAACAGGGCAGCGCGGCACAATCGAAACCGCTAAGCGAGTTAAACAACTAACAAGTCAGATATTCCGCTATGCTGCCCAGCGCGGTATGTGTTTCCATAACCCAGCTTCCGACTTGCGGGATATTCTACCGTCTGTCAAAGAGAAACATCACGCCTGTATTCATCCGAAAGATTTATCGGACCTGATGCAAGCTATCAATGCCTATGAAGGGGATACTTTAACGGTCGCTGCTATGCAACTCTTAGCCCTGACCTTTGTGCGGACAGGTGAACTCATTGGGGCAAAGTGGTCAGAGATAGATTGGAACCGGAATGAGTGGCACATACCAGCCGAACGGATGAAAATGAAGCGTCCGCATGTCGTGCCGCTATCAAAACAGGCTATATATATCCTAAAAGCCCTACAGCCAGTCACAGGTTATAGGGAACACGTCTTTCATAGTGGAGCCAGCAAAAGCAAGCATATCAGTAACGGGGCGATCTTAATGGCGTTACGGCGCATGGGCTATCAAAATCGCATGACTGGTCACGGTTTCCGGTCACTCGCCAGCACGATTTTGAATGAAAAAGGCTACCCGCCCGACGTGATCGAGCGGCAATTAGCCCATGAAGACAGCGATAAAATCCGTTTAGCCTATAACCGCGCGGAATACATGCCTGAGCGAAAAAAGATGATGCAGGATTACGCTGATCTGTTGGATAAATCTACACGAATGAAATGTTTTTTGAAATGATATGCATAAATTACCCTATTTCTTATTCAAAGTAATTCTTTCTTATTTTGGATATGGTACGGTAACTGTATCTGTTTCAGCGATATTACTTTCGTTAAGATTATTATCACGAATCTGAATTTGAAACTTTGTTGGATACATAACATAGTTTTTAACGTACACAAATATTTTATTTAAATATAATATACCTTCTTTAGCTCCTATTGAATTACTACTAGTTAAGGCAGGGAAAAATAGAACATCTCTACTGACAGGAGACTCTATCTTTTCAAATTTATTATTTATAAAACGAAATGTTGTAACTTTATAGTTGGTCCAGTCTCCATTTGATAAAAAGCGATTGATATCCTCGGAAGATAAGGGAGAATTTATCCCCAAATTCCCGTCTCCATCTCGAATATCTAATATTAGTAAAACAGAATCCTGTAAACCTCTACCCGCGGGGGTTGACATGTATTTATATACACGAGTTGAGGCTTTGACTATTTGCGGTATTTCAGAATAGGAGGGTTCTTTTGTACACGCTGAGGTAAGCATGCTTACAGCATACAGAATTTGAATAAAATTATATAATAATATTCTATTATTCATGCTTTTACATTTACCGGTGATAAACGTTATTCTCATAGTAAGGAATATAATAAATTAATTCAGTATGAATAAGCGAGATGTATTGTATCAGTCTCAACTTCGTTACTTAAATTTAATGCCCGATCTCGAATTTGAATTCGAAACTTTGTAGGATATAGAGTATATCTTGTTCCATATGGATAGATCTGTCTTAAATCTAAATCTCCTTCAATTGCTCCTTTTTTTTCCTTCCTGCTTAACTGGGGAAACAATAAAAAGTTAGTCTCACTAAAGCTAAGCTCTTTATACTGATTATTCTCAAGACGAAAAGTCCTGATCCTATAGTTGCCCCACCCGCCTGTCTGTATATATCGAGTTGAATCAAGGCTAGTCAATGGGAGATCATTACCTAAATCGCCATCGCCATCCTTAAAACCAATTGTGATAATCAGTGAATCACGTTTGGCTTTGCCTACACCATTTCCAGCAGAAAGCAAATATTTGTTAAATCCTTTAAAGGTGATTTGGGGTGTGTTGGTGAAATGTGGCTCTGTAGAACAGTTTAAAACTACAGGGCTTAACAGAAGTAATATTTTTAGCTTTGATTTCATGAACATAGCTGATTTTATAATACCTAACGACTTCTCATGTTTAAAATTGTTCAACTACTCGCTTTTACATATGCTTAAGAAGGTATAATATGATTTAAAATTTATACCTACCATTTAGTCCCAGCCAATAAGTTGCTTTTAATTCTTCTATATTTTTATAGGATAGGTATACACCAATTGAGAACCGCGTACTGGGAGAATACTCATATAATACTTCTGCACTATAACCCAAACGTGTACCATTAATTTTTTCTTCTGCAATAGTTACGATTTCAGTGATATTAAATATTTTAGCAACCTTGATAGTTGGTGTTTTGTAAATATTGTTTATAAACCAAAGCGAAGGCCCGATTCCAAACCACAGACTATGTACATTCTTCTTTATAAAATTATGGCTTAAAGTAAGATCATTAGTAAAACATGGTCCATTTTTTGGATTGTAGTCAGGAAGAATTATTGGATTATTCAAAAGAGAATTTTCAACAGATAAATAACTTATTTTATAGTCTAATTTATTATTATTATCCTCTGAAAAATAGCGAGAATATTTAACTAAATAACTTATTCCTATAGCATCGATTTGGTTTATACGAACGTAGTTAATGGATACGCCAAACGAATTTTTTAAAGACTGTCCATAAGAGAAATTATAGAAAAAAACAAAAATCGATCCGGTTAGAAAACTAATCTTGTTCATTGTAGACGAAAGCTATGCATTAACAACAGTTTTTTATAAAGACATAACTGTTGTTAATGCAAGTGGTTATTTTAGGTGCGTTTATTGTCCACTGAAAACAAAGTGAACAGGGGAATCGCTCTTAACAATGATTGGTCAAATGCGACAACTCAGAAATCTTTTATATATATGTCAACAGCCGAAACTCTGCAACTGCCATCTGCGCGGTCAGATTCTAGTTTATAGTAGTACCAACCGTTAGTATACGATGAAAAAATTTGACTTGTAGTTGTCCCATAATGATGAACTCCGTCCCATCCGTTAGTATTGTTCGTGACCGTCGTTGTATTGACTAACGGATAATTCGGTGATGGTCCATACAAGGAAAGTGTTAACGTGGGATCATCAGCAACCGGGAAATACCCTTGTCCCCCACCCATATTCTCAGTATACCAACTTATGTTCACAGTATTAGGTTTGGGAATATAACTGTACTGATTGTACAGAGTGTTTTGCGCATTCGGGGTTCGAAATGCTATCCATACATTGCTACAGTCGTCCCTGCCTTTAGGAGAATGCATAGCTTTTGCGTGATTAACTGGAGGGGCATCTTTTGATGACGGATTGGTAATATCCTCATAGGAACACCCAAGGGCTAGGAAAAGAAAGCTTAGAATTGCAATTACATTTTTCATAACTTTAGATGGTTTAATGGTAAAACATTAGACTTTTTCTTTTTGGCCCCACTCTGTCTCGCAAACTGTTGTGGGGCTTTTTTATAAATAGAGGTGATTAACACTAAGTTAACTTGTGTCCTCAAAAGATGCCACGTGTGTATTAGTCATCGTTTTTTACTCGAAATAAGTTAATAAGTTGTTAAATAATAGTAAATTTAAGTGAAAATGTATTGAGATTACAAGGGGGAATATCCGGTATCTACAGGGGAATTTCACCGTATTACTAACCGTAAAAACACGTGCCTAAATACGGATGTTAGGTAATTTAATGGTTATGCAATCGTAAAGGATTTTGTAATTCATTTTTTAATATATGTATATCACAGATTGATCTTATCGGTAAGCTGTATATTGTTTTCGACTCCTTTGTTAATAACACTGAATACTTATTTGTGAATTATTTATAGCTACTCTGAAAACCATTCATGCAATTTTGTATGTCGCTCGCTTTCCAAGCCGTAATGCGCGGAGCCAGTTTATAGGGTTTGGGGAATTGTCCCGTTTTACACCCATTCCACCATGTCGCTTTGCTGATCGGAATGAGTTGCAAAACCTGATCTAATCGTAAAAAGCCTGAAAGCTGATTATTCACTGAAGTTTCGTTCATTTATGATCTCCCATAGAGCACTACGTTTATCTTGTATCATGGACTGTTGATTTTCTTTGAAGAATGGTAGCTCATTAAGCTTAAATACAGACCATTACATTCAGTTGGATAGAAGACGTACTAAATTCAATGGGAAGTATAATCAATCTATACGATGACCTATATTCTCATAGCAGTAGCGTCAGTAATTGCCGGATGGCTGGCGCGGGGTTTTCTTAACAAACACGTAATCAATACGCCCAATCAATCGAATCGCCAAGCGACTGGTCAGATAGGCCAACAGATAGCGCAAACCCAAGAACAAACAGTGGATGGTAGAATCAGCGTAAATACGCGAAAACAGAAGGAGACCGAAAAAATCCCTTTAACTGTCGAGGGTCTGAACGAAGCGGAGCTAGACAAAAGCTATAATCTGTACTTGGCTTACAATGACACCGAAAAATTATGCATGTCGGTCGGGTATTTTGAAGCGCAGTCCATCGCGCTCGAAATCGAAAATATGAAGCCCAATCGACCTTTGACCTTTGACGTTCTACAAACGTTGATGCTGGCCGGTCATTTCACAGTAAAAGAAATCGTTATTGACGCACTTATTGATCGAATATTTTATGCCACCGTTGTTTTACAAGGCCGTGAAGGAGAGATAGACTTGGATACAAGACCTTCAGATGCGGTGGTTATAGCCCTGAAAAATAACGCTCCTGTTTATACCTACAAAAGCGTTCTACAGATGTACCAAAACCGGTGAATCGTCTCAGAATCACCCGCGATCAATCTGATATGCGTTTTTTGCTCATTAAACGACGCTAAATAGGCGAGTCGTTTATTATCCGTCATTAATAGGACGAATTACCTATCAATCCGCCTTATTTGCTGTTATAGTACGACTATATTCCTATTAAACATGCGCCTATATGGAGAACGGAAGCCGATTCTTAGGGTAGGAGGGCAAGATGCAAACCATTGACGAATTGCTGTTAGATCGGAGGGAAGCGGCTAATTACCTTCGTATTTCACCTGGCACGTTAGCTGTATGGGACAGCACAAAACGCTACGACCTGAAGCCGCTTAAGGTTGGCCGGTCGGTTCGCTATCGCCGTTCGGAACTGGATAAATTCATTGAACGCCAGCTTCAGCAGTAAATAACCCTCAATTCATTGCCATCATTTTCAGGAGGTCGCCGTGAACATCGATCAGGCGAATGCGATAGCTATTGTCAAAATTTTAAACCGGCTGGGTATCAACCCCCGACGCACCACCTTTGATAGAGCCTTGTATCTGTCGCCGGTACGAAACGAGAAAACGCCCAGCTTTTGGGTCTATCTCAAATCCAATCGCTGGCATGATTACGGCGATGGGCGAGGAGGAGATTCGGTTGATTTTGCGCGGGCGTACTTGAAATTCACCCGTGAAGCGGACACCACCGCCGATGCGTTGCGGTGGCTTAAAAACATGGGCATTGCCGGGTATGAATTCGCCCCTGTTGACCGATATATGGAAGCCGCCACTCAGGATGAAACCGCACTCATCCTCAAATCCAAAAAGCCCGTTCAGCATATTGGCCTGATCCATTATCTCGACAAGCGCGGCATTCCTCTGACTATCGCCCGTCGCCATTTGAAAGAACTTCGTGTTCAGAATACGCGAACAAATAAGTATTTCACCGCGCTTGGTTTTGCCAATGAAGAGGGCGGTTTTGAACTACGTAATCCGTTCTTTAAAGGCACCTTGCGGCCTAAAGCCATCAGTTTTATTCGCGGCAAAGTGCCGAAACCCGAAGGTATTCATCTCTTTGAAGGCGTGATGGATTACCTCTCCGCTGTATCACAGTTAAACGGTCACGGCTTTAAAGACGATGCGATTATCCTCAATTCCCTGTCCTGTTTCAAACAGGCCATCCCGTACATTCAGAATTACGGCTATCGCGTTCTGTATAGCTGGATGGACAACGATGAGGCCGGAGTAAAAGCCACGGCTGCCCTGACGGAATTCTGTCAGACACAAGCCGATCTCAAGCACACCCCCATGAACAAGGTCTATGCCCCGCATAAGGATGTCAATGCATGGCATATTCTCCGCACATTATGCGGAGAATAGTTGCCTTAATCTCCGCAAACCCCTGATTACTCGCTTTTGACGGCAATCTCCGTGACCACAGTGACCGAGGTTTGACCCTCTATAAAATAGCGTGGATGGCTGGCTATAATGGTTTTCGGGATGTGATTTAGCAACAAATCGAACAGCAGCCCTAACTGATAGCCTTTCAGCGTGACGATTTGTCCGCTGAAATAAAGAAGCATCACATTCAAACTATCGGTTAACACCAGATCGACCGATACCAGATAAGCGTAATTGAAAAACGCCCTGCGGCCATCATCCCAGACAAAACAGACATTGCGAACTGAACTGTCGGCATCGTGAATCGCTACCCCATTGCTTAAGGTTGCGATGTGACTATCGGTCTCTCGCAAATCCTGCGCCGGTTGACCGAAATTTCCCCTGAACTCATGGATGTGGTGCATGACTATTCGGCTTTCGGTGAACGGGTTTTGCCACCGGCTTTGGTTCGCGTTTGGTTTTTATAGACGTTGTAATCGGCGGCTTGGTACGTATCAGGTGCTCCGCCGTTTTCCGGTCTACTTTTTTGCGCTGCACCAGTTCCAGCGCCGATAGACGATCCCCTAATTCGGACGCATTCGCCAGCAAAGCGGCTTTGTCGTCGGTGTAGATATGCACCCCATCGCGCGCCCGTGATACCGAGACGTAGAACTGGTTCAAGTTGGTGGCGGCAAAGGCGGCTGCCGATTGCGCGATAAACACCTCATCGACGGTTTTGCCTTGTGCTGCGTGTGAGGTCACGCAGTGGGCGTAGGCCAAATGGCCGAAGCTGTTTGGCAGGGTGTATTTGACCTTGCTGATACTGTTGCGAAGCCGCACCGTGCCGTTTTTATCAATAGCCACCACCTCCATAAGCTGCCCGTTATTCAGCCGCTTTTTATTGCTGTCAAACCCGTTGCGGGTAATGCGGATGGCATCGCCTTTGGCGAGGTTGATTTCACTTTGCCGGTACACGTCGAATTGCTCAAACCGGTCGAGAGGGAGAGGAAGTTGATCACCCTGTTCATTCTGCACTTGGACTTGCCCGTCTTTGACGATGACCACCGACCAGCGCGAACCGCGCGCGAGGCCAGCCACGTTCTGATTGAACTGAATGATCTGGCCTACCTTGTAATGGCGAGCATCGCTTTTTTCCGCAACGGTCATGTTGGTGTTGACCAGTTGCAGGGCAGGGGATTCGATCTCCGCAATCCGTCCCGCTTGCCGCAGTTGCTCACGAATGGCCTGCGTCACCAGTTCACCTTGTTGGTGCGTCGGCGAGATCACCAGTGCCGTTTTGCCCTTCTGCAAAGCCGCAACGTAATCCGTCGCTAAAGCTGCAAACGGATTAACCGCAGGCAGCGTTTTGATCGCTCCCATGCCATCCAGCAGGGCAAAGGCTTCACCAACCTTGTTGTCGGCCAACGCCTGTACCGCCTTGCGATAGTCAACGGCCCGTTGCCGGAATATCCGGCTGACCTCCGCCGATGCGATACCGGCCACTGTATTGAGAATCCGCAAGGCATCCCCGCGCACGACGCTTGCATGCTGGCGCGTGTCCCCGCTTAAAATGAAACGGGCGTTTTGGGCGATGCACAACCGGAGCAGGGCGGTCATGTCGGCGGTGTTCAATAACCCCGCTTCATCCACCCACAACACCCCATCCAATAGCTTCTCTTGCAGTTCAGGGGATAAGAGGAGCTTGGCGACAGTTTCAGCCTCGCTAAACCCTTCATCCCGCAACACGCCCCGTGCCGCCTGAGCGGTGGGGGCTACAATCGTCACGGATCGGCCTGTCTGCTCGATCAGCCGCACGGCCTCCCGCATCAGGGTTGTCTTGCCGGTTCCGGCACGCCCGCGAATGATCGCCACGCGGTTGGCGGTCGTCAGCACATGGCGGACGGCCTCAAGCTGTTCCCCGTCTAAAGCAATATTCGGGGCAACCGGATAAAGCGGCTGCAATATGCCCTGGCCTTGCCGCGCCAGGGCGACCATGCGCTTTTCTTGGGCCAGCACCTCTTTCGTTGTGCAGAGCAGCTTTGACCCGTCCTTGATTTTTATGATCCGTCGGTCATGGCCAAAGGACGCTGTAATCTGATCGACCTTGACCGACGAATGGCCGATACCATACCGGTAAGCGGTTTCAAGAATGCGCCGGTCTTGCATGACGGAGGCCCGTTCAAACCGGAACGTCAGGGCATAGTCAATACAATGTTTCGGGGTGATGGCAGGCGGCTCGTTGACAGGAGCAAAACGGATGGGCTGATCGCCTTCACCTTTATCACGCATCCCCATCGCAAAAATCTGTTTGCGCCATTCCGCCTTCAGTTGGGTCATGGTCAGACCCTTTTGTTTTTTGGCGCGAGTTCGTGCGCCCAATTGGTCCAGTTCGGACGGGTCACTGATGCCAAGCTCTTTGGCAATCTGACCGATTTCATTTGTGCGCTTGGAAAACAAATTGATAACGTACTCCGGCACACCGGCGATTTCAAACGCCGTATCGGTGCGCCGAATGCGATAGCCAAGACCGATCAATTTATCCGACAGGATTTTATGAAACCGCGCCTGATAATAGGGCATGTCCTGTTTGATGCTACGGAACTGCCCCGCCTTGAACTGGTTCTCAACCGCGTCCCACGTGACATTGAACACAAACGAATGGCAGTGGAGGTGTGGATCAGGAACGGATTTGTCAACCGGCCGCGCCGTCTGGTGGATGAAATCCGCCCAAAGCAGTTCGCCGGTGCTGCGGTCTTCATCCTTGCCGTTTTTGCGGACCCGCGTTTGTGCATATTTCTCAATGTCCAGCATGGTGGCACGAACGCTTGCCTGAAACGCATCTAAAATATGATTGTCGTCCGTCAGCGCATGGAGAATGGAGACGGATTTCGGGCAGTGGAAATTGATGTCATACCCGACCGTGCGGTTGTCTTTTTTACGTGGCGTGAGTGCCTGACACGTAATCGGGTTGATGTTTTCGCAAAGAGCATGGAAAGCATTTTTGGCTGCTAATCCGGCAATATTTAGACGAGTAGCGACGCGGCCATAGAAACGACCAGGCTGTTCCTGATCGTTTAGATAATAGTCGGATTGATGCAAAGAGTCGTTGAAATACTCTTTGGCCTGTCCAGCCGAGGTGCTTTGAATCATACGTATCATGTAAAAAATTATACATGACGAACGGTGCAATGATCGGCAGATCAGCAGTTTGTTAAAGGCTGTAGTAAACGGGTAAACTGGCAGTTACGGGAAGAAAGTGAGTAATTAGCCCATTAAAGAAAATCCGTCAGACATCTTCCCTAAGCAGTTCTTATTTTATATGAAGTTATTAATTATATGATTTACTCCCTTAATTCAGAAAGAAATGTTTTGTTTCTTGTATCGATAAGAAACGGCATTTTCAATAACCAAGTTATTTGAACTGCCACTGATGAAAGAACTAATATCAATTCGGTTGTTTTTTTATACTTACTCAATAACTCTAAGCATTCTTTCGGCCATTCTGATTTGCCAATGGGCAAATCAGGTGTGGCAGCCGAAGCAATCGCCAATAAAATTACGTTTAGTAGGATTAGCTCTATAATTGAGCTTTGGAACCCAACTATGAAACTACCAGAATCTAATCCTAAGAACCGTACTTTAGAGATCTTTTCAATAGAAGGTTCTTCAATTAATTCCTTCAAAGAACTTGTAAAGATAGGATCGTTATATACTTTTCCAGGAATAACGATTTGCTTCTCTTGAATTTCATGAATATGAAGATATTCGTCAAGTCTGCCTATTCCGACAAGTTGCTTAATGTCAATAAATCTAAGAATAATTAAAAGTAGTATATAAGAAATGGCAATAGATGCTGGCCACCCTAAGGTGGGAAATAATATTCGCGCAGCAGAAGCGGGAATAATAACAGCTAAGATTACAAGTAAAAATTGTTTCCACATAGATTCTATCTCTTGTTAAAAGCCATACCTGCCAAAAAAACAATGGTGGAAGCTACTAAAACTGCGGGTGGAATCATACCTGCTACATCGCTATTCTTATATACAATCGAATATATAAACATGGTTATAGCAGTTATAAAACCAATAAGCACGGAGTAAAAACCCACACCTCCAACTCTTTTCCCTTGAAAATTAGAAGTTCTTTTAATTATAGTTAAAAAAACAAAAGCTGGCAGCATTGAAAGCCCAGCTCCAAACATCATAAACTGTAATGAAAAAATTGCATCCCAAACCTTATAAATAGAATATATTAAAATAGTTCCGCCTGCTCCAACAACATATAACATTATTTTTGCACGTCGTGTTATTGAAACATGTTCATCTAAAGGTAGTTGGTCGACATTGAAATTTACACTTTTCATTTTTTTATAATCAAACAAATCCCAAGACAAAGTTTGTACGGAAGCCAAAAGCCATGAATTTGTGCAAGCTAAACTTGATGATAAAAAACCGAATAAAATTCCACTTAGTAAAATCGTTTTTATAACAACATCTTGTGGAATACTAGCCGTAACAGTTTTTATAAGAATCTCAGATTGAGAAACATCGCCCCCAGCAATTTGTCGAAAGTAATACCCGATCAAACTCCCAACTATTGTTGGAAAAATCATAAAACTTAAGGCCGAAAAATTAATAGCACGTCGCATATTTACAATATGCTTCTTTTTATTTTCATCATCTTCTGGTAGCTGATTAGCTGATACGCTCTGCCAATTGGTCATATCAATTATTTGAAAGAGTGTAAAAACTCCAAAACCTATTAATTCATACATTGGCATTGACGGATGAAAGAAGCTCTCACCAGCTTTTGCAACCCCAGACTGTACAATTGTTTCAAAACCTTCTGGCCGTTGAAACACCATACAAGCCAAAAAAACAAGCATACTTAGAGAAGCAAAAATATTTGAATATACATCTAATGCGACGTTTCCCTGATAGCCTCCAATACTACAAAAAGTTGCTAAAAGTGTCGCAAATAGAAGTATTACTATTGGAGCATTATTAGAATTACCCATTACAGTAGCAAAGAACTCTCCGGCAAAAGTGACCTCGAAGCCAATGCAAACTAATAATCCAGTGAGGGACACAAAAGCGGTTAAATTTTTTGTACCAATACCAAATGCTGAACCAAGAAACCCATGAAGTGTAAATCGTCCAGTATGTTCTAATATATAAGGTATAAATCGTCCGTATAAAACCATCCCGAGTGCCCATAATGCTTGTATCCAAATAGCACCTAAACCCCAAGAATATCCTCCCCAAATAGCTACAAACATTGAATTTCCAAATCCGAGACTATTACTCCAAGTTGTATTTGCGAATAAAACACGACCTATATTACGACCAGCCAAAAAGAATTTATCAATAAGATCACTACTATTTTCGAGGGTACGCTGAATGGCACGCTTGAAATACCAATAGAATCCTAAAGAGATTGTAGCTATAATAATTGCGTTCATTTTACTCTCGAAGGTTTTGGGGAGTTGTTGTTACGATGGTTCACTAAATCAATACTTTAATATCAGAAATTATTCATTTCTTCAATACTTTGTTGGAACTAAGAAACTTTGTTAAACTTTTAATTAATAGTAAGGATTCATATCTTCTTTCCCCTCCAACTCCGGCATCTGGTAATAAGGCCGCTTCGCAAACACCGTCGGTGGATTGCCGCCGAGGAAGGCGAAGATGTTTTTTGCTGATCCACGCCTTACTTCATCGGGTGTGACCAGTGGCCTCTGGTTGGCGTTGGCATCATTGACACCAAACCAGCTTCGCGTTGTAATGACATGTGAGGTCTGACCAATGGCCGCGCTCACATAGTTTGCCGTAAAATTGTCGTTGATGGTAAAAAACTGCCGGATAGCGGTGTTGGCTGTAAAGGTTTCCCAGTTCTCGCCGTACAGTCCCTGAAGTTGGATAAGTGATTGCAGGATCGGCCAGACCGTGACCTCGAATCCTGCATAGGTGCTCAATGCGGTCTCAATTTCAGGCAAATAACCCAAAGCTGCAAATTCATCCAATAAAAATGTTACTCTTTTATTCGGATTCCGTACAACCGCCCGTAAGGTCGTTGTGACGATCAGCCGCAACCACCGCGCATGGCTTTGCAGTTTGTCGGCGGGAATGATGATATAGAGTGCCGTATCTCCGTCTGATAAGGTGGTCGGATCATAACCCGAGCGCAAGGCTTTTTGCAGAGAAGGGGATTTCAGAAAGTCGGTTGCCTGTAATACTGAGGATAGAATGCTGCCAAACGTTTCCTCTCCGGCTTCCATCAGTTTGACGATTTCGTTACCGGCATTGCGGACGATTTCACCGTTGACCGGATCATTATTAAGCCGCATCCGCGCGATCAATTCATCCCAATCATCACCGGCCAAGCGCGCCCATCGCCAGAGCGTGGTCAGCGTCCGGTCATCGCCTTCCTGCGTGGTGACGATTTGCATAATCAGACCTGTCACAACAGACCGCGCCGTATCGGTAAAAAACTTGTTCTTGTCGCCCTTTTCGACGGGAACCAGCATCTCCGCGATCATGTGCGCGTCATCGACTAAATGAATGCTGCTGGTATCGGCCAGAATATCTAAGGGGTTATAGGATTCTGCTTCGCCGATATGCTCTTCCAGCAAACTCCACGGATTGAGGATCACGACCTGTCGCCCACTCTCGCGCTGATACCGTGCCGTGATTGCGGCATTCTCGCCTTTCGGGTCAATGACGACCCAGGAACCGGTATAGCCACCCAAGCCCAACAGGTTGGGGATGATTAAATTCGTGCCTTTGCCGCCCCGCGTCCCGGCCACCGTCAGCACATGGCCTTTATCCCTGAACACGAAGCCGCCCCCGATATACAATCCTGGCCCTTGCCGGTAAGGGTTGAGTTCGTCCGGTCGGGCAAACCGTGCCGAGCCGAACCGGTTGCCTTCGATCAGCGCGTTATTCACGCCGATCTGCCAGCGCCGGAAAATGAAAAAGACGATGAGCGAGAACAGCAGGTTGAAACCCATGAACACCAGAAACGCGTATCCCTGCATGCCCATGATGGCCGCAACCGTCTTGAGCACGAACAACAGGCCAAACAGGACGAACCAGCCCAAAATCGCCCAGGCAAACATGGCAAACTTAACGATAGGCCGTAGGGGATGAAGCAGCGGGTATTCGGCCAACGGCTTCATGAAGCGCAGGTAGGCTTGCGTATAGCCGAACAAAGCCCCCGCCAGGGTAACCGGTGTCAGCACCAGACCGACCAGAAACAGAACGATTTTATTCCGTAACGAAGCGTTTGGCGTGATCCTGAAAAGCTCTTCGATTTCAGCATAAGTCACGCCAAACCCGTTTGTCTCCGGTGGGCGCGCCATAACAGGATCAGGGGTGGCGGGATTCATGAAAGGTCAGGTCAAAGAGGAAGGAACCGACGCACAAAAACGCAAAAAGATCCGTCAACCGCAACGGGAAAATTCCCGTATTTGAACGGGGAAATCCCCCGTATTGAAAAAGCGTATGCCTCAAAAAAGAAAAGACAAATCTGCCCAAACACAACAGGTTTTCTTATCTTCGTGAGTGGTGTTGCAAGACGTGGTTTGTAGCTACAAAAACTCCGTAATTGTAGCAGCCAAACCGTTCTTGTAAGGGCGGGGATTCTCCCTCCCTTAACCCTCCCTGTAAACGCTACAGCGTATGGCACGACCTCAGAAGGACGGTGCGGACAAACGCGATTTTACCATTCGCGTTCGGGTGACAGCCGCCGAGAAACTGCGTATCTGGCAGATGGCAGCCGATAGCGGCTATACGCCCAGCGACTATATGCGCCTGCGGACGATGGCAGCAACCCAACCGTTGCGTCGCGTCCCCACGCCGGATCGCGAGGTTTTGTTAAACTTTATGGCCGAACTCGGTAAGATCGGCAGCAACGTTAATCAGATTGCCCGTAGCCTCAACAGCCGTGACGAGACGGGGCAACTGGCCGGTATCGAGCCGGACGACATCAACCAAGCCATGCAAGGCTTGGATGCGTTGACCACTCATGTTCTCAAACTCCTGAGCTGATGGTCATCCGGGGAGGCATACGCGGCAACGGCCAGCAGTTAGCGCATTACCTCCTCTCCGGTGAGGCCAACGACCATATTCAGATTGTGGAGGTGGCCGGACGGTTGAAGGCGAGTGACAGCTACCTGCATCAGACTATGCAAGGCATGTCGTTGACCGCAGAACTAACCAAAAGCCAGAAGGGGCTATATCACGCCCAGATTAATCCCGCCTACAGCGAAGACCGCAAAATGTCGGAAAAGGACTGGCTGAAAGCCGCCGACATTTTAGGGACAGAATTGGGGTTGCAGGAGCAACGGCGCGTGATTGTCCTGCACACTAAAAAGGGGCGGACACACGCGCATGTGGTCTTTGAACGCTACGACTATCAAACCGGCAAAGTAATCGAGCACAAGTTTAGCCGGTTGGCGCAGGATCGCGCTCGCAAAGAAATGGAGCGCATCTTTGAGCAGCAGCCTACACCCCACCGCAACCAGCACCGCCCCGAACTCAAAGAAGCCCTGACCGCTTTGTGGAACGAGACAGACAACGGCAAAGAGTTTGTCAAGGCCGTGCAGGAGAACGGCTACATGCTGGCTGAAGGTGTCCCGCGCCATCCCTTCATGGTCGTGGACGAGAATGGCCGCTCATTCGATCTGGTACGCCAACTCAAAGGAGTACGAATAAAAGAGGTTCGTCAACGCTTGCGGCATGAAACATTCATTCCTGAAAAAGAAGCCATCGAATTGATGCGGCAAAAGCAGGAAGGAGGTAACGATGCAAACAAGGCCGAACTGCAACCCGACCACGACAAAGACAAGGCAATCCGCAAAGCAGCCGCGTTCTGGGACAATAAACAGGATGCAACAGTCGAGAGCGCGGAGACACAGAGCCAAGTGAGACGGAAAAACTTAGCCAATGACTTTATCGAGTCAGGCCAAACTTTGACAGAAGACACCGAAAAAAGGAACGGCCTTGAAAAGAAAAAAAGACGGGCAGGGGAATTTTTCACCAACGCGGATGAAGTGACACAGCCAAACGACGCGCAGAAAACGATTCAGTCAGACACAAAACCAGACAAACAACGGCATCAGGAAACATTGAAGGCGTTTATTCAGTCAGAGGATGAGTTATTGATTGACGATCAGCCGACAGCCAACAAATCCAAACAGCAAGAAACAGTCACGAAGTTTTTTGACAATCAGGAAATGACAACCGCAGAACCAACTAATGACGAAAGCGAAATGCAAAAGCTGATACAGGAGCAGAAAGAGATTCGGGAACGCAACCGGCAGCGCACGAAAAAACGAACCCGATAACTCGTTTAAAAATTAGTATGCGTGCATAACAATATATAGAGAATGCGTATATTCGCAGCAGATTCCACGAAAAAATAGTAGAATTTACTCTTTAAGCCATAGGGCCGATTGAAGGGATTAACAACGATTGATTGCGCCCAGAATGAATGTAGGGAAGTATAACCAGCTTTAACCGTTCTTACTCAACAGGTTATGAAGACGCTCAGAAAACGGAATGTTGTACCATTGTTGTACCAAACAAAAAGGGAGCCACGATTTTTAATCGTAACTCCCTGATTTTGAGGTGGTGATGGACGGAATCGAACCGCCGACACAAGGATTTTCAGTCCTTTGCTCTACCAACTGAGCTACATCACCAAAACGTGGGTGCAAAAGTACGCTGCTGAATGTCTATTTACAACATATCGACCCGAAAATTTTAAATCAACAGAAAAGGTAAGCGCCATTTAGCTGACTATCAGCTATAGAAAGCCAAATAGTATATGGAAATTTTGGGACAAATTTTATTCATTGCCGCGTTAGCTGTAACCGCCTGGTACATAACCACGCGTGTTAAACTCATTGCCCGCGCCATCAATCTGGGTAGACCCGAAAATCGATTCGACCATGCCGATGAACGGTTAAAGACCATGTTACTGGTAGCTTTTGGGCAGAAAAAGATGTTTAGCAACCCATTGGTAGGCGTAATGCACTTTGTTATTTATGCGGGCTTTCTCATCATTAATATTGAAATTCTTGAGATTATTCTGGATGGTGTTCTGGGAACGCACCGGTTGTTTGCGCCCTACATCACGCCTGTTTACCCCATCCTGATAGATGTATTCGAATTGCTGGCGTTTGGGGTTCTAACGGTGTGCGTGGTGTTCTTATGCCGTCGGTTTATCGCTCGGGTAAGCCGCCTGCAAGCCAGTAGCCACCGTGAACTGCGCGGCTGGCCAATTTCAGACGCTACCATTATCCTGACCGCCGAAATCCTGCTCATGGTTGCTTTTCTGACCTGGAATGCCTCCGACAGCGTTCTCCGCGACCGGGGGGTAGGGCATTACGCCGAGCTACAGGGTATTGTGCCTGATTTCCTGATTAGCCAGTTTTTGAAACCACTCTTCATCAATTTCAGCGATACGGCTTTAGTTGTCTATGAGCGTACAGCTTGGTGGCTGCATATTTTAGGTATTCTGGCATTTGCCGTTTACGTGACCTACTCCAAACATCTACATATTGCGCTTGGCTTCCCCAACGTCTATTTCTCCGACCTTCAGCCGAAGGGCGAAATGCAGAACATGCCCGAAATTACGAAAGAGGTACAACTGGCACTGGGTTTGCCTATTAGCACTCAATCTGACGGCTCACAGGCGAACGATAATGGCGACCAGCCAGCAGAAGTAGGCCGGTTTGGGGCCAAAGACGTGCAGGATTTGAAGTGGATTAATCTCATGAACGCCTACAGTTGCACTGAGTGTGGACGTTGTACGGCGGCTTGCCCGGCCAATATAACCGGCAAAAAACTGTCGCCCCGCAAAATCATGATGGACACCCGCGACCGGCTCGAAGAGATTCAGCGCGGCTGGCAAACCAAGGGCAACGACTACCGGGATGATAAATCATTGCTGGGTGATTACATTACGGCCGAAGAGCTGAACGCTTGCACCACCTGTCAGGCTTGCGTGAATGCCTGCCCCATCAATATCAATCCGCTCGATATTATCCTACAATTGCGCCGATATCGGATTATGGAGGAATCGCAGGCACCGGCTTCCTGGAATGCCATGTTCAGTAATATTGAAAATAACATGGCCCCCTGGAAATTCTCTCCAAGCGACCGTTTCAACTGGGCCGAACAGGTGAATGAGTAATTGTTTTAGGTTGGCCGACGCGAAAACCTTATGCCTCAGCCAGCCTGAATCCTGAAACAAATAACAATGTCAACAGAAAAACAATATAAAGTTCCGACAATGGCCGATATGGCCGCGTCGGGTGAGGAACCAGAAATTTTATTTTGGGTAGGCTGTGCCGGTTCGTTCGATGATCGCTACAAACGGGTAACTATCGCCTTCGTTCGTATTTTGAACCATGTGGGAATTAAGTTCGCCGTGCTGGGACCAGAGGAAGTCTGCACGGGCGATCCGGCACGCAGAGCAGGAAACGAATTTTTGTTCCAGATGCAGGCTATGTCAAACATTCAGGTGTTGAATAGCTATAATGTAAAGAAAATCGTGACGGCCTGCCCACATTGTTTCAACACACTCAAGAATGAGTACCCTGAACTGGGCGGTAATTACGAAGTTATTCACCACTCGCAGTTTTTGCAAGGGTTGATTAACGAAGGACGCGTTCGACCCAGCGATGGGCAATCGTTTAAAGGTCGCAAAATCACCTTTCACGATTCGTGCTATCTGGGTCGGGCTAATAAAGTATATGAAGCCCCACGTGATGTACTGGCCGCATTAGATGCCGATCTGGTCGAAATGAAACGGGTGCGGGCCAATGGTCTTTGCTGCGGAGCCGGTGGAGGGCAATATTTTAAAGAACCCGAACCCGGTACAAAAGATGTAAATGTAGAGCGCGTAGAAGAAGCGCTCAGTACCGGGGCCGATACCATCGCCGTAGCCTGTCCGTTTTGCATGACCATGATGTCCGATGGCGTGAAAAACAAAAATCGCGAAGATTCGGTCAAGGTCTATGATATCTCGGAACTCATCGCACAGGGGCAGGGGTTATGAGATTAGTCATTTTACATTCTACCTTATCATGTACGTTGACTTCGACAAATTGCCGGGTAACGCCCGCGTATGGGTCTATCAGGCGAACCGTTCACTGGCCAAAAGCGAGGTGAAAACGATTGAGGAAGCGTTGAAACTGGCTTTGCACGAATGGGCGGCACATGGCCAGCCCCTGCTCGCATCGGCGCAGGTGGTGAATAATCGGTTCGTGGTGGTTGGTGTCGATGAAGGTTATAACCTGCCCAGTGGTTGTTCAATCGATGCGTCGGCGCGAATTATACAAAAAATAGGTCAGCAACTTGAGGTGGACTTCTTCGACCGGTCGGCGGCTCTTCTGCTGGTAGATGGAACGGTGCAGACGTTTGCGCTGCCAGCCATTAAAACCGCCGTTTCCGATAGCGTGATAACGCCAGATTCGACAATTGTTAACACATTGGTGAAAACAAAGGCGGAGTTTTTGGCAGGCTGGCATATCCGCGCTGCCGATTCCTGGCTGAAGCGTTATTTTAGTATTGTAGCCATTTAAACGCCGATTATTTTCTTAAGGCCGACCTTTCACTTCCAAACCGGAGGAGTGAAAGGTCGGCCTTAACATTGGCAGATTTAGAATCGTTCACTGCCAAATCGTCATAGTCTAACTATTTTAAACCTTCTTATCAAACAAAGGATTAATTTTTGCTGGTAAACTGATATCACTCAGCGATTAGGCCTATCCAAATATCGAATTCGTTGAGAATTGCCAACGGTAAACGGCAATTAACCCTTACTTTTATGGCGACCATACACCAAGTTATGTCAGACACGCCAACTCGCGACGACGGGGACCGCATCGGCGGACCGGCCGGATCAGACCAATTGCTACCCGACGGTGATGCTATCGAACAGCCCTCGGAAGACACACCTGCCCGCCGATATACCGACGAGCAGAAATATCAGGTTTTCAACAAGGAGTTTATGCCACACATAGATTCCATGTACAATTTTGCGTTCCGGTTAACGATGGACGAGGACGATGCGAACGACCTCGTGCAGGATACCTATCTAAAAGCTTTTCGCTTTATTTCGTCGTTTGAGCAAGGAACTAACGCGAAAGCGTGGCTGTTTCGGATTTTGAAGAACAGCTTCATCAACGATTATCGGAAAAAAAGCAAAGAGCCAGCCAAAGTCGATTATCAGGACGTTGAAACAACCTATAATTCGGAAGATGCTGAATCGGAGCATACGGTTGACCTACGGGCCGAATCGGTTTCTGATTTAATTGGCGATGAAGTGGCTAACGCGCTAAACTCGCTGCCGGTTGATTTCCGAACGGTTATTATCCTCTGCGACATCGAAGGATTTACGTATGAGGAGATGGCAAAGATTCTGGATATACCTATTGGCACGGTTCGGTCTCGTTTGCACCGTGCCCGCAACCTGTTAAAAGAAAAACTACGTGATTATGCCTCTTCGATGGGATATAATGACGAAAATGACGAATAAACCGAACTTTTTCTATCGCTATTTTGGTTTTGCACATAACTTAACGGTATTATTATTCTTGGAATAAATAAAATTTTTCCAATGCAAACTTCGTTGCCATCATCATCTTCATCCAGTGCAAAGCCTGAGATGAAAGAGCATTGCAGTCATAGGGCCGACTGCCTGAAGATGATTCAGTTAATTCTGGATGGAGAAGCTACAGAACAACAGCTTGCCAGAGTAAAAGCGAATCTCGAATCGTGCAGACCTTGTATCGAAATGTACCATCTCGAACAGGAAGTAAAAGAATTGTTAACCAAACGAATAGAAAAACGGTGCTGTCCTGAGCAGTTAGTGGCAACGATAAAAGCCCGAATTCTAAGTTTTAGTTAATAGCAGCTAATGTAAATAGGGTAATTAGGGTTAAGCTTACTAAAGCCACCTTAATTACCCTAATTCATTTTAATCCAAACTAACATATCACCCACTTTGGACGGTAAACTTATCATTTTTTCTGCCCCTTCTGGTTCGGGCAAAACCACCATCGTTAAGCATTTGCTGGCCGGGAACGATAATCTCGGCTTTTCTATTTCTGCCTGCACCCGCGACCGACGCGGCCGGAGTGAACAGAACGGTAAAGATTATTATTTCCTGACGCCTGAAGAGTTCAAGCAGAAAATAGATAACAACGAATTTGTTGAATGGGAAGAAGTCTACACGGGAGCCTTTTACGGAACCCTGAAATCTGAAATTCAACGCCTTTGGGATAGTGGTAAACACGTTTTGTTTGATGTAGACGTGCAGGGCGGACTTAAATTGAAAGAGTTTTATGGTGATAAAGCCTTAGCCGTGTTTGTGAAAGTTCCGGACGAGGAAACCCTTCGCCAGCGATTGATTGGGCGCGGTTCCGAGACCGAAGAAAGTCTTTCAAAACGATTATTCAAAGTCCACTTCGAGATGAGTTTCCAGGATCGCTTCGACGTAGTTCTGGTTAACGATGACCTGGAAACATCGCTTCAGAAAGCCCAGAAATTAGTAGATGATTTCGTGCTGGAGAGTAAGGCACCAGCCAAAGCGACGATAATATGAGTGAAATAGTCGTCAGTCGATAGTCAATAGTGGCTGGCGTAAACTATCGACTCTTGACTGACGACTATCGACTATTATGAAAATCGGCTTATTCTTCGGTTCGTTCAATCCCATTCATGTCGGGCACCTCATTATTGCCAACACAATGGCAACTACCACCGATCTGGAACAGGTTTGGTTTATAGTGTCGCCCCAGAATCCATTCAAAAAGACCAAAAGTTTGTTGCATGAATTCGACCGGCTCGATATGGTGGAGCGGGCCATTGCCGACAATAACCGCCTGAAAGCGACAAACATTGAGTTCTCTATGCCGAAACCCAGCTATACAATTGATACGCTAACGAGGCTCGGCGAGAAATACCCTCAGCATACGTTCCGGCTAATTATGGGTGAGGACAATCTGGAGCAGTTTGCCAACTGGAAGAACTACGACAAAATTCTGGAGTACTACGGCTTATACGTATATCCACGACCGCGAAGCAAAGAAAGTGAGTTTAAGGCGCATCCGAATGTTCGCTTAGTAAATGCGCCCCTGCTGGACATTTCAGCAACGTTTATACGGGATAGTATTCGGGCGAATCGCTCTATTCGCTATATGGTGCCTGAGATGGTGGAAGAAATGATTGAGCGGAAGAAGTTCTATCTGTAATAAGGCTGGAAAGCCGCCGTTTTTAGCGATAAATTTAAATAGCTGCTTTCCAGCCTCATTACTCACGGTACACCGTTCTGAAATGTTATTTCCGTAACCAGGCCGATAGCGCTCATACGGAGTGCTACCGATCTGCTGTTCGATTTAAGCCCATTTTGATCGCAGTGGGTGCCTTTTTCCAGAAAATAGATATAAAATTTTTGGTTGCGGTCAGCAATCTGGTTAATATCGGGGCGACCCAGTAACTCGCCAATTGTGTTTGTTGTTTTGCCTTTCAGGTTCTGAATTTCGGCCTTAAAATCTGGTAAAAGGGTCGCTCGAATACCAGTGCAGCCGCCCCGATCTCCCCGCCATTTTTTCAGGTCAAGCTTGCCAAACTGGTCAGGCGCTGAACTACAGGCTAACGTTGTAGTGACAAGTAAAAGTATGCAGAGAACTCTCATATTGTTTGTTTAAGCACAGAGCCATAACAGGAAATAATAACTCTCTGCCTGTTATGACGCTGTGGTTAAAATTACTGTTCGTTATAGAGCACCTGTAACAGCGTTTGCCCAACGGCTTTTAACGTTGCCCGGTCAATGTTACTCATATTATCATCAGCCGTATGCCAGGCGGGAAAAAATCCACCTGTGGTCAGGTTGGTATGAATAATATCGATCATCGGAATTTTAGCAATGGTGTTTGGGGCAACGTGATCGTCGGTGATCTGACCGCCGGGGGTATCAACAAAATACTGACTATAACCCGCCCGACTGGCGGTTTGCCACACATTGTTTACCACTGTTGGCGCAAACTGCATGGAAAGACCTTCCTTCGCAAAGGTGGCTCCTTTGGCACCTACCATATCTAACAGAATGCCGTAATAAGCAGAGTAGGCAGGTTTATGTGGATTTTTAGCCCAATAGCGCGATCCTAAACAGAAGCCAATATAATCGAACTGTCTATTGGTGTCAGCCTGCTCAAAATCATTACTGGCTTTATCTCCATTACCCCAGTCCTCAGCATCAAAGAAAATAATGTCGATGCCAACGGCTGGCTTCTGTTGACTTTGCTGAATGGTGCGGGCCAGTTCGAGCAGAACACCTACGCCACTGGCTCCATCATTGGCTGCCAGAACAGGTTTATTCTGGTCGGCTTTGTCTGGGTCATGATCGGCATGGGGGCGCGAATCCCAGTGCGAAGCCAGGACAATGCGTCTGGTTGCGGTAGGGTTAATACTCCCAATAATATTTCGGGCGTTCAGCTTTTTTCCATCCCAGGTGGTGGCCATAAATGACTGCTCAATAACCTCGCAACCGAATTGCTTTAGTTTGGTAGTCAGATAATTACCTGTTTGTGCGTGAGCGGGTGTGTTGGGCACACGAGGACCAAATTTCACCTGTTGATCTACGTAAGCGTAAGCCGAATCTGCGTTAAAAGCCGGGGCCGATACGGTTTTTGAGGATTGTTCGGCGGTTTGTGTGGTTGCGTCGCTCTGGTTTTGTTTTGTTCGGCAGGCGCTGAACGATAGCAACACAGTTAATAAAGCAAGAACGATTTTTTTCATGACAGAGCAACACATCCCAGTTGGGTTGGGCATTTGTGCTGTAAGAACGATGGAAAGTGTATTTTGTGCACCGACCAACAAAAATACCTAAAAGATGATGGTTTTATATACTCTGATCTTAAGTCATTGATTCGCAAAAACCTGATCAATGCCGGGATTCTACCACCGGGTAGCCTGCCACTACTCCTTCAGAGAAGGCTGGATGCTGCCAATGTAACACTAAGTTGTAAATACATTAATGATGCAATGATGGCCTATGGGCCAGCAAGCACTAAGCAAAAGGATTCGTTGAGCCAGGCAGTGCCAGTAAGCGCGTAGTCGGTCAAGGGCAATCCAGAAACCGTTTCTACTACTTGCGGTAGGCTCGGGCTACTGGGCAGAAGTAGAGGAGCTCGGCCAGGGGCGAGGCCAAGGAGTAAGCCAGTCGGCTCGCCATCAAAAACCGATGAGCCGATACCTTCCTGTTAGTTTAAGGGTATCGGCTCAAATCGGGTCTTCTACGGTTTCAAAAATTTAAGTGTCTGACTTTCTTTCTGGGTACTTACCCGCAACAGGAATATACTGGCCGATGCCTGACCAACCGGCAACCCAAGTCTCTCTGTCGCACCCGCCTGTTCGATCCGATGGTCGTGAACCAACTGCCCGCGTGCGTCAATTAATTCAAATCGTACAGATTGCCCTTCGGCCCCCTCTACAACAACTTGTACGGCATTGCCCTGAATAGGATTGCCCAGCAGGGTGACACGCATGGCTCCGGGTTCTCCACTGGCTCGCAGACGGGCACCGGAAGCGGGTTCCTGTCCATACACTAACGAGCCATTTAGATAGGCGGTAATTTTGGCGTTTTCTTCCAGCGCTCCTGCTACTTTGTAGGAGTAATCATTCGCTTCGTTAAAATTCGACCAATCATTTTTGTTGACTCGCTGCTGGATGATGCCGGTAGAGCTTAAGGGCTGTAGCTGGCCCAGCCCGGGGACAAAACTTACCTCCAGATAGGTGTCTGCACCTACCCGATTCTCTTTGATGAACCTACCCTTCACGCTGGCATTTCCCAATTCAGCATAGTCAACCGTGTATACCAAGGAGTTGGCTCCTTCGGCGCTGAACCAGTAACGAATCGTTACCTGGCTGTAATCGACGGGCAGATTCCCTTCGTTGGCTACTTTCAGATACGTACTGATTTGATTGGTTGTCGAACTGCTATTTCGATTCTGTGCATATATTTTTAAGGCCGTTACAGCCGGAACCAATGCTGGTTCAGTTCCACCTGCCAGAACACCGTTTCGATACACCGTAATCCAGTCGGTTTTGGTATAACCCGTATTCGATGCGAAGGAATAATCGTCGGTTTCTATCAGATTGGTCCAGTTCTGCTTACCGATTCCGGTTTGAATCTCGCCCGAATTACTATTAGCCGCCAGATTTCCCGCCGATGCATCGAAGCTATATTCGATGTAACCCAGTGCCCCCTGCCGGGGCTGATTCAACGGAACGTATCTCATTCTGACTTTATTAGTCCCTATTTGCGCCCAATAGACCGATAGGTTGGTTAGGGGTGAAAAGTCTTCGACGGTTAGCCAATACCGGATGGTAATATCACTGTAAGGAATGGCTGAAACCCCCTCATTGTAGAGTTTCAGGTAAGGACGGATAGTGTTATTGGCAGGTTGATTATTGTCGCCATCCCGGTGCGATACGCTAAGGGTAGCCGGTGATGCTTTGACCGATACGGTCACGCTGGTAACAGAGCTTATACAAACCCCCACTTTGCAAGTGACCGCATACACAAACTCACCGACCGCCGTAGTCGATACTGCGAATGAAGCACTCCCGTCAACACCGTTCCAACTTACGGTTCCTGCACAGTTCGTTACCGTCAGGTTGACCGTACCAGCCCCCTGGGTGGCCGATACACTGCTGACATCGGGCGCATCAGGCGTTGTCAGACCGCCCAAAACAGTCACCTCACCCGAAGCGGTGCAGCCTTCGGGTGAGGTGACAAGAACCGAATAGGTACCTGCCTGCGTAGCGATGGCGGTGTTGCTGCTTTGCGCGCTTATAGCCGGCCCGCTAAAAGTGTAGCTTACGCCGGGGGTACTGCTACTGCCTGTTAGGGTAACGGAGGGCGTCGTGCAACTTATGGCGCTGCCTGCCACCAGTTCTATTCCCTGCGGTGTATTGATAGCGGTGGTGACCGTCGTGGTGGCGGTGGCCGAACAACCATTCGCATCGGTAATAGTAACCGTATACGTGCCAGGATTGGTGACAACGATAGTACTGGTGGTCTCACCTGTGGAGAAACTATAACTGGCCCCGCCCGATGCAGATAGCGTAACGCTGGGACTGGCGCAGGTCAGCGTAGCGCTGGCAGGGGTCAGTGTAGCCGTTGGAAGAGCGTTCACAGTCAAATTGAACGCGCTGGAAGTAAGACTATTAAATCCGGTAATTCCAACTGAGTATCCACCCTGATCGGCAGCACTTACTGACGAAAGTGTCAGCGTGGCGGTAGTCGCTGAGGTGACACCTGTAATAGCATTCCCGTTTTTATACCACTGATAGGACTGCACAGGCCCCGAAACACCAACTGACACGCTTACGGTTGCGCCCGCACAAACGGCTGAACTGCTGGCCGGTTGCTGGGTAATGCTGATGGGCGTTCCCTGAAGTTCATAAGCGCCAATATCGACCCCTGACCCCTGTGGCCGGTCGATACCGAGTATATCTTTAGCGGCAAACTGACCCGATACGCTGCTGCCCGCATTGATGGCCGGACTGGTGCCCATGAGCTGAAAATTGCCATTGGCGGCATCAACAAACTGGGGGTTCTGGCCCACAATATTTTGATTGCCACTGAAGTAAGGCGTTCCCGTGCCTTCAAACGTCAGGTTGTTGTTGTGCGTAATGACAGAGGCATTGACTTCAGTTACTTTCTCACCAGGTCGGCCAGAAAAAATATTGTTATACACACTGACACTGTTGGCTCCCTGCGCGATAAATTCGCTCTCGATACCTACACCCGGCCCGCCGTCACTGACTCCGTTCCGGTAGGTCGTGTTATTCAGGATTATCGCGTTGTCGCTATAGTTGACGTTGATACCCCGGCCACCGTTCAGGTAACAGATGTTATTTTCGAGTAGAAATTTGCCTGTATAAGCACCCAATGGGTTTTTAGCCGCATTGTTGTTGTCGAGAATAATGCCATTACCATCATAGAACTTGCAATTGGTACCAGTACCGCCAATATTCCAGGCAATTTTGAGAATGTTGCCATAACTGATGTTTCGGCGGACAATGATCTTAGTCTCCGTAGCATTATCGGAGTTCCAGGAGTTGAAAATGCTGAAGCCACTGGTTCCATATACCGTATACCAGGAATTGTTGTAGGAGCTGTTGTCTTCTATGGTAATATAATCGCCTTCGATAGACGAAATACCTGCACCCGCACAGTCGTGAACCTTATTATTGTTAATAACTACGTGATGAGGGCGAAGGTTGCCCCCCGTCCGCCCACTGATTGAAATACCGTTCCCATTAAATTTGGCAATTGGCGCTGCTGCCGGACTTGGTCCCTCACAGGCACCGGGTTGCTGCCTTGCATCGGTTAACGTTAAGTTGGGGTTATTGCCAAGAACCTCAAATCCCTGAATCTTTATGTAGGCTGCTGCGGGCAGTATATTAAACCCATTCCAGTTGTTGTTGCCCATTACCAACCGGGGTTTGTCGTTGTTGTAGGGGGTGAAAAGAATCCATTTATCAGGCAGTCCGGTGCGTTGTACCTGCGCGATATTCGTGCCCGTGCCGGTGTAGTCGCCCGCCATCACATAGACAATATCGCCCGGCGCAACCCGGTCGGCGGCTTTCTGAATCGTGTTGAACGGAGATGCCTCCGTTCCGGCGGTGTTTGTCGAAGAGGCCGCTGCACTCACATACCAGTTTCGGCTACTGGCAAAATCGGTTCTGTACACGCTAATGCCCACATAACCCGTACCGGCGTTCGCAATGGCGGTAAGACTTGCCGAGTTCGTAACAACCGTCTTGAGTTGATAGCTTCTTGACGGTGCGGCTGGTGTAGGGGCTGTCCAGTTAAGCGAATAAGGCGATGAATCATCCTCGCCAATTTTGGTGTAACCTCCGGTAAAATTTTCCTGGACGAAAAACTCGACTTTAGTAATACTCGTTCCTGCCGGGGTTGTAGCCGTTGCCTGAAGATTAATGGATGTTCCGGCAATATAGGAGGAGTTGAACTGTGGGAAAGACATACTGACTGAAGGCGTTTGCCCCCAGGAAAGCGTCGTTGAGCTTAGAAAAAGCAGGGCAATCCAGATAAACGGAAATGTTCTCATCATTGTGCTTTTTTGATGGTAATACTGAAGGGAAGCAGGTGTTCAGGAAGCTGAAGCTGGCTGGATAGATAAGCAGACATGTTAAATGGGCAGGAGACAGGGCGAGGGTTCTACCGTTATTGTGGGAGTGCCGGACGAATACCGTTCATAGATGTAATCGTTCTTGTCGTAGTATTCATTGGATACCACCAGCACAATAGCCGTGTCCTGAAAATTTTCTAAAAGGTGCCAGTCGTTAGGCTCAAGTACCAGGCACTGATCAGGTCTATCGAGTGAGTAATATTGGGTTTGGTTATCCGTTTCGACCAGTACATCCACATGGCCCTGAATGCAGATCAGCGCCTGCCAGGCTTTTTGATGCCGGTGCCCGCCACGTGCACTCCCATCGGCATTGGCGATGTAAAAGATTCGTTTTAACGCCCCCGGAAGGATGTGTTCAAAGACCGTTAAATCGCCCCGTTCACACGAATGTTGAAGCAGTTTCAGAAGTTGAGCCATACTGTCTTGTGGGAAGAAAATGCTTCCCCAAACAGATGTGGGGAAGCGTTTACAGTCCAACCTATGATGAATTACTCTTAATCGACGCAATAAGTGTATGTCAGCAAAGCCTAATTTGCTCGTTACAAGACAGTTAGTGTTGTTGTTTTTTTGACTGCATCGGCGCTCCCCGTGATGCCCGTAGCTGTCAGCGTAACCGTGTATGTACCGGCATTGGCATACGTATATGTAGGAACGGCATCGGTAACGGCCGACGACCCATCACCAAAATCCCAGGAATAGCTTACAGCATTGGCAGACGTATTGGTGAAGCTGATTTTGCGGGGTGTCGTCGCATCCGCCTTTGTGGTGAAATTGGGCGTCGGTTTTAAAATGGATGGGTCGAAAGAAATTACGGTGGTTTTCAGTAACGGATTGACAAGTATTTGCTGACTGGCTATCCCAACGGCGATAGCTACCTTTTGCCCCGGATTCGCGCGCAGATAATCTAAGTCGATTCGCAGATCGAACGGAGCGGACGTTTTTCCGTTTTCGAGCGTAACGGAGGCTGGCAGGGTAAATTTATCGGCGGGTAGGGCGGCTGTTCCAACCAGAACGCTGGAACTGACAAGTCGGCTGATGGTGTCGGTGTTGGCCGTGACAGCTACGGGTACATCGCCCTCTGCCGTTACGCCCCCCCGAATGACACCTAAGGGAATAATCACTTTTTTACTCGCCAGATCGACCGTAAATCGATACGTGCCTGACGTGGGGATGCTGGTGATGGCAAACAGGCCATTTCTGGCCGTAGGCATATAAATAATCTGCTGCGGATAATCGGCCTTAGCCAGCTCTTCGTACTGGCAGGAACTGAGCAAAAGGCAGACCCCAAAACCGAAAACGGCCAGTCGAATAAAGTTGTAAAGAGATAGCATATGTATGACATTTATGGCCCAAACAGCCGGAGCCTATTTGGGCGGTTTCTTACCAACCCGGATTCTGAACCAGTCCTTTTGAGGCATTCAGTTCGCCCTGCGGAATGGGGTATAAATACATTTTGGGTTCAAAAACGCGGGGTTCCACCACAATGGGTTTATACGTGAAGCTACCATCTGCGTTTTTAGTGATGTCAACCCCGCGCAATGGAGCGCCTAAATACTGCGGTCCCTGCATCCAACGCCGAACGTCCCAGCCCCGGTGGTCTTCAAAAGCCAGTTCCACCCGCCGTTCGTTCCGAATTCGTTCGCGCATCTCGGCCTGCGATAAGCCCGTGGGTAACGCGGGCAAGGCTACTCCCGTTCGGGTACGCACCCGGTCGACATAGGTTTTGACATCGGCATGACCGGGCGAGGCTTCGTTGAGCGCTTCGGCATAGTTCAGATAAATTTCGGCCAGCCGGAACAGATTCCACGACAGCACACTGGTGGTGTTGGTGAGCAGGTTCTGATTTTCGTTGACATATTTTTTCAAATAATAGCCGGTTTTGGTAGCGTTAGGAATCCCCTTGCCATCGCGTCCGCCCGTCCAGATTTCTACATTTCGACCCTTGTAGGCCGTATTGTTCAGGATGATATTCAACCCCAGCCGGGGATCGCGGTTCGCGTAGGGAGCGGCTGCATGAACCGGGTTGCTCCAGTCGAACTTTGTGCCGTTGGTCATTTCGTAGGCATCCACTAAGTCCTGCGAGGGCGTTGTGCCACTGTTGCCCAGGTCATAGCCAATAGGGTAGTTTGCTTTTTCAAAATCGTTGCTCGCCCCATTCCGCCGGGAGAAAATAATTTCCGGCAGCGTATAACTGTTGGTAATGAACAGGTTCCGGTAGTTGGTATTCAGGGAGTAGCCGGTGCCGCTCAGGTCAATAACGGCTTTGGCGGCATCAGCGGCAGCTTTCCAGCGAGCCGGTCGGTCGCCGGAGAGCGTAATAAGTTCGGGATTGGGGTATCCTCCGGCCCAGGTAAGGGTGTTAAACAGGTCACTGGCGGCATACAGCAGCACCCGGCTCTTTAACGACAGCGCAGCCCCTCTGGTGGCCCGGCCTAAATCGGTAGCCGAGTAGGTGATAGGCAGGTTTTTAGCTGCCGAATCGCATTCGGCAGTGATGTACTGAATGCATTCGGCCAGTGTATTTCGCCTGACCGACTGAAAATCGTCGTTCACTGAATATATTTTCGTCAGGATGGGCACCCCGCCGTATCGTTTCATCAACTCAAAATAGAAGTAGGCTTTCAGAAAGCGGGCTTCATATTTCCAGCGTTTAATATCGGCTAACCGGTTTTGATAATTGGTTTGCGCTGAAGGGGAGGGGTCAAGTTTGTATTGATCCAGATTTACGCTGTCGGTAGCGGCCAGAAACTGATTGGCTTTGCGAATCCCCCGATAGAAATTAGCCCACAGATTTTCGGGATTATCGACTGCGTTCCAGGAGCCATTGTTGAACTTCTGTACGTTGGAGGTTTCGAGTGTGTGCTCCGCTTCGTCGGTGGCCGACGCAGCCATAGCGCCATCAATTTGCAAATACCCCGACGGCATGTCGGTGTAGAGCGAATTAACCCGGTTCAGCGTATAGTCGTAGGAGTGAATGAGTTGCTGCTCAGAAATATCGGTAACAAGTTCCCGTTCCAAATCCTCACAACCACTCAGCCAGACAAGCAGGGTCGCACAGAGTATAAATACGATAGGTTTCATTGTTTATAGTTGATTTAGAACAACGGAACACCGATTTGAATGATGAGCATGACAAATCATGCTCAAATCATACTCATCATACAAACCTGCGTTCTATCTTAAAACTGAAGCCGAATTCCTCCACTAACAGTACGCAGGGTCGGATAGCCATTGGCCACTTCGGGGTCGATGTATCCTTTCAGGTGATCGAGCGAAAACAGATTTGTGCCGTTGATAAATACCCGTGCGTTAGTCAGTTTGACTTGTTCCGTAAGCTGATTTGGGAGTGTGTACCCCAGTTCAATGCTGCGTAACTTGATAAAACGGCCGTCGCGCTGCCAGAAAGACGAATACCGATAATTATTCAGGTTATTTGAAGCCGAAAGGCGCGGATAGGTAGCCGTTCCTGCCGTTTCAACCGTCCAGCGATCCAGCGCAATGGGCGCAATCTGGCCGTTGTTCTGGAAGGCCTGAAAATACGTTCCGCCAAAGTAGGCCGTTCGCCCGCTCACACCCTGAAGCAGGAACTCCAGATCGAATCCTTTGTACTGGAATCTCGGATGCAGGCTAATGGTCAGCGTAGGAACCGACGTGTTGCCAATGGCACGGGTATCGTTCTGGTCAATCAGGCCGTCGCCATTCTGATCTTTATATTTAATGTCGCCGGGCTGCACTGGCGTAAACGTTTGCCGGGGGCTGGCGGCAATATCGGCCTGGTCTTTAAACAGACCGATAGCTTCTAAACCAAACGGCTGGCCAATAGGCAGACCTGTTGTGTACTGATAATCAAACAGCCGAATGGCTTCGGAATTATACTCAATTTTATTCTGAGCATACCATGCACTGGTCTCTATTGAGTACTGAAATGGACTGGTTGGTTTGCTGCTATAGCGAATGACAGCCTCAAACCCGCTATTGGACACTTTGCCTTGATTGAGCAGTGGCAACGCTACGCCAACATATTGTGGAACGGTTCGGTTGGGAGCCGCCAGGATGTCATATCGCTTGTTGCTGAACACGTCGACACTAACATCCAACTGTTTTGCCAGCGTTAATTCAACCCCAACATTTAGCGTTTTCTGTTTTTCCCAGGTTAGGTCGGTGGTCGCTGCTGTGCCTTCAGCCAGACCAAAAACCTGCGTATTCGTACTGCCAAAATAATAGGAAGCGGAGTAGGGATACCGTTGCTCGAACATAAACCGCGTGCCGCCAAGCTGGTCGTTACCCGACAGCCCGTACGAACCGCGCAGTTTCAGGTAGGTAATGGTGGAGTTCTGTTTCAGGAAGCCTTCGTTCGAGACAATCCAGCCTACCGATGCTGCCGGAAAGAAACCATACCGACGGCTCTTCGGAAACGCTTCCGATCCCATGTAGCCAAAGGAGAACTCGCCAATGTACTTGCTGGCGTTCGCATAGGTCACGCGCCCGCCAAGACCCACATGCTTGTATGGCAGACTTTCAACGGCTGTGGTGGTGTTGTTAATACTTGTGTAATTGCTTGAATTATAGAGCAGTACTGCCGATATATCGTGCTTGCCAAAGGTATGATCGTAGTTCAGAAAACCCTGAAAAACGGTGTTGCGCCACTGGTCGGAGTTGGCTTCGTTGCCCACCAGCGAGGTATTCTGGCCATACTTTGTGTAGAGCGTTTCGCCGGTGGTACTTTTCGTGGCGGCATATCGCTCGTAGGTTTTGGTTTTGTTGGAGTAGCTTCGGAAAAAATTGTTGAACGAAACAGCCGCCGAAATACTCAGGCCCGGTGCAATCATATCTAATTGCTCGGTCAGTTTTAAGGTTGACTGAAGCGTTCGTCCATTGGAGGTATAAGAACCCGTTTGGAGTAGATTCGCGAGCGGATTGGTTAGCGCACTGGTTCCGCCAAACGAACCATCGGCATTATAGACCGGGAATGCATTGGGAGGCAGTGTCGCTAAGGAGTTGAAAAAAGTACCTGTTGTGTTAGCCGCCGGATTGGCTTTGTCTTCCACCGTTCCACCCAGCGTGAGCGAAGCAGAGATGCGCTTTGTCAGATTAATATCGACGTTCGAGCGGAAGTTGAACCGCGAATACCGGGAGTTAACGCTCTCGTCGGCCATATCGCCCACGTTCTTATACAGTCCATTACTCCGCACGGCATTCAGCAATACGAAATACCGAACGGTGCTGTTTCCTCCTCTGAAATTCAGGTCGTAATTGGCAATTGGGGCGGTTTTTTTCAACACTTCGTCGTACCAGTTCACATTAGGGTGAAAGTAGGGGTCGCTACCGGTACGGTACGCTTCCAGATCAGCATCAGTATAAAGCGGAGCCTTTCCATCGTTTTTCAAGCCTTCGTTAAACAGTCGGGCGTAGTCGTAGGAGCCCAGAAACTGCGGCAACCGGGTGGCTGTATGAAAGCCCTGTTGCGTACTGAAGTTCACGACTAACGGGCTGTCGGTTCCCCGCCTGGTCGTCACCAGCAACACCCCATTGGCACCCCGAAGGCCGTAAATAGCCGTTGCCGACGCATCCTTTAACAACGAGATGGACTCAATTTCGTCGGGAACGAGCTGCTCATAAGTTCCCTCGAAGCCATCGACCATGATTAACAGATCGCGGCCTGTCCCGAATGTGTTGATACCCCGGGCTGTAAGCGAAGGCGAATCATTGCCCGGCTCACCCGTATTTTGCCCGACCGTCAGGCCCGGCAGGCGGCCAAAGAGGGTATTGCCTACATTGGTTGTGAAATTTTTTTGCAGGTCACCACCCGAAACGGTCGAGAGCGCACCCGTAATTTTCCAGGCGGGTTGCCGCCCATAGGCAATGGGTCGGTCGGCGTTCCGATTCGTATGCGCCTGCCTGTCTACCGACGTAACGGTCGTCAGCGAATCTTTGCCAGTTTCCTGCCCCCGGGCAGTTGGCATTGCCCCAACGCCCAGTAGCAGCATACTGATGATATAGTAGTTTTTGACGTTCATACGTAAAAGATGATGTATGATGTGTGATGTATGGTATATGATGTGGCTGACGCGAAAGCAATACATCCTATAGCCTGTATCTTTTAATATCCCGGATTCTGAACGAGATAACCTTTATACACTTCGGTATTCAGGAATGGGTGCAGATACATTTTGGGCAGGAAGGTCCGGGTTTCAAACACATACGGTTGATAGCTAAACTCGGTGCTACCCGTAATCTTGCTTATTTTCAGTCCATACATAGCCCCATTCATAACGCCCTCATTTTCGGCAAGTTTCCAGCGCCGAATGTCATACAGACGATGGTCCTCAAAAGCCAATTCGATGTCGCGTTCGTTGCGTACCCGATCCCGGAACTGCTCTTTGGTGAGACCTGCCGGTAATCTGGGCATCCCCGACCGCGCCCGGATGGTGTTCACCGCATCATAAGCCGCCTGAACCGGTCCCTGCGCTTCGTTGAGTGCTTCGCCATAGTTCAAGTACGCTTCGGCGAGTCGGAAAACGATGCCGTTGGGCACCGCACCTGCCGTGCTCGACAGGGCATCGGGCATGAGTTTCTTCAGCCAGGCACCGCCATCGCAATCGGCCGCATGACGCCCTCCCTGAAAGGTTTCCAGAAGGGGAACGTCTTTATTGTATGAGGAGCCGTTATACCCTACGGTCTGGGCAAAACGAGGGTCTAACTCTGAATATTTCTTGTTTAAATCGTTACCGCCTGGCCAGGTTTGCGCCGTCCCGTCTTTCTTCTCGTACTTCCGCACGAAATTATGAATGACCGATATCCCACCCCAGGCATTAATAATCGAAACCGGCTGAAAACCATACCACGGAAACTGCGTGCGGGCACGGGACGCGTACACTTTTTCGGCCAATACGATTTCGGCATTGTCATTCTGCTCCCAGGCATATTTGTAATTCTTGTCAACGCCTTTGTCCGTAATGAGCAGGAATCCGCCAGCCGGAGCCATATCAAGGGCCGCTTTGGCCGCATCGGCCGCTAATTGCCAGCGGCTGTTGTCCTGATTCCCATAGCAAATCAGCTTGTTGTCGTCGCCCAAACTCATGTAGGGGGTAGCTGCGTTGAACAACGGACTCGCGGCATAGAGCAGGGTGCGGGCTTTCAGCATCTGGGCGGCTGTTTTAGTGGCCCGCCCCCGGAAATTGGCTGTGTAGGTAACAGGCAATTTTGCAACGGCCTCGTCGCAGTCTTTTACGATGAAATTTACGACCTCCTCCACCGTGCTGCGCTTCACCTTCATGTCGTCGGTCAACTGAAACCGCTTGTCAATGATTGGCACACCGCCGTATCGCTTGAGCATTTCTTCGTAATTCAGTGCCCGGATGAATTTAACCTCACCAGTCACCTGATTTTTATAGGCCTCATCTAAGTTTGGCACATCGTTTAACCGTTCCAGAATGATGTTGCAGTCCCGGATGGCGGTCCAGCGGATGAAATACCGGTAGTCTTCCTGCGCCACTAAGCCTCCCGACGAGGTGATGTTGCCCGCATTCCATTGCTCGGGGTGCATAAACGTCACCTCGCACTCGGCTTCATCGGTAATGGGTGCATTGATACAAAAAGTGCGGGAGGTCGGAATCAGAGCCGCGTCGTTATAGCTGAAAATAGAGTGAATACCGATGCGGTAGGTGCCCGTGATGAACGTTTCCAACTGCACTTTGGAGGAAAATATGGTGGCTTCCGTCACATCGACACCCGGCGCTTTATCTAAAAATTCATTCAGATTTTTATCGCAGGCTGAGACCGACAGGAGCAGGACACCACAAAAAATAGCTCGGATAATTGGTTTCATGGTGAGTTAAAATTTAAGATTAAGCCCGAAGTTGATCGTGCGGGTCAGCGGGTAAGGTTCTTCGTTGGTTATGCCCTGCGTGGTAGCGCCGGGTATCGTTCCCGACAGTTCAGGATCGACACCGGGAAACACCGAACTCCAGGTAATGAGGTTGTTGGCGTTGGCATACAGGCGGGTGGCGCTCAGGCCAATTCTGGCGAGCAGTGTTTTGGGAATATTATAGCCAATTTCTATATTTTTCAGGCGTACATAGCTGGCGTCTCGCACCCAGAAGGTGGACACTTTATTATTGTGATTCTCTTCCGCTCCCGTTGTCAGGCGGGGAAACTGGATGGGTAATCCTTTCTCGTACCGTTCTGCCGACCAGCTATTGACGAGGTAATCAACTGCGCCGGAGTTTTCAAAAAAGCCCCTGATCTGCCGCCGGTTATAGGCCAGTGAGACGTTACCAGCCCCCTGAAACAGGACCGACAGGTCGAAGCCTTTATAGGTACCGCCGAACGAAATGCCAAAGATTTTCTCGGGGAAGTTGGAGTAACCAATCGGCACGGCGTCATCGTCGTTGATGATACCATCACCGTTGGTGTCTTTGTAGCGAATATCCCCCGGCTGAAGTTTATTGCTGTTCCAGGACGAAACGGGCCGGTTGGCATCATTCACTTCCTGCCAGGTATTATAAAGCCCATCGGCTACTAAGCCAAAAAACTGGCCGTAGCGTTGTCCGGTGCGGTACTGATAGGAGAAGGGCCGGGCAATTTCATCCTGAAACTCTACTTTGTTCCGAGCGAAAGTAAAGTTTCCTTTTACCCAGAAGCTCACCTTGCCAATTTGGTCCGTATAAGAAACATCCCCATCGAAGCCCGTGTTTTTCATCCGCCCGAGATTGTAGGCGGGCAGAGTTGCCCCCACCGTTACGGGCACGGTGCCGAGGTTGGCCAGGATATTATTCCGCTGTTCGCTGAAGACGTCGGCGGTAACGCTGATTTTACTTTTCCAGAGTGAAAATTCTACGCCTATGTTTTGTTTGACGGCCCGCTCCCAGGTAACATTTGGATTACCGAGTTTCCCTTCAGTCGCGTACACATAACCGGTTGCTGTGCTGCCCACTTCGCCAAAGTAATACCCGTTTACCGCTGAAGTATAGGCTGAGGGGCGGTATAAAAACCGATCACTGCCGATTTTATCATTGCCAACATCCCCATACGAACCCCTGATTTTCAGATAAGTGAGCACATCGTTTTTGGGAAAGAAGGGCTCGTCGGAAGCAACCCAGCCCAGCGAATAGGCCGGAAAAAAACCAAAGCGGTTGCCCGGGGCAAAGTTCTCGGTACCGTTGTAGCCAAAGGTGAACTCGGCCAGATACCGACCTTTGTATCCATAAGTAGTCCGGCCAACTACGCCCTGATAGCCATTAGGAACCAGGAAGGCCAGCGTAGGATCGAAGTATTTGGTTTGGTTGTAGTTGACTAATCCCGTTACGTAATGATCGCCGAAAGCCCGCTTGTAATCGAAGCCAACCTGAGCGTAAGTGCGCCGGGTTTTGCCGATGGTTTGCGTAAAACCGAAAGGCTGTTCAACATTTTGTGGCACCAGATTCACGCTGTTATCCGGCAAACGGATAGCATTATACGTTATCAAAGTACGGGTATTGACTAAGGTTTCTGTATTATTGTTCTGATAGTTGACAATACCTGTGGCGGTCAGGCCCTGCGTAATAAAATCGAGGGTATAGTCTAACCGGACCGATCCTTGCAGATAGTTCCTGAACTGCCGGTTATAGCCCTGTGCGAACATATCGGCAATAGGGTTGTTGGCTGTTCCTACCCCCACTAAGTTGACTAATTTATCGCCGATAAAACCCGGTGAGGTGAGGGGATTAGCTCTGGCTACTCCTTCAATAACGCGTACCGTTGGCCAGTTGCTGCCACTCAGGTTTTCGGTTTGCGACGATAGATCAATGGAGGCTTTCAATCGTTTGGTTACGTCAAAATCGAAACTCGACCGAAAATTGTAGCGTTTATATTTTCGGTTCGCATCGAAATCTTTCACTAAATCAGTATGGTTAAACTGCCCGCCCTGACTAAAAAAACCCGCCGACACAAAATACCGTACCTTTTCGGTACCGCCATTTATACTCACGTTATGCTGGGTTTGGAGAGCCTGGGGTTTCAGCACCAACGAATACCAGTCTGTATTGGGGTAAAAGATAGGGTCTTCCCCTGATTTATACTTAGCCAGATCAGCATCCGAAAACTTAGGCGTATAAACCGCTCCCGACACATAGGCATCGTTCTTAATGGCTTCATTGTACAGGCGGGCGTAGGTATAGCTGTCCATGCCTTTCCGCAGGTTGGTAAAACTGGTAACGGCTACGTTTCCGGTGTAACTCAACTGAGGTTTACCTACCTTACCGCGCCGGGTGGTAATGAGGATAACACCGTTGGCACCCCGTACTCCATAAATGGCTGTCGCCGACGCATCTTTCAAAATCGTCAGATTCTCAATTTCGTTGGGGTCAATGTTGTTGTAGTTACTCACTTCTACCCCATTCACCATGATGAGCGGATCGGCGGCCCCGGAAAACGTACTGACCCCGCGAATTCGCAGTGTAGAGGCATTATTACCTGGTTCGCCACTGGTTTGAACGGCAAAAAGGCCTGGCATACGGCCCACCAATGAGTTACTGATATTGGCAACCGGCGACTGTACTAAATCTTTGGTGGTTATGGCGGCAATGGCACCCGTAACGGTGGCTTTCTTCTGCGTACCGAAGCCTATCACGACCACTTCATTCAGTTCCTTCATGTCGGGCTTCAGCACGATGTTTATCTGGCTCTGATTCCCAACGGTAACTTCCTGTTTATCATAGCCAACGAAGCTAAAGACCAGCACGGCGTTCCGGTCGGGGACGGCCAGCGAATAGGCACCGTTGGCATCGGTATTGGTTCCTTTCGCTACGCCTTTGATAACAATACTGACACCCGGAATGGGTTCGCCTTTCTCGGTATCGGTCACTTTGCCCTTTACCACAATATCAACCGGTTTGGTGGCAGACAGGGTTTGCAACTCAACGCGGGCCGATAAGGCATTCACGGTTAGTGCCTGACCGGTTTCCGGCACGGGTTGCTGATCAGCCGATGTTTTCAGGAGTTCCGTTTCAGCAGGCAGGCTTCGGTTTGCTTTACGGGGCAAAATTGTGTAGCCTCCCCCTTTAAGCTTTTTGAACCGCAGGTTGGCGGGCGTAAGAACCCGGTCCAGAATGACTTCTAATTTATCCGTTTCGTTAATGACACCAGAAAATGTTTTATTTTCCAGTAATTCCTTCTGGTAGACGAAACTGACTTTATGAATAGACTCTAATTTTTTAAGCAGATTAGTCAGGCTATTGCTGTTCTCCTGGAAGAAGGGGACTGTTGGCTTTTGCAGTTTACCCGCATAGGCTATTTGTGCCAGCGACTGGGGGAAACCGCCGAAACAAACCAGCACTGCAATTCCACAAAAGAAAAGGATAGGTTTTTTCATAGTAGAAACAGAAATCGAGTGACTATCTACACCGTAGTTGATAGTCAAACAGGCGACTACTTCCCTTTTCCCGTTTTTTCTATGATTATTTTCGGTTAGATTTTAAAAATCTTTTGATTAAAGCCAGTTTGTGCCGAAAGCAAGGGGTTTTTATAGCCCAGAATTTTACTACTTCAATCGGTGAACAATCTCATGCTCCCCGGCCGTATAGCCCAGGTCTGCCCCGTCCAGCAAAAAGTAAGTATTGTTTTCATGAACAAACGCGCCACTTTTCGCTATTTTTTCGGCGTTGCCACCCCCCAGGATGAACGTATTGTTACGCAGAATAAGCGTATTTTGTTGTGGAGCACCGCCCGACCAGTCCAGAATGGAGTGCCATTTTGCTCCTTTTTTGGCAATAATCGTATTGTTTTCCAATTGAAAATTCTGAATATCAGCGTGAAAGTTTTTGCCTAAGTGAAAACAAAACTCGCCATTATCCACCGACACGTTGTTCGTGACCATTACCTGCCGGGCCGTTCCTCCGCCTACTTCCAGAAAGCCGTTGCAATCCTCAGCATAGTTATGATGCACATAAGTACTGTCGCCGTTGGTATAAATTTCAAAAAAGCCGCCATCGGCTCCATAATCGTAACTCGGCGCCCGGCATCGCAAAGCGTGGTTGTAGGCAATTTCATTGTTGGGCGCAAAAACCCAGTACGCCACGGCCCCATAATCATCATCGCCACCCGGCGTGTTTTTAACCATCACCAGGTCATGAGCATAATTGTGGGTGATGAGGTTATGCTGTCCATGCATCATTACCCCACTGCCACAGTTCACCATTTCGCAGTGCCTCACAACGTTGAAATCAGCTCCTTTTGCCAGATAGATGCCCGCTAAGTTGGCATCTTTCACCAGAAAACCGTCAACAATGACCCAGTGGCCTGTTACGTTGATAGCTTTGCTCTTTTCGCCTTGATAGCTAATTACGGGTTTTCCGCCTTCGCCGATCTCGCGAAAAACAAGGGGATTTTTCTTTGTGCCACTGTCATGAATTTCCAGCCCGACGGTCCAGGCTGACCCTGCTTCAAAATTGACGGTGTCGCCCGGCTGGAAATGGGCCTTATTAACGGGGATGAGCGATTGCCAGGCTGTTTGTCGGCTTGTGCCGGTGTTCGCGTCGTTCCCTGACTGACTATTGACAAAATATTGCTTAGCCATCACCTGCGTACCCATTAGCAGCAACGCAAATGTGGTTGACCAGGCGTAAAGAAGGGGATTTTTCATTTCCAGTTCACAGGGGGTATTAATGATATAATTTCCAGGAACACCGGATTTTAATCCGGTGTTCCTGGAAAAATAGAACACTATAACACAGCGGCTGTGCAGCGAAGCAGGGAGCGATGCCCATTCGCAACTGCCGGGAAAAGCCATTCACTCAAACAAATACGTATCGCCCGTTTTTTTGACATCGGCATCCAGGATGATTCCCAGATTTTCGATGCAATCATCGGCTACCTCGGTGCGGAGCTTACCGGTTAGTTTCTTGTTAACCAACAGGCTATCGCCCAGTTTAATTTTCACTCCGAATGTATCTTCTAAGCTATTAGTAATTTCGGGCAGGCTCTTGCCGTCTAAGATGAGGTATGATTTCTTCCAGGCATCATAGAGGTCCGGTTTTACCCGTTTTAACTGAATCTGACGGGTTGCAGGTAATACCGTTGCCATATCGCCGGGCTTCATCACAACGGCAGACTGGTCATCTGTACTCAACTGCACCTTGCCTTCGTGCAGAACAACATAGGTCTGGTCCCGACGGGTATTTACGTCAAATTCGGTCCCCAAAACCTCTATACTTGCTTCCGGCGTGTGAACGACGAATTTAGCCCCGTTTCGTTTGGCGATGTCAAAATACGCTTCGCCCTGAATCCAAACTTCCCGGATTGGGCTGCTCGCCAGATTATCTCCTACCCGTAGCGACGAATTAGCATTGAGGGTAACTACCGATCCATCGGCCAACTGAATGTCCTGAATTTGTCCATAAGCTGTTTGATAGGTCAGGTCGGTAGTAGCCTGATACCGCCACCAGCCCAGGGCCACCATTGAAACGAGCAGTAGCACCGCAGCCGCAGCCCAGTAAGGACGCTGATACCAGTGGACTCGTCGACCTCTCTGATCCGGGTCGGCCTGATGCCCGAACGGTTGTTCCCGCTCGACCGGTTCAATCCAGTTAATATCATTCCAGATACGCTGTTTAAGCCGGGCAATGTCCTGTTCAGAAGGATTAATTTCCTGAAATCTAAGCGCTTTGACGTAGTCAACAGCCAGTTGAATATCGGCTGCTTTGTGGGGATAATCAGCTATAAAGGTTTGCCAGAATCGATTCGATTCGCCAGTAGGGGCTAATACCCAGCGAATAAAATCAGGGTCTTTGCAAAAGTCTTCTACGGTAAACGCGGGAGTTGGCATTGGTCAGGCTTCATGGTCGTACTCGTTAAACAGCCTGCAATTTATTTTTTCCCGGTTTTACACCAACAAAATATTTGTGAGGGAAATCAGAATCGTGCCTGTCAAGTTCCATAAGGCCCCGCCTTGCTGGAACGACTCGCGTACATAATTCCGTAGAGTGGTTAGTGCAACGTTCACCGAATTATAGACGCTCTTTAGGGCAATATCCATGACTTCGGCGGCTTGCTGATAGGTCAATCCCTTCATATACACTAAATATAAAATCTCCTTCTGGCGTTTGGGAAGCTTATTTAATTGGGCAACCACCAGGAGTTTTTGCTGCTCAATTAATTGTTCTTCCACCAAGGTCTGCTCATAAGGCTGAATTAGGAATTCGGTGCCATCAAACAAATAATCGGCTGAATCCAGCTTATTCAGCCGCCCCACCGTGTCCAGAAGCCGTCGTCGGAGGGCGCGGTAGAGGTAAAATCGGATATTGTCGGTAGGCCCAAGCCGCTGCCGGTTGTCGTGCAGGTGCAGAAACAACTCGTGCAAACCGTCCTCCACCAGTTGCCGGTTCCGAATCAGGTTGTACCCATACCGATACAGATCGGCCGCGAACCGCTCGTACAGTTCCGAGAAGGCGTCCCGGCTTCCGTTCCGAAACGAATCCCAGAGGTGAACATGCTCAGCAGGAGTGAGTTGATTGGCCATAGGCTTTGTAAGAGGACTGTGATTCTTTTTTACTGTTTTTCCAATTAATGGCAACCCCGCCACCAGGAGCCAAATCTATTTCCAACGCATCGCCTTCGGCTATTTCTCGGTTCAGAAGCCTATAGTCATTCCCAACCCGGTCGACATTCATGCCGTCGATGAACAGGTTAATAAGAAACTCTTTCACATAACAATTTGACGTATGGCCTACACCTTTGGTTACGGTCGTACATCTATTGCTTACTCGGAACCCCCTGCCAATTTAATTGTTGTAATTTATTATTGTTAAATTTTTATTTAACAATACAATACTATTAAAATAATCTGAGTTCGACACTATTTTTTCCTTCTAATTTTTTATCGTCTACTGTACTTACCCGGTTTATGGAATTGGTATAGGAAAAAAGCTTACCGTTACTGCATTACTCTACCCCAACGGATACATTGGTTACGGCGTGTAAATTACGGCATTCATGACGATACGGGCATAGATCGGGTTTTCAAAATCACTGACAGCGTGGCCCGGCTGACTATAAAAAAGCCATCCTTTACCTACTGGCATACACCAGGCCGAACGGTCCTGCATCCATACATTGCCCGTATCATCGACCAGTTTAAAGCCCAGCAGGATGGTTCGGGGGGTTAGCAGATTATGATTGACAAAAGCTTCCGTATTCGACAGCCTAAAACCCGGTAGCTTTTTTTCTGGTTGCTGCCCTTCCCGCGTATAGTCAATTGTTGACTCGTACCTGATTTTGTGCGTCGTGATGAAATGGTTGGGAGCCAGATTTACCACGTCCATATTGATACTGCCAATGTATTTATAGCCCCCTTCACGAACATCTTTTTTAGGTAATTCGATGCCTAAAAAGGGGAACCAGGCTGCATTTTTCCGCTTGGCGGAACTTATGGAATGATGTAGGCAGATTAGTTTGCCGCCGTTCTCTGCGTAGTTGATAAACGCCTTTTCCGGTATTGAGTCCAAGTCCTTGTGGATGTACACGACAACTGCCCGAAACGCAGTTAAGGAGTTGGGCAATTCAGTCTGCCTGATAATCTTCGCGTTTATATGCTCCTGTGTTTTTAAGGCGTTTGCCAGCACTTCCATAGCCGGAATTTCGTCGGCAACAATTAAAACCTCCTGAGCCTTTACTCCTACGACCAGCCAGAACAGGCAGATGAATGTTGTCAGTAGCTGTTTCATTGGGCTTATTTCAATTCCTTCAGATACGCAATACTTTGCGGCACCTGCGTGGCAATACTGGGGCTTTCATCCTCGATGTAATAATGCTGCACACCGGCTTCCTGAGCCGCTTTCAGCACGGCGGGCAAGTTAATCTGACCAGTTCCCAGGGCTACGTCGTTCTCGACCGGCGTTCCACCCGACAGATTCCCGACCACACCTTTCCGCAGGTCTTTCAGGTGCATGAGTTTGAAGCGGTTGGGGTATTTTTTTAACAATGCAACCGGGTCCTGCCCTGGAAAAACGGTCCATAAAATATCCAGCTCAAAACTGACATACGTTGGGTCGGTCTGCTGAACGATATAGTCGAATAGGGTTCCGTTTTCATGTTTTTCAAATTCATAGCCATGGTTATGGTAGCAAAACGTAATGCCGAATTCATCGTGTAGCTGCTTACCAATCCGGTTAAAATCGGCCACTGTTTTTTGGGCCAGCGCCAGCGTAAACGGCCCTTCGTGCGGTATCCAGGCCACACGCACATACTGCGCGCCGAGGGTTTTGGCGTTCTGTCCTACTTCCTGGGTTTTGTTGAGTGCATCGGGATACCCTACGCCAAATGAGGAGCATTTCATACCCCGTTCGTCGAGGAGTTTGCGGAGATCGGCAGCGGTTTTTCCGAAGAGGTTAGAGAACTCCATATCGGTAATACCCAGTGCCTTGATGGTATCGAGCGTAGCGGCCACGTTTTTCTGGAAACTATTCCGAAACGTATAGGATACCATACCGGGCGTTTGAGGAAATACCTTTTTTTGCGCCTGCGCCTGCGATAAACTCAGTACGATGATGAATAAGAAGAGGGTGTTTTTCATAGGATAAGGGTTGATTTTTGAGAATACGAAACTGTTCAAGACTTCGTCTTTAACGTGTTTTTGCCCGTTATTATAAATTCTAAATAGCTTCCTATTAAAATTTATACCCGCACATTCCAGCTTTTATCGTACTCCCGACCCCAAAGCTGCATGGCTTCTTTGTCATTCAGGATATGACCATTCTCCGGGTTGCAATTCAGCACCCGGCCCGTTCGGTAAGCAATGTTACCCAACTGAGCAATCAGCGTGGATTTATGCCCGTTCAGGATTTCGCCGGTGAGTTTACTATCCCCTCTAATCGAACTGACAAAATTTTGCAGGTGCGTAGCATCTAATTTTTCTGTTGGGCTTACCGGGTTGGTTGGGTCGGAAGGCGTATCGTCTTTTACTTCTTTGGCCAGTTTATTCTTCTGGTCGTAGATACTGTAACTGTTTGCACCGGGATACACCAGCGTGCCTTTCTCTCCATAAAAAATTACCCCCCGGCCGTTGCTCTCCGAATTGTATCCATTGCAACTCCGGCCTTCCCAGGTTAAAGCGGTGTTATTGGCGAAATTGGCCGTAATGGTCTGTGTATCGGGGGTTTCCCAATCGTCCTGAAACGCAAATCGCCCACCCGCCGAGACTACTTTTGTCGGATAATCGACCCCTAATCCCCAGCGCATCACGTCGATTTCGTGGGTACCATTGTTGAGGGCTTCGCCGGTTCCCCAGTTCCAGAACCAGTGCCAATTGTAGTGAATCAGATTATCGCGATAGGGCCGCCGGGGAGCCGGGCCTTGCCAGAGATCGTAGTTAAGATTGGCAGGTACGGCTACCTCTTTACCCTTGCCAATGCTGGGTCGCCAGTTGGTGTACCAGCCCCGCGCAAAATACACCCGCCCAATGGCACCCGCCCGCAGATCGCCGACCAGCGCGTTGACATTTGAGAAACTGCGTCGCTGGCTGCCCATCTGCACTAATCGATTGTATTTGCGGGCAGCTTCCACGGCCATTTCTCCCTCATGGGGGTTGTGGCTACATGGCTTTTCGACATAAACGTGCTTTCCGGCCTGACAGCCCATGATGGTAGCGGGTGCGTGCCAATGGTCGGGGGCGGCAATGGCCAGCGCATCGAAATCTTTCTTTTCGAGCAGTTTCCGAATGTCGGTGATTCCCTGCGGGCGTTTGCCGGTGAGTTTCTCAACCTCGGCCAGGGTTTTATCCAGCACTTTCTGATCGACGTCACAAATGTAGCCTACCTCAACATTAGGTAATTTGGCAAAGGTTTTGGTTAGGAATGCGCCCCGGCTGTTGGTGCCCATAATCCCGACAACCACTTTATCGTTAGGCGAACCAGTAAAAAATCCGCCTGCCGACAGCGACGGAGAGAGTAGCAGGCTGGTACCGGCTACAGAAGCCGTGCGGAGAAAATCACGGCGATTGGCTAATTCGGACATGGGATTGAGGAGTAGTTTATAAAAGATGAAAAGACAGAAATTCAGGTTATTACTGTTCAAATGCGCCCCGATCTCTCCCGGTATGCTCCGGACGGGCTTTGCCGGTAACATCGGTTGGCTGAGGAAGCTCAGCACTACCCGAATTAAGGGCAAGGCTGCTTTTCGCTAAGCGAAAGTTTCCCTTCGTTGGGTCAAACTCACTGTCGATAAAGCGCGGATCGGCAACAATATCATTGGCCCCAGCGAAAATTGTTTGTGCCGCCGGATACAGATTATAATCCCAGCGGATATTGGTATTCCGGTTGTTGGACGTCACGGCACCACCCGGACGCGGTACGATGACGTTGTTGAGAATAACCACATCCTCTGAGCGGTTGGGAAACAACTCCTGATACCCAACAATCTGGCCGTTCCAATAGGTCGTGTTGTTAATAATATCGACATGCTTAGTCCGAAAGGTGTGGATGCCCGAACCCCCGTTGTACACACTTACATTGTTGGCAATCAATGCCCGACCTGTCCATTCGGGACGCGTCGGTTTGGCCGGAGCAACGGCTGGTGTTGCCGTCTGACTACCGGCGGGGCTGACCACCGCGTCGGCATTGGGGTTGGTGGCACCCTGCCCCTGTTCCTGGTCGGTAACGTCCAGAAGGATGCCATTCCCATCGCTCAGTTTTCCGATTTTTTCCCAGGGCACCAGCGTTTTGTTATTCCAGACAAAATTGCGCTGAATGACGATGTGGTAGCCCGGTGCGTCATCGTATTTCCAGTTGTTGAGCGTTGTAATGCCCGAACCACCGTAGCGCATGAACCAGGCGTTTTCAAAAACCTTGCAGTCTTCGACCGTGAAGTAGTCGATTTCGATACCAACGATACCTCCGCCAGGGCATTTACCCACTACGCAGTTGCGAATAATGAGGTGATGCGGCTTTTCGTCGGGCTTTTTGCCACGCCCGTTAAAAAAGATACCGTTCGTGTTGAAATAAGGGTCGGGTGTTGGTTTTTTGCCATCTTCCTGCGCTTTCAGCAACACAATGGAATCATTGCTCCCGGTAACGGTCAGCCCATCCAGAATAATATACGAGCCCGAAACCTGAATGCCTGCCCAGCCAATGGGCCGAATATCAGGCCGGTGTCCTGGTCGAGCTTTCCAGGTAATCCAAGCATCGGCCTTTCCCGAACGGGTAATATTCAGCACAGCGCTACCATTGCCTTTGTCGGCACTGGTATACGTGCCATTGCCAATGAGTACAACGTCGCCAGGCTGGACTACATCGGCGGCTTTTTGCAGATTGCGGAATGCGGTTTCGGGGGATTTGCCATCGTTCGCATCGTTTCCAGTGCCGGAAACATGCCAGATTTGGGCTGAAACAATACTATTCGGGGAAATCAGCAGGAGAAGAAAAAAAAGTGTATGCTTCATAAGTAGACAGGGGATTACCTGATAGGATTTGTAATTAATTGTCGATTCTTTACTTCACCAGTCTATACATCGCATTTGCCACCGTTGCGCTACCCGCCCGGAGTGGAATATCAGTTTCAGCCGCTACCCGTTTGCCGTTGAGGATGACATGGTCAAAGGTTATGTTGCTCGTATTGCTTTTGATGAGTGAAGGCACCGGCTCACCCGTCATGGTGATGTCTTTCAGCACTACATTCGTAAACGATGCTTCTGGATTCTGAAGGCCAAACAGGGCGGCTGGTTCCTCAAACCGGATTTTCTCAAACCAGTAATCGCTATGTTTCGCCCGCCCTTTGCTGTTAGGACTAACCATACAAAACAGCGACCAAGGCGCATACCATTCGCTTTTACTCATGTGAATAATATCGCAGTTTTTCATCGTAATCTTGCTGGTAGTCAGGGCCTGCCCATTGAAGCCAATCCGAAATACGTTGGCCAGGGTGGTCCAGAGCACACAGTTATCGATGTAAATATCATTGACTTCCCCTGCCGTATTACGGGTGGTAGCCCACATATCGTTGCTGCTTTCGGGGGTAAAAAAAGCAAAGCAATCGTCCATCGAGCGGATAAAGCAGTTAGTGACTTTGGTGCGTCCACCACCATACCAGTCGATACCGTCGCCGTTGATATTCTGGGGGTTAACGGCCAGAATTTTGATGTTATCAAATACCGCATCGAAGGTGGTATGCGTTTGCAATGACCAGGTACGGCTTCGCCCCACGAACGTAATGCCCTGAACGGTCAGGCCCTCTACGTTATGCGTGGTGAGTGGGTGCCAGTTTTTCTGGTTTTTCCAGCCATCGTCGTGCGTTTCTGATTGGGGCCCATAATAGACCACCGTGCCTCGCCCGAGAATACTGACATTTTTGGCGTCCCAGACGTTGATACCACCGAACAAAACCGCCCCGGCGTCCAGATAGAGCGTTTGTCCGCTTGTCAGATCAATGTTCCGGTGATGAATGCCCGCCTTGAGGTGAATCACATTTTTGGCGGTCAGGTTAGGTAGGTTAGTATCGGGTCGGTTGGCAAACAGGAAGATGGCATCGTCTTTAAAGGTTGACGTGCCTGCCCGCTCTACCGAGTATTGCCCCGCTTCGGAGAGCGAGAAACTGACACTTGAGCCGTTGAGCTGGGGCTTGATGTTTCTGGAGAGTGGCCGTACAAATGCCTCTCCTCGCCAATACCCTTTCGCCCCCACTTTTACGGCTTCTTTATTGGAGGTTTGGCCGGAATACTTATCTGTATCAACGTTTGATGTTACCGTAACAGCCGCATTTCCTGTAAAATCGAAACTGGCAAAATAAACATTCAGACCCGCATGAAAAACCGGCACCGACTGTCCGTTGACGGTCACGACGTAATAATCGGACCCGAATTCTTCGGGAACCGGGTGAGGGGTTACAGTTTGCGAAAAACAGAGAGTAATACTCAACAGAAATGTGTTACAAATAATGAATACGTTTCTCATTTGTCAGGATTTAGATAGTCTTATTGAACGTCTACAACACACCGGAATCCCACCGTCGCGCATCGGTCCAGGCCGGGCCAGGTCAGTAGATATTTAGCACCAAAGCTGCTTTTCTGAGCGCCCTGATCGGCATACCATTCAGACGTTCGATTAACGTACCACGCTCCTCCCCGCAGAATGCAGTAATCGTTATACCCGTCTGTTCGCTCACTTTCGGTTAGTTGCCAGACGTTGCCACTCAGGTCATACAAGCCTGCCTTACTGCGGCCTTTGCCAAATTTTTTTACGGGAGTTGGCCCCGAAAACTGCCCCGTATTAACCGCCGTCGAATCGAATGTGTTGCCCCACGGATAAGCTGTTTCCTCTTTCCCGTTTTGGGCAACCCATTGCCATTCGGCTTCGGTGGGCAAGCGCTTGCCCGCCCAGTTAGCATAGGCACGGGCATCGGCGAGACTTATCCAGATAACGGGGTAGCTTTCCTGTCCTTTGGGTGGAACCTTATTTATCCAATGACTGAGAAAATTTTCGTTATGCGTTGGCTTATAGCCACTTGCATGCAAGAATTGAGCAAATTGAGCATTGGTTACCAATGTTTCATCCATCGCGAAAGGCATTAATTTTACCCGCACGTTTCCGGTAATGAGTTCATTGCGATCCTGGCTGTATGAATAGTCCACAAAATTGCCGATGGGGTAAAAACCGCCCTCTCGTTGCCGGAAACTAAAGGTCATCGCTACTGTATCGTCAGGGACGGGAATAGGTACCATGCCTGTTGGCAGAGTATTTTTAGCCTGTTTTCTGGTGGGCAGAACGGGTTTTAAGCGATGTTCGGGCAATTGATAGGCTGTGCTGAAATCAGCTTTCTGGTGAATAGCCGCTTGTTTTTCCAAAAAAGCCGACCACTCATTGGTCAACTCATTTTCGGGAATGGCCAGAATACCGGCGATGGCTTTGGCTTTTAAGGTTACGTATAGCCCTACTTTCCCATTTTCAAATTTTGTTTTTACGTCTTTGCCGGTAATCAAATCGACGTATCTCATGCCTTTAACTGGCTCAACCTCAAGCAATTTACCCGCAGCAGTCTGTTCCTGCCGATTGATGACCGTCCATAGTTTTTGGGTTCCGGTCTGCCAGCGACTGGCATATACCCGGTTGAGTTGGACGGGGCATAACGGGAACCAGTCGCCTTCCGTAAAAAAGCGCGAAACGTGTCGCATAACGGGCAACATACTTCGTAGCAAAGACCGGTCGCGTGGGTTTACTTCATTGACGGTTCCAAATACATTCTCCCAAAAAACCACCCCACAGCCATTCATCCACGCATTCTGAATCAGGATGGATTGCTCATGGCTGAAGCGGGATAGCCGGTAAATTAAATGGTGTTGCTCCAGCCATCGGTTGCGGACAAGCGGGGGAACTTCTCCAAATTCAAGGTTTTTATAGGTATCATTCCAGCCCACTTCCAGCCAGGATTGATGCACCTGATTCAGGGCTTCGGGACGAATTGGAATTTCGGACTGAAAAATAGCGCCTGGGTTCGTATGCTGCATCTTCTGAAAGAAGCCCTCAAAATTTGAGATTGTATCCAGATACACGCCATCGGCTCCAATTTCTTTCAACAGGTCAAGTAGTTCGTCTTCATCGGTTTTGCCCTGATTCCGGGCAATATTATCCCACGGATTATAGGCAATCATCAGTTTTTTACCCAATTGGTGGAGTTCGTTGCAGAGGTTTTTCAGGCCCGCTACGCCCCCCGGCAGATTCCGATAAAATGAATATTGAGTGCGATTATCAAACCCTAATTGAGGATAGGTTGGCCACAACACCACAACATCGACACCGCCGTACCCATCCTCATATTTTTTCAGATAGTTCTGAATCGCATAGTTGCCGTTTTTATCGTAAAGGTGTTTGTCATTCGCCATCAGGAAAAAGGTGGAGTAGGCGGTTGCTGCCCATGTGTAGGTGCCCGCCTGATAGTTCTCGCCTTTATAGTTGAGATACTTTAGGGTCGAATCTTTCCAGGCCCTTAGTTCTGAACGCCAGGCATCCCATTGGCCTGGTGATGAAGGTGCTACGATTAACTGATAGTATTTGTCAGCAATTTTCCCGCCGTTCTTAGCCTGGGCAAGGGTAGTTTCTGAACAACAAGCGAGCAGGAAGGCAACACCAATTATTTTTTTCAGCATGTTAATCGGCCCCTAAGATTAATTTTTGAAAATCTCTTAATTAATCACATCAATTCGTTCGCTACTTGTTTGGCCCATCAGGACCTTGCTATCGTCAGGTTTTTTGCCATTGATAACGATATTTCTCAATTTTATTCCGTGTGTGTCATCCACGTATACCACCGGGCGGGCATCTGTTTGGGTATAGTTCACCGAAATATCACTTAGGGTTATTCCTTTGGCATGTCGTACATAAAAAGCGCTGGCCGGTAGCTTAAGGCCAAACGTCAATCTGTTTTCAGGATAGCCTTTGAGGTCTTCCCGGATGGACGTTGGAAAGGTTTTTAATGAATCGGCATTCACACTAATTGGCACCGAAACCCGGATATTAGCCAGTCGGATATCATCGACCGGACTTTCTTCCAACCCCGCAATAATGGACGGAATAATGCTTCTGGTCTCGGCCCGCACATTCTGAATGTTGATGTGCCGCATAACTGACGGTTTCTTGTCGGGAGTCAGAAATCGTTTGCCTACCCGAATAAAGATTGGGCTGAGTACATCGGTCATAACAATATCCGAGATGTTGATATTCTCAACGAGTCCGCCATCGACCCCTAAAAGCACGATACCAGTATTGACGCTCTGTCTGTCAGGGTCATGTACGATGTCAGGTGTCATTTTCCAATGCCGATAGCCATTAAAAGACGCCTTTTTGATGACGCAGTTGGTAACGGTAATATTCCGAAAACCGGAACGGGAGCCGGTGCCAAGTTTGAGGCCATTACAAAGCGACGAAAGGACGCAGTTGGTAACCGTAACATTTTCGCAGAATTTATCCAGATACTCGCTTTTAAAACAAAGAGCATCGTCTTCTGAATCAATAATGCAGTTCGAAATGATGACATCTTTACCATCGACATCCAGACCGTCGCAATTCCAGTTTACCAGACTTCTGATATACAGTTTATCGATAAATACGCGCTCACAACCCGATATGGATACCGTTACCTGCGCCGAATTGAACACGCTGATGCCGGTGAGTGATACATCGGAGCACCCGATAAAAAAGATATTCTTCGGTCGGCCATCGGTATTCAAGCCTAACTGAAACGCCTTGTCTTCGCCCGCGCCTTTGAGCGTACCTTCCCCCCGAATTCCGGTGTGGTGGGCCTTATCGGCAATAATCAGGGCTTTCATCGTCTCCACATACAATCCGTTATGCGTGATCGTGCCAAATTTTTTGGCCGACGCAATCGGATGGGCGGGATAGTCGCCGGGGTTACGGCTGCCCTGCAACGTAGCACCTGACGACAGCCGGAGATAGACGTTCGATTTAAGAAACAGCGTCCCCGTGACGTAGTTACCAGCCGGTACCAGCACCTCGCCACCGCCTTTGCCATAACAGTTATCAATGGCCTTTTGAATAGCGCTCGTATTCAGAAACGTGCTATCGGCTTTCGCTCCAAAGTCGGTAATAGTACAGGTCTGAGCCAGTAGCTGCACCGAGCTTAACGCCAGGAAAAAGAAGTAAACACCAGTTTTCTGGGTCTTCCTTCCGGCAAGGCTACCTACATAGAACAGGAATTTCATGAATTGGCAGGGAATAAGGGTCGCAGGCAACAAGGCTTAGTTGTTAAACAGCGGTTAGTCGATTTTTCCCGGCTTTATTTCCTTAATTTTTTAGGCAATCCAGCATAGCAGCAACAGATTCAGCCAGGCGCCCCGTTTCTCGAATGATTCGCGCACAGAAACCCGCAGGGTCGCCAGCGCAACGTTGACCGTGTTATAAACGCTCTTCATCGTGATGGCCATCACCTCAGCGGCCTGCTGGTAAGTAAGCTCTTTTATGTACACTAAGTACAGAATCTCTTTCTGGCGGTTGGGCAATTTATTCAGTTCGATACGCATTAACTCCTTCTGCCGTTCGACCAGTTCACTTTCAATCACTGTACGCTCGTAGGGCTGAATCAGAAAGCTCGCATCCGTAAACAGATAGCTGTCGGAGTCAACTTTATTTAGTCGGCCAACGGTATCCAGCAGCCGTCGGCGGAGGGCGCGAAAGAGATAGAATCGGATGTTATCGGTAGCACCCAGGTTTGCCCGTTTCTCATAGAGGTGCAGAAACAATTCATGCAGGCAATCGTCAACGACCTGCCGATTCCGAACCAGGTTGTAGCCATACCGGTACATATCAGCGGCAAACAGTTCATACAGTTGCAAAAATGCTTCCCGATTACCGCTCCGAAACGAATCCCAGAGATGGATATGCCCGGCTGGAGTAAGTTGACTTTTCATACGCGTCTTATCGGTTTGTTAACTCATTTTCGATTTCTTCCAGCGATTTTCCTTTCGTTTCAGGAATCCGCGCCCGAACGAACAGAAAATAAATAAAACACAGCACAGCGTGTACGCCAAAAGTGGTTGGCAAGCCCCAGTACTGCTTCATGACCGGGAATGAGGCCGTCGTGAAGAAGTTGGTAATCCACAGGGCCAGGGTTGCCAGGGCCAGCGCGCTGCCCCGTATGCGATTGGGAAATAGCTCCGACAGCGCTACCCAGGTAACCGGCCCGAGCGTGGCCGAATAAATGGCAATGAACGCCAGTACAAACACCAGCACCCACAGGCCGGGCAACTCTGCGTAAAACGCAAAGGCCAGGGCCAGGGCGTCTATACAAAGCAGGAGTGAACCGGTTTGCAATAGTTTTTTTCGGCCAACTTTATCAATCGTACCGATAGCGATGAACGTGAAAATAAAGTTGATGACGCCAATAATAATCGACTGTAAAAACGCTGAATCCTGGGCCATACCCGCCTGTCGAAAGAGTTCGGGGGCGTAGGAAAACAACGAATTCTGCCCAACAGCCTGCGAAAAAACCGCCACCACGATACCAATGAACACGATATGCCATACCTCTTTTCGGAACAGATCAGCGACCGATTTGCGGGCGTCCAGCGTTCCGGTCTCCTGGGCAAAGCTTGCCCTGATTTGGGCAGTTTCAGCAAAGGCATATTCAGGCCCGCCAATTCGGCCCAAAATAATCTCGGCTTCGTCGATTCGCCCCTTACGAATGAGCCAGCGTGGGCTCTCAGCGACGAGAAACAAGCCGAAGAAGAACAACAGGGAAGGTGCCGATTGGGAGGAGAACATCCATCGCCAGTTATTTACGCCGGTATTTAGCAGCAGGTAATTGGACAGATACGCCAGCAGAATGCCGATGACGATTGACAGTTGATAAAAAGACACCATTCGTCCCCGCATCGGCGCGGGTGAAATCTCCGCAACATACATGGGGCAGACTAACGCGGCTGCCCCCACAGCCACGCCACTCAGCATCCGAAATAACACAAATAGGGGAAAACTGGTAGCCCAGCCTGTGCCAGCGCCGGTCAGGGCGAACAGCACAGCGCAAAGCATCAGGAGTTTTTTCCGACCCAGCGAATCACTTAGTCTGCCGCCCAGCAATGCCCCAATGGCCGCCCCCAGGTTAATGCACCCAACGGCCCAGCCCGTTTCAAACTCATTTAGGTTGAAAAAGCGGGTAAAAAATGGAACGGTACCCGAAATAATAACCAGGTCAAAGCCGAATAATACCCCGCCCAGAGCCGCAATGGCACTAATGAGATAGACATAGTTTTGATTCACATTGACCTCAACCCGGTTACGTTCCGGCTGAGTTTGAATAATAAGGGCCATTGGGTAAGGGGATTAGAACAATTGCAACTTATTTCAACGACACGTCGGCTTCTTTGCTCAGAAAATCGGCCCCGTCTTCGGCCAGACCAGCCGCATCCCAGGTTAGCAGAGCTTCGTTCGGAACAATATCGATAGGGGTAATGCTGGACATCGACGAAGCCGAATCGTTATAGCCGACATTGGCCTGACGATTGTAGCAGGAAATCATCGACCAACGCGGCTTATCCGATAAATTGGCTTCGGAGCGATGGAGTATGTTGCTGTGAAAAAACAATACGTCACCCGCGTTCAACTCCACATACACTAACTCCATTGTCTTCAGCGATAAATCTACGTAGCGTTGTGAAGCGCCTACCTGTTCGCCCGAAAAACCGTGTTCAACCCGACCCATTTTGTGTGAGCCTTTAATGACCTGCAAACAGCCATTTTCCGGGTTGGCGTTGGTGATAGCCACCATAACCGACATCATCTGATCGGGCAGCAGGAACTCGTTTTTGTACCAGTATCCATAGTCCTGATGCCACTCCCAGGCACCCCCCACGCGCGGTTCTTTCTGCATGAGCTTGGAATGGAAATGGCATACGGCGGTGTTGCCATCAAGCAGCGCATCGACCGAATCAACCAGCCACTGGCTACGGGTAAGGAGCCCGTAGGTGTCGTTGCCGGGCTTATACCAAAGCGAGAGCTTGCTGCGTTTGCCGCTGCTGTCGTTCACGTTGATCGCGTTTTTGCTGACTGCGCTATCGTCAATAGCTACCCGATACAGTTTGGCGACCTCATCGGCGTTCAGGAAGTTTCTGATAATCAGGTAGCCATCCTGATTATACTGGCTGATTTGGGCTGGTGTTAGTGGTTCGTGTGTCATATCTGTGCTGGATTTTATCCGGGGTTATCGGGTGGCCAATCCCTTTAGGGTTGGTAAGTGAACCTATTAGTTTGCTCCTTCTCTATTACTGCTAATTTCAAACAGTTCTCCGGCGTACTGCCCGGTCAGCGTTACGGCAAAGCCAGTCGTTTGGAGAGCATGACCGGGTAACTTAGTGATAACTGTTCCATCCATTGCCTTAACCTGATACAGCGTCATCGGGTCAAGATGGCGGACAGTAACCCGCCGGGTTGTTTCGGTGGACCCGTGCCGGAACACCCCAACGATTCCCCCCTTCTTCGAGTCGGTATTTATGCGTTGAAAGCCATCCCACATCCCTTCCTTCGGCTCCCCAAATCCGGCCAAATCCTGCCGATAGCTCATAAAATCGTACTTCGTTTGTTGGGTCTGTAGCCAGTCGGCATAGGTTCGGTATTTCTTCAGGTCGGTTTTGGCGAGTTTTCGGGGGTCGCCCAGCATAATGGGCAAAGCTCCTGCTAATGATTTGATGTGCATCTCCCAACCGGCATCCTGCATTTCAGGATTACCAATGACCAGTGCCGTGGCCGGTATCGCGGGCGAACGCCACCAGGCCATGTTCCTAACCCGTAAATCTACGTTAGCATCTGGGGGGCCATAAAAATTTGACAGCCAGTTTCCTTCGGCATGTTTCAGCATGGCATAATCAATCAATTGCAATCCACCCATTGTTTCGAACGTACAGTCGATGAACAGGTTGGGCTTGGCGGCATGTAGCTCATCAAACAGTTTCCATACCTCTTCATAGTTGGTGGATAACGATTCGTGGTGATCTTTATGCCCTTTGTGGTGGGTGGCATAACAGCCCGTTACCTTGTTTCCAAATCGGTATGTGCTGGTCACCACCGTAAAGTCAAGCTTCAGGTATTCCAGTCCATATTCCAGCGCCAATTTCAGCAATACATCCTTAATGTAAGTACGCCATTCGGTTCCAAAACAGGCAGTACGCATCGTCAGATCGTCCTCGTGCAAGTTGACCGGTTGCTGTTTCTCGTCCAGAACAAACCAGTCCGGGTGTTCCCGGTAAACGCGGCTATCGGGCGAGGCACTTCCCACACTGACCCATAGCCCTGGCTTCATGCCCAAGGATTTGATATAATCGAAAATGGGTTTCAGACCATTGGGGAATTTTTTGGTATCAATAATCCAATCGCCGTAGTTGTCCGCCCAGCCATCATCAATCACAAATTCCTTCATACCGGCATCGGCGGCTGCTTTGGCCAACTCCATAACCAGTTTCTCATTGAGACCCTTGCGAAAAGGTACCCAGGTGTTATAAACAAACGTGGGTTTTTGCGTTAATTCAGAAAGTCGTATACCCATGTGTTTACGAACAAAATCTGGAACGGCAGTCGTCAGCAGCTCATCTGGGTCTTTGTGGTTGTTGTAAACCATCGTGAACACCTGTGGTGTCGTAAATGACTCTCCTCTGGCAATGTATTTCCGAAACGGGAAGCGGGCGTCTTTGTGCGTTAGTCCACTGATAATGGCGGGCTTATCCCAAAATACCGACGTATGTTTAACAACACCAGCGGCCTCATTGCCAATGACAATGCCCTGTTGCCAGTCGCTATTATGAACAGTCACTAATGCATCCTGAAAGTTACCATCGTAGGGACCGATAGACCGCCTTCGGCCATAATCGTGACAAATCCAGCTAAATGTAGTGGCATAGTAAGCCGTCACATCAAACCTCTCCACATCGACCGATTCCAGGCGAACCGGTTCATTGGTCAGATTTTTGATTGTCAGGCTTTTCCGTATAACCGGCAGATTAGGATACAGTAAAAAATTTACCGTAAGTTCTACATTACCGTCTTTGCTTTGCAGGGTCACAGCCGCCCCGTCGCCCTGGCTGGTATCCGTAATTTTCTGAACCGTCACCAGCTTCCAGTCGCCGGAGCCAGCATATACCGTGTTGTTTAGTTCAAATTGAAAGTCAGAATTTGTCTTTTGAAAGTATGTAAAGTCGCCTTCAACGGGTTTATACACGGTCGTTAGAAAGTGCCCATCCGAAGCCGGGAGTTTAATGGTTCGCTGAACGATCCCGTTGTTCAGGCTCAGTTCTGAAGTCGTCCATTTGGCAAAAGGGCGATCCGTCGTCACGGGCACGGGCGTTGCCGATTCGGGAGCCGCTATCGCGCCCGTTAGAGCAGACAGATAAAACAGGAACAGGGGTATGGCTTTCTTCACGGGTTTTGGATTGTACTTTATACGCACAAAATTCAATTTTTCCCTGAACTCAAAAAATGAAGTATTTTCGCCTAAACATGGATTATTTTATCTTTACCTTTTTTCGCCAATTTACGTAGACAGGATGAGTACGATAACGCGAAAGAGCCGGGGCTTCAGGGGCGAACGCATCATTGAGATTCCAAAGGAAATGGTTGATAAATGCCGCCAAATGCCGCTGATAAGCAGATTATTTATTACCCGCATGGGTGTTTATCCCAAAGCAATGCACCACTACTTCCAGCGTCCGGTTGGCATTTCGCAGGTAGTTTTGCTGTATTGCACCGATGGGCAGGGATGGATTCAGTTGCCTAAAGGCCGGGTAATGCTCCAGGCCGGTGAGGTATTTGCCATTGCGCCGGGAACTCCGCATTCCTATGGTGCCGACAAGAATAACCCCTGGTCGATTCATTGGTTTCATTTCAGTGGCGAGCAGTGTTACGAAGCGGTACGGGCCATTATGGCGGAGAAAGAAAGCCAGCCCCAGGCGGTTCGTGTTCCCTTTTCGACGGAACGCATCGCGCTCTTCGACCGGATTTTCGATACGTTTCTGAAAGGATACAGCACCTCCAACCTGCTATACGCAAACCTGACCATTCCGTTTTTTCTGGCTTCGTTTATCCTGCCGGAAAATTTTCAGGATGCAATCACCACAACCAGTCCCGCCAACCCGACGCATAACGCTATTCTGTTTATGCAGAACAATGTCTCCCAACCCATCACACTGGATAATATTGCCCAGGCTGCCCACCTCTCTATCTCCTTCTTTTCACGAAAATTCAAACAGGATACGGGCTATGCCCCCATCGAATATTTCAATCACCTCCGCATTCAGCGAGCGTGCCAATTGCTTCACTTGAGCGACCTACGCATCAATGAAGTTGCTTCCCGGATAGGCATTGACGATCCGTTTTATTTTTCCCGCTTATTCAAAAAACAAATGGGCATCTCCCCCGCTGAATATCGAAAAAGTGAAGGCGTCAATCGCTCTCTGCGGTAATGTAGAGCCTGTCTGCCCAGTCTTAGGCGTAACGATTCTTTAATAGATTCATCATAAACACATTAATCTCCCATTGATTAGCAACCGGCGTTTGGGAATGCGGCAGCATGGGCATATAGGGCGCTGGCCCAAATTCTGTGTTAATGGTTAGCTGCGTACCTGCCTTCTGGTGCCTGTCGACAATCTGATCCCACCAACCTAAATGGGTACTAAGCGTCTGTTCCCACTCCGGCGCACGTGGGTCATTGACCTGTGGCGCTTCGGGGTGCCCTACCCGGGAGTGAATATGATCGGCATGGGCAATGGCCAGGTTTACCGCTTCGGTCTGATCGTGGAGCAGGGACTCATGAACGGTACACCAGTGCGAGATGTCGAGGCAGATACGAAGGTCGGGAAGTTTGGTCAGGTACTCCTGACAGATATGAGCGGCAAACAGCGATTTACCCCGGTGTGTTTCGTGAATAATTTTGATACCAGTTTCAGCCGAAATCCGGGCGGCCAACTCAAACAGTTGTCTGTTCTGGTCAAACGTAAAGAAATCCTTGCCCGTCTGGCAGTTAATGAAAACGGGTTCGGCGGCAATGAGGTTGCGAAGGTATTTTTCGTAGTTCTGGCTATGTTCAGCTAAGTCCCGCTCGAACGATTGCCAATATTGACCAATCAATTCAAGTTCATGTTGGCGAAGCGTATTTATAATAAACTTACGTTCAGTAACATCAATTGGCAGGGCCATTTCAACCCCATCGTAGCCAGCCGCTTTCACCCGTTGGCAAAATACAGGGAAAGGTAAGGTATTGCCCCATTCGGGCGCGTAGAACTTGATTCGCATAGGTCGTGTTATTCCTGACTAATTCGTAATAAACTGCTTGTTAAGACGGACTTTGGTGAACAGGATAGCGTTTGCTTTTCCTGGTTTATGTCGCTTCTGTTACTTTCCCACCCACCACGAACGTATCCCCAATATTCAGTTTTAACGCTAAGTAATACGCCATAAAATTGAACGGGATGATGGTGTGCAGAATCGAAAAATTCTCCTCCACATCCGGCTCTTCCACCCTGAATACGTGTGCTCCGGCCTGTTCAATCAGGTCCGACAATCGACGGGTACGCTCATAGGCATCACCCTTAGCCAGAATCTGAATCACAATGCTGTTTTTGGCGGTTTCTTTAGGGCCATGATCGTATTGCGCCATAGGCAGGCCATGAAAATTCAGCTTGGTACTCTCGCTCAGGATAAGGGCGGCTTCGTAGGCGGTGGCGATGTTAGGGCCGCTACCCGTCACATACATGCCGTGAATGGGATGCTGATTCAGGATGGCAAACACATCGTCCGCCAGTTGTTCGCCCAACTGCCGATACCGCTCCATATCACGGGCAATCCGTTCAACCGACGCAGTGGGCGCAAAACCAAACCCTTTGAACAGGGCTATCAGCGTATTGACGTAGGTTTTTGAGGAGGAATACTGTTCTTCTCCGGCCATGATGGGAAGAACATAGGCCACATTGGGCGCTGTACATAATTCACTGTCTGTGTAATTAGACACGGTTATGTACTGGTCAAACAGGTCACGGCACCAAAGGGCCTCGCTGCTCCGACCCGACTGCGACAGAATAACCGCCATGGGTGATTTTTTGCCCCTGGCCAGATAATAAAAATACTCGGATGCCAGTTCAGGCTGAATGGGCAGGCCCATATACTTAAATGCCAGCGGGGCAAAATACGACGACCCCATACCGAGGTAAGGCACATGCAGGGGTAGCGATACGGTTGGACTGTTTAATACGTCCTTCGCCCGTTCGGGTATTTCTAAGATTTCGGTCAGGATGGCGTCCATTGTATTAAGGTTTAGACTTATGGTGCAATTGCGTCTCTATATAACCTGGTCTGGTACTGATTCTGCCCCGATTTTCTCTGTTTCATACGATAACGTCAACGCCCCGATAATAGCCAGGACTATACCCAGCGATTCGATCAGCGAAATACTCTCGGAGAGGAAAATAATGGCCAGAACAATCGTGAAAACGGGTTGCAGGGCACCGGCAATGGTGGTTACTTTAGACGCTTTCCCTTCAGCGCTATAGGCGGCAAAACTCGCCAGTACGCCCAATCCATTGAGCATACCAGCCACTGAACCGAGAACCAGCGTTTGAGCAGACATAGCAAAATCAGCCCAGCCAAAAACGATAAAGACAAAAGCAATCACTACCGACGAAACAATAAAGCTAACATACGACCATTGGGCCGAAATGGAGTTCGTCGTTTCTTTCTGAGCAGCACTGAACACCCCCCAGAAAAACAGCGCCACTAATGAATATACTAACCAGGAATTCAGCCCAATTCGATTAAAAAAAGCAGCCGGATTGTCGAACAGCAACGATTCGCCCGACAGCATGACTACAGCCGGAATAGCCAGCAAAATACCAATGGCATTAATCCAGTTCAGTTTTTCTTTAAATACCAACAGCGCAATTACAATAGTTACGAGCGGGTAGAGGTTGGTAACCGGAATGACAATAGCCGCCAGACCGCCCGCGCTAAATGCCTTATAAACAGCCACATTGCCTGTTACGGCTAACATGCCCGCCACCAGGCCCCACAAAATACCTTTGCGGTTCGGTCTATCATTTCTAATTTTTTTGACGACCAGCGGCAGTGTGAGCAGCATCCCGATACTAAACAGGACATGATTCGTAAACGGATTCACCTGATCCGAAATCAGTTTGGCTACTACGCCCCAGGTTCCCCAGAAAAAAGCGGCTGCTATCGAGTACAGAATCCAGGCTTCGGGTTTAATTTTCATTGTGTTTTATCGTCATAGAGATAAGGCATAATGGGCCTCCGACAGACACTATCCATTGCCCAATATGCATTTACCCAAAAAGAGCCGCACTCCCCAGAACACCGGCCTGTTCGTCAAGGACAGAAATTGCAATAGTAGTTTTGTAGGCTTTAAATGGATTCAGCAAACCAGCCGTATGCAATTTATCGATTTCGTTTTTCCCGAACGCGGTCCGTAATCCTTTGGCAATTCCCCCACCCAGCACAATGAGGTCGGGAGCATACAGGTTAACATAATTGTCGATGCCCGTGCGTAAAAACCCCATGTAATCCTGCACAATGGCTTCAGCATCAGAATTGCCCGCCTGTTTTTCAGTAAATATTGTTTCGGCTGTCGGGGGTAGATGCGGGTACGTCTGCAACCACTGATGCCGACTGGCAATGTCACGAATGCCCGATGCTGAAACTAAGGATTCGAGACAGCCGGTTTTACCGCAGTAGCAAACGGTGTCGTTGCTCGTAACAGTCAGGTGACCGCCCATGTGAGCAAACGGCAGTGCTCCGTCCAGCCTACCGTTAATGGTAAATCCTACGCCCAGACCCGTACCCAGCGTGAGCACCAGCACACGCCCAAAGCCCCTGCCCTGCCCATAAAGGGCTTCGCCCAGGGCGACTACCCGGGCATCGTTATCGACCAGGCAGGGCAATTCGTGTTGTTGCTGAATCAGACTGGCCAATGGATAATCTTCCATAAACTCCAGAAATCCATAAGTCGAGTCCACCATTCCGTTAGTGAAAACAAAACCCGGCACACCGATACCAACGCCCGCCAAAACCGATCCCCCAGCCGCAACGGTAGCCTTGAACTGACGGATGGCGTCGCCAATTAACTGTAAAAACCGGGTTCCATCGTTGGTTTCGGTTGGGGTAATCAACATAGCCTCAACCTGTCCGGTAGCTACGTTTACCAGACCAATTTTGGTACGAGTTCCGCCAATATCGATGCCTATTGCGAGTGTTTTCAACGACGGATTAGTTAGCGAGTTGAAGCCGATACGTAGCCAATTGATTCGGGGTAAACCGAAGTTTCAGTTGCTTATTGGCCGGGGTTAATCGTTGCTCATTGGTTTCGATGTGGGTTGTTTTCCAGGCCTGCCGAATAGGGTTTGCAAGCGTCAGAACGGGCGTGGCTGGTTGATTAACTATGTTCCAGAACCGGGCAATGAGCCCTGCTCCAACACCATCTTCACTTGGTTTCAGGCTCCACAGAACTACACTCGGGTCGCTGGTGTGGAGCAGGGAGAATCCAGGGCTGGGATAGATATCCTGCCTGCCTGTTACAGGTCCTGTTATGAGCGGATTCTGGTGTTCGAGCGAGAACTTTATGGCGGCTACCGGCTCAAAATCAGATTGATGAGTAGTCAGTGCAAATTGATATAAAAACTGAGTTTGCCCGTTCTGACCGAAAATGCCCAGTACACCTTTGTCTTCCCGTTTGGTATCGACCTGCCCACCTGCCAGCGCACTCAGTTGCGACGATTGCTCCCAAAGCGAATCGACGGTACTCTTGCCGAGCTTAAAAAAACTACAGTCCTGATTCGACAACGTTACGCCATAGTCTGGCTCACTTATATCCGCAAAGTGGTTGAAGGTTTGCCAGTCTAAGCGGGCATTCCGGGCGGCATAATGGCCGCCACGCGTTTCTTTTCTGGCGGTCAGAATTGCCCCCAGCTCCTCGTGGCGGGTCGTTGGGTTCGTCAGGTTAAACGAGAATCCCCAGGTTTTAACGTCGGTAAAATTGGCCTGAATACTGTCTTCAATCTCAATGCGGGGGCTGTTGGCAAAGACCGTTACCCGAACCGTGTGAGGCACCGGAACCAGCGACGTCGCTTTGAGCGTAACCGACACCGGCCCCTGATTTTCAACCACTACCGGGTGGCCTTCATTTACGTTCGACACACCCAAATCATTGAGGTATTTTCCATCAATGCGCTTTATCAATTGTCGTGCATTGGCCAAACTGTCGTAGAGTTCGGTAATGGCTCCCGATGGACTGAACCGAATACGGTAGCGGGCTGTGCGAATGGTTTCGCCACTAACCATTGCGGCTGCTGGTAACGATACCGGCGCACCGGGCTTAATCTCAAAAACCTTATAGCCGACGGAAGGAATGCTTTCGGCGTAGATACGAAGAAAGCGTTTCCCATTTCGGGTAATCAATTGACTGGCTGCCTGTTTGCCCGTTGTTACATCGATAACCCGAACGGGATACTCACCTGTGTAAGGTAGATCAGCCACATCATTCCGGCTCCAGTTTAGTGGATTGAATACATAGAAACGAGGGTTAGCTCCCTGCCTGATTTGCCCGCCGAGGGTTCTGACTGAGACTGAAAACAACGAATCGACATAGCCCGTAATCTGCGCCTGTATTTTCCTCTGCCAGGTTGCCCGCACCGGCTGTTTAACGGGACCATCAGCCGTCCAGTTGTGCTCCCAATACATCCCAAACGATTCCCAGGCCAGGTTCCGGGCTGCTATCTGTTGATCGGCGAAAGCAGGTTTTTTCAGGGACACGAGGGATGCAAGAGATTCGGCAGCCCGTAATTTTTCGGTCGAACGGCGAACCAGAGCGGTGGTTTCGTTCATCGACGCACAGTATAAATCCCACTCATTGCCGTAGCTCACCGACTCGGCGGGTAGCTTGGGGTAACTACGTTCAATGTCCTTAAAAAAGTCTTCTTCGTTCGACACCCGCACTTTTCGGCTCGGTGTGGTGCCTTTTTTAGCCGCTTCAATGAACGGATGAGAAAGGTACGTATCCAGATCATCATGACCGTAACCAAACGCCCCCGCTACATTGTACGGGTATCGGGAGTTAGTCGAAATGGTGTCGCAATAAGCATCGAGCTTATCGACAATCTGACCGATTTCTCCAACTGGGTTAACCGACTTAATAATCAACCGACATTCAGCATAGCCACCAAAAGGCGTGTGTGACTTAGGGCTGCCATCGTAGGTGTACCATTTCATCAGGACGCTGGACGAATCAAGCCCTTTATAGCGATACAATTGATGCCGACGGTTGGCGCGGTATTCATAGGTCATCTGACTTCCGTAGCCGCCAATGCCTTTCCAACTGTATTTAGCTCCCGACCCCGCCCACAATGCGCTTAACCCCAGTGGAAGGGTGTTATTTTCCATCGCTTCGGCCAGTGTAAATCGCAGTTTATACGCCCGTTCCAATTGCCCGGCATAATACATCCCCCGCAGCACGGCCTCAGTTGGTTGGGCACCGTAGCAACTCACTAAGGTATTCAGCGGGCTACCGATATGGCCGGAGCGAATGGCGGCAATCAGCCGGTTAAACTGAGCCGCTGAGCGGAATTTCTGATAAGCCCGAAGCCAGTAACTACCATCGCAGTTGAAGCGGGCCTGAAAATCAGACGGGTTGGCTTTTGTCGAATCAATTTGCCGAAGGTAATAATCGAGCATGTGAACGAAGGACGAATCGTAGGTCGCTTCATTGGCCGTCCACATATAGTCGGTATGGTCGTCGTTGGCAATGTACAGTCGTTTCACTGGCTGGGCTTCGACAGTAGCAAGGCAAACCAGAACGATTAAAAAGAGGAAGAGGTATTTCACAATTACCAACGGATAAGTTCGGGATTTTTACCTGATCAATGAACCGAGTCGCTGAATGAAACAGGCGTTCCACTTTTGTTAAACAGAGTAATTGATATGTTTTCCCGGTTTATCTCATTATATACTGACTCGAAGTTCGTCTAAGACGTATGACGCTCTAACTTTTTTTCTGAAAGTCAGGCAATTACCAAATACCTGATTGCGGATAGCTACTCCAGATTTTAACGCTCTGTGGCGACTATTCTTAGACTGAAAGCCGCTGACTAATCTCTGCGGCTGTCGTTTGGAGTTCAAGTTCGATTTCCTTTTTTCGGCCCTGACTACACCGTATTTCGGGAAGAAACACACTCAGGCTCGCCACTACCTGCTGATGTCGGCGAACTGGCACAGCTAATCCGATAATATGGGTTTTGGAATGCGTGATGGCCTCTTCACTGGTTCGAATCAACGCCAGTTCGGCCTCCAGACCCTGGGAAGTATCGGCACCCGGCCAGACGTCGGTGGACGGATACCCTATGCTACTAATTAAACTTGCCCTTTCTTTTTCGGATAGGTACGCCAGCAGAACCCGCCCGGAGGCTGTTTCATAAATATTGCGCTCGGTTCGACTGCGGACCTGCAAATCCTGATCGCTGTTGACCAAATGGACGATGAACCGCTTCTGGTTACGAATTATACCCAGAATTGACGTTTCATTCAGCCGATTCGTGAGGTCTTCCATCACGTCTTTAGCCGCCAGCACTAAGTCCTGACTATACGAAAGGTTGTTAGTCAGATTATACGCCATCGGGCCGAGCCGATATCCCTTTTTTCGACCTAAATGTTCAAGGTAATTCTTTTCGACCAGCGTTTGCAGAATATTGACGCAGGTAGCCTGGTGCATATTCAGTGCTTCGGCCACTTCGGTCAGGGAGTAAGCCCGGCCCGAATCGCGGGCGATATACTCCAATATATCCAATGCCTTAACAACAACTAAAACCATGATTTTTTATATATGATGTAGGATATAGTCAAATGGACTGGCGAGATTAATACATCCTACATAATGACTTATCGCCCCATCCAGCCACCATCCACCGTCACTACGGTGCCGTGAACGTAATTGGCGGCTTCTGATGCCAGAAAGACCGTAATGCCTTTAAAATCCTCGGGTTCGCCCCAGCGTCCGGCTGGAATTCGGGACAGGATACTTTTGCTGCGTTCGGCATCCTCCCGAAGCGTTTCGGTATTATCAGTGGCAATATAACCCGGTGCAATGGCATTTACATTTACGCCTTTTGCAGCCCATTCGTTAGCAAACGCTTTCACTAAACTCCCAACAGCCCCTTTGCTGGCAGCATAGCCCGGTACGGTAATGCCCCCCTGAAAGGTAAGTAGCGAGGCCGTAAAAATAATTTTCCCTGAGCCCCGGGCTACCATGCTGCGGCCAATTTCACGGGTTAGGATAAACGGAGCATTCAGGTTTGTGTCAATGACGGTATCCCAGTAATCATCGGAATGGTCTGCGGCTGGTTTCCGCAGAATCGTACCGGCATTGTTGACTAAAATATCAATAACCGGTACCTCCTGCTGAAGGTCTTCCAGAAATGAATAGAGGGCAGATCGCTGACTTAAGTCGCATTGATACGCCCGAAACGAACGACCTAACGCCAGTACATCCTTCTCAACGGTACTGCCAGTTTTTTCTAAAGAAGCCGATACGCCAACTATATCGGCTCCAGCCTCAGCTAAGGCGACAGCCATAGACAGGCCAATACCCCGTTTGCAACCAGTTACCAAAGCTGTCTTGCCCGACAAATCAAACTGTTGTAGAATGCCCATAATTTACCATTGTGATAGTAAGTGCAAGTTTACTGGATTAAAGTCAAATTATAAAACGTATTCTTTCTAAACAAGAATTCATTTTGTATTTTTTTTAGTCAATACTGGTTTTTCTGTACATCATGAATCATCAATTATAAATTTTCAATTAATGGCTACCCTTAGAATAATACCACAAAAAATAAATAAGTGAAAAAATTTTGCAGATTCCAAATAACATTATAGTATTGCAATGATGAATTATAATTTATCATTGATAAATAAAGTCAAACTCTTATGATGTACCTTTCTCTCTATCGAAGCCGGGCTGGGCTACTGGGGCTGGTCTGGTTACTGACCGTTGGTCAGTTAGTCGCTCAGTCGGCTACGACCCTGACTGGCCGGGTGACGGATGAAGCCGGACAAGCTCTCCCGGGCGTAACGGTACTGGTCAAGAATACAACGAATGGCACCACCACGTCTGCCGAAGGAGCCTATCGCCTGTCGGTTCCGGTGGGTAACGCCACATTGGTGATTTCGTATGTAGGCTATTTGAGCCAGGAAATTCCGGTTAATGGGCGTTCAGTGATTGATGCCACCTTAACGCCGGGCGACAAAACCCTGAGCGAAGTGGTGGTGGTGGGGTATGGAACCCAGCAGAAGAAAGATTTGACGGGGGCTATCGCCACGGTTGGCTCCAGAGACATTCAGAAACTACCCGTTTCGGGGTTCGATCAGGCCTTGAAAGGGCAGGTTGCCGGTTTGCAGATTACCAATACGTCGGGCGCACCGGGCGGAAACACCAGTGTCCTGATTCGGGGCATTAGCTCCATTACGGGAGGCAATGAGCCGTTGTATGTAATTGACGGCTTCCCGGTTAACAATGCCGGTTTCGGTAACCCACTAAACACCATCAATCCGGGTGATATTGAGTCGATTGACGTGCTGAAAGATGCATCAGCTACGGCCATTTATGGGTCACGCGGTTCAAACGGGGTTATCATTATCACGACTAAACAGGGAAAAAGTGGTAAAGCCCGCATTGAGGTAAATGCCTATTCTGGTTTTCAGCAGGTGACCAAAAAAATTGACATGATGAATGCTCAGGAGTATGCTGCCTGGGTAACCGAGGCCCGGAATGCGTCGTATCTCGATAACGTAGTGGGTGCCAATGTGAACGACCCGAACAGCAAACGGGCCACTTCATATCAGATTCCAGTCGCTTTTCAGGACCCATCCAAACTAACTACCACTGACTGGCAGGATGCTATTTTCCGTACGGCTCCCATTCAGAACTACCAGCTTTCGGCTTCGGGGGGAACCGATAATTTCCGGTATGCGCTATCGGGCAGCTATTTCAATCAGCAGGGTATCATCATCAGTTCAGGATTGCAACGGTATACGTTCCGGGCCAACTTAGACGGGAAACTCTCCGAAAAACTCAACATAGGCGTCACCCTCACTCCCAGTTATACCGACCAGAACGATGTGAATGCCGAAGGCCATTATGGCGCTCTGGGCATTCTGAGTGCCGCTCAGTCGATGCCGCCCTTTGTGCCGGTGTATAACGCCGACGGAACCTACAGTTCGTATATTGTCGTAACCGAGGGGCAACCCTCCATCGCCAATCCGGTTCAAATTGCGAACGAATATAAGATTCGCCCCACGCAATTCCGCATTCTGGGCAACGCTTACGCCAACTACTCGATTCTGAAGGACCTAAAACTCCGGGTCACTTTTGGCACCGATATAAACCAGTTTAAGCGCCGGACCTGGCAACCCAATACTATTAATCCGAGCAATCCATCCACAGCCGAAGCCCGGAATGGGGAAGACAATAGCTGGCTGAACGAGAATACGCTGAATTACAAAAAACAGATTAACGACCATAGCATCGATGCCCTGATTGGCTATACCGCCCAGCGGTCGTACAGCAATATAACGATAGCTACAGCCGGTAATTTTCCCGATAACCTGATTCCTAATATTAACGGCGGAACCGTAACCAGTGGGAGCGAGAGCACGCAGATTTATACCCTGCAATCGTTTCTGGCCCGCGTCAACTACGGTTACAAAGATAAATATCTTATTACGGCAACCCTGCGCCGGGATGGTTCCTCGCGCTTCGGCTACAACAACCGGTGGGGCACATTCCCATCGGCATCGGTTGGTTGGCGGGTGTCCGAAGAGGGTTTCATGAAAGGGCAGAACCTCATCAGTGATTTAAAATTTCGGGCCAGCTATGGCCTGACGGGGAATAATGCTATCGGTAACTACCGGGCTATCGGGCAGTTAGCCAGCTATAATTACGTCATTGGCGATGTGCTGACTCCGGGCCTGGGCCGATCTTCGTTTACAAACCCAGAGTTGGGCTGGGAGTCGACCAAACAGGCTGATGTGGGCGTCGATTTCTCGATACTCAACAGCCGGGTTTCTTTCACGGCGGATTATTACCGCAAGGTGAATTCCAACATGCTGTTCACCATTCAAACCCCGGCCGCAACGGGTCTGACCAGTGCTGTGGTTAACCTGGGCAAAGTTGAAAACAAAGGAGTTGAGTTTAGCCTGAGTTCGCGCAATCTGGTGGGTGAGTTCAAATGGAATACCAATGTCAACATCACCTTCAATAAAAATAAAGTGTTGGAAATGAGCACGGATGCCGAGCGAATTCTGAGCGCGTCGGGCGGACGGCCCGCTTATGCTGTTACGCAGGCGGGTTACCCGATTGGTAGTTTCTTCGGTCGGCGGTTCCTCGGTATTTTCCGCACTGAGCAGGAAGCAAAGGAATACACGGTTCAGCCAAATGCTCATGCGGGCGATGTGAAATGGAAGGACATTGATGGAAACGGGGTCATCAACGACAACGACAAGGAAGTAATTGGCAGCCCTTATCCGAAGTATTATTTTGGGTTTAACAACACCTTCAGCTACAAAAGCTTCTCGCTCGATATTACGACCAGCGGTCAGGTTGGGGCGCAGATTTACAATAACTCATTCTACCTCAACAATTCGGGTGTGCAAAACAACGCCAAGTATGTGTATGACAACCGCTGGGTTTCGCCTGATCAGCCGGGTAATGGCCTGTTTGGCCGGGCCATTCGCGGAGGTAAAAACGACAATACCCAGTATAGTTCGGTGTATTTGTTCGATGCTTCATTCTGGCGCATCCGCAACGTAACGCTGGCCTACAGCCTGCCCAACACACTTACGAATCGGCTGGGTCTGGGTACGGCGCGGGTGTATGCCACGGCGACTAACCTGTATACCTTCACAAACTATTTTGGCTATGACCCTGAAACTAACATCAGTGGAGATAGTTTCACCTCGTTCGGACTCGATTTCGGGGCCTATCCACAGGCCCGTACCATCACGTTTGGTGTCAACTTATCCTTTTGATTCCACGACTCATAACCGCGTTATCGCTCATGAAAATCACCTTCTTTACCCTCGTTCTGCTGGCCTGCTTTCTGGGGTCGTGCCAGGACATCTCGCTGGACCAGGTTCCGCAGACGGAACGAAGCGAAGCTAATTTCTATAAGACCAATGCCGATTTTTACAATGCAATTGTCGGCGTGTATGGTGCGCTCAAACTACCGGGAATTATTGAGAAAGGCAGTGGCTCCTATCTCTATATGACCGAAATGGTTACCGACAATACGGATACCGGTCAGGCTCGTGGTGGTACGGCTACCGAGTTATACTATTTTGAAGATTTTAATTTCGCCCTCTCCAGCACAACAATTTCCAATGCCTGGATTGGCCACTACGCCGGCATTGCCCGAACCAACTCCATTCTCGACCGGCTGAATGCGGCCAACATTCCGCAGGCATCGAAAGACCGCTTCGAAGGGGAGGCTAAATTTATGCGGGCTTTGTTCTACTTCAACTTAGTCAGGTTTTTTGGCGATGTTCAGTTGGTGACGCAGGAAATCACCTCGCCTTACGGAGCCAACAGCATTCCCCGTTCACCGGCTGCTGAGGTGTATGCCCTCATCATCAGCGATTTAAAAACGGCAGAAACAAAACTACCCGCCACCATTCCGACAGCCGAAGCAGGCCGGGCCTCGTCGTGGGCGGCCAAAACTTTACTCGGCAAAGTTTACCTGACGCTGAAGCAGTACGACAATGCCGCTACGAAACTGAAAGAAGTAATAGACGGAAACACCTATAGCCTGATGCCTAAATACGCAGACGTTTTCGCAGCCACTACCTCCTATGCGGCCAACAAGGAATACATTTTTGCGGTGCAGTATAAGTCAGGGCAGGTTGGACAAGGCAGCGATTTGTGGTCGAACTGGGCCGCTGTCAATTCGAGCGTAGCTCTGTTAGGCACTGGCGGTGGCACCGGGGGCGGTTTTAACCGGCCTACAGCCGATATGGAAGCGGCCTATGAAGTGGGCGACCTGCGGAAAGATGCGTCGATGCTTAGCTCCTACAAGGCGGCCAATGGCACAGCCGTTAATGAACGCTATGTAGTAAAATTCCGACAACAGGGTGCTTTAAACGCTGATTCGGATGTCGATTTTCCTGTGCTTCGATATGCCGACGTATTGCTCATGTACGGCGAATCGCTGAACGAATCAGGCCGCACGGCGGAAGGTCTGCCGTACCTTAATCTGATTCGCAAACGCGCTGGTTTGACCGATAAAACGGCGTTGTCGCAGGCCGATTTTCGGTTGGCTATGGAACAGGAACGTCGGGTGGAACTGGCCTTTGAAGGTCACCGCTGGTTCGACCTCGTCCGCAACGGACGGTTCGTGACGGTTATGAAAGCAAAGAACTACAAGGTTCAGGATTTCAATCAGCTTTACCTGATTCCGCAGCGGGAAATCGATTTGAATAAAACGTTAACGCAGAATACAGGGTATTAACGGCCTGAACAGGCTCCGGTTGTTTGAGTAGCAACGCGACTAATGAATCAGTTAGTTATGCCAACGGCCAAATAACCGGAGCCTCTATGGGCCTTCAGAAAACGACAACTTTCGCATGAAACGACTTCACGGGCTCTTGCTGTCAATCTTCCTGCTTCATGGATTTGTCCTGCTGGCGCAGCCGGTTAAACGACTGTACTTAGCCAACGACGACCATACCGACTATATGTGGACGGGTAATGAAGCGCAATATGACACCGTTTTCGTGCGGATGCTGGACTATTACCTGGCTCAAATCGACTCGACGCAGAACAGCCCCGACGATTTGCAGGCCCGTTTCAACTGCGATGGTAGCTACTGGCTCCGAACGTACCAGAAATTTCGCTCACCAGCTCAGTTCGAACGGCTTATAGGGCGCATCCGGTCGGGCCATATCAGCAGTCCGCTCAACAGCTTAGTGAGTGTATACGGCGGGCAACCGACTGAAGCCGTGCTGCGGGGTATGTATTATGCCGGGCAATTGGAACGGCAGTGGAATTTACGGTTTCGGCTGGCAGTATGCATGGAAAACCAGACCCTGCCGCTCGGCCTGAGTTCCCTCTGGGCCGGTTCGGGAGCAAAGTACAGTTGGCGGGGCGTTTGCGGCTGCGCCAGCAAGATTTCGCACCAAAGTCTGGCTCATCGACGCAATCAACTCTATCGCTACATGGGCCAGGACGGGCGGCACGTTACGATGAAATGGTATAATCGGCCCATTTATAACGGTCGGACGCTGGGTGGATATGCTGAAGCCCGACGCGAGAAAGCTCCCACGCACATTGTGGACGACATGGGCGAAGTGGTGGCCGATATGACCGTTATGTGCGACACAGTCTCAACACAGTCGGCCTATCCATTTAATGTGGCAGGTGCATTCGGCTACGGCTGGGATGATCTGGCTACTTATGTCGCCCCGGCGTTCATCACAGCAGCCCGGCAGAACACCACGCCCACCCGCAAAGTCCGGGTTTCGAATGAAGAAGATTTTTTTAAGGACATTGAACGTAGTTATCCCAAGCTGCCCGCCGAGTCGGTGAGCTACGGCAATGAGTGGGATTTATATCCCGTGTCGATGAATGAACACACGGCCCACATTCGGCGGGCTACCGAGAAATTGCGGTCGGCGGAGGCACTTTCGGCGCTGGTCTCGCTTAAAGACAGCACGTTCGCCCGCGACCTCGCTACGGCCCGGAATCTGGCCTGGGAAGCGTATGGCCTGTATTGGGAACACGACTGGACCGCCGATGGCCCCGTACCCAAACGCGACCGGGCTAACTGGCAGGTCAAACTTCATCACCAGATTGTGGGCTATGTCGATACGCTGTATAACCGGGCAAAACTGGCAATGGGGCAGCAATTAAAAGCCGCATCAAACCCCCGCTTTTATGTGTTTAATCCGCTAAACTGGGTACGCACCGATGCAGCCGACTTTGCCTTTTTAGGCAAGCAGCCTGTTCGGGTTATCGAGGTGGCGACGGGCAAAGAAGTTATCAGTCAGTTAATTCAGAAATCGGGCCAATCGTTTGTGCGAATCTGGGCCGAAAACGTGCCATCGGTAGGTTATAAGGTCTATGAAATTCAGGATGGAACACCAGCCCGCCAACCCGATGCAGCTATGGTCAATGGGCGGTCCGGCGAACCGGAATATATCCAGAATGAGTACTATCGGATTCATCTGAAAAAATCGGGCGTAATCAGCGAACTCTACGACCGAAAGGCGGGTAATCGCCAATTGGTGAAGCAACAAAGCGCCGGGTCGTCGGCCCGACGCTCGCTAAACGACATCGGCACGAAAAACCCGGATGCAGGTCAGGCACTTGTCATTGAAAACAAAGGGCCGGTTTCGGTTACGCTTAAAGCCGTTTCCAGCGACCCAATTGCCCATACCGTGCGCGTAACGCTGTTCCGAAACAGTTCTCGTATCGACATAGAAGACAGCCTGCAAGCCAACTTCGACGACGTGAAAACCTGGGCATTCTCGCTAAATCTGACCAATCCAACGACAAACCACGAAGAACTGGGAGCCATTCTGACTGCCAAAAAAGAAACGCGTGGCGGCCATTATGCCGCCCGGAATGCCCGCTTAGACTGGCAAACCTTCAACCACTTTGCGGATATAAGTGAGCCAGACTATGGCGTAACGTTGTCGAATCAGGACTGTAGTTTTTTTAAGCTCGGCAAGAGTACCGTCGATTCGCTTTGGGAAACATCGGCGCAACTGAACGCACTGGCGGGCGGGCAGGTCGATACGTATGGCTCTGGCAAAAAAGACACCTTGCGGTTGGGTATTTACAACCAGCATGGCGTAAGGGCCTTTCGCTACCACTTCGCCCTGACCACGCACCAAACCGCCTTCGACGCGCTGGAAGCCATGAAATTCTCGCTCGAAGACCAGAATCCATTGGTAACCGGAGCCGTATCGGGTTTGCAGGAAACCTATCCCGGAACAATGTTTTCTTTGCTGAAAACCGATGCGCCCGGCCTGTTGCTCTGGAGCCTGAAACCGAGCGAAGACGGCATCAGAAATGGACTCATTGCCCGATTCTGGAATATAAACAAAACGGTTGCGACACCCACGCTAAACCTGGCTCAACCCATTCGCCGGGCTTGGCAAACTACGCATCTCGAAACAAATGAGCAGACTATAAGCCCAACAGGAAACCAATTAAAAACGACATTCAGTGGTCGGCAACTCAATACGTACCGAATTCAATTTTGACGATAGGTCTATACACTGTCAACAGTTTAACCATAGCGGGGTGGCAGCAGTTGGGATGCCGACCCAGGACTGATCGTCCGTGACGTTGGGTAAGGGAAATCCGGTGAGATTCCTGCTGGTCTTTTTTTAGAAAATTTCTGACACATGAACCAAGCAAGACGCCTTCTTTTTCTTACTGGGTTTTGGCACTGTCTGTGCGTACTCCCTGGCTTTTTCCTGCGAATGGAATCGTGGGCAGGAGCGCAGACACTGGCAAGACTTGAAACGGAAATCCGAGCCTTTGAAAAGCAGGATTCATTACTACCTCTCACTCAGGGGGAGATAGTCTTATGGGGAAGCTCGACATTCAAATACTGGAAAACCGTTCATGCTGATCTGGCCGGGTATCCGGTTACGAACCGGGGCTTTGGCGGCTCACAGATGGAAGATGCTATTCTTTATTTCGACCGAATTGTAATACCCCGGCATCCAAAGCTGATTTTGATTTATGAAGGTGAAAACGATCTGGCCGTAGGGCAGAAAGCGCCGAAGCGCGTCCTGGACGATTTCAAAACGTTACTTGGTAAAATACGGGCACAACTGCCTGAAACCAAGGTTGCCATTTATTCTATTAAGCCGTGTGTAAAACGAGTGGATCAGTTGCCCCTTCAGCAACGGATGAATGCCATTTTTCGGAAATACTGTCGAAAGCACAAACGCTGGCTATCCTACATCGACACGGCAGGGCCGTTGCTCGTTGACGGAAAACCAACGCTAACCTACTTAGTCGCCGATCAGCTTCATCTGAATGAAAAAGGCTATGCCATCTGGGCCAATGTAACCAGAGAATTTTTAGGGAAAAATTGGAAATGAATCCTATGAAGCGAATCCGATTCATGCGTACTGCCTGGCTCTTTGTATGCGGTATGCTGCTGCCGTACCTGCCTTTCGCTCAGTCGGGCGTGACCCCGGCCCACTGGAAAGAAGTCGGGCAATTGAAAACGCGCGATGCTAAAGCCATAACGTCGAGCACCTGGAGCATTGGGGGCGAAACCCTCGACCGCGACTACACCGATTATCAATCCTACAAAACCTATCTCGGCCCGCTGGGGGCCAAACGGATTCGGTTGCAGGGGGGCTGGTCGAAATGCGAGAAGGTGAAAGGTGAGTATGATTTTGCGTGGCTCGATGCCATCATTCCCGATGCGGCCTCGCGGGGCGTTGCGCCCTGGGTCGAGCTGTCCTATGGCAATCCCATTTACGAAGGTGGTGGAGAAGCCAAACTTATGGGTCGAATTCCGACCTCAGCGGAGGGGCTGGGCGCTTGGGAGAACTGGGTGCGGGCTATCGTCACACGCTACAAAGGTCAGGTGCCGGAATGGGAAATCTGGAACGAACCGGATGGCAATCCGCTCAATACCGGCACCGAACTGGGGGTGTTTTATATCCGCACGGCTAAGCTCGTTAGAAGCATCCAGCCCAACGCCCGGCTCATTGCGCTCGGCATGGCCAGCGTGACGAAACTCGACTGGATGCGCGATTTTTATGAGGTTCTGAAAAAAGAAAACGCGCTCGATCTGGTTGATATTCAGACTTACCATGGCTACGCCCACAATCCCGATTCGTCGTACCCCAAAATTGAAGAAATGCGTAAACTGGTCTGGTCGTATAACCCAAAAGTTGTGTTTATGCAGGGCGAAAATGGGGCACCTTCGACAGCCAAACCCATCGGTGCACTGCGCGATCAGGACTGGACCGAGCTCAGCCAGGCTAAATGGGACCTGCGCCGAATGCTGGGCGATCATGGTCGCGGCATCGCTACCAACCTGTTTACCATTTCCGACATTCATTACGAAGCGGGAGATCATATGGTCGGCATAAACACAAAGGGGTTGCTCCAAACCAACCCCGACAAGACTATCAAACGACCGAAACTGGCTTACAAAGCTGCCCAGCACGTTTTCTCGCTTTTCGATGACAGGCTTGAGTTACTGCCGACGGCTAAACCAACGGTCAGCCAGGAAACGGTCAGTGCCTTTGTCTATCGGAATAAGACCAATAAAGCCAGTTTGATAACGCTCTGGAATAGTGAAGCCCGACCCGCCGAAGACTATGCGCCAAAACCAACTACGGTTACGATAGAAGGTACGTTTACGCAACCCGTTCTGGCCGATTTGATTACGGGAAAGGTCTATGAAATTCCGAAAAGTCAGTGGGCAAAAACGGGCAGCAGTCACACGTTTACAGCTATTCCGGTGCCCGATTATCCGGTGCTGATTGCCGATAAAGCAGCCTTGTAGAAACGCATCGTTGCATCTCCGCCCCAGCAGGAAACAGATAGTAACAGACAACCAGAATCACATGAAAAAAGGACTAAAAAATAGGGCCCGTCTGATTAGGCTTCTCATTGTTTTGGGGGGCTTATCGGGAGGGGCTTTTGCCCAAAAAATTGACACGTCCCCCGACCGGGTGAAAACCGATTTCAGTGTTTCGCTGCCCCGTTTGGGAACCGTGAAACCGCGCAGCACCAACGAGATTTCTTCCTCGAACTGGCTTATTGGCTGCGAAACCCTCGACCGCGACTTTGCCGACTACGACCAGTATAAAGAATACATTGCACCCCTCGGCATCAAACGATTACGGATGCAGGCTGGCTGGGACAAAACTGAAAAAATAAAGGGGCAGTATGACTGGGCCTGGCTCGACCACATTATCGATGATGCTCATAACCGGGGGCTAAAACCCTGGCTGCAAACGTCCTACGGAAACCACAACTATCCCAACGGGGGTGGATCGAATCTGGGCGCGGGCGTACCAACTTCAAAGGAAGCTCTGGAAGCCTGGGACCGATGGGTGGAAGCGTTGGTAACGCGCTACAAAACTAAAGTGGTCGATTGGGAGATATGGAACGAACCCAACTTTGCGGATAATACGGAAAACACCCCCGAAAAATGTGCGGCCCTGCACATCCGCACCATCGACATTATCAAGCGCATTCAGCCCGAAGCAAAGGTGTCGGGGCTGGCAATGGGCCATATTGATCTTGATTATGCGGAGACGTTTTTCAGGATTATGGCCGAAAAAGGCAAACTGAAACTGTTCGATAATATTACCTACCACGACTATACCTATAACCCCGATTCCCACTACGGCAAGGTGATGCAGTTGCGGGCCATTCTGCACAAATATGCGCCCGGAATGCCCCTGCGGCAGGGCGAAAATGGAGCACCATCAAATCCCGGTTTTGGGCGTGGTGCGTTGGGCGATTACGACTGGTCGGAGTTGACGCAGGCTAAATTTGATACCCGCCGGATGCTGGGCGACCTCGGTCATGATATTGAAACAAGTATTTTCGGGTTGGTTGAAATGGCCTATACCAGCGGCCCAATTCATCGGCTCAACTACAAAGGCATCATCAAATCAGACTCGACCAAGCGGGTAATCCGGCCCAAAATAGCCTATTATGCCATTCAGAACGTTACGTCCATTTTCGACCATTCCCTGCAACGCATCCAGCACGTTGAGCACACACATAATGGGAAATTCGTTCCAAAAAACAAGGCTGATGTCGTCTACAACAAAGCTACCGACCGGAACCTGGCCGTCTTTGGGTATCAGCACAGAACAACTGGAAAGCAACTATTCACAATTTGGTCTGACGAGCACATTCCGGTGGAGTCGAACAAAACCCGGACTCTGACGTTCAGCTTCGCCAATGCCAATATCGACCAGCCGGTTTATGTGGATATCATTACAGGGGGTGTTTATGAGATTCCGGCTAATGAATGGAAAAAAACGGGCGATATCTACACATTCACCAATATTCCGGTCTATGACGCGCCGATTCTGATTGCCGATAAAAGCTTAGTGACGATTCAATAGGCCATCGGTTTATGACCCAGCGAACTAACAATGAAAGCTAAACTTCTCTTTCCTCTTTTATGGCTAATGCACGTTTCCTACGCGCAATTAGGAGATTGGCATTGGTCTTCTACGGGCTTACCAATCTATGCTTATAGAGGCTCGTTGCCGGTGAAGGCGGTGGATAGAGCGGGCAAGGATGCGATGCTGCCAAACGACCCTTATTTCTTGCTGGGAAATTACAAAATGACCCTTTTTGTTCATGCCAGCGGCCGGTTCCAGTTCTTAACTGCCGAACGAGCATGGGCACGCATCAATGCGGGTGAACAGGCCAACTACGGCTGGAATGATACCCAGCTTACCTACGGGAAAAAGACCCTAAAACTGGTGGGCATTCCATATAGAGGCAGCGATGCAGTAGTGAAGAAAAATTTTGGCGTTGGCTTCGCCCGATACGACTATCCAGTGGAAGACGGGTTGGCTTGTACGCGACTTATTTCGGTAAAGCCTTCCTTAAAAATACATACGGGTAACCCTGCATTTGCGGTAACCGTAACGCTAACGAATAAGGGCAATAAACCGAAGGAACTGACCTATTCTGAACGGATGCTCGTCAACTACGTTCTGATCGGTACGCAATTTATAGATAAGAAAAATAGACCCCTATCCTATCAGCCATCCATCACGATTGATGACGGTAAGGAAACCGCCGTTGCCCGCATTGCCAGCACGGCTAATACCTTCTTATCGTTGCCAAACAAAGACCAACGCTACCTATACGACCTGGCTCCACCGGTTGTTTTTATGTACGTCAAAAATACCAGGTTGGGGAAACAGACGGCAGTCGTTAAGAACGAGAATGATACGCTATCGGCCGAACTAAAAACAGTGCTCAAGCCCGGCGAAACGCAATCGTTTCAACTCATTATTGGCATCCACGATAAGGAGATTTTTCGCTCTGTGCAGCAACAGGTAGCTGATTTGCTGGGTAATGCACAACAGGTCGATTCAACGCAGGGATTGTTTGATGCCCAGTGGAAACGTAAACTGCCAGACCTGTCAGCCGAAAAAGACGATGTTCTCCGGCGCGAGATGATCTGGAATGCCCATGTGGTTGAAGCGTCAGCGAAGTACAGTGCTTATTATAAGGAAACATTCATTCCGCAGGGCACTGTGTACGCCTATCACTTTGGGGATAATATTTCGAATCGGGATCATTTGCAGGCTGCCCTCGCGGCCTGTTATACGAATCCTGATCTCGCTAAATCCAGTATTCGCTACGTGCTGAAGCACTCTGAGGAGGATGGCGAAATAAAGCGGGGCAACGCTGGCTACGGCTACACGCCCCCTTCTTTCTATAAGGAAAGTGATGAGCAGCTTTTCTTCTTTAACACGCTTTCCGAGTACCTGTTAATTACGAAAGATTATGGCTTTCTTAATGAAAAGGTAGCGTATTACCCGGCCGAAAATGGAAAATCGGACGCTGTTGTATCGATCCTGAAACGGTATTTCGTTTACCTGCGTGACGAAGTCGGTAGAGGTTCGCATGGCCTGGTCAAGATGCTGAACTCCGACTGGAGCGACAGCTTTTTTCATACCTATTCGCCCAATATTTATGCTTCGTCGGCAGAGTCACATTTGAACTCAGCAATGGTGCTGGCCATTTTTCCCAAGCTGATTGATGCATTGAAGCAATCAAAAAATCCCGATACTGATTCATTCATTGTCGCCCTGGAAAACTACCGGGCGTCTGTAGCAAAAGCTTACTTTGAGGATTTTGGCGACAGGAAATTTTCCGCGCGGGCATACCTGAATGCTACGTTGAAATTTGGCCTGGATAACGTATGCCTGGAACCGCAGGGGTATCTGTTGCAAATACCGGATTTGCCCAAAGCCCGGAAGAAAGAAATCTACGAATACGTAAAACGTAAGAATTTTTCGCCCGAGCAAACGGGATTCCGTATTCGGGAAAAACCCTTATGGAGTAGTCGGGGCGATGGCGAAGATGGCGCCATCTGGTACTCGCTGGAATATCCAGTACTGCTGGGGGCCGCTACCTTCGATAAGGCAGAAGCAATGGCGCTGTTACGGGCGTTCTCTTTCCAAAATTATGCGGCCCGATATCCTGACTATTGGGTGGGTCAATGGACCGCTCCCGACGATTTAAATTCCACGCTCTCAACCCGGCAGGGCCTGTATAGCTTCTGGGAGCCCGATATACGAAGAGCGTTTCAGGGCTATTGCAGCCATCCACACACCTGGCCGTTATTCTGTTATTTCAAATTGAGGGACCAACCCGATTAATTGATTCACGCACCGCTATTTTCTGGTAAAACCACTTTTAACTCTTTACCGATGCAAACCCTCCAAACCTTAGACTATTGGGCCATTGCCATTTACATGGGATTGATGGCAGGCATTGGCCTGTTTTTGGGCAAGTTTATCAAAAACATCGGCGACTATTTCAAAGGGGGCAATGCCATTCCGTGGGTGTCGGGTGCCATCAGCAACTTCATGACCAAGTTCAGCACGTTCATGTTCGTGGCCTATGCAGGCATTGCCTACCAGCATGGCTTTGTGGCACTCACACTCATCTGGAGTACGGTGTTGCCTGCGCTGCTGGGTGTAGCCATCTTCGCCAAGCGCTGGCGACGGTCGGGCGTGCTGACACCGATGGAGTACCTGGAAACCCGCTTCAACGCGCCCGTTCGACAGGTATTTGCCTGGGCGGGGGTGTTCTTCAAAATTCTGGACAACATGGTGAGGCTCTATGCCCTGGGCCTGTTCGTCAAAACGGCAGCCGGGCTGAGTCTGGAGCAGGCCATTCTGGGATGTGGCATTATCGTAGCACTTTATACCATCGCCGGGGGGTTATGGGCGGTGGTCGTTACGGACGTGGTGCAGTTTATCATCCTGATGGTAGCTACGCTGATTCTGGTGCCGCTCACGATGCAGGCTGCGGGTGGTCTGCCAAAGATGATGCAAACCATTCCAGCTCACTTCGACCCATTCAATGGCCCCAAAGGAATGCCGCTTTACTTAGGCGTCTATTACCTGATGATTTTGGTTAAATATAGCGGCAACTGGACATTTATTCAGCGATTCTACAGCGTCCGCGACGAACGGGCGAGCCAGAAACAAGGGATGTTGACAGCGGTGTTTTTCTTCCTGTTCCCAATTATTTTCCTGTTTCCGTCCATTGCGGCCCGCGCCATTATTCCAAATCTGGAAAACCCTGAAATGGCTTACGTGAGTGTATGCCTAAAGCTATTGCCCGAAGGCATCATGGGCCTGATGGTGGCAGCCATGTTTGCCGCAACGATGTCGGTGCTCAGTGGCGAATACAACGTTACGGCGGGGGTGCTAACCCGCGACATCTACCAGCGGCTCTTTAACCCCAACGCAACGGATAAGGAAACGCTCTGGGTCGGGCGGCTGATGACGCTGGGCCTGGGGGGCATCATTACCGTTGGAGCCCTGTTTGTAGGCGGCTTTGGGGGAGCCTTTGAGGCCAACAAGCTCTTCACGGGTCTGTTTGCCATCCCCATGACGTTGCCGCTGATTCTGGGCATCGTCCTGAAACGACCGCAACCCTGGGGTGCGCTGGCTACTGTATTGGTTGGGATGGGTATTGGGCTGACACTGAACATGATGCCTTCAGTATCCTGGGAATTGGCGACGCTTATCGAGATTGTGGCCTGCGTGACCATCTTCCTGCTGTCGGGAGTCGTAGAATCGAAGGATATTGCTTATCGGCAACGGGTAACGGCCTTCTTCCGTCGGCTGGCTACCCCATTGACTGAAGCCGAAAAACCGGTGGAGAACCCCGTGTTCATGCGGTCAATGAACCGGCTGTATGCCGTGGCGCTTGCCGTAACGGGTGGTTTGTTTATGGCCATGAGTGGCCCGTCGCTGCACGAAACCAGCGGCAGATTTGCCTTCGGCGCAGGAATAATCTGCCTGATTCTTTCGGGCGCGTTGTGGTATTGGACCAGTCCGGCGTTTCGTCGTGAAACGGTTCCTGACGAGTTAAGTAAAGTTGTCGAAAGCGAAAATTTATAATGGAGGTTTATCCGCATACCCCAAAAATATAGCCTGAATTAGTATGAATTATCTGGAAAACAAAGTGATCTTCATTACCGGCGCATCGTCGGGCATTGGCCGGGCTACGGCAAAACAACTGCTCGAACAGGGCGCGAAAGTGTTTGATTTTAGCTTGTCAGGCCGTCTGGTCGATGAGCTGCCCGGTGCTTTCGTTGCCACCTTTAACGGCGACGTAGGCAACGAAACCGACGTGCAGGCTGCTTTTCGGCAGTGTGTCGAGCAATTCGGTACGGTCGATGTGCTGATTAACAACGCTGGCCTGGGCATTCCCACTCCCGATCTGTCTGAAACCGATCTGGCTACCTACGAACGCATGGTAAACACCAACATGCGGGGCGTGTTTCTTTGTAACCGCGAAGCCCTCCGACAGATGAAACCGAAGCAAAGCGGCCATATCCTGACCTTAGTGTCGATGGCCGGGCAACGGACCAACCCGGGCGCACCAATTTATTGTGCCTCGAAATTTGGGGCACGGGGCCTGAGCAGTGGCCTGGCCGATCAGGTGCTCAGGCAGGGAATTAAAGTGACGGAGGTAAACCCGGGCCCGGTAGATAGCAATTACTGGGGCGACCGGCAGGTAGCCCGCGAAAAATTCCTCAAGGTCGATGACGTGGCCCGCGTCATTGCCTTTGTGCTGAATCAGCCAGATTACGTGGTGATTCGAGAAATCAATTTTGACAACATGAAATTTTTAGCCGGATGATAACGAACCAACTCCATACGAATGGCAATGGCGTACATACACCTGCGTCGCCCTTTCCTATTTCTGTCGCCGACATGCGTGAGCGCTATTTACGGCTCTATACCGGAGCGGTCAACGACGTGCTTCGGTTTAATTACAGCATGCACGCTACCAGCCTGCCGCCCGATTTTGCTCCCCTGCGTGAGAGCATGAAAATGGCCGGACTGGCCTTTACTGTGAAAGGAGGACCTGACATCACAACCGACGGAGAGTTTGAGATGCGAGCGCAGATGCTCGAAGACCTCCACGCCGATTCGGTGGTTGTCTGGGATTGTACGGGCGATACAGTTACCTCACAATGGGGCGAAGTCATGACGATGGCCGCCATGAAAGCCGGTTGTCGGGGAGCGGTAGTTAATGGCATTCGCGACACCCAGGCTATTCTGGATCAGGGGTTTCCGGTCTTTCATAAGTACAAAGCCAATACTGGTATGTTGGGCCGTTTTCGGATGTATCATTATCAAAAACCCGTGCTGATGGGCGAAGTAACGGTGAAGCCTGGCGACTGGATTTTTGGCGATATCGACGGCGTGATTTCTATTCCTCAGGAAATTGCCTACCAGGTGCTGATTGCCGCCGAGAAGATACTGCATAAAGAAGATGAGATACGGGAGATGGTCGAAAGTGGCATGAAACCAACCGAGGTGGTCAGAAATGGCGGGTATTTCTGAGTCGGCTATGCGAACAGGCGAACAATCCACAGCTCCTTCAGTGGTGAAAACCGGTGAGTCAACCGAAACCCCACGTTGCTTTCTGACTCCTGCCGAACGGGAGGGCATTCGGAAGCGGCTGGAAGCAGGCGAATCGGTGATGAGCCGATTCCGGGCGGCTCTGCGGGAGCGTGTCTATAGCCGCGTTGAAACCAAAAGCCTTTTAGGATCAGATTCGACCACCGCCTGGTATTATCCGGCCGCTGAGTACTTGTCTGACGCGGCTATGCTCTACGCGCTGGAGCCAGAACAAAACCTGGCGGGCTGGCTTCGTATGGTCACGCTCACCATCGCCCGAACCCCGGCTTATGACTGGGCCGGACCTGCCTTCCGCGATCATAGCGAACCACTCACGGGCCACCTCGAAACAGCCCACTTGTGCTGGGCGCTGGCTACTGTGTATGACTTGGCCAACGATGCTTTTCCTGAACCAGAGCGGGCCGAAATCCGGCAGGCATTGATGGAAAAAGGTATACCGCTCTGCCAGCGATGGCTGGCAAAAAATAACCACATGGCTAACTGGCGGGGCATCCTCACATCGGGCGTAGTGGTGGCTGCTGCGGTGCTGGGCGACGAAGCCTTGCTCAATCAATTCATACCCGAATGGCAACGGTGTGCGCTGGCATTCCAGCCCGATGGTTCATATGGCGAATCGCTGCAATACGGTAATTATTTGGCCTTCGCGCTCATGCTGGCCTACGAATCGCTCATTCGGCAATACCCCGACCGGGTCGCCACGCTCGACGTATCGGCTTACGGGAGCGGCCTGCGCTGGATTGCCAGTAGTATGTTCTACCATAAGCCTTTGTCCGGTTGGGGAATAGAACCCCGTCCGAGGGCGGCCAATTTCAACGACAGTGGGGCTCTGTTCCGACCTTCGGGCGATGTACTGCTGCATCTGGCCGTTCGCAGCGACTCGGCTGAAGAACGGGGGCTGGCCCGGTGGCTGTTCAATACCTATTATGAACCCGTGCCGACGCAGGGACCGCATGATCTCGCTACATTCGGTATGGTGAACGACTGGGGCTTTCTGACCCTGCCCTTGCTGACGCAGGACGTCCTGGCGATTAGTCCGCAGGATGCGTATCTACCAGTAACGCACGGATTCAGCAACGGCCATGCCTTCATGCGCGATGCCTGGGATGGGCGTACCATTGTGGCCATCAACGGCGGGGGCGACTCACTGCATGGCCCCGGTCATCTGCACGGTGATTTGAACAGTTTTATCCTCGTTCATAATCGCGAGCGGCTGCTCGTTGACCCCGGCCATAGCTGTTACCGCAATCTGATTCACGGCATAGAGAGCAGTACGCAAACCCATACTACCTGCACCTTCTTAGTCGAGCACGAAGCCCTTGGTTTACAAGAAGATAAAGCCAAAGCCACTGTTTTAGAGCAGCGAAGCGTACTGCCCCGCCGACTGCTGGTGAACGGTCGGCCGGGTAGTCCGGTAAATCGGGGCAACCGACGGTTGCTGGTCGAAAAAAACGATGTGGTGAGCGTAGCTGGCGCTGAAGTTTCAGCCGCTTATGGCGATCCCATCCGGCAATTTACCCGGTTATGGCTGATGGCGGGTAGTCATGTGTTGTTTATTGTCGATCAAATTGAAGCCAGCCAGCCCGTCACAACGATCTGGAACTGGCTCGTTAACAACCGCGACGGTCGGACAATAATCGAGAGTCAGGCGAACGGCCTGACTGTTCGGCGAAATGAAGCTGGGATGAAGCTGTTTCACTGTGGAAACGGGCAAATCGGCCATCCGGTATATGGCTATGTCCATGATGCTTACCATGTTGAACCCGCTCAGTTGGGTGAAGGTCGGCCCGGCAGTGGCCTGTTGTATCGTTGGACCGAAGCAACTCCAGCCCTGCATCGCACGGTGGTTCACGCCATTGCACTGGATGATTCGTTTCGACTCGATACCTGGCAGTTGTTTACGAACGATATGACTTTTACCCTTACGAACGGCCAGAAGCGGTGGACACTTCAGTTTTTGGACGAAGCCGCCCCTCAGCTTTCATTAATTTCGGGGCATGGCCGTCGGTGGGGTGTTCTCAATCAGGCGGGTCAGTATATGCTAAAACGAATGCCTGATAATGTATAAAGTCCCTGCAGTACTTACTATTTTTCTGGTTATGAGTGGCCTAAGCTTATTTGCTCAGCCAGGCCTGCCAGCCGGTATCTCGCCCGATAAATTTCATTTGTACGTACTGGCCGGGCAGTCGAATATGGCGGGCCGGGGAACTGTCGGAACCGTCGATAAAACACAGCATCCGCGCGTCTGGATGCTGAATCGCGAAAACCAGTGGGTACCAGCTACTGAACCGATGCATTTCGATAAGCCTGACGTGGTGGGCGTAGGGCCTGGATTAGCGTTTGGTAAGCTAATGGCCGCGCAGGACACTACCCTTTTTATTGGTTTAATTCCAACGGCTGTGGGCGGGTCACCCATTGATACCTGGCAACCCGGCGCGTACTATGAGCCAACAAAATCATATCCATTCAACGACGCCCTGAAGCGAATACAGTTGGCGCAAAAAACAGGAATAGTGCACGGCCTTCTCTGGCACCAGGGCGAAAGCGACAGTAAGCCTGAATTAACGGCTGGGTATGAGCAGAAATTAATTGGACTCATCACGCGATTTCGGCAGGTAGTCAACGCTCCGGCCCTGCCTGTCGTTGTAGGAACACTGGGCGATTTTTACGTGGCGAAAAACCCGGCGGCCGCAAAAATAAACGCCATTCTACGCGGTTTTCCCAGCCATCTTGCCTATGTGGCCTGTGTGGATGCGTCGGGGTTGACCGACAAAGGAGATGCGACGCATTTTGACGCCAATTCAGCCCGTGAACTCGGTCGCCGGTACGCCAACGCGATGAAAGCCTTAGAACAGAAAAAACCATGAACGCACTAAAAATTACGGGCATCGACCATCCCGGCGTTGCGGCTAACGACGTAGAGCAACTCGCCGACTGGTACTGTGAGCTGTTCGGCTACGAAAAGTGGTTTCGTCATGAGAAACCCGTCTGGATGCTCAAAGCCCCCGATGGCACTCTGCTTGAAATAATGCCCAAAGACGATACCGCACGACCAACCCGCACGACCTGGACACCTGGCTGGTCGCATCTTGCCCTGCGTGTCGAAAGCATTGACGAAGCCATTGCTTTTCTCAATACTAAAGGAGTTACCTGGGGTGGAGAGGTCATCAACGCCATTGGGGGTGGCAAAGTCCGAAACCTGATCGACCCAGACGGGAATATGTTACAGATTTTAGAAAGACACGATGTATGAACTCACTTTTTTTTGCAGGCGATAAAACCTTCGATCTTCAGCCCGTTGTGGCAGCCGCCCCTCAGCCGGGTGAAGTGCAACTCCGCGTAGCCTACTGTGGTGTATGTGGCACTGATGTACACATCTATCATGGCGCAATGGCTCATCGGCTTCGACTGCCCCAGGTTATTGGCCACGAAGTCTCTGCTGAAATTGCCGCCTTGGGCGAGGGCGTTACGGGCTGGCAAGTGGGCGACCGCGTGACGGTAAGGCCTTTGCAACCGGGAGCCGACGACCCCTCTGATAATGGTCAGCGGCATATTGGCAAAAACTTGACCTTCATCGGCATCGACTCGCCTGGTGGTATGCAATCGCACTGGAATGTGCCAGCTCACACGCTACACAGACTGCCCGATAATTTATCTCTGACGTTGGGTGCCCTGATTGAGCCGCTGGCGGTGGCTTGTCACGATGTACGACTGGGTGGGTTGCAGGCGGGTGAATATGCCGTCGTGATTGGCGGTGGACCAATTGGAATGCTGATTGCCCTAATTGCCAAACATAAAGGGGCGCAGGTGCTCGTTTCGGAAGTAAATCCGGCGCGGCTACAACTGGCCGAATCACTTGGCCTGGCGACGGTCAATCCGAAAGAAACCGATATAGTTACCTGCGTTGACGAGTTCACAAACGGTGCTATGGCTGATGTCGTATTCGAAGTGTCGGGGGTAGCGGCTGGCGTGCAGGCCATGACGCAGGTAGCCCGGGCGCGGGGCCGGATTGTGATGGTGGCCATTCATGCCGACCCTAAGCCTATAGATCTGTTTCGGTTTTTCTGGCGCGAACTCCAACTTATTGGCGCGCGGGTTTATGAACCCCAGGATTTCGAAGAGGCTATCCAGTTGGCCGCATCGGGCAAATTGCCCCTGGAACAACTCATCACGCAAATAGCACCGCTGGCTGAGGCCAAAACTGTTTTTGAGACGATTGACAATAACCCGGCAGGAATGAAGTACTTGTTACACTGCTAAGAATAGCTTTAAAGACATTACATGATAGTCCTAACGTGCTCATTGATCTGTCTCAATAATAGGTCAATCCCGCGCACCCGAAAAGTCGAATAGTTATTAGCTGATTCAATGAATAAAAAAAGCGAGCCAGTTATGCTCGCTTTTTTTATTCGCTGTCCAGAATTAGTTACTCCTCGTAGGCCCAGTCAATCTGGTGTTTCATGTCTTTGATGGCCAATCCCTGTGCTTTAAAGTAAGAGCGAATCTGATCTACCTTATCGTATTGCCGCTGCTCTTTATATTCCCGATAGAGCGTTAACAGTCCTTCCAATACCGGCTGGTTATCAGTACCCTCCTCGCGTAGGCCAAGCACATCCTGCATAAAGGCTACAAATGATTCTTTAAGCAGGTTAAATACCTCTTCGCCAAGGGCCGATGCCTGCAATTGGTTCAGATAAAGCATATTGATGTATTTCAGCAACGTAAATAACTGAGCAATCCCAACGGCGGTGTTCAAGTCGTCGTTCATGGCTTCGTAGAATTGCTGAATCGCCTGCCTAATATCCTGTTGTTTGGCTTCATCCGGTGAGCCTTCTCCGGTCTGGTAAGTCAACAGTTTAATAATTCGCAGCCCGTTCGCTAAGCGTCTATAGCCTTTTTGAGCCGCTTTCAGAGCATCGTTAGAGAAGTCGAGTGTGCTACGGTAATGCGACTGAAGCATGAAAAACCGAACCGTCATCGGGCTATAAGCCTGTTCGAGCAGGTAATGGTTACCGGCAAACAACTCGGCGGGCAAGAATGAATTACCCAGCGATTTCGACATCTTCTGACCGTTCACAGTCAGCATGTTCGAGTGCATCCAGTAGTGAACGGGGTCATGACCAGTCAGCCCATCGCCCTGAGCAATTTCGCATTCGTGGTGCGGAAATTTCAAATCCATGCCTCCGCCGTGAATGTCGAACTGCTTACCTAAATATTTGGTACTCATGCACGTGCATTCCAAATGCCAGCCCGGGAATCCTTCGCCCCAGGGCGAGTTCCAGCGCATAATGTGCTCGGGAGCCGCTCGTTTCCAAATGGCGAAGTCGAGCGGATTTCGCTTCTCGGATTGCCCCTCTAACTCGCGGGTTTCGTTCAGGAGGTCGTCCAAAATCCGGCCTGATAATTTGCCGTAATTCCCGCCCCGTTTGTTGTAGGTTTCAATATCAAAATAAACCGATCCGTTCGATTCGTAGGCCAGTCCGTTGGCCAATAACGCCTGAACGGCTTCAATCTGCTCCACCATATGGCCCGTGGCGGTGGGTTCGATGCTGGGCGGAATGGTGTTAAACTGCGCCATCACCGTATGAAAATCGTTGGTGAACCGCTGCACAATTTCCATAGGCTCCACTTTCTCCAGCTTCGCCATTCGCCCAATTTTGTCTTCGCCGTCGTCGCCATCGCCCACCAAATGGCCTACGTCGGTCAGGTTACGAACATAGCGAACCTTATAGCCAATGAAGGTTAGGTACCGATAGAGTGTATCGAAGGTTAGAAATGTGCGGACGTTACCGAGGTGAACATAATTGTAAACCGTTGGGCCGCAGACATACATCCCCACATAGGGCGGATTGAGCGGTTCAAACAGTTCTTTTTTGCGGGAAAGCGTATTATATAATTGAAGCGGTTGCATGTTTTTTGTCATGCTGACGAAGGAAGCATCTTCTCAGACTATATGCTGCTTTTACCGAAGATGCTTCCTTCGTCAGCATGACAAATGCGCTGATATAGTAGGGCGAAGTTACGGATTGTCGGGGGAAAACGATAGCCTTACTGACGCGGCCCGGTCACTTTTGGCTATATTCGCGTTTTGTTTTGAGAATTGACCCGTTTCGGTTCTGTAATGCAGATAGTTGAAGTTGGCGCAAACGCCCGATACCAGAACGAATTTATTCAATTTCCTGTACGGCTCTACCAGAACGACACTTGCTGGATTCGCCCGCTGGATACCGATGTAGAGGAGGTTTTCGACCCGGCCCGTAACAAACGGTTTGCCCATGGCGAGTGTGTTCGGTTTCTACTCCTGAACGAAAAAGCCGAAACCATTGGCCGCATTGCTGCTTTCGTAGATTATGAAATTGCCAATTTAGATAACGACCAGCCAACGGGTGGAGTCGGTTTTTTTGAATGCATTGACGACCAAACGGCGGCTTTTATGCTCTTCGATGCCGGAAAAGCCTGGCTCCAGAGTCGGGGTATGGAAGCGATGGACGGTCCGATTAATTTCGGCGACCGCGACCGGTGGTGGGGCTTGCTGGTGGATGGCTTCGAGCGGGAACCAAATTATTGCATGCCTTATACGAAGCCCTATTACATTCCTTTTTTTGAAAACTACGGCTTTCAGGACTACTTCAAACAGTTCACGTTTGGCATTCCTACGACCTGGTCGAAACTAACGGAGATGTCGCAGGCGGTGAAAGACCGCGCCCAGCGCATCTACCAGAACCCCGATTATAGCTTTCGGACCATCGACAAAAAGCACCTTCCGGCGGCTGCCGAACAGTTCCGGCATATTTACAACGCGGCATGGGGAGGGCATAGTGGCGTTCACGAAATGTCGGCGGAGCAGGCGCAGGTGCTTATGCAAAAATTGAAGCCGGTCATTGACGAGAAAATCATCTACTTCGCTTACTACCTCGGCGAACCGGTCGCTTTTTTCGTCTGCCTGCCTGAACTGAATCAGGTATTTAAATACGTCAATGGTAAACTTGACCTGATTGGTAAGTTAAAGTTTCTGTGGCATATGCTCTTGAAAACTAATCATAAAGCATTCGGTGTAGTGTTTGGTGTAGCACCTGAGCATCAGGGGAAAGGCGTTGAAGCCGCCATTGCCCTGCGTATGCCGCACGAAGCCGACCACAACCCGAACTTTCAATACACCGAACTGGAGATGAACTGGGTAGGCGATTTTAACCCGATTATGGTGCGCTTCGTGAGCCAGTTAGGGTCGAAAATCGTCAAAACCCACATTACCTATCGTAAACTGTTCGATGAAACCAAACCGTTTAAACGCTGCCCGGTGATAGGCAGGAAGAAATAAATCGCTGGGCCAGGCTCCCGCCTGGCTATGTAGTACTTATAAACCAGACGGGCCAGGCGGGAGCCTGGCCCAGCTATAAAAATGAGCTTACTTACTGTTGGTTCCGTAGCGTTCGATGCGCTGGAAACCCCCTTTGGAAAGACTGACAAAATTATTGGTGGCGCGGCTACCTACATTACGCTGTCGGCGTCGTATTTCACCCAGAAAAATAACTTAGTTGCTGTCGTGGGCGACGATTTCCCACAGACGATGATTGACGATCTGACCCAACACGGAATCAATACCGACGGGCTTCAGATTCGCCAGGGGGAGAAGACGTTCTTCTGGTCGGGGAAGTATCACAACGATATGAACAGCCGCGACACGTTAATAACGGAGTTGAACGTAATGGAAAACTTCGATCCTATTATTCCCGACTCTTATCAGGACTGTCAGTATCTGATGCTGGGAAATACGGCACCCGCTATCCAGCAATTAGTTGTGGAGCGACTGCACAACCGCCCAAAACTCATTGTGCTGGATACCATGAATCTGTGGATCGAAATCGCCAATGCCGATCTGATGGGGCTACTCAAGTTAGTCGACGTCCTGGTAATGAACGATGAGGAAGCTCGTATGCTCACCCGCGAGTATTCGTTAATGAAAGCAGCCGCCAGCATTCAGGCGATGGGGCCGAAAACGGTTATCATCAAGAAAGGCGAGCATGGCGCGTTGCTCTTCAGCGAAGGCCGTATTTTCTTTGCTCCTGCGCTACCCCTCGAAGTTGTTTTCGATCCTACGGGTGCGGGCGACACGTTTGCCGGTGGTTTTATTGGCTATCTCGCTAAAACCGACGACACGTCGTTCGAAAATATGAAACGGGCTATTATTTACGGCTCGGCGATGGCCTCCTTCTGCGTCGAGAAGTTTGGAGCCGAACGAATCATGAACCTGACGCAGGAGGAAATTCAGGCTCGGGTAAGTGAGTTTGTAACGTTGTCGGCATTTGGGCTGCAGTAACGCGGGTGGAAGCCTGCGTTACTATAAAACAAGCCGCCGAATGCATTACTTAAAATGCCCGGCGGCTTGTTCACTACTATAAACAACCCTACTCAATTACTTACGCAAAGAAAGGCCCGGCAATAGCAAGCACCTGATCTTTAGTCAGTGGCTCGTCGAAGGCTTCGGTAATCATATCGCTCGTGATGGGGATTTTAAACGAATTACCCACCAGTCCGCCTAATCCATTTGTGTTGTCTTCACCGGCATAACTGGCATTCACAACGGCAGGAAGACCTGACATGGCTGCGGTGCCCCCCGTAATCCAGCCTTTGATACCACGCAGGTTACGTACATTAGCTGCGTGGGCAGCTTCGGTTGCGTGGATTTGTAAGGCAACTGTCAGAATAGCGGGTGCATTCATCAGATTAGCTGCCTGACCCTTATAAGCCCGAACGCCCGTGTCTTCAAAGGTTTGAGCAACAGCGGCAAACGTCTGGAAGTTCGTAAACGTATCTGTAAACGTACCTTTAGCCGAGAAATCGAACTTTGGTTCAGGGATTGCGTCTGCGCCCAATACCGTTTTCAATAGACGAACGTGTACTTGTTCGTGCCGCCGAATGACCTCGAATGCATCTTTGTACTGAGCGGGAATCATGCTCAGGTTATTGGCATTGTCGTAGAATCGGAACTCTAAGTATTCCAGCGCCAGCGCAAAGTTCAGCACATCTTTTACGTTCTGAGGCAGCGCCTGGCCGTATGATTTATTCAGGGCAGAAGCCATGATGGCTGGTGCGGCTATAGCAATCGTTTTTTTGGTCAGCGAGCTAAACAAGCCCCGACGGGAGACATGGGCCAGGCGGTCAAAGATTTCGCCATCCACCTTCTCAATTTCGCTAAATAAGTTCTGTAAGTTCATTGGAGTTGAGTGGTTTATGACAAGCTGGCTACTAATGCACTGGCGTCAAGTTTTTCTAAAATAAATTTCTGTGCAATGGGCAATACAAACGTTGGTTCGTAGGCTTTATGCAGACCTGTATCGCTGGTAACAATGGTTGGCCCAGCAAACGCATCAGAACGTGGGTATTGCAATTCGCGGATGATGGAATGGTGACGAGTTTCAACCGATACAATCTTACCAGCCAGCGTTAAATACGTTCCATTTTTCAAATACTTACCAGCACCATTGTAGGCTCCCACACCGGTTAACTCAAAGTCAGCCGCTGCTTGCATTACTGAACCCTTGTCATTAAAATCAATACCGGCGAAGTTAAATGTCAGATTGGGTACTTGACCACCAACCACCGACCGGAAAAATTCGCGGTGAATAATTTCGTGGCCGCCAATGTCCATAAGAATTTGCTTTTGGCCCGAAGTCATACCGGCAAAGGGTTTTGCAATAACCATCTCATAGAAAGCCGCTTCGAGCTGTTCCAGGACATAAGCAAAAGCCAGAATTCCTGTATCCCCGGTTGGCAATGCGACCGTGTCGCCGGGAGCGCGGCCGCTGCCCGTTGGCTGAACAGGGGTTTCATCGGCAGTAGAGCAAGCCGCCAGCAGGCCACCCGTTACGGCGGCTGCTCCAGCCACTCGCAGAAACGACCGGCGGCTGTTTGCCTCCGAAGGCGTCGTTTCGGGTTGATTGGTAACGTTTTTCATTGAGTAAAGAAGTTAGATGATTATTCCCCAGCTTATTGCAGCGAGGTGATATACTTACGGGGTTACATATAGTGTAGATTTATAATATTTCGCGAACTGCTATAAATACTAAATAGTGTAACTATATAGTGCTGGTATTAAGGTGGTTAACGTTGTTTCAATAAAAAAATGGATGAAAAAGTACAATAATCTTTTGCTTGTATTTACTAATCATGACAGCCGTAGACAGATTGGAGCAACCGGTCAACAAACTGCCCTTATCGAAGTATGCATGGATCAGGGAAGCCAGTTATACCCAAATTCCAGATTTTACAGCTACAAATACGTTCAACCTTTTCTGATGTCTGCCCCGGTATTAGGATAAGCCCTGTTGCACCGGCTACTGTATAACGACCTAACAAGTTTTTCATAAAGAGATAATTATATCCCGCAATAGAATTATTTTCGGCATCTTCTTGCTGTAGCAGTACATACTCATGCCAAACTTTACGAATCGGGTTGCTTTTATCACGGGTGCTGGCTCGGGCATTGGTCGCGCAACGGCGCTGGCATTTGCCAAAGCGGGTGCTCAGGTCGTAGTTGCCGACATTAACGAAACAAATGGACGCGCCACCGTCGAACAAATACAGGAGAGTGGGAGCGAGGCACTGTTCGTGACCTGTAATGTTGCAGACTCCACACAAATTGACGCGGCTGTTCAGCAAACCGTCGACACGTATGGTCGCCTGGATATTGGTATCAATAATGCGGGTATTGGGGGCAAATATGGGCGACTGCTTGATCAAACCAACGCCGATTTTGAGCAGATGATGGCCGTCAATGTGGGGAGTGTATTTTATGGCATGCAGGCTCAGATTCGGCAAATGCTGGTGCAGGAAAAAGAGGGCCAGTCGGCGGGCTGTATTGTGAATGTGTCGAGCATTGCGGGCGTGCGCGGTATGCCGATGGGAGCACCCTATAGTGCGTCAAAACATGCCGTCATTGGCCTGACCAAAACGGCTGCGCTGGAGTATGTTCGTCAGGGAATTCGCATCAATGCCATATGCCCGGTCTATACACACTCTACTATGGTTGATGAACTGTTGCAGGCCGCGCCGGGTATGGAGGAGCGTATGCGCCGGATGATCCCGCTCGGTCGGTTTGGGCAACCCGACGAGATTGCCCAGGCTATCTTATGGCTCTGCTCCGATGAGAATGCCTTTTGCACGGGCCAAACGATTCAGATGGACGGCGGCATGACGGCAGGATAATTTTACAGTTTTTTGTTCGCTAATTCATCTATGCTGACCGGTACCTCCGGCTCGCCCCTGAAAAAGGCTCCCTTTTTGCCCTTAGTCAATGCCCATCGGTGAAGCCAGGAAATGCCCCCTTTGCCCACATAATTATCAATAGATTGATAGGCAGCATCGCTCAGGGCTTCATCCAATGGGATAAACATATAACCCCGTTGTTTTAAGGTTGCCAGTAGTTCGCCCAGATAGTGAGCATTGATGGTGTTGGCGTGAATTAGAAGCGTTTGGGAAATTGGTCGCCCGAAAAGCGAATCGCTCTGGGCTTCATAGTACATTATGCATTGATTCATATACCTAACGTACTGTTGGCCTACGTGCGCTGCCAGAGCCATATCGCCCAGGAGTAAGGCATGGTCGTAGGCGCGGGAAAACTGCCAGTCCGAATTATCGACAGTCACCGGGGCTTCCCGATAGCCCTTATGTTTCAAAAACTGCTCCAGCGAATCTTTCTTGGCCTGTGTATCGCCTTTTCGCAGATAAGGGTGCCTGAAATAGCGAAAGGGGGCAGCTCGTTGGCGAACGAAATTCCTCACTATGTTTTCACCGCCCAGCACATCGGCTTTCGATTCATCAAACGAAATAAGATTATAGTCTCTGTGGGCCTGTGTATGATTGCCCAATTCCAGCCCTGCGTTTAACCACAGGGTTAACAAAGCAAACTGCGACGAGTCGGGCTGGCCGTAGGTCTGTAAAAAATCGCCAATAACAAACCCAATGGCCGGCACCCGAAAAGCAGTGCAGTGCGAAAGAAGTTTCTGCGTTAAATGAAGCTTGCCTTCGGGCGTCGTATAATACTTCGATACAGTGGGCAGGTCGTCAATCGTTACCGCTATTTTTTTCTGAGCGATTACAGTAGTGGCTAATAGAAGCGATGCAAAAACTAGAAGTCTCATAACATTTTTAGTGCGTATAGGCCAAAAGCCACTCGTCTTCTTTCACGCGCATCCGGGCCGCTTCATCATCGGTTTTGTCGCCATAGCCGCAGAGGTGCAACAGCCCGTGAGCCAGCACCCGGAGCATTTCCTGTTCGGCCGATACGCCCAACTGAGCGGCATTGTCAGATACCCGCTCAACGCTGATGAAAATGTCGCCCTCTATTTTTCCTTCTTCTTCGCTCTGGTCGAAGGTAATAATGTCGGTATAATAGTCATGTTGGAGGTAGTCGCGATTTACCTGCAACACATGCTCATCCGAGCAGAATATGTAGTTTAACTCACCTACGCTATAGCCTTCTCCTTCGGCTTGTTGCTTTAGCCACTGGCGGGTTGCCTGCTTTTGCGGGAGTTTATAAGGTATATCCTCGTTGAAAAATCGAATCATAATAATACCTGTATATCAGTCCAAACGTAGCGATAACAATCCGTAACGCTGCCATCTGGAAATTCATGAGAAGCCGTTTCTTGATTAATTCCCCCTAATCGGTCGTAAAATAGTTGAGCGCTGGTATTTTGAGCCACTACCCATAAATAAAAACCAGATTCGGGAGCCGTTCGGTAGGTCCAACCGGCCGCTAACCGGATAAGAGCGCTTCCAACGCCTTGTCCCTTTTGATTTGGATGAACGTGCAGATTATCAAGCAATGTTCCCCATATGGGGTCTTCGTTGGTATACACGCAGGCGAAGCCGACGATTTTATCATGTAGCGTAGCTACTGCAACGTATTGATTAGGAGCCGGTTGCTTTAATCGATTTTCCCAGGCAATTTGTCTATCTTCGAGCACTGGCCCATTCAGAAATTCATCTCTCAGAATACCTCTGTAGTTTTGCTGCCAGCTAAGGCTGTGGAGTTGGGCAATCGGTTTGGCATCGTCGGCGGTTGCCGCTTTATAGGTTATCATAACATAGCCTGCATTAATCAGCAGGCAAATGTAAAAGGCCAGGCATTGCTTCACAACTTTACCTATCATCTCATCCCAAACCAACGTATGAAAGCGATTCGCCTGACCGACATTCATCAACCCGTTCAGCTTATTGATGCAGCGATGCCGGTAGCTGGGGCTGGCGAAGTAGTAATACAACTGAAAGCAGCCGCTCTGAATCACCGCGATGTATTTATTCAGCAGGGATTATACCCGGGCATCAGGTTGCCGGTCATACTGGGGTCTGATGGGGCGGGTGTCGTGGCTGAACTGGGCGAAGGAGTTGATTTGGCTTGGCGTGGGCAGGCTGTTGTCATCAATCCGGCTATGCAGTGGGGCGATAATCCTAATTTTTATGGCCCAGACTTCCGAATTCTGGGAATGCCCGACAACGGCACCTTTGCCGAGTTTGTAGTTGTCAATGCAGCCTATATCCACCCTAAACCGACTCACCTTTCGTTCGAGCAGGCGGCTGCCCTTCCGTTGGCTGGGCTGACTGCCTGGCGGGCGCTGATGACCCGTGCCCATTTGCGGGTGACGGGTAAACCAGAGCGTGTGTTGATTACCGGAATTGGTGGGGGAGCAGCTTTATTTGCCCTGCAATTTGCGGTAGCTGCCGGAGCCGACGTTTGGGTAACCTCTGGTTCGAATGAGAAACTGGCAAAAGCAAAAGTACTTGGAGCCACTGGGGGCATAAATTACCGCGAACCCGATTGGCACAAAACGCTGATGGCTCAAACCGGCGGTGGTCGGGCGGGCTACTTCGATGTGATCATTGATAGTGCGGGCGGCCCAGGTTTTTCTAAGTTGATCGATGTGGCCGCGCCCGGTGGCCGAATTGCGTTCTTTGGCGGAACAAGAGGCACCATTACAGACATTCAACCGCCTAAAGTTTTCTTTAAGCAACTCTCTATTTTTGGCTCGACAATGGGCACCCAAACCGAATTCAGAGACATGCTGGCGTTTGTGTCGAACAACCAAATTCAACCAGTTATAGATAAGATTTTACCTTTCGAGCAGATAGAAGAGGCTATGCAGAAGATGGATAGTGGTAGCCAGTTTGGAAAGATTGTTTTAAAGATTAACTAATAACGGGTTTTTTAGTTGAAGTTTCTGAGAGATTTATCATACTTTTTAGGCAAATAGTTCAGTGTTAGAATAGTTATCCACATATACAATGTGGATAAGTGCTGACTTACGCACATTTTCGTGATTGAAGGCTGCTGACAGACCACGTTTCGGGTTGGTCGTTTTACCTTTGCAGTATGCCAACAGTAACGCATTCAGTTATTCATACGTTATCGGACCGATTAACTGCCTATGAGCAGAGTGGGTTATTGCGCCAACTCCGAACGGCCGACGGACTGGTTGATTTTTGCTCGAATGACTACCTTGGTTTCGCCCGTTCGGCTGAACTCAAAGCGGCTATAGCCAGAGCCGCTATAGCGCATACCGACGCCCGCACAGGGGCAACCGGAAGTCGGTTATTAGCTGGGCAAACCGCATTGGCTGATGCTCTTGAGCAGGACTTAGCTGCATTTTATCAAACCGAAACCGCCTTGGTTTTTAACTCAGGTTACGATGCCAACATTGGCCTGTTGGCGTGTTTGCCGAAAGCGGGTGATACCCTGCTCACCGACGAGCTTATTCATGCCAGCATGATCGATGGCGCGCGGCTTTGCTACGCTAACCGTCAGCGATTTCGGCATAACGACCTGGCCGATCTGAACGAGAAACTCGAACAGGCAGCACAAAAAACAAATGAAAACATCTTTGTCGCTGTTGAATCGGTCTATTCGATGGACGGCGACATCGCGCCCCTTCGCGAACTCACCGACCTCTGCGATAAATATAATGCGGCTCTGCTTGTCGATGAAGCGCACGCTACTGGCCTATACGGTTCCGGCATAAATGGGCAAAATGGGGAGGGACTGGTGGTTGCATTAGGGCTACAAAATCGGGTTTTGGCCCGCGTACATACATTTGGGAAAGCACTGGGTGTGCATGGCGCGGCTGTTGTAGGGTCGGCAGTTCTGCGGCAGTACCTAATCAATTTCGCCCGACCATTCATCTACACGACGGCCTTACCTCCGCACAGTTTGCTGGCTATTCGTTGCGCGCATGACTATGTAAAAGCGGATAGGGGAGAGACACAGAAGGTGCTTCATGAACGGCTCCGCTATTTTCGTCAACAGGCGCAGGAGTTGTTACCCGACGCCGTCTGGACAGATAGCCAATCACCCATTCAGTGCCTGCTAATACCGGGCAATGCCGAGGTCCGATATGTGGCTAACGAGTGCCAGCAGGCGGGTTTCGATGTGCGGGCCATTCTGTCGCCAACCGTCCCAGCCGGGCAGGAACGGTTACGGTTATGCATTCATGCCTTTAATACGATTCAGGAAATAGATAGCCTTCTGACGACTTTACAGACGGCCCTGGCGAAAACACTCTCTGTTTAACGATATGATTCCTACACGATTGATTGTAGCGGGCATCGGCACTGAAATTGGCAAAACGGTCGTATCGGCGGTGTTGGTCGAAGCCCTACAGGCCGATTACTGGAAACCCGTTCAGTCGGGGGCGTTAACCGATTCCGATACGGATACGGTGCGCCAGTTAGTGAGTAATTCTGTTTCGCAATTTCACCCGGAAGCTTACCGATTGACGCAGCCCCTGTCGCCCCATGCCGCTGCCGACATTGATGGCGTAACGATTGAATTAAACGTGATTCAACTCCCGCAGACAGACAGGCCGTTAGTCGTGGAACTGGCCGGAGGGCTGATGGTTCCGCTCAACGACCACGATTTAAATATTGATTTGGTGCAGCAACTGGATTTGCCTGTTGTGCTGGTATCCCGGAATTATCTGGGAAGTATTAATCACACGTTATTATCGGTCGAAGCCTGCCGAAGCCGGAATATTCCGCTTGTGGGTATCCTGTTCAATGGGCCTACTGTTCCGGCATCGGAAAAATTTATTCTGACCTATACGGATTTGCCCTGCCTTGGCCGGATTGGACAGGAAGATATTATAGCCAAGGAAACAATTAAGCGATATGCGGATTCACTACCAGCTTTTCACCAGATCGTTGAACCGTTCCAATAAAAACTTCGACTTGGGGCCAACATACCCGTCGGCAACGGTTAGTTCGCCGATTTGAGTAATGGGCAGCACTTGCTTGGTGGAACTGGTCGTAAAGGCTTCGTCGGCATCATACAGTTCGGAGAGTAGTAGCGGACGCTCTTCAACCTGGAAATCGCTCTGCGCCAGTTGAATGATGGTTTTGCGGGTGATGCCGTGCAGAATATGGCGGTCGGGCGTGATGAGCCGGTCGCCTTTAACAATAAAAAAATTACTGCGGCTGAGTTCACTGATTTCGCCCCCTTTCTGGTAGAGCAAATCTGATGCACCAGCCGACCGGATGGCTTCGGCCATCAGAATAACCCGTTTATAATCGGTGCTTTTTACTTCGGCCATTTCCCGAACGTACTCGTCCAGAATCACCTTTATACCCTGCTCATACTGGATAGCAGGGACAGGGTGAATCGGCTCGGTCAGGATAAGCAGGTTCGGGCGTTCGATGCTGATGCTATCGGCTGAGTAGCCACCCGTTAACACAAACCGGAACCCGACATCGCCCACCCCGCCCGATTCATTATGGCGCTCCACCAGATTCATCACAATGGCATAGGTTTCGGCTTTGCCCAGCGGCAAGGGCAGGTGCATTCGGGAAGCCGAATTCTGAAACCGCTCCCAATACCAATCCCACTGAAAGGGTCGCCCGTTGTAGGTCAGGAAGTAATCGAACAGCCCATACCCCCGAAGCAGGCCGAGGTCCGTTACACCAATACCAAGCTGGTCAGTAGGCGCGATGGTTCCGTTAAAATAACCGTAATACATAGGGAGTAGCCGAATTGATATGTACGGTCAAAGATACGGCAAATGAATGGAACAGGCCTGTTGTTGAAGGATTGACTTTACCCCAAATCTTTAACAACCAACTGCACCGTATAGCGGCTCTTCTGCTCTAACAGCAGCTTTTTATTGACTAATACCCGGTCGATGGTTCCCTGGTCGTAATACCGGATCGTAATCAGTTCTAAGCTGTCGTTATAACTAACCCGAAAATCCTGCTTTAACGTATCCAGCAAGGCGGGAACCCGATCAGGATTATTATCGACCACTACCGAGAAACTGATGGCCGTATTTTGCATGAGGTTAATCTTGATACCAGCCTGGGCAAACCGGCCAAAAATCCGGCTCAGATTGTCTTCTGCAATAAACGAAAAGTCGTTCGGGTGGAGCGAAATAAGGACCTGATTGATCTTGAAAATAAATGATGGCGTAGACAGGTGACGTTCATAATTGCCGATAACCGTTCCGGGTGCGTCAGGTTTCAGAAACGAGCGTACATACAGGGGAATGCCTTTATTCTGGAGCGGCTTTATCGTTTTTGGATGAATAACCGTAGCGCCATAATAAGCCAGTTCGATGGCGTCCTGATAGGTTAGTTTTTCCAGAAGGACAGTTTCATCAAACCATTTGGGGTCGGCGTTTAGTACGCCCGGCACGTCTTTCCAGATTGTAACGCTTTCGGCATTCAGGCAATAAGCAAAGATAGCGGCCGTATAGTCGGAACCTTCGCGGCCAAGTGTAGTCGTGCGGTTGGGGGCGACCTGCCCAATAAAGCCCTGTGTTATTGTTACGGTGTCTCTGGGTACAGCTTCGTTAATCAACCGACTGGTGGTATCCCAATCGACGCGACCCTCCCGGAACGTCGCATCAGTCCGAATCAACTGACGGGCGTCAAGCCATTGGGTCTGAAGGCCTGTTTGCTGTAAATAAGCGGCAATGATTTGTGTCGATAAAACTTCGCCTAATGAAACAAGTTGGTCATACGTCTCATCATAATTGCCAGTAACAGGTTGTTTGAGATAATCAGCAAGGTGAGCAAACGTTTGATGAACAGACGAAAAATCGCCTGCCAGTTCGTTCATGATAGCCGTGTGGTAGTTGCTTAGTTGGTCAAACAGATGCTGGGCATTATCTGTCTGTTTATTAACGTAGGCCCGTACCAGTTCTTCGAGGGCATTGGTCGTTTTCCCCATCGCCGACACGACAACAACAGCGTCGTTGCCCTGCGTACTAACTATTTCGGCCAGGTTACGAACGCCAGCCGCATCTTTCACCGAAGCACCCCCAAACTTGAAAACTTTCATATACGATAAAAAAATAGACAGGATTACAGGATTACGAGGATTTTTATCCATCCTGTATAATCCTGTAATCCTGTCAAAAATTAGCTTACTTAAACAGCAATTTCCCGGCCCGTAAATAGCAATTCGCGAACGGCTTCAGCAATGCCCTGCGGGTCGAAACCGCACTCGCGGTGGAGTTCAATCTGCTCACCATGTTCAATAACTGCGTCGGGAATGCCCAATCGTTTAACCTGAGCCCTATAGCCGTGGTCGGCCATAAATTCCAGTACCGCACTGCCGAAACCACCCATCACGCAGCCATCCTCAACGGTCAGCACACGATTGAATCGGCTGAAAATTTGGTGAAGCAGTGCCTCATCGAGGGGCTTCACATACCGCATATCAAAATGGGCGGGTTGAATCCCTTCTTTAGCCAGCAGTTGCCGGGCCTCAGCGGCATAATTACCTATATGGCCGATAGTCAGAATAGCAACGTCGTCGCCGTCGGCAATCATCCGACCTTTGCCAATCGTCTGTTTCTCAAGCGGGGTGCGCCAGTTGGGCATAACGCCCTCACCACGTGGATAGCGAATGGTAAACGCCCGCTTACCCTGCTGCACCTCGTCTGACTGGGCCGTAAACATCATGTTGCGAAGCTCCTGCTCGTTCATGGGTGCAGCCACGATCATGTTCGGAACGCAGCGCATATAGGCCAGATCGTAAGCGCCGTGGTGCGTAGGTCCGTCAGCACCGGCAAATCCAGCCCGGTCAAGGCAGAAAATAACGGGCAGTTCCTGAATGCAGACGTCGTGGATGACCTGATCGTAGGCCCGCTGCATGAAGGTTGAATAAATATTGCAGAACACGACCTCGCCCTGCGTAGCCATACCTGCCGAGAACGTAACGGCATGTTGTTCCGCAATACCGACGTCGAACGCCCGCTTCGGCATGGCTTTCATCATGATGTTCATGGATGAGCCGGAAGGCATGGCGGGCGTAACACCTACAATATGCGGGTTTTGCTCGGCCAGTTCGACTAAGGTGTTTCCAAACACATCCTGATATTTAGGCGGCTGGGGCGAATCATACACTTTTTTCTGGATAACCCCTGTCACCTTGTCGAACAAACCGGGCGCGTGCCACTTCGTCTGGTCTTTTTCGGCAGGGCTGTAGCCTTTGCCTTTCACCGTCAGCACATGGAGCAGTTTCGGGCCTGGAATATGCTTAAGGTCGTCCAGCACACTCACTAAGTGGTCGATGTCGTGGCCGTCAATAGGACCAAAATAGCGCAAATGCAGCGACTCGAACAGATTGCTCTGCTCCAGCAGCGAACTCTTTATCCCTGACTGCACCTGCGATACTAATTCTTGAGCCGTTTTGCCCAGTTTGTCCATTTTACCGAGTAGATTCCAGACCTCATCTTTCACCTTGTTGTAGGTTTGCGAGGTGGTAATATCGGTCAGGTATTCGCGGAGAGCACCCACGTTGGGGTCGATGCTCATGCAGTTGTCGTTCAGCACAATGAGCAGGTTACTGTCCGTTGCTCCGGCGTGGTTCATTCCTTCAAAGGCTTCGCCCGCTGTCATAGCCCCATCGCCAATAACGGCAATATGGTTACGCTTCGTGTTTCCCTGCAATTGTGAGGCTACGGCCATACCCAGTGCGGCTGAGATAGACGTAGACGAATGCCCAACGCCAAACGAGTCGTACGGGCTTTCTTTTCGTTTGGGAAAGCCGGAAAGACCCTTGTAAAACCGATTGGTATGGAACCGATCCCGTCGACCGGTCAGGATTTTGTGGCCGTAAGCCTGATGGCCTACGTCCCAAACCAACTGGTCGTCGGGGGTATTAAAAACATAATGGAGGGCAACGGTTAATTCAACAACACCCAAGCTGGCACCAAAGTGGCCGCCATACACCGACACATCGTCAATAATGAACTGCCGCAGTTCGTCGGCAACCTGTGGCAATCGGGATTTGTCGAGTTTACGAAGGTCTTCAGGCGTGTTGATAGTGGCAAGGAGATTGCCGGGGGTAATCAGCATGATGGTAGCAGATAAGCGTCTGTCTTACAACAACACACGTTTAAATTTCATTGTTTCACCGGCCACCTGCCGATGGCATTTGGGCGACGAAGCTACTACATTTTTTACGAATTATAAAAAATCTAAGCCTTTGCCCCTCTGTATACATACGTAGGCGACAAAGGCTTAGATTTTCGCCGGAACTATGTGTAGTTTTTCCTCACAAAAAATGGAAAGTACCAAACAGATTAGTTGCGCTGGCTGGCCCTGAAGAGTTTCTGTTTTTCTTCGCGGGTAAGACTCTCGTAACCAGAGCGGGAAATTTTATCTAAGATGGTATCGACTTCATCCTGATCGGGGGTTGAAGCCGACGAGGATGAAGCGCCCGACGACGATATGTACGAACTGGCTTGCGTATTGGCATTGCTTCGTTGGCGATACGATACTTTCACGGCTGGTTTGGGCTTCAGTAAATTGCTCCAGCCATCGGCCAGCCAGTAAATTGGGCGACCCAGATCGGTGCCGTTCTGAAGCAACTTCACATAAACAAAACCCATGAGTGCCCCGCCGAGGTGAGCCAGGTTGCCACCCGCATTGCTACCTGCCGATTGGGCTACCGACAAAATGATGAAGAACAAAACAATGTACTTGATTCGTACCGCCCCGAAAAACAGCAGATGGAAGGTGTAGTTCGGGAGAAGAGTAGCCGCTCCAACAGCTACTGAGAACGCAGCCGCCGATGCGCCCAGCATCCGTGCTGTATCGGCCTGGCCCTGGAAATAAGGAACCAGATTGTACATGGCCAAATAAAGCAGTCCCCCCGCCAAACCGCCCATAATATAAAGGCCTATTAACCGGCGATTACCTAAATATTCGTCGATCAACCGGCCAAACCAGTACAGGAACAGCATGTTGTAGAGAATATGAAAAATCTCCTCATGCGTGAAGAAATAAGTGAATAAGGTCCAGGGTTTATAGAGCAGGGCCGTTATTTTACCCGGCATCATCAGTTGCTCCTTAATAAAGTAATATACCCCCAGGTTCTGCGCCATTGTCAGACTAACTTTCGTCAGCAACAGCACCAGAAACACCACGACATTAATCAATATCAACTGCACCAACGTGTTGTTGGGCTTGTTGAATTCGCTCCGAAAATCATCGAACAGCCCGCTCATCCCTAATAAAACGTTTTTCTTTGTGAACCCCAGTATTTCACCAGTATAAATGCGAACAACATGCCGCCAATATGGGCAAAGTGAGCAACGTTGTCGGCCTGCGCCCGATAAACACCCGAATAAAGCTCAAAGGCTCCGTAGAAGATAACGAGGTACTTTGCCTTAATCGGTATAGGTGGAAACAATAAAAACAGTTGAGTGTTCGGAAACAATAATCCGAATCCCATAATTACACCAAAAATCGCTCCAGACGCGCCTACCATCGGTTCGTCAACCTGATTTGAAAAAATTCGATTGACAATGGACAGGCTGTCCTGAATGTTTTTACTATCGGTCGGATAGGCCCTAAACTTTTCAATAAATGGGGCCAGTGCATCATAATACGAACCAGCCTGCGAATCGACAAACGACAGAAAACTATCGTAGCCGGGGTTGAGTCGATACGCCTGAACTGTCTCATATACGTCGTGTATCTCAAAATAGTTTACGCCTGAGAACAGCAACGCAGCACCCAATCCGCAAAAAAAGTAAAAAAATGCAAATCGACGTCCTCCCCAAAACTGCTCCAGCATTGGCCCGAAAACAATCAAACCAATCATGTTACTGAAAATGTGGTTCAAACCACCATGCAGAAACATATGGGTTAGCAACTGAATCGGATTGAATCTATCGGATAAAAACGAGTGCAAACCAAATTGGTCAATAATTGCATCATTCGTAACCAGAAATACCAATACGTTTATTATCAACAATACGCGAACTACGGGAGTCAGTGAAAACATCTTACTTGACAAGTTATGCTGATTAAGTCAATTATCAGCGAAAAAGTCCTGCAATTTTATCCAACGATAAAACAACCGTTGTGGGTTCGCCATTAGGCGTATAACTGGGGTTTGTGGAGGCAAATAATTGATTTACCAATGCTTTTCGCTCCGTAGCACTCAACCGGTTCACATGGCGAGCAGCCGACCGACGCGCCAGTGACCGTGCCATTGACTCCAGCTTATCTATTTTCAGGCGACCCGTATCGGCCCGCAGTTGAGCCAGCAGGTTGGCAAACAGCTCTTCTTCATTTTCGCCGGTTGTCAGCGTCGGTACGCCCCGAATCACGAACGTATTGGCCCCTAATTCGTCAAATTCAAACCCTAAGTTCGTCAGGTCCTCGCGCAAATCGAGCACAAGCTGATAATCGACGGGCATGAGTGTGATTGTTTTCGGAAATAGGAGCTGCTGCGATGCGCCGGTCCGGTTCGTTAGGGCCGAGTAAAACTGATCGTACAGAATTCGTTCATAGGCACGTCGCTGATCAATCACGACCATACCGGACTTAATCGGAGCCAACAGATAACGGTTCTGAACCTGTAAGATCGTATCGTCGTCGACCAGTACGGGTAAAGCCTGTTCAGAAGACTCCAAATCGACCTGTAGCTGATTGGCCCGGCTGCCTACTGTAATCGGTTCGGTTTCGGCAGATGCTCCTGCATCTGGTTCCGGGGATTGCTTAACCGGCCCCAGCCAATCATCACCATCGCCTGTATTCCGAATAGGCCGCACAAGGGTATTCTCTCCCGTAACCCCTTCATCTAAGCTCTCCCAGTTATTGACAGACGGTTTCTTCGGCATATCGAAGCTACTACCAGCAGCTTTATCCAGCGAATCGGTGCGTAATACACTCCGCTCTTTAACAGGTTCTGCTCCGCCCGATGCCCAGGAAGGCGTAATGGGTTTGGCAGCATGAGTACTTACCGAATTAGCCTGAGTCGGAGCTTTTACCACATCAGCACGAACACCCGACAAAAAATTAACGTCCGACTCAAAATCGAGCGAAGGTGCTAAATTATAGAGTCCCACCGCTTTACGAACAGCCGCCATCATAATGGCATAGACCGACCGTTCGTCGTCAAATTTTATTTCCGTCTTGGTGGGGTGAATATTGATGTCGATGTGCGATGGGTCGATGTCGATGAAGAGCACATAGAACGGATGGCTTCCTTCGGGCAGCGTGCCTTCATATGCGCCCACAACGGCATGATGCAGATAATTGTGTTTGATGTAGCGATTATTAACGAAGAAAAACTGTTCGTTCCGGGCTTTCTTTGCCGATTCGGGTTTACCGATGTAGCCGTGTACTGTTACATAAGGTGTTTTCTCTTCGCAGAAATTCAATTGCTCCCGATAGCTTTTGCCGAACATATCCACAATCCGGCGGCTGAGCTTCCCGGCGGGCAGGTTATAAATCTCCTGGTCGTTATGGAACAGCGAAAAGGCCACTTCGGGATTGGCTAAGGCCACGCGTTGAAACTCATCGAGAATATGCCGCATCTCCACCGAGTTGGATTTCAGAAAATTACGTCGGGCGGGTACGTTAAAGAACAGATTCTTAATGAGCAGGTTCGTTCCGGGCAGGCAGGAAATGGACTCCTGCGCCTTAATGTCGGAGCCTTCAATTCGGATGAGCGTTCCTAATTCTTCTTCCGCCCGCCGGGTTCGCATTTCAATTTGAGCCACGGCGGCAATGGAAGCCAGTGCTTCACCCCGGAAACCCATCGTGCGAATGCGAAACAAATCATCCGACGAACGGATTTTCGACGTGGCATGGCGTTCAAAACTCATTCGGGCGTCGGTTTCAGTCATCCCAACGCCGTCGTCCACAATCTGAATCAGGTTCCGTCCTGCTTCCCGAATAATAACCTGCACCGATTTTGCTTTGGCATCGACCGAATTTTCGAGCAATTCCTTCACCACCGAAGCAGGCCGCTGCACCACTTCGCCAGCGGCAATCTGGTTGGCTATCGAGTCGGGCAGTAGCTGGATAACGTTTAACATAACGAATAGAAACTCTCGTAAAACGGCTGTCTGCCGTTACAGACAATATACAAAAATAACAGGTAGAATGGTCGTATAATTCAGATGAAATCAGGAACAATGAAAAAGCCGCAGGAGCGAACAATCTCTGTTCATTCCTGCGGCCCGTAAAGCCTTGAAAAAGCCGTCGTTAGACTTTGATTTCTACGTCAACGCCACTGGGTAGTTCGAGTTTCATCAGGGCATCAACCGTTTTGGCGCTGCTGCTGTAAATATCGACTAAGCGTTTGTAGGTGCAAAGCTGGAATTGCTCCCGTGCTTTCTTGTTCACGTGGGGCGACCGAAGCACCGTGTAGATTTCTTTGTTGGTTGGCAGGGGGATGGGACCGCTTACGATAGCGCCCGTCGATTTAACCGCTTTCACGATCTTCTCTGCCGACTTGTCAACCAGCATGTGGTCGAACGACTTCAGCTTAATGCGAATTTTTTGGCTCATTGTGTTGTGGTTCGTTAGGTAATAATACCCGCCGAAAGAACCATTTACTCCGGCCGGGTAAGTAAATGCGGGTGCAAAGGTACGGAAAATTCGGTCGACAAGAAAGGCTACGGCTATGATTTTGTGGGACTTATTTTATAGGTTATTCAGCAAATCATCCAATTCACCCGGTTCTAAGTCGGCTTTATCTTTTTTATCGTAAATGGTCAGCAAAATAACTTGTTCATCTTCCGTGACGACATACGTAACAACTCGTGCTCCTCCGCGTTTGCCAACTCCTTTGCTTTGAATAGCGAGCCGGATTTTATAGCAACGCTGGCCAAGCGAAGTACCTTGTGTTGGGTTTTCTGATAATTCTTTTCCTAAAGTTGCCAGCTCGGATTTAAGAGGAGTGTATTTCTTTAAAAGTGTTTAGCCTTCCGTTTAAAATTAATCGATGTAGTGATTCTAAAACTTATTAAGGAAATCGTCTAACGTTTGAAGTTTTATTTTTCCCTGCTTATATAGATTCACTTCTTCCAAAGCTTCTTTTACATCAGCGATTAACCGCTCCTTTGTCAAGGGTTTTCGTCGTCTTCATCCTCAATGGGTAACTCGTAGCGTCTTTTCATCTTTTCCCACTCTCTAATGGGGATGTAGACACCCGTCCGTTTGCCTTTGTGGTCGAAGATATATTGTACGTGCATCATTTATTATTTTTTGCCTTTACGAAACTACAAACATCGGCCTGAAAGTTCAAGCCCGCTAAAACAAAGAAGGACACCCGGTTGCCCGAATGCCCTTTCTACATAATTTATCGTTATCAGGCGATTACGCCTTTACCGTACCTTTTTCTTTCGCAACAACCGTGTCCGAGATGTTCTGCGGAACGACTTCGTAGTGCGAGAACGTCAGGTTGGCCGTAGCACGACCCGACGACATTGTCCGCAGGTCGGTTACGTAACCGAACAGTTCCGACAGAGGAACGTCGGCCTTAATTACCTGCGATCCGGCTTTGGTATCCATGCCCTTCATCACACCCCGACGACGGTTTAAGTCGCCCGTGATTGGACCGGTGTATTCTTCCGGGGTCAACACTTCAACGGCCATGATCGGTTCGAGGAGTTTCGGACCAGCCTGACGAGCAGCTTCGCGGAAGCCCAACCGAGCGGCCATCTCGAACGACAGCGAATCGGAGTCAACGTCGTGGTACGAACCGTGGAATAACCGAACCTTCATGCTTTCGAGCGGGAAACCAGCCAGTGGCCCGTTCTTCAGCGACTCATCGAACCCTTTCTGAACAGCCGGAATGAATTCGCGGGGAATCACACCACCAACGATACCATTCACAAAGTCCAGACCCGGTTGGGTCACACCGTTTTCGTCCTGATCGCGTGGTCCGAGTTCAAACACGATATCGGCAAACTTACCCCGACCACCCGTTTGTTTCTTATACACCTCGCGGTGTTCAACGTTTTTAGTCAGTTTCTCTTTGTAAGCCACCTGAGGTGCACCCTGGTTTACTTCTACCTTGAACTCCCGACGCATCCGGTCGATGATGATTTCGAGGTGAAGCTCACCCATACCCCGGATGATGGTTTGGCCGGTTTCTTCGTTCGACTCAACTTTCAGGGTTGGGTCTTCTTCGATCAACTTACCAATGGCTTTCGAGAAGTTGTCCTGATCGGCAGTTTTCTTCGGCTCGATAGCGTAACCAATAACCGGATCGGGGAATACCATCGACTCCAGTACAATTGGATTCTTTTCATCCGACAGCGTATCGCCGGTTTTGATGTCTTTGAAACCAACAACGGCACCGATGTCGCCCGCTTCCAGACGTTCGATCTGGTTTTGCTTGTTGGCGTGCATCTGGAAAATCCGCGAAATCCGCTCTTTATTGCCCGACCGGTTGTTCAGAATGTATGAACCCGATTCCAGTACGCCCGAATACGAACGCACGAAGCACAAACGGCCAACATAAGGGTCGGTCGCAATTTTAAAAGCCAACGCCGAGAACGGCTCCGTCGACGACGGTTTCCGGGAAATTTCTTCGCCCGTATCGGGGTTCGTTCCTTTGATACTCTCTTTGTCTAACGGCGACGGCAGCAGGGCCATCACGTAGTCGAGCATGGTTTGAACGCCTTTGTTTTTGAACGACGAACCGCACAACATCGGTACGATTTTCATGGCGATGGTTGCTTTCCGCAAAGCCGCCAGAATTTCGTCTTCTGAAATCGATTCGGGGTCTTCAAAATATTTCTCCATCAGCGAGTCGTCGAACTCGGCAACGGCTTCGAGGAGTTTTTCGCGCCATTCGGTCGCTTCCTCCAGCATATCGGCCGGAATGGGGACAACCTCGAAGGTCATGCCTTTATCCGACTCGTTCCAGACAATACCCCGAAAATTAACCAGATCAACTACGCCTTTGAAGTTCTCTTCTTCGCCGATGGGCAACTGGAGGGGAACGGCATAGCTGCCCAGCATTTCCTTCACCTGTTTGCACACGTTCAGGAAATCGGCACCGGAGCGGTCCATTTTATTCACGAAGCCCAAACGAGCTACGTTGTAGTTGTTGGCTAAGCGCCAGTTGGTTTCTGACTGAGGCTCAACGCCGTCAACGGCGCTAAACAGGAACACCAGCCCGTCCAGCACGCGCAGCGAGCGGTTCACTTCAACCGTGAAGTCAACGTGGCCCGGCGTATCGATGATGTTGATGTGGTATTTTTTGTCGCGGTAAGTCCAGTCAACAGTCGTAGCGGCTGAGGTAATCGTAATACCCCGCTCCTGCTCCTGTTCCATCCAGTCCATCGTGGCGGCACCATCGTGTACCTCACCAATTTTGTGGCTTACTCCGGCGTAATAGAGAATGCGTTCGGTGGTGGTCGTCTTACCCGCGTCGATGTGGGCAGCGATACCGATGTTTCTCGTGAAATTTAAATCGCGAGCCATTAGCTTGTTTATCCTAAAAGTTATGTTTTTCTGAATCGAAGGAAGAAGCCCTTGCCAGTAGCAAAATGGCTCCTTTGCGAATTAGGACGCAAAATTACTGAATTTCAATCAGAAAAGCAACGAATAGCCAAAGAATATCACAGAAACTATTATCCTCTTTTGTTCATTTTACCTATTGCATACGTCTCATAAAATGAGCCCGTAACTTGGAATCATGCAAAATCCATACATCGCCCTCCTCCGAACGGCCTGGACCTACGCCCGGCACGAGAAACGGCAATGTATACTGGTTTACATTCTGTTTATTCTGGCTAATGTCGTAGCCGCTCTGCGTCCGTTGCTGTTCGGCTGGTTCATTGGCGCACTCCAGCAGCAACACACCGATATTTTCCGATTAGTCTGGCAGTATGTCGGGGCTTATGTGGGGCTGGAACTATTGGAATGGGCGTTTCACGGACCCGCGCGGGTCATGGAACGACGGCTGGCCTTTAATCTGAGCCGTAATTTCTTGGACGAGTTGTTTCACCAGACCTTGCATTTGCCCATTGGCTGGCACAAAGACCATCATAGCGGGGCCACCATCAACCGAATTCGTAAAGCTTACGACGCGCTTAAAACGTTCTTTCAGGATGGATTCATCTACCTTCAGGCACTGTCGAAATTCGTATTTTCGTTTGGGGCTATGCTTTATTTTTCGCCCGCTTTTGGCTTAATAGGCGTGGTATTGGGGGCCTTGACCATCTGGGTCATTCTTCGCTTCGACCGGCCGTTTATCAAAGCCCTCGATGAAACCAACGAACGCGAACACGTTGTGTCGGCTACACTGTTTGATAGCCTGTCTAATATCATTACGGTTATTACGCTCCGATTGGAAGAACGGATTCAATCAAGTTTGGCGGGTAAAGTGGCCGCTGTGTTTCCACCCTTTATGCGGCAGGTGCGGATTAACGAGTGGAAATGGTTTGCCGCTTCGTTGTTGGTCGCGCTTATTTATATCGTTATGGCGATGGGCTATGTCTACCAGCACTACGTACCCGGACAGGTTTTCCTGATTGGGGGCTTAGTGACCTTGCTGGGCTATGTCAATCAGTTTACGAGCGTGTTTCATGACGTAGCCTGGCAGTACACCGAAATTGTAAAGTATAACACCGATGTGCAGACTGCCCGCAGTATTAGCGAGGCCTATGCTCTGCATGAACGGCCCGAACATGAAACGCTTCCCCAAAACTGGCAAACCATCGATATTGCCAAACTCAATTTCTCGCATGGACGCATACACGATTCGTCGCGAAAAATTGCGAATCTGGATAACCTTCATATCAACCTGAGCCGGGGCAAACGGATTGCCTTCATTGGCGAAAGCGGCTCTGGTAAAAGCACACTCCTAACGCTCCTGCGGGGCTTGTATTTGCCCGAAGCGGGTTTGGTGGTGCGGGTAGATGGGCAGGAATTTCACGGCCTGAATGCCGTTGCCAATACCGTCACGCTGTTTCCGCAGGAGCCGGAGATTTTTGAGAATACCATTTCGTATAACATCACCCTCGGTTTGCCTTTTACGGATGATGAACTGACTGAAGTTTGCCGAATCGCCCGCTTTGAAGATGTGGTAAAGCAATTGCCGAACGGGCTGGAAACCAATATTCAGGAAAAAGGCGTGAATCTGTCAGGTGGGCAACGACAACGGTTGGCTCTGGCGCGGGGTGTGTTAGCAGTCCGCACGAGCGATATTGTGTTGCTGGATGAACCCACAAGCAGTGTGGACCCTAAAACAGAATTGGCTATTTACCGGGAATTACTGCGCGAATTTGCTGACAAGGCCGTTGTTTCGACCTTACACCGGCTTCATTTGCTCCCTCTATTCGATTACATCTACATTATGCAGGACGGCAAAATCGTAGATGAAGGCAGCTTTTCAGACCTCCGCCGGCGAAGCGCAGTTTTCGGGGAGATGTGGGCGCACCAAAAAGATATACTGGAGCAGGCAGGGGTGTAGAATAGTTTGTAGTCTGAGCCAGCCCGGCTCAGACTACAAACCTTCTATTCCACCGGAGCTTCTACGATGGCTACAATTTTCCACAAGCCCCGAATGTCCTGCAAGGGCACGGTTACATTGCCGCCGTTTGGATTGTCGGAGTGAAGGGTAAGGTATTTGCGGGTTAGCAACTCGTTGTCGCGGATGCGTTTGACCACAAAATAATCCCGGTACATAACGGCATACACCCCGCCTGACTGATACTCCCAGTTGTTCTCGCCGACGGGAATCGCCAATACTTTGGCTCCATGAGCCAATTGCGGACTCATGCTATTCCCTGAAATTTCCAGCACCACCGCATTTTTGTGGCTTTTCATTAACGGTTTCCGCACCCGAAACACTTCGGCATCGGTGGAACGGACGCTGTCCCCAAAACTTTCGACAAATGTGGCGTAGAACTTAACCGGCACAAACGGAACCTCAACCGTATCGTCGTGTACAGGCATAAGCCGGGCGTTGGCTTCCGGCGAGTTCAGGACGGGCATAATGCCCCGAATCAGGAAATCGGCGCTGATTTGCGGGTAGCAGGCCAGCAAACTCATAATGGTGTCGTAAGAGGGTTTGGCGCGACCGTTGAGAATGTTATAAAATTTCGACGGATTTTCGCCTAACTCTTTGGAAATCTGGTAAATGGTTATACCCAGCGCATCGAATACCTGCTTGAGTCGGTCTTGGATCGTCACGGAATTAGCGGATTTTTTTAAACAATTTTCGGGCATTTTGGTCTGGATAGTTGACTGATATAATACAAGTAAAATATATTGCACTTGTATTATAAAGAACATACTACAAATATAGACGTATGCTATTACTAAAAGCCACTTTATTCTGAAAATTAATGAACCGTAACCGACTTTCTACCCATACGCTCCCAACGGTTCTGTTTGTGGATATGAATAGCTTCTTTGCCTCCTGCGAACAGCAGGTAAATTACTGGCTTCGGGGGCGGCCGGTTGGCGTATGCGTCTATACGGGTCGACAGGGGTGCGTGATTGCACCGTCGATAGAGGCTAAACTGAAAGGCGTGAAAACCGGTATGCGGCTCGACCAGGCCATTGCACTCTGCCCGGATTTGGTGCCTATTGAAACGCACCCGGCCCGGTATCGGGAGTATCACGTCAAGATTATTGATGTGCTTCGGGAGTTTGCCGACGATGTGGTTCCCAAAAGTATTGATGAAGCTATTGTTGATTTAACCAATTACCAACTGGCTTATCCAGATATGCGGAAAACGGCCCTGGATATCAAACGAGCCATTCACCAGAAAGTGGGTGACTGGCTGCGTTGCTCCATTGGTATTGCCCCCAATGTGTTTTTGGCGAAACTGGCTTCTGATGTCCAAAAACCCAATGGACTAACCATTATAACCCCCAATACCATTGACGATGTATTACGAACCCTAACCCTTACCGACCTGCCCGGCATTGGGCACCGGATGGCCGCCCGGTTGCAGGCAGGCGGAGTCCATACACCCCTTGCCTTGCGCTATGCGTCACCGGAACACCTGCGGGCTGTGTGTCAAAGTATTATTGGCTGGCACTGGCATCTGCGGCTGAATTTTGGGGGCGAAGTTGATCTGGATACGAATCCCGATACCAAAAGCATGTCGGCTATGCGAACGATTTCTGCGGAGCAGCGTGAAACCCCCGAACGCCTTGACGAACTTCTGCAATCGCTCTGCCTAACGCTCGAACGACGGATGGTGCAGAAAGGCGTATTTTGTCAGGATATGTCCTTCTCCTGCCGATATCACACAGGTAAAACCTATAACTACGAAGCCCACTTTGCCGAACCGAAACAGGATGGGCCGGAATTGTACCAGATTATCCGGGAGCGATTAGAGAAATTTCAGGCGGCTCACCGCTGTGAACCCGTGCTGAATTACCACCTGCGGAGTATGTGCGTGGCCGTTTTTCGGTTCATCCCGGCGGAAGTTGTGCCGTTGCACCTATTCGGCAATACGGATGAGCGCAGAGGGAAATTCCGTCAGACGTTATACGACCTGAAAACAAAATTTGGCTCGGATAAACTTATCCGAGCCACCGAACTCCGCGATAACCCAGTCTATCGGGATGTTATTGGATTTGGCAATATAAAAGACTTGTAAATGGCTTGAACCCGCTCTGGCGGTTCGCTTCTGCAAGCTTCAATTCAAACAGGCTCTGGTTGTTTGGGTCATCATAACGTTCCCATTTTTCCATTCTGGAAATCATCGAAAGCGGCCAGAAGTTCTTCGCGGGTGTTCATTACGAAGGGTCCATAAACCGCCAATGGCTCGCGAATCGGTTCACCCGCCAGGAGAAGTACTTTAGCGTTGTCGGTAGTTGAAAGGCGAATGGTATTGCCATCGGTATTAAGCAACGCAATCTGACCACGTTCAAGAGTTTCTCCATTCAGGTGTGATTGCCCACTCAACACATATACCATAAGCGTGTAATCGACGGGAATGGTAATCGTTTCGGATTGCCCGTTGGAAAGCGTCAAGTCGGCTACTACAACTGGGCTGAAGGTTTGAGCGGGGCCGTATAATCCTTCCAGATCACCCGCAATAACGCGTAGCTGACCGCCACCGGGTAGAACCGTCGTTGGAATGCGTGAGGAGGCAATGTCCTGATATTTCGGTGGGGTCATTTTATACTTTGCAGGTAGGTTGACCCATAGCTGCACGAAGTCGAGTTGACCACCCTGGCGGGAAAACTCCCGTACGTGTTTCTCTTCGTGAATAATGCCCGAAGCGGCTGTCATCCACTGCACATCACCCGCAAACAGCTTGCCGTAATTACCTGCCGAATCGCGGTGTTCCAGCGAACCTTCATACACAATAGTCACTGTTTCAAAGCCCCGGTGAGGATGCTCATCAACCCCTTTGGGCTGGTTCGATGGCTTCACTTGCATGGGCCCGTGATGGTCTAAAAGCAAAAAAGGATTGAACGGGCGCGAACCCTGTGGATGAAAGGCATTCAAACCAATAAAACCATCCCCCACATTATTAGGGGTTGCGGTGCGTATATCTGAAATTGTGCGTTGTGTTGCCATAATTCGTGTAGATACATTTAATACATCAACACTGTTTAGGGCAGATAAAGTTCACTGCACGACTTGCTCGTTTGGGCAGAAGAACGTCGTGCGACCGCCTACCACCGAGCGCTCTATGCGCGTGCTGCACCGGGGACAGAATTTATGCGCTTCCACATCATCATAGGGCGAGTCGTCCCACTCGCGGACATGAATTAAAAAACTGTTCGGAAAATCACGATAAGTAGCTTCGTAGCGGATAGCCGTTTCGAGCACTAATCGAATGGCATCGTGGAGTTGGGTCATTTGCTTGTCGGTAAGCGTATCGGCCCGTTGCTCAGGATGGATAAACGCCTGGAATAACACCTCATCAACAATCCAGTTGCCCAAACCAGCCACCACGCTTTGGTCGAGCAATACAGGTTTTATGAAGGCTTTCTTATGTCGAACTCGCTCGGTCAATTCCTCAATTGAAATAGCCAGTCCGTCTTTGCCAATTTTTTTGCGTTGCAGGAATGATTCAATGTTATCGATTAACCCAACCCGTTCAAATTTGCGGGGGCATAGAAATCCCAGATTGAAGCCATTGGTGAACTCGAAGACAATCCGGGCAAAACGAGGCCGGTCGAGGGAAGCATGATAATACTCCAGATCGCCGGTCATGCCAAAATGCATGTGTACGATGACATCCGGCGCATCGGTCAACACAAATAAATTTTTCCCAACGCGCTGTGTACCGGTAAATTGCCGCCCAATCAAGGTATTTAATAGAATAGCGTGATCGGTTGTCAGGAGCTTTTTGTCTTCGACCTCAATATGGCTTATTGGCTGATGAAGTGACGACGTTTCGAGATACTGACGTCTGATTTCAACTTCGGGTAATTCGGGCATGCTTCGTTCGTATTTGCGTAGTAACCGATGGTGGCAGTTAGTTGTTTACTGTAACTTTTTAGAGAAATGTTAGATGATTATTTCGTTTTAATGAAAAAAACCATTTATTTTGCGGTATATTTTGCTGATAGTCAATAGCCTATTCAAGCCGGTTTGGTCTGTCTGTTAAAAACATTTTTAGTAAGATTCCGTTGTGTAGAACAATAGGCTTTTACAAGGCAACGTTGCGGTACTGAATTAATTGAAGAAAAAACGTTCTTTTTTGTAGTCGAAATTTATTTCATTGTTCACTAAAAAGCGTCAGATGTAACAACCTCTACACAACCGCGAAAGCGGCTTTTTTTACAAGTTTGTGCATGTTCAATTGTTAAACTGAAAATTTTCAATGGAAAATAATTCGCAAAAGTCCAAGACAAATGGTGCGCTGCTGGCAGCCCTGATTATTATGACAGGATTAGCCGGGGTATCGAGTTATCTGTATTTCGACCAAAAGAAAGTTTCTGAAAACCAGGAAGTAACCATATCCGAACGTGTTGAAGAACTTTCAACGACCCGCGTTAAGTTAGATTCGATCTCGACCGCCTTAGACGCTAAGATTGCCGAAGTACAGAAACTGGGTGGCGACGTTTCTGAGTTACAGAAAGTGAAAGCCCAATTAGAAGAAGACAAGGCCTCGCTTCGGAAAGGAAACCGGATTTCGTTAGCTAAATACGAAGCCAAGATTAAGCAGTATGAAGCGTTCTTAGTCGAGAAAGATACGCTGATTGCTAATCTGCAACGTGAAAACGTTACGCTGGCTACGAATGTGAAAGTGCTGGATGAAGAAAACACCGGCCTGAAAACAAATCGTCAGCAACTGCGAGATTCGGTCACTACGTTTGTGGCTCAAAACGAAGAGCTTACGACAAAAGTCACCCGCGCTGCGGCTCTGAAAGCCCAGAATGTAAAAGTATTTTCTGTTAATGCAAAGGGCAAAGTGAAGGAAGATGACGCCTATAAAGCCAAGCGTTTAGACAAAATCAAATTAGTGTATACATTGCTGGATAACCCACTGACGAAAGAAGAGCCGAAAGACGTGTATGTTCGGGTGCTTGATCCATCGGGTGCCGTTGTGTCCGACATGGCTAACGGCTCAGGAACGTTCACGGTAGATGGCAACGAAACCATTTACACGACCAAACAGACGGTCAATTATACCAGCAACGGTCAAAACGTTGAATTGCTCTATACACGTGGTATTCCCTACAAGCCAGGTAAATACACGATAGAGCTTTATTCGGAAGGCTTCCGAATTGGTTCAGGTGAATTTGCGGTTCGGTAATAAAATCAACTCATAAAAAAAGCGCGATGCCCAACGGTATCGCGCTTTTTTGTGTTCAGCCAAATCAACGAACACACGGAATTATTGCTTATACCCAGCGAAAGACAAAATGAGTTGCGGATTATTCTGAACGGAAAGGCGGAGTAGCTGCCCCTGCTTTTCCATACCATTGTTGGTGAAAACGCGGTCGGTTTGGAGCGTGCCAATCGTCGAATCGGCTAAGCGTAATTGAACGCTCTCTGCTTCGCGAGCTAAGGAAACATGCTCAATAAACTGACTTGTTTTGGCTGGGTAAAGTTTTGTATAGACAACGGTGACCTTATCATCCGACTCGGCCTTTAATTCGGCGACGGGCATTTGCCCGGCGGGAATGGCTACGCATGACGGATCAAGGTAGAAGTTCGTTCGGTAGGTTCCGGCCACTTCACTCGCCAACGACAACGAACTCGGCTGAATATCGGCTTCGCGCTGGCAGGCGGTTAATAACCCGGCAAAAGCCCAGAAAAGCATACGTTTCTTCATTGCCCGTTATTGGTTTGTTGATCAGAAGACCCCACTGAATTAGAAAGGGTTGGAGCCTCTTCCGCTTTTTTTTCACTCTCGTTTGCATCCACCTGGGCAGCGTTAACCCAAACCTTCATATCGTTCAGTTGCATAGGGCCAAACTGTGTTGTGAAAGCTACATCGGCAGCATCGCGCCCATAAGCCACCGTAATTCGATTCCCACGCGGCTGCTGCTGAGTGGCATCAAACGTAAACCATCGGCCATCCACATACGCTTCAAACCAGGCGTGGAGGTCCATTGGATCAAGCTGATATAAATACCCAACGACCATTCGGGCCGGAATATTCAACGACCGACAGAGCGAAATGCCGAGGTGCGTAAAATCGCGGCAAACGCCCACGCGGTTACTGGCCGTATCAACCGCCGATGTGCTGGCATCACTGGTACCGTACTGGTATTTAATGTTCTCATGAATCCATTTACGAATGGCTTCGGCCTGATCATAACCAGGTTCAGTGTCTTTCGTAATTTGTGTGGCTAAATCGCCCAATTGGTCGGACTGGCAATACCGGCTGGGTAAGGTGTAATGAAGCACATCATCGGGCAGGTCTTCAACGGGCGTGTAGGGCGCCCCGGGCGACACATCAATTAAATCGGCCGTCTGAACCGTAGCGGAAAAATGAATAGAGAAAGGGCCTTCCGGGGCCACAACTCGTTGACAAAGGTTGCCGTACATATCCGTAAATTCGGTTACGTTAACGGCGGGGATAATTTGATATTCTTCCCGAATAATCCATTGGCCCGCTCCTGAACGGGGGCGAAGCATTAGAATCAAGGGAGTTGGCGTTTCGGCGTCAAAGGAGAGTTCACAGCCAGCGTCGAGTTGCATAGTTTATGAGTGAATAATGGTTCAGGTTGCAAAGAGTATATAACCCCAACCACGTTGAATAGTTGAGGTGAAGGAATGGTTTCTACGGCAAAAATTTAGCTGGTTTATTTCTTCACAATCACGAATTCCACCCGCCGGTTTTGCTGTCGACCCGCATCGGTATCATTCGTCGCAACAGGCTTTGTTTCGCCGAACCCTTTGCTGGCAACCCGGTCAGGCTCAATGCCTTTGCTGATAAAATATTCCCGAACGGCATCAGCCCGATCCTGTGAGAGTTTATTGTTTATCTCATTAGAGCCGGTGTTATCGGTATGCCCCCGCACTTCGATAGTCATTTTAGGCGCTTCGTTGAGCGTCGTTACTAATCGGTCGAGTTCGGGGCTGGACTCGGGCCGGAGTTCTGATTTACCCGTGTCGAAGAAGATGTTATTCAACCGTACAATGCCTCCCTGTACAAAAGGGATCATTTTCAAGTCTTTACCCGTAATTTGCTGATAGCCTTTGGGCTGGGTCAAGTCAATGTTGTCGCCTTCGGCAATAAAGTCTTTCGCAATGGCCCGCATGGTGTATTTCTGGCCGTAGGGCAGCACAATTTTGTATTCGCCCGTAATGGGGTCGGAGGTAGCCTCACCCGCTTCGGCTCCATCGGGCAGGGTCTGATAAACGATGCGGGCTTCAACAGGCTTGCCGGTCGTCTGGTCGATAATTTTACCACTAATCAAGGCTACTGGATCAGGGCGGGTGGCATCGGGATTAGCCGCTACATCATCGCCCCCGCCCACTTTGCCCGGCTGATTCGTTGGTCGGTCGTCAGTTAGCTTAACGCGGACAATATCACCTTTGCCAAGGGTATTTTTAAACGTAGTCAGATAAGCGTAGTCGCCCGAAGCGCCCAGGGTGTAATACGCATCGTAGCCATCTGTATTGACTTTTGGACCGAGATTTACGGGTTTCGACCAGTGTTTCCAGGTTTTATCGACGCGCTTGCAAACGTAAATGTCATTACTTCCCAAACCGCCTTCCCGATTGCTGGAGAAATAGAGCGTGGCCCCATCAGGAGCCAGAAAAGGCGTTGTTTCGGTAAATTTAGTGTTCACTTCCGGGCCAAGGTCCATTGGTTTCGTCCAGGAACCGTCTTTTTGCCGAAAGCTAACGTAAATGTCGTCTTCCTTACTATTTTTCTTTTCGCTGAACGCCATGAGTAACACTTTCCCATCCGCCGACATAAACCCACAATCAAATTGCCCCTTGCTCATGCTGACATAGCCAGGAATGTCAATCTTTTGCGGGGGCGACCAGCCACTGGCGGTTTTTTTACTTAATGAAAAGCCGCGCGTTTCATAATTTCCGTTGATGTACTGGCCTTTGATGAGCATCGTGTTGCCATCGGGCGTGATGCTGTAGGCGCAGTTATATTCGTCTTTATTGAGCGGAAAACCCATCCGCCGACCGGGGCCCCACTTACCGCTGGCGGCATCGAGTTCTGAGTACCAGATGTCCTGGCTGCCTTTTGTCCCATGCGTATTGTTGGGGTGACTGATCCGGGCAAAATAGAGTGTTTTGCCGTCGGGCGAAATTACCGGGTTAATTTCGTTATACTCCGAATTGACCTGATTGCCGAGATTTTCAACATTCGTAGAGTCTTTGCCCGGCTGTGCATGGGCGGTCGGGGAAAGTAGAAAGCAAAGCAGGCTGGCGGCTATGGCACCAAGGATATACATACAATAAGGCAACAGATAGTGGGATACTCTCAGGGAGAACGATGGTAGTGAGGGGTTTTGTATGATGTGAATTGTCTATAAGCGGGCATTCAATTTTTTGAGCCGTAAACCAATCGCTGGCAAATGATCGAAGTCGTTATCGAATGTATGTAATTCAGCATCATAAAAGAGTGCGGTCGCAGCAATCCAGATATCGTTCTTTCCCATGTTCCTGGCAGATATACCTGATGGTAACGGATCGCTTAAAAGTTCACCCTGGCTGTAAGCATCGACCGTTGCGTAAACGTCTGTTAAGCTAAGTTCAATACCAAAAACAGGAATTTCGCCAAGAATCTTTTCAAGCGTAAACCGTTTTTGATACCCCCATTTACGTTTTGTGGCGAGAGCTTTCAATTCGCCTACACTTATGATGGATATGGCTGAGTAAGGAGGGAGCTCCGCTTTTTGACGAATTATAGAAATAATGATGTTCGTATCTAAAAGATATAGCATGCACGGTAAGTCAACCAGACTTTATAAATCTGTTTTAAGCATTTGCATCCACTCCTCTTCAGAGAAATCAATTTCTGGAAGTGGCTTAGCTTTATCGCTGCCAATAGATTTCATAAACGAATCCATGTCCCCCGCAGCTTCTACATCAGCAGCGTAATAAACCTTAACCGGATGAGCAAGTGGCACAGAGCCGGGTGTATATTGTCTAACTTTTGTTTCTGGCTTTGTCATAACATACTTCGTTAGAAATTGTGTTCTGTAAAGATAAGTAATTGCAACTTAGTGTGCTCATGTCCCACCTTACGCCACCACCCGCAACTTCGCGAAACTTAGTAATAATACCTTCTCACCTGCCCGTTCAAACAGAATGGTCGCTTTACGTTCAGTTCCGTTAACGTCTACTGTTTTAACCGTGCCAAAGCCAAACTTGGCGTGTTCTACGCGCTGCCCGGCGGCAAGGTCGGCTGTGCTGGTAGGGGCAAAGTCGGCGGAGGGCGTATGCGAAACAGTTGGCTGGGGAGCCTGCCGGGCGGCTGTGCGCTGCGCCAGGCTTCGCACAAAGGCCATTGAACCGCTTGACGTGCTTTCACTCCGGTCGCGTTCGGGCCGGTCGAAATCCATCCGGCTCGGTGCGGAGCGAAGTTTCGACATCTTCAAATAACGCTGGTCCATCTCCAGAATGAACCGGCTGGGTTCGCACATCTTCAGCCGACCGTAGTGATAACGTGTTTCAGCGTAGGACATCGTCAGCCGCTTTTCGGCACGGGTAATGGCTACATAGAACAGTCGCCGTTCTTCTTCCAGGTCGTTCCGGCTTTCGAGCATCATCTGGCTCGGAAACAGGTCTTCTTCCAGTCCCACGATATGCACGTTCTTGAATTCCAGTCCTTTGGCTGCGTGGATGGTCATTAGCGTCACCTTGTCGTTGTCGCCATCGTCTTCTTTTTCATCGGCGGTGGTCAGCAGCGAAACCGATTGGAGGAAGGCACCTAAGCTTTTATCGTCGTTGTCGGGATTATCAACAAACTCTTTGATGGCGTTCAGCAATTCCTGCACGTTTTCGTAACGGGCCAGCCCTTCAACGGTTTTATCGTCGTACAGTTCCTTCAGCAGACCCGACGCTTTGGCAATGTGTGAGGCTACTTCAAAGGCATCTTTCTGGTCGAGCAGAAGTTTGAAACTCTTAATCAAATCGGCAAAGCCTTCGATGGCAATGGCCGCCCGACCCGCTACGTGTTTGCTGATTTCCGCGACAATCTCCCAGACAGAATCCTCTTTTTCAGCGGCAATTACACTGATTTTGGCAACGGTTGTGTCGCCAATGCCCCGTTTGGGCAGGTTAATAATCCGTTTGAAAGCTTCCTCGTCCTGTTGGTTGACCGTGAAACGTAGGTAGGCAATTAAATCTTTAATTTCCTTGCGTTGATAGAACGACAAACCGCCAATGATGCGGTACTTGATGCTCATTTTCCGCAGGGCTTCTTCAAACGCCCGCGATTGGGCGTTGGTCCGGTACAGAATGGCAAAGTCGTTGTTGGTCAGCGACTCGTTCATCTTGGTCTCGAAGATAGACGAGGCCACCAACCGCCCTTCCTCATTATCCGACGAAGCTTTGATGACATCAATCAGCGGGCCTTCTTCATTATCGGTGAAGACGTGCTTTTCCAACTGATTTTTGTTGCGGGCAATAATCGAATTAGCTGCTTCGACAATCGTTTTTGTTGAGCGGTAATTCTGCTCCAGCTTCACGATTTTGACGTTTTCTTTCCCGTAGTCGCGCTGAAAATTCAGGATATTTTCGATGTTGGCTCCCCGGAAGGCGTAAATACTTTGAGCATCGTCGCCCACAATACAGATGTTCTGATGTACAGCCGCCAGTTTACGCGTGATAAGGTATTGCGACACGTTGGTATCCTGAAACTCATCGACCATTACGTGCTGAAACTTATGCTGGTATTTGTTCAGAATGTCTAAATGATCGCGAAAGAGCACATTGGTGTTAAACAGCAGATCATCGAAATCCATTGCGTTGGCCGCAAAACACCGAATGGCATATTGCTTATAAATACGGCCAATATGCGGCATCCGGGCGGCTTCGTCATCAGCCAGAATCACCGCATTGTTCAGGTAATCGTCCGGGCCGATCAGCCGGTTTTTTGCCCCCGAAATTCGCCCGAAAACGCTGTTGACACGATAGACTTTATCGTCCAGCCCCATTTCTTTAATAATGCTCCGAAGCAGCGACTTCGAGTCGTCGGTGTCGTAAATGGAGAAGTTGCTGGTATAGCCAATGGCTTTGGCTTCGATACGAAGAATCTTGGCAAATACCGAGTGGAACGTACCCATCCAGATGTTGCGGGCTTCCAGGCCCACCACTTTTTCAATCCGGCTCCGCATTTCCCCGGCGGCTTTGTTGGTAAACGTCAGCGACAGAATGCGGAACGGGTCAACGCCATTTTCAATCAGGTAAGCAATGCGGTAGGTCAGTACGCGGGTCTTGCCCGAACCAGCACCGGCTATAATCATTAGCGGGCCGTCGCCGTGCATAACGGCTTCCCGCTGGGGGTCATTCAATCCAGAAATATAATCAACCATCAGGCTCGCTTCTATCCTTCTATAACAAGTAAAACTACGAAATAATTTGGAAGGGGTATCCTGAAAAATAGGTATCTTTGAACAGGAACCAACGTCAGAAAGCTATGATTGTAACGCCCTCATCTACATTGTCACTGCCTACGACTCTGCAAACCGTTGACGAGTTTGAGCAGTGGCAGCGGCAGTACGCCCACGAAGGCAGCTATGAGTTTGTGCGGGGGCGGATTATCGAGAAAAAAGAAATGAAACAAGCAGAGTACCTGATTCTGAAATTCCTGACGCGCTTATTTGCTCAAACGAATGCTTATCGGAGTGGAGATGAATTAACGCCTGAAATGGACTCTTATGTGGATGCTACCCGTAAGCGCCGACCCGATTTAGCTTATTTCACGCTGGAACAGATTCTGGAAACGGGAAAAGGTATTCGCCAAAAAACTCGTTTTGCTATTGAAATTCTCTCTGATTCGGAGTCTTATGAAAATGTTCTCGAAAAAATACAGGACTATTTCGATGCAGGCGCTGAGTTAGTATGGTATATTGTTCCCAAACAGAAGAAGATTTACGTTTATACCTCTCCCGACGAATCAAAAGCCTATAAAGGCGCTGACATTATTTTAGCCGCACCCGTTGTGCCGGATTTTCAGTTTACGGTAGCCGATTTATTTGCTTAAGCCTCTATAGCATCGGCCCCAGATCAACGCGCATCCATTCAGAAAACGACGAAACTATAGTTGATCTTCCGTTGCCAGTGTGAACGGATAAACAAATCCCTGTAAGTCAATCGGGTAGTATTGGGACGGTAGGGCATCAACCGTTCGCTTCATACGGGTAATGTTAGGCAGAACGTACTACCCGCCCCCTGGGTACTCTCCACAACGAGTGTTCCCCCATGCCCTTTTGTCACGATGTCATAACTCAGCGATAAACCCAACCCTGTGCCCTCACCGGTGGGCTTGGTCGTGAAGAATGGCTGGAAAATCTTGTTTTTCGCCGTTTCTTGGATACCTGTACCATTGTCTGAAACGCAGATTTCGACGCTGTCTGCCAACCGTTTTGAACGGACCCGTAGCGTCGGTTGGTATGCCTCTAAACCGGCCGGGTTTCGGCTTTGCTGCTGGAGGGCGTAGAACGCATTGTTGAAGAGATTTACCAGCACTCGACCGATTTCTTGCGGCACTACCTCAATTTTCCCCACCGCCGGATCGAGTTCTGTTAGTAGCTGAGCGCTGAACTGTTTGTCTTTTGCCTGAATGCCGCTATAGGCGATGCGTAGATATTCATTGATTAAGGGGTTGAGTGAGGTCGATTGGCGTTCCCCTGTGCTGGTGCGGGAGTGTTCGAGCATACCACGCACAATACCGGCAGCTCGTTGCCCATGCTGATTGATTTTAGTCTGGTTGCTGGCTATATCGCTGACGATATCGTTCAGATAGGCTTTGTCATCGGCTGGCAAATTCACCTTGTCCAATTCCTCCTGAAGCTCCCGCGTTAGGTCCACGTTCACTTCCGAGAAGTTATTGACGAAGTTCAACGGGTTTTGAATTTCATGAGCAATGCCCGCCGTCAGTTCGCCGAGCGAAGCCATTTTTTCCTGCTGAATCAACCGGGCCTGTGTTCGTTGTAACTCAGTAAGCGTGTGGTTGACTCGCTCATTGGCTCGCCGGAGCGCGCGATATTGCCAGCCCATCGTTGCCAATAACAAGGCCAGTAGTAGTATTCCACCAATTAGAAGCCACAGTTGATGCTTCTGGCGCAGATTGTCTTCGTCAAGGCGCTGAATTTGTTGCTGCTTTTCACGGGTCTGAAAGCGGGTTTCGGCCTCGACCAACTGGCGGCTTTTTTCGGCGTTAAATACACTGTCCCGATGCACGGCCCACTGCTTATGGTAAGCCAGGGCTTGCTGATACTGGCCTCTTTTCTCATAGATGGTCGTCAGAGTCTCGTAGATTTCCTGAAGGCTGTTTTGTAGATTGGGCTGTTTGTATGCCGATTGTAAGGCCAGTCGACTATACCGTTCCGCTTCGTCGAGACGATTCATTCGGAGTAGGGTATTGGGAATGTTTACATAAACCAAATACTTTAGAAATTCATCCTTCTGTTTTTCGGCCAGGGTTAATGTCTGGTAGTAGATAGCTGCTGATTCAGCGTACCGTCCCACGTTTTTGAGAATGATACCTCTGTTTAGCAGGGTGAACGAATAATCGGCATTGATTGATTGTAGCGTTTTAATGCTCTGTTCATTCAGCGCCAGGGCTTTAGGTAGCTGCCCGCGAATGTCGTAGACCGTCGCCAAGTTGGTGTATACATCCGCTATATCTTTGGTTAAATTATGCTTTCGGGCAATGGCCAGAGCGTTAGTGTGGTACGATTCGGCCAGCGATAAGTTCCGCACATCAATATACACATTACCAATGCGTTCGAGGGTGACCACCTGCTGGTGCCATTCATTGTTAGCCTGATAAATAGTGGCTGCCTGCTGGAAGTTGACAATAGCCTGCGTTGGGTTCCCCTCGTTTCGGGCGATATAACCTGCTGATATGTAAGTACGACCAAGAAACAACGGATTGCCTGTCCGTTTGGCAATTGTCATCATCTCCTGGCTGGCGGAGGTAGCTTCCATAAAGTTTCCCTGCTCAACTTTAGCCCGAATAAAATCGGCCAATTGGTCTATTTGCACTGAATCAGGCTGATTTTTGAGTTGCGTCTGTAAGGCCGTGTAGTTATCCGGCAGGGATGATTGCCCGAAGGTGTCAACGATTAAGACGAGGATGAGGTAAAAAGTGTGGCTCAGACGTTTCATGGTTTCGATTTGAATGCTGAGAGTTACTGTATTGCGTCCATAACAAACAGGTGATTTAAATATCTAATATGCAGAAAAACAGGCATTAAGAAAAGATGGTGGAAGAAACGCTCACTTTTTCTGAATTATTGTGCAACATCTCTGATTTTCCTGCATCTTTCTACCGATAATCACCTAAACCACCCCGAAACGCTGAACCTGTTGGAACTGAACCGAAATCGCAACGGCTCACCGCAATACCCGGACCGCCATGCTGACCTGGTTAAACGCTGCCAACAGGGCGAGCGACGGGCGCAGTATGACCTGTATCAGCAGTATGTGAAGGCCATGTATAACGTTTGCCTGCGTATTCTGAACCACGAGGCCGAAGCCGAAGATGTGTTGCAGGAAGCGTTTATGGATGCCTTCAGTCATATTGGGTCGTTTCGGGGGCAGAGTACGTTTGGGGCGTGGCTGAAGCAGATTGTCGTGAACCGGGCCATCAATCACCTGCGGAGCCGACGGCTGGAACTGGTTGATATGGAAGCGCATCGGTTAGGCGAAGACGACGGCCCCGACTTTGCCGATGCAGAGCCTTATGACGAAGAGGGCGTTCAGTTGGAGGTAGAGCGGGTAAAGCGAGCCATGCAACTCCTGCCCGAAGGCTACCGCGTGGTGCTGTCGCTTTATTTGTTTGAGGGATACGACCACGAGGAAATAGGGAATGTGCTCAACATAAGCGAAACAACATCCCGAACGCAATACCTGCGGGGCAAAAAGCGATTATTAGAGTTATTATGAGAAACCTGCATTACGCAGGGAAGTGAAAACAGGAAACAACACCAATAACAAATACGAACGACCCGAAAGGAAGTCGATGCAGATATGAAAAAAGATAATCTTGAACGATTCATCCGCGACAATCGCGAGGCCTTTGATGACAAAGAGCCGTCGGGAAGTCTGTGGCAGAAATTGGAAGCTGAATTAGTCAAGCAAGTGCCCGACAGAAGCTCGCCTTTTCAGAATATATATAAGAATACGTCCCGGACTGGAGGGTCCCAGACTGGAGAAGGGGCGCGTTTGTCGGGGCGGCAGATTGGCTGGCCCCGCTTAGACTGGCGCGTGGCGGCCTCCATTGCCGTGTTGTTGCTGGCGGGCGCTTTTCTATATATGAACCAGCAATATGGGGTTACGCATCAGCCTGAAGTGGTAGCGGCCAGTCCGTCTTATGCTAAAGAAGTGGTGCAATACACCCAATTGATTGACGATAAACGGGCTGAGTTGAAACAGATGACCGAAGATAACCCGGCTCTCTATCAGGAGTTTGCGACGGACTTGGATCGGCTCGAAAAATCGTATCAGTCACTCAAATCAGATTTACCCAAAAACCCGAATCAGGAGGTACTCATTCAGGCCATGATTCAAAATCTGCAACTTCAGATCAACCTGCTTAATGAACAGTTGCGCGTTATTCAGCGCATTAAACAACAAACCCATGAAACGAGTCCTGTTTAGTATTTTTCTTTGCCTTAGCCCACTGCTCACCTGGGCCGAGGACCCGATTGACGTCGGTGCGGTTGAAAAAAAGAAAACAATTATCAAGCTGTTCGACGTAAGCAGTAACGATAATTTAGTGATTGATAATCAGTTTGGCCAGGTGTCGGTTGCGCTATGGGATAAAAACGAGATCCGCGTTCAGATCACCATTGTGGCTAATTCTGACTCCGATGAGCGCGTACAGAAGTTTATCGACGCGGTTTCCATTGAAGAAAAACGCACGGGTAACCAGATACTTGTTCGGACTAATTTTAGTCAGAACACAGTTACAAACTGGAGTTTGGGTAAATGGAAAGACGGTGGTGAACGCAATTATGTCAGGATTAATTATGAGGTGAGCATGCCTAAACAAAACCCGCTGACCGTGCGGAATAAGTTTGGGAATACCCTGATTCCAGCTTTTCATGCGCCATTAACCGTCTACACCCGGTATGGTAACTTTAGCGCCGATGATCTGACGGGTCGGCAAAATGATATTGATGTAGCCTATGGCAAAGCCGACATTCGCAGCATCGACCAGGGTAAATTAGATATTGCCTATGCTTCCCTCGAATTAACGAAAGCGAACGTCCTGACGTTAGTCAATAAGTTCGGTAAAATGACGATTGGCGATGTGGGCAAGTTGAACGCTGATATTAATTATTCTGGCGCGAAGATTGGTACGTTACGCGAATCAGGGAAGATTAAACTCGACTTTTCGGGCGGGTTTCGTATCGAGCAATTGCCCAAAACGGCTGATAACGTAGATATTCAAGCGGCTTATTCCTCGGTAGCGATACCTATGGCTAATAACAACGACTGCGATTTCGACGTAACGGTTAGCTATGGCAACTTCAGTTATGGGTCTGGCTCAGCGATGCACTTCACCAGCCAGCCGAATGATAACGATAACCAGCGTGGCCCCCGCCTGACTAAACAGTATATTGGTAAAGTAGGCAGCGGATCAGGAACAAAAGTGCGGGTTGTAGCGAAGTTTGGGAATGTAAATTTCAGGTAAAGAAAGGAGAGAATGATGCAGCCAATGAAAGAGCGAAGCCAGTACGTGTTATCGCTCTTTCATTGTTTATAAGTCAGTCGCTCGATCATGGTTTTATGTTGCGGAAACTCGTTCAGTAGCGCAAACCGATCTGCCATCTCGAAATCCGCAAAATCAAAGCCCGGTGCCACTGTGCAGCCTACTAACGAAAATCCGGCACTATCCACGATGGTCGAGTCCACGACGGGCTTCGAGCCAAACCAGCAACCCGCCGGAACAACCGCCTGGAAGACCTCACCCCCTGCAATATTGTTGCCTAACCGAATAGTAGTCAACGCGCCACTGGGTTGAATGACAAAAACTTCCAGCGGATCGCCAGCGTAGAAATGCCAGATTTCGTCGGCTTGAATACGATGCAGTGCTGAAATATGGTGGCTTTCAAGCAGGAAGTAAATAGCCGTTCCAAACGAACGATCTCCGTCAAATCGAGGAGGTAACCCCGATTGAGCAATGGTTTCGGCAGAACGATACGTTTCAGCAAAATACCCGCCTTCAGGATGAGGCTGGAGGCTGAGCGAGTGGATATAGTGCGCTGCAGTCATGACTAATGGTGAATGCGTGAATGATAGAATGAGTGAATAGATGCAGGCGTCAGCTATTCACTCATTCTATCATTCACGCATTCGAAATTGATTTATGCTGCCTTCACAACCGTTGTGAAATCGCGGGATTTGAGCGAGGCACCGCCAATAAGGCCGCCGTCAACGTCGGGTTGGGCGAAGAGTTCGGCTGCATTCTGGGCGTTGGCGCTGCCGCCGTATAAGATGGTCGTGTCCTGGGCTACAGCATCACCATATTGACCGGCAATGTGCCGACGAAGCTCAAAGTGCATGTCCTGCGCCTGCGCCGACGAAGCCGTCAGACCCGTACCGATGGCCCAGATGGGTTCGTAGGCGATAACGACTTTGCCAAACGATTCGGCCGAAAGGTGAAACAGGCTGTCGGTTAGCTGGTCTTTTACAAAGCCGATGTAATCGCCGTTTTCGCGGAGATCACGCGATTCACCGCAGCAGAAAATAGGAGTCAGGCCACTTTCAAGGGCACGGTTCACTTTTTCGGCTAACTGAGCGTTGGTCTCCTCAAAATATTGCCGCCGTTCGCTATGACCCAGAATGACGTAGTCAACACCGATAGACTGAAGCATGGGAGCCGAAATTTCACCCGTGTAAGCGCCCGACGCTTTCTCGTGGCAGTTCTGAGCACCCAGCGAAATTTTGCCGCCTGAGGGTACATATTGCTTTGCCATCGTCAGGTACAGAGCCGGAGGACACAGAACAACCTCAACGTCGTTGGTGACTTCGTCCTTTACCATATTGATTACTTCCGATAGCAGGGCTTTTGCTTCATCGGCTGTCTTGTTCATTTTCCAGTTACCGGCAACAATTTTTTTTCGCATTATCGTAAATGAATAATGATTAATGGATAATTTATAATGAATAATGGAAAATGCCTGACGGGTTGATTACCAGCATTATTCAGGCCATACGGGGTATTATTCATCAAAACTCGGGCGAAATTAGGGCTTTTCACCCGAACGCGTTCGTTGCGCTTATACTAATTTTCGGCAGAATATTCCTAAGTAGAAACCGACATGTGTAAATAGCGTAAACTAACTATAAAAAATTTGTGTTATTCGGATAAAAAATGCGTAATTTCAGTGTAACAAACGACGGTACATGAAAACGCTGGTGTTGATAATCGGGCTATTAAGCATCGGTTTAGTGGCGAGGGGCGATGATGACCAGCGTACACCAGACCGAGACCGTTACGGCTTTTTTATTGCCGGTAATCGTACCTGGACGCGCATTCCTTTCCAACTTCATTCTAATCTGATCATTGTTCCGGTACGGGTCAACGATTCGGATACGCTGCGCTTCATCCTGGACACAGGCGTTAGCAACACCATCATAACTGATCCTGAAGCATTTCGGAAGAAGCCTCTCAACCTGACCCGAAAAATTAAACTTACCGGCGCAGGTGAAGGCGGAGCACTAATGGCCTCCGTTGCTATCGATAACAGCCTCAACCTGGGCGGGTTGCGGGCGGCCCATCATAACTTAGTGGTTCTGGACGAAGATATTTTAAAACTCTCAGAATATGTCGGGACACCCGTTCATGGCATTTTTGGGTATGAAATATTCGCCAACTTCGTTGTGAACGTTGACTTCCAGCGTCGCGAATTAACCATCATGAAACCAGAAAAATACACGTATCGAAAACGGAAAGGCGACCGCTATCCGATTACGATTCAGGACACGAAAGCTTACACCGATGCGCTCTCGGTGTACGATGGCGAGAAAACGCTCCCCCTGCGGGTTGTGCTCGACACGGGCGCAGGTCATGCCCTGCTGCTCGACCGTTCCCGTAGTACGGCGTCCATGCCACTCCCCGCCAAAAGCATTCGGGCACAGTTAGGACGTGGGCTAAACGGAGTCATTAACGGCTGTTTGGGCCGGATTCAGAAAATCCGGTTTGGCCGCTATGAATTAGATAACATTCTGGCTTCATTCCCGGATAGTATGGCCTTCGGAATGAAATTAGTGGATATGCCCGAACGGCAGGGGAACGTAGGCTGTGAACTGCTCCGCCGATTCGATGTTACGTTCAACTATCCAGATCGTTACATAGTCATGAAGCCCATCAAGCGGCTCATGAAAGAAAGCTTTGAGCACGATATGAGCGGTATGGAATTGCGGGCCAAAGGCGAGAGTTTCCGCAATTATTATGTCGATAAAGTGCTGGATGGCTCACCCGCCGATATGGCTGGTCTAACAGAGGGCGACGAGGTATTGTTTGTTAACAACACATCTGTCAACGAGCTCACTATCAGCGATATTTATAAAATGCTCCAGCGAGGGGAAGGCCGCGAAGTATCGATGCTGGTTCGGCGAAACGGCCGGATTATTATCGCCAGTTTCCTGCTGAAGCGGCTGATTTAGCCGAGACTTTTACGAATGCCATTACTCCAAGTCATGGCATTCGTAAAAGTCATTATTACTCCATTCGTTCCAGCTTGAAGCGAAACGTGGTGCCCTTTTCCACTTTGCTCATGACCGAAATTTTGGCTTTGTGAGCGTTCAGAATGTGTTTCACGATAGCCAGGCCCAGGCCTGTGCCGCCCCGGTCTTTTGAGCGGCTTTTTTCAACCCGATAAAAACGCTCAAAAATGCGGCTTAAATGTTCGGGAGGAATGCCCGGGCCATCGTCCCGCACCGACACTAAAATGTGTTTTTTGTCTTCTTCCAGATTGACCAGCACCCGCCCTTTTTCGTTTCCGTATTTCACGGCATTCTCAATAAGATTGGTCATTACCTGCACAATTCGTTGTGAGTCAGCCTTCACCCAAACCGGGCCTGGGTGCGTTGTTCGCATCGATAGCGACGTTCGCTTGGTCTGGGCAATAGTTTCTAACTGATCGAAAACCTCCTGCGTGACATGCGCGAGATCAACGCGCTCGAAGCTCATGGTCACTTCGCCGGTTTCTAATTGCGAGAGCGCCACTAAGTCCTTCACTAAAGCATCCAGTCCGTCCAGACTTTTAGCCGCTTTCGACAGGAATTTATCCCGAACATGCTCATCGTCAATCGCCCCGTCGATGAGCGTATGAATAAAGCCCTGAGCGGCAAAAATGGGCGTTTTCAGCTCATGCGATACATCGGCCAAAAACTCCCGCCGAAACTGCTCCAGTCGTTTCAACTCATCAATTTCCCGTTGTTTCTTGGCTACATAGACAAAAATCTCGTCGTTCAGTTTTTTGAAAGGGTTCGTGTTTTTGATGATCGACTTGCGGGAAATGCTGAAATCGCGGATTTTTAGTTTATGAATGGTTTTATACATTTTGTTGACTTCCCGAAACACGAGAAGCTCAATAGCGTACAGAACCAGAAAAAAGGAGATGACAAAGGATGAGACGCCCACCACAAACAGCATTGTGCTCGTAACGCCTTCCACAAACGTCAGAAACGCCAGTGTCAGTGCCGAGATCAGGCAGGCTAATAAAAGCGCAATGATGCGGGGACTCAGGGACATTTAGCGAATGAATGAATGAGCGAATGAGTGAATAAAAGCACTCGAACACGCGCTGTATCGTAAAATTAATTCACCCATTCGCTCATTCAACATCCGTTGCGGCACTAATTCACTCATTCATTTTGGTCGGTGAACATATAGCCCACTCCTTTCAGGGTGCGGATGTGGGTATCGCCGATTTTTTCGCGGAGTTTGCGAATATGAACGTCAACAGTGCGTTCGAGCACGTAGATGTCGGCTCCCCAGATTTTTTGAAGCAATTCTTCCCGGCTGCATACTTTGTTGGGGTGTTGCGCCAGAAAAAATAGCAGCTCAAATTCCTTTTTAGGAAGAATTACGGTTTTGTCGTTCTGGCTAACCGAATAGTTTTTGCGATTGATAATCAGGTCGGCAATGGTAATCTGTTCGCCGGGGTCGGCCTTCTGCGCTTCGCGCCGGAACAGGGCGTTGATGCGGCTCATCAAGGCGCGGGGCTTAATGGGCTTGGTAATGTAATCGTCGGCCCCTACGTCGAAAGCAGCCACTTCAGAGTATTCTTCTGAACGGGCTGTCAGGTAAAGAATATACGTTTGCCGGAGTTCGGGAATGTCGCGCAGTTGCCGTCCGGCTTCGATCCCATCTAATTGGGGCATCATGATGTCGAGCAACACTAATTCGGGCAGATACGTCCGGGCGACTTCAAGGGCTTTACGACCGTCGGTGGCTGTGCGAACATCGTAGCCTTCTTTCGTGAGGTTGTATTCGAGCATCTCCACGATGTCGGCGTCGTCGTCAACGACTAAAACGCGGTGCAGGGGTTGAGCGGCTTTGGCAGCACTCATACAGAGCAAAGTTGGTGAGAATGGTTTACCTAAGTGGTACGTTGCCGAACCATCGGCAGCCCGAAGTTACATGGCTTATCCACAACGTTATGAACCCGGAATGCATAGTTAACAAAAACTTAACAACCCGAAACGATAAATCGGCTACTAATCGTTGCTGAAAACAAGTTTATTAATTCTCAATAAGTCTCGTGAATAGTCACAAAAAAACTCAAACTTGCATACTGACTACCTGCAAAGTGGGAGAAGCTCTCAGGAAAAACAACTAAGGTACGCAGTTACGTTAACTTATACTATGAACATTCGCTCCCGGGAAATTGAACTTCCTTCGTATGCCAAACTTGCCTGCATTCTGCTGTCAATAGTTATTTTAATTTATGGCTTACATGCGCTGCAAAGTTTACTGATTCCACTCGTTTTTGCCATTTTGTTTGCTGTTCTATTGTTTCCGCTGGCGCAGCGTCTCGAAAACTGGCGTGTGCCGAGGGTACTGGCCATTATTCTATGTCTGTTAGTAGCGTTGAGTTTCTTAACGGCCCTATTTTGGGGGGTTTCTATTCAGATTAGTAATTTCTCGGAGGTTGTACCAAAGTTCGTTCAACGAGGAAATGAGTATATCAATAGTCTACAAACCTTTGCCGACGAGCGTCTGAACATTGACCGGCAGCGTCAGGTAGCCGAAATTCGCAAATACCTCAATGAGGCTTTATCGGAGGGGGCAACGATTCTAACAACCACCCTGCTCACCACAACCAATATTATTGCCAACCTGTTGCTGATCCTGCTGTTTGTATTCTTCTTTTTGCTCTATCGCGACTTCTTCCGTTCCTTTTTCTACAAAGTGTTCAGCGAAACCCGCCGGTCGAAGATTGATGACGTGCTGAGCGGTATTTATGAAGTTGTGAAGGATTATTTAGCCGGGTTAGTGCTGGTAATTCTCATCATTGGCACACTCATGACCATCGGCCTGCTCATTCTTGGCGTTGACTATGCCGTTTTCTTCGGGTTCTTCGGGGCCGTGCTGGTGCTGATTCCTTATTTTGGCATTTCGATGGGGTCGTTGCTGCCAGCCGCCTACACGCTCGTTACGCAGGATAACCCACTCAAGGCCCTGGGGGTTATCGGCGTGTTTTTGTTCGTTCAAACACTGGAAGGCAACTTCATAACGCCCTACATTGTTGGGTCGAAAGTGAGCATAAACCCATTGGCGGCCATCATTGTGCTGATTTTGTGGGAGAACGTATGGGGACTTCCCGGCTTAGTGCTTGCCCTGCCCATGACGGCCATTTTGAAAGTGATCTTCGACGCAGTGGACGCCCTTAAGCCCTATGGTTTCCTGATTGGCGAAGCCGAAAAACCCCGCCCTCCCATAAAAAATCTTCAGGAATTAGCGGATCAACTCCCCAAACGAGCGAAAAAAATCGGGAAAGTAGAGGAGAAAAATTAATGTTGAATGCGTGAATGATAGAATGAGCGAATAGCTGACGCATGAACCTATTCGCTCATTCACGCATTCAATATTAAAAATTAAGTGGGTCAAGGTTCTTAAAATGACCGTTCATGCGGATTCGCTGCTTGGTGCGTTCCATATCGGACACAACGGGTAGCACGTTGTTAAGGTGCTGAATCAGGAAAAGCTGCCGTTCGGCTTCGGTTTCGAGGGTAAGTAATTCGTACTCCTGTTCGATAGATAGGCCAACTTTATGGGCAACCCGGTAAGAGAAGTTTTCGGTAGCGGGCGTATAATCCGTTTCAATCTGTAATAGGTCGTAAAGTCGTTCTAAGCGTTCGACCAGCGCCGATGCGTGTGCGCTAAAGCTATCGCCCATCTCAACCAGTTCGACCTCACCACCGGCATATAGTTTGCCTGGAACCGGATTCTCAAAGTTCACCAATCGGAATACGCCCAACCCTTTCGATTTAATGTCCATGCGGCCATCTGCGTAGCGTTTGTGCAGCGTTGTCACGTGCATTTCGGTACCGTAGCCGGGCAGTTTGTTGTTGATAAAGGCCGGAATACCGAAGGTGCGTTCTTCCTCTAAGCACTCGTTAATAAGCTGGCGGTAACGTGGCTCAAAAATATGCAGATTCAAATCCTCGCCGGGGTAAACAATCAGGTTAAGCGGGAACAGGGAGAGCTTTTTTTCCATAACCCCGAAAAGGTACGGGTTTTAATTGAAAACTGTGTTTGATTCCATGAAACGGACATTTCTTGCCTGCGCTTCGCTATAAATCGGGTCGGCCAGATAGCCCAGCCCGCTCACGTCCGACATGCAATCGGTTACGACGGCAAGTTTAGGAACCAGTTCTGGTGCAAAATCCAAAATCTGTTTGAGGCTGTTGGCGACGCAGTGCGATTTGGCTTCGCCCATTAAATAGATGGTATCGAAACGTGCTAAATCGGTAATCAGGTCTGTGTTAAGTTGTGTTTCGGGTATAGCCGGGTCGGGCACCTGCGCCCGAAAAATGCCAAAATGTTCGGAGAGTGGATACAATCCTTTGGGAACAGCTTTATAATCAAGATTTCGCCCATGTGACCAGTCTTTAAGCGCATCGAGCAGCGTATCGTGCAAAGCCGCCCCCCGCGACCCGATCAGACAATGTTCGGGCCAGATGAAATGGGCGAACTGACCGTCGGCTTCGAGGTCATGAATGTATTGACGGGCTTTTTCGGGCGAGAAACGGGCTATCCATCGCCCGTCGTCAACGTCTTCGCCCGTGATGCGCGTGAATGGAGCCGGGTGATGGCCGTCGGTATCCTGCCAGAACAACGGATGGGCGATGTCTAAGATGTGATGCGTATCGAGTGTGACAACGATATGGTCAATCTGGTCGGCATGTTGCCGGATAAGCGTTGCCATTCGCTGAACGTCCTGCTCGGCCCCCGGCACAAACAGAGCCCCATCGGGATGGCAAAAATCGAACTGAGCGTCGATGATAAGAAAAGCGTTTTTCATACGGCAATAGGCAGACAGAACAGTTTTTTGGCAATTGCGGGTCAAATGTAATCGCTAATGAGGATTTGATGAATCCCGCAAGTTGCCCCTTTTTCGTTACTTTGAGGCATGAATCATATTGAACTTCAACTGCGCCTGTCGCCCGATTATACCGACATTTTTACGGCTGAACTCGCCGAACTTGGTTTTGAGTCATTTGTGGAGACAGACGAGGGATTGAATGCCTACATTATTGAGTCGGATTTTGACGAAAGGGCCGTACAGGAACTGATTGCTAAATACGACGGTCAGACCGCAATAGCCTATGAACTCAGTTCGTTAGAGAAACGAAACTGGAACGCCGAGTGGGAGCGCGATTATGAGCCGATTGAGGTTGCGAACCAGGTCCGGGTCCGGGCATCCTTCCATGCGTTGGATGCCCGGTTTCGTTACGACATTATCGTTAACCCAAAAATGTCGTTCGGTACGGGCCATCACGAAACCACGGCCATGATGCTGGAGCAGCAGCTTGGTCTGGATTTTGTCGGGAAAACGGTGCTCGACGTGGGGAGTGGAACCGGAATTCTGGCGATTCTGGCTGCGAAAATGGGGGCCGACCGGGTGCTGGCTTTCGACATTGAGGAATGGGCCGTTGAAAACGCCCGCGAAACCGCCGACCTGAACAACTGCCCGCAGATAACGGTGTTTCAGGGAACGATAGACGACATAAATCCACCAAACAATATTCTGGATTGGACACCCGCCGTTTTCGATATCATACTGGCTAATATCAACCGGAATGTATTGTTACGTGAGATTCCTATTTATACCGATTTACTAATGGCCAATGGCTACCTGTTAGTCAGTGGGTTTTATGAACACGACGCGGCTGATATACAACAAAAAGCGATGGAAGCTGGGCTTACACCCGTGAAGGGAATGGCAATCCGGGAATGGACATCGCTTGTTTTTCAAAAAGCCGATTCGGACATAGTTAGTCAGTAAGGCGTTATGTTACTACTTTTCACAACAACCTAATGAACCGCATTACTTACATACTTATTTGGGGCTTATTTGGCCTTCTAACCCCTTCTGTCTGCTTCGGACAGGCGGTTCGGCTATCCGACAAGCCCGACCAGTTTATGCCTGAAGTGCAAAAACTCATGGCAACCGGCGGGCCGGTGGCTGTTCGAGCCGGCACGAATTTGCAGTCGCTCTGGTCGGAGAGTAAACTGTCGGCGCAACAGCAGGAGCGGGTGATGACGCTGAGCCGGAGAATGAATCAGAAACGGCTTTCGGCAGCTACGCACTTTGCCCCGTTCTACGAATCGCTTTACCTCGCCAGTCAGCAGCAGCCCGCATCAAATGTTGATGGATTGCTGACCGTTGCCGAAAAACTGTTTGAGGCCAACGACCCGAAAGCCTTTGCCAAAAGCCTTGAAACAGCTCGCCAGTTTCTGGGGCGAAATGAGCTTTATGCGAGCAAATACAACAAACTCTACGCGCTGGGCGGCTCTTTTCAAATTCGGTATGTGGAAGGAACGCAACCCGTCAGCCAGCCGGGAGTGCCTCAAACAGCCGCCGATTCCATAGCGTCAGCAAAAGCCTCGGCTGACCGGTCGCGCTTCGATGGCTGGGACACGCCCGCGTCAGACTCGACCCAGCCGCGTCCGTTGGGCGTGCAATACGTGCCGCAACGTCGGCCCATTCCAACGGTTTCGGGCGCAGTCATTACGCTGAAAGATGTGTCGCTGGCTATGATTGCTAATGGTGATTCAGCAGTGCTGGCAAACACAAATGGCGACTTGCTGCTCAAAGACGGAATTCTGGTAGGGCAGGGGGGCAAGTTTACTTGGGCCACCGCCGGACGACCCGATATTTTCGTCACTATGAGCGATTATGCCCTCACAACCATGTCGCCACGTTTGCAGGCCGACGACGTGACGCTGACCTATGCCGGAAGCAAGCCCATCAAAGGCGTATTCGAGTACGTCAGCAAGAAAAAAGGCGGGCCGGTTACGTACCCACGCTTTATGTCGTGGCAAAACGATGTGAAATTGCCTGATTTGGGGCAGGATGTAGACTATCGCGGTGGGTTAGCGTTGTCGGGAACGCAGATGGTGGGAGCCTCAGCCAGTGGGCAGCCCGCGCAGATAACCGTGAAATACAATGGCAAACCGGCCTTCAAAGCCAGTAGCCGTCGGTTCGATTTCAATCTGAGCGATTCAACCGGCTCGGCTGGCAGTCGGGCGGATTCGACACAAATAGGACTGGCGCAATCGGGCTTTAACACAACCGAACCTGTTAAACAAACGGGTTCTCGTTCGGCGGTTTCGCGCCCGATGATTTCAGCTAATTCGGCTTCGTTTGTAGGCTATGTCGATACCGATTCGATTACGCACTCCGCCGTGACGTTTCGGTATGACCGGAATCAGCGCATTGCCTGGCTTGAGCGCGAACAACGCACCGATTACGCCCGTGTACCTTACGCCGATTCGTACCATAAATTTTACATTTCCCCCGAAATCGTCCGCTGGGATATACCCCGCCGAAAAGTGGACTTCTATCAGGTGGGCGCTAAGCGCGAAGTACCCGTTCGTTTCGAGTCGTTCGATTATTTCCAACCCCAACGCTACACCGACCTAACAGTTGACTACGGTTTTCACCCGCTACAAATCGTCGCCAATTACATATCTACCAAAAAGCAACAGACTTTCTTAGACGACGACATTACGCAGTTTGCCAAAAACGTTAGCCCGGTCGCCTTACGGGGGGCACTGGGCCGCATGGTGCTGGAAGGCTACATCGACCAGGACCCGGCTACCAAACTCATGCGTCTGAGCCGCAAGGGTTACCTGTATGTGCTGGCCTACACGCAAAAGCGCGACTACGATAATTTTCAGGTGCAGTCGCTGTTTGCCTCGAACGACAGCATCAAAAATGCGACCATTAACCTCGACGATAAAATTCTGACCATTCGGGGGGTTGAGCGCTTTACGTTGTCCGATTCGCTGAAAATTACTGGTATTCCCTCCGACAAAATACTTCGGGTAGGCAAGGGACGGGCCTTTACAATGAACGGTCAACTGAAAGCCGGAACTCAGCGGTATGCAGGCCGCGACCTCAAGTTTGATTACGACAAGTTCGGCATGAGCCTGAACAAGATTGACTCCATTACGTTCTCGTCGCAGAAAATGGCCGCGCAGGGCAAACCGGGTGAAGTGGGGGGCGACATCAAATACGAAAATCCGGGAACGGTTTATTTCGGCAGTTCGGATAACAAATCGGGCCGGATTGCGGGCAAGAAAACGACCCAGCGGTTGGTGATGCCCGAAGGTATGACGGTGTATTTCGACCAGCCCGTTCGGGGAAATCTGGCCTACAATAAGAAGGTCTATTTCAAGATTCCGGCCATCGACAACGACAGCATCGGCAAGGGCGATATTGCCTTTGTGGGCACCTTCTATTCCGATGGTATTTTACCGCCCTTCAAAACGGAGTTAATCATGATGCCCGATAACACGCTGGGCTTCGTACACAAAGCTCCGGCAACGGGCTACCCGGTTTATGGCGGTAAGAAAGGAGCGGCCCCCTCGACGGTGAAGTTCACGGGCGAACTAATCATGGACAAGAGCGGGCTTCGGGCCGAGGGCGTTCTGAATCACCTGACTGCCAGCCTGAACACAAACGGGATGCTGTTCATGACCGACTCGCTGCTGGCATCGGGCGATAAAGGCGAGATTAAGGAAGGATTGATTGGTAAAGCCTATTTCCCGCAGGTGCAGCTCAATAATTTCAGCCTGAAATGGTGGCCTAAAGCCGATAGTATGGTCATTACAACCCAGAAAAATAATTTCAATTTCTACGGCGCTACCACCAACCTCGAAGGCGGACTGGCGCTGCGCTCATCGGGTTTGTTTGGGAATGGAACGCTGCGCCGGAAGGATTCGGAAACCGTTTCGGGTAGTATTAAATTCAATAAAGAAGGGTTTCTGGCCAGTAATGCCCAATTCAAAATCATGTCGGATAAGGAAATTCCTGGCACAGCTGCGGGCGTACCCATTCTGCGGGGCAACGGGATCGACGTCGATTTTAATCAGGCGAAGGGCATCGTTGGGTTGGCGATTAACAAAAAAGAGAGCCTTGACGACACCGTTCAGGCCAGCATGGAGTTTCCGTTTGCGGCCTATAAAACCAACATCAATCGCGCTCAGTGGAACATAAACGCCAAAACCATTGCCATGAAGGGAGATGTGAAAACGTCTACGTTTACGGCCGTGGCTGAGGAGCAGGAAGGGTTGACGTTTAATGGTTCCGGGGCGCTCTATGATGTAGAGAAACGCACACTAAACATCAGTGGCGTACCGTACCTGACAGCCGCCGACGCCCGGATTTATCCCGACAAGGGTTTGGTCGCTATCCGGCGCAATGGCGAGATGATGCCACTTAAAAATGCGAAATTAGAATTAGATACGATTAACCTGTTTCACCGGCTCAAGAATGGTAATATTCAGGTGCTTTCCCGCACACGCTTTGCGGGCGATGCCACCTATCAGTTTGCTACGGCAAAAGGCGATACGGCCAGCATTAAAATGGGAAGTTTTGAGTTGAAAGAAGCCCCGGCCTTGGCGGTCGCGAAACCCGAACCAACCTCGCTGACTGCCGATGCCAAAAAAGCGGGTAAGGGTGCAAAGGGGAAACGCAATGTAGTTGCCAAAGCCGCTAAAACGTATTTCACCATTGCCCGGGCCGAAGTGGACGAAGATGATAACCTGCAACTGGCCCCGAAAATGCTGTATAAAGGCAACATCTCCATGCAGGCACCCGCCCGCGATTTGGCCTTGGACGGGTTTATTAAACCGGCGCTCAAAAAACGCAAAGATTTAGTAGGCGGGTGGATTCCGTTTAAGGAAAAAGTAGCTGAGCGGCTTGAGATTAAAGTCGATAAATCGCTTAAGAACGAAGGTGGGCAGCAATTAGTGGCGGGTATTCATTTCCGCTTAGGCGGGGCCGGTCTGTATCCAACATTCCTTTCGGCGAAGGAAGATGCCCGCGACGATGACCTATTTTCGGCTTCGGGCGTCATGCGCTACGACGACAAAGGGAAAGTCTATCGCATTAGCTCGAAAGCAGGTGATGCCCCCGCTACCCAACCCGACAACGTTGCTCCAGCCGATAGTGCAAAAACCGACAGCACCGGCGCTGTCGCTAGCGTGGACGAAGATGTGGAGAACGACTTTACCTTTAACGATGCACGCGGGCTGATGACCTACAAGGGCAAAATGAATCTGATGAGTCCGACGCCACGCGAATACCTGTTGTCGGCGGGTTCGGCCCGAATTAATATTGACAGCAGCCTATATCGATTCAATACGTTGCTGGCCTTCGCATTCCCCGTTCCCGACCCGCTAAACACGATTATTGCTGATAAACTCGTCAGATCGAATCAGGAAGAGCGGAACGACGAAGCCGCCGATGATGACCTGAATCGACTTTCGGATAAATTAGTACCACTCATTGGGCAGCAGGCGGTGGACGTGTATCGGGTGAAAGCGCAGAATCAGCATGTGCCGCTTAACCAGGCCTCACCGAAGCTGAACGCCATGCTCGTGCTGGCGAATGCGAACTTGCGCTGGTCAACAAAATACAATGCGTTTTATAGTGTTGGGCGGCTGGGCGTGTCGAATATTATGGCGACCGACGTTAACGCTCAGATGGACGGCTTCGTGGAAATTCGGAAAACGGGCAACGGCGATGAGGCCAGTATTTACCTCGAATCGTCGCCCGATGTGTGGGTGTTTTATGACTACAAGCCGGGTAGCACGCCAACGTCGCAGGGTCAGTTGGCTGTTATCACATCCGAGCAGGATATTAACGACCGCTTACTCGCCAGCTCGAAAAACAGTGGTAAATCAACTCTATCGGTGGTTACGGCTACTGCCGATGAGAAAGAGCAGTTCGTGGATCGGTACTTAGACCAGTATAAGACAAGAGCCAAATCGGCCCCTCGTCCGAAAGCGCAGTCCAAGCCAACCGTTGCCGCATCTGCCCCAACGCCCGACCCCAACGACGAAACGGTTGAACCGGCTACCGAGCCAGAACCCACAGCCGCTGCCCCAGCGGGCAAGACGACAAAAACGAAAGCTGGCAAAAAGGCAAAATCAACGCCGGTTGCTACGGCGCCTATCTCCACCACCTCGGCCCCAAAAGTGGCTAAGGAAACGCCAAAGCCTGTAACACCCAAGAAAAAAGACAAAGAAGAGGAGCGGGAAGGGTTTTAATTTCTGTTTATTTGTAGTAATAAACCGAAGACAAATGCTATGGATATTTTAGTGAAAGTGCCCGATAATAAGGTTGAATTCTTCATGGAATTGGTGCAAAATTTAAAGTTTAAGGCCGAACCAACCACTAAGTCTAAAACGAAACGGTTCACGCCCGAACAACAGGAATGGATCAACGACTTAAAAGAATCGCTGGAACAAGTTGAGCTACACCAGCAGGGAAAAATTAAGTTGAAATCGGCCAGAGAATTATTAAATGAGTTATAGCATAGTCGCTTCTGATAAATTTAAGCGTGAGTTAAAGAAGCTGAGCAAAAAATATGCGTCGCTTAAACAGGAGTATGCAGACTTCATAGACTCACTGGAAGAAACGCCAACGCAAGGTACTTCGTTAGGCAAAGACTGTTATAAAATTCGGCTGGCAATTTCATCGAAAGGTAAAGGCAAGCGAGGTGGTGGCCGGGTGATTACGTGCGTCAAGATTGTGCAGGAAACCGTGTACCTACTGGCGGTTTATGATAAGGCTGAGCGCGACTCAGTATCAGACGCTGAGTTAAATGATATGTTGGCTGAAGCTGGTTTGGGAGGTTAATCGATAATCGTTAGTCTTATAGATTCGTAACCCTAACCTTCTGCGTGAAAACCCTCTGGCGCGACCTGCGCGACCACATCCGCACCGACTTTCGACTTGATCTTTATGCAGCAACGGCACTCTGGGCCACGTTGCTTTTGGCTATTAACTTTTCTCTTGACTTCGAGGATTCGTACATCGACTCGTTTCGAGGTCGTCCCGTCTGGCCGGTTCTGTATTTCGGGCTGTACGCTACGGCCTATTACGTCAGTGTCTGGCTGTGGACCCATTTCCACCGTCGGCCCGACATCTGGCGGAATCGTGCCTTCTGGCTTCGCTCTGGCATGGCATTGGTCAGTTATTCCATCTACGCCGGTTTTTACGCGGATAACGCCTGGAGTCAACAACTCTTCGACGGGCAGATTTACGTGTTTGCGTACTATTGCCTGCACAACCTACAATCGGTGTTGACGATTGTACTGCCTCTGTTTTTGTTCTACAAATTCGCCGATCCATACCCAAGCAGTTTTTACGGCATGGCTCCCAAGCGAAAGGGCTTGGTGCTCTATGCACTGATGCTGGCCCTGATGATTCCACTGATTACGCTGGCTTCGTTTCAGCCCGATTTTCTGCAATCATACCCGACCTATCACGACACGAACGCCAACGAGTTTTTCGGCGTACCCGAGTGGGTGACAGCCCTCTTTTACGAACTCTGCTATGGCTGGGATTTCGTCCCGACCGAACTGCTCTTTCGGGGTTTTCTGGTCATTGGCATGAGCCGCGTACTGGGGCCGGGCGCGGTGCTGCCAATGGTGGTCTGGTATTGCACCATTCATTTTGGACGGCCCTTGGGCGAGGCTGTTTCTTCAATCTTTGGCGGCTATTTATTGGGTGTATTGGCCCTGAGTACCCGTAGCATCTGGGGCGGATTACTCATTCACATCGGCATTGCCTGGGGCATGGAGATGGCCGCTTTTTTGCAGGGAGTGGGGCGGTAACGAACAGGGTTTGGGGGAGAAGGGGAATAGATACTGGTCGTCAGCCGAATTTAGTACAAAAGTGCAATAATAGCATGAAGCTCAAATAATACACGCCAGCCTCCATAATGCCAAACCAATATTGGCCGCCGGATTTCCTGTCAGTCGCTTTCTTGCATTTTTTTATAATCCAAATACTGTTTCAACTTTTCGCCCTCTATAGCTTTCATGTAGTTTTCCATATAAATGAAGTCGGGCTTGCCTTTGTCAGTGGTCGGCAACATAAATCTAAAAACTTTCAATCTTTGATTGTTAATTGAGTATCCGTGTCCAAATTTTTCTCGTTGGGCTGTTATACATCGTGAGATATAAAGCAGGACAAATTTGTTCAAATCGAATTTTGAATATAATGCTGTAACGTGGCTATCTAACAAGTAATCGGCAGGTTGATAATATGAAATTCCTGCTCCACCGTCTCCGTCGTTATTTAATGTCAGGCTATTACCTGGGTACAATTTTTTGGTTTGAGTTGCAAAGTCTTTATATCCATTCTCACTCTTTTTTGCAGAAACTAATGGCAGAAAACCTGCTTGTATGCTTGCCATATTGTTTTGGTCGCCTTTCTTAAAAGAAAATATTTCAAATAGCCTAAATTCTTTCCACTCTATATTTGAATTGTCACTATTTGTGTGTGGGGGGGGTAACTCGCTGATTTTCAATGATATATGAGCTTTGTATTTATCCAACAATGTTGCTTCCTTTTGCCTCATGTAGCTTTCCATAAAAGTATAGTCGGGTGCGCCTTGGGAATTTATGGGAAGTAGTATTTTTTGGCGTTTCATTCTTTCGCCATTAAACTTATAACCGTATTCGTATTTTGATTTCTGCTGAAGAATTAATGTCTTTACAAAAAGAAACAAATATTTATTTCCTTCAATTTCTTTAAATGATAATCGTTTTACATCATCAGAAAAAACGGCTTCATAAGGATGATAAAAATTGTAAACCACGCTGCCGTTGTAATTTACACCAAGTACGTTTCTATCCGCTGATGTATTTTTATTGGCGATAAATTCGGTAACACCATTGTTTGAGTCTGTGGCTCCGATAAAAGGAATATTACCGGTAATCATATCAGATTTTATAAGGCGCTTGCCCGATTGTATTCTGAAAATATCTTCAATAAAAAATTCCTTCCACTCTCTATTTACCAATTCCATAATTTAATTCTTTTCATTTTCAAATAAGTAACTACGCCCCTGCATAATCATACTGAACTCAAAAGTGAGATAGTCGCCAATGGTTTTTTCAAAATCGTCTTCGGCAGGTATCTCGTCATTGAAGTAATAGAATGAGTGTAACCATTCGTCCTCCGCTTCGATAGTGGTTTTTACGCAAAATTTTGTTTCGGCTTCTATCCGGTCAAACCATACATCAAGCAAATGCTGTTTCTTGTCTTTGGCTTCAATGGTCTCTACCAGCCCACGGTGTTTTTGTACTTCAAAACCATCTTTTTCAAAGTTGATGAATTTTACTTCCTTGTCTTTGTCGTGGGCGATGCCGGTGGTAAAAACCGCTATGCAGGGATTGGTTCCCACGCCATAAAACGTGTTTTTGTTCAGCGTTATCACGCCTTCCAGTGTATGGTGTTTCAGGATATTTTCTTTTATTGCTTGTTCTTCTTTAGTTTTTCCCGTCATAGAAGATTGAGGAACAATTACAATCACTTTTCCATCTGTAACAATGGAATTAAGTAAATGCTCGGTAAAATTGATTTCATACAAGCTCGAATTGTTTTTACTGCCCATGGAATAGGGCGGGTTCATCATCCCGACCGTGCAACCTTTCAATTGTATTTGTGCAGGGTTTTGTTTCAAAAAATCTTCCTGTTCCAGGTTGCTTTTGCCATCACCCCGCAAAATCATATTAGTGGTGGCAATCGTAAACATATAGGGCTGCATTTCCAGACCGTGTAACTGATTTTTTTTGATATCTTGCTGTTGCTTTTTATTGCCAGTTTTTTGCAACATATCATGCATTGCGGCAATAAGAAAACCTGCCGTTCCGCAACAAGGGTCAAAAACAACGTCAGTCGGTTTCAGGTTTATCAAATTGTAAAACAATTCGATAATATGCTTGGGCGTAAGCACAATTCCCAATGATTGCCCATCACCACCCGAATACGACATAAACTCACCGTAAAAACGACCCAGATAATCTTCTGCCGAATGGATATATTTAATGTTTTTATAGATATTTTCGTACAAAAATTCGGTGTAGTGCTTTATTGGTGTCTTTTCTAAATTTTCGTTGATTTCGTTGATTGCTTTGGTGTCTTTAATTACCAAAAACTGACTAAGTAATTTGTCTTTTTTTACTTGTGGCGCAACGTTGGCTCGTTTTAAATTTTTTTCAATAGCTTCATAAATTTTCTCTCCATCGGTTGCTGTTTCGTCGCCCGTAAGACTCTCTATGCTGAACCCTCTGTGTTCCATCTCCCGCAGTGCCAATAAAATACCCGAAACGATTAAGGGTTTGTCTTTGTCCTGAATACTACCGTAGTTGCGTAAATCTTCATGAAGACTTTTCGCATCCCTCAATATTTCTTCGGTTGTCTTTTCGTCCGGCGTTTGCTCTTTGAGAATATTTTTTGTGTAATATTCATCAATATTTTTTTCGTTGAAAAGCGTAAATGTTTCCACATCGTCTAACTCTTTGTAACCGCCACGTTCGTCAATGAAAACAGGTGAAATTTTATGTCGCTTTTCGTTGCCAGAAACACCAAAAGCAATGATTTTTTTGTACGAAGTTTTGTCGGCCAAATGTTTTCCATAAAACAATGCGCCGTTTACCGCATAGTTTTTTATGCTTGTAACTTCGTTACAAATCAGGCCTTTATCGTTGCGCTTGATGTGTTGAGAAACGTCGGCTTTGTTTTCTACAAGCAGTACAAAGTCTCTTATTACTCCGCAGTATTCCGGGAAACCAACATTCCCTGTCCCAGCCTTTGACGCGGATTTTAATGCGGTGTCTATTTCTTTTATATTGCTTCCTTGTGGATGTAAATTTATGTCTGCCTCTTTGAGTAGTTCATATACCCAAAGGTCGGTTAGTATTTCTTTTTTTGCCATTTGCCCTGTCCGTTAGGGCAACAAAGTCAAACGGTCTGCTTTGTGTCGGTCTGATAATGGTAGTACTACTGTCCGTTAGCCTTGCTGCCAGCTTGTAAATATACACATGTTATAGTGGCTTCCGAGAATCATATAATATATGTTGGCTGTTTATTAAGAGTGTAACCTTTTGATTGATAGTTATTTATTGTATGGTTTGTTGTAAAAAAACAAAATGTATATTCATCTACTTTGTATCAATTAATCTCTGTGGCAATACAAAAATGCGAAGTTATCATTGCGTACTATTGCGCGAATATCGAGTTATGTGTATTTACTTATTCGCTATGTCTGTTAATCGTCAAGACATAAGAATTGACAACCTACGTTCTTTATACAATCAAACCATAAGCCCATTATGCCCCATTCCAATACCCCCGCCCAACAACCCCCCATCCCCTCAGGAAAGAAATTCGATGCCATTGTAGTGGGCTCCGGCATTAGTGGGGGCTGGTCGGCGAAGGAGCTTTGTGAGAAGGGACTGAATGTGCTGTTGCTGGAACGAGGACGTATGATTGAGCATGTCACAGATTACCACACCGCGACAATGGCACCCTGGGAGTTCCCGCATCACAACACCCAAATGCCGCTTGAGTTGCTCAAACGTTATCCTGTTCAGAACCGAACGGGCTTTGCCATCACCGAAGCTACGCACCATCATTTCGTCAATGACCTCGAAAACCCCTACGTCGAAGAAAAACCGTTCGACTGGATTCGGGGCTATCAGGTGGGCGGCAAATCGCTGATGTGGGGACGCTATTCATTCCGGTTCTCAGACCTCGATTTTGAAGCCAACGCCAAAGAAGGCATCGCTACCGACTGGCCCATCCGCTACAAGGACATCGCACCCTGGTACGATTACGTCGAAAAGTTTGCCGGAATCGCTGGAAGCCGCGATGGATTGCCCCACCTGCCCGACGGTCAGTTTCAGCCTGCCATGCCCGATAACTGTGTAGAAGCGCATTTCCGCAAAACCGTAAACGACGGCTTCCTCGACCGCAAGGTGATTTCGGCACGGGCGGCTCACCTAACCGCGCCCACGCCCGAACAAACGGCTTTGGGGCGCGCCAAATGTCAGTACCGCAATTTATGTATGCGGGGCTGTCCTTATGGCGCGTATTTCAGCACGCAATCGGCAACCCTGCCTGCGGCCCGCCGAACCAAACGGCTTACTGTGCGTCCTCATTCCATTGTCAGTTCCATTATGTATGACGACAAAACGGGTCGGGCTACGGGCGTTCGGGTCATTGACGAGCAAACGCACCAGTGGCACGAGTTTAAGGCCAGTCTTATCTTCCTGAACGCATCGGCGCTGGGGTCTACCTACATTCTGATGAACTCCAAATCGAAACGCTTTCCGAATGGCATGGACGATAGTGGGCAGTTGGGTCGTAACCTGATGGACCACCATTTCCACGTGGGCGCTACGGCAGATTATGACCACGATTTAGATAAATACTACTACGGTCGGCATCCCGCCGGGCTGTATATTCCGCGCTTCAGGAATTTGCCCAATCAGGACGAACAGGCGTTTAAGCGGGGGTATGGGTTTGAGGTCTATACCAACCGCGAAAACTGGGATCACGCTTATCATGAAGAGGGATTTGGGGCCGCGTTCAAGGAAAAAGCGACGCAGTTCGGCACCTGGAAAATTACCCTCGATGCCTTTGGCGAGTGCATGCCCTACGAAGACAACCGGGTGTATCTGACCAACGAACTCAACGACAAATGGGGACAGCCGGTATTGAAAATGGACGTCCACTATCGCGATAACGAAGCGCTGATGCGGAAAGATGCCCACGACCAGGCCATGCTGATGCTCGAAAAAGCCGGTTTTTCCAATATTGAAGGCTTCGACGCGCAGGCGCATCCGGGCCTGAGTATTCACGAAATGGGTACCGCCCGCATGGGAACCAGCTCGAAGAACTCCGTCTTCAACAAATTCAATCAGCACCATCTGGTTAAAAACGTTTTCTGTACGGATGGAGCCTGCATGACCTCGTCGCCCTGCCAGAATCCGTCGCTGACCTACATGGCTCTCTCGGCGCGGGCGGCTGATTATGCGGTGAAAGCCCTGAAGCGGGGCGATATTCCGCACTAAGGGAAGTTTTGTGGCGTATTCGGCTTGCAATGGAGTAAGAGTTTATGAAAGCCATCTTTTGGTTATAGTTTCTCTGCCAGACTCTTGCCGGACTAACCATGCGTATCCGAACTTTTATCATCTGTTATTGGGTGATCCTGATTGGCGCTATGGCCCAGCCGAATCCAGATCGACCGGATTTATGCCAGGGAGCGTATTTTACGGAAGCGGAGGGGGCTAATGCGTTGAAGACGTTTGCCAGTACTTACCACGACCGGGCCACCTGGGAAGTCCGTGCTGCTCTGATTCGGCAGGGTCTGCGCGATGGGATGAAACTACCGGCTAAACCAAAATTTGCGCTACTTCAACCCATCCGGCATAGTCTGCGGAAGATGAACGGCTATACCGTTGAGAACGTGGCTTTTGAAAGTCTACCCGGCCTTTTCGTAACGGGGAATCTATATAAACCACTAAATGCAACGGGCAAATCGTCGGGCATTCTTTGTCCGCATGGGCACGGGTCTGAACTGAACAATCGCCTGATGGAATATACCCAACAACGGTGTGCCACCTTAGCGCGTATGGGGGCCGTTGTGTTCACCTATGATATGCTCGGCTACGGCGATTCAAAACAAACGGAACATAAAATTCCCCAAGCCCTGACTCTGCAAACTCTGAACGGGATGCGTGCGCTGGATTTCCTGACCAGCCTCCCCGATGTAGATACCAGCCGGATAGCCATGTCGGGTGAATCGGGTGGGGGTACGCAAACGTTTATACTGACCGCGCTTGATCCGCGCATAAAAGTGTCGGTGCCGGTCGTGATGGTATCGGCGCATTTTTTTGGCGGCTGCACCTGCGAAAGCGGTATGCCCATTCATAAACGCCCGACACACCAAACCAGCAACGTAGAAATTGCGGCCCTGGCAGCTCCCCGCCCTATACTGTTGATTTCGGACGGAAAAGACTGGACAAGGAATACGCCCACTATAGAATTTCCGTACATCCAGAACATCTACGGTTATTATGGAGCGAAAGACCGGGTCGAAAATGTACATCTGCCTGCCGAAGGTCACGACTATGGCCCCAGTAAACGAATAGCCGCTTACAGGTTCTTAGCCAAACACCTGAAATTAGACCTGAAGCAGGTACTGAAAAACGGCCAGATTGACGAAACGATGAATACAATTCTTGACTCAACCGCCTTGCAAGTCTTTACGAATCAACACCCGCGCCCGGCCCATGCTGCCGTGGGCGATGAGGCCGTCATGGCGCTTTTACACTAATTATTTATCTAAACCCTGGCTTAACCGCCAAACTCTCAACTACATATGCATACGTTCAATATTAACCGTCGTCATTTTCTTCAGGGTACCACGGCCTCCCTTGCGCTATCGGCCTTTGGCGCAAGAGGCATGGACCTGATTAATCCGCCCAAAGCCTATCGGGTTGGGCTGATTGGTACGGGCTGGTACGGTAAAAGCGATCTATTCCGCTTGATTCAAGTTGCCCCGGTAGAGGTGGTAGCCTTATGCGACGTAGACAAAAATATGCTGGCCGATGCGGCCAAATTAGTCAGTCAACGGCAGAAATCAGGTAAAACGCCCAAGCTGTATGGCGATTACCGCAAAATGCTGGCCGAAAATCAGATGGACATTGTACTTATCGGCACCCCCGACCACTGGCACGCCCTGCAAATGATTGATTGTGTGAAAGCAGGGTCGCATGTGTATGTGCAGAAGCCCATCAGCGTTGACGTGATGGAAGGCGAAGCGATGGTAGCCGCTGCCCGGAAATACAACAAAGTGGTGCAGGTGGGCACGCAGCGCAAGAGTACCCCCCACCTTATTGAAGCTAAAAAACGGATTGTTGACTCTGGGATGCTGGGTAAAATATCGCACGTTGAGATGTCCTGCGACTTTCATATGCGGAACAATGGCAACCCGCCCGTGCAGGCCGTACCTGATTTCTTAGATTACAACATGTGGACCGGCCCGGCTCCGTTGCGGCCTTATGACGGACTGCCGCACGTTCGGTGGTGGCGGACGTTTATGGAATATGGCAATGGCATTACGGGCGATATGTGTGTGCATATGCTCGACACCGTGCGCTGGATGCTCAAACTCGGCTGGCCCAAACGCATTAGTTCACATGGCGGTATTTACGTTCAGAAAGAGGGTAAATCGAACATTTCCGATACGCAATCGGCTCTGTTTGAGTATGATGAGTTAAACTGCGTGTGGCATCACAAAACCTGGGGCACACCAAATAACCCCGATTATCCCTGGTCGTTTACGCTCTATGGCGAAAAAGGAACCTTGTGGGGGAGCACCATGCAGGCCGATTTTATTCCCGAAGGCAAGGGCGAGAAAATACACTTTGATGTTGTCTACGAAAAAGAGAAATACCCTGAAGACCTCACCGAGCCGACTAACCCGAAAATTGAGCTAAATGCGGCTCCGGCAACCCGGCTGCATATGCTCAATTTCTTAGACGCTATCGAGCAGAATAGTCGTCCCGTCGCCGACATTGAAGAAGGGCACATTTCAACCTCCAGTTGCATTCTGGCCAACATGGCCATGAAAACAGGGCGGCCTATGGTATACGACCCCGTTAAGCGCGAAGTGGTGGGCGACAAAGAGGCCACCAAACTGCTGGCCAGAGAGTACCGTGATCCCTACGTGCATCCGTTTCCGAACAAGGTGTAAGGCACCTTACCTGAATTGCTGCATCTATAAATTGCGTGATTTCAACGAATTAACATTAACTCGTTGAAATCACGCAATTTATTGTTTTAACCCAACCTCACTAACTCCTTCAATTCCGCGTCGCTTAGATCACCCAACCAGGTTTCGCCGGTTTTGACGCTGAGGTCGGCGAGTTCGCGTTTGGAGCGAATCATCGCGTCGATTTTCTCTTCCAGCGTGCCTTGGTTCATGAGTCGATAGACCAGCACGTTTTTGGTTTGCCCAATGCGGAAGGCGCGGTCGGTCGCCTGCGATTCAACGGCGGGGTTCCACCATAAATCGTAGTGAATGACGTGGTTCGCCTGCGTTAGGTTCAAGCCTGTGCCGCCCGCTTTGAGTGACAGAATGAATGTATGGTCGGAGCGGTTTTTCTGGAATTGCTCTACTAACTGGTCGCGTTCCGGGCGCGAAGTGCCACCGTGCAGGAACAGGGGTGGCGTACCAAATGCCTGCTGAATAAACTGAGCCAGTAGATTGCCCATTTCTTTGTACTGCGTGAAAATCAGTACTTTCTCGTGGCTGGCGTAAATATTTTCGAGCAGATTGAGCAGCAGCGTAGCTTTGCCCGACAAGGCCGGGGCTGCTGAACCCCGTTTGAGGTACTGATGGGGGTGATTGCCGATTTGCTTCAGGGCCGTCATCAGTTTCAATACCAGACCCCGGCGGGCAATACCGTCTTTTTCTTCAATGGCCCGCAGGCTTTCCTGCACGACACTTTCATACAGAGCCGCCTGTTCTGTCGTGAGTGTGCAGAACTGATTGTTCTCAATTTTGTCGGGCAGGTCGCTGATGATGTTACGGTCGGTTTTGACGCGCCGGAGCAAAAATGGACTTGTAATGCGTCGGAACTGGTCGAGTTTCTGGTGGTCGCGCTCCTGCTGAATAGGCTTGCCGAACTCTTCGTTGAACTTGCTCAGGCCACCCAGATATCCCTTGTTCACGAAATCCATGATACTCCAGAACTCCGACAGGCGATTTTCGACGGGGGTTCCGCTGAGTGCAATCCGAATTGGGGCTTTCAGCGCTTTCACCGCCTTTGTCTGCTCGGTATCCGAGTTTTTAATGTTCTGCGCTTCGTCAATAACTACTACTGCCCAGGTTATTTTCTTGAGCGTATCTACGTCAGAGCGCACAACACCGTAGGTCGTTAGCAATAAATCGTAGTCGTCAGTCTTTTCGGCGGGTAGCTTCCGGTTAGCGCCATGATAGACCCGCGCCTGTAATTCCGGCGCAAACCGAGTTATCTCTTTCTGCCAATTAGTAAGTAGCGTAGTCGGCAGAACAATTAAGCCCTTTTGCTTTTTGAACCGCCCTTCCTGTTTGAATTTGAGAAGCAACGTGATGATTTGCAGGGTTTTACCTAAACCCATATCGTCGGCCAGCAGACTGCCCATGCCGAGCGCCGTGTTTTTAATAAGCCAGTCGTACCCTCGTTGCTGATAAGGGCGCAGGGTTGCGTTCAGGGCAGCGGGCAACGGTTGAGCAGCACTCTCGGTAAACTGTTTGACTACCTTCCGCACCTCGTCTGATAAACCCAAACGTCCGCCTTTGTATTCTTCCGACAAGGCTGCTTTCAGTAAGTCAGAACCTGTCAGTTCGGGCGGATTTTCGAGTTGTTTGTAAAGCTTCGTTAGGTCATTTGGGTCAACCAGCACGTACTGGTCTTTGATTTTGACCAAACCGGTGCTGCGGCCTACCAACTTCTGAAACTCCTTCACGTTCACCATGTCATCGCCCATCGCTACCTGCCAGTCGAAGGTAAGCATGTCGTCTAAGCGCATAAACGCGTTGTCGGCCGTGACTTTGGCCTTCAGCCGCCCGCCCACTTGCGGACGAACCCAGTGTTGAAGCGATTTGGGGAGCCAGAGCGCAATACCCAATAGTTGCATACGGGGCAGCGTATCCAGTAGTACCTCCACAAACTGGCTGGGCGAATACGATAGATAGGCCGGTCCACCCATTTTGGTCAGCTTCGCCAAATCCGGGAAATGCCGTGAAAGCACCAGTAAGTCCTGCAAAACAGACATACGTATGCGTTCGTGCTTCTTTTTCGTGAGAAGTTCCGGCAAGGGAATCGGGGTAGTTGGTGTGCCCGCTGTTTCGGTAGCCTCACGGTCGCGGATGAGCAGACGCAATTGAAATTCGTCCCCGAATTCGGTGTCTTCAACGGCCAGAATGGGCACGAACCGCTTGTGAGTCAAGAAGAAATCATTGAGCCAGAGCTGCATGGCTACCGGCATTTCTTTCCGGCCAAATCCCTCAAAGCGTAGCGTTTCGATACCGAAAAACAGCCGGTCAGCGTCTTCAAGAGGCCAGCGTTCCCAAAGTTCGATGGTCGTGGGTTTTATGGTTCGGCGCAAAAACAGTGAACAGAGTGTTAGTACCAATTGCTCGCCGGGCAAGGCAAGCCACTCTTTTTGCCAGCGCACGGTAAGCAGCGCAGGCGGAATTTGGGTTGCCAGTAATCCGGTCTGATGATTAACAACATCATTCAGCGTGGCCGGAAGCCAGCGCACCCGATAATGTTCCTGAGCCGGGCCAACGCCCAGCAACTGGGGCACCACGGCTCCCCGACGCAGCAAAGCCGCCGAGAACTGATTAGTTAGATAAAGCGCCCGCACAGAGTCGCTCATCTCGGGCCAGTCGGCTTCGGTAAGACTATTGATCCAACCCAACAAATCGCTCATTTTAAAGCCACTGATTGACCGGGGTTCGCCATGCTCGCTAAACATACTGATTTTCTTGACCGACATTAGCTCATCAAGTTGCAACTCGATACTGTCGCTCATATCGGGCTTTTCAGCCACCTGGAATGGTTTTTCGTCAGTGGGTTTGCTAAATAGTTTGTAGGCTTTGGTTAAGGATTTATGAAAATCGCTTTTCGTAAAGGTGACGTCGGGCGAAAGCAGACCAAGCAGTTGCTCGGATAAGGCCGGAATGATGGCAAAGTCCAGACGGGTGCGCGCTTTTTCGTCGGCCTGCCAGTCTTCATCATCGGGCAATTCGTCGGTGCAGATGTCTCTGAATGAGAGAACCGTACTCATGCTGCCGCCAATTGCGCTGGCCTGATCGTGCTTAAGTTCATCCAGAATATCCAGACCTTTCAACTGGAAAACCAGAAAGGGATTTCGGTCAATTTCGTTAGTGATGACGTAAACGACAGCCGCAAGGTGTTTGCAGGGCACCGCAAAATCAGGGCAGGAGCAACCCATCGACAAATCCATGAACGAGCGCGGAAACAGCCGAATGCCTCGTCGGTTGGTAAACTCAATCAGTTCGGGGGGGAGTTGCCGGTTAAGCAATTGAGCCAGTGTGGCCGGGTTTTCGCGAATTTCAGTCAGTAACCACTCCTTTTCCTGCTTTGTAAAAAGAGGTACAGTTAGTTTGGTTTTATAAGGGCGGGGAGCTGATCCTCTGACCGATGCGCTGATCTGGTTATTCGTAATAGTCAGGCTATGCACTGCGCCCTGATTGGCGTAGGTTTTTCCGCGTGGCAGGCGGTTGGCCATATCAATCTTTGTCAGGGCGTTAAGCCATTGCTGGCCCCACCATGTTTTGCCATAACTGATGCGTTCTGCCATCGTACTAAACGGATTAATCCGGTGCAAAAATAGAGGATTCGTAGTCTATAATCAGTTCGATAGGATTTCGGATGCGATTAGACTCTATCAGCCCATGACTTCAGTCGTGGGAAAGGCCAGCGGACGGAACCGATCCCATTAACCGTTTTAACGGTTTAAACAGCTAAAACCGTTAAAACGGTTGGTAGAAGATTTTATGGTTCGTTTATGGGTGCCCCACGACTGAAGTCATGGGCTAATAGGGCATTCCTCTACGATTCGCTTACTAACCGCACGAAGGTTTCTGGATTATCTACAGAAAACGAAAACGTCTGAACCTGCTTCTGTAGTCCGTCCCCATAATAGCACGGATGCGTAGTCCGGCAATGATTAGGGCCGTCCCCTCAATAAAAATCAACAACAGCGGCCAAAGTTGGTTAGGCAAACGTGGGGGAGCGGGCAGAATAAATAAGGCTATACGCAACATCAGCAATGCCACGAGCCATACGCGACTGTTTGCCCAGCGTAACGGGCGGGCCACAAGCCCATAGAAGAGCGCTGTCGTCATGAAAACCAAATCGAACAGCACCGCCAGCGATAAATCGGATGGGTGCTTAGCGAAGGCCGATGTATGGGTAACGGCCCATTCTATCCCGATCAGACAAGCGGTGAGAACCAGAAAGACCGGCAACCGAAACAGGGCAATAGGACGGAAAAAAGACATAAAACAAAAATATTTATAAATCGCTCATTCGGGTGTAGTTAGTTTGTAAAAGGCGCGTCTTTTTGCTTACTTTTACTTACCTGCTCCTCCTGAAATAACCCCTTCGTATGGTTCTGGACATCCCTGCTACCGACACACCGCTTGGCCGAGGCATCAAACACATCGGTATCGGTAAATACGGCAGTAAGCCGCTCACGCCCGAACTGCTGGCCGAATGCCGGGCGGCCCTGACCGACCCAGCCGCACATCCGCTTCAGCGCGGGGCATTTCTGGGGGCTTTGCTGGCTAAAGGCCCAACACCCGAGGAGAAAACATTGGAAGACGTTATTGGCAAAGGAGCATTCTCGCACCCAACGTTTTTTATCAATAAAGTTTGCCCGGACCTGCCCGTAAACATGCACCCCATTGCCACTAAATTAGTGCGGGGAGGAAATCTGCAGGTGACAGAAGCCGAGCAGTTAGGGCATTATTTGTTTGGCGACGATCCCTGCGAAACATTCCGGGGATTGGCAGCCAGCATCATGCGCGTTCGGCACGAAACCAACGAAGAATATCAGGGCCTGATGCGGGCCGCTGAAGATACGTTTTCGCCGGGTTTTGGTCCGATTAGCTGTGCCGACCGACCGCTGGTGCAGTTAGCCGAACCGTTCGACGGGGTGGAAGATAGTTATCTGATTACGCCCCTGCTGGCGCAGTTTTTTCAGCGCCGGGGTTATGGGGCCGTGTCGTTGGTGGGCCGGTCGGGTGGGCCCAAGTTCACGCTTAATGCGCTCGACTTATACATGCACGTAGGTTGTCAGTTTCTGCAAAGTAACCATGAACTTGATACGCCTTTGGAAAACTACGGCTGGGTACTCGACCAGAAAGCTCTGTCGCCCGCGCTCAACCGGTGGGTAGACCGGCGAAGGACAATTATCAAGCGCCCTTTCTTAGCTACGCTCGAAAAGGTACTGAATCCGTGCCATGCCCGCATTCTGGTTACGTCGGTATTTCACATCACGTATCAAATGAAAATGGCCGAACTGGCTATGATGGCGGGCTTCGATGCCGTAATTGTGCTGAAACGTGGGTTAGAGGGCAGTTTGGCTCCTTCAACAAGCCGGGCAAGCGGGATTTTGTGTGCGGTCAGAACTCCACGCGGGCATTTGTTTTTTCAGCACTTTGAGGGCGAATCACCTTCCTTTGCTCAGTATCGCACCGATGCGGACGTTGTCTATGAACAACCACAGGCAACGGAGAATGCCCGGCTTGTACGTCAGTTTATAACGGAAGGGCATACCACTAATCCCGATTTTGATAATCGTGTGCGGTTTGCCTACGCACTCTATGGTCGGGGTTTAGAATGGGTTGAAGGCCAGTTGCGGTAGTGGCCTGTTCGCCATTAACTTTACAGAACAAAGCTTTATTGTTGCAGTGAGTTACAAAACAGGATATACACGAATATGGAAGCTACTCCATCGGCAGATAAACGCCCTCCCCATAAACTGAATGACATGCAAATTACCTTGCTTCGGATGTTCAATCGGGATATGACTGATCAGGAGGTTACCGAGGTTCGGAAACTTATTCTGGATTACTATGATGAAAAACTGAATGCTGAATTAACCAGTGTTATTGCCCAAAAAAAATATACCCAGCAGGATTTTAATGAGATACTGAATCGTCAGAACCGAACCGAGTTTAATCAGGAAATAAAGCAGATTCGGGATGCGGGTAGTCATTGATACAAATTGCCTGTTAGCTTCTATTCCCCAGGACAGTGAACATCACTGGTTATACACAGCCTTTCAAATGGGACGGTTCGAGTGGTTCGTAAGTAACGAGATCATGCGGGAGTATGAAGAAATGACAAGCCATATTTACTCGCCAACAGCCGCCCATTTTGTTCTTAGCCGACTTGATAGCTCAGCAAATGTATTTTATGCCGAACCCTATTTCAACTGGCAGTTGATCGAACAAGACCCAGACGATAACAAATTCGCCGATTTGGCTATTGCTGCTCAAGCCGATTACTTAGTGACGAATGACAGGCATTTCAATGTATTGAAACAGTACGATTATTTGCCTCTTCAATGTGTTACAATCAGTCAGTTTAAAGAAGTTCTCAATTGGCCTATGCGCTCTACGGCCGGGGTTTAGAATGGATTGAAGGCCAGTTGCGGTAGTGGCCCCTTGGCTTGAAAGCTGTACCTTTGTGGTTCGTAGTTAGCCAGGTATGACAGACGTAATCATTATCGGCGGGGGAATTGTTGGATTAGCCACCGCTTTGCAACTGAAACAGCAACGACCCACCCTTGAGGTCATTTTGATTGAAAAAGAACCCGCCGTTGCCCGCCATCAGACTGGCCATAACAGTGGGGTCATTCATTCCGGGCTATACTACAAACCCGGTAGCCTAAAAGCCACCAACTGCATCCGGGGCTATCAGATGCTAATTGATTTCTGCGATAAAGAAGAGATACCATATGACCTCTGCGGTAAAATTGTGGTGGCAACTAAATCCGAAGAACTTCCCCAATTGGAAACGCTTTATCAACGTGGACAACAGAATGGTCTGGGCGGTTTGAAAAAGCTCACACTGGCTGAAATGCGGGAAATTGAGCCGCATGTGAACGGAGTAGCTGGGATGTTCGTGCCGCAGACGGGTATTGTTGATTATAAACAGGTTAGCGATAAATACGCCGAAAAATTCCAGGCCCTCGGTGGCGAAATTCGGCTTAGTGAGCGCGTAGAGCAGGTAACGCCAGGCACGAGCCTGAGTATCGTCGTGACCGATAAAGATCGCTACGAAACCAAATTGGTCGTCAACTGCGCGGGTTTATATTCCGATAAAATTGCCCAGCTTACGCAGCGCGAAGCGGTTGATGTCCGTATTATTCCGTTTAGGGGGGAATATTTTAAGATTAAGCCTCAGAAAGAATATTTGGTTAAAAACCTGATTTATCCCGTTCCCGATCCAAACTTTCCGTTCTTAGGCGTTCACTTCACCCGCATGATTCACGGGGGCGTGGAGGCTGGTCCCAACGCCGTGCTTGCGTTTCAGCGGGAAGGTTATACTAAATCAGACATTAATCTGAAAGAGTTGTTTGAAACACTCGCGTGGCCAGGTTTTCAGAAAGTTGCGGCTAAGTACTGGGAAACGGGATTGGGTGAAATGTATCGTTCGTTCTCGAAGTCGGCGTTTACGAAAGCACTACAGGAATTGATTCCAGAGGTTCAGGAAGATGATTTAGAACCCGGTGGCGCGGGTGTTCGTGCCCAGGCCTGCGACCGCACGGGCGGCTTGCTCGATGACTTCGCCATTCTGGAAACTGATAAAGCGATTAACGTAGTTAATGCCCCTTCGCCAGCCGCTACCTCGTCGTTATCGATTGGGCAGACGGTCTCGGAAAAAGTGTTAGCGCGGTTTTAAGTTGTTTTTAACAAACAATAAAGCATACACAGGGTTTCTGGAGAGACGGATTTATTATCTTAAAACCAGACCTACGTATGACTGCTCTGAAACACATTGACGCGTTAGATACGCCATCTGATCTCGAAGAAAAAGGTCGCGAAAAAGTAGCCGAAGCCCTTAATCGACTTGTTGCCGACGCTTTTGCGCTCTACATTAAAACGAAAAATTTCCACTGGCATATGTCGGGTCGGCATTTCCGCGACTATCACCTGCTGCTAGATGAGCAGGCCGATCAGATTTTTGCCACCATTGATCCATTAGCCGAGCGTGTTCGGAAAATTGGCGGTAACACAATTCGTTCCGTGGCACATATCGCGCAGCTTCAACGGGTGAAAGACAACGACGAAGATTTTGTAACGGCGACCGATATGCTCAAAGAACTGGAAACCGAAAACCGGAAAATGGCTAAAAACATGCGGGATGCTCATCAGGTAGCTGATGATGCCGAAGATGTAGCCACCGCCAGTTTACTTGAAGTGTATATTGATGAAACTGAACGGCGTACCTGGTTCCTGTTTGAAACCACCCGCGATTTGAATTAATTACAGGAGATGGTTGGTAGGTGTTTAACGTTTTATAAGGCAGGTTAAAACTGAATTTTTCTGTCATTCCGACGAAGCCGGGCCGCCGGAGCGGAGGAATCTTAAACTCTCCTAATGAGACGCTTTAAGATTCCTTCGCTCCGGCGGCCCGGCTTCGTCGGAATGACAAAAACGCGCGCCTTTGATGATTGACCCTAATCAATCAAGTCGAACCCGCAATAAGGAATTAATACGTTTGGAATTCGGATACCTTCGGGCGTTTGATTGTTTTCCAGAATGGACGCCAGGATACGTGGCAACGCCAGCGCTGAACCATTCAGCGTATGCATTAGCTGCATTTTTCCCTCCACTTTGCTTCTCAATTTAAGCCGATTCGCCTGGTAGGTCTCAAAGTTCGAGACGGAGCTAACCTCTAACCAGCGTTGCTGAGCCGCCGACCATACTTCCATGTCGTAGGTAAGAGCCGAGGTGAAACCCATATCACCCCCGCAGAGCCGCAGCACCCGGTATGGCAACTCTAATTTTTGCAGTAATCCCTGCACGTACTGGCTCATTTCTTCTAAAGCTGCATACGAGTTTTCGGGTTTTTCAACCCGCACAATCTCCACTTTATCAAACTGATGCAGACGGTTCAGCCCACGCACGTGCGCCCCCCACGAACCTGCTTCGCGCCGGAAACAGGGTGTATAGCCCACATTCTTGACCGGCAACTGATTTTCTGGTAGAATCACATCCCGGTAAATGTTGGTAATGGGCACTTCGGCAGTCGGAATCAGGTACAGCTTGTCTTCCGTAACGTAATACATCTGCCCTTCCTTATCCGGCAGTGACCCCGTGCCAAAACCCGAATCTTCATTGACGACGATAGGCGGCTGCACTTCTATGTAGCCAGCTTTGAGGGCTTCGTCCAGAAAAAAGTTAATCATGGCCCGCTGTATACGCGCGCCCTTTCCTTTATAAACCGGAAAACCTGCTCCCGAAATCTTGACGCCTAACTCAAAATCAATGATGTCATATTTTTTGATTAGTTCCCAATGAGGCTGCGCGTTATCAGGTAGGGTTGGTTTATCACCATGTTCCAGCACAACCTCGTTATCCTCAGCCGAGCGTCCTTCAGGAACGCTGCTGTGGGGAATGTTTGGAATGGTTACCAGCACGGCCTGCAAATCGGCTTCGAGTTGACGCAGGCTTTCGGCTAAATCTTTCGCCATAGTTTTTAGCTTAGCCGTTAAAACTTTAAATTCTTCAGCAGAAGCTTTATCATTCATGCTCAAATACTGGCTAATTAATTTAGCATTAGCATTAGATTGGGCTTCAAAAGAATTCAGTTTTTGTTGGGTATCGCGTCGTTGTTGGTCAAGCGTAAGTACTTGATCAATAATGGCCTCTGAATTGGCAAAATTTCTCTTACGGAGACCTTCTAATACGGTCTCTCTGTTATCTTTTATATAGTCAGCTCTTAACATTAGTTCGTTATAATAAGGCGTTTGATTACGCCAATGAATTCTTCGGTTTGAGGTAGTAAAGGCACGATATCTTCCTGCTCGAAATGAGAAAAAGCAGCATAATCACTCTCGTGCCGTGCATCTGACAGACGTATGTACAATTTCCCCCACTTAGGATCTACCTTCCCTGTTTTTATAAAGTGCAGTTCAAACATTGCTTTCGCGCCTGAATGCGATTTGATTCGTATTCCCTCTTGAGCCATAAGAGCAGATACAATCTGATAGACAGCATAATAGAGCCGATTAGCCGCGCCGAACCAATCCTCATCCTCAATCAGCCGCCGAGCTGTTTCAAGAGTCATGTCCGCACGCTCAATGCGGTAATTAATCAAATCGGTTTTATTCCCGCTCATAGTCGGATGCCCTCATCCATTACGTTCTCGTATAAGTCTGTAACAGAAAATCGACTTCGCTCTTTCTGCGGCCATACTATCGTACTAATCATTCGACCCGTTTCCAGTTCAATATCAAATAATTGATCAGAAAATTGCCATCTACGGCCGCCTGAGAGGTCATTTTGAGTTAACACCAAAAAATCCCAGTCCGAATCTTCCCGTGCATCGCCCCGTGCCCGCGAGCCAAACAACCATATTTCAGCCTGCGGGTCAATTTCGTGAACGGACCGTTTGACTTTCTGTAGAAACTGTTCGTCGGTCATAGTTTGACTGGGTTTCAAACCCGAAAAGGTTTAAACATTCTGTCGCAAAATTACACCGAAAAAAGTCCGTCGTTCAGCGCGTTCAACGCTTCGGCTTTGTAGCGGCCATGAACGAGTAACGAGAGGTTACTTTCCGTGCCGCCATAGGAAACCATCCGAATCGGAATGTTTTTCATCGCGTTGAAAACCCGAACGGCTACGCCTTCGTTATCGGCACTGAAATTACCGACAATGCAGATTATTGTCTGGTCGTAATCCGGTTCTTCGAGTGTGCAGAAGGTGTTGAGTTCGTCCGTAATCTCCTGAATGTGCTCCGTATTGTCAATCGTTACCGATACAGATACTTCCGAGGTGGTAATCATATCGACCGGCGTTTTGTATTTCTCGAAAATCTCGAAAATCCGGCGCAGGAACCCATACGCGTTTAGCATACGGGTTGAATGAATATACAGGGCCGTGATGCCGTCTTTGGCCGCAATAGCCTTGAAGACTTGGTCACTTGTCTTGTCGGCAATGAGGGTACCGGGTGCGCTGGGGTCCATCGTATTTTTCAGACGCACGGGCACTCCAAACATCCGGGCGGGCGTAATGGTAGACGGGTGCAGGATTTTAGCTCCGAAATACGCCAGCTCGGCCGCTTCATCGAACGTTAGTTCACGCACGGGGAAGGTATTTTTCACAATACGCGGGTCGTTGTTGTGCATCCCGTCGATGTCAGTCCAAATCTGGATTTCTTCGGCCCGAATAGCGCCACCAATTAGCGAAGCGGTATAATCTGAGCCACCCCGTTTCAGGTTGTCCACCTCGCCACGCGGATTGCGGCAAATAAAGCCTTGTGTAACCAGGATTTGCCTGTTATTGTGCTGGGGCAGAATTTCCTTTAGTTTTTGCTCCGTAAAATGAACCTCAGGCTCGTTGTCGGCATCAATCCGCATGAATTCGAGGGCGGGCAGCAGGGTTGACGCTACGCCTTCTTCCACCAAATACGCCTGGAAAATCTGCGTACTCAGGAGTTCTCCTTCGGCAACTAATTCTTTTTCCTGTTTCAGCGTAAATGGTTTAATACCCGTCAGCGACCGAATAAAGGAAAACTCGCTGTCAACAATCTGCTGACCGGCGGCTTTACCAGCATCGGTTTTATACAACTCGGCAATGAAGCTGTCGTAATGCGCTTTCAGCGTGTCGATTTTAGCGTGGGCATCCGCATCACTGTTAGCTTTCAGCGATTCGCCGATAGCCAGTAAAGCGTTGGTGGTGCCGGACAACGCCGACAGAACGACAATTTTACGGGTGTCGTCTTCAGTAATCAGGTTACGGATGGACTGCATACGCTCGGGCTTCCCGACCGATGTGCCGCCAAATTTCCAGACGTGCATGGTAAGTTTTGAATGACTGAATGAGTGAACGAGTGAATGATTTTTGCGGCAGCTATTCTATCATTCTACAATTCACTCATTCAAAATTAGAATTTAGTATAAACTTGTTCCTGTAAACCGAGCATTTTGATGGCTGTGATAGCGGCTTCGTCGCCTTTGTTGCCGTGTTTGCCCCCCGCCCGGTCGAGTGCCTGTTGCTGGTCATTGGGCGTTAGGACGCCAAAAATAACGGGTTTTCCAGTCTTCAAGCCAACGTTCGTTAGGCCCTGTGCTACAGCGTGGTTGATGTAATCGTTATGTTTGGTTTCCCCCTGAATCACGCAACCCAATGCGATGACAGCATCAATATCGTCGCGCTGGGCAAACCATTGAGCACCCAGACTCAGTTCATAACTTCCCGGCACATTGCCCCGAATAATATGCTCGGGCTTTGCCCCATGCTGAAGCAATGTTTGATATGCACCTTCAAATAGGGCTTCGGTTACGTCGGCATTCCATTCGGAAACCAGAATGCCGAACCGGCGCTGGCTTATGTCGGGTAATTCGTCTGTTGAAAAGACGCTAAGGTTTTTGTGGGCTGAAGACATTATCCGAACCAGGATTTACAGGATTAAAATGATTTTCATGATTGTCTGAACCGAGGTTTTCAAGATTTTGACTCTGCTGGAGAAGCAATCACGTAAATCTTTTTAATCCTGTAAATCCCGGTTCAGACATTAAAAAAGGACAAAACCCAATCGGCTTTGTCCTTTGCTGTATTGATTTATTCAAGTACGCTTACGACTCACCGACCACTGCTTCAAGCACGGATTTGTACTTCTTAGCACTTTGTGCTTCGGCCGATTGAGCGTATTTCTCAATGATTTCGTTGTAGGCCTCAATGGCTTTATCGTTCTGTTTTGCCTGCTCGTAGGCAACCGCCAATTTTAGCAAATAACCGGGCGTAAAGAATTTGTTCGACTTATAGTCAGCCGCTTTGCGATATGAATCAGCCGCTTCATCATAGCTTTTCTTTTCCACATAGGCATCGCCGATAAGCGCATAGGCCCGCGCCTGAACCAGCAAATCCGACGAACTGAAGCTTTTTAGATGTTCGATGGCTTCGTCATACTTGCCTTCTTTCAGCAAGCCAAGACCAGCATAAAATTCAGCTAAATTACCGGCGGGCGTTGAGCCATAGCTATCGGCAACGGACAGTAAACCGGGGCTTTTGCCATCGCCGTTGAGCGATTTTTTTAAGGAATCAGCTTCGAGTTGATAAACAGAGGGGAACATTTCAACCTGTGCCGTTTCGTCCTGGGTGCTTACATAATACCGATACCCAAAGAAACCGGCAACCAGCAACACGATGCCGCCGAGGATTCCCAGCACGATATTTTTATTCTGCTGGAAGTAATCGCCAACGTCCTCTAACTTTCCTTCTAATGCGTCCGGGTCTTCCAGAAACTCCAGTCCGCTATTCTTTTTGCTCATGCTTTTGCAATTTGGATTGCAAAATTAGGAATATTTACCATTGCGGAAAAGCGTAACCCTCAAAAGTTTACGTTTCGCTTTCAACATGAACAGCCATATCGCGCACAGCCATCACTTCGGAAGGCCGAACACTCCGAATCTGATGAGGCAATAGCGTTTCGATGGCTATCGCTTCGCCGATAAGGGTTACAAATTCTACCTCAAAGGCTTTGCCTTCACTATACACGGTTAAAATGGTGCCAACATCGCCTGCTTTCAATCGGCCATCGGCTACATCCTCCTGAAGTACAACTAAATCAAACTCATTCATACGTAGATAGACTGGTTCAAAAGATAAACGACCAATGTGCCCGCTTGTTTTGTTAAAAATGCGTTAACTTTGCGCTGCTAATCTTCTAAGGGGTGCCCAAACCTAACGGGCTGAGATTATACCCATTGAACCTGCGCGGGTAATGCCGCGAAGGGAAATGCGTTCATAGCGAGTGTCTGTGAATAGTTTACAAAAATCATACCTAACAAAAGGTAGGTCAGGCCCCTTGCCTATCGTCACGCTTTTTCGTCATGAAAAAAACGACGACCTACTTTCTATTGATTGCCCTGCTGGGGCTTTTTGCTCTGCCCACCTGGGCACAGCTCTCCATATCAGGCACCATTAGCGATGCAGACGGTGGTACACTACCCGGTGCCGCTATCGTGCTGGAAGGTACGTATAAAGGCACCTTCACGGATGCGGCTGGCGCATTCCGGCTGACTAATTTAAAACCCGGTTCGGTATCAGTGCGTGTATCTTTACTGGGGTATGAACCGCAGACACAAACGCTTAACTTAACCCAAAATGCCACGCTTAACGTTGCATTGACCAAAACAGCCGTAGCGGTTGATGAAGTGGTGGTCAGTGCGACGCGGGCGAATCAAAAGTCGGCTATTGCTTACTCGGACGTGACGCGCCGGGATTTAGATAAACTAAATCTGGGACAGGATGTGCCGCAACTGCTCAATTTCACGCCCTCTATCGTGACCACATCCGATGCGGGAGCGGGCGTGGGATACACTGGTATTCGCATACGCGGCTCCGATGCTACGCGGGTCAACGTAACGCTCAACGGGATTCCGTACAACGATGCTGAATCGCAGGGGGCTTTTTTTGTCGATATGCCGGACTTTGCCTCGTCGGTGAGCAGCATTCAGATTCAGCGGGGCGTGGGAACTTCGACCAACGGCGCGGGGGCCTTTGGCGCTTCGGTAAATATTCAGACGAATAAATTAGAGGTAAAACCCTATGCCGAAGTCAATTTATCGGGTGGGTCATTTGGTACGCGCAAGGCGAATATACTGGCCGGAACAGGATTATTGAATAATCACTTTACAGTGGATGCCCGGTTGTCAGCCATTCATTCCGACGGATTTATCGACCGTGCTTTCTCAAACCTGAAATCGTTTTACCTATCGGGTGGCTATTATACCGAAAAGAGCTTCATTCGGCTGAATGTGTTTTCGGGGCAGGAGCAAACCTATCAGGCCTGGAACGGTGTGCCCGAAGATATGTTGAAGACCAATCGGCGGTATAATTCATTTACGTATGATAACCAGACGGATAACTACCAGCAGGATAATTATCAACTCATTAGCTCATTTGGTCTGAGTAAATCTTGGCGGCTCAACGCATCCCTGTTCTATACCAAAGGCAAGGGCTATTATGAAGAATTTAAACCCAATGATACGTTCAGTAAGTATGGTTTACCGAACGTGGTGATTGGTGATTCGACAATCAAGAGCACCGATATTATCCGGCGAAAATGGTTGGATAATGATTTCTATGGCACCGTTTTTTCGCTTGACTACAACAGCTTTGGCAAACTAACGGCCAACATTGGTGGGGGCTGGAACCAGTACCAGGGCGGTCACTATGGTGAAGTCATCTGGGCGCGGGTGGCTGGAAACACAAATATCCGCGAACGTTACTACAGCGATGATGCCATCAAAACCGATTTTAATCTATATGCGAAGGCATTCTATCAATTCAGCAACCCGATAACCGGATTTCTGGATGTACAGGTCAGAACGGTTGGGTATTCGTTTCTGGGGTTCAACAGCAAACTGCAAAACGTGCAGCAGAACGCCAATCTAACCTTCTTTAACCCCAAAGCAGGCTTAACCTACACGATTAATGACCACAGCACTGTTTACGCATCGGTAGGCGTGGGTCATCGTGAACCCAACCGCGACGATTACACCCAGTCGACGCCAGAGAGCCGCCCAAAAGCTGAGCAACTGATTGATTATGAGGCAGGCTATAAAGTGCAAAATGAAAAGCTGGCCTTCTCCGCCAATGCTTACTACATGCGCTACCAGAATCAGTTGGTGCTATCGGGGCAGTTAAACGATGTGGGCGCTTATAATCGGGTGAATATTCCGGTTAGTTATCGGGCCGGGCTGGAACTGGAAGCGGGCGTCCGATTGGCTAAACAACTTCGCTGGAACGTGAACGCGACGTTTAGCCAAAACAAGGTCAAAAACTTTACGGAGTATTTAGACAACTTTGACAACGGCAGTCAGGAAAGCCGTCAATACACCCAAACCGACATCTCGTTTTCGCCGAACCTGATTGCCGCATCGCAATTGTTGTTTTCGCCCGCTAAGGGGCTGGAATTGGGGTTGCTCTCGAAATATGTTGGCAAGCAATATTTAGACAATACTTCCAGTGAAAGCCGGAAACTGAACCCGTATTTCACGAACGACATTCGCCTGATTTACTCGCTTAAGCCAAAATTCGTGCAGGAGATTGCCTTTACGCTCCTGCTGAACAATGTGCTGAATGAACTGTATGAGTCAAACGGCTACACGTATGCCTACATCTCGGAAGGGAAAGTGTTGTCGGATAATGCCTATTTTCCACAGGCTGGTCGGAATTTTCTGGCGGGTATAAGGTTGCGGTTTTAGCGCACCAGTAATCGCCGGAATACGGCTGGCTGGTCGGTGGGGTGTATGATTACCTGATATAAACCCGCCGACCAGTCCGTAACTGAAATGGCATATTCGTTTGGCCCAGTGACGAATCGAATGGGCCGCTGGTACACAGAGCGACCCAGTAAATCGGTTATGTCTAACAGAGCTGTTCCCGTTCGGGTAGAAGCATACCGAACGGTTACTTCGTGGCTGGCTGGTGTTGGGAAAACCTGTAATCCAGTATCGGCTTCGGGCGTGGTAGCTGTAACAATCGGCGCACTAAACAAATACGGTTTGCTGACAATGGCTTTCTCAAACTGGGGCGAACACCAGGACAAACGAGCCGTGGCGTAGCCTCCATGTTCGAGGAAATCCATACGGATATCGTACAGTTGCCCGGCTACTAAATTAGTCTGCCCCGACCACATAGTTGAGGGCTGGGTTCCCCATTTATCAATCAGTAATTTATTGTTCACCCAAAGCCGAACACCATCGTCCGTTTCAGTCTGGAACGTATAGGTGTCTGTCAACGGAGCCTGGATTTTACCGCTCCACCGTACCACAAAATTATCCTGGCTAACCTGATCGGATGGAGCGCCGAGTTCCCAATTGAAATTTAGTGTGCTGTCAACGCGAATCAGTGCTGGTTTCCCTCCAATTTCGGAGGTATTCTGATAGTATTCACCCAGCAAGCCATTGCCTTTTGGTACAGGCACAGCTTCATATTTCAGATTTAAGGAAGGATTTCCGGGCTGTATTTCATAGGTGATTAGGCTGGCATTCTGGCCATTACCCCAACCGATAAACTTGTAAAATCCATTGGGGGCAGCAAAATAGGGTTTGGTGTCAAAGCTACGCAGCATACCCACAACGGCCTGAAACGGTACATTCGGCTGGCGTGGTTCGCCATCTACATATATCTGTACGCCACTGAGTTGACTGTTAATCGTAACAGTCGTAATGATGGGTTTTACGTCTAAATAGGTTTCGCTGGAAAGGCCTGATACATCCGTAGCCAGCAAATGAATTCGATACCAGACATCCGTGGAGTTTTCGCCTACGCGCGGCACCTTAAACGTGCCCGACGTTGACCCCGTAATTGGGTCGAGGGCAGGGTGAACATGGTCTTCGTGGTGAAAATCAATCCACCAGGTTAGTTTGGCACTCGTAAGCGGTTGCTGGCTGGCGTTAAGGGCGCTTCCGGCAAACGTAATCACATCGCCAGCGCGATAGGTTGCGTTACTCAGGGGCTGGCTGATACGGGCAATAGGGCGTTTCCCCTGAACCACCTTCAGCGACATAACGTCTGAACTATCAACGCCCAGCGCATTAGAAACGACGCATCGAAACGAAGCGCCGTTATCGGCCAGCGTTGGGCTGGAGAGGACGTAGCGGCTCTGGTTCGTTCCGGCAATGGCCTTCCCATTCCGATACCATTGGTACGTTAAGGGTTTTTGCCCCAGTGCATCCACATCAAAGGTAACGGCCTCGCCAACGGGCACAAACGCACCCGCCGACTGACGGCTAATATAAGGCAGACCGGAGTCAAAGAAGGACACTTTATAAACCGACCCATTCCAGGTAGAGGTGTTGTCCTGCTGCCCACCCCCGCCCAAACCGGCTCTGGCTACATAGTACAGATAGCCATCGGGGCTGGTGGCTAAGCCAACGGGCCGGTCAATGCCCGTCACGAATGTACCTGTTATCTGCCCTGATGCAGGGTCGAGAATTTTAATCGAACCTTTGCAGTAATCAGCGAAAAAAGCCTTGCCTTTATAGTCTGTGGGAAACCGGATGGTATGTGGATTATAGATCGCCAGACCGGTTATTGCACAGCCTGTATAGTGGTCGTAGGCGTAAAGTGGGTCGGTATAATTGGCCGGGGCTGCCTGATTCGCCCGGCGACCTTCGATGAGCGGCCAGCCGTAATTGCGCCCCGCCTGAATATCATTTAATTCTTCAAAACTTTCATTTCCAACATCGCCCACCAGTATTCTGCCCGATGTCGGGTCAATGTCCATCGAAAACGGATTCCGAAAACCAAGCGCATAGATAGCCCGATGAGTATCCGTTAATTGGTCCACAAATGGATTATTGGTCGGAATGCTTCCGTCTTCATTTAGTCGGAGTATTTTACCCAAAAAGCTGCCAAGGCTCTGGGCCGATGTTGGATTCGCCCCGTCGCCCACGGCAACATACAGTTTGCGGTCGGGGCCGAAACGCAGAACGCCACTGTTATGCACGGTGCCGAGCAGCGGGTCAAATTCCAGCAATATCGTTTCGCTTTTAGGGTCGGCTGTTCCGTTTGTTACCTGAAATCGGCTCAGACGATTCTGGTTTTTATCTTTTACGGTATAATAGACGTAGAGATAGGGAGTTTTGGGGAAATCGGGGTGAAAGCAAAGCCCAGACAGCCCCCGCTCGTTGGTTATATCAACATTTGGAATTGTGATAAAAGGGTCGGGAGCCAACACATCGTTAATTACTTCGTGAATTTTCCCGTCTTTCTCGATCACAAACAATCGTCCATCCGGCGAAAAAGTAATTCCTGTAGGATTCAGATTGCGAGCGACCTGCCGTTGTACAAAACCCGCTGGCAGTTGCGCCAGAGCGGATTGCATTAAACTAATCAGAATAAGCGTAGAGATAAAGCGCATTAGTTGAACGAGACCAAACGAAGACCTACCCCACGCGATTTAACCGCTGTATGGGGCTTTTCTACGATAGCCTGAAACAGATACATAAAGGCATCTGCAATGCCTTTTAGCCTTTCTTTATGATTTTTAGTATGGTTATTAATTTAGACTTACATAAAGCCTATTGGTTTCTCTATTGTGATAATATATGAATAGATTTTTACTGATTCGCTGATTAAGTACATTAGCCAATCGCCTGTTCCAAATCCTGAATCAAATCGTCAACATCTTCGATACCCACGCTGAGCCGGATGAGGGTGTCTTTTAACCCGTTTTTTTCGCGCTCTTCTTTCGGAATGCTGGCGTGGGTCATGCTGGCCGGGTGCGTACACAGCGACTCGACGCCCCCCAGCGATTCGCCCAACGAAAACACCTCAAAACTTTCCATTACGCGCACGGCTTCGGGCATCAAATCGCCTTTAAGTTCAAAGGAGAGCATACCGCCAAACCCGCGCATCTGCTTCTTCGCCAATTCATGCCCAACGTGCGACTCAAGGCCCGGGTAATATACCTGGCTGATTTTCGGATGCTGCTGCAGATACTGAGCTACTTTCAGAGCGTTCTCGCAGTGCCGCTGCATCCTGACATGCAGGGTTTTAATGCCGCGAAGCACCAGAAAACAGTCCTGCGGCCCCGGCACGGCCCCGCAGGCGTTCTGGATAAAGGCTAATCGCTGCGCCGTTTCGTCATCGTTTAGCACAATGGCCCCCATAACCGTATCGGAATGACCACCGAGGTATTTCGTAACGGAATGCATCACGATGTCGGCCCCTAAATTGAGCGGGTTTTGCAGGTAGGGCGACGCAAACGTATTATCGACCACAAGCTGGATATTATGCGGTTTGGTGATGGCGGCAATAGCTGCAATATTGACCAACCGAAGCAGCGGATTCGTAGGTGTTTCAATCCAGACCATCTTTGTGGAGGGAGAAAGAGCTGCTTCCAGATTGGCCGGATTCGACAAATCGACGAACTTGAATTTCAGGCCAAATTCCTGAAACACACGTACCATAATGCGGTAAGTGCCGCCATAGAGGTCGTTGCTGGCAATGATTTCGTCGCCCGGTTTGAATAATTTCAGAATGGCGTCGGTAGCGCCTAAGCCCGATGCATAACAAATGCCATGTTTGCCGTTTTCGAGAGCCGCAAGGTTATTTTGCAACACCGTTCGGGTAGGGTTCTGCGTTCGGGCGTATTCGTAGCCCTTGTGCTTCCCCGGCGATTCCTGAACGTAGGTCGAGGTTTGGTAGATGGGTGTCATAATGGCGCCCGTCGTCGGGTCCGGCTCAATACCGGCATGGATGGCTTTTGTTCCGAATTTCATGCTCAAAAGTAACGAAGAATGTAACGTAGTGAAAATCTATCGTAACTGTAGGCTAAAACACAACGCTCGTTTCCCTGTTTGATAAATTGTGAAAATCGCCATTCCTAAAAACCTGACTGGCCCGGCCATTGCGGGTATTGTCTTATCGGTCACGCCCATTGTCTTTACCTCATTGCTGAGCTACTACGCCATCGTGCATGAGGCCGAACTGGCGAACCTTAGTGGCTGGCAATGGGCGGGCATTACCGTTGCCTGTGCCATTGCCTCTGCCGGATTAACCCCACCTACCATGCTGGCGCTGATTTTCGGTTATTTTCTGGGCTGGCAGGCCGTGCTGCCTATGTTTGTTATCAATTTCGGCGGCATTCTGTTCATTAATCTACTCGTTCACTGGCTCGACCACGACCGCTTTCTGGCGTTCCTGCGCCGAAATCCTAAATCTCAGTCGGTGCTGGACCGTATTTTGAATAATGAGCTGGAGGTTATTTTTTTTGCCAAACTATCGCCAGTACTTCCGTTTGGACTAACCAATCTGTTGTTTGCGTTGTCGGGGGCTAAGCTCAAAAATATTTTGCTGGGCGGTTTTTTAGGTATGACCCCCCGAACAATATTGGCTATCTGGTCGGGTCACGAAGCCCGCGAGATCAGAACGCTGCTGGAGAATCCTAACCAAAATTCCTGGACGCAAATCATCATTGCCGGACTAATTATTGTATCCATTGCCGGACTTTGGCAGGTAATAAAGCGGTCATTAAAGTAACGCCAACTACCGATGTATCGCAGCAATCAATCCGGGAAGAACGTTTGTCATTTCGACCGTAGGGAGAAATCTCAACGTTGCTCATTAGTCAAGGCTGAGATTTCTCCCTACGGTCGAAATGACAAAAACTGGTCAGGTCATGACTGAAAAGTAGCCTTTGAATCGGTTCGTTATTTCCCGGACAAATGCTCACCCGCCAACTCAATCAGGTGATTGTGGCCCGTCTTTAAAACCATTAGTTCGTAATGCCGAAGCCGTCGAGTTAGCGGTATAATGTAGTAACCTGGTACAATACGGTCGAACGCACCTGTAAAAAAATGCACTCGCACGTTACTGTCGGTCAATACATTAGCAATCATGTTCAGGTCGGGTTGAATTAATCGAAATTGCGTCCAGCTTTGATAGACTAATTCCCGTTGCTGGGGTGTGCCTAACGAGATTTCGGCAAAGCGCATGATGGTTCGGTTTAATAAACCAAGCCGCGTCAGGGTATGGCCAAGCGTATGCAACAGCGGCAAATGACGAAGCGCATACCGAAACAGGCTTCGCCCCAGTCTCGAACGGGTTGCCAGCCGATACCAGAATGTATAGGTAATACCGTCGGGAGCAATCAGTATAAGTTGGTCAAGCTGATCAGCAAAACCTTCGGCAGTGGCCAGCGCAAAGCGACCACCTAAACTAAAACCCATTAACGAAAACCGGTCGATGGCGTGAACTCGCAAGAAAGCCCGAATTAGCTGCTGCCAGAGTGCTTTTGTCAATAAGTGGTTGGCTTTGTAATGGCTGTTTCCGTGAAAAAATAAATCAATGGCAAAAATGGTAAATTGATTACCGACTGCTTTCTCTAAAAGACAGAAAGCCTCGCTGCTTTGGCCAAATCCATGAAAGGCCAGTAGCACAGCCGGGCCATTGCCAAACCGTTGATATGAAACCAGATTGCCTTCAAGCTGAATTTTTTGGACATTGGCTGCACGCATATCCGCAAAGTTGCATAAAACCCCGCTACTGATGTTAACCTTTCCAAATCTGGCCGCATTTTCGGCCCATGCCAGCCAATCGCTTGGCCAAACCGATTACCTGACCATCACACAGGAAATGGTCAATTTATTTGCCGAAGCTACCGGCGATTATCAGTGGATTCATACTGACCCCGAACGGGCCACCCGCGAATCGCCCTACAAAGCGACAATTGCCCACGGGTTCCTGACACTCTCGCTGGCTCCAAAGCTCATGGCACAACTTTACCGGGTTGAATCTGTGAAAATGGGTATCAACTATGGAGCGAATAAAATTCGGTTTACCAACGCCGTTCCTGTGGGCAGTCGCCTGCGAATGAGCGCCCGGTTGCAACAGGTTGAGCCATACAACAACGGCGTTCGGTCAATTGTTGAGTGTATTTTCGATGTAGAAGGCCAGTCAAAACCCGTCTGCATCGCTGAATTGGTTACGTTATTGTTTGAATGAATAGCCGTTGGTATAGTATGCATGCATACTATATTCTTTTTTCGTACTTTTACGCTATTCACAACAAACCATAAACAGCCACTAAACCAACGCAATTCAGATGGCATCGGCAACGCTGGACTTACAGGGATTGAATTTTAATTTATCGGAGGAGCACCTCGCCGTACAGGAAGCCGCCCGCGACTTCGCTCAGAACGAACTATTGCCCGGCATTATCGAGCGAGACAATGAAGCCCGCTTTCCTGCCGAACAGGTTAAGCGTATGGGCGAATTAGGCTTTCTGGGTATGATGGTGTCGCCCGATTATGGCGGGGGCGGCATGGACGCCGTTTCGTATGTGATAGCAATGGAAGAAATTTCCAAGATAGATGCGTCGGCTTCAGTGGTTATGTCGGTCAATAACTCTTTGGTTTGTTACGGACTGGAAGCCTATGGCACAGAAGAGCAAAAGCAGAAATACCTGACCCGGCTGGCCACCGGCGAAACCATTGGTGCCTTTTGCCTGTCGGAGCCCGAAGCTGGCTCCGATGCTACCTCGCAAGCCACCACTGCCGAAGACAAAGGCGATTATTATGTAGTGAACGGTACCAAAAACTGGATTACGAACGGCAATTCATCAGGCATCTGCTTAGTCATTGCCCAAACTGACCGCGAGAAGAAACATCGGGGCATCAACTGCCTGATTATTGAGAAGGGTACGCCCGGATTTGTGGTAGGTAAAAAGGAAGATAAAATGGGCATTCGGGCGTCAGATACACACTCGTTGCTCTTTACAGACGTGCGTGTGCCGAAAGAAAACCGCATTGGCGAAGACGGATTTGGCTTCAAATTCGCCATGTCGACACTCAACGGCGGCCGAATAGGCATTGCAGCCCAGGCCTTAGGCATTGCCGCCGGAGCTTATGAATTAGCCCTGAAATACAGCCGGGAACGGAAGGCGTTTGGTAAGCAAATATTTGATCATCAGGCGATTCAGTTCAAATTAGCGGAAATGGTAACGAAGATTGAAGCCGCTCGGTTGCTGGTCTACAAAGCCGCCCGGCTGAAAGACGAACACAAAGACTATGTACAGGCTGCGGCTATGGCGAAACTTTTTGCGTCGGATGTAGCCATGTGGGCAACTACAGAAGCTGTGCAGATTCACGGAGGCTATGGGTATGTGAAAGAATTTCATGTGGAGCGATTAATGCGGGATGCGAAAATCACCCAGATTTACGAGGGTACATCTGAAATCCAAAAATTAGTGATAGCTCGCGAGCTGATCAGATAGGGGTTTTGTAGGTAAAATAGAATTTTTCTAATCAGATAATGCGTGTTCGTAGCGGATACGCATTATTTTTTTTATTATTTGGAAACTTTTATACTTGTATTAGTTTTGTACAAATTATTAGTTTTGTGCAACTTTGAGTGCAATGCCAACTTTAGAATACATCCCTTTCAGCTATGGAAGATTATAATAAAATTATCGAATCGCTGGGCGTGAAGTTTATTAAGGCCCGCAACATTCGGATCTTACAACCGATCACCATCAAAAACTTCTATGATGTTGAGAATACGTTGCTGATTTTATTCAACGGCGATGTCTCTATCGGCGATGAGAAGATAAAAGTGGACGTGGGCGATATGCTGTTCATTCCCGGTGGCAAACACGTTACGGTCACCTACGGCGATCCCACCAACCCCAAAGTGGTCTCCAATGAAGAATTCATGACCCATCGGGAATCCTACTGGGAGGGTAACCACGATCCTAAATTGATTGGGCATCTGCCCAATTCGTTTGGCTACGTGTCCTTTGAAGCCAAGGTTTTTGACTCGGTTAACTTCTTCAACTCGCTCGACGTGCCGCCGTTTATTATCAAACGGGAAGAACACTTAGCTACCACTATCGACCAGATTCTGGCCGAAGATATGACCGATTTGGCCGGTAAAGGCCGGATTATCAAGATTAAGACCGAAGAGATTGTTATTGAAGTCGTGCGGTATATTCTGAAAAACCACCTGTTTGTGGAGCAGTTGGTTACGAACAGCACTTACTTCAAAGACCCACGTCTGATTGATATTTTCGCTTACATCAAAGAAAACCTTGGTGGCGACCTGTCGAACAAAGTGCTGGCCAATGTTGCTAACGTATCTGAAGATTATGTGGGGCAGTATTTTAAAATGCTGACCGGTATCAATCCGCAGGATTACATTGAATACCAGCGCATGGAAGCCGCCGTTGGTCTGTTGCGTACCAGCAAGAAAAGTATTCGGGCGATTGGCTCAGAGGTCGGTTATAAAGACACCGCCTACTTCTGCCGTCGATTTAAGATGATGTTTGGCATTCCGGCCGGTAAAATGCGCCGTCGAGAATCGCTGATGAATGTGTAAATTAGTTAATAGTCGTCAGTCGATAGTCGTTAGTCGTTAGTCGTTAGTGGCTGACGCGAACAGTTTTCGTGCGTCAGCCACTAACGACTAACGACTATCGACTGACGACTATTAACTAATCCTGCATATTCACCTCTATCGGCAGGGTATAAAACACTGGAACGCGCTTACCACCAACTTGACCAGGCTCCCAGCGGGGCATTTTTTCGACCGCTGCAATGATGTTGGTCATAAAGGTTTCCATCCCCTTCGGCGTTTTCTTATCGAGTGGCTTCGCCAGTATGCGGACATCACGGACATAGCCAAGCTCATCAATAATAAACCGGGCCGCTACCGGTCCTGTATTATAATTCTTTCGTACCAGTGATCCCGGAATTTCTATGTTAGCCGCTAAGTAACGACTCAGGGCAGCTTTCCCTCCGGGAAATTCGGGCTGACGTTCGGCCACTGTATACACTTTTTGCGCTATTGCCTTATTGAGAGGCCAGCCCAGCATCACAACTACAAAGCACAGAATAGCAAACGAGAATCGTTTCATGAATTAAGCTTGTACAACTGATTGGTTAAACTCCCGCACCACGGCCGACAACTGAGGCAGCAGGTCCGGGTCCTGCTCAATACCATTTCCAACTACAATCAGGTCGGCCCCTGCTTTCAGCGCTTCGTAGGCTTTTTCGCCCGAATTAATTCCCCCGCCTACAATAATTGGCAGATCAACCACCTGCCGAACAGCCGCAATCATATCGGGCGAAACAGGCCGACGTGCACCGCTCCCCGCATCTAAGTAAATAAGTTGCAGGCCAAGCATTTCGCCCGCCATTGCCGTGCAGGCAGCTACGCTGGGTTTGTCGTGGGGTAAGGGCATCGTGCCGCTAACGTAGGAAACGGTCGTTTGCGTACCGCTATCCACGACCATATAGCCCGTGGGCAGAATTTCCAGCCCACTTTTTTTGAGCAAGGGAGCCGCAATAACGTGCTGACCAATCAGGAAATCGGGATTGCGACCTGAAATAAGCGACAGGAACAGAATGGCATCAGCCGAAGCTTCAATATGGAGCGGATTACCGGGAAATAAAATGATGGGCGTGCTGGATTGGCGACGAATGGCTGCAATTACCTCCTTATGCACATATTCGGTTACTAAGCTGCCGCCAACCAGAAAAAAATCAATAGGATACGTAGTCGTGCGGGTTACTAAATCAGAAAGTGCGTCCTGCTCAATTTTATCAGGATCGAGCAGGACAGCAAATGCTTTGCGGCCAGCCTGTTTACTTTCACGAAGTATAGTCAACAGGCTGGGTTGGAGCCTGTTCGTGGTACTGAGTTGGGTCGGCGGTTGGATTGATGGCATTATTTGTGCGAATGCGGGCTAAAAATCCGGTTAGCTGCTCACGAGCAATATTGGTCAGCACGGATGTCAGGATACCCCCGATCAATCCACTTGCGGCTGCTGACCGCTGTGTTTTATTTGCCTGTTGCCGGACGGCTTTTCGATTTGACGGTGGCGAATACGCTTCGTCATCGTCTGCATCGTCGTCCTCGTCATCCAGTTCGTCAGGTTCACCATATTTTTCGGCATACCGATACTCCTCAGACTTGGGCAGAATGGCATTAACAATCAAATATACGGCTAAAGCAGCACCTGCTACAAATACTGTTGTTTTGCCAACCTCGGTGGCGTCGTCTTTTATGCCTTCAACGCTATCGGTAATGGAGGTTTTAAATCGCTCGGTAGCGGCCATCAACTGCGCCCGACGGGCTGTTGTATCGGCAAAGGGTACTTTAGGGTCTTCCATTGCTGTTAATCCTGAATTCGTTTAAAATAGGTCAATTAGTAGTGATTATCTTGCTGATTATCAATAAATTTCGGTGAATTTATTGGGTTGGCTCCGTACCGCTGATAGATGAACGTGTCTGGGCCATTAGTTCCTGAACAGCTTCTGATTTCTCATCAAGCTTTTTCTCCTGGCTTTTCTTGATGGCATTGTAAGCCGCCACTCGAATTTTTGATTTAAAGAAATCTTTAGCGGCTATCCAAAGTACACTTAAGAGCAGGAAAAAACCGGCTACAATCAGAAAGCCGAGGTATTTGCTGTTTGTAACTTCGTTCAGGTAAGCTGCCAGCAGACTAAACATAAAGATAATAGTCATAGTAGCCAGCAGGGCTAACACAATACCGTGAACAGCAACAACAACACCCTCTTCAAGTTTTCCCCGGCTTTCGAGCGTAAACAACTCGATACGGGCTTCTAAATAACGGAATATATTCTCCCGAATTTCTTCAAGGCGTTCCAACATGATTTCAGATCATTAAATTCGCTATGCCGTATTTACAAAATATGGACTGATTTGTTTGAAATTAGATAAAAAAACAGCTTAGGCGCCAGATGTGCCTAAGCTGTTTTTTTATAGGAGAAAGTGATTGAATTCTCTAATTATTATTAAAATCCTTTTGGATGAGCGCACAGCTATCAGGCTGTGTAGTTGGAAGGATACAACACAGAAACTGAAGGTAATTTGATAAGACGTCAGTTTATTATCTCGACTGACGCAGTTTGGCTTCGATTGTCTGCTGCGTGTGAGGCACGGCCCGAAGCCGCTCTTTTGGAATTAGCTTACCGGTATCCTTGCAGATGCCGTAAGTACCGTTTTTAATGCGTACCATAGCAGCATCCAACTGCTGAATAAATTTTTGCAGCCGGGCGGCTAACTGGCTTAAATTCTCCCGTTCGCTGGTATCGGCACCGTCTTCGAGTAGTTTCGAGTTACCCGATGTATTATCAGTACCGCTATCATTTCGCTTACTGAGCGTTTCCTTAATGTAGTTTAGTTCACTCCGTGTAGCGTCGAGTTTTTGGGCAATGAGCTCCTCAAATTCTTTCAGTTCGTCTTCCGAATACCGTTTTTTTTCTTCCTGAACCATGGCAAGTACTACGTTAGATGGTGTGTACCTTGATTTGGGCACAAAAGTAATGGTTTGTAATCGGTATTTCAACAAACACCTAAAGGATATCGGTTTTTTTACGAAATTAAGTCAATTTGAGATTTTCACATTTTGCAAATGAATATTTGGCCTCTATCTTTTTATATGCGAAAGCGTTTTGTTTGTACTTTCTAATTCAAACAATTCTATGGTTTGTTAATATTATATTAATCTTAGAAAAAATAGACCTTTCGCAATGTGACCGATGATTTAGTAAGTTTGCAGGACACTTCACGAACAAATTTGTTTCTAAGAAAGAAGTCAGCAAAAATCATGGGATATATTGAACCAGCTCCAATTAAAGACAAGGAGAATCCGCTTGAGTCGATGATGTCGCGTTTCGATGCTGCCGCTAAATTAGTCGGCATTTCGGATGAGATGTATGATATACTGAAAGTACCGGCCCGGCAGGTTATTGTTGGGCTGCCTGTTACGATGGATAACGGGGCCATTAAAGTGTTTGAAGGTTACCGGGTTATCCACTCCAATATTCTCGGGCCAGCCAAAGGCGGTATTCGTCTCGACCCGGCGGTTCACCTCGATGAAGTTCGGGCCTTAGCTGCCTGGATGACCTGGAAATGCGCCGTCGTTGATATCCCTTACGGGGGTGCCAAAGGGGGCATTGCCTGCAACCCACGCGAAATGTCGGCTGGTGAAATCGAACGCCTGATCCGCCAATACACCGTTGCGATGCTTGACGTCATCGGCCCTGACCGCGACATTCCAGCCCCCGATATGGGCACGGGTCCACGCGAGATGGCCTGGATTGTGGATGAATACTCCAAATCGAAAGGCATGACCGTTAATAATGTCGTGACGGGCAAACCGCTTGTTCTGGGCGGGTCGCTTGGCCGCACCGAGGCAACGGGACGAGGGGTCACGGTGGCGGCTTTAGCGGCTATGGACAAACTTCGCATGAATCCCTATCGGGCCACAGCCGCTATTCAGGGCTTCGGCAATGTGGGTTCGTTTGCGGCTGAACTCTTGCACGAACGAGGGGTAACTGTGGTGGCCGTAAGCGATATTTCGGGCGGTTATTATAACAAAAGCGGTATTGATATTACGGCGGCTGTCAACTACCGCAACTCAAACAAAGGAACGCTGGAAGGATTTGGTGGAGCCGAAAAAATATCGAACGAAGAACTGCTTTCCTTAGCCGTCGATGTGTTGGTGCCTGCGGCAAAAGAGGACGTTATTACCGACGATAATGCCGGTTCGATTCAGGCGAAGATGATTGTAGAAGGCGCTAACGGTCCCACCTCGGCCAGTGCCGATGAGATCATCAACAGCAAAGGAATTCTGGTCGTGCCCGATATTCTGGCGAATGCCGGGGGCGTTACTGTTTCCTACTTTGAATGGGTGCAAAACCGGATTGGCTATAAATGGACACTCGACCGAATTAACCGCCGGGCCGACCGCGTTATGAAAGACGCCTTCGACCGCGTGTTTGAAACGTCACAACGCTATCAGGTGCCGATGCGATTAGCCGCCTACATCGTCGCGATTGACAAAGTGTCGAGTACGTATAAATTCCGGGGAGGATATTAAACAGAATGTATGATGTATGATATAGGATGTCTAATTTTGGCGATTGAGGTATCCAATACTACATCATACATCCTATATCATACATCATTTCATGCGCTTACACCGCGAAGGTACCACGATCATGATAACAACAGGGCTGGTTTTGCTGGCCCTGAATCTGCTGGCTTATTTCTATTTATTTTCGGATAATCCAACGGCCATTACCCTGCTGGCTGTCATTAGCCTGGTTCTGTTTGTGCTGGTAGTGCAGTTTTTCCGCATACCAAACCGGGCGCTCACCCTTGGCGAATCGCGGGTGATTGCCCCCGCCGACGGGAAGGTTGTGGTTATTGAAGAAACAGAAGAAGGCGAATACTTTAAAGACCGTCGGCGGCAGGTGTCGATTTTTATGTCGCCCCTGAACGTACACGTCAACCGAAATCCAGTTACGGGCGTTGTGCGCTATTTCAAGTATTTCCCGGGTAAATATTTAGTGGCCTGGCATCCGAAATCAAGTACAGAGAACGAGCGCACAACGGTGGTTATTGAAGTCGCCAATGGCACGCAGGTACTGTTGCGTCAGATTGCCGGAGCCGTTGCCCGGCGCATTATCTGGTACGTGAAAGAAGGACAGCCAGTTAAGCAGGGCGAGGAGTTCGGCTTTATAAAATTTGGCTCGCGCGTGGACATATTCCTGCCGTTAGACGCCAAAATCAATGTAAACATTGGTGATGTTACGAAAGGGGGCGTCACTGTCATTGCTGAATTGACGTAAAAGGTAAACCCTGGAATAGCCGAAATAGTCGTGCCACGGTTCCAAATCGTGGCACGACTATTTCGGCTATTCCAGGGTAATACTCAACAACTGCCCCCGCTCAGTTTCGGTAACAATCAGTCCTAACTCTCCCGATGGGTCGAAGGCGCAGTTAGAAGGGTTTTGGCCGGGTAACTCAATATCCCGGACAAATTCGCCGTCTGCTGAAAAAACCCGGACAATCCCAGCGCCAAATACAGCCACGTAAAGATTTTTGTCGGGGCCAATAGCCATGCCATCCGGCCCTGGAACCGACGAGCCTGGGGGAGCATCAATGACGGATGTCCAGACGCGCAGGGTCTCCCAGGTTACGTTTTCGGCATCCCAGTAGCCACTCCAAATGCGTTGTTGGTGCGTTTCGGCAATTAACAATGTTTGCTGGTCAGGATAAAAAGCAAGGCCATTGGGATACGATAAACCCTCGGCAATGACTTCAACAGACCCATTGGCTGAATAGACCACTACATAGCCCGACTGCCCATTATCGGGCGGGCCGGGGCAGGTAATGACTAAATTATTGTGATTGTCGAAGAGTAAATCATTCGGCATATTAAGGGGTTGCCCACTCACCTGGCCGATTACCGTATCAAGGGTTTCCGTCTGGCAGTGATAACGCCGAACGGAATTCTGGCCCGAATCGCAAAACCACAAATCACCCTCCTGACAAAGCAATGCGTTGGGTTTTCCACCCGTAAATACACGCTTTGTGCGGCCATCGGGATAGCGGCAAAAGAGACCTTCGCCTTCCTGCTCTACGCACCAGAGATTACCCTTTGTGTCGAAAGCAGGCCCCTCGGGAAAACGTAAGCCATCAGCCAGTACACGTATATCATTCATAGTTTTATGGTCGTTGAGTCTTCGGATTATTATCAGAAATTGTGCCGCTCTTGGTGTCCCCTTCTCATCTGCACAAATGACTGTATACCGATACTTTATTAAAATGAAACAGTTCATTTTTGTTTAACAAATGTTGGTTACACATAAACAGATTGTGTCAAAGCGTTGCCGGATTGCTTGTACTATCAGAAATATATTTTAATTATTAAAAGAATATTTTGAATATTTACCCTAAAAAAACACTGCGTATCTACTCAAACGCCCGTTAACTAAAAAGATGACATTCGACTATATAATTATCGGGGCTGGGTCGGCGGGGTGTGTGCTGGCCAATCGATTGTCAGCCGATCCTGGCAATTCGGTACTGTTGCTGGAAGCGGGCGGGCCAGATACGAAAATGGAAATTCAAATTCCAGCGGCTTATACTAAACTGCATGGCTCGTCGGTTGATTGGGGGTTCTGGACAGAGCCCCAATCGGCGTTGAATGGTCGGCGCATGTACCAGCCACGCGGAAAAACGCTGGGCGGCTGTTCCTCTACGAATGCGATGGCCTATGTACGTGGAAATAAGCTTGATTATGATGAATGGTCCGATTTAGGAAATGAGGGTTGGGGATATGAAGACGTATTGCCCTATTTTATTCGTTCCGAACACAATGAGCAATACGACCAGCTTGATTCGCAGTACCATGGCAGGAGTGGGCCCCTGAATGTTACGTATGCCACACGATTTCAAACGCCATTAGCCAGCGCATTTGTCGATTCATGTATCCAAACGGGTATTCCAGCCAATACAGATTATAACGGGGCTGAACAGGCAGGGACGGGGCTGTTTCAGTTCACGATTAAAAATGGTCGGAGGCACAGTGCGGCAACGGCCTTTTTGAAACCCGCATTGCATCGCCCGAATCTGAAGGTTATTACTCATGCTCACACAACTAAAATACTTCTTCAGCAGGACCGGGCGACGGGCGTTGAGTTCATAACCGGTAAGAACCAGACGCAACAGGCTACCGCCCGGAAGGAAGTTATCGTCTCGGCGGGGGCGTTTCAGTCGCCCCAGTTATTGATGCTGTCGGGCATTGGTCCGGTCGACGCGCTCCGGTCGGCGGGAATTTCAGTAAAGAAGGAGCTACCCGGTGTGGGGCAGAATTTGCAGGATCACCTCTTTTCCGGTGTTAGCAGTTTGTGCTCGCAACGGGGTATTTCGGCTAATTCGCACATTAGTCCGTTGAATCAGCTTAAAGCGCTGGCCCGCTTTTTCATTTCTGGAAAAGGGCCTATGACCATCAGTCCGCTCGAAGCCGTTGCTTTCCTGAAAACGGAACATGCCACGTCGGGCATCGACATGCAGCTTCATTTTGCGCCCGTTCATTTTGGTAGCGATGGCAAAACAGACTTTTATGATCTCACGACGTACCCTACTACAGATGGATTCACCATTCTGCCAACTTTGCTAAAACCTAAAAGTCGTGGGTACATTGGTCTGCGTTCCAATAATCCGCTCGATGCGCCCGTCATCCAGCCTAATTATTTAGAAGAAGAGGCAGACCGGCAGGTGCTGCTGAGTGGCCTGCGGAAAACCGTAGAAGTGATGCAAGCCGACGCTTTTCGGTCCTACAGTCAGGCCATTAGCATTCCAACGGCTCATAGTTCCGACGACGAGCTATGGCAGCATGTGCTAAGCATTCTCGAAACGGTTTATCATCCGGTCGGCACCTGCAAAATGGGCCCCGCTTCCGACGAAATGGCCGTTGTTGATGCGAAGTTACAGGTACGAGGGATTGAAAACCTGCGTGTGGTTGATGCGTCTGTTATGCCCACTATTGTATCGGGCAACACCAACGCACCCGTTATCATGATTGCCGAAAAAGCCGCCGATTTGATTTTGGGGAATGGTGTAGCCTCGGGCTTGTTGGATTGACGTAAAGAGCCGCCTAATACACCATCTATCAGCTTGAATTTTTAATAACTGCTCTCTATCTGAACATTCCCCCTAAAATGTGGCTAATTGATACAAATTGCGCTCAACCACTTCAATAACAGCAACCGTTGGTCGCTCCGACTTTACTAAGATTGGATCTAATTTACTTCCCCGAACAAAGTAGGATTCACGGAAGTAGCCGGGCAGGTATTGCATCATACCATGACTGAACGAATCCCCAATGAATAGTAATCGGCCCACGCCCGGCCCCGCGAATCGGGTAGAGGGAAACCCAAGAGTTTCGTTGGGGATGAGTGCCGTTTGGCGGGCCGTTCGCTCCGGTGCGGGTTTTATATAGTAGTAAACCGGGTCTTTATGCTCGTCCTGTAACGTTAGCATGGTGGTGAGGTCACCTGCGCCACCCTTTTGTCGTTCAATCTGGTAATCGGCTAAGCGAACAGGTGCCAGATTCGGCTGGTCCTGGCGGATTCGGTCGAGGAGGGCCGCGCATCCAATAAGCGTTCCGTATTCATTCCAGTGCGTATCGGTCTGATAATACACAAGATTATCTCTCTTGGCCGTCTGCAACGTATCGCGAATATCCACGAAGCGGAGACCTGTTTGAGCGATTGCTTCCTTGAGAATATCCAGCCGGGAGGGTTCCCGACTTTGCTGTAGCTGATCGGGCAGAAATTCGGGATAAATGGTGTGCGAATCGGGCGCAATCAGGACGTAGAGCCGGGTTCCCTGCTTAGCCAGTTCTTCCTGCCGTTGCAATAGGTGGTCAGTAATGCGCCGGGCGGAATCGGCCGAGAGCGGTTGCAGGCCGCGATGCTGGTCTATCACTTTGTTGTAGCTGTTGCCCAAATAGAGCCAGCCGTTTTTACCAACTACTACTTTCTCGGGCAGGGGTGACTGTCCCAGCATATTAAATTTCCACCGACTGTAGGCGTAAAATAAGGCATTCCGCCAGCCAAAATTTTCTTTGTAATACTGGTCGAACTGGCGGACAAAGCTGCGAATGTGCGGGAACTGGAGCGTGGGCATCCCATCCAATCGCCGGTTTTCGGTGCTGCTAAAGCGCGACGATAGCCCCAGCACCTGATCGAGCGTTGGCAAAAGAATAAGAATACCAAAGGCAAAAGCTAAAAGACGAGGGCGAAGATGCATTGGTTGCTGAGCAGTTCTGGTTATTAAAACCGGAAATAAATAAATGGATTATATGTATCAGCCGCCAGATAGGCTACTGCCATGATAAATAAACCAACCAATCCGAGTACATAGGCTGCATTTAAGGTCAACCGGGTCGGTGTAAGCACTACCCGGGCCAGCAGCCGATGCCAGAACGTCTGGAAGGTATGGTAAACCGGTGTCGCGAATACAAGTCCTAACACGAATGATACGATAACGTCAATATTCAGAAAATAGGATACCGGATAAGCCAATCGGTCGACAGGTACTAAACCCGCCATTTTCTGAAGATAGTCCACTGCCGAGGTCAGGTCTTCGGCCCGGAAAAACACCCAGCCAATTAGCACAACAATCAGCGTATAGACGTGGGCGATTGGAGGCCACACGCGTTCTAATCGTTTCCCCAAACCGGCCCGCTCAATGAGCAGAAATAGGCCGTGATAAAGCCCCCAGATAATAAAATTCCAACTGGCTCCATGCCAAAGTCCCGTCACGAAAAACACAATCAGCAGATTACGGTAGGTGCGAGCCTGACTGCCTCGATTTCCGCCCAGCGGGATATACACATAATCGCGAAACCAGCTTGACAGAGAAATATGCCATCGTCGCCAGAAATCCTGAATCGAGCGGGCAATATAAGGGTAATTGAAATTCTCTTTAAAATCGAAGCCCACCATCTTGCCCAGCCCAATAGCCATATCGGAGTAACCCGAAAAATCGAAGTAAATCTGGAGCGAATAGGCTACAATGCCGAGCCAGGCTGTGGCGGCTGGATACGTGTTGGGCGCGGCATTAAAAATCGTGTCGGCAATGCCCGCAAAGGTATTAGCCAGCAGTACTTTCTTAGCCAAGCCAATGATAAAGCGTTCGGCCCCAATGCCAAATTTTTCGACGGTAACAGTGCGGTCGGCGAGTTCGGGGGCTATGTCGGCGTAGCGAACAATTGGACCGGCAATCTGGTGCGGGAACATGGCTACGTAGGTGCCATAATCCAGAAAGCTCTTGTTAACCCGAATGCGACCCCAGTAAATATCGAGGGTATAGGAAATGCCCTGAAAGGTATAAAAACTGATTCCAATCGGCAAGGCAATTTGCCCGATGGTTAGATTGTCGGTAATCGGCAAAGCGAACGCTTCGGCGAAACCCCGCACCGACTCGAACAGAAAATTGGTGTATTTGTAATAGAAGAGCAGGGACAGACTACCGATCAATGAAAGCAGCAATCCCGCTCGCCGATGGCCGTTTTCGACTAATCGCCCGGCTGCAAAATTGATGAAAGCCGACAGCAGCAGAACCAGCACGACGAGGTTTTCACCCCAGGCATAAAACAGCAGACTGGCCCCAAACAGAAAGGCGTTTTGCCACCGACGCGGCAGCAGGTAATAGACAATTAGAAAAAACGGCAGGTAGAAAAATAAAAAAATGGCCGAACTAAACAGCATAGAATAAGACAATAAGTCAGGCCAAAGTTAATTGAAAAGGCGGAGAGGGCGAAAAAATGGGAAAGGGGAGCGAGTGGCTCCCCTTTCCCATTTTTTCGGTAATAAACGGTTATTGACTTAAAAGAACGAGATTCGGAACACGAACGGGCTACCGTAAATAACGCGGGCCAAGCCTGAGTTATCGTTATAATTCAGGTTATACAAAGCGGTTATGTTCACGCCAAACCGCCGGGAAATGGGCTGCGAATAGGTAATACCCACTAAGGGAGACGTTAACGATAGGCTACTGCTGGCAAATCCATCGGGCTTCTGTTGGATCGTGCTATTTTCAATTTCGCCGTGCAAATACAAATTTGGCACAGCAGACGGTATAAACTCGTACATAATGAAGCCCCTTCCTCCATATTGATTGTATGTAGTTGGATTATAATAAGGAGCCTTATAGCGAGTGTAAGTATAATTTCCCCCAATGCCTACGATCATGTGCTCGGTGGCCTGATAGCCAATCACCGGTGAAACGCCTAAGCTAAATGGATTGCCGAACCGAAAACCGTTGATGCCGCCCCCAAAACGCAGGCGCTGACCAAAGGGTAACGGGCGGCCTTCGGGCGTTTGAGTACGGAGCGGATCACGGCCCTGGTCCCGGCGGTCGTCGGGGTCTTCGGTCAGTTGTCCGAATGCAACACTGCTGCTTAGTAAGATCGTGATAAACAGTAGTCTTTGAATATGATTCATGGTGTTTTGTACAAAATATAAACTCGTAGTATGTAACGAAATCAGAAGGTGAATTCTTTTACATCGGGGTCGTTTAACAAACGTTTAATGCACTTTTCATGGTTCCGCTCCGACCCGCCAACGCGCCAGTGCCCAATAATCTCCGTGCCAATGCGCTGCTGCTGACTGCGCGTGGGCGACAAACCACATTCCTCAAAAAATTTCTCGTACTGATTCAGCGTCTTGTTCCGAAACGGCGTCACGATTTTATAATCGCGGGTTTGGTTCAATTTCTGAATCCGGGTCGTAAATCCGGCCAGTAGCAGCAATGATCCCAGAATAAACACAAACCCAATAATGGCAATGTCGTACTGACCCGCGCCTATACACATCCCTAACGCAGATACGGCCCAAACCGTTGCAGCCGTCGTCAGTCCTTTCACCCGGTTATCTTCCCGAAAGATGATTCCGGCCCCCAGGAACCCAATGCCGTTCACGATATTAGCCGCAATGCGGTCGCCGGAGCCGCCAACCCGACCCGATACCAGCGTGAACAGGGTCGACCCCACACAAATCATAATCATGGTGCGGAAACCGGCCGCTTTGCCATGATACTCCCGTTCGGCCCCAATCAGGCCGCCAATCACCAGCGCAACGCTCAGCTTAATAATATCTTCTTCTGCGAAAACCATGAGTTTATATAGGATGTAAGATATAGGATGTATGATATACTGAGTTCTCTGGCAGCTATATCATACATCCTATATCTTACATCATACATTTTTAAAGAACCTAACTGAATCAAAAACCGTTAAAACTTAGATAGAGTTTACCCTCATTATTTTAGAATGACTCAGACTACAGAAGCCGGACCGCTGCGTTCTGTTGACCATCTCGACCCCAAACAGTTTATTATCATTAAAGGGGCGAAAGTACATAATCTAAAAGGAATTGACGTTGCCATACCCCGCAACAAATTGGTGGTGCTAACGGGCCTGTCGGGTTCGGGCAAATCGTCGCTGGCGTTCGATACGTTGTTTGCCGAAGGCCAGCGGATGTACGTCGAAAGCCTGAGCAGCTACGCCCGGCAGTTTCTGGGGCGTATGGAAAAGCCCGAGGTCGAATACATCAAAGGCGTGTCGCCCGCTATTGCCATTGAGCAAAAAGTTTCGACGCGAAACCCCCGCTCGACCGTTGGCACCTCCACCGAAATTTACGATTACCTGAAACTGCTCTTTGCACGGGCGGGCGTAACGTATTCGCCCGTGTCGGGGCATGAGGTGCGGAAAGATACCGTGACCGACGTGGTCAACTATATGTATGGCTTTGAGGCTGGTCAGCGGGTCATGATTATGGCCCCCCTGCGTGTGCGCGAAGGCCGGACGCTGGCTTATGAACTGAATATTCTGCTCCAGAAAGGCTACACCCGTATTGTGGCTGGTAGGGAGGTGTTGCAGATTGAAGACATATTAGGTAGTGAAGAGTTAAGAGTGAAAAGTGAAGAATACGTTTCTGAAGGATATTCTTCACTTTTCACTCTTAACTCTTCTCTTGAAATTCTGATTGACCGGGGAACGGTACTCTACGACGAGCAGGGTCAGCCGGATGAAGATAATCAGTATCGCTTTTCTGACTCGGTGCAAACGGCGTTTAGTGAAGGCGAGGGTACGTGTCGGGTGGATATTGTGGGCCAGGAATCCCGTATTTTCTCCGATAAATTTGAATTAGACGGGATTGCGTTTGAGGAGCCAAGCGTGAACCTGTTTACGTTCAACAACCCATACGGAGCCTGCCGCCGGTGCGATGGGTTTGGGAAGGTGCTGGGCATTGACCCTGATTTGGTTATTCCTGATAAAAACCTGTCGGTATTTGAGGGCGCAGTTGCTCCCTGGCGAAGTGAGAAAATGAGTGAAGAGTTTTTGAAACCCCTGCTCAAAAACGGTATTCGATTCGACTTCCCGATTCACCGCCCCTATAAAGACTTGAACCCCGCCGAGCAGGAACTGCTCTGGACAGGCAACAAATACTTCGATGGCCTGAACGCCTTTTTTAATTACGTTGAGAGCCAGACCTTCAAGGTGCAGTACCGGGTCATGTTGTCGCGCTATCGGGGAAAAACGACCTGTCCCGAATGCCGGGGTTCGCGTTTGCGGAAAGATGCTGGCTATGTGAAAGTGGCCGGAAAATCGATTACTGATTTAGTACTGATGCCCATTACGCAGGTCACAGAATTCTTTCGCGATCTCGACCTGCCCCTACATCAGCAACAGGTAGCCAATCGAATTCTGATCGAAATTCGGAATCGCTTAGATTACATGGAGCGGGTTGGCTTAGGGTATTTAACCCTTAATCGACTGACAAATACATTATCGGGTGGTGAATATCAGCGAATTAAGCTGGCAACATCATTAGGGTCAGCCCTGGTTGGGTCAATGTATATCTTGGATGAACCCAGCATTGGCCTTCACCCGCGCGACACCAAACGCTTAGTAAGTGTGCTGGAATCCCTGCGCGACATGGGCAACACGGTTATCGTGGTAGAGCATGAAGAAGAAGTCATGCGGGCCGCCGACCAACTTATCGACATCGGCCCCGATGCCGGTTCGCTGGGAGGAAATCTCGTATTTCAGGGAACGTGGGCAGAAATTAAGAGTGAAGAGTTAAGAATGAAGAGTAATAGCGAAGAAAATCATTCATCATTCATCATTCATCATTCTTCATTAAAATCCCACACCCTCGACTTCCTGACGGGCCGCGAAACGGTTCCGGTGCCGACGTTTCGCCGGAAAGCCACCAATTTTATTGAGTTGAAGCGAGCGCGGGAAAATAACCTGAAAGATGTGGACGTGCGGTTTCCGCTTAATACGCTTACGGTCGTGACGGGCGTGTCGGGGTCGGGGAAGAGTACCCTGATTCGGAAAGTGCTCTATCCGGCGCTGATGCGGCATCGGGGCGAAGGTACCGAAGAGGCTGGTAAGTATGACAGCCTGGAGGGCTCGCTCGACCGGATTTCGGCGGTAGAAATGATTGACCAGAACCCCATTGGCAAATCGAGCCGCTCGAACCCCGTTACCTACATCAAAGCCTACGATTACCTTCGGCAGGTCATGGCCGATCAGCCCGTATCGAAAGCGCGGGGATATAAACCCAGCCATTTTTCGTTTAACGTCGACGGTGGCCGCTGTGAGGTGTGCCAGGGCGAGGGCGAAGTGAAAATTGAGATGCAATTCATGGCCGACATTTACCTCAAATGCGAAGGTTGTGGCGGCAAACGCTTCAAACAGGAAGTACTGGAAGTGACCCTGCACGACAAAAATGTGTCGGATATTCTGGACATGACCGTCGATGAAGCCGTTGATTTCTTCCGCAAGGTCGACCCCAAAATGGCTGATAAACTGCAACCCTTGCAGGATGTAGGTTTGGGCTATATCGGCCTGGGGCAATCGGCTAATACGCTGTCGGGAGGGGAGGCCCAGCGTGTGAAACTGGCCTCGTTCTTGGGTAAGGGCAACCCGAACAAAGGCGGTACGCTGTTTATTTTCGATGAACCGACTACGGGTCTGCACTTCCACGACATCCGCAAACTGCTGTCGGCTATCAACGCGCTTGTTGACCAGGGCGATTCGGTTATCATTATCGAGCATAACATGGAAGTCATCAAAAACGCCGACCATATCATCGACCTTGGGCCGGAAGGGGGCGAAACCGGTGGCTACGTCACCTTCACGGGCACGCCCGAAGAGATGGTGAAACTGCCCGAAGGCCAGAATTTCACGGCTGATTTTTTGCGGGGAAAGGTGTAGGTGTTGAGATTGATTAATGAAGTATAGAAACAGAGCCTTGTGTACTATTGGTCGTTTAGATGACTCGTTTTGTGAGCGGGTAGGTGACACGCTGGTAGCTATATTTTCTTATTAGCCCAAAAAGAACATCATCAGATAAGGAGACTTCATGAGCAATTTATCAAAGCAAATTTTTTAAGGCGAGTGGCAACACCTGCCTTTTTTTATGCAATTCATCTGTCGCATGATTCTTGCTTGCCAATTTTAGAGTTAGCTTCCCTATTTAAGAAGTGGTTTGAGTTAGTAAAAATCGTTACGTGTGCCACCAACCCACCACCGGCAGCGGCCGACCATCCCAACCCCCTCCTGTTTTAGGAGGGGGCTTGAAAAAGGACGCCCCGTTGGGTAGCCCCCTCCTGTTTTAGGAGGGGGTTGGGATGGTCGGCCGCTGCCGGTGGTGGGTTGGGACGGTGGTAAAAATAACTCAAACAGCTTATAAGTCATATTCGTCATACAGCCGTTACGTATTTTTGCCCGTTTACAGCACCCACCGCGCATGTTCAAGTTTATTTTCCACTTATCTCTGCTTCTCGTTTTTCCTATACTGGTCATTGCCCAACTCCAGATTTCGCATCCCATGTCGCGGTTAGTCGTCCAACGGGCGGCAGATGGCACCGGGCGGTTGCATATAGCAGGGCGATTTTCGGGTACGGTAGACCGCGTAGAAGCCCAACTAACCCCTGTTGTCGCCGGGCAGGGCACAGCAACAGGCTGGCAAACAGTGCAAAGCAACCCGACTAATAATCTTTTTTTAGGATATATTACTGGCAATGGGGGGTGGTATGTGCTGACCGTCCGTACTATGGTCGGCAGCACCATTGTTGAACAAGCGAGTGTGCAGCCGGTAGGCATCGGCGAAGTGTTTATCACTGCCGGACAATCCAACTCGCGGGGGCTGGGCATTGGCGACAACGACCTCGGCACCGCTACCGACCGCGTCAATGCCATCGACTCAATCAACCATTATTACCCGCCGGGCAATCAGCCTTTAGTATCTTCCGGCGATCCCTCACCCGTGCCCCGTTACAAAGCCCTGACCGCCACCCGACGTATTTTTCCGATGGCCGAAAGTTCGTGGGGCTGGGGCGAATTAGGCGATTATATTGTGAATCGGTATAATGTACCGGTCGCCTTCTATGTGGCCGGTTGGGACGGCTCTACCATCGATAACTGGTATAAAACAGCCAATGGTATACCGACCTGCAATGCCTATTACTGCAATGGTAACTGGCCTAATCTTCAGCCCTATACCAACCTCAAAAACGTACTGCAATATTATGCGGCTACAGCGGGGGTGCGGGCCATCCTCTGGCATCAGGGCGAAGCCGAAGGTGACGTGGCCCCTGGCGATATTCCGCAATATGCCAACCGACTGCGGGATGTTATCGGAAAATCAAGGCAGGATTTTGGTGGGCGAAACATTCCCTGGATGGTAGCCCGGGCATCGTTCAGTGGCTCAAAAACGACTCCGGCCGTTATCACGCAGCAGGATAACGTAATTGCTACGCCCGGCTTTAACGTGTTTCAGGGGCCTTATAACGATACCATCCAAAACCGGAATGCAGGAAACGTTGACGTACACTTTCGGAATGCATCGCGACCTTCTCCTCACCCACAATACTACCTCAACCCCGCTTCCGTTCCAACTAATATGGGACTGTCGCGCTTTGCCCGCAACTGGAATAATAGTATGGATAATGCCTTTTTCCAGAATGCACAGCCTATTACGCCCACGCAGTTTGCCGTAACGGGTAATCTGGCGGGCTATGTTCTACCCAATTCAACGCTGTCGGTATCGTTTTCGACGCTGGGCACGTTCGACGCGGGTAATCAATGGCAAGTACAATTGCTCGATTCACTGGGCCACTATTTGAGTATGCTGGGTAGTGGAAGCACCAGTCCTATTTCGGTAATACTGCCCAGTTCCTTACAAAGTGGCCGATTCCAGATTCGAGTGGTATCGTCATTGCCTGCTATGCCTGCCGTGCCATCAAATTTGTTTCAGATAACGAAACAGGCCGATGTAAGTCTGGCGATGGCCGTTACCCAACGCACGCCCGACTTCAATACGCCCGTTACCGTCCGTCTGTTTGTGCATAATGATGGGCCAGGTCCCGCCACCGGTATCATTGTCAGAAATCGGTTACCCGATAATCTGATGTTTGTATCTTCGGCTGACCTGTCGGCAAGCGGTTCGGTGCTGACCAGCAATGCGTTGGAGGTGGTGGCGGGTGCTACACAAACACTTACTTTTGTGGCCCAGCCAACGGCTGCCGGGATATACCAGAATGCAGCGGAAATTGCCTCAGCCACTACCCTCGACCCCGATAGCCAGCCAAATTCCGGCACTGGCGATGGGCAGGACGATGCGGCCCAACTCGATTTCCGAACCCAGCAAGCGGGCGCGGCCGTGTTTTCGTCGCCCAATCCAAACCAGGTGCCGTTGCCATCGGTGAGCAGTAATCAGCCCACCCCCGATCCGGCAAAGGCCGACGTAAGCTTACGGTTAGTCGTTAATAACCACGCGCCAAAACTGAACGACATTATTTCCTACACTGTAATTCTGACCAACCAGGGTGGCTTAACGGCAACGGGCCTGAGTGTGACAGCTTATTTGCCTGCTGGACAAACCTTTGTGACGGGTGACGACTTTGGACTATCGGGCGGAAATCTGGTGGCAGGGGTAAGTAGTTTGGCGGCCGGCAGCAGCATTTCGCTGCAATTTCGTAGCACCGCAATGGCCATCGGACAGGGCATCTGCATGGCCCAGCTTACAGCCGCCAGTGTGGCCGACCCAGATTCTACACCTAATAATGGAACAACCAACGGCGAAGACGACACCGCGCAAGCCGATATACGAATCAGGTGATTGATAATGAACCGTTTAGGGCGTATTTTTGTTAAATTTGAATCTATTGGAGAATTGAATAGTACAAAAACCGCTCTGTTTGCTTTTAAAGACAGCTAAGATTTTGTTTGTGCTGGTTGTATGAAAACTCAGTGGATTCTTGTTGGGGCGGGTGGAATTGGGGCAGCGCTGCTACTTTCGTCGTTTCTGGGTGTTTTTGAGAAACGGGTGGACTATAATACCCAGGTTAAACCACTGCTCAACAAAAACTGCATTGCCTGTCATGGGGGCGTAAAAAAAGCCTCTGGATTTTCCCTCTTGTTCAAGCAGGAAGCTCTCGCACCAGCCAAATCGGGTAAATTAGCTATTGTTCCCGGCGATGCCGATGCCAGCGAGATGATTCGGCGGCTCACATTAGACGACCCTGACGAGCGGATGCCCCTCGATCATCCCGCCTTAAAACCCGACGACATAGACTTACTCCGAAAATGGATTGATCAGGGGGCCGAATGGGGTGACCATTGGGCCTATCAATCCGTTGAAAAGCCCGACGTGCCAAAAATCGGCACGTTCTGGAGCAGACTGGGATTCGCCGAAAGCGATGAAACAAACTGGGCCAAAAACGAGATCGATCACTTTATTCTGGATAAGCTAAAGCAGGAGAAACTGACCCCATCCCCCGAAGCCGACCGCGCTACACTCATCCGTCGTGTGTCGTTTGACTTAACGGGACTTCCGCCCACCGAAAAAGAAACCGCCGATTTCGTTAATGATAAGTCGGCCAACGCCTACGAAAAAGTAATTGATCGTTTGCTGAAATCGCCCGCGTATGGCGAACGCTGGACAGGTATGTGGCTCGATTTAGCCCGCTATGCCGATACCAAAGGTTACGAACGCGACGCTGGCCGGAAAATCTGGCGATATCGTGACTGGGTCATCAAGTCATTTAACACCGATAAGCCCTTCAACCAGTTTGCGGTTGAACAACTCGCCGGTGATCTGCTACCCAACCGCACCGATGATCAGTTGATTGCTACGGGTTTCCACCGCAATACGATGACGAATGATGAGGGCGGTACGCAGGACGAAGAGTTTCGGATCGCTGCTGTGCTCGACCGTGTAAATACCACCTGGGACGTGTTTCAGGGGACAACTTTTGCCTGCATTCAGTGCCACAGCCATCCTTACGACCCATTTACGCACGACGAGTATTACAAATACTTAGCATTCTTCAACAACACCCGCGACGAAGATGTAACGAGCGATACCCCTACGCTTCGGTTCTATAAACCCGCCGATTCGCTCAAATTGGCTTCCCTGCAACAGTATATTCTGGGGTCGGGTAAGAACTCAAAACAGGCACAGGTAACGGCTAATCAGGTTACGCAACTGGCGCGAATAGTTGAGCCAAAAATCAATTCACACGATTTCGACCAGCTTGCCAATGCGTCGCTCATTGATGCCAAGTTCTTTGGTTTTCAGGACAAAGGGTTGGCCCGGATCAAAAACGTAACCATGACAGGCCGCCCCCGGCTGTTGATTGCCTGGGGAACCAAGGCACCCGACGCTACGGTCACGATTCGGCAGGATACGACCACCGGGCCGGTATTGGCTACGCTTCGGGTGCCGAAAACGGGGAATCAATGGAACGACACCATCCAGATGATTCCGCTGCCGCAAGTTCAGGGAAAACACAGCCTGTATCTGTCGCTGAACAGTCCGAAGATGCCGAAAGAATGGGTCATGATAAAGTGGGTTTCGTTTCAGCCCATATTGCCCGGCCAGCCGCAGAATGCACTTGGCGAGCAGGATCGCCTTTTATTAGATGTGTTGAATGCTGATGCCGAACAATCGCCGGTTATGCTCGATGGGTCGGGCGATTTAACCCGCGAAACGCACGTGTTTGATCGGGGTAACTGGATGGTGAAAGGTAAGCGCGTGTCACCTGACGTGCCTAAATCATTTCCGGCAATGAATCCCAAACTACCCCGAAACCGATTGGGATTGGCGCAATGGATGGTAAGCCGGGAGCATCCGCTAACGGCTCGGGTGGCCGTCAATCGGTTTTGGGAGCAGTTATTCGGTGCGGGTATCGTTGAAACGGTAGAGGATATGGGGACGCAGGGTATTCCGCCCACCCACCGCGAACTGCTTGATTACTTAGCTGTTGAGTTCATGGAAACCGACCAGTGGAGTGTGAAAAAACTCCTGAAAAAAATGGTGATGTCGGCTACCTACCGGCAACAGTCCAATGCTTCGCCGGAGATGCTGGCGAAAGACCCATTCAACAAACTACTGGCTCGCGGACCCCGCGTTCGGTTGTCGGCCGAAGCGGTACACGATCAGGCATTAGCCGTTAGTGGGCTGCTGAGTAAAAAAATGTTTGGTCCCAGTGTGATGCCCACTCAGCCTGATGGCATCTGGCAGTCGCCCTATGATGGCGAGAAATGGAAGCAAAGCACGGGTGAAGACCTCCACCGGCGCGCCTTGTATACGTACTGGAAACGAACGGCCCCTTATCCGTCGATGGTAACCTTCGACAGTCCCAGCCGCGAATTCTGCCAGCTTCGCCGACTCCGCACCAACACGCCCTTGCAGGCATTGGTAACGCTCAATGACCCGGTATATGTGGAAGCCGCTCAGCATCTGGCTACGTATATGAACCAGCAGGGCCCATCGCCCGAGCGTCAGATTCAGGCCGGTTTCCGCCAAATTATGCTGCGCGACTTGTCCTCGAAAAAATTGGCTGTACTGGTGCGTCTTTATAAAAATACAGAGCAGTATTATCGCCAGAAACCCGGTCAGGCTGAGAATCTGCTGGATAGGCCCGGCGTGGACTGTTCGACTCTTTCGCCCCAATTGGCGGCACTGACCGTAACGGCGAACACAATGCTGAATTTAGATGAAGTGATTACGAAGGAATAAGTAATGCGGGCGATCCGCTATTTAGGACTATATAGTGGGCTTCCACCCGCATTATTATGAATAAACTCCTTAATGAACTTCAACAATCAGCCGCCGAGCGCGAAACCCGGCGGCATTTCCTGCACACCTGCTCAACGGGTCTAGGCGCAATGGCGCTCAGTTCGGTGCTGGGAAGCTGCGGCTTTTTCGATAAGACTAAGCCACAGGCCAATGAGGTCGGAGCCACGCTGCAACCGGGCGAACCGACCGCTCCGCATCCGTCGCAATACCTGCCTAAAGCCCAGCGGGTTATTTACATTCATATGGCTGGGTCGCCGAGCCAACTGGAGTTGTTTGACTATAAACCCGAACTGGCGAAATACAACGGCAAAGACTGCCCGCAGGCGCTACTCGAAGGAAAGAAGTTTGCCTTCATTCGGGGCGTTCCGAAAATGCTGGGGCCGCAGGGCAAATTCGCTCAACATGGGCAATCGGGCGCGTGGGTGTCCGACTACCTGCCGCATTTACAAACGGCGGTGGATGATATTACCTTCCTCAAGGCAATGCACACCGACCAGTTCAACCACGCGCCCGCGCAACTACTAATGCACACGGGCAGCCCGCGATTGGGTCGCCCCAGTATGGGGTCGTGGGTGACATACGGCCTCGGTACGGAGAATGATAACCTGCCGGGTTATATCGTGCTGGCATCGGGCGGGAAACAACCCGACGCCGGTAAGTCGATTTGGGGCAGTGGATTCCTGCCCACAGTATATCAGGGCGTGCAGTGCCGAACGGATGGCGATCCGGTGCTTTATGCATCAGACCCCGCCGGTATGCCCCGCGATGTTCGCAAACAAACGATTGATGCCATTAGCCAAATCAATCAGCAGCAGTACGACGACGTGAAAGACCCTGAAATCCTGACCCGCATTGCTCAGTATGAACTGGCGTTTCGGATGCAGATGTCGGTGCCTGACGCGATGGATATTAAAAGTGAACCCCAGTACATTTTAGACAGCTATGGCGTTGATCCTGACAAAGGCTCTTTTGCGCGAAACTGCCTGCTGGCCCGGCGATTAGCCGAACGGGGTGTCCGGTTCATTCAGTTATTCGACTGGGGGTGGGATACGCACGGCACAAGTGCCGATGGAGCCATCGAGATTGGCTTGAAAAACAAGTGTAAAGAGTCTGATCAGGCTGTTACGGCGCTATTGAAGGACCTAAAACAACGGGGTTTGCTGGAGGATACGCTGGTGGTATGGGGGGGCGAATTTGGTCGGACACCTATGCAGGAAAACCGCGACGGGCAAGTGTTGCCGTTCATGGGCCGCGACCATCACTTAGACGCATTTACCGTCTGGATGGCGGGCGGGGGCGTGAAACGTGGGCTTTCGTATGGTGAAACCGATGATATTGGTTACTATGCCAATAAAGACAAAACACACGTCCACGACCTGCAGGCCACCATTCTGCACCTCCTCGGTTTCGACCACACAAAACTGACCTACCAGTTTCAGGGTCGCCCGTTTCGCCTGACGGATGTAGCTGGTAAGGTCATTAAACCTATACTGGCGTAACCACGTCCGGCAACAGATAGTGATAACAAAATCTTGAGGAATTCTTATACAAAATGCGTTTTAACGAGTTATAGTAAATAGTAATAATCTGTTAATCAATTGTTGACCGGAAGGTACGTAGATTGGCAGACGATTACCCTTGATTTACTAAAACGTTAGAAAAACTCGTGGTACCGCAAAGCATTTTGTCATGGCTTTATCTGCTGGGAGCAGCCGCCTGTGAAATGATTTGGACATACTCACTTAAATATATGCAGTGGGATGCCCTGAAAACACTGCGCTGGAATACATTTTACCGTCTCGACGGCGGATTGCCAACGCTGTTGCCCTGGTTAGCATATATAATCTTTGGCATTGCCACTACTCTGATGCTGGCGGCTGCCATGCGAACGGTATCGACTACCACGGCTTTTGCCGTCTGGATGGCCGTTTCGTTAGTATTTGTTAAAGTGGTTGATGTGGTTTGGCTAAAGTTAAGCTGGTCCTGGTCCGAGCTGTTTTTTATACTGCTCATTACTGTTGGTATTATTGGCCTGAAAGTAGTTGGCCCGGCAGAGTAGCCTGAATTCGGATTGAATTTACTTTATTCCAACACTTTCGGTACTTCAAAAAACTCCTCGTCGTGCTGGGGCGCATTAGCAAGGGCCTGCTCACGGGGCAGGTGATTGCCAACTTTGTCGTCGCGCAAAACATTGGTTTCGCCGGAGATGTGCGTTAAGGGTTCAACGCCGGTTGTATCAATTTCGTTAAGCTGCTCCATCCAGGTCAGCACACCGTTCAGGCTATTGAGCAGGTCTGCTTCTTCCTCCGGCCGGACGTCGAGCCGGGCCAGATGAGCAATTTTGTGCAGGGTTTCGTGATCGACTTTCATACCTGTAAAGCGGCTGGAAAGCCGCTCTTTTTTAATTCCTGGTCAATAACTTTATAGGTTTCCTGTTTTAGCCGTTCAACATCGTCCTGGGTCATACCGATTGTGACGATGGGAGGGTGAATTACGGCCCGTAATGGGTGCCAGTGAAATCGAACGGGGCTTTTATCGGGTAAAATCTGATGGTTGTTCAGCAGCGTAATCGGCACAATTGGCACCTGTTGCTGAATCGACATCGTGAACGCTCCGTCTTTAAAGGCCACCATCTGGGGCGGTTCTGTCGCTCGAATGCCTCCTTCCGGGAAAATCATGATACTGCGTCCGGAAGCCAGCGTTCGGATGGATTTGGCCAACGAATAAGCCCGGCTATTCGGCTGGTTGCGATCTACCTGAACGTGCAATTTGGCAAACATATACCCCAGCAATGGAATGTGTTTTACTTCGCTTTTGCCAATAAACGCATAATAGTTTTTTACAATAACGCCCATTGCGGCAATATCTAAGTAAGAAAAGTGGTTCGCGCAGAACACATAAACCTGCTTAGGATCGGGTTGGAACCGACGGTCAACCCGAATGGGAATGCCCGCAATCGCAAAAAACAAAGTGCCCCAGATGCGATTGATTTTATGAGCCAGTGGCTTCCACTCGTCGCGCTGCAAAAACACAAACTGGATCGGGAACAGCACCAGATAGAAGGCTACAAACCAAACAGCGCACCAGATTGTGTAGAGCATAGAAAAGTCGTCTGAACCAGGATTTTAACAGGATTGGAAAGATTTACAGAATGCTAAAATCTTGTTTAATCTTTCCAATCCTGTTAAAATCCTGGTTCAGACTATCAGGTGATTTAATGTTTAAAATGCCGCACGCCCGTCGTGACCATCGCCAGGCCGTGCTGGTTGCAATAATCAATCGAATCCTGGTCGCGGATGGAGCCGCCCGGCTGAACAACGGCGGTAATCCCTGCTTTCCCGGCAATCTCGACACAGTCGGGGAAGGGGAAAAAGGCATCGGAAGCCATGACCGCGCCGTTCAGGTCGAAACCAAATGAATGGGCTTTTTCGATAGCCTGTCGAAGTGCATCTACGCGGGAGGTTTGCCCCACACCACTCGCTAACAACTGCCCCTCTTTGGCCAATACAATCGTGTTCGATTTGGTATGCTTACACACCTTCAGGGCAAACTCCAACGCTCGGACTTCGCCATCGGTCGGCGCTTTGGTTGTAACAGTCTTAAATTGATCGGCGGTTTCGGTCTGGTTGTCTTTATCCTGCTCCAGTACCCCGTTCAGAATGGTTTTAAACATCACTGAAGGCATTTCTACGTCGTTGCGCTTCAGGAGAATCCGGTTCTTTTTTGACTTCAATAAACTCAGGGCTTCCGGTGCGTAGTCGGGCGCAATCAGGATTTCCATGAACAGTTTGTTCAACTCTTCCGCCGTTTCCAGATCGACCGGCGCATTCGTAATGACTACCCCGCCAAAAGCCGACACTGGATCACAGGCCAACGCGTTCAGATACGCTTCTTTGAGCGTTGGCGCTGTAGCAATACCGCAGGCATTGGTATGCTTAATAATAGCAAAAGTCGGCCCTTCGGTTGCCGGAAATTCGTCAATCAGATTCACACAGGCATCTACATCGACTAAGTTATTATATGACAGTTCTTTGCCGTGCAGCTTATCGAACATGGCCTCCAGGTCGCCGTAGAACGTTGCCTGCTGGTGCGGGTTTTCACCATACCGAAGGTGGTTACCAGGTAGGGCTTTAAAATCGTAAATCGGGCCTTCGTAGCCGGTTCCCTGGGGGCTTCCGCCCGCGAAATATGCCTGAATAGCGGTGTCGTAGTGCGAGGTAACGGCGAAAGCTTCACCCGCGTAACGTCGGCGGTCAGCCAGGTCGGTCGCGCCGTTTTTCTCAGTGAGCAGCTCAACCACGCCTGCGTATTGGCTCCGCGAGGAAACAATCACTATGTCGTTGTGATTTTTAGCGGCTGCCCGAATCAGTGAAATACCACCAATGTCGATTTTCTCGATGATATCCTCATCCGACGCGCCCGACGCAACCGTTTCCTCGAACGGATACAAGTCAACCACGACCAAATCAATCGGTGGAATCTGATGCCGTTCGGCCTGAGCCACATCTTCGGCGAGTTCACGCCGGTAGAGAATACCGCCCATCACGGCGGGGTGTAATGTTTTTACCCGGCCACCAAAAATGGATGGATATCCGGTTATGTCTTCGACCGCCGTAACGGGAATACCGAGCTGTTCAATAAATGCCTGGGTTCCGCCGGTTGAATACAGTTTAACATTATGCTGGTGCAATAACCGGACTAAAGGTTCGAGACCGTCTTTGTAGAAAACGGAAATTAGTGCAGAGGAAATGGTCAGCGACATGGCCTTGGCCGAAACAGGCTCCGGCTGTTTCAGTAGAATGGTGACAAGTTACGCGAAACACCCGGAAGCCTGCTTCGGTTTGAAACGCAAAGATAGCCAAAGGTCTTAACTTTGTCCGTCCGAATTGACCGGCCATTTTTTCTACCAATGAGTAACGTTAAAAAATTAGCCAGCGATACAGCCCTCTACGGTGTGAGCACGATTCTGGGGCGATTGCTCAACTATGTGCTCGTGCCGATTCAAACCTACGCCTTTGAGCGGCCCAAAGATTTATCCTCGAACGTAGAGTTTTACAGCTACATCGCCCTGCTTCTGGTTATTTACACCTTCGGTCTGGAGACGGCATTCTTTCGTTTTTCGGCTCGTAAGCCCGAAATTCTGGCGAAAACGTTCAGCGAAACGCTGAGCTTAGTCTTGCTGATTACCTTAACGGCAACCGCTATTCTGCTCAATATGGCTCCTGATATTGCCAGTTGGCTTAACTACCCCGGCCAAACGACGTTCATTCGCTGGTCGGCCCTGATTGTAGCCATTGACGCCATCATTGCCATTCCGTTTGCCCGCCTGCGTGTTGAAAACAAGGCCCGGCAGTTTGTGAAGGTGAAGATGCTCAACATTGCGTTGGTAGTGGCCTTCAACGTTTTTTTCTTAGTCATCTGCCCCGACATCGACCGGGGCAAATACCTGTCGTTCCTGAAACCATTTATACGGTTTGTGTATGATCCGGCGGTTGGCCCCGGCTATATTTTCTTAGCCAACTTGCTGGGTAATGCCTTCTATTTTCTCTTGCTGCGCGATGCGTTTAAGGGCTTTCGGTTCCGCTTCAATTGGCCCGATGTGCGGGTGCTCTATATTTACGCTTACCCAATTATGCTCACGGGCTTAGCCAACGTGGTTAATAGCCTGACTGACCGGCTGTTTCTGCGGCACTATCTGCCCGACGGATTCTATACGGGTCTGAATGGGCTTCCGCTAACCAATGAAGACGCGCTCGGTATTTACGGAAACTGCTTCAAACTATCCGTTTTCATGGCCCTGGCTACCCAATCGTTTCGGTTTGCTGCCGACCCGTTTTTCTTCTCGCGGGACGAGGACAAAAACTCGCCCGAACTGCTGGCCCGGGTTACCAAATGGTTCACCATTGTTTGTGTGCTGATTTGGGTAGGCGTTAGCCTCAACGTCGACATAATTGGGGTGGCGATGCTGGCTCCGGCCTATCGGCAGGGGTTAATTATAGTGCCGTTTCTGCTGCTCGGTAATCTGTTCCTGGGGGTTTATCAAAATATCGGTTTCTGGTTCAAAATCACCGACAAAACCAAGTTTGGCACGCTGTTCACCATCATTGGCGCGGCCATTGCCATTCTCGGAAATATGTTTTTAATTCCAATAATGGGCTATATGGGATGCGTAGTGGCCTTTCTGACATCCAGTTTTATGATGCTGGCCCTGTGTTATGTACTGGGCGAAAAGTATTACCCGGTTCCTTATGATATTCGGTCGATGGCAGGCTATATTACTGGGGCGGGTCTGCTCATTTGGGCAGTTTGGCAGTTTCCAATTGCTAATCTTTGGGTGGCCGTGCCGGTGCATATGGCCTTGTGTGGCCTGTTTCTGGGTGCTGTGTTACTAATCGAGCGCGATACAATTAAGCCGATGGTTCTTCAGTTTCAGAAAGGTCGCCGGAAGGAGATTGACAAAAAACCAGTAGATACTAATCAGAATTCGGTACGTTAATGATGTACTTACAGTGTACCCCACCCCAACCCCTCCCTGACGGGGAGGGGTTGGGGTGGGGTAATTTTAAGCCATCCTTATAGTCAGGGTATTTTTTATCGGTAAATTTGGCGATAATCTGTTAACTCTGCCACCGTAAACGGCACGTTCTTATTCATGAAACTGCATTTCCGAAACGGCACATGGCTATTGTCCCTGGCGTTTCTGTTTTTATTCTCGGCCTGCCGCGAAAAGCCTCTGTTTGAGCGGCTCGATTCCTCTGAAACCGGAATCACCTTCGCTAATACGATCACCGACAGCGATACGCTCAACATCCTGAACTACCAGTACATCTATAACGGTGGGGGTGTGGGCGTCGGTGATTTCAATGGCGACCAGAAACCCGACGTGTTTTTTGCGGGTAATCAGGTGTCCAACAAGCTGTATATCAACGAAACGGAATCGGCGGGAAGCAAGCTTCATTTTAGAGACGCTACCCAGTCGGCGGGCGTTGGTGGAGGGGGGCGCTGGTGTTCGGGCGTGTCGGTAGTAGATATTAACGCTGATGGCAAGTTAGACGTTTATGTGTCAAACACGCTTCACAAAAAAGCGGCTCAACGCGCTAACCTGCTGTATGTCAATCAGGGAAATGATGAGGGTGGAAATCCCAAATTTCGGGAAATGGCCGTTGACTATGGTGTTGCCGACACCACCTTTACGACCCATTCCGCTTTTTTCGATTACGACAACGACGGCGATTTAGACCTCTTCGTGCTGGTCGACCAGATTGCTGACCCGCGTAATCCGAATAACCTGCGAACCCGCGTTAACGACGGCACGTCGCCCAACACCGACCGGCTCTATCGCAACGACTTTGACCCCAAACGCGGCCACGCTTACTTCACCGACGTGACCCAACAGGCCGGTGTGCTGGCCGAAGGCTTTGGGCTGGGACTGAATATCTGTGACATCAACCGCGATGGCTGGAAGGATATTTACGTCACCAACGACTTTGCCACCAACGATGTGCTCTACATCAACAACCACGACGGGACGTTTACGAACCGCGCCCACGAAGCGTTCAAGCATACCAGTTCATCGGCGATGGGCAACGATGTGGCTGATATCAATAACGATGGCCTGGCGGATATGATCGTGATGGACATGCTGCCCGAAGATAACCTTCGCAAAAAGAGCCTGATGGGGCCGAGCAGCTATTTTGCCTATCAGGAGTGGGACCGTATGGGCTATGAACACCAGTACGCCCGTAACACCCTGCAACTGAATCAGGGGGTACGGCCTATCGACACCTCGCGGGTAGGAATGCCTATTTTCAGCGAAATTAGTATGCTGGCCGGTGTCGCCGAAACCGAGTGGAGCTGGTCGCCTTTATTGGCTGATTTTGACCACGACGGCTATCGTGACCTCTTGGTTACCAACGGTTTTCCCCGCGACGTAACCGACCGCGATTTCACAACCTATTACAGTTCCGTTAACAATTACCTGACCGATGCGCTTCGTAAAGAACTGACCGATAAAATTCCGCAGGTAAAAGTGAGCAACTATGCCTACCGAAATAAAGGCAATGCTCGGTCCGGCGGTCCGGCTTTTGAGAACGTTACCGACCGCTGGGGCATGAGCGAACCCAGTTTCTCGAATGGCGCTGCCTACGCCGATTTTGATGGCGACGGCGACTTAGATTACGTGATTAATAACATCAACGACGAAGCCTTTGTCTATCGTAACAACCTGACCGACCAGAAATCGGAAACGGCGCATTACCTCCGCATCAAGTTTCAGGGCGAGGGCGCTAACCGCATGGGCTTAGGTGCAATCGTTGAGTATGAGCTTCCTGATGGTCGTAAAGAATTTTATGAGCATACGCCCTACCGGGGGTTTTTGTCGAGTGTAGAACCCATCGCGCATTTTGGCTTGGGTAACGAAAAAATCGTTAAAAACATCAAAGTGATCTGGCCGGGCGGGCGTGTGCAAATCCTGCCGACCGTTAACGCCGACCAGACAATTACGCTGAAAGCAACCGATGCCCAACCATCCCCAGTTGTTCAGGCCGTGTCTGCCCCCAAAACTCTATTGAAGGACGTAACGGCGGCACTTGGCATCACCTATCGGCATGAAGAAACGGACATTATCGATTTCAATCTGCAAAAAACCTTACTGCATAAACTCACCGAATATGGCCCAGCACTGGCGGTGGGCGATGTAAACGGCGACGGGCTGGCCGATATGGTAGTTGGCGGCAGCTCAAAATATTCGACGGAACTGTTGCTGCAGCAACCAACCCGTGGCAACGGACCGGGGCGGTTTGTGCTGAAAGCCTTACCAACCAAATTGGCGGAAGATGCGGGCTTGCTGCTTTTCGATGCCGATGCTGATGGCGACCTCGATTTATATGCCGCCAGCGGTAGTACCGAATTCAACCCCGATCAACTGGCGGAAGCGTTACGCCATAGGCTATATATAAATGATGGCAAAGGTAATTTCACGCTGGACCCAGCAGCCTTGCCCAATTTTCAGGTAAACGGTTCCTGCGTGAAAGCCGCTGATTTCGACCAGGACGGTGACCTTGACCTATTTGTGGGTGGCCGGGTTGAACCCTACAAATACCCTAAATCGGTGCCGAGTTATTTGTTGCGGAATGAAAGCACGAAAGGGAAGCCACGCTTTACGGACGTAACAACTCAGGTAGCGCCGGTTCTGGCCAAAGGCGGCTTAACCTGCGATGCACTCTGGACAGATTACGATAACGACGGCGACGCAGACCTGCTTCTCGCCAGCGAATGGGCACCGCTCACAATGCTGAAGAACGAGAAAGGTCATCTTCAGCCGCTTGAAAACAGTGGCCTGAACGATAAAGCGGGCTTCTGGAACTCGCTCACCCCCGGCGATTTCGATAACGACGGCGACATCGATTATCTGGCGGGTAATCTGGGCCAAAACAACCTGCTTCGGGCCAGCACCGAACGGCCCGTGCGGATTTACACGGGCGATTTCGACAACAACGGTTTTTATGACGCCTTCCCAACAGTCTATTTCAAAAACGCGAAAGGACAGTATGAAGAATATCCCTATTTCGGTTGGGACGACATGGTGAAGCAGATGATTGGCGTTAAAAAACGGTATGTCAAATATGCGCCGTTTGGTGAGGCTACCATCAACCAGATTTTGACCGATGAAGAACGCAGTCAGGCGCTGAAGTTATTGGCCAATTATTTGATGAGCAGCTACATCGAAAACAAAGGTGATGGAAGTTTCGATATTCGGCCGTTGCCCGTTATGGGGCAAACGGCTCCCCTGTTTGGGATGCTGGCACAGGATGTGGATGGTGATGGCAACTTAGATGCTGTTTTGGTGGGCAATGAACACGGCAGCGATTTGGTAGCGGGCCGTATGGATGCTTTCAATGGATTAGTCTTAAAAGGTGATGGAAAGGGAGGGTTCTCACCGTTGACTATGGCGCAAACGGGCTTTTATGTTCCCGGTAATGCCAAAGCCTTAGTGAGCTGGCCTGATGGACAGGGACGCTGCCGGTTGGCCGTTACCGAAAACCGGGGACCATTGCGTGTCTTTGCCGTTCAGCAGCCACAAACCTTTGTGCCCGTCGATGCCCGTACCACGTCGGTCAGCGTTCGGCTAAAAAACGGGCGTGTTCGTCGGCAGGAAATTCCATTTGGTACCTCCTTCTATGGGCAGTCGGCGCGGGGTGTATGGGTACTGCCGGGCGAAGAGGTTGTGAAAAAATGAAGCAAGTAATAGCATTTATACTAATACTGATAACCATTGGCTGTTCACCCGCCTATCGTTTAACGCATGACCTTCGTACTAAACCCGTCTACACCGACCATGTGATAGGCGTTGCGTTGTATGACCCGGCCCAACGGCGGGCCTTGCTTCAGCACAACGCCGATTTGCCCTTCACGCCCGCATCAAACACCAAACTATTCAGTTTCTATTCGGGCCTTCTTTCGCTTCATGACTCACTACCCGTGCTACGCTATGCCCTGCATAACGATTCATTGATTTTCTGGGGAACGGGTAATCCGCTTCTCCTTCACCCCGATTTGCCTGATACAACCGCACTCGCCTTTCTGCGTAACCGACCAGAACGATTGTTTTTCTCATCGACCAATTACACGGGTCCCCGTTTCGGGCCGGGCTGGGCCTGGGATGATTACAACGACGATTATTCGGCCGAGTTATCTTCCTTACCTATGTATGGCAATGTCGTTCGCTTCGCCAGGAGCGTTAGTCCACGCCGGTTTTCAGATAGTACGCACACGGTTGTTAAAGCGCCTTCGGGTGTGCGTCGGGCTGAGTTTACTAACCAGTTTTTTCGTGCATCAACGGAACCAGCTAAATCGCAGGATGTGCCGTTCCGGTGGTCAGCGGAGTTAGCAGCCCAACTGCTGGCCGATACGCTCCATAAGCCAGTCGGCGTTGTCAATCTGCCCGTTTCCTCAAACGCCCGGCTGCTGCGCGGGCCTTCTGCTGATTCGCTCTACAAACGAATGCTGCATGTGAGCGATAATCAATTTGCTGAACAGGTACTGTTTATGGCCTCCGCCGAGCGCAACTCCACCGAACTCAATCCGGTATCGGAGTTGCATCGGTTAGCCGATAGTCTGCATTACCCGACGACCTCGGCCCGCTGGGTTGATGGGTCGGGATTATCGCGCTACAACTTGTTCACGCCCAATGTGTTGATTGACTTGCTTAGGCGGATTCACGCGAAAGTGCCACAGCAACGACTGTTTGTTTTGCTGCCTGCTGCTGGACAATCGGGAACACTGCGGAGCTTAACTACAGGAAATGCGCCATATATTTTCGCTAAATCCGGCTCTATGACAGGGGTATACAACTTAAGCGGCTATATACTGACGAGGCAAAATAAAGTACTCTATTTCAGCATTATGCACAATAACTTCACCCAGCCTGTCAGCGAAATGCGCCGACGCACGGGGGAGTTATTGAAGGAAATCCATGAGCGATTTTAAATTTCGCTTATCTTTTAATGAGCAAATACACCGGATAACTCACCGCAATAAAGGCCAGGGCATATAAACTACTCGAAAAATCGCCGATGACCACGCCCAATAGAAAGGCAAGCGAAATTATGAGCAGCGTCCAGGTTGAGAACGGATAACCCCATGCTCGAACCGGCCGTGCAAGTTCCGGTTCGGTTTGGCGTAGACGGATTAGTGCGGCAAAGGCCGATGCGTAACACAACACAAAGAAAAACGTAGCGATGTCGGAGAGTTTGCCGTAGGTGTTGGTCAGAATCATCAGAATAGATGCTCCGGCTGTTAATATAGTGGCGTTCAGTGGTGTGCCGCCTTCATTAACCTGCGTAACGAATCGGAAAAACAGCCCGTCGCGGCCCATCGCGAAAATGGTGCGTGGGTTAAACATAATCTGCGCGTTGATAATGCCCATGATGGAAATCATCAGCAGAAACGTCACGACCTGGGCGCTGCCCGGCCCGAACAGTACCTGCACTGCATCGGCCGCCGGAAGTTTAGAACCAGCCAGTACGGATACAGGCAATACATAGAGCAACGCCAGATTGACCAGCACATAAATACTGATAATGAGCAATACGCCACTCATCATGGAGCGAGGCAGGTTGCGGCTGGGGTCAACATCTTCTTCGGTAAAGTAAGCTGCCGTGTGCCAGCCATCGTATGTATAAAAAACCGATTGCAGCGCGGCCAGAACCCCTATCCAAATACCTCCTTCGGCCAATGGACGCACCTGCGCGGGTGTAATCTGCGGGGCTGAACTGGGGGTGATGACAAAGCAGACAATCACAAAAGCCAGCAAACCAACGGCTTTCAGCACGCTCATCACTTCCTGCGCCCGGCTGGCTAAGCGCACCCCAACGGAGTGAAACGCTACAAAGGCCACCAGAATCCCAATAGCAACCATCTTTTGGTAGTCAATGATGGATGGAAATAGCAAAGCCGTGTATTCGCTCATGACGGCTGCGCCAAAGGCCATAGCCGACACACTGCCGAGCCAGCTACTGATGCCAATAATGAATCCGGCATAGTTGCCAAACGCCTGTCGGGCATATACGTACCAGCCCCCGGCCTTTGGCAGCATCGTTCCCAACTCCATTACCGACAGCGAACCCGCTAGGGCATACAAACCCACCGCCAGCCAAACGGCGATAATGAGCGTTGGGTTGCCAATGTCCTGGGCAATAGGGCCGGGCTTGCGTAGAATGCCGGTGCCAATAGTGCCGCCAATGGTCACGGCCACGCCGAATCCGACGCCTAATAATTTTTTGAGTTGATTCTGGGCCATAAGTAAAGAAGGTGGGTATGAGTCGCCGGAAAGCCGGGCAATCAACAATGATAGCGAAAAACTCGCTTATTCGGCTGGTTTACTGGATAGCCAACGGTCCGCGTTTGTGTTTTTTCGTAAGTTTGCCCGTATGAGAGCGTTGTTACTGCACCCGTATGTGCTGGTTTTTGTGGGCGGGGGCGCGGGAAGTGTACTGCGTTATGTGGCCGGACGGTTCATCCCGGCTACGCTTTCGGGCGCTTCTTTTCCGTCGGCTATTCTACTCGTTAATGTGCTGGCCAGTTTTGTGCTGGGGGCCGTTGTGGGTTGGGCACTCCATCGGTCGGCAGTAGACGAAGCCCGGTTGCTCGTTGGCGTAGGATTCTGTGGCGGGTTAAGTACCTTCTCCAGTTTTAGTTACGATACCGTTGTTTTATTGCAAAACGGCCGCCCTGGGGCGGCACTGCTCAACATTGGACTGAATGTAATGTTATGTTTAGTGGCTTCGATTAGTGGGCTGTGGTTGGCTCAAAAAATATGATGCGCCTGTTTCTGTTTTTATTTCTAATGATTTCAACTCACTTGCACGCTCAGGAAGTGGCGCGTCGGCTGCACGACGCACACGAGACCTATAAAGAAAAAACATTCATCCAACGTCGGTTCAAGCATAAAGACATGGTGCCGTTGCTCAATGCACTACATGCACCTTTATCGGTTAGTCAGGCAGGCGAATCGCTGGAGAAGCGGGCGATTTATCAAGTGAAAGCGGGTACGGGTGCGACGAATGTACTGCTTTGGAGCCAGATGCATGGCGACGAAGCCACGGCGACGATGGCTCTGTTCGATATTTTTAACTTTCTGCAAGCGAAAAACGATGGATTCGACGACCTGCGCCAGTCGATTCTGACCAATACGACGCTCTATTTTGTGCCCATGCTCAACCCCGACGGAGCCGAGCGATTCCAGCGCCGAACCGCCACCGACATCGACATGAACCGCGATGCGCTTCGGCTGCAAACCCCGGAAGGTGCTCTGCTTAAAGACCTGCAACAGTCACTGAAGCCACTTGTCGGGTTCAATCTGCACGATCAAAATCCGCGTTACAGCGTAGGAAAAACCGGAAAACAGGCCGTTGTGTCGTTTCTGGCTACTGCCTACGATGAAAACCGGAATCTGAACGACGTTCGGCAGCGATCCATGCAGCTCATTGTCGGTATGAATCGGGTATTGCAGCAGTTTGTGCCAGGTCAGGTAGCACGGTATGACGACGAATTCGAGCCGCGTGCTTTTGGCGATAATATTCAAAAATGGGGAACCACGCTGATTTTAATTGAATCGGGCGGCTACAAAGGCGACCCCGAGAAAATGACCATCCGCCGGTTAAACTTCGTGGCTATTCTGTCGGCGCTGAAAGCAATTGCCGATGGCTCATACCGGCAGGAGAGCATTGATGACTATCAGGCCATTCCCGAAAATGGCCGGGCGTTGTTTGATGTACTTATCCGCAATGCGACCGTCCTGCGCGAAGGGCGGTCCGTAACGGTCGATGTGGGTATCAACCACCACGAGCAGAACGACAAACACGCGCAAACTTTTCAGTACAAAAGTGTTATTGAAGATATTGGCGACCTGTCTACGTTTCACGGTCTGACCGAAATCGACGCTACAGGCCTGACTTTAACCCCCGCCCGCGTTTATACCGACACGCTTGACTCTGTTTCCGAACTTGGCAAACTGGATTTGGCCGCTCTTCGTCGCGATGGCATTTCGGTATTTAACCTACGGCGGGTTTCTAAAGACAAGCTTCCGGTTCAGCCTGTGCATCTGATACATGAGGGTGAATTGCCTGCACAGCCGCTTCAGTTAGAACAAATTCCGACCTTTTTGTTACTGAAAGGCAAGGCGATAAAGTACCAATTTATCAATGGATTCTGGGAGGGCGGTCCGGCTGGTCTGCAAAACGGAATTGTTGATTAAAAGCCTGCCACGCACATCAACGATCTACTATTAACGTAGGCATAATGGTAGCGTAACATTGGTGTAATATGTGGGCCATAGCTTTGTTGCACATTTACATACGCAATCAGGTTCTGCAAAATATGTTGCGGAACTACCCTTCTGAGCTATTTATTTTCACTTTCATATTGGTGTCGCACGAAAGGCCAGAGCTTTGCTTTGGCTCTTTTCTTTACCGCTGTGTCTGCCTACAAATATCAACGAGCAAGTCTTAACAAAATATTCGTTTAGGATTGATTCTATTGACACTAAGTTTCTATTTGACAAAGCAATAAAATCCAAAGAATCAGGCGCTTAGTGTACGGGATTATGCCTATTTATGACTTATCAAATATAATCCAAGCGTAATGTTGAGGTAACATTCGCGTAATAGTAGACGGGTAGTTTTGCAGCGCAAAAAGCGATACCAAAACTATAAACATGAACCGCAACATATTACTTGTTTTCTTCTCCTTATTCACCACCGTCACTTTAGCCCAAACGGGCACCATCCGGGGAGTTGTAAAAGACGGAAAAACCAAAGAAGCGCTAATTGGATGTACAGTACGGGTCGATGGCACCCAACTTGGCGCTACCACCGACATCGAAGGGAATTTTAATATTCCCAATGTACCAGCAGCCACCCACAAAATTGTCATCTCTTACGTCTCCTACAAAACCAAGGAAATCCCCAATGTTCGGGTAGAGTCGGGCAACACAACTGCCATTGACACCGAATTAGACGAAGAAGGCAAATCACTCCAGGAAGTAGTAGTACGGGCCAACAAGGCGACCAACACCGAGATTGCCGTTATCACTGAAATCAAGCAGCTTAAACCCATTGCTGTTGGGATTTCGGCACAGCAAATTCAGAAATCGCAGGACCGCGATGCTGCAGCCGCCATCCGGCGCGTACCGGGCGTTAGTATTGTTGATAACCGCTTCGTTCTCATTCGGGGATTAGGAACGCGGTATAACTCAGTACTGATTAATGATGTGATCACCCCGTCGACGGAGGTTGAGTCCCGTTCGTTCTCGTTTGACCTTGTGCCCAGCAATATTATTGACCGGATGATCGTGTACAAATCGGGTTCTGCTGATTTGCCGGGCGATTTCGCGGGAGGAATTATTAAAATTTACACAAAACGTCGTCCCGACCAGAATTTTACAGATGTAGGTTTAACGGTTGGTTATCGAGCTAATACTACATTCCAGAACGTTCAAACGCATACACGTAGTGGTCTGAATTTCTTAGGTTTGTGGGCTGCTGATCAGCAACTTCCATCCAGTTTTCCCTCTAATTCAGGAACATTTAACAACCTAAATGCAGCACAACGGGCATCTTATGCACGACTCTTACCTAACTCCTGGGGTTTGAACAATACTTCTATTACACCAGACATCCGGTTTGCACTTAATACAGGTCGTCGTTTTGATATTGGTAATGTACGACTTAGCAATCTCACAAGTATTAATTACAGCCTTAGTAATCAGTTCGCTAATATTGATTTTCGGTTGTATCAAAACGGTGCAGGGGCAAACGATATTGACCAGCGTTATAATGATGCAAACTATGCTCGTCAGACTCGGGTAGGTATACTTCATAATTGGACTGCCCGGTTTTCTCCAAATTTCACGCTTGAGTGGAAAACTTTATTCAATCAGCTAAGTACCACAGAAACAGTAGTACGGGATGGTCAGTTAGTTGCTGAAGGACGTGATGTTCGCAGTTTTTCAGAACGATTTGAAAATCGTAGTATTTTAAGTACACAGGTATCTGGCGAACATGTTTTAAGCCAGTTAACCCGGGTAAACTGGATCGCGGGTTATAGTTTTTCGGGACGCTGGGAACCCGACTGGAAGCGGGCACGCTATCAGCGTAATACGGCTCCTTCAAACCCAGATGGTAATACGAACGTTTTCAACCTTGTTACACCAACACAACCAAATCCTATTGACGTTGGTCGGTTTTATTCCAAGCTAAGCGAAAACGTTTATACTGGGATTGGTAATTACGAACATACGTTTGGTAATCCAAGTGATCGGGAGCCAAACCGCATTCGGGCAGGTTTTTATGCTGAACGTCGGGATCGTAACTATTCGGCTCGTTTCTATGGGTATGAATCAGTGGGTAATACATTACCCGTTGTTTCACAGGGTATAAATACTGTCTTTTCTTCTCAAAATGTAACAGGTCAGCCAGGAGGGTTGTCATTATTGGACGGAACCAGAGACCTTGATTCATATCGTGGCTTAAATACATATGCGGCAGGCTATGTAAGTGGAGACGTAAATTTTGGGACAAGAGCGAATTTAACACTTGGTTTTAGAGGAGAATTTAATAATCAAACGCTCAAATCAACCTTTGTAGGTGCAGATCGTACTTTAGTGGATAACAACGTGTTCAGCCCGTTGCCGTCACTAAATTTCACATACAAGTTGAGTGAACAGACCAACTTTCGGCTGGCTTACTCCTCAACAGTTAACCGTCCTGAACTTCGTGAGTTAGCCCCATTTGCCTATTTCGACTTTAATCTGCTTGCTGAAATTAGAGGTAATACGGAATTAAAAACGGCTAAGATTCAAAATATAGATGCGAAATGGGAATTCTATCCCACGCCAAATGAACTGATCTCAATAACTGGTTTCTATAAACACTTCACTGATCCAATAGAAACATTTTTGATTCCACAGGGCAACGGATTAGCATACACATTCACCAACGCGTTGTCGGCTCAGAATTATGGAGTAGAAGTAGAGTTTAGAAAAGGCTTTCCAAATTCTGCCAGTATTTTTTTACAGAACCTTCAGCTTGTAGGTAACGCATCGCTTATTCAGAGCCGGATAAATCTTGGTGAAACCGTTCGTGCACCTGGTTTGAGTGGGCAGGTCGAAAGCTATCCGTTGACAAACATCACAGATTCAAAGCGTGCCCTGGCCAATCAGTCCCCTTACTTAATCAATGCTGGTTTGTACTACGCTGACCAGAATACAGGTTGGCAGGCAAATATCTTGTATAACGTAGCCGGAGCACGCATTTTCGCTGTGGGGAACCAAAACAACCCGACTATTTATGAAATGCCTCGAAACGTAGTTGATCTTAATATCAGCAAACTGTTCAACAAACGATATGAAATTCGGCTTGGTATCCAGGATTTGCTGAACGCTAAGTATCGCTATGTACAAGACTTTAATGGAGACGGTAAAATTGGCCCTGATGTAACGTCTGAATCAGCAAATGCCGATCAGAACATACGGATATTCAGACGCGGCCAATATATCACGCTGACGGGTATATACACATTTGGTAGAAGAACAGTGATTCCTTAGTTAACGTCAACAAAAATCAGATAAATTAACCCAATTTCTTATGCAAGTTTTCAACATGTGGCGCTACTCGCTACTACTTTTGTTAGGTCTGACTGTATTCTTCACAGCCTGCAAAAATGATGATCAGCCAGCTCCTGTATTGAGTATTACAAATATTGCTCCTTTGACAGCACCAATCAGTGGGACTGTTACGATTACTGGCACAGAATTTAGTTCAACCCCAGCAAGTAATACGGTAACATTTGGTGGTAATGTGGTGGCGACTGTTGTTTCAGCAACGTCTACTCAACTGATAGTATCTGTTCCTGCAGGCGTACAGAATGGGCCAATTACAGTAAAAACCGGAACACAAACAGCAACAAGCACACAGACTTTTACATTAGGTGCAAAACCTGTTGTAACTGTAGCAGGTAGTATTTCAGCTAATACCACGTGGACTGCATCTACTATTTATGTGTTACGCGGTTTCGTAACGGTGGCTAATGGTGTAACCTTAACTATTCAGCCCGGAACGGTTATAAAAGGAGCAACTAAGGACCAGGACCCAGATGGGCAAAATCGGGGTGGAACGTTAATTATTGGTCAGGGTGCTAAAATAGACGCTCGTGGCACAGCTCAACAACCGATTGTTTTTACATCAAGCAAAGCTGCTGGTCAACGGAGCTATGGTGACTGGGGTGGCGTAGTTTTAATCGGTAAAGCTCCACATAATCAGCCTGGTGCAACATCACCCGAAGGAGGTATCCCCGGTACATTAGGGACTACGAATGACCCAAATGATAACTCAGGAGTAATGCAATATGTACGTATTGAATTTCCTGGCATAGCCTTAACAAACTTGGCAAACAGTGAAATTAACGGATTAACACTTTATGCTGTTGGATCAGCCACCACCCTTGACCATATTCAGGTTTCCTATAGTGGTGATGATTCCTATGAGTGGTTTGGCGGTACTGTTAATGCTAAATATCTGGTTGCCTATCGTGGTTACGATGACGATTGGGATACGGATTGGGGCTTTACCGGTAAAGTACAGTTTGGTGTTTCATTGCGCGACCCAAACGTTGCTGACCAATCAGCGTCAAATGGTTTTGAGTCAGATAACCAGGCTGGCACAGGAATTCCTACTGGCTTAACCCCCACTACACTGGCAATAAATAATGGTTTGCCATTAACAGAGCCAATTTTTGCTAATATGAGTAACTTCGTATTCAGTGGTGCTCCATCGGCAGATAAGACACCAAATGGATCAGGTTCATACCAGTCTGGAATGCACCTTCGCCGGAATACTGCTATAAGCATTTACAACTCATTAGTGTTCGGTTATCCCGAAGGACTTCGTTTAGATGGTCAGGCCACTACGACGCTGGCTAATACTGCATCGGGTAAGCTGGATTTGAGAGGCATTGTTATTGCCAACACGAATACGCCTGTGCTGGGTGCTGGTACCTCAACCGCTGTATCGACGTTGGGTGCTTCAATTACGAACGATCAGGCTACGGCTTTCTTAAACGAACAGGGAAGGAGCAATCAAATTATCCCAACCTCGGCCATTGCAACTTTGCTTCTTAACCCACAGAACTTTAACCTGACAGCGCCAAATTTCTTACCCCAGGCTGGTTCTCCTTTGCTATCGGGCGCAGTGACAGCTACTAAATTAAGTAGTAACTCATTCTTTACAGCAACAACATATCGCGGTGCTTTTGGCACAGAAAACTGGGTGGCTGGCTGGACCAATTTCGATCCTCAGAACACGGATTACGATAAATAGATTAATCTTTATATTGGTGTCGCAGAAAAGGCCGGGGCTTTGCACCGGCTTTTTTCTTGTGCATTAGATGCAAAATTAATAACGCTCATGTTACTTATACAGCAGAGTTGCGTCTAATACTCAACTAAATCCATGAACTTTTAGGAAGTTTATAAGTGTTTGGCAATAAATTTGTCCAACAACCAGAAGCAACGCAGCAAATTATTCATTTTTCGCTGACTATTAGATGCTTACTAATTTGTCTGTAAGTGACTAACTTTGGCGTATTACTTTTATTATAATCCCTTATTCACCGTAACCATGATTTCCAAGAAAGCTAAGTATGCCATCAAAGCCCTTAAGGTTTTGACCGAAGAGTACGGCAAAGGTCCCGTACTGATCTCCTATATTTCGGCGAAAGAAAACATTCCGAAGAAGTTTCTGGAAGCTATCTTGCTGGAATTACGAAATCATGGCATTCTGCAAAGCCAGAAAGGAAAGGGTGGTGGCTATTTGCTGCGCGTTGATCCGGGACGGGTCAATCTGGCGCAGGTGTTGCGGGTTATTGATGGACCTATTGCGCCTACCCCCTGTGTGTCGTTCAACTTTTATGTCAAATGCGACGATTGTGACGATGAAGTAACCTGCGCCTTGCGCCCCATCATGGAGCGCGTTCGCGATGCGAACTTAGGCGTGTATGAGAACACAACCTTGCTCACGTTCCAGAATCTTGGGTCGCTCGAAACTAAAGAAATTCCGCTGGGAGCCAATGCGGCTGAATTGGCCGAAGCCCCTGCCAATCGGATGACAGCATAAAAATAGTCGTAAGTCGTAAGTCAATAGCTACCAGTAGCTGACGTTGGTGGTCACTGACTTACGACTTACGACTTACGACTTACGACTTACGACTTACGACTCTGCCGGTTGATGCTCTTTCCGCAGTAAATCATTCACGGTTTTAACCGGGTTGAACGTAATAAGCGGCACTTCTACAAAAATCGTGTTCCAGTCGGCCATAGCGCCGTTCCAGAGGCCGGGCAACTCCTGCGCTTTCAGATCTTTACCATCTTTCGACTTGGCTGTGATAAACCCCGTTAATGGATCGCGGTAAGCGGGTAGGTCATACTTGCGGCCATGATGGTCGTTCAGGCCGCAAACTAAGTCGACTGGATTGAAGTGTGTTGCTTCGTCGAAAATGGCTTTTTGGGTTGGGTTCGCTAAGTCGATTTGCGCTGACTCGACAACCTGCAACGATACCGAGCCATCCTGATTTCTGGCCCAAAATGGCCCTCCACCCGGTTCACCCACGTTTTTCACCATGCCGCAGACCCGCACGGGCCGGTCTAATTTCCGGCGGAAATACGTCACTTTCTCGGCTTTCGGCAGAGTGTCGAATCCTTCGGGCGGCAGGGTAAACAACGTCCGGCGGAAGAGTTCATCCGCTTCGGCCAGATAACCGTCGCTTACATCGGCCGACCCGTCAGACTGTGTCTCTAAAAGTCCCTGAATACGGGCGATTTGCTGCTGAGCATCGAGCAGAACGGCTGCTAATACCTTTTTGTATGTAACGGTAGGCTCCTTAATTTCATCGGGAACAACATTGTCGATGTTCTTGATAAACACAATATCGGCATGAATATCATTAAGGTTCTCAATCAGCGCACCGTGACCTGCCGGGCGGAATAGCAGCGATCCGTCTCCATTGCGGAAAGGAGTGTTGTCTATATTCACCGAAATCGTATCAGTCGATTTTTTTTGCTCAGAAAACGTAACGTCGAACGTAACGCCAAGCCAGGCTTCGTAGTCGGCTTTTTGTTCCTCAATCAATTGTTCAAAACGACTGCGGTGTTCGGGCGAGACGGTGAAATGGATTTTCACTAACCCATCCGAATTGGCGTAAGCTGCGCCTTCTACCAAATGCTCTTCTACCGGCGTGCGCGGTCCATCGGCATACCGATGGAATTTAAGCAAACCTTTGGGCAAACTGCCATAGTCTAAACCTTCGTCGGTAAGCAGGAATTTCAGTACGGTTTGTCGATCATTCTCCGTAACAGCTTTCTCTAAATTCTGGCCTTTGGCAGCCATTGCCGCTTTCAGGTCGTCATAGAAAGCGAAGTCCGTAAGACGGGCAAATACTTCATCCACTGATTTATCGGACTTACCATCTAAAGCGGCAAATAACGATTTAAACATACGGGTCGCTGCTCCCGAAGCCGGTACAAACTTCACTAAATCGCGTTCGTGGGCGGCTGCATCAAACCGGTGGATGTAATCAGGTATCTGGTCTTCGGTAATCCGAACAATACCATCGCCGATGGTAGCGGCTTTAATAACGTTCAGATACGGAAAACCCTCTACGAAATGCTTTATCTGCTGGTCAATCTGGTCAAGCGAGACGCCCTGCACCAAAATCTGGTCCTGATCCTGCTCAGTAAATGTCATAGGAGTAAAAAGGAAAAAATAGCGTTAGGAACGGGCGGCAAATTGCGGATTTCGACAATATGACGCAAATCAAATTAGTGTAAATGCCGTGAGTGAATAAGATTTTGTTGGCTTACGTACCTTTGCCATATCCTAAATATTAATTCATTACGGCCATGAAACTAATTGCCTTCGATGCCGACGACACCCTTTGGGTAAACGAACCCAATTATGTGGATGTAAAACAGAAATTATGCGAACTGCTCTCGCACTACATCGACCAGGAGACGCTGAGCCAGCGATTCTATGACGCGCAGATGCGGAACCTCGATATATTTGGGTATGGTGCTAAAAGCTTCATGCTGTCGATGATTGAAACAGCTATCGAGTTAACCGATGGAGCGATAACGGGCGCTGAAATTCAGCAGATTATCGACGTAAGCCGACGCTTGCTTGATTTCCCGATTGATGTGCTCGATGGTATTCCTGAAGTATTGGAAACCTTGTCTAAGCATTTCGAGCTGATGGTGCTGACCAAAGGTGATCTGTTCGATCAGGAGAGCAAGATTGCCCGGTCAGGCTTAGGCCATTATTTCAGGCATATTGAAATTGTAAGCGAGAAAAACGAGCAAGCGTACCAACGGGTTCTGCAAAAATATGACGTGCAACCGGCTGACTTTCTGATGATTGGAAATTCACTAAAATCCGATGTGCTGCCAGTCGTTCACATTGGGGCGCGGGCTATACACATACCGTATGCCGTCACCTGGGCACACGAACACGTCGATGATGAGCAGTTGACGGGCAAATCATTCACCACGCTGGCAAGCGCCCGCGAACTGCTGAACTTGTTTGAGCGGGTCAGAGAGAAAGCGTAAACTGATCAGCGTCCAGATTGGCCGGAAACTTCGCCCGAAATTCCTGCAACGCATCTAACGAAAGTGTTTGCTGATGAATGATTTCGGTATCGGAATGCCGAAACAGTACGTCGCCTTTGAAATCAATCACGGCAGAGTTACCCGAGTAAGGGTGATCATTGCCGTCTTTACCAACCCGATTCACCCCCACGACATAACTCAGATTCTCAATGGCGCGGGCCTGAAGCAGCACGTTCCAGGGGTTACGCCGGGCGGCTGGCCAGTTGGCTACATAGAGGAGTAAGTCATAATCGAATTTATTTGATTGCCCGCTTGTATTACGGCTCCAGACCGGAAAGCGGAGGTCGTAACAGATGAGCGGGCAAATACGCCAGCCTTTCCATTCCTTAACAATCCGTCGGGTTCCGGCGGTGTAAACGGCATCTTCGCCCGCCATGCGGAACAGGTGCCGTTTGTCGTAAACATCGAATTGCCCGTCGGGTTGCATCCAGACAAGCCGATTAAAAAAACTCCGACCCGTCGGTGATGCGTCATACCGACCATCCTTTTCCTGCACCACATAACTGCCCGTCACCACGGCTCCGGTTTGGGCGGCCATCTGTTTCATCCACCGGAACGTAGTGAGATTCATGGGTTCGGCTACGGCGCGGGCATCCATCGTAAAACCCGTTGTGAACATCTCCGGGAGTACAATCAGGTCAGTTTGTTCCGGCAAACCAAAGATGCGCTCCTCCAGCATGGCCCGATTTGCTACGGGGTCTTGCCAGTAGAGGTTGGGTTGGAGGAGAGTGAGGTGCATAGAATGATGAATGATGAATGATGAATTATAAATGATGAATGTAGCTCTCGGACGCTCATCATTTATAATTCATCATTCATCATTATTTGGGGAATTTCATTTTATACTCCGCGTCGGTCTTGCCTTTGGAGATGTCGGCTAATTTTTTCTTGATTAGTGTTCGGCGGAGGGGGGGAAGGTAATCGGTGAAGAGTTTACCGTCGAGGTGGTCGTATTCATGCTGGATGATGCGGGCAGCCATGCCTTCATACTCTTCTTCGTGTTCATTCCAGTCGGTATCAAAATAGCGAATAACCACGATTTCGGGTCGGAATACCTCACCCCGAATTCCCGGAATGCTCAGGCAGCCTTCTTCAAAACCCCAATCGTCGCCCGCTTCTTCAATGATTTCTGGGTTGATGAATACTTTTTTGAAGCCAATCAGGCTTTTGTCAACTTCTTCTTCCGGCTCATCATCGTTTAATGGCTCACCATCCACCACGAATATCCGAATGCTTTGTCCAATTTGTGGCGCGGCTAATCCTACGCCCGAAGCCGCGTACATGGTCTCGAACATATTCTGGCTCAACGTTTTCACATCGAGACCACCAGGCTCAATATCTTTGGCCCGCTTTCGTAACACCGGATCGCCGTAGGCAATTATTGGGAGGATCATAAGTTTAATTGTCTGAACCAGGATTTTCAGGATTAAAATGATTTCCTTGATTTTGACCTCAATGAAAAGGCAATCAAGAAAATCTTTTTAATCCTGAAAATCCTGGTTCAGATGTTTGCTTTCCATATACGATTGTAAAATAATGGCCGCGCTGACTTTGTCGATGTTGCCTTTTACACGCCGGTCTTTTTTGGTACTACCGCCCGCAATCATGGCCTGTAGCGCCATTACCGACGTAAACCGCTCATCGTGCCAATAAACCGGAATGTCGGGAAAAGCGTTCTGCAAATGTGTGACGAACTTCCTGACACGGGGTGTATTGTCTGTATCGGCTCCATCTAAGCCTTTGGGAAGCCCAACAATAAATGCTTCGACGGGTTCGCGCGTCAGGTAGGCTTTTAGGAATTTCAGCACTTCGTGCGATGGGACCGTTTCTAACGCCGACGCAATTAATTGCAACGGGTCGGTTACGGCAATACCGGTGCGCTTGGCGCCATAGTCAATTGCTAAAAGTCTGGCCATTTCGGTAACAAAGGTAAGCAGGAAAGGGCGTAGGGCAAAGAGTAGAGGGTTTGCTCTACGCTTATAGTCTCTGCTCTTTGCCCGCTGCTCCCTGCCACGTTTCCACGTCCTGCCAGGTATCTAAGTCGATAGCGGCTAAAGGGAACAGCACCTCCGCGCAGTCATCGGCATGTTGTTGAATGAGTTTGCGAGCACCCACGTCGCCCGAGAGTTTCAGGAGCTCAGCCTTGTATCGAATATTAAACAAGGCTGGAACGCCCAAATGACCCGGTTCGCCGTATCGGCAGGCAACAATACCCCGCTGGGTTTGCTGTCGGGTAGTAATAAGCTCTTGCAGGAGTGCGGGCGTCACATAAGGTTGGTCGGTGAGTAAGACCAGAAACGCGTCAACGGTTTCCACAGAAAGGACGTTCAGACCAACACGCAACGACGACGCCAGGCCATCTTGCCAGCCTGGGTTTGTTACAATATGTATTGGTAATTCGTCGAGCCAGGGTCGAATTTGCTCTTCGTTGGCACCCAATATGACGAGCACAGGCCCGACTTTCAACGAGAGGGCATGATGTGTAATCTGTTCAACAAGCGTTTGCCCCTGTTGCGTCAATAACTGTTTGGGTGTACCGCCCAGACGGGTAGAGCCGCCAGCCGCTAAGATAATCGTGGCTATGCTCATGTTTACATATTAATCGGTTCTGAATCAGCGCTAATCTGGTTAATTTCCTCCCGGCGATGTGCTGCCGCGTTGCCCGACATGCGTTCGTGAATGGGGCCGGTCTTTTCTTTCAGGAAACCGCCTGTGCCCTTTGTGAAGAAGGCTTTGATTTCGGCCATGATCGACAGGGCTATTTCGTCGGGTGTTTCGGCGCCGAGGTCAAGGCCAATGGGTGCGTGAACTCGATTTAGTGATGGCTCACTGAAGAACAAACCATCTTTTTCAAACTCAACCTGCATTTTGTCGAAGCGTTTGCGCGGCCCGAGCATTCCGATGTACGGAACATCGGAAGTGAGTAGTGCCTGCAATACGGCCTTGTCGTAATTAAAATTATGCGACATCAGCACGGCCGCTGTTCGGTTCGTAATGGTCAGTTGGTCGAGCACGGCCTGGCGGTCGGCGTAGAGGACGCAGGTAGCCACTGGAAACCGTTTGGGTGATAAATGGGCGATGCAATCGTCGGTAACGGTCACCTGCCAGCCGAGGTCGCGAGCCAGTTTCGCCACGGGAACCACATCGTAGCCTGCACCAAAAATAACGAGTTCGATACCGGGGTCAATTCGTTCAATAAATACTTCAGTATGGCCTGCATCTGCCGAGTAAACCTTTGTAAGCGGTTTTCCGGTGTTGAAAACCTCCTGCATATCCGCGTGCAGCCAATCGGGAATAAAATCGTCAGTCTGTTCGGTTAATACAAACCGGTTGCCGGGAAGCCAGTCCGTTCCATCACTTTTCAGCACGGTGGCTAATACCCGAACATCGCGTCTTTGGGTGAATTCCTTAAGTAAAGCAACTGGATTTTGTTCGTTATCGGGTCTGATCGGTTCAATCAGCACGTCGATGATACCGTTGCAGCCTAAGCCCACGCCAAAGCTGTTGGCTCCATCGTCCATTGTATCATACGTAACCACGATGGGTTTGCCATCGAGCATCACCTGCCGGGCTTTGCGGAGGGCATCGCCTTCCAGACACCCGCCACTAATGGCCCCTTCCCAACGCCCGTCGTCAGTAATGAGCATTCGCGCACCGGGTCGCCGATACGACGAACCTTCTACCCAAACGACGGTAGCCAGCGCGGCTTTCCGTTGGGTAAAGTCAATCTGCTCAAAAACCTCGACAATGCGGGTGATTTCTTTCATCAATCTAACTTTCAAACCTTTTCCAAATCAAACGGCAGTCGCCGGATGCGCTTGCCCGTTGCGGCAAAAACGGCATTAGCTAACGCAGGTGCCAAAGGTGGTAATCCCGGTTCCCCAACGCCTTTGATGGTAGGCCCACCTTCGGCCAGAATATGCACCTCAACGGCTGGCATTTTGTTGATTCGCAACATCCGGTTTTTGTCGAAATTGGCCTGAATAGCCTGTCCGTTCTCGAACGTAATACCATCTTTAGTCGCGGCTGTCAGCGCCATGGCAATGGCCCCTTCCACCTGGGCCTTCACCGTATCGGGGTTAACGACGGTGCCAAGGTCGATGACGCAATAAACCTTATCAACCGTAAGACCCCCAGCCTTGTTTTTAGACACTTCCACAACCTGCCCGGCCAGCCCAGCGAAAAATTCCCATTGGGCAATGCCCCGGCCTTTCCCGGCGGGCAGTGGTTTATCCCAACCCGAAACTTCCTTAAGTTTTGTTAGCACCCGCTTGGCATCGGAGTCTTTGGTAAGCATTGCCAGTCGAAATGCCAACGGGTCTTGCCCGGCCTTGTGCGCCATTTCATCCAAAAAGCATTCATGGGCAAACGCCAGTGTCGAGCTTGTCACCGACCGCCAGTAGGTGAGCGGTATGTGCATGTCAGCATGAACGTAGCGCGTACTAAGGTTCGGAATTTCGTATTTCTGCTCGTTAGTACCTTCAAGCATCGTACTGTCGGGCTTGGTTTTGTCGTATTTCTCCTCCATTGTTGCGTCGATGGAGGGCGAAATGACCTTGTGCTGAAACGCTACGGCTTTGCCATCGGCTGATAAGGCCCCGCGCATAGCCGAGAACGTCATGGGGCGGAACGGGCCAAGCAGCGTGTCGTCTTCCCGTGTCCAGACGACCTTAACGGGTTTGCCAATGGCTTTTGAGAGCAGAGCCGCTTCGGTGGCGTAATCCTGCGCCAGTCGTCGGCCAAATCCCCCGCCGTTGAAGAGCACATTTACTTTGATGTTATCTGTCGGAATGTTCAACACTTTGGCAACCTCGTGCCGGGTTAAATCACCTCCCTGCGTCGATAGCCACAGTTCGACTTTGTTACCGGGCTGATAATGCGCCAGCGCATTCATCGGTTCCATTGTCGAATGGCTCACGATGGGCGTCTCATAAAAGGCTTCCAATTGGGTTGGGGACTCAGCAAACGTTTTGTCGAAGTCGCCGGAGGTATGACCGACAACGCCATCGGTTTTAGCTAAATCACGCAGTTGCTTCTCGAAATTCGCAGAGTTGAACGTGTCGTGACCCTGATGATCCCATTTCACAACAAGGGCTTTGCGACCCTGCAAAGCAGCCCAGTAGTTATCAGCAATGACGGCTATACCCTCATACCGATTTTTACCAACTACCCGCTCAACGTTCACCGCCTGCCGAACACCTTTGACTTTTAGCGCTTTCGTTGCATCGAAACTGACCAATTTGCTGCCAATAACCGGGCATCGTTCAATAGACGCATAAACCATGTTTGGGACTTTGGCATCCATACCGAACGTAGCCTGACCGGTTACTTTAAGCGGCATATCAGGCCGGGGCATCGACTTACCCAGCATCGTAAACTGCGTTGGGTCTTTCAGCTTCGGTTCTTTCGGGACCGGGAGCTTAGCGGCTAATTCGGCCAATTGGCCGTAGGTTAATTTTTTGCCGGTAGGTTTATGCACGACCGTCGCGTTTTCGGCAAAACATTCGTCGGTTGGAACATTCCATTGGTCGCTGGCAGCTTTGATGAGCATCTCACGAGCCGACGCGCCCACTTTTCGCATCTGTGTATAGCCACCCCGGATGGACCCGCTGCCGCCTACCGCCTGCGACCACATACCCCCAAATTTGGTTTCGCCCCCGGTTTGCCGAATCACAACTTTGTCCAACGAAACCTCAAGTTCTTCGGCAATCAGGGCTGGCACGGACTGGTATGTTCCCTGTCCGATTTCGGGTCGAGGGTTCATTAGCGTAATCCGTCCCGATTTTTCGATCAGAATATAAGGCGTAAGTTCAACGGATTCAGGCACTGACCTGAGATTCAATACCGGACTGGCGAGGATTTCATTAGAAGGAAAACCCAACGCGAAAGCGGTTCCGGTCAGGCCTATTGCCTTCAGGAAATCCCGGCGTGATGCGCTGGTTTTAGTATCTGTTTGTGTTGGCTTCTGGCTCATCGCTTCCCGATTTTAGGCGTGGATTTAGGCATTTTCGGGGCAGTGGTCATTTCGGTCGAGGCTGTATGAATAGCCTGCCGAATGCGGTTGTAGGTGCCGCACCGGCAAATGTTTCCCTGCATGGCCGCGTCGATGTCAGCATCGGTCGGTTTGGGCGTTTGCTTTAGTAAGGCCACCGCCGACATAATTTGCCCCGACTGGCAGTAGCCGCACTGCGGTACCTGGTGGGCAACCCAGGCCTTCTGCATGGGATGATCCCCATTTTTAGAAAGGCCTTCGATGGTCGTGATTTTATGCCCCGCAGCCGCCGATATCGGAAAACTGCACGACCGAATAGGGCTACCATCTAAATGTACCGTGCAGGCACCACACTGAGCGATGCCACAACCAAACTTGGTGCCGGTAAGACCAACTACGTCGCGAATGGCCCATAGCAGTGGCATATCGGGGTCTACATCGACCGTATAGGGCTGATTATTAATCGTTAATTTCAGAGACGCCATGATTGAACGAAGAAATAATTGAACAAGATACGCTTTCTATGTCAAAATGACGCAAAGAAAAATTTATCTTTCCGCATGACTTACGCTGAACAGCTTATACAGAGTCTCCAGAAAATAGTACAGGAATGCATTCCGGGCTTATCGCTCGATTGCGTAATTTTTGGTTTTCATGATACGCGGCTGAAAGTCTTGCTGTTACGCTGGAAAGGCACGCGGGAGTGGTGTTTACCCGGTGGGTTTGTGTATAAAACTGAATCAGTCGACGTGGCGGCTGGTCGGGTGCTCTACGAACGAACCGGCCTGAACCAGTTGTTTCTTCAGCAATTCCATCTGTTTGGGGATGCTGTTCGGTATGACCGGGCGGATACCTATCGTCGGCAAAAGATGCCGATTCCTTTTGAAGACCCCTGGCCCGACCGAACTATTTCAATGGGCTATTACGCTTTAGTGGATTACACGAAAGTGACGCCCACCGCCGATTTTCTGTCGGACGAGTGCCAGTGGTGGGACGTAGGCGAACTGCCTTCGTTGCTGTATGACCATCGTCATATCGTGGAAGTGGCGCTCAAAACGCTCCGGCTTCAATTGAATTGGCAACCCATCGGCCTAAATCTAATGCCCGACAAGTTTACTATTCCCGAACTTCAGCGTTTGTATGAAGCGGTACTGGGACGACTGTTGGATGCCCGAAATTTTCATAAAAAAATAACCGGCTTGAGTATTTTGACGCGCTTAGATGAACGGCGGACTGGCGGGGCGCATAAATCGCCGTATCTGTACCGCTTTGATGAGGAGAATTATCAGAAAGCGTTAGAGAATGGCAATCTGATTTTTGTTTGAGATGTAGTTCGCACGGTGTCAGTTTTGAGAAACTGGCACCACCAGAAAACAGCGCAATCACTTCATGCTTCAGCCAAACTTTTGCCCACAGTGTGCCAGTCCGCTTGTTTCGGGGCAAGCCGGTGGGCGCGAACGATTGGTGTGTTCTAAACCCTGTGGGTATGTGTACTGGAACAATCCACTCCCGGTGGTGGGAGCCATCGTAGAGTACGACAACGACACCGTTATTCTCATTCAAAATAAAGGCTGGCCCGCCGACTGGTTTGGCTTAGTGACGGGTTTTCTCGAAAAAGACGAGGAGCCGGACGAAGCTATTTTGCGCGAATTAAAAGAAGAGCTGGGTTTAAATGGCGAAGTCGTTGAGCGGGTGGGCGTGCACACCTTTCACCAGCGAAACGAATTGATTATTACTTACTACGTTCGGGCAACGGGCGAGATTCGGATGGACGAAACCGAGTTGCAGGCCTACAAACTGGTGCCCATCAGTCAGCTAAAACCCTGGCCGTTTGGCACGGGCAAGGCCGTGAAGGAATGGCTGGAACGGCGAAACGATTTTCCGGCTCGATAACTATCTTCTAACATAACTGCTTTCCATACCGTTGTTTCATTGGATACAACACGCAATGGGATGGAAATAAACGAATTGGAAGGTCAGCACATAGGACTTGGGGTTATGGGAATGGGCGGCTTTGGGCTGTTTGCCGTTCAACAGTTTCTGCAACGTCCTAATACTCGTTTGGTGGCTATTGCCGGATCGAAGCGGGAAGAGGCTCTCCGAACCGCCAAACGTTTTGGCGCTGAGCAATTGAGCAGCCTTGACGAGCTGATTAATCACCCCGATATAAACCTGATTTACATTGCCACGCCCCCGTTTCTTCATTATGAACAGGCGATGCTGGCCCTGAACGCGGGTAAACACGTTATCTGTGAGAAGCCCTTAGCCATGAATCCCGAACAGGGCCGTGAGATGGTAGAATTGGCCCGGCAAAAAGGCTTGCTGATGATCACGAACCTCATGCAACGCTACAACCCCATGTTTGCCCGAATCAAACACCTGATTGATAAAAACTTACTCGGAGATTTTCTGCACGGCTATTTTGAGAATTACGCAGGCGACGAGGGCCTTTCGCCCGAACACTGGTTCTGGGACCGGCGTAAAAGCGGGGGTATATTCATTGAACATGGGGTTCACTTCTTCGACATGTTTGCCGGATGGTTAGGCCCCGGAACCATGAAAGCGGCTCAGGTTGTGAAACGGCCTGGCTCGAACGATATCGAGGATCAGGTGCAGGCAACGGTTGAGTACGGCGATGAGGCAACGGGGAAGAAATTAGTAAATTTCTATCACGGCTTCACCCAAACCGGACGCATGGATCGGCAGGAAATGCGGCTGTTGTTTGAGCGGGGCGATATAACCCTCTTTGAGTGGGTGCCTACCCGAATGGTGATGCGCTGTGTGGTTGACGAAGAAACGACTCGTGCGCTAATGGACCTGTTTCCGGGTGCTCAACTGAACGTTACAGCCAATATTAGCGGGAAAGATCAGCCTTTGCAGGGGCGACATAAATTCTTTAATGCCTATCAGCAGATTGAGATTCGCTTCGGTTTCGAGCAGGAGAAACAGCATATCTATAGCGAATTGCTTCGGCTGATGTTTCGCGATCAAGTTAATAGTATTCAGTATCCCCAAATGCATCGACTCATTACAGAGCAGAATGGGTTAGACTCTCTGATTACGGCTTCTGAGGCCGATACAATGGCTCGAAGCGAAAGGCCTGCATAAGGATGGAGGGAAATCAAACATATTAATAAAATAATTTAAAAATTCATCGTTGTATAATGCCAGACTGGTGCGAACTCCCTGATTTTTTGCGACATTTGCGGAGTCATTAACACTTTCTCCGCAGAACACATGATTACGGAGTCTCCTCTACTCGACAACCCCGAAGGGCAGTTGCCGAGCGTACCCACCAGCGGTGGCCCTATCCAGTCGGCCATCACTTACGAAAAAATTCCAACCCATATTTATGCCGATGCCAAAGATGCATCGCGGGCTGTGGCGCAGGAAATTGCCGAACTGATTCGCCAGAAACAAAGCGAGGGCAAGCCCTGCGTATTGGGCCTGGCAACCGGCTCGTCGCCTAAAACCGTGTATGCCGAACTGATTCGGATGCACCGCGAAGAGGGCTTGAGCTTTCAGAACGTCGTCTCATTTAACTTAGACGAATATTACCCAATGGAGCCCGACTCATTGCAGAGTTACTGGCGATTCATGCGGGAGCAATTATTCGACCATGTTGATATTCCGCAGGGTAATTACCATGTGCCCGATGGTACGCTTCGGACCGATAAGGTAGCCGAATTCACGAAACAGTATGAAGCTGAAATAGAAGCGGCTGGTGGACTTGATTTTCAACTACTGGGTATTGGCGGCAACGGCCATATTGGTTTCAACGAACCCGGCTCGCTCATCAACTCGCACACCCGGCTGATGATGCTCGATAACTCGACACGGGCGGCTGCGTCGGTCGATTTTGGTGGCTTGCCCAAAACACCGCGTAAAGCTATTACGATGGGCGTTTCGAGTATTTTGAACGCCCGGCGAGTCGTGTTGCTGGCTTGGGGCGAACGCAAAGCACCCGTCATTCGCGGGGCGGTTGAGGGTGTTGTAACGGAGTTGAATCCGGCTTCGTATCTGCAAACGCACCCGAACGCGCTGTTTGTGATTGACGAAGCGGCTGCTTCGGAGTTGACCCGTATGAAAACCCCCTGGTTGGTGGATTCGGTAGTATGGGACAACAAAATGAAGAAAAAGGCCGTCACACACCTCTCTCTGACGCTAAGCAAGCCAATTCTAAAACTGACCGACCGCGACTACAACGACAACGGGATGAGCGACCTGCTGGCGCAGTATGGTCAGGCTTACGACATCAATATCGACGTGTTCAACCAGCTTCAGCATACAATTACGGGCTGGCCCGGTGGTAAACCCAATGCCGACGATACGAACCGCCCCGAACGCGCCTTACCTGCTCAAAAACGCTGTCTGATTTTCAGCCCCCACCCCGACGATGATATCATCTCGATGGGCGGCACATTCCAGCGCCTGCGCGACCAGGGGCATGAAGTGCATGTGGGTTATCAAACATCCGGCAACATTGCCGTAGCTGATGATGAAGCCCTGCGTTTCGCTGATTATGTAGTTGACTTCAATGCTAAATTTGGTATCAAAAGTCCCGAAGCTACCCGGATTTTCCAGGATGCGGCTGCCTCGCTGCGTGAGAAGAAAGACTCTGAAATGGACACGGCTGAGGTTCGCTATGTGAAGGGCCTTATCCGCATGGGTGAAGCCAAAGCCACCTGCCGGTTTGTGGGTATTCCAGTTGAGAACGCTCATTTCATGAACATGCCGTTCTACGAAACAGGAACGGTGGCGAAAAAGCCGCTTGGCGAAGAGGATATTAAGATTACGATGGATTTGATTGAGGAAATAAAGCCGCATCAAATCTATGCCGCCGGTGACCTCGCCGATCCGCACGGTACGCACAAAGTTTGCTTAGATGCCGTGCTGGAAGCTGTTCGGCGATTGAAACACAAGAACTTCATGAAAGACTGCTGGGTATGGCTCTATCGTGGAGCCTGGGCCGAGTGGGATGTAAGCGAAATTGAAATGGCCGTACCAATGTCGCCCGATCAGGTCATGAAAAAGCGTCTGGGTATTTTCAAGCACCAGTCGCAGAAGGATGGCGTGGTCTATCAGGGAACCGACTCGCGGGAGTTCTGGCAACGGGCCGAAGAGCGTAACCGTGCTACCGCTGGTATATACAATCGGCTCGGTCTGGCTGAGTATGAAGCAATGGAAGCGTTTGTACGCTGGCGGTTTTAGTAGCTAACAGATTTATAGTTATGTAGCCATCTCCGTTCGGAGATGGCTTTTTTATGGTGTTAAAATTTTCTATGCCTCTCTCGATATGATACAAAAATTGAATATACTTGCATCAGTATATAATAGTTGTATTATATCCGCCATGACTTTCTCAACGAGATGACAAAGGAAACCAAACAACGAACGGCCCGACTATTCGCCTTGCACGAATTTGTTCGGGCGCATTTTACGAAAGCTGACTGGTTCCGGGTGGCCTATTTAACGGACAGCGTTGATTTAATCGAGGACCACCCCCGTCTGTTGCGGAGTTTAGATTTTCGCGATGATGATTATGATGGCAACAGCCTTCAGGTTCTCTCGAAATTAATTGGCGACGGCACCGTCAATCTAACCGAACTGGAACGCTATGTTGAAGCCCGTAAATCCAGCATAAGCCGGTTTATACCACCCGTTTCGGCTTTTGTTTCGACGGCCCAGACGCGGCCACCCGACCGGGTTATTACCTTCGCGCCCGATGTGTTCCGCATTCCCGATAAACCCGTTGAACCCAACGTTTTATCGGTTATGATGCCGTTTGAGAGCCGCTTTACAAGCACGTACACGGCCATCTGCAATGTCTGTAGTCGCTTAGGAATTGATTGCCGACGCGCCGATGATATCTGGGATAACAGCATATTAATTCAGGATGTATTCGACCTGATTTTCACCTCAAAAGCCGTCATTACCGACTTTACGGACCGTAATCCAAATGTGTTCTACGAAACGGGCGTAGCGCACACCCTCGGCAAACTCGTCATTCCCATTACCCAATCGGTTAGCGATATTCCCTTTGATTTGCGCCATCACCGGGCGTTAACGTATTTGCCAAATTCGGAAGGACTGTTGAAACTGGAGAAGGATTTGGAAAAGAAACTCGCGAAGGTGTTCGGCTAACGTATCCACGGGCTTCAGCCCGTGACAGGTAATGAACAAAATAATTGCTCGTAATCACGGGCTGAAGCCCGTGGATACGTTAAGTTGCAGGCTAAAATCACTTTGCCGTTTTAATGATTAAGACAGAATACACCCGCAACCTGCCTCATCTACAGTATATTGGAGCTACTTTTTTTGTAACATTTCGGCTAAAAGGGTCATTGCCGGCTGGTGTGGTGCAGCAGTTGATAGCTGAGCGTGACCAAGCTATACAAATCCTAAATAAAAAAAACAGGGATGACCTGGCTAATGGGATTTACCATGAACAGAAACGATATCTCGCTCGAATTGACCGTACATTAGATGCCTGCCAGCATGGCCCAGATTGGCTTAAGAGGCCAGATGTAGCTGCCTTAGTCGCTAATCGCATTCAGGAATTTGATGGAAAGGCCTATGAATTACTGGCGTATTGTATTATGCCAAATCATGTGCATTTGGTGGTAAATACCGCTAATCAAGTAGATAACTTACAGTCTGAGGAAACTATAACGTCTACGAATTATCAGCAACTTTACGCAACGTTGGCTCTACTCAAAGGTGGTTCGGCGTTCAGGGTGAATCAATTGATGGGGCGTAGGGGAGCATTCTGGCAACCGGAGAGTTATGACCATTACGTTCGGGATGCGGCTGAATTGACACGGATTATCCACTACGTTTTGCAGAATCCCGTTAAAGCTGGTTTGGTGGATAATTGGGAGGATTGGCCAGGAACGTATTTGAGTGAGTGATTTTGACATTGAACAAACTACATATGGATGCAAATAAACACGGGCTGAAGCCCGTGGATACATCACCTCGTCTGCTTTCCCTTGATTTCTTCCGGGGACTCACCGTGGCGGCTATGATTCTGGTCAATAACCCCGGCGACTGGGGGCACATCTACGCGCCCCTCGAACACGCGGCCTGGAATGGCTGGACGCCGACGGATCTGATTTTTCCTTTTTTCCTGTTTATCGTGGGCGTGTCGATCACGTTTGCCTTATCAGGAGAAGGAAAAAAGGTTGAAGGGCAGAAGGATGTGATTGGGAAGATTGTGAAGCGGAGCGCGACATTATTTTTGCTGGGCTTGTTCCTGAATTTCTTCTCAAGATTCGATATTACGACAGTACGAATTATGGGCGTTTTGCAGCGAATCGCCTTAGTTTATCTGGTCTGCTCCCTTATTTTTCTGAAAACAAACCCACGTCAGCAACTATATATGTTATGCGGTATTCTGGTTGGCTATTGGCTGCTGATGACGTTTGTTCCGGTACCGGGCGTGGGTTATGCCAACCTCGAACCGGAGAGTAATCTTTCGGCCTGGCTCGACCGCACAATTCTAACGCCAGCGCACGTATATAAACCAGCCAAAGTGTGGGACCCTGAAGGATTGCTTGGTACACTTCCGGCCGTCGGTACCGGAATCATCGGCTTGTTGGTGGGAAACTGGCTGCGGAGCAATCGGCCTGCTACCGAAAAAGTAACCTGGCTCTTTGCGGTCGGTTGTCTAATAACGTTAGGAGGATTAATCTGGGATGGCTTTTTCCCAATTAATAAAGCTCTGTGGACCAGTTCATACGTATTGCTGGCGGGCGGGCTGGCTATGCTTGGACTTGCCTTGTGCTACTGGCTGATTGACGTACAAAACTACCGGCGGGGCGTATTGCCGTTTGTAGCATTTGGGGTTAATGCGATTACAGTCTTCTTTCTATCCGGCCTAATTCCACGCATCATGAACCTGATTCATGTCACGAATTCAGACGGAACTGAACTGGGTTTGAAAGAATACTTGTATCGATCATTCATTGCCCCACCCTTCGCCGATCCGAAAAACGCGTCGCTGGCCGGTGCGCTAACGTTTGTGCTCATTTGGTTTGGGATACTATGGTGGATGTATCGTAAAAAAGTGATTATTAAAGTTTGATTCAGCTTTGCCGGTTTTTTTCTTCGAGGGCAATTCGGATTAAATCGACGGTATTTTTCACGCCCGCTTTACGTAGAATGCTCGCCCGTTGATTGGCTACTGTGTTTGGGCTAATGCCGAAACGGTCGGCAATTTCGGGGCTGCTCATGCCGTCGATCAGGCAGGTGAGAATTTGGGCCTCGCGGGAGGTAATTTTATTCCAGAGCGATGTTTTTTTCGGACCAGTCGGTTTTTCGTCTTTCTGTTGATTCGTATTCGGTAGAACCAGATGCTGAATAATGACCGATGAGGCATTGGGTGGGTAATATAAATCGCCGTTGACCACCGTTCGAACAGCCTGTAAAATCTCTTCCTGACCCGTATCTTTTAGTAAGTATCCGGCAGCTCCGTGTTGAACGGCCTTCAGAATGTAATCGGGGTTATTGTGCATACTGAACATGAGCGTTCTGACCATCGGGTATTTCTGCGAAATAACCTTCAGCGCTTCAATGCCCGACATGCGGGGCATGGTGATGTCTAACAGCAATACATCCGTCGGGATGCCGGAAAGCAGGGCAATGGCTTCGTCGCCGTCGGAGGCTTCTCCAACGATTTGCATATCGGTTTCGTCTTCCAGCAACGTCCGAATCCCTTTTCTAACCACAGAATGGTCGTCGGTAATAAGAATTCGTATTGACATGATTTATCAGTTTTCGGTTCACCGTTTAGTGTCTTCTGTTTACCGTTTTCTGTTACTCGAAGTAAGCTTGTGTCAGCCAACAGAAAATGGTAAACAGAAGACGCTAAACGATTTCTACACTAAGTTGATGCTCACCTGAACGGTCGTTCCTTTTTTCGGTTTTGATTTTATCGTCAGGCTGCCATTAAGCAGTCGGGCGCGGGTTCGCATATTCTCTAACCCGTTCACTATCGGAGAAGGGCCTTCTTTCTGACGGGTAGATTTCAGCGTAAACCCTTTTCCATGATCCTCAACGGAGAGCACTACTTTGTTTCGGTCTGGCTGAAGTCGAATACGAATCGTTTGGGCTTCAGCATATTTAACCGCATTATGCAGCGCTTCCTGTGCGATGCGGTATAAACCAATTTCCATAGCCGGGCTTAATCGTTCCATGGCACGAACTCCTTCAAAAACCACGTTTATACCCGACGAGCGAGTGGTTTGCTCGGCTAATAACTGTAACGTTGGCCCTAACCCAAAATCGCCCAGTGTGGAAGGCATCAGGTTATAGGATACCTGCCGGGTGGTCTGGATAATATCGGCAATCAGGTCGCAGAGTTCGGCGAAACGCTGCCGTTGTTTCTCGTCGGCCAGCGAAACCGATTTAAGCTTTTCGGCATGAAGTTTCAGGCCGGTCAGCATCTGTCCGATGCCGTCGTGCAGTTCTCGGGCAAAGCGTCGTCGTTCTTCTTCCTGCCCTTCCAGCAAAGCCGCCGACCGAACCATGTCTTCGGCCAGCTTTAATTGATATTTTTCTTCGGTCGTGCGTACCAGTTCCTGCTGCGTATCCAATAGCTTCCGGTTGGAAAACGCCAGACTCTGATTGGTGGCTTCCACTTCCCGGTTCGTGATTTCCAGCCGATTATTGACCCGTTGCAACGAATGTTCGGACTTGGCTAACCGGCGAATAACGTTTTGCGTGTGGGTAACGACGGGCCGAAAAATAAACAGGCCTTCTGTCAGCAAGGTCAGCAGGGTAGCTATGGTCAATACCCATTCAATCCGTTCTAAGTGATTGACCTGCTCAACACTCTCTGTATCGAATTGAAAGACAATATCGTTCATTTGCTGCAAAAATGAAACCTCATCCTGCAGAATGATCCTAAGGGCGGTCTTCTGTTCAATCAGTGTTGCTTTAGGGTTGTTGATTTGGCAAAACCCCTGATGTATAGACCGAAACACCGGCTCAATGTGCGTGAACATACTGTCTAAGCGGGGGCTTTTCCGCACGGTGTAGGGTTTTTCCATCTGAAGCGTACCATTCCGCAACTGAATATGGCTCTGGCTCCAGGTATGCAGCAGTGAATCGAATGAAACGGTGTCTGCTGAAGCTAATCCTTCCAGGCGTAATAAAGCCAGCTTCGTTAACCGCTGACTCAGCATTCGCTGTCGACCGGCCACGTTCACTACCCGTCCATCATCATAATGATTACTAAGCGTTTGCTTAATAAATAGAAGTCCACTCAATGACAGCATCGCAATAACTGCAAGGGCTATTACATAGAACCGGGTGAGCCGGTACGCTACCTGCTGATCGAGCTGCTCCATGAATTTAGTTTATAGTTTTCTGTTTAGGGTTTACCATCTTCCGTTGGCTGTCGCATAGTTGCTTTCACCATAACCAACGGAAGATGGTAAACCCTAAACAGAAAACTTTTCAAACGCCAACATACACTATTCCCTGCTCTACTTTAATGGGAAAGGTATTAATCTGGTGACCGTCATCGTTGAGGCATTGGCCTGTTTTGAGCGAAAATGTCTTTTTATGAAATGGGCAGGCCACTTTGGGTTCGTCGCCCTGACTCCCAATCATACCCCGCGAGAGGGCCATCTGCTGGCGATGCGGACATTCGTTGTCTGTAGCATACCACTCGTCCCGTCGGGTAAAGTTAAAAATAGCGATTTGTCGGCCTTCAATCAACGCACAGGCGCCACCGTCCTGCGGAATATCCTCTACCCGGCAGGCTGCATGCCAGGTACGCTTATCTGTTTTTATGGTAATTGCTTCCATTTGGTTTTTCAGGTTTTAAAAGTCAGACAGTTGGTGAGTTGGTGAGCTAATCAGTATCTGACCAACTGATTCACTGTTTTATGCCCACTCCTTCGCCCGTACCTGATTTCGCATCGACTCGAATTGAACGGTGGGGTCTTTCTGTTCGGGTGCATTGACGAAGTGAGTAAAGCGTTTGCGTAGATTGGGGTTCTCCACGACTTCGGTCCACTCGCACTTGAATGTGTCGACTAACAACTGCATCTCGTACTCTAACTCGGCAGCAATACCCAGCACATCGTCAACTACAACGGCTTTGAGGTAAGCTATACCTCCTTCCATTTTGTTAAGCCAGGTGGCTGTGCGGGTGAGGGGGTCGGCGGTTTTGATGTAAAACATCAGGAATCGGTCAATGTAGCGGATGCAGGTTTCCTTATCCACGTCGGAGGCCAGCAGCAGCGCGTGCTGGGGCTTGATGCCGCCGTTGCCGCATACATACAGGTTCCAGCCTTTTTCCGTGGCGATAATGCCAAAATCTTTACTCTGCGCTTCGGCGCATTCGCGTGTGCAACCCGATACCGCCGACTTGAGTTTGTGCGGGGACCGAATGCCCTTGTAGCGTTCCTCGACCTCAACGGCAAACGAAACCGAATCCTGCACACCATAGCGGCACCAGGTACTGCCCACGCAGCTTTTCACCGTGCGAAGGGCTTTACCATAGGCATGGCCACTCTCGAAACCAGCCGCAATAAGTTCTTCCCAGATGTTGGGCAAATCGCCAACATGGGCCCCAAACAGGTCGATGCGTTGCCCACCCGTAATTTTAGTATATAGGCCGTATTTCTTCGCAACCTGCCCAATCACAATCAGTTTGTCGGGGGTGATTTCGCCACCAGGGATGCGCGGCACAACGGAATAGGTGCCGCCTTTCTGAATATTGGCCAGAAAGCGGTCGTTGGAATCCTGAATAGTGGCCCGGCCTTTCTCCAGAATGTTTTCGTTCCAGAGACTTGCCAAGATAGAGGCTACTGCCGGTTTGCAGACCTCACAGCCATCGCCATGCCCGAATTGGTCCAGTACGGCCCCGTAGGTTTTCAGGCCATTCATTTTCACTAAGTCCACCAGTTCCTGACGGGTGTATTCAAAATGTTCACAGAGAATATTGCGAACATAAACACCCTGCTGTTTCAACACACCCTGAATCAGGTCTTTCACCATCGGCGTACAGCCCCCGCAGCCGGTGCAGGCTTTGGTCGCTTTTTTGAGTGCATCGACCGTCGCGCGCCCATTTTCGCTGATTTCTTGGCAAAGCATTCCTTTTGTGATGGCTTCGCAGGAGCAGATAAGCGCATCATCGGGAAGACTCATTACGCCAGCACCCGCTTCTTCGCCCCCTCTGGAGCCAAGAATCAGGTCTTCGGGGTCGGGGGGCAGAATAGTTTTGTTCTTGCAGGTTTGCAGGAGCATATTATACTGCTCAGCATCGCCTACCAGAATGCCGCCCAGTAGTTCTTTCCCATCTGCCGACACGTTGATGCGCTTATAAACGCCTTTCGCTCTGTTTTCATACACGATGGTGCGGCAAGTTGGGGTGCGGCCATCCGATTCAGCCGCAAACGGATCGCCGAAAGAGCCAACGTCGGTGCCAATCAGTTTCAGCTTCGTAGACATATCGAACGGCTTAAACTCTTTTTCATCGCCCATTAACCTCGACGCTACTACCTCGGCCATTTCGTAGCCAGGGGCCACTAAGCCATAAATCATGTGGTGGGCTACGGCGCATTCGCCAATAGCAAAAATGGATGGGTCGGAGGTTTGCAGGAAATTATCAACGACTATACCCCCGCGCGGGTGCGTCTCTAATCCAGATGATTTTGCCAGTTCGTCGCGGGGACGAATTCCGGCTGAAATCACCAGCATATCGACTTCCAGATGAGAGCCATCGGCGAACTGCATACCCGTAATGCAGTCGTAGCCCGTAATTTCCTGAGTACTTTTGGAAAGGTGAATGTTCAACCCCAGCGATTCTAACTGTCGTTGGAGAACGCCTGAACCGGCATCGTCAATTTGCCGGGGCATCAGCCGGGGAGCAAACTCCACCACGTGCGCTTCTTCCAGCCCTAAATCGAGCAACGCTTTGGCCGCTTCGAGGCCGAGCAAACCTCCGCCCAGCACAGCCCCTTTGTGTGCGCGACGCGCGTAATCTTTAATCAACTCAAGGTCTTCGATGGTACGGTACACAAACACGCCATCTTTTTCGACCCCGACTACCGGCGGTACAAACGCGCCTGAACCGGTTGCCAGTACCAAATAGTCATAAGGCACTACCACACCATGATGCGACCGAACTTCCTTTCGTTCGCGGTCAATATCCACTACGGGATCGGTGAGGTACAGCTTAATGCCATTTTCGGCATACCACTCAATGGGTGCGAGCGTCAGATCATCAGCCGTTTTGCCATCGAAATAGGCACTTAAATGCACCCGGTCGTAGGCTGCACGCGGTTCTTCCCCAAAAACCGTCAGTGTAAACCTACCCTCATTTTTTTCTTTGGCTACTAATTTCTCGCAGAACTTGTAGCCCACCATGCCATTGCCAATGACGACGACACGCCTGTTTGTGTTTGTGTTCATAGTTACTATTAACTACAACATTATGAAAACCCTGTTTAATTATTGTACTAAACTAAGAAAATAGCCTTTTTATCCCCACAAAAGACAAGTCAAAAGTAAGAGGTGTTTTTCATAAAACCTAATGTATTATTTTGATAATAAGTTAATTTGAAACATAATTTTTTGAAAAAAGCTTGTTTTTAAGAATTTCATCTCTACTTTTGAAGAAGAAACGGTAATAGTTGAAAATAACTATAAATAGTATAATACCACTATTTAACCATTAAATAAAGAGTCAGATGCAGCCAAAGCTAACACTCGTGGGGGCGGGTCCCGGCGACGGTGAACTGATCACCTTAAAAGGAATCAGAGCCCTTCGGCAAGCCAATGTTGTCTTGTACGACGACCTTGCTAACGATACCTTATTAGAGTTTGCGCCCGAACAGGCACTGAAAATCTACGTTGGGAAACGCGCCGGAAAAGCGTCATTCACCCAAACGGAAATTAACGAATTAATCGTGAGCCTGTCGCAGGAATACGGCCATATCGTGCGGCTTAAGGGGGGCGACCCTTACGTATTCGGGCGCGGGTATGAGGAGTGCGCCTATGTTCGGCAGTATGGCATCGACTGTGAGGTAGTGCCGGGCGTGTCGAGCAGCATTGCAGTGCCGGCTTCGCAGGGAATTCCGGTTACGTGCCGGGGTATTAGCGAAAGCTTCTGGGTTATTACGGGCACTACACGCAACGGCGAACTCTCCGACGATTTGCGGCTGGCGGTTCAGTCGAAAGCAACGGTAGTGGTGCTGATGGGTTTGAGTAAAGTAGAGGAAATATGCGCCATGTATTGCCAGGCTGGTCGGAGTCATCTGCCAATGGCGGTCGTGCAAAACGGAACACGTGCTGACGAGCAATGCGTGGTTGGCCAGGTCTGGAATATACCTCAATTGGTGGCACAGCAGGGTGTGGGGGCACCCGCAGTGCTGATTATCGGTGAGGTCGCTTCGTTGCATCCGTCGTATGTAGCGGAGTGTTTGCGGAGCAGTTGTGAAGTTATAGGGTTGTAGAGTTATAGAGTTTTAAAGTCAGTGAACCAGTAATCACACCCTACAACTTTACAACTCTATAACTTTATAACTAAAAAAGCCGATCCGGTGTGGGGGCACCTTTGGATCGGCCAAACAGGGTTTTGTTTATGCGAAAAACACAAACGCTTCAAAGAAAATGAAAAAATCTACGTAAAGCAAATCCGCTTTCTCTCCTTCAGGTGGTAGCCAGTCGTATAGACCGCTTTAACCATCCTCATTATCCTTCTTGATCAGGTTGTTGCCTTACGTTTACCCACTCTTGTGCTGGGGTGAAATCGTTTTGCCAAATCCATTCATTTTCTGACTTAATCGACTGTATTAATCATGAAACTCTATATGAAGCATTTGCTGCTTACGGGTAGTTTGCTGATAATCTTTTATCAATCGGCACTGGCTCAGTTTTCGCTGATTGGACAGCTTCGAACCCGCACCGAGTTGCGGAACGGGCTGGGTAATCTGGCCCCGAAAGATGCGCCTGCTGCCTTTTTTACGTCGCAGCGTACCCGGCTTACTTTTGGCTATAAATGGGACCGTGTGCAGTTTCAGACGGCCATTCAGGATGTTCGCGTATGGGGGCAGGATGCCTCGACCATTAACAACGCAGACGGCAACCGGCTGATGGTTCACGAAGCCTGGGCCGAAGTGACCTTAGCCAATAGCGCCGACACAACCATCAAATTCAGAGCACTTCAGAATCTCTCGCTGAAAATAGGCCGTCAGGAACTGGTATATGACGATGTACGCTTGCTGGGCAACCTCGACTGGCTTCAACAGGGTCGCCGGTTCGATGCGGCTTTGCTGAAAGCACAACATCTTGGCTGGGCGCTTGATCTGGGTGTGGGTTTCAACCAGAATACCGATGCTTTCGGAGCGGTAGGCGATAACTATACGGCGGGTAATGCGCCGACTTCGGCTCTTTCGACTAAAAATGTTACGCTGACCATTCCGGCTGGTTTTCTGCCAACATTGGTAAAAGGCGGTGCACTCGTATTAGCCACACCACTGAGTACGAACGGCCAGAACCAGCAGTTTAAATCGTTTCAGATGGCATATCTGACGCGCAAGTTTAACCAAACGAAATTCTCGGCATTGCTCTTCAAAGACGATTTCCAGAAGTATCGGGTTGATTCGCTGGGGAATGCCACGCAGGGTTACGTATATGGGCGACGTTACGACGTTGCCGGAGTGAATTTGCGCGTTACTTACGGAGCCATGCTTACGGGGCAATTTGGTAATGCCTCCTCGAAAGTGGGTAAAGTGCAGTGGCAGGCGTTTGCTTATGGGCAAGGCGGTAAAGACCGCGATGGGCTGGCTATCAAAAAGGCGTATCACTATGGTGGTAACTTCATGATTCAGAGAGGCTTGTTCAGCGTTGGGCCGGGTTATGAAGTCTTGTCGGGCAATGATGCTACGACCATTCAGGCGGGCGAAACCAGCCGCTTTGATCCGCTTTATGGCACACCGCACCGCCACTGGGGTTATATGGACTACTTCTATGTCGGCACTGGCTCACCGGCTGGTGGTCTGAAAGATGCCTTCCTGAAATTCAAATATGCCGGAACTCGCCTGACCACCACGCTTGATGCTCATTATTTCGCGCTGGCAAACAAAACGTACAACAAAATGCCCGACGTACCCGCCGGTACGCTGCTACCATCCAAACTGGGTATAGAGTATGACTTCATTGCCACGTATGCCCTCAACAAGTTCACAACGCTGGAGTTCGGGTATGCTGTCATGAACGGCACCAACACGCTGGAGTATACCAAGCAGGGAACGATGGACGAGAAGAACAAAATTGGTACCTGGTCGTACCTGATGATCAACATTCGCCCCGATTTCTTCTACGCCAAACCCGTAGCGATTAAGCAGTAAAATGAATAATGTAAAATGGATAATGGAAAGACTCGCCAAGAGCAGATTTTACATCATGCATTAGCCACTAAAAAATCTGAAATCATGAACAAGACATATTTATTCCCGATTGCTCTGATCGCTACGGTGATAGCGGCTTTAACAATGGCCCTTAAGCCAGCGTCCGAACCGATTAAATTAGGATTTATTCCTCTTACCGACTGTGCGGCTTTGGTAGCAGCCAAAGAGTTGGGCCTATTCCAGAAATATGGAGTTGACGTACAGCTCAGCAAAGAAGCTTCGTGGGCCAACGTCCGCGATAAAATTCTGAACGGTGAATTGGAAGGTGCTCACTGCCTGTTTTCGATGCCGATGTCGGTCTATACGGGCGTGGGTGGTAAGGCTGGTTCAGAAATGAAGATCGCAATGGTGCTGAACAACAATGGGCAGGCCATCACGCTCTCGAAGGATTTCTGTGGTATGGTAGGTTTCAAAGACCTGAAGAAAGTGACGAACGCGGTCAACACCCTGAAGCAGCGCAAAGAAGTCACGTTTGCCATGACCTTTCCCGGCGGCACACATGACATCTGGCTTCGCAACTGGATGGCTGCTGCCGGAGTTAACCAAAAATCGGTTGGAATTATCACGATTCCGCCCCCGCAGATGGTGGCCAACATGCGGGTCGATAACATGGAAGGCTTCTGCGTTGGTGAACCCTGGAATGGCGTAGCGGTGGCTCAGAACGTGGGCTTCACGCACATTGCCTCGCAGGACATCTGGAAGAATCATCCCGAAAAGGCCTTAGTCGTGAACAAAGAGTTTGCTGGTTCGCGCAAAGACGACCTGAAAAAAGTGATGAAGGCCATTATTGAAGCCAGCCGCTGGCTCGATGATATGGGTAATCGTAAAAAAGCAGCCGCCTGGCTTTCAAAACCCTATTACGTGAACGCGCCGGTAGCCGTTTTGGAAGCCCGCTTGCTGGGATCAACCGAACTTGGCTGCGATCTCGGCGTACAGAAATACAACGGCGATAAGATGATGTTTTATAACAATGGTATCGTAAGTACCCCTCTCAAAAGCCATGTGGATTGGTTTCTGGCGCAGTACGTGCGTTTCGGCCTGATAAAATCAACACCAGATTACAAAGGCATTGCCGAAAAATTAGTGCTGGACGACTTGTTTGCCGAAGTCGCCAAAGAAATGAACGTGCCGGTTCAGCCCGACATGAAGCCGTTCAAAACCACATTCGACGTTGAATTCGACCCCTCGAATCCAGCGGCTTACCTGGCGGGTACGAAGAAATAAGACAGGCTCAAACAGCCTCTGGCTGTTTGTATTGACTCACGCAAACAGCCAGAGGCTGTCTAAGACAAAAAAGAATATGAAAAAACTATTTTCTATAGCAAACGCGCTGGCTACGGCTTATTTTTTGGGTAGCCTGCTGATACTGATTGGCCTGTGGTCGCTGGTGTCGCTGCTGACGAAAGCTGAAATTCCTGGTCCGCTACAAACCTGGACAGTATTTTCAGAAATGTTGCAGGACCCCTTTTATGACTACGGTCCCAACGATAAAGGTATTGGTCTACAATTGTGGGGGTCTATCAAACGAGTATTCATTGGCTTTCTGATGGGCAGCTTAGTGGCCATTCCAATGGGTTTACTGATGGGCGCTTCAAAAACGGGAATGCGGTTGTTTAACCCGCTTGTGCAGATTCTGCGTCCGGTGTCACCGCTGGCCTGGTTCCCACTGGGGCTGCTGGCGTTCAAGGCATCGGAAGGCGCTACAGTCTTTATTATTGCCATTACCTCGCTCTGGCCGACGCTGATTAACACCGCTTTCGGTGTATCGAGTATTCCGCAGGATTTCAAAAACGTTGGTAAAGCGTTTGGCTTCTCGCACTGGAAATACATCACTAAAGTGCTGATCCCCTACGCCTTACCACACATCATCACGGGCCTTCGCCTGTCTATTGGCATTGCCTGGATGGTAATCGTGGCGGGGGAGATGCTGTCGGGCGGTATTGGCATCGGCTTCTTCGTGTGGGATAGCTGGAACGGACTAAGTCTCGAAAAAATCCTGTCGGCCATCCTGATTATCGGCCTCGTGGGGCTGTTGCTCGATAAACTGTTCAGCAGCATTCAGCGGCTGGTGGCGTATGAGGGGAAATAAACGAATTATAAAGTATGAATAATGAATGTAGTTCACCGACAACGAGCCACTCATCGCTCTCAATGCATAATTCATTATCAGTTATGAACTTATTAGTTGATACACAGAAAACACTCGCCAAAGCTCTGGATACCCGTCCGGTGAGCATTGAGGTAAAAGACGTAACCATTTCGTTCAAATCACGCGGGAAAGACACGTTCACGGCAGTTAAAAACATTAATCTGTCGATTAAGCAGGGCGAAATCGTGAGCATCATCGGTCACTCCGGCTGTGGTAAATCAACGCTCATGAACTCCATCAGCGGCATGGTGAAGCCATCATCGGGCGAGGTGCTGGTGAATGGCAACTGCGTTACCGGCCCCGGTCCCGACCGTGGCATTGTCTTCCAGAACTACTCGCTACTGCCCTGGCTGACCGTGTATCGGAACGTTTATGAAGCCGTCGATGCCGTAATGCCCGGTAAGTCGAATCAGGAGAAAGCCGAACTGGTGGAGAAAAACCTGACGATGGTGAACCTTTACCAGCACAAAGACAAACTGCCGGGGCAACTGTCGGGCGGTATGAAACAGCGGACGGCCATTGCCCGCGCCTTTGCCATCAACCCATCGGTACTGCTGCTCGATGAGCCGTTCGGTGCGCTCGATGCACTGACGAAAGGCAGCATGCACATTGAACTGCTGAAGCTTTGGAATCTGGATAACCGAAACAAGACCATCGTCATGGTCACGCATGACATCGAAGAGGCCATCTTCCTGTCGGACCGGGTGGTGGTGATGAACGATGGCCCCGAAGCTACCATCAAGGAGATTGTGGATATTCCATTAGCTCGCCCCCGCAATAAGAAAGATATCGTTCATCTGCCTGAATACGCGGATGTACATGATCGCCTGCTAACGTTGCTCACCAAGTTATTCTCCATTGAGGATGAAGGAGTTGAATTTGTGTAATTCTGTGGTATTGGGTTTGGGGATCGCAACGGCGGCCCGCTAACACCACAATACAATTTCTTTAACAGGAACCAAATCATGAACCAAACAACCAAACAACCACTCAGCCATCTGAATATATTCAGCTTCAAGGGCATTCAGATGCGAACCTTCCACATTACGTGGCTCACCTTCTTTGTCTGTTTCTTTGGCTGGTTTGGGTTGGCCCCGCTCATGCCCGCTATCCGCGAAGACCTCGGCCTGACCAAACCACAGGTTGGCAACACCATTATTGCGGCTGTATCGGCCACTATTCTGGCTCGACTCATCATCGGTCGGTTGTGCGACACGTGGGGACCCCGCAAAACCTATACGGCCCTACTCGTGTTGGGTTCGTTGCCCGTAATGCTGGTTGGCCTGGCGCATGATTATACCACGTTTTTGCTGTTTCGGCTGGCCATTGGCGTTATTGGCGCGTCGTTCGTGATTACGCAGTTTCATACGTCCATGATGTTTGCCCCTAAAATCAAGGGTACAGCCAATGCCGTTGCCGGTGGCTGGGGAAACCTGGGTGGTGGTATCACGCAGTTAGCAATGCCGCTTATTATGGCCGCCATTGTAGGCTTTGGCTACACCAAGCCCGAAGCGTGGCGGCTGGCGATGATTGCGCCGGGTGTGCTGATGCTCATTATGGCTTTCATCTACTATCGCTTCACGCAGGACACGCCCGCCGGTAACTACGATGAAATCGAACGTTCGGTCGTGAAAGGCGAGAAAGTGAGTTTCTGGAAAGCCTGCGCCGACATTCGCGTGTGGGCCTTGGCGCTGGCCTATGCCTGCTGCTTCGGCATGGAAATCACGTTTGATGGTGTAGCGGCACTTTATTTCTTCGATAATTTCAAAATGGAGCAGACCGAAGCGGGTTTCTGGGCGATGCTGTTCGGTTTTATGAACATTTTCGCCCGTGCTCTCGGTGGTATTGTGGCCGACAAAGTGGGGAACCAATACGGCATGCGGGGCAAAGGTATTCTGCTGGCTGCTCTGTTATTGCTGGAAGGTGCCGGAATTATCCTGTTCGCGCAGTCGGGTAACCTGCCCCTTGCTATTGCTTCCATGCTCACTTTCGCGCTGTTCCTGAAAATGTCGAACGGCAGCACCTATGCCATTGTGCCGTTTGTGAATCCTAAAGCTGTTGGGGTTATTTCGGGCGTTGTGGGTGCGGGTGGTAACGTGGGCGGGATGCTAATGGGCTTCCTGTTCAAATCGCAATCCATTACCTACGGACAGGCATTTCTTTACATTGGTGGCGTCGTCGCTGTGGTGGGCCTGCTCTTGTTCTTAGTGAATTTCAACAAAGCCGTCGTGGTCGAAGAACTGGCCGAAGCGGAATTGCAAACAGCCTAAAAGAATGATGAATGATGAATGATGAATTGTAACCATGCGTTCCTCATTTATCATTTATCATTCATCATTCAAAAATTCATGACTCATCAAACGACCTGTTGTTATTGTGGTGTTGGCTGCGGTGTGGTGGTCAAACAGGAGTCGAACGGGCGATTGACCGTTGAGGGCGATACCCAGCATCCGTCCAATCGGGGAATGCTGTGCTCGAAGGGCATGAACCTGCATTACACGGTCATGGACCAGTCGGACCGGCTATTGTATCCGCAGATGCGGCTCAACCGGAATATGCCCATGCAACGGGTAAGTTGGGATGCTGCTTTAGACCGGACAGCCGCCGTTTTCAAAACGTTTATTCAGAAATATGGCCCGGATTCAGTCGCGTTTTACGTATCAGGGCAGTGTCTGACCGAAGAATATTATTTGGTCAATAAACTTATTAAAGGATTTATCGGCTCTAATAACATCGACACCAACTCGCGGTTGTGTATGAGTTCGGCGGTGGTGGGCTATAAACTTTCATTGGGTGAAGATTCGGTGCCGGTTTGTTACGACGACATAGAAGAAGCCGACGTTTTCTTTGTGGAAGGAGCCAATCCAGCCTGGTGCCATCCTATTATCTGGCGTCGGATTGAAGCGCACAAAGCGGTTAATCCAACTGTTAAGATCATTTGCGTTGACCCCCGCAAGACCGATACCGCCCGCTCGTCGGATTTGCATTTACCTCTGCGGCCCGGTACCGATATTGTGCTGAACAACGCCATCGGGCGGTTATTGATTGAGAACAGCGATATTGACCTTGACTTTATTACCAATCGCACCGACGGTTTTGCAGCCTATCGCGATCAGGTGATGCAACGCACTATTGACGAAGCCGCTGATATCTGTGGCGTTCCGCCCGAAAGTATTCGGCAGGTGGCCCGCTGGATTGGGCGCTCGAAAGGCTTTTTATCGCTCTGGACAATGGGCCTGAATCAGTCGGTGATTGGGGTGAACAAAAACCTGTCGCTCATTAATTTACATCTCATTACAGGTCGCATCGGCAAACCGGGCAACGGGCCATTTTCGCTTACAGGTCAGCCGAACGCAATGGGTGGCCGCGAAACGGGTGGTCTGGCTAACGTGCTACCCGCCCACCGCGATGTGCTTAATGCCGCTCATCGGGCCGAAGTCGAAGCATTCTGGAACAGCCCGGTAAAGATTGCTGACAAACCCGGCCTGACCGCCACCGAAATGTTCGACGCGCTGGCGAACGACAAACTAAAGGCTATCTGGATTATCAACACCAATCCGATGGTGAGTATGCCGGACGTAAACGCGGTTGAAAGTGCGCTGAAAAATGCCCGGTTCGTGGTTGTCCAGGACGTATCGAATCGGGCCGATACAGTGCCCTTTGCCGATGTGGTGTTGCCCGCTGCTACCTGGCTCGAAAAAGACGGGACGATGACCAACGCCGAACGCCGAATTGCCTATCTGCCCAAAGTCATCGACGCACCCGGCGAAGCCCTGCCCGATTCCGAAATCATTTGGCGATTTGCCCAAAAAATGGGTTTTGGCGACGATTTTTCGTACAACAGCACCTCGCAGATTTACGACGAATACGCCCGAATTACCGCCGGAACGAACGTTGACATTACGGGCGTAAGCCATGAATTGCTGAAACAGAAGCGAACGGTACAGTGGCCGTATTCAGTCGATAGTCAACAGTCGATAGCTAATAGTAAAGAGGAAAGTACAATCGGCACCAAGCGACTTTTTACAGACCATCAATTCTACACAGCCAATCGCCGGGCGCAGATTCATGCGGTGCCCGATGGCAATGCATCCGAGCCAACGGATGGCGATTTCCCGCTTGTATTGACCACCGGTCGCATTCGTGACCAATGGCACACCATGACCAAAACCGGGCGGGTGGCTAAACTAAACCAGCACATCCCGCAGCCGTTTCTCCAAATTCACCCCGACGATGCGCGGGCTCGCAGTATTCAGGATGGGCAATTAGTAGTGGTGCAGGGTCGGCGCGGGGAGGTACGTGTGAAAACCCAACTCACCGACGATGTGCGCCCCGGCCTGTGCTTTCTGCCGATGCACTGGGGCAAAATGTTGGGCAACAACCTGAACCGGGCCAACAATCTAACCAACGCCCTCGTTGACCCGCGCTCAAAAGAGCCCGACTTCAAGTTCACGGCGGTAGAGGTGGTGCCGTATCATAAACCTGCCGAGAAAATCATTATTATCGGGGCTGGTTCGGCCGGGTTAGGCTTTATCAATGCATACCGGAAACTAAACGAAGACGACGAAATTCACGTCTTCTCCAAAGAAATTTATCCATTCTATAATCGCGTTCTCCTGCCCGATTACATTAGTGGAGCGCAGTCGTGGGAGCAATTGGTCAAATTGCGTGAAGACCAGTTTGCTGATGCGAACATCATTGTTCATAAAGGCGTGGGCATCGCACACATTGACCGGAAGGCTAAAGTCGTGGTTGATACCAACGGCGTTGAGCATCAATACGATAAGATTTTGCTGGGAACAGGCAGCAGCGCGTTCATGCCCAAAGGTATACCCCGCTTACCCGGAATTTTCAACATGCGGTCACGGCTTGATGCCGATTCGCTAATGCCATTTCTCAACCAGCAGGACCCACATACAGTTATCGTCGGTGGGGGCTTGCTGGGTCTTGAACTGGCGGCTTCGTTGCGGCAAATTGGCGTTCGCGTGACGGTGATTCAGCGCGTTGGCCGCTTCATGGAACGGCAACTCGACCCGTTAGCCAGCGAATTACTTTATTTAGAGTTGCTCGACCGGGGTATTGAGGTCTATTTCAACGAAGAAGTCCAGACCTTTATGGGCACTAACCGCGTAGAGGGTGTTCAGTTAAATTCCGGAAAACGCATTGACTGTCAGGCAGTCGTAGTCGCCATTGGTACTGTGCCCACCATCGACCTCGCCCGCGAGGCCGGGCTTACCTGCAACCGGGGCGTGGTCGTAAATGATTATCTGCAAACCTCCGACCCCGATATTTTTGCGGCTGGCGAAGTGGCCCAGTGGAACGGCCAGATGTGGGGTATTACACTGGCCGCCGAGCAGCAGGCCGAAGCAGCCGCTCGCTTCATCGCTGGCGATATTTCGCAGCCATACCGAGGTAGTTTGTCCATCAGCATCCTGAAAATGGAGGGCCTGCACTTGTGCAGCATGGGCCTAACCGAAGTTCCGGCCAATGCTGGAAGCGACTACGAAGAAATTGTCTTTATCGACAAGTCGAAGCGGTATTATAAAAAATGCATTGTCCAGGGTGATAAACTCGTCGGGGCGATTCTGGTAGGCGACAAAAACGAGTTTGCCGAATTCCGCGAACTGATTGCCAACGGTGTCGAACTATCAGAAAAACGGCTTCAACTCCTGCGGGCCAGCAAAAAAGTGGACCCGGTGGAAGGCAAGTTGGTTTGCTCCTGCAATACGGTTGGACAGGGCAATCTGGAGCGAGCCATTCAGGCTGGGTGTACTGACTTTCAGCAACTCTGCCAAAAAACCGGCGCTGGAACCGGCTGCGGTTCGTGTCGGCCGGAGGTACGGAGTATTCTATTGTCAATGAGCGAATTAGCGGTGTAGAGACGCAATATATTGCGTCTCATGAGCGTCAGCAAAACCATCCGGCAAATGAGACGCATAATTGCGTCTCTACACAAACAAACGATGCGCGATTATTATACTCTCAAAATCAATCTGCCCGCCGGGATTGTGTCGCCCGCTGCGTTGCAGAATGTGCTGTCGATGGCTCACAAAGCGCATGTTCGGACGGTTCGGTTTGGCGCACGGCAACAACTACTCATGACCGTGCATTACGAAGACATGCGTTCATTTGAGAAAGACCTTAAGCGGCAAGCCGTTTCGTATGAAGTCAATAATGAGCAGTTTCCAAATATCATCAGCTCCTATTGTGGCGAAGAAGTGTTCCGTAAGGGCGACTGGCTGCATGAAAGCGAATACCATACCGTGCTCGACCAGTTCGACTACAAACCCCGCCTGAAGGTCAATCTGTCGGACTCAAAGCAAAGTTTTACGCCGTTTTTTACGGGGAACCTTAATTTCATTGCCTCGCCCGTGCCGCATTTCTGGTATTTGTACGTTCGGCTGAAACAGACGAATACGCTCTTCCGCTGGCCGGAACTGATTTATACCAACGATGTTGCGCGGCTTGCCAAAGCCGTTGAAGAAGCCATGCTCAACGGCGGACATCGGAATGAAGCGGCACTCTATCAAGCCGTTACAGCGACTCAGACATTCATTACGCAACCCGCCAGGCAAGAGGTTGAACTGCCCGAATTTTCGCTGCCTTATTACGAAGGCTTCAACCGATATGGCGAGCGATCCTGGTTGGGACTCTACCGGCGCGACGAGCAGTTTTCGGTCGCATTTCTGCTGGATGTTTGTGCTTTATGTCTGAAAACGCGCATTGGTGAGATTTGTACGACACCCTGGAAATCGCTCATTATTAAAGGCATTGAAGGGAAAGATAGGGGAGCCTGGTCGTATGTGCTGGGTAAGCATAACATCAACGTGCGCCATGCCGCCAACGAATTAGCCTGGCAAACCGAAGACCATACTGACGAAGGTACCGAGCTGAAAAACTATGTCCTGCGGTATTTCGAAAAAGCTGACACCCGCACGTTTGGGCTATGTTTCGGCATTCAGACCCGCTCCAAGTCGGAGGTGTATGGTTCGGTGCTGATTCGCAAACGCCCTCTGTTAAAAATTGGGCAACTGGCGTTGTTTAGCCTATACGATATTTATTACGCCGAAAACTTTAATCCCAACGGCCGTTCGTATCGTTTATTTGAACGGGGTTTGTTTAAACTACACGTACCGAACCAGTTGAATCGCCTGTGCCGGAAATTCAACGCCCGGAAGTTGCAGGAAAGTGGCGAAACGATTCGGCTTGAACCAGAAAAAGCAGAGCCAGCCTACTTCAATGAAGTACTGGTTCTCCAATGCCCGCACTGCTTCACAATCTATGATGAGCAGTACGGTGATGCCCGACGCGGCATTCCGGTTGGTACCTCGTTTAAAGAACTACCCACTGATTATACCTGCCCCACCTGCGACGCGCCGAAGCAGGAAATGAAAGCGGTTCAGTTGGAGGAAAGTGTATTGTAGCGTGGTGATGCGGCATCACTACGCTACAAATTCTTCAGCCAGCGTTCGCGGAGCTGGAGTTGCTGCGGGCTGGCCTGCGAATCTGGCTCGAAGGAATAGCGTTTCACTTCGTCAATTTCCTGCATGGCTGGTTTTACCGTTACTAACTGGCCATTCCGCCGAACCGTCACTTCATACGAATCACCGGCTTTCAGGCTGCGTATCTGATCGCGGAGGGTGGTGAAAGTCGTTGGGCTTACCGCCTGTTGGTTGAAACTGACCAATTCATCATTATCCTGCAAACCCGACTGCCGCAACGGTTCACTCACTTGTCTGAGCCGAATGGTATCATTGGCTGGAACCAATCGCATACCGAGCGAAGGCAGTTTTTTACCGGTCATCGCCGTTGGCGTATAGCGAATCCCCAACTTGCCGTAATACTCCTGCAACGGTAGTGGCTGGGCATCTTTAATATAGCGAGTAAAGAAATCAGCGATTTCGGGATACGTTTTCTGCGTAAAAATGGTGAAGAACTCTTTTTCCGGGAATGGCCGATTGGGGCCATACGTGGTAGCCAGTTCATTAATCACCTCGCGCAGCCCTCGTTGCCCGCCCGACAGTTCGAGCAGGCGAATATCGAGCAAAGCCGCCACTAAGGCCCCCCGATGGTAGATGTTTACATACTGCTTTTGTCCTTCGGGCGTATAGCAGGTCATCGCCAGCTTGCTTAGGCTGTAGGTCGTATCTAACTGCTTGTCTACCTGTACTTTCTGGCTCATTTCCGTCAGGTATTCGGGTAAATCGATCAGGCCACCCCGCAGCCGCATCATGCCGTTGGCCCACTCGGTTACGCCCTCATAGAGCCATAGGTGTTCGGAGGGTGTGGGCGTGATGAAATTGAATTGCTGAATCAGTTCGCTATGAATGTTCAGGGGCGTAACCACATGGAAAAACTCGTGGGCGGCAATGTTCGTCGCTCTTGCCGCCAACTGAGCCGAAAAAGGCTCTTCTTTGAATATATACTCCGAACTATAGGAATGCTCCCAGGCCCCCCATGACTCGTCTTCAAAGTGATACAAAAATGTATAGCGCTTTACCGGCAACTGCTTCAAAAACTGTCCGGCTGCGCTGAGCATGTCTTTCATGCCATCGAGCAATTGCTGCGACGTAACCTGATCGGTTTTTGAGTAAGTGTACATCTCTACAGCCGCTCCACCCACCGTCGTTTGCGCCCTGGTCAGCCGACCCAGTAGAATAGGTGAATCCACAATACGGTCGTAAGTATCGGCCAGGTAATACCCATTCTGGTTTTTGTCTAATGCGGTTCCGACGCTCCATCCGGTCGGGTAATTGAGTTTTACGGCTAATGGCGATGCCTGCATCCCCGTTGGAAAGCCAAATACACCCTGCCCGTTAATCAGCACATGATCCTGTTCAATGGATGTACCGCACATCCGGTAAATTACATCTTTCTCGACGCGCGTATCCCAGGTTTCGGCAATGTGGTACTGAATCGTGCGGACTTGCTCCGGCTGGTCAATCTTCCACTGGTTGGTTGAAATCTGCTGCGTTTTCACTTCGCGGCCTTTCTTGTCGAACGCCTGAAATAAACGGACAAAACGGCCTATATCCATCACCTGATAGGTTCCGGGGGCCGTAGCTGCGAATTGATAAATGGCGTTCTCTGGTCGCAGACCCTCGACGTGCAGTGTGACCTTAAACTGGTCGTCGGCGCGGTCGTTCAGATTAACTTCGTAGAGAAGTAGTCCGGGTGGGTTGGCCTGAATGGTCGTTGCCAGTGAGCAGAGTATGACCGAGATAAATAGTGTGAGTTTTTTCATGGAAATGGTCAATCTAAAATAGCCCTTCAGCTATTTACAAACTTAGTAATCATTTCTATTTGGTTGCCACTGAAACAGGACGATTGGCGCAGGTGCCTGATTTGCGGATTCGCCCGAAAAGTACTATCCTTAACCTGTGACTCCCTATACAAACGACCTCAAACAGCAAATCGAACGCATTCTGCGCTGGGAACAATCGTCCCACTGGCGGCTGCGTGATTTTGTCCAGTTGAGCGAACGTGTACTGGCCCATACGAACTGCTGGGTCGAACCCCACGACCTGCAAACGTTCTGGCGGTCGTCGGAAACCACACCCGCTTTGCTCGATGCACTGGCGCAGTTTGCCGACTATATCGACTGGACCGACTTCTGCAGCCGTAATCAGATGAGTGAAATGGTGCCCGTCAAGCCAAATGCCTTTCATGCACCCAACTGGGAGATTTCCAAACGATGGGTGATTATCCTCTGCTGGCTATCGGTTCTGGCAGCTTTGCTGGTAGGTGCATTACTGGTCTGGAAACAGTAAACGTTTCGGTTGTCTTCATCGTTATTGTTTTTGCCATGCTGACCGGGCCGCCGGAGCGGGTATGAAGCATGACAAATTAACACAACTCTATCTTAAACGGCTAAATGGTACGTTTTCCGCTCGCTTTGAGTTTAATAGCCAGCACGACGCTGGCACTGGCGCAACCCGCCCTGAAGTCCAAACCCGTTACATCAACCAAATCTGCCGCTGCACAGACAGCCAGTTTTAGCCTGAATAGTCCTATTCCGCTCGATCCGGCGGTAAAGGTGGGAAAATTGCCGAACGGACTGACCTATTACATCCGTAAAAACGCCGAGCCAAAAAACCGCGCCGAACTGCGGTTAGTCATTCGGGCGGGATCGGTGCTGGAAACCGATAATCAGCAGGGACTGGCGCACTTCATGGAACACATGGAGTTTAACGGAACAAAGAATTTCCCGAAGAACGAACTCGTCAATTTCCTGCAATCGGCGGGGGTTCGATTTGGAGCCGATTTGAATGCGTACACGGGTTTTGATGAAACGGTCTATCAATTGCCCGTTCCCACCGATTCGGCCAATGTATTCACGAATGCCTTTCAGATTCTGGAAGACTGGGCGCACAATGCCACCATCGACCCTACTGAGGTGGACAAAGAACGGGGAGTCATTCTGGAAGAGCGTCGGCTTGGGCGCGGGGCGGGGCAGCGGATGCGCGACCAGTATTTCCCGTTATTGCTTAACAATTCGCAATACTCGAAGCGCTTGCCCATCGGTACGGAACAGGTGCTGACCACCTTCCGGCCTGAAACGCTGAAACAATTCTACAAAGACTGGTATCGGCCTGATTTGATGGCGGTTATTGCCGTCGGTGATTTCGATGTGAAGCAGGTAGAAAGCATCATTCGGGAGAAATTCGGACGGATTCCGGCCGTGAAAAATCCAAAGCCCCGCACTGAGTTTGACATACCGGCTCATAAAGATACCAAAGTGGTTATCGTAACCGACCCTGAGCAGCCGAACACGGTGGTGCAGGTGATTTATAAACGCCCGGAAATCAAAGAGAAAAACCTGAACGACCTGCGCGAAAGCATTAAGCGCGGTTTATTTAATACCATGCTCGGCAACCGGATTCAGGAGTTGACGCAGCAGGCAAATCCGCCGTTTCTGGGTGGTTACAGCAACTACAGCGATTTTCTGGGCAATCTGGACGCCTTTACATCTATTGCTGTTGCCAAAGAAGGCAACGTGGAACGGGCCATTCGGGCGGTGCTGGACGAGAATGCCCGTGTGAAGCAGTTTGGCTTTACATCGACTGAATTGGTTCGCGCCAAACAGGAATTTATGACCAACGTGGAGCAGGCCTACAGCGAACGCAACAAAACCCGCTCGTCCAGTTTTGTGAATGAGTACGTACAGAACTTCACCGACAAGGAGCCGTACACCAGCATTGAGTTCTACTACAGTTTTCTGAAGACAGTGCAGGACGGTATTAAACTGGATGAGGTAAACGTGCTCGTTGACCAGTTTATCCACAATGACAACCGCGCGGTTATCGTCATGGCTCCTGAAAAGGATAAGGCTAAACTGCCTACGCAGGAGCAAATTCTGAGCTACGTAAATGAGTCGGGTAAGGGACTAACGGCCTATGACGACAAAACGCTCGACAGTCCCCTCCTAACTATTCCGCCAACCGCTTCGCCGGTGGTAAATGAAAAGAAAATCAGCGATATCGGCGTAACAGAGTGGACGCTAAAAAACGGGGCGCGGGTAATACTGAAACCAACCGATTTTAAAAACGACCAAATTTTATTTTCGGCCAGCAGTCTGGGCGGCACCTCGCTCTATGACCTTAAGGATTTTCAATCGGCGCGATTTTCGTCTACACTCACGGCGATGGGAGGCACGGGTGCGTATAACCAGATTCAGTTGGGTAAATTCCTGGCGGGCAAGCAGGTAAGCGTGTTTCCATATGTGGGTGAGCTAAGCGAAGGCATCAACGGCAGCGCGGCTCCGAAGGATTTAGAGACTGCCCTGCAATTGCTCTACAGTTATTTTACACAGCCCCGCAAGGATGCCGACGTGGTAAAGGGCTTTCTGTCGAACCAGCGGAATGCGTTACAAAATCAGATTAACACGCCAACCCCACAGCGGGTTTTCCAGGATACGGTGACGGTAACGCTGGGTAATAACAATCCACGCAGGCAGCCGCTCAAGCCTGACGATTTAGACAAAATTGACCTCGACCGCGCCCTAAAAATCTATCAGGAACGTTTTGCTAATGCGGGTGATTTCACGTTTTTCTTCGTTGGAAACTTTAAGGAAGAACAACTGAAGCCATTGGTCGAAAAATACCTCGGTGGTTTACCGGCAACGGGCAAAACCGAGAAGTTCAACGACCTCGGCATTCGTGCGCCAAAAGGTGAGATTAGCAAAGCGGTCTATCGGGGCCTGGACCCAAAAGCCGCCGTGCAGCTAATCTACAGTGGCGACATTAGCTGGTCGCCCGAAACGAGCACGCAATTAGATGCATTGGCCGAAGTGCTGGAGATTAAACTAATTGAAAAGCTGCGGGAAGAAGAAAGTGGCGTGTATGGGGTGAGCGCCAGTGCGGCCTATGCTAAATATCCAGTACCGCGTTATACCTTCCGCATCAACTTCGGTTGTGCGCCCGAAAACGTTGAAAAACTAATTGCTAAAACACAAGAGTTAATCAACGACCTGAAACAAAAAGGGGCGCTCCCCGCTGATATTGCGAAATTCAAAGTCGAAACCCGCCGGGAAACGGAAGTGCAGTTGAAAGACAACCAGTTCTGGCTCGGCTATCTCCAGAATCAGTATTACAACGGCGACGCGCCCGATGAGGTACTGCACGAAAATGAGCAGTTGGCTAAAGTGACGGTCGAAAGCACGAAAGCAGCCGCTAATCAATACTTCGGCCCAAACTACATTCGGCTGGTGTTGCTACCGGAGAAGAAGCAGTAAAATGAGTTGGTGGTTATGGTCCGCCGTTGTGGTGAGGCAATAGTCGAGAGTAGTTTCAGCAGAAAACTCTTGACTATTAACTGACGACTGTTGACTTAACCGGCACCCCCGTTTTTTTAATAGCGACCATACCACCTTCTACATTGACGACATTATCGAAACCCCGTGCTTTCAAAATGGAGTTGGCCACCATCGAGCGGTAGCCACCGGCGCAATGAACATACACCGGCTCCATGCGGCTGATTTCGGCCATGTGGTCGTTGAGGTTGTCTAAGGATAAGTTCCTGGCTCCTTCTACGTGTGCTTCGGCGAATTCGGCAGGCTTGCGAACATCCAACACACTTATAGCTGGATGTTGTTGCCACCGACTGGCAAATTCGTCTGCCGAAATTGAGTCAATCATATCCACCTCATTACCTGCCCGTTGCCAGGCTGCGAAGCCGCCATCCAGAAAACCAATGCAATTGTCATAGCCAACGCGGGCCAGTCGCAAAACGGTTTCGGTTTCCTGCCCAACGGGTGTAACGAGTGCAATAGGCTGGGTTAAATCGGGAATCAATGCGCCCACCCAGGGAGCAAACTGCCCATTCAGACCAATGTTTATGGCGTTCGGAATAAAGCCTCGTGCGAAATCGGCGGCTTCCCGAACGTCCAGAACCAAGGCACCCGTTTCGTTGACAGCCGCTTCAAACGCAGAGGGCGAGAGGGCGTGGCTTCCGCGCTGGAGAACCCGGTCAATGGATTCGTAGCCTTCTTTGTTGAGCCGGGCGTTTTCGGCAAAATAAGCGGGAGCGGTAGTTAGGCCATTCAGTACTTTTTCAACAAATTCTTCTTTCGATTTTGCCCGAAGAGCGTAGTTAAACCGTTTCTGATTGCCGAGTGTATCAGTAGTTTCCTTGCTCATGTTCTTGCCGCAGGCCGAGCCTGCTCCATGTGCCGGATACACAATTACATCGTCGGCTAAGGGAATAATTTTGGTGTGCAGACTGTCGTAGAGCATACCCGCCAGATCGCGTTCAGTCAGGTTTCCTTTAATCGCAAGGTCGGGGCGACCCACGTCGCCAATGAAGAGCGTGTCACCGGTGAAGATGGCGCAGTCTTTGCCGGTTTCGTCAGTTAAAAGGTAGGTGGTCGATTCCGGCGTATGGCCAGGCGTGTGCAGGACTTTAATGGTTACGGCACCCAGACTAAATAGTTCACCGTCGTTGGCGTGATGAACAGCATAACTGGTGTTGGCATTCGGGCCATATACGATGATAGCGCCGGTTTTTTTCGCTAAATCCAGATGGCCCGACACAAAATCGGCGTGAAAGTGTGTCTCAAAAACGTACTTGATTTTTGCCCCGGCTTTTTCGGCTTTCCGAACATAAGGTGCCGTTTCGCGGAGGGGATCAATAATAGCCGCTTCGCCTTCGCTTTCAATATAATAAGCCCCCTGGGCAAGACAGCCTGTATAAAGTTGTTCGATCGTCATACGACTGGTCCATATTTCAGTTTTCAAGTTGGCTGACGCACGTTTTTCTATGGCATTAGCTAACCTGAAACAGTTTTATAAAATCTCCCTCAAAATCATATACCCCGCTATGACCAGCACAAACCAGCCAAACCCTTTTTTGAGTTTGTCGGGGGCCAGGAATCGGGCCAGATACATGCCAATAAAGATACCAATGATAGATAAACCCGTAAACGGCAGTAGAAAATTCCAGTTCAGGTCGGTATGGTGAATATCGCCGAGAAAGCCAACGAATGAGTTTACGGCAATAATCAGTACCGATGTGGCTACGGCCCGCTGAATGGGGAGTCCCGCCAGTAAGACCAGCATCGGCACAATCAAGAAACCCCCGCCCGCCCCAATAGTTCCGGTGAGCAACCCAACGGCCAGTCCATCGAGGGCCAGACTGCCGTAACGCGGTCGACCGTCGGCGGCTTCGCCCTGCTCCGGTTGGTCATTTCGAATCATGGCACGGGCTGCAATAATCATCACAATGGCGAAAAAATACAGGATAGCGTCACTTTTTGGCAACATGAACCGCTCGAACTGAAACAAAGGATCGGGTAGAGCCGGAACCAAGAATCGCCGACTTAAGTAAACGGATACAAAAGAAGGTAGAGCAAACGCCAGGGTAACGGGCAGATTAACTCGCTTCTTCCAGATATGATTCAGGGAACCTACCAGCGAAGTAGACCCAACTACGAAAAGCGAGTAAGTCGTGGCCAATACCGTTGGAATATGAAAAACGTATACGAAAATGGGAACCGTCAGAATAGACCCACCGCCCCCGGCCAGTCCAATTACTAAACCAACAATAATAGCCGATGCGTACCCAAATAACTCCTGTCCACTCATTTACAGGCAAAGCTACGCTTCCCAACGAGATGTTTAGTCTATAGACTAATGAAAAATGCCCTTTGCTATAGTAGCGAAAGGGCATTTTAAGAATGATTAAATCGAGATTGATTTTACAAATCGTTCAGTTTACTGTTTCGCCGACCGTAAGCAAAATAAACAATCAGGCCGAGGAGCAGCCAGGCAAACGCTAACTTCTGCGCCAGACTATTGAGTGTCAGGATTAGCATTGTGTTAACCAGAATGCCCAGAGGGGCAATAATCTTGAGAGCCGGTGCACGGAAGGGCCGTTCGCGTTCGGGGTCACGGAACCGCAGAATCAACACAGCAAGACAAACCATTGCAAAGGCGAACAGGGTGCCGAAACTGGTCATGTCGGCCAGTAGGCCAATGGGCGTGAAGGCCGCTACCAATGATACAATCGTGCCGACCAGCAGGGTGCTTTTGAAGGGAGTTCTGAATATTGGGTGAACATCGCGAAAAAACTTGGGCAAGAGGCCATCTTTGGCCATACCCAGGAATACGCGCGTTTGCCCCAGCATCATTACCAGCATGACCGAAATCAGCCCAGCCGTAGCAGCCGCCGTAATGATAAATACCGCCCAAGGTTGTCCAGCATGGTCGAAAGCAGCCGCAACCGGCGCTTTCAGCGCATCGCCAACGATGTCTTTATAGTTAATCATACCCGTCAATACGAGCGATACCAGAATATAGAGGACCGTGCAAACCAGTAACGAAACGATAATGGCGAAGGGCATGTCTTTGCGTGGGTTAACGGCTTCGCCCGCCTGTGTTGACACGGCATCGAAGCCAATGTATGCGAAGAAAATGGCTGAGGCTCCACTCAAAATTCCCATCCACCCATACGCTTCGTGAGGTTTGCCATCCTCACCGGGAATAACAGTTGGCTCAGGAATAAACGGCTTCCAGTTATCGGCGTTGATATAAAACACACCCACAACGATGACAAATACAACGGCTGTCACCTTCATAATCACAATAATATTGTTTGTTTTAGCTGATTCCTCAATGCCTTTGATAAGTATATAGGTCACTAACCAGACAATGACGAGAGCGGGCAAATTTATGGCAAACGCAGGAGCCGCTAATCCGTTGGACTCGGCAAAGGTAGCCGCCGAAACCGGGTCGTTTCGGAGCCAGAACGGAATGTCTATACCAAACAAATGCACTAATTTATTGAAATAGCCTGACCAGCTAACAGCTACGGTCATGGCGCCCATGGCATACTCCAGAATAAGCCCCCAGCCGATAGCCCAGGCAAAAAGTTCACCGATGGTTCCGTAGGCATACGCGTAGGCAGAACCTTCAACGGGCAGCATGGCCGCAAACTCGCCGTAGCATAGGGCAGCAAAAATACAGCCAATACCCGCCACCACGAAGGAAAGCGCCAGCGCTGGCCCGGCATGGTAGTGGGCGGCTGTACCGGTTAGTACAAAAATCCCTCCCCCAATAATGGCCCCGATGCCAATGGCGGTTAAGCTCCACTTTCCGAGTACGCGCTTGAGTTCGCTCTTTTGAATGTCCTGATCGTACAGGTACATCGGCTTCTTACGCCATACACTGGTGGTATCAGCAGGTTTTTGAATTGTTTCCATGTAGGGCAATAGAGTTTGGTGATTGTATCGTTCAGAAAAATATTCTTGGGTGTTTGAAGCGAAAGATACGAAAAATAAAGAGCGAAAGAACGAAAGAGTGAAAGAACGAAAGAGTGAAAGAGCGAAAGCCATTCGGCAAATTTTTCGCTCTTTCACTCTTTCGTTCTTTCACTCTTTAAAATTACGACTGCGAAGGCCGAATCAGCGGTTTCTTGTCTTTCTTTTCCTTTTTGGCCGTAAACTCTTCGGGCGTAGCCGGGGCTGCGGTTGTGAAGTCAGATGGAATAGCATCGAAGCCGGTTTTCTTTTCCAAGCGTGCTGTGGATGTCTGATCTTCGTTGGCTTGATCGCGGCTGAGTGAGTCAACCACAATCGGGGTAGCCACAAACAGGGATGAATAGGTCCCCACAATAACCCCGATCAGCATGGCGAACGAGAAACCCCGGATGGTTTCACCCCCGAAAATGAACAGAACCAATAACACCAGAATCGTGGAGAAACCCGTCACCGCCGTGCGGCTCAGCGTACTGTTCAACGCATTGTTAATAATGGTCGGAATGCTTTCTTTCTTGCCCCGGTTTTCGTTCAGATACTCCCGCACCCGGTCAAACACCACCACCGTGTCGTTCATCGAATACCCCATAATGGTTAGCAACGCACCCACAAACGCCTGGTCAACGTCGAGCGAGAATGGCAGAAGCCCGTTAAAAATCGAGAAGATAGCCAGGATAATCAGCACATCGTGGAACATGGCTACCACCGCGCCATAGCCAAAGGCCAGTCGCTTGAACCGAATCAGGATATACACGAACACGACGGCTACAGCCAGCAGAATCGACCAGAGCGCCGAAGTCAGGATGTCGTAGGCAATGGTTGGACCTACTTTTTGCGAACTCTCGATTCTAGCAGGATTTCCTTTGATTGAACTTAATCCTTGGTAAACAGTGGTTTCGGCTTTCTTATCAGCACCGGGCGTGTTATCGTCAATCAGGTACGGCGTCGTTACCTTCACCTGATTCGCACCAATGCCCGTACCACCGTAAGTTTTCACTTCTGGCGCGGCCCCAAGAACACCTTCCAGTGCATTCCGAACATCGTCGGTGCTAACGGCTTTCTCAAAACGCACAACATAGGAGCGGCCGCCTTTGAAGTCAACGCCTAAGCCGAAGCCTTTGAAAATAGCCGAAATGATACCAGCCGCGATAATGATCGACGAAACCGTATAGTACAGTTTACGGCGGGATACGAAGTCGAAGTTAGAATCTTTGAACAGATTCTTCGCCCACGACGAGCTGAACGACAGGGTTTTGCCATTGCGGATGTAGTATTCCAGAATCAGGCGCGTAATGAAAATAGCTGCGAACAGCGAAGTCAGAATACCAATAATCAGTGTGGTCGCAAAGCCCAAAATCAGACCCGTTCCGAAAATAAACAGGACAATACCCGTCAGGAAGGTTGTTACGTTCGAGTCAATAATTGACGAAAGCGCATTCTGGAAACCATCGGTCACGGCCTGCTTGAAGCCCTTGCCCAAGGCCAGTTCTTCTTTAATCCGCTCGAAAATCAGTACGTTGGCATCCACCGCCATACCAATGGATAGTACGATACCAGCAATACCCGGCATGGTCAGCACGGCACCCAGCGAGGCCATCACGCCGAGCAGGAAGAATAGGTTGACAATCAAGGCTAAATCGGCAATAAAACCGGCGCGGTTGTAGTAGAATACTACAAAGGCCAATACGAGCAAAATACCAATAACTGACGACAACACCCCGGCGCTAACCGCTTCGGAACCGAGCGTAGCACCTACGACGCTTTCTTCGACGATATTCGTTGGAGCGGGCAACTTACCGGCTTTCAGTACGTTAGCCATGTCTTTGGTTTCTTCAACGGTGAAGTTACCCGAGATGCTCGAACGCCCGTTCGGAATTTCGTTTTGTACGTTGGGAGCCGTATAAACCAGGTTATCCAGCAAAATAGCTACCGGCCGATTTACGTTGGCGGCTGTCAGGTTTTTCCACTTCCGGGCACCCTCGGCGTTCATGTTCATCGTCACCTCTGGGCGACCCCGGTCGTCGTAGTCGTTGGCAGCGTCCGTAATCACATCACCTTCAAGCGGAGCGCGTCCACCGGGTTTTTTCAGGAAGTAAATGGGCAAAATTTCTTTGCCATCATTAAGTTTTTCTGACTTACGATTCCAAGCAAATACTATATCAGCAGGAAATAAACTTCGTACTTCAGGGGCGTTCAAAACAGCATTAGCGCGGGCTGTATCTTTCAAATAAACACCCAACTGATCCTGACCGAGTGGAAGAAACAATTGCGTAAGGGCCGTGCCCTGTGCAGAAGCAGTCGCCGTATCGTTTTTGGCTTTACCGGTCGAATCGGTTTTGCTGCCCTGTGCCAATTGTGACTCTAAGCTCGACGTGCCTTTGGCGGCTGAACCCGTGGCAGGTGCGGTTGTAGTTGTTTTCAACGCGGCTTTGCGGGCGGCTTCCTGACTGAGCAGATAAGCGCCCATGCCTTCGATGGCTGGAGCCAGTTCGTTCAGGCGATAGACTTCTGTGAATTCGAGTTTGGCCGCGCCTGTTAGCAGACGACGCACCCGCTCAGGATTGTCAACACCCGGTAATTCAATCTGAATCCGGCCCGAACCGGGTAGGCGTTGAATGTTCGGGTTAGCTACGCCGAATTTATCGACCCGCGCCTGGATAATCTGGTACGCCCGCGTGATAGCGCCATTTACTTCATCGTTCAATAATTTTCGTACTTCGGTATCCGATGATTGGAAATTGATTTTGCTGCGGTTCGCGCTGGTGGCGAATACAGTGGCTAATTTGGTATCGGGAGCCGCTTTTTTGAAGGCATCTGCAAACAGGTCTACAAAACTGGTGTTGCTCGTTTTCTGATCTTCGAGGGCCTGTTTCAGTGCCTGATTAAATTTAGGATCGCGGTTATTTCCTGAGAGACCGCGCAGAATGTCGGCGGGCGATACTTCCAGCACAACGTGCATACCGCCTTGTAGGTCAAGGCCCAATCCGAGTTCGCGTTCGGTAACTTCCTGTAGGGTGCTGCCTAAGTAAACAGGCTCTTTCCACAGCGAATCGAGGTAATGCTGCTTTTTGTTTCGATCAACAAGGCCCTGCTTGTTGGTCGCGTAAGCCTCCGCGTCGGCTTTGATACTCCGCGAGACAAACGTAAACGACAGAAAGTAAATGCAGATGGCTGCAATAACCCCCGTCAGAATAAGAATTCCGGTTCTGTTTTGCATTGGGTTTTCACGGTGTTCAGTCCGTGATTTTTGAGAATTAGTATAGAAAGGAAGAAATAGCTCAACAAACCAAGTTGGTTGAGAAACAGTGAAGAGTCTAAGCTAAAATTTGCTTAGCCATTTTATTAGGGCGCATTCGTGGCAATATGATGCCCGAAGACGTGCCTGAAATACGAGAAATAGAAATGCGGGATTGTAAAATGCCGGAGCAGAGTAACGCTCAACAGCAACAAAATAACGAGCGTGGGCGCGGGAAGCAGAAAGGCACTTTGTCCCGAATCGCCTAATTGGATCGCTGGCGTAACGACCGCTTCAAACTGGGCCGCGCTCAGTTGAGCATCCGACGATGGAGCATCCGTCGATTTGCCCGATTTTGCCTGTTCCGCAATGGCTTTTTTTGCCACTAATGCCTTCGCCTGTGCTGCCTGGCTGTTGCCCCAAACTGCCGTAAAGAGCAGCAGAGTTGCCAGCATCAGGCTCGAAAGACGTTGTATGACACGCGGTTGCTTCATATATTTCCTTTGCGGATGACAAATTTCGTACCAATTCGTGAGGAATGCAAGTTTAAACCTTATAGGTTTTAGAAACCTATAAGGTTTGGTAGAAACCTTTAACTTGCGCCTATGAATCTACACGAGTTTATCCAGTTGGCCTTAGCCGAAGACATCGGCGATGGCGATCATACTTCCTTATCGACCATACCAGCGGATGCCCAAAAACGCGCCCGTCTGTTGGTGAAAGAAGTTGGCATTCTGGCCGGTGTCGAAGTCGCTCAGGCCATTTTTGCCGAAGTTGACCCGGCTTTTGTCGTTGATGTGCTTATGCACGACGGGGCCAGTATTAAACCCGGCGATACTGTCCTGACTGTTAGCGGCAACGCCCGCAATATCCTAACCGCCGAACGCTTAGTGCTCAACTGTATGCAGCGCATGAGCGGCATTGCGACCCATACCCGCGAATTAGTGAATCTGCTGGACGGTACACGTGCCAAGTTGCTCGATACACGCAAGACTACGCCAAACTTTCGTATCTGCGAGAAAATGGCGACAAAAATTGGTGGAGCTGTAAATCACCGATTCGGATTGTATGACATGATTCTGATTAAAGACAATCATATCGACTACGCCGGGGGTATTGAAGCAGCTATTACCAAAGCCGTGGCCTATTTGAAAGAAACTAATCGGCAGTTACGCATCGAAGTAGAAACCCGTAATCGCGCCGAAGTTGAAGAGGTACTTCGCGTAGGGCAGGTTGATGTCATTCTGTTAGACAATTTCTCGCCCGATGGCATTCGCGATATGGTGAGGCTTATTAACGGCCGCTTCATAACTGAAGCGTCGGGGGGTATTGACGAAACCAACCTGCGGGCTTACGCCGAAACGGGCGTTGACTTCATCTCGTCAGGCGCATTAACCCATCAGATCAAGAGCCTGGATTTGAGTTTGAAAGCGTATTAATTGTATCCTGGACCTCTGGTCCGGGTAGCCATAGGATAACTATTTTAGCTATAACTTAGCCTACGGTTACCCGGACCAAAGGTCCAGGATACAATCTACTTCACCGGGTTCTCGTCAATACCCAATCTCGGCAAGGCTGGATTCAGAAGACGAGGGACAATCTTTACGCGAAAGACACGCGTTCCAGCCATGTCAAAATCGCAGCTATAAAACTCCCGCTGCTTTACCCCCCGATAAACGGCCATGTAGTTCACTTTCGGGGGCCAGTTGTTGAACGCCAGTTCGGCGGCAATGGCATCAACCGCTTTGCGAAGATTTGAGAAAAAGGTAATGGTAGGCTCGCGATGACGAAGGGTAGTTAGCGAACCTACCTGCTGAATGCTTACCTCATAAATGGTACGTCCGGTGGGTCGTATTATACTACTCATAATTGACGTTTGCTATGCATTTTATGCAAGTTTTATGCATATTTCGATAAAAATGAAAAATTATTCAAATAATTTACAATCTACAAACTAAAATATACCTTTAGGCGTTTTACCTACAATCGCGTCAATCAACGCTGGACAATTCAAATGGTCAGGCGTTTTTTCCCGCGAATGAAAAAGCGTCGGTCTTTACAGACCGACGCTTTTGCTTTTGTTTGTCATTCCGACGATAGGAGGAATCTTGAAGCTAACCAATACGAGACTCCAAGATTCCTCCTATCGTCGGAATGACAAACAAAATCACTTTTTATACATCACCGTTTCCACCGCCTGCAAGGTGCGTTTCACGTTAGGCAGAATGGCCTCGATAAGTGTAGGGGCATAGGGCAGGGGCAGATCCATGCTGTTGACCCGAACAACCGGCGCGTCTAAATAATCGAAGGCGTTGCGCTGAATGTTGTAGGTCAACTCCGACGAGATAGCGGCCAGGGGCCAGGCTTCTTCCACAATCACGCACCGATTCGTTTTCTTCACCGAGTTAATAATGGTAGCATAATCAATCGGGCGAACCGAGCGCAGGTCAATCACTTCAGCCGAAACGCCGTTTTTGGCTAACTCGTCAGCAGCAGCCAGCGCCACCTTCATAATTTTGCCGAACGACACAATCGTAACGTCGTTGCCTTCGCGAACAATGTTGGCTTGCCCAATCGGAATAAGATATTCTTCTTCAGGGACCTGTCCTTTGTCACCGTACATTAATTCCGACTCCATGAAAATAACGGGGTCGTTATCGCGGATGCACGATTTCAGGAGACCTTTCGCGTCATATGGATTTGAGGGTACCACCACTTTCAGCCCCGACGTGTTGGCAAACCAGTTCTCAAAGTTCTGCGAGTGCTGGCTCGACAGCATCCCGGCATTACCGGTTGGCCCGCGAAATACAATTGGGCAGGAGTATTGCCCCCCCGACATCGACATGATTTTAGCCGCCGAGTTAATCACCTGATCAATTGCAACAAGCGAAAAGTTGAAGGTCATAAACTCGATAATGGGTCGCAGCCCGTTGATGGCCGAGCCAACCCCAATACCAGCGAAGCCCAGCTCAGCAATTGGCGTATCAATGACCCGCTCCGGTCCAAATTCGTCCAGCATTCCCTGGCTCACTTTATAGGCACCATTGTATTCGGCGACTTCTTCGCCCATTAAATATACCAGTGGGTCCCGGCGCATTTCTTCCGTCATGGCCTCCCGCAGGGCTTCGCGGAACTGTATTTCTCTCATGCTGAGTGCGATATTTAGTAGCCCATGACTATAGTCGTGGGTTGGCAGAAAACCGGTCAAAATTAGGGAAAATGCCCTGATTCGTCAAATACCTGTTCAAAGCTTCTATGAATCTGGGAATGACTCTATGTAAACTACTCAGGGAGCCATCTGTTTGAGCGGACAGAGTTGTATAACTATACGAAAAATTTTCATTGACAGTAACGTTGATTGGTCAACTGGAAATAAGCATTCGGCGAAATGTTAAATAACTATAACGTCATACGTATTTGCTACACATGACCTTAGTTTTACGCCGTAAGTAGGCCCGGTTACTTCCTAAATGGGTAGTCGGCCTACCACCGCGATGTCCATTCAGCTATCCTGTTATGAAAAACCTATTCCTTATCTTGTTCTCTTTAGCTCCTTTTTTCACCTTCAGCCAATCAACTTCCGGCCGAATCAGCGGCACTCTCAGCGATTCCATTACTACTAAGCCTGTTCCATTTGCAACCATCGCGCTTCAAACGCCAGACAGTAAACTCGTTACGGGTGTAACCACCGACGAGAAAGGAGCCTTTCTGCTTGAAAAAATTGCTATTGGTACCTACAAAATAGTGCTTTCATTTGTGGGTTATCGAACCAAAACGATTGAAAAAATTACTATCACGGCCGAAAATCCTTTAGTTGATATTGGGAAAATTACGCTATCGCCCGACAGCCGAAATCTGAAAGAGGTAGCTGTGGTTGGTCAGAAGGCGCTGGTCGAAGATAAAGGCGACCGCTTGGTGTATAATGCGGAAAAAGATGTGTCGAATACGGGTGGTACGGCCGTTGATGTGCTTCGCAAAGTGCCTATGCTGACGGTTGATTTAGACGGAAACCTGAAAATGCGGGGAAGTGGCAACATTAAAGTGCTGGTGAACGGCAAACCGTCCAGTATAATGGCCCGTAATCTGGCCGATGCGCTGAAGCAAATGCCCGCCAATATTATTAAATCGGTGGAGGTGATTACCAGCCCCGGCGCAAAATACGATGCCGAAGGGTCGGCGGGGGTAATCAATATTATTACTAAAAAGGCTGTTCAGGGCACCAATGGAACGGTTAATCTGACGGGCGGGAATCTGAATCGTTCGCTGGGTGGTAACCTGAATGTGAAGGGTAAAAAACTCGGACTGGCTATTTCAATGAATGGGTATCAGTACCGGAATATTGGCGAGAATTCGAGTACACGAACGGCCCTGGCAAATGGAGTTCCCACGAGTAGTTTACAGCAAAATACGCATCGCGACAACACCGGCACGGGCGGCTATGGCGAAATGAGCCTTGATTATGACCCCGATTCCACGAATCGCGTTAATTTTTCGGCGAATGCCTGGGGCGGTAACTTCCCAATGAACAGCACCTTAGATAGTCGCCTGACAGATTCTCAAGGGGGCGTGTTGCAGGCGTTTCACCGCGACATTCGGTTTCGTAATCCATATGGCAATACCGAATTTAATCTCGGCTGGACGAAATCATTTAAGAAGCCCGGTCAGGAGTTTTCCATTTTAACACAGTATGCCCGGATGCCTGACAATTATTACTACACTATTCGGCAAACGGCTATGCAGTCGGAGGTGCCAACTTATCTGGAGCGAAGTACGAATCTTAGCCGTAACAACGAATATACTTTCCAGACCGATTATACGCACCCTTTTACAGCCCATACCAAACACGACACGCTTAGTTTTAAGCTGGAAGCCGGTGCTAAAACCATTCTGCGCGGCATTGGTAGTGAGTTTGTGATTGAGCAGGCTACCACCGGTCTTGAGCAGGATTATACGATTGATCCGAACCGGTCGAATGAGTTCACGTATGATCAGCAAGTGGTTTCGGGTTACACATCGCTGAAAATAGACTCGAAACGCAAATGGAACCTCACCGCAGGCACCCGACTTGAACACACGAGCATTCAGGGCGATTTCGTAACAACGCAAAGTCGATTCAGTAGTCAATACCAGAACCTGATTCCCAGCTTTACCATAGCGAAAACGCTTCGCGAAAAGCATACGGTGAAGGTTAGTTACACGCAACGGATTTCGCGACCATTAATCTGGTATCTGAATCCGTACAAAAACTATAGCGACCCTAAAAATGTGCAGACCGGCAATCCGTTTCTGAATCCTGAATTAACACACGCTACGGAACTGTCCTACAGTACATTTGGCAAAGAAGGGTCGTCGTTCAATGCGGCTTTGTTCTGGCGGCAGACGAACAACTCCATTGAGTGGCTATCGACGGTCGATGCACAGGGTGTTGCCCTGACAACTCCGCAAAATATTGGCCGGAACGCGAGCTATGGCGCCAACCTGAACCTGACGCTTCAGCCAAATAAAACCGTTAATGTCAGCATCAGTTCCGATTTGACTTATGTGGATTTGACCAGCGCGGCCCTCAATCAACGTACCAGCGGCTGGGTCTGGAGCCTTAGCCCCAACGCATCCTACAAACTACCGAACGATTTTACTCTTCAGGCCACGGGCTATGTGGGTTCGGGATGGATTTCGCTGCAAAGCCGCAATTCCGGCTGGTACTATTACGGTCTGTCGGCCAAGAAAGAATGGATGGACAAGAAAATGAGCCTAACCCTCAATGCCAATAATCCGTTTAACCGCAATGTCCGAATAACCGGCGACCAGTTTGCGCCAACATTTACGGCACAGAACACATCATTGTTTGTGAATCGCTCTGTCAGACTAACGCTCAGCTACAAATTTGGCCAAATGAGTGCTGGCGGCAGGCAGAGCAAGAAAATCAGCAATGACGATAGCAAGGGGGGAGGCCGGTAAAATCCTTTACCGAACCACAGCCAGCTTTCCGGCCAGTCCTTCTGTTCCGTCGGAGGTAACGACTACGACTAAATAAATACCCGTTTGGGCTTGTCGCCCCCGGTAATCGAGGAGATTCCAGATAGCAGTGCCACCCTGCGAACGGGTTTCATAAACCAATTGCCCGCCCGCGTCTAAAATTTTTACCGTTGCGTTGTTTGTTAAGCCCCGAATACCAACCGTGCCCGCAAAATCGGGCCGAACTGGATTCGGGAAAATAGTCAGGTTACTGAGGATTTCGGTGGGTTCCGTAGCTGGTCCCTGATACGATACCAGACCGTTCACCGTCTGAATAAACACGTTGCCGTTGGTTGGTTCAGCCGCCAGTACCTGAATAGTATTGTTAGGAAGTGGGCTGTTCTCGGCCGTAAACGTATCCAGCAACTGCGACCCATCGGGAGCCACATGATACAGACCAGAGCGGGTGCCAATCCATTTTCGATTGCCTCCGTCAACCGCAATGGCTGTGATAAGCTCATTGGCAAGCAATCGGCGACGGTTAATCAGGGGAGGCTGGGCGTCAATGGTTGGGTCGAAGGCACCCGCCGGATTGTCGAATACGGTTGGGCCGAGGTCGGTACCGACCCAGATAGCGCCGTTGCGGTCTTTCACCAACGCCCGAACGTTATTGGTCAATAAACTACCCTGACCAGTTCCGGTACCCAGGTAGCGGCTTCGGTTGGTTTGCGGGTCAAATACCAATAAGCCTCCGCCCACATCGGGCCGAAGCCACAGAAAGCCATTATCGTCGGGTACAATCTGCACGATATTCGTCTGGCTTATAGTTGGAAATGACTGGAATTGGCCATCGGGTCGCCGAACATGCAGCGTAGCTTGCGTAGTAATCGTTCGGCCGGTAGTAAGCCAAAGGTTACCGTCAGCATCGGTTGCTAAACTGGTAATATATGGACTGATAGTCGCCGGGAGTGAAATGGTCTGAAGGATTAACTGACCATCGTAAGCAAACAATCCTTTGCCATAACTACTTACATAAAGTTGCTGATTAACCGGTTGGTAAGCAGCCGCGTTGTAGCCAACTGTCGACCCAACCAACGATTGCCAATGACTGTTCGATACCATAAAGATGTCAGCAGCTATGCCATCCGACCGTACCAACGTAGCATCCTGCGGGCCGTTAGGCAGAGCGATGAGCGTTTGTGGATAGGCGTAAAGCTGAGTGTAGTCGTCGCGGCTGGGGCCTTCCGGGGCAATCCTGATAAGTGCATTGTCAGCCAGAATACCTGTTTGGGTGTCAGCAATCCATAGCTGACTGCCATCAAGTACGACCTCCCGTGAATTAGCGACAAATGGAGTGCTTAGCGAAGTGGAGTTGGGCAATGTGATGCTGCGTTCGGTCGCAATTACTAAACCGTTAGATACACTGAAGGCCCGAACAAGCCCGTTCGTAAGTGGCTGCGTAAGAACCCACCGACCGGTTTGCCGTTCATAAACGCCCCGCCCATTTACGGTAGCCACCAGCCGCCCCTGGTTAGTAGCGATGGATTCAAGAATTTGCGCCGGTTCGGCAATATTCCGCCAATTGGCTGGGTCAGCTATATTCACGTTAGGAGCGAAGCGAACAGCCCGCAGTTCACGCCCGATACCCGTTGTTTGTAAGGGGGCTGTCAGTGCATAAAGCGTATCGGCAGTAGCTGTAGTTTGGAAAATAGGCAGCGGAGAGCCGTCGGGTCGTTGGCTAAAATACGTATCACGTATTTCGTTTCGAACCACATCGAATACCACTAACCCAAAGCTGGTACTGAGGTAAGCGTTATTGCCAATACGCAGGATGTGATTGATCGTGCGCGACGCAGGCAGGTTCTGCGCGGTTGCAATTGTATTCACGTTGAGAACACCGGCGGGTTCACCCTCAGCCGTAATTGTCAATAAGTCTATATTCCCTGACCGATACGCGATAAGTAATCGTTGTTGGTCGGCTAAATAGAGCAGTCGGCTAATGCCTACGTCAGTCAGGCCACCCGGCTGTTTTGTCAGTACGGTTGTTTCGCGGGTAGTTTTATCGAAGTAGAAAAAACCGTTCTGTGTCGCAGCATAAATTTTGTTTCCCGCCACCACCACCGATTGCCCGGATCGGTAGCTGGCGTGAGATTTCCAGGCGCCAATCTGAGCGAATGATGAATGAGAAAGAATGATGAATAAATACCAGAAATTGAGTCGTAGTTTTTTACTCCCAATTTTTTGATTCAATATATTTTTTATACAATTCATCATTCATCATTCATCATTCATCATTCATCATTCATCATTCATCATTCATCATTCATCATTCTTTGCGTCTTCATACGCCCACTCTTTCGGTCCGGCATCGTCGCCGAGGTGAAAGCAACGTCGACAGCGGGCTTCGTAACTGTCTGTTTCACCGAGTAATACGCGTTCCTGCGAGGGCACAAGTCGATACGAATATTGGGCAATATCGCCACAAACCACACAAATGGCGTGAACTTTGGTAACGTATTCGGCAATGCTCATCAGTTGAGGCATACAGCCGAACGGTTTTCCTGAAAAGTCCATATCTAAGCCCGCCACAATCACGCGTTTCCCCTGATTGGCTAACAAGGTACAGACATCTGTAATGGCGGTATCAAAAAACTGGGCTTCGTCAATCCCCACTACGTCGCAGTTTCCGGCCAGCGTTGCAATCTGGCCCGCTGTTTGCACAGGGATGGAATGAATGGCGAGCGATGAGTGCGACACAATGTTTTCTTCGTGATAACGCGTATCTAAAGCTGGTTTAAAAATTTTCACATTCAGTTTGGCGATTCGGGCACGCGTTAGCCGACGGATCAATTCTTCGGTTTTTCCCGAGAACATGGAACCGCAAATCACTTCAATCCAGCCTGTACGGAGGTGGGGTGGTTCGCGTCGTCGGGAGGGTTCAATAAACATTGGGTAATAGTTGTTCCGAATGCCGGTTACATAAGATGACCAAACACAGGAAAGTTTAACGATTGGCGTTATTTTCAGTCGTAAATCGCTTTCTTTAACGTTAATTTATAAGCCAAAACAGGTTTGCGACTGAAAACTTTATCTTTACAAAACAACGGCTTTTCCTAATGTCGAACAAGTTTAACGCCAACGCCCTCACCGAATACAGCAAGTCGTATGCCCGGCGAATTGCCGCTGATTTTTTTCAGCACCATGCTACTATTAACGGGCAACAAATTCTGTCGCTCACCCCTATTACGCAAATCAATCTGTTCGTCATCAGTAGCTTATCTGATAAATGGCAAGCCGATACAGCTAAGTTTCGCAGCCCTTATTTTGATTTTACCAACGCCGACGTGCAGGAGGCATTGCAAAATTTTATGAATGTCGTTTCGCAGCATATTTCGGTTCGGCGCGAGCATCTTGAACCCCTGCTGGCCGATGCCACTCGTCGGACGATTATCATGATTTTCGATCCCCGCGCTTATTTTGATGATGTATTACGGAGCCAGCCTGAATTCACGCTGACTGCCGATGCGATGCGTCAGATTACCCGATATACAAAAATTAACCAGTTTATTCCGGCTTACATTGCCCAGCGCATGAACGACAAGCCGTTTATTTATGCTAATCAGGCCCTGGGCTATTTAGATGAGGCTCTGACGCAGCGCGGTCATGAATTGGAACATTACGATAAATTTGTGGCGTTGTTCTCCGAAAAATTACCTATGGATGTGTCGGCCCTGCTTCGTAGTCATGTGCCCGACAGCATTCCGGCGGCTCCGGGACGTTCCTTTTTCGATACGGCCACCGAACCCTCAATTCCGCCCGCGCCCCTGGTTCCGGCAGAGGCTACACCCCGCACGGATGTTCCCGAAGCGGTTGCCCCGGCCATACCCCCACAACCCGAGCCAACGCCAGCCCCGGTCATAGAAGCTGATGCAGGCTCTACCGGGCCTATGTTCATCAGCAACGATGGCGCAGGTCCCGAACCAGTAGCACCGATCAGCCAACCTTCGCAATTAGACACAGGTGCTATTTCGCAACCCTCCGTTACCGAAAACGTACCTATTATTTCGAGTGAACCAGCCCCTACGCTGAACGATACGCTCCGGGAGGGTGCACCCGCCGAACCCGCTACGGTGGCTGAGACATTTCACCGGGCCCCCATTGAAAGTGTTGCCCGGAGTATCTCGCTCAACCAGAAGTTCCGATTCATTAACCAGTTGTTTAACGGAAACGCGAGTGCCTACAATCAGGCTGTCGAGGAAATAGATACCCTGAATAATTACGGGCAGGCGCTGGATTTGATTTCGTATCGGTACGCGTCGCAATATTTATGGGACATGAGCAGCGATGAAGTGAGCGAGTTGGTTGAAATCCTGAAACGCCGGTTTTCCTGACAATGGTTAAATAATGTGCCTTTTTGCTGGTAAATGTATCTTTTTGGGGTAGGTCTCGTCCAATACCCAAGGTGATCATTTGACTAACAAGGGCTTTGCGAAACGTTTATCTGCTTCTGGTGGCCGGATGTCTGGCCGTTTATCCTGCTTTTTCCCAATCAACTGTGCCTGCCCGTCGAGATGCGGACATTAGCCGTTATTTACAGGATTTATTCCCTGTGCAAACCGAAGGGATTGACTACCAGTCGGTGTATGACGCACTAACGCAGCTCTACGCCAATCCATTAGACCTGAACACAGCCTCCCGCGACGAACTGGAAACTACGTATCTGCTTACCGAACGGCAGTTGAGCAACCTGGCAAATTACCGGGCGGATGTCGGCGATTTATTATCGATCTACGAACTGCAGGCCGTTCCCGGCTTCGATTTGCCAACCATTCGACGGCTGCTGCCGTTTGTGACGGTGACTGGCAGCCCGGATTTGTTCGGAGCCTTGCCTACCCCAACTGACAATTATCTGATTGTTCGGTATGAGCAAATTCTGGAGCAACAAAAAGGATTTTCAAAAGCTACGCCCGACAAAAAAGGGAACTTGCCAACCCGTTATCTGGGAAATTCGGGCCAGTGGTACGCCCGATATCGGTACAGCCGTCCGCGTGCCTTTAGTTTGGGTCTGACAATGGAGAAAGATCCCGGCGAAACAATGGGCTGGCAACCATCGGCGCGTCGGTATGGGGCTGATTATGTGTCATTTCATACCCAAGTGCAGAATCGCGGTAAGTGGCGAAACATACTCCTGGGCGATTATCAGCTACAGATAGGACAGGGGTTGGTTTTATCAGCGGGATTTGTGCTGGGTAAAAGTGCGGAAACGGTTCAAACCGTTCGTCGGCCTACGTTGGGTGCCCGACCTTATACCTCACTTACCGAATATGGCTATTTTCGGGGAGCAACCGCCACCTATGCCCTTCATCCAACGCTGGATTTAACGCTGCTGGCAAGTCGCAACCGGCGTGATGCCAATACGGATAGTTTGGGTACCGAAATTATTGCCACATCGCTGCAAACCTCTGGCCTGCACCGCACAGTTTCTGAACAGAACGATCAGGGAAGCTTAATTGAAACCAATCTCGGCGCACATCTGCTTTACCACAATCGCCGACAGTTTCAATTAGGCGCGACGATTTTGCAGACCACCTTCAATACTTTTTTTCGTCGACGCGATTTGCCCTACAACCAATATGAATTTACGGGTACAAGGAATGTGGTGGTTGGTCTGCACGGCGGCTACATCTGGCGCAACTGGAATCTGTTTGCCGAAGTTGCCCGCAGCAACGGTTCTGCGACTAATTCAGGCGGTATTGGGGCTGTGGGTGGCGCACTGGCGAGCTTGACCAAAAAGCTTGATCTGGCTCTTCTGTTCCGGCATTATGACCGAAACTTTCATAGTTTCTACAGTAACGCCTTCAGCGAAGGAAGCCGAAATAGCAACGAATCAGGCGCTTATATTGGCCTGAAATATACAGTTTATCGCAAATTGACGCTTGCTGGATTTATTGATTATTTCAACTTTCCCTGGCTAAAATACCTTGTCGATAAACCGTCGAACGGGTTTGATTATCTCCTACAGGCTCGGTATACGCCTAACCGACAAACGGCCTTTTATGCCGTGTATCACGAAGAACACAAGCAGAAAAATCTGACCATTGGCAAAACGAAAGATGTGGTCGGAACAACGCGCCGGAGTTACGCGCTCAACGCCGAATACACGCTCAGGCGCGGTCTATCGTTGCGTTCGAGGATGCAGTGGGGCGGCTTCGCATATGCAGGCCAATCCGCTTCGCGTGGATTTGCGCTCGTGCAGGATGCCACATTCGACTACAGGCGATTGAGCCTGAGTGGGCGAGTAGCCTTATTCGGCACAGATAATTATGACAGTCGGCAGTATGTGTATGAGCGCGATGTGCTCTATGCGTTTTCGTTCCCGGCCTATTTCAACCGGGGTGTTCGGCATTATTTGCTGGTACAATATAACCTCAATCGTCATATGGATATTTGGGTACGCTGGGCCAGAACCGACCTAACTAATCAGGACACCGTTGGTTCCGACCTCGACCAGATTGATGCTTCGCATAAAACGGAAGTGAAAGTTCAGGCACGGTGGCGGTTTTGAGCAATACACTCCCAAAAACCTTATCTTTACAAAAAATGACCAATCTTTACGGCGATGAAGAAAGTGAAAGAAATCGAGTTGAACGACTTCCACAAAGCGCGGAACGAGCGATTAGTCAGGAAAATCTCCGAGCAGCCCTCGATGTCACAAGAAGAGTCCATCGAGCAAATCAAACGGATAGCCGAGCAGAGCCTCCAAGCAGCGAAAGTAGGTGGGCATTGAACGAATACATTCGCGGCAAAGAAACTTCTGCTTTGTTTGAATGGGCTATTCTGCGTGATTTGTTGCTTGATGCCGACGAGTTTACCCGAAGGTGGGTAGATTATGGACGAGTCGAAGGAGGAGAGCATCAAATTTTTCAGGACCAAGGCGTTTTTTACAAACGCAATAACTTAGCGTTCCATACCAGCTATTTAGAGTATTTTGAACGACTGGTATTACACAACTGGCTATTCCCTGACACAATGTATTTGCTGGAAGGGCTAATGCTGGTCATTGAGCCACAAGATGACTTTTCACAACTCCGTCCCGTGGTTTCGCAAAAAGCGTTGCGGGCCGTTCGGGGCGCTACACGCGCCGAAGTTGAGTCGCTTATGCGCCAATTAGGGTTTATACGACGGTATGAAGACAACTATGTAAATACCGACCAGACACTTTTTATAGAAGACCTTCACGACCAGAATGTTTTAGTCGATGCATCTGGAGACCTGCTTATTTTTGACCCCGTTATTTATCTTACAAAACCGGGCACTTGACTCGCTTACTTTTCCAATTCCCGAATCAGCTTATTAGCGTTGATAAACTCGTTCAACTCTTTCACATGCGACTGGGTGAGTATGCTGCTATTGCCCTGCCAGAGTTTTTTGCCTTCGTAGAGAAACAATATTTTCTCGCCAATTTCCAGCATTGAGTTCATGTCGTGTGTGATCACAACGGTAGTAATTTGAAACTCGTCGGTTATTTCGGAGATGAGCTGGTCGATTTTAATGGACGTAAGCGGGTCGAGGCCGGAGTTTGGTTCGTCGCAGAATAAGTATTTGGGGTTGAGCACAATGGCCCGGGCAATACCGACCCTTTTTTTCATCCCGCCACTAATTTCCGACGGCATTCGGTCGCCCGCGTTTTCCAAACCCACGCGCCGTAAACATTCCTGCGCCCGGTCAGTTTTTTCCTGTTCCGACTGTTCGGTGAGCATATCGAGCGGAAACCGAACATTTTCCAGCACCGTCTTGGAGTCGAAAAGAGCTGACCCCTGAAACAATACGCCCATTTCGCGTCGAATGGCTTTTTGCTCGTTCAGATCGCCGGTCAGGAAATTCCGGCCATCATACAACACTTCGCCACTGTCGGGTGTCACTAAGCCAATCATGCATTTCAGCAACACGCTTTTGCCCGTGCCGCTGGCTCCGATAATAAGGCTTGTATCGCCGGGCTTAAACGTTCCGTCGATGGCATCCAGCACTTGTCTGCCACCGAAAGATTTGGATATATTTTTAATCTCAATCATATTTTCTATGACTGAATGCGTGACTGATAGAATGAGTGAATAGCTAACGCATGAACCTATTCACTCATTCTATCAGTCACGCATTCAAAATTAGGTGAGCAGCATCTGGGTTAGAACAAAATCGGCGGCTACGATAGCAATACAGCTATTCGTTACGGCGGCTGTTGACGCACTACCCACTTCCAGTGCTCCACCACGCACATTGTATCCCTGGAAAGCTGAGATCGTAGAAACCAGAAACGCGAAGACCACCGTTTTGATGAGAGCGAATGTAACCCCGAAAGGCTTATAATCGAAACGAAGGCCCGATACGTAATCTTCGGATGAAATAACTCCCGCCAGTACGCCTGCTATGTAGCCGCCCAGAATAGCCAGAAATCCCGCCATAATGACCAGCAACGGGAACATCAACACTGATGCAATCACCTTAGGTAAGACTAAATAGGAACTGGAGTTAATGCCCATTACTTCCAGCGCATCCACCTGTTCCGTAATTCGCATGGTACCCAATTCACTGGCAATATTAGAACCTACCTTACCGGCCAGTACTATGCACGAGAGGGTAGGAGCCAGTTCCAGAATCGAACTGTCGCGTACGATGAGCGCGATAATGTTCTTCGGTACAAATGGGTTGGTAAGGTTGTAGGCCGTTTGTACGCAGGTAACAGCGCCGATAAAGGTATTAACTAAGGCCACAATGAAGATGGACCCGACACCAATGGAGGTGCATTCGTTCAGAATAAGTCCCAGATACACCCGAAGCTTCTCCCGGTTGCGGAAAAGGGTACCTAAGAAAATAAAATAACTGCCTAATCGTGACATAAAAACGGGTAGCGAAAGGAATTAACCTCGTTGGATTCGGATGAGAAGATTCATTTGGGAGAACCCGCGTAAAGATAGAATGGTTTCTAACGTAACTTGCGCCGTAGGCTAAACCGTCTGGATTAACAGGCTAATCGACTGAAAAGAACAGTATTTACTTCATGAATCCATTAGTTGTTGTAACGGGCGGCACTAAAGGCATTGGCCGCGCCATTGCTGACCGATTCGTAACCGAAGGCTTTGACGCCGTTATTTGTGCCCGTTCGGTAGAGGGCGTGAACGGACCAAACCTATTGCCGGTTGCCGCCGATTTGTCCACACGCGAGGGCGTGAATGAATTGCTATCCTCTATTCAATCGCTTAACCGACCGGTTGATGTGCTGGTGAATAATACCGGGACGTTTCAGCCAGGGCAGATTCATAACGAAGCAGAGGGCACGTTTGAGCAGCTTATGAATACAAACGTGGCCAGCGCTTATCACCTGACACGCGGTTTAGTAGGCGGTATGATGTCACGTCGGCAGGGGCATATTTTTATGATGTGCTCAACGGCCAGCATTACAGCCTATACCAACGGCGGCTCTTACTGTATCTCGAAATTTGCGCTGTTGGGCATGAGCCGTGTACTACGAGAGGAATTAAAGCCGCATGGCGTGAAAGTGACTGCCATTCTGCCGGGCGCTACGCTAACAGCCAGTTGGGAAGGTACTGACCTTCCCGAAGAACGATTTATGAAACCAGAGGATGTAGCCCATAGCGCTTGGGCTGCTTATTCGCTCTCGAAAAGTGCTGTGGTGGAAGAAATTTTGATCCGTCCACAATTGGGTGATATTTAGTCTAAGGACGCTTCGGTAACATTCGGACGTTGAAGATATAGTAAACTACTACCGACTAATGACCAATGACTAACTACTCTTTCGTATCTTGCGGCCAACTTCATCTATCCCTGACCTGAAATTAGTATTCACTGATTAGTATTACGAATGGCTTCCGTTGAGTATCTGGGTATTGACGTTGGCGGTACGAACGTCAAAATGGGCATTGTCGATGCCAATACCGGTAAAATTTCTAACTTCTACAGCCACGATACCATTAGCTGGCGCGAATCGGGGCATTTTGTAGATCGTTTCGGCGATGCCGTTGCCTTGCAACTTTTAAGTAATAAAGATGTGAAGCAGGTGGGCATTGGTTTGCCGGGTATGCTGAATCGGGAGCGCACCGTTCCACTGGAGATTACGGCAATTCCCGAAATCAATAACGTGCCGATGGTGGACCTGTTAAGCCAGCGGTTTCCCGGCGTTCAGTTCTTTTTAGCGAATGACGCCAACGCGGCTGCTTTAGGCGAATATTACTTTGCCGAAGAGAAGATAACGGAGAACTACATTTTCATTACACTCGGAACGGGTGTAGGGGGAGCCGCCATTATTAATAAAAAAATATTTACCGGGGGCGATGGCAACGCGATGGAACCGGGTCATATTCCCTCGCGCAATGGTCGGGTTCTGGAGCGAAATATTGGTAAAGTTGAATTGCTTCAGTTGGCTAACGAACGTAGAAAGTCATATACAGGCCAAACCCACCTGCCCGACGATGGCAGTATTTCTACAACGGGTCTGGTAGCCGCTGCTGCCGAAGGGGATGAACTGGCGCTACAAATCTGGACGGAGGTAGGCGAGATGCTGGGCGAAGGTTTAGCTGCCCTCATTAAAATATTAGATATCAAACAGGTATTGATTGGCGGGGGATTATCGGCCTCTTTTGATTACATTCTGCCTGCTGTTAACAAAACGCTGGATTACTGGCTCAATGATTACTACAAAAACGGCCTGAGTATCAAACGGGCAACTTTAGGAAATGATGCTGGTCTGCTTGGGGCCGCTTCGCTCTGTTTTGAATAGGCGAATGGAGAAAGCAAACGGGAGAAGGAGATTTTTGATTACAGATTCTCCTTCTCCCGTTTGCTTCCTGTATTCGCCTTAAATTACATTCACCTCCGGCGAGATTGTTACGCCAAACTTGTCCAGAACAGAGGCCTGCACCTGCTTCGCAAGACTCATAATTTCGTTGCCTGTAGCATTACCATAGTTCACCAATACCAATGCCTGTTTGGCATGAACACCAGCATCACCCGAGCGATAGCCCTTCCATCCTGCCTGTTCAATCAACCAGCCAGCAGGTACTTTCACTACATCCTTGCCAATTGGGTAACCGGGTAGATTCGGATAGAAGTCTTTCAGCGCATCGAACTGCGTTTTCGGAATTTCAGGGTTTTTGAAAAAACTGCCAGCATTCCCAATCTGGGCTGGATCGGGGAGTTTACTGCGCCGAATCCGAATAACGGCATCGCTAATGGCTTTGATTGACAGATTATGGTCAGATATCCCCATTTCCGTTAGTGTTTCCTGAATGGCTCCGTATCGGGTATGGAACGTGGGTTGCTTATTTAACTGGAACGTAACGCTGGTGATAATGTATTGTCCCTTCAGTTCGCGTTTGAATACACTCTCCCGATAGCCAAACACACAGTCGGCGTGGGTGAATGTGCGTTTTTCGCCAGTGCGTACATGGATGGCTGTAAGTGACTCAAAGGCTTGTTCCAGTTCAACGCCATAGGCTCCGATATTCTGCATGGGCGCTGCGCCAACCGTGCCGGGAATGAGCGATAAGTTCTCGATACCCGCATACCCATGCTCTACGCAGTACATGACGAATTCATGCCAATTGACGCCTGCTCCAGCCGTTATATATAGGTGACTGTCGTCCTCCCGTATAACCTCTATACTTGGAATCGTTATTTTAACGACCAACCCCTCGAAATCATGACATAGCAAAACATTACTGCCTCCACCGAGTATCAGTTTAGGGGTTTCAATAAATTCACTAAGTTGCAGTAACGTCTGAAGGTCTTCTTCCTGGCTAATTTCTACCCAATACCGCGCATTGGCATCAATCCCGAATGTATTATATGGCTTGAGCGACACATGGCTTTGTATGTTCAGCATAGAGTATTCGTCATAAATGCCCAAAATTAACCAAATTCCAGCATGGGTTTGTGATGGTATAGAGGTTTGATGAATGACACAGACAAAATGGTTATTTTTGCTCGCTTATTCAACATTGGTTATGCCCTGCGGATTCGGTAAAATTTTAATGTTTGGGTTATTCATTCTGACGGGCTGTGCCAGTAGTCGTCCGGCAACGTCGGGTCGAAATACGGTTGATTATAACAGTTACAACGAAGACTTATCAGTGGTTCGGCCTGTATACAACACCTCATCGGTGGGGACAGCACCAGCTACTCGGCCGGTTTCGCCACCTACTACAACGCCAGCCCCGCGCAAAACAGAGACACGCCGACCTACCGCACCAATGGAAGCCCTGCACATCAATCGGCGGCTCGATATGGTACTGGACACCATTGCCGCACAGAATCGCTCAGTTCGTTATGCGCCGGGTTTTCGAGTACAGGTGTACGTCGGTACGCAGCGGCAGGAAGTTGATGCAACTAAACTGCTTATTGCTCAGAACTTCCCCGAATTAAGCCCTTATTTGAGTTATAACCAACCCACCTACAAGTTGAAGGTTGGTGACTTTATGCGCCGGATTGATGCCGAGCGGTACTACGCTTCCATACGACGTTTGATTGGTTCGGCGCAGTTGCAACCTGACAAAGTAGACATTCGACGAAGCTTGTTAATAAAATGAGAAATTTGTTAATAAATAAATTGTACTTTTTGGTCATCGAGGCCTATCTTCGCTTTATTTTATTGTAATTTTAAAATAGAGCGCTGATTAACTGAATTATGAAAAAAGCATTAATTACCGGAATCACCGGGCAAGACGGGGCCTATCTGGCCGAACTTTTGTTAGAAAAAGGATACGAGGTACACGGCATCAAACGCCGGAGTTCGCTCTTTAATACGCAGCGAATTGACCATATGTATGAAGACCCGCACGAAAAAAATGTGCATTTCAAACTTCACTATGGCGATTTATCGGACTCAACCAATATCATTCGGATTATTCAGGAAATACAGCCCGATGAGATCTATAACCTTGGCGCTATGTCGCATGTGCGGGTAAGTTTTGATGAGCCAGAATATACAGCACAAGTTGATGGTATCGGAACGCTCCGCATTTTGGAGGCCGTTCGACTACTGGGCTTGACCGAAAAAACCCGCATTTACCAGGCATCCACCTCCGAACTTTATGGCGGTGTTCAAGGACATGCCCAATCAGAAACGACACCCTTCTATCCGCGTTCGCCTTATGCCGTGGCTAAACTATATGGCTACTGGATTACTGTTAACTACCGGGAAGCTTACAACATGTATGCATGCAACGGGATTCTGTTCAACCACGAATCACCTCTACGGGGGGAAACCTTTGTGACGCGCAAAATCACCCGTGCAGTTTCCCGAATCGGACTGGGTTTGCAGGATAAAGTGTACTTGGGGAACCTTGATTCCCTGCGCGACTGGGGCCACGCTAAAGACTATGTAGAAGCTATGTATCTCATTCTCCAGCAGGAGAAGCCCGAGGACTTTGTAATTGCTACTGGCGTAACCACCAGCGTTCGCGATTTTGTGCGGATGTCTTTTGCCGAAATTGGAGTTGAGTTAGAATTCACCGGCGAAGGCGTAGAAGAAGTAGGCACGGTCGTTCGGTCATCGAATCCTGATTTTCCGGTTGAAGTCGGCAAAGCTGTTGTGTGCATTGACCCGCGCTACTTCCGCCCAACGGAAGTTGACCTGTTGCTTGGCGACCCAACCAAAGCCATGACAAAACTAAACTGGAAGCCAAAATATGATTTGGCCGGGTTAGTAAAAGATATGATGACGGCTGATATCGACCTGTTCCGTCGCGACCAACTCCTGGCTAAGAGCGGACATCAGGTGTTAAATTATTTTGAATAAATAGCTTGTCTTCTCAAAAGCGTAATTATCTGTGCGGTCGGGCTCTTAAACCCGACCGTTTTTTTGTACATAAAAAAAGCGTCGGGTTCTCAAACCCGACGCCACTTATAGCTCAATCCATCTATTAAACAGGTACGGCGTAGTAATACATACGCGAACTGTTGGGGTACATGCCGATCAGCATAAGACCTTCGCCTTCTTTTACTGCCGACATAATTGCCTGTAGGTCTTTTGTGCTCTTAACGTTTTTCCCGTTAGCTTTCACAATAATAAACCCTTCTTCAACGTCGGTTTCAGCCAGCTTACCATCCACGATTTTTTTCACGCGAACGCCACCGCTTACGCCTAATTGTTTAGCATCTTGTGCCGAAAGATCTTCAAACTGAGCACCCAATGTGCTTAATGATGTATTGGCCGCTACAATGTCCGATTTCTTAATTACATCCCGGCCACCGTTGCGATTACGAAGCTCAACTTTAAAGTCACGCTCCGATCCATCACGGTTAACCGTAACGTTGATTACATCACCCGGACGACGACGTCCAATAATTTCACGCATTTGAGCGTCTGAGTCGAGTGGTTGGCCTTCCATTTTCACGATCACGTCGCCTTTCTTCAGACCAGCCGCTTCGGCAGCGCCTTTTTCAACCACTTCATTGACGTAGATACCGCGTCCTATTTTAGCGCCTTTTTCTTTCGCTACGGTGCTGTTCAGTTCGATAGGGATGATACCAATGTAGCCCCGCTGTACATTGCCGTATTTGAGTAAATCAGCCGATACTTTTTTCACAAGTGATACCGGTACGGCAAAACCGTACCCACTGTAATAACCTGTAGCCGAGGCAATTGCTGAGTTGATACCGACCAACTCACCACGCAGGTTCACCAACGCCCCGCCCGAATTACCTGGATTGATGGCGGCATCGGTTTGAATAAAAGCCTCTACCGGCGAATCAGGTTTGGCATCCGTTTTACTAATATTCTGATCCAGAATACCAATCCGACGACCCTTAGCACTTACGATACCAGCCGTAACCGTCGATTCCAGATCGAGCGGGTAACCAACGGCCAATACCCATTCGCCTAACTTCAGGGCATCTGAATCGCCCAAGGTGATGGCAGGCAGGTTATTGGCCTCTACTTTAATAACAGCAAGGTCTGTTAAGGGGTCCGTGCCAATTACTTTCGCTTTAAAGCTGCGCTTGTCGGTTAGGATTACTTCAACTTCGTCGGCATCCTGCACCACGTGGTTGTTCGTCACGATGTAGCCATCTTTGCTGATAATAACGCCTGAGCCAGAAGCCTGACCCTGTTGCCGACGAGGTTGCCGCTGACCACCACCAAATTCATCGCCGAAAAACTCCCGAAAAATATCGGGCATCTGCTGTTGGCGAACTGTTCGGGTCATTGTCGTGCGAATGTGGACAACAGTTGGGGTTACGGCTTCGGCAGCCGTCGAGAAATCACCCGGTACGGCCGTAGGGCCACCCGGCATAGAAGCCAGCCGATTTAAAGAGGAGGCTATTGGCGACGATTCATTAAAAATTACATCCCGGTTGTTGAATCCCAACAGGTTGTAAGCGGCCAGCGTTACGACACTCGACAGGAGAGCCATCAACGCCAATAATTTCCAGTTGCTTTTCATGGTTAAATGGGAAAATCTAATTGCTTGCTTTTTGTGTTAGAGGCCGTCTTACGCGGCTGTAAGTATAACGGAAAGTGGCTTCTGAAAAATCCGGGAGGTGTGTGTCCTTAACAAAATTTAACAAGGCTTTGTTAACAGGATTTTACTGCATTAAAAGGACGTTATAGACTCGCTCACAGCATTCCTGAAATGCGCCTGACTTACCGTCTCCAATGGTGTTTGCTCAAACGACATGCCAGTCCTGAGTCAACAATGAATTCAGGCATTTTGTCATTTCGGAAAACGTTATCGACGACCAAACCCGTCAAAATGACGTGATCCTTGCTGTAGCTACTGACAGGGTATAGTAAATGTACCGAAAAAATCGGGGAAATTTATTTAATAGACAGGAGTTCGAATGCTTTCTCGGCGGCCGCCTGTTCGGCTTTTTTCTTGCTGTAGCCGCTACCCGTGGCAAATGGTTCTTCATTCACGAGCACCTGCGAGACAAACTCCCGGAAATGGCTGTTTCCTTTTTCGGAGACAATCTCGAAGCGGATTTCTTTGCCTTCTCGCTGTGCCCATTCAATCAGACGGCTTTTGAAGTTGCCGTTGTTTTGCACAACCGAATCAATGTCGTAATGCGAAAGTAAATCTTTCAGAATGAACTGACGGGAGAACCGAAACCCTTTATCTAAATATACGGCTCCCACTAACGCTTCCAGCGCGTCGCCATACATGGACGTGCGGGCGGGCAGGCTGCGCGTTCGGCTGCCGTCATACTCAATGAGTTGATCGAGGCCAATTTTGCGGGAAATACCATTCAGAGTTTCCCGGTTCACAATCCGAGAGCGGATTTCGGTCAGAAAGCCTTCGTCTTTGTAAGGATATTTTTTGAACAGAAATTCGGCAATTACCATACCCAGCACGGCATCGCCTAAATATTCTAATCGCTCATTTGATTCCCGAAATCCTTCAATGGCCGTTGCTTTCGATGCCGACGTGTGGCGCAGGGCTAATTGATACAGGCCCAAATTGGATGGGCGGGCACCAATGATATGACCAATTGACCGACGCAGATTTTTTCGCGGGTCGGTGTTGCCAGACCGGAACCAGTCCAGAGGATTAAATAAACTACGGGGCAGAGCGAGTTGCACGACTCAGCTAAGTTTACGGAAAATGACGATGGCGTTATGACCTCCGAATCCAAACGCATTGCTCATGACGGTCGTCATAGAACGTGCCTGAGCGGTATTAAACGTTAAATTAAAACGCGGGTCGATTTCGTCGTCGTCAGTAAAGTGATTAATTGTTGGGGGTACAAGTTGGTGTTCCAGCGCTTTTATGCAGGCAATGGCTTCAACCGCTCCGGCTGCACCCAGCAAGTGTCCGGTCATGGACTTTGTTGAGCTGATATTCAGCTTGAACGAATGCTCTCCAAACAACTGATGAATGGCTTTCAGTTCCTGCGGGTCACCAATTGGTGTGGAAGTGCCGTGGGTGTTAATGTAATCAATTTCGTCGGGGGCTATACCGGCATCATTCAGGGCATCTTGCATGCCTAAGAAAGCGCCTAACCCATCGGGGTGGGGAGCCGTGATATGATAAGCATCCGACGACATGCCGCCCCCAATTAATTCGGCGTAAATTTTGGCACCACGCGACTGGGCATGTTCGTATTCCTCCAGAATAATTGATCCGGCTCCTTCTCCCAACACGAAACCGTCACGATCTTTATCGTAAGGCCGCGATGCTGTTTCCGGCGAATCATTGCGTTCCGACAAGGCACGGTTTGCATTAAAACCACCAATGCCCGCCCGCGTAACGGCCGCTTCAGAACCGCCTACTACGCACATAGTCAAGCGGCCCAACCGAATGTAGTTGAAGGCATCAATAATGGCGTTATTGGTAGACGCACAAGCCGAAACCGTCACGTAGTTGGTTCCCCGAAACCCGTAGCGCATCGAAATTTGCCCCGACGCGCTGTCGGCAATCATACGAACAATAAAGAAGGGATTGATGCGAGGGGTGCCATCGCCCTTAGCATAGTCGATCATCTCGTCCTCGAACGATTTGAGACCGCCAATACCTGATCCCCAGATAACACCGACTTTATTTTTGTCGATGGCATCGAGGTTCAGATTTGCATCCCGAACGGCTTCGTCGGTAGCGATAAGCGCATAATGCGTAAACGCATCCATTTTTCGGGCTTCCTGCCGGGGAATGAATTGCGTAACATCTATGCCTTTTAACTCGCAGGCAAACTGCGTGCGGAATTTACTGGCATCAAATTTCGTAATGGGACCGGCCCCGCTTACACCGGCAGCTAAGCTGTTCCAATAAGAGGCTACATCATTGCCAATTGGTGTCAGAGCACCAAGGCCAGTCACTACTACTCGTTTGAGTGTCATACAGGTGTACTGCGTAATTAAAAAAAGAAAACAACGCCACTACTCTATTTGTTGGCGCTGGCTTCGGCGCGCAATGCGGATTCCGGTATGGAACAGGAATCCGCATTGGCGCAAACGAATTATAAAGCCCGTAAAATCCCGATGGAATTTACTTACCGATGTTTTTCTCTAAGTATTCGATGGCCAGGCCAACCGTAGAGATTTTCTCAGCTTCATCGTCGGGGATAGGGAGATTGAATTCTTTTTCAAATTCCATAATCAACTCAACTGTGTCGAGGGAGTCAGCACCTAAATCGTTGGTGAAGCTTGCCTCTGGCGTCACTTCTGACTCTTCAACGCCTAATTTCTCAACAATGATATTCTTTACTTTTTGTGCAATGTCCGACATTTTAGTAGTCCGTTGGAGTTAAAAAACTGCGCAAAGAAACGTATTTACCTTTGTATTATCAAACAATTTTTTCGTGCATCAGTCGTTCAGTTATCTGCCATGTTGAATGCTAACAATCAATCTATCAGTAAGTTATCGCTGAAATGACACCTGCCTTATTGAATCACGACAGATTTGCAGATGTAGGTTGGAATGATACCCGTGCTGCGGATTAGCACCTCAGCATCCTGTGGTTGCGTATTGCCGGTCAATACTAAGGTTGTATCTAAACCGAACTTGTTACCGCCCAGAATATCGGTATGAAGGGTGTCGCCCACCATCAAAATATCACGTTTGCTCATTTGGGCTACGTGTTCGAGCCGCTCGTAGGCAAACATAAAAAGCTGGGCATCAGGCTTACCAAAGCGAATGAATTGTTTCCCGACGATGGTTTCAATCATCTTAGCCACAGCACCAATAGCAATAGAAATGCGGGTTTTGGAGACGGGGTAAGTAGCGTCGGTATTCGCAACAATAACCGGAATATTCCGCTTTCGGAGCAGATTGACCGTTTTGGTCAGATCAGTATTCCAGTCGAAGCCCTCATCATCAAGTAGAACAAGGGCGTTGATATCGTCTATGTCTTTCAGATTTACCTGGCTGATAGGCAGGGTTCTCAGACCGGTAGTTTCCAGATAATGCGCTGACTTTTCGGTGCCTAAATAAGCGACAGTGCCGTTATGCACTTTCAGGTCTAAATACTCGCGGGCCAGCATACCCGACGAAATAATGCGGTCGGGTGAGATGGCGTAAAAGTTTTGCCGATAATAGGACTCCGCCAGTTCCTGCGGACCGCGCGACGCGTCGTTGGTCAGCACATAAAATTCTTTACCCGTTTCCCGAAGCCAGTCGAACGTATGGGCAATGCCGGGCAATATTCCCTCTGAGTTTTTCAGAACCCCAAACGCATCGAAGAAAATAACTTTATACTTATCGGCTACAGTTTTAAAATCGGCAAGTTGCATGGATGGGTATTAAATAAATGGCAAATACCTTCTTCGGCCATATACTATTGGCAAAAATACGATTCCGACGATAGTTTTAATCAGGTTTCTTTCAGTAAGCTTTCAGTCCGAACCGGCTATACGTCTATATACCCAATGCCCTTATAATTTTATCTGAATCGAATTGCTCAATAGACGGAAAATACGTCTCGTAGGCTTCGCGCTGCAGTTTAGTGGCGTAGGTTCGGTGAAAAAAATAGCGACCGTATTTTATGACGTAGTTGAGTATGAAAAAGCGATAGGCTTCGGGTAGAAAGCGAATTTCGTTTTCGGTTAATGGAAATACGGCATGATATTCTTTCAGAAACAGTAGAAACCGTTCTTCCATTAGTGGACCAATCACATAGCTGAACACAGTTCGGTCGCCCACATTGGAAACGACCCGGCTGAAAAAATAAAAATCCATGACCCGGTAACTGATTCGGAACCAGTCATAATCCCAGCGCGAATACAGTTCCAGATTCGGCGTAACCGAAAAATTACCGATGTTCCAGTCCACAAAGACCGGCATGGTTTCGACTGTTCCGGCTACCAGCTTCTGTCGGTTAGTCAGGAACAAGTCACATTGGCGTTTCAATTCGTCCACATGCAGCCGATGTTCAAACTGCCCTACTTCGGTATCTAATGTATCCAGCAAATCCCAAACGTCAGAACGGAGTGTTTTGCTGGCTTTAGGCAACACAGTACTGACTCGTGAACAGGCTTTGTGGAATTTAGCTATCTGCCTGCCGAGCATTTGAATCTGATGTTCTTCGAGCCGACGCGGCAGTTTTTGCTGAATTCGTATCGGGTTATAAAAGACCACCCAGGCGTCGATAAATCCATCTTTGTATCGGTAGGTATACACCTGTCCATCGCGCACCAGCGACTTTGCCAGCACGTTTTCGAATGGAAACAGCAGGTTATTGGCTAACGCATGGATAATTCGATGGTCTTCCAGAAAGTGCTCATACTTGCCGAAGTACGACAGCTTGGCAATAATATGGTCGCCATCCTCAAACCTAACCCGGAAGACGTGGTTGGTTGAAACCCGGGCGCTGATGTCATCGATGGTGTGAATAGCCACAGAGCCATCAAAATCGGCCCAGGCTTTTTTTATAATCGTATGGTAATCAACAAGACGCATAAATGAGAAGAAAGATGGAAGACGTAAGAAAGAAAACTATCATTGTCTTTTCTCTTATGTCTTCCATCTTATGTCTAAAATCAAATAATTTCAAAATACCGCTTCAACTCCCAGTCACTGACCTGCCTGAGGTATTGTCGCCACTCCCAGTCGCGGGTGCGGGTGAAATGGTCAACAAAGTCGGTGCCAAAGAGTTCTGCCGCAACGGGCGATTGGGCCATTGCCCGCGTAGCTTCGTCCAAATTTGTCGGCAATATGCCATTTCGTTTATCAGCATAGCCGTTGCCAACCGAGGCCGGAATATCAAGCGAGAGTTTGTGGCGAATGCCATACAGACCCGATGCCAGCGAAGCTGCAATTGCCAGATAGGGATTTGTGTCGGCTCCAGAAACCCGGTGTTCTACGCGAGTGTATTTTTCACTTGAATTCAGTATGCGTAGAGCCGTTGTGCGGTTGTCGACCGACCACGTTATAGTGGTGGGTGCCCACGCGCCTTCTACCAGACGTTTATAGCTGTTAATAGTTGGCGCAAACATAGGCGTAATATGCGGCAGGCAAAACAATTGCCCGGCAATATACTGGCGCATCAACTCGCTCATGCGATGTGGCTGGTTAGGATCATAAAACAGATTTTTCGTCTGTTCAGGATTCCACAGACTTTGATGAATATGACCGCTACAACCCGGTAAATCGACATTCCATTTCGCCATAAACGTAGCCACAATGCCGTGCCGATAGGCAATTTCTTTCACCCCCGTTTTGAACAGTGCAGCTTTATCGGCCGCCCGCACCACTTCATCATGCATGATGGCAGCTTCATAAACGCCCGGCCCGGTTTCGGTATGCAGTCCTTCGAGCGGAATGTCGAATTGGGCTAACAGATCAAACAAATCGTGGTAAAACGCACTTTCGAGTGAGGGACGCAGAATCGAATAGCCAAACATGCCCGGCGTTAACGTATCCAACTGCTGGAAGTGTTTCTGTTGAAGGCTTTGGGGCGTTTCGCGGAAATTAAACCACTCAAACTCCTGGGCAAATTCGGCGTGGAAACCCATCTGGCGGCATTGATCGGCGATGCGCTTGAGCAGGCTACGCGGACAGGCGGCTAATGAATAGGGATTGGGTTGTTCATTAGCACTTTGGCTGAAATCGGCCAGAAAAAACGGAATGTTATCTTCCCAGGGTAGTTGCCGAAACGTTGAAACGTCAATTCGCACGGGCGCGTCGGGATAACCCGAATGCCAGCCGGTTGTCTGACCGTTATCGTAAGGCGTGTCAGACGAGTCCCAGCCCCAGACCACATCACAGAATCCGAAACCATCGCTCAGGCCATCCAGGAATTTTTGCCGATGAATGATTTTGCCGCGCAGCACCCCATCAATATCCGTAAAGGCGTACTTAATTTTCGGGCTATCGCTCTGGGTAATAAAGTCAATAATATCCTGGTGGTTCATGGCGTGCGTATGGATGCCGGTCGGCCAAAGGTACTGACATCCCCCAAACTTTATTTTATTAACGTAGTGAAAGGCTGAAACTGCCTCCGGCTGTTTCACAACCGATGGGTTACAAAGGCATTTTTAACTAATCATGCTCGCTTGTGGCGTTCCATTACCGAACAGCCGGAGGCACAGTTTAGCCTACTTTACATTGTCCAGATTAAAATGCAAGCCTGTATTCTCGCGACGGGCCATTGCCATCTTTATTACCAGATAGGCTACCTCAATCATATTCCGAAGTTCGCAAATAGGCACCGATACTTTCGATTGACGGTAGAGTTCTTCGTGTTCTAAGTAAATCAATTCGAGTCGGTCCATGGCCCGTTTCAAGCGCCGGTTTGAGCGCACGATACCGACATAGTTCGACATAATCGACTCTAACTCTTTCTTCATCTCCGTAACCAGTACTAACTCTTCGGGGTGGGTTGTGCCCGCATCGTTCCATTCCGGTATATTTTCGGGTGAAACAGCCTGATCAAGTAATTCAACCGTCTTCTCATACGCCCGATGACCAAAGACCACGGCTTCGAGCAATGAGTTGGAAGCCAGTCGATTCGCGCCGTGAAGGCCTGTGCAGGAACACTCGCCAACCGCATAGAGAAACTGAATATTGGTTTGTCCCCATTCGTTCACGCGAACACCCCCGCAGAGGTAATGTTGCGCGGGCACGACCGGAATGTAATCTTTCCGTAGGTCAAGCCCCAAATGATCGCGGCAGTAGGCGGTGATGTTTGGGAAGTGTTCCACAAACCGCTCGTAATCGCAGTGCGTAACGTCTAAATATACGTGCGCCGTACCGGCCTTTTTCATTTCGGAGTCGATGGCGCGGGCTACAATATCGCGCGGGGCAAGTGACAAGCGAGGATCGTAGTTTTCCATAAACGTCTCGCCTTTTTTGTTACGCAGAATGCCCCCAAATCCTCGGACGGCCTCTGAAATCAGGAAGTTCGGTTTCTTGCCCGGCTCATATAACGCCGTCGGGTGAAATTGAATGAACTCCATGTCTTTCCCAATACCTTTGGCGCGGTAGGCCATCGCAATTCCGTCGCCAGTGGCTATGCTGGGATTGGTTGTATTCTGGTAAATATTGCCAATGCCACCAGTCGCCAGTAGGGTGGTCTTAGCGAGAAAAGTTTCCACCTGGCCTGTTCGCGTGTTCAGAACATAGGCACCAAAGCATTTATTATCCGTATCGTAGCGATGAACCGTCTCGCCCAATTGGTGGCGGGTAATGAGTTCTACGGCGTAGAAATGAGTGAAAATTTCGATGGATTTCAGCGAGTTGGCCTTTTCAAGCAACGCCCGCTCAATTTCGGCTCCCGTGATGTCTTTGAAATGCAGAATCCGAAAATCGGAGTGACCGCCCTCTTTGGCAAGGTCATAATCCGTGCCGCCATGTTCTTTATCGAACCGGGTGCCGTAATCAATCAATTCCTGAATCCGGCCCGGCGCTTCCCGAACAACGATTTCGACAATATGCCGGTCGCTCAGAAAGTCGCCCGCAATCATCGTGTCTTCAATGTGCTTCTCGAACGAGTCATCTTCCGACCACACAGCCGCAATACCACCCTGTGCGTATTTGGTATTAGTTTCGTCGGCCTGCACTTTAGTAATTACGCCAATGCGAACTGACTGTTGCAGATTGTCAAAATGCATCGCCAGTTTAGTGGCGTAGCTTAGGCCCGCAATGCCGGAGCCGATCACTAAAAAATCAAATTGGTGGGGCATTTGGTATCGAATTAATCAGAGCAGACCAGCATTTTTCAACCTACGTTCAATCTCTTTGGTTCTAATACTGTCCGATTCACTCTTGTCGTAAACAGATAGGACAAGGACTCGTTCATCTACAATTTTCACGCAAGTAATTACACGGGCACCGCCACTTTTACCTTTTTGGTTAGTCGTTATGGCAAACCGAACTTTGTAGCAGTCTTTGCCAAGTGGTTCACCTTGGACCGGGTCCTGTTCCAGTAAGGTCACTAAATCGCCAAAATCGTTTTTAAATGACCGGTACTTTTTTGTTAAACGCTTAATTTCTATAACAGCCTCAGTTGCGATTTCTATTTTAAAGTTCATTAAGTAATTCGCGGGCTGATTTAAGCTTAACTTCTCCCCGTAAAGCTGCACTTACTTCACGTGCACCTCGTTCTATTGAGTCTAGAATCTGTTGCTTACGTTCAGTTCTGGAAAGAGTTGGTTCAATCACATCCGCTTTGATTTTCATCCGCTTCATGAGCTGAGTTACCAACTGAAGTTCTTCGGTGTTTCTTGGTTTCACAATAACCTGTTGCATAGCTTTCTGTAGTTTATTTCGACAATTCCAGCATCCGCGCTACCGATTCATACGCTTTCACCCGCACGTCTTCCGGTACAATAATTTCCGGTTGCTCGTAGAGCATGCAATTGTACAACTTTTCGAGCGTATTCATTTTCATATACGGGCACTCCGAGCAGGCACAGGTGTTGTTCTGGCTGGCTGGGGCCGGAATGATTTTTTTGTGCGGGACTGCCTGTTTCATTTTATGCAGAATGCCCGCTTCGGTGCCCACAATGAACGTTTGCTCGGGGCTGTCTATTACGTATTTCAGCAGGGCCGTCGTCGAGCCCACGTAATTGGCTTCGCTCAGAATATGCTCCTGGCATTCGGGGTGGGCAATGAATTTGGCTTCGGGGTATTCAGCGCGGAGTTTATGCAGTTTTTCGAGCGAAATATCAATGTGAACAATGCAGGCACCGTCCCAAAGGACCATATCACGCCCGGTTTTTTTCGAAACAAACCGACCTAAGTTCGCATCGGGCGCGAAGATGATCTTCTGATCTTTTGGTAAGCTTTCCACAATCTTCAGCGCGTTTGACGACGTAACAATAATGTCGGACAGCGCCTTGATTTCAGCCGAACAGTTGATATACGACAGCACAATATGATCGGGATATTGCGCCTTAAAGGCCGCAAACTTGTCTGCCGGAGCCGAGTCGGCGAGGGAGCAACCGGCGTTGAGGTCGGGAATCACGACTTTCTTTTGGGGCGACAGCACTTTAGCGGTTTCGCCCATAAAATGCACCCCACAGAACACAATCATATCGGCGGGTGTTGCGGCTGCCTGTTGGCTCAGTCCGAGGCTATCGCCAATGTAGTCGGCCAAGTCCTGGATAGCGCCATCAACGTAATAATGCGCCAGAATAACCGCATTTTTCTCTTTTTTGAGTCGGTTAATTTCGGCTACTAAATCTATATCGTCGGCAACGGGTTTGTTCACGTACCCTACGCGCTGAACTTCGTCTAAGAGTGCTTCCATTGGTTGTGTCTGGGCAATTTATTTATAGTAACGATGAAGAGGGGCAAAAAGTCACTGCCCGGCGAATCCACGCGGGGCGAATTTGGGGAAACGTTTTGGGCTTTCAAACAACGTCCGGTATTTGATTAGTTTTGACACTAAAATCTTCTTCGGATGACCGACGATTTTCTTCACCTGCGTGTCGTTCGCATTGTTGCCGAAACGGCCGACGCGAACAGTTATTTTCTGGAACCTACGGATGAGCAACCCGTTTTTTATCGGGCAGGCCAGTTCTTAACCTTACTCCTCATGCACCGCAACGGCGGACCGAATGTTCATGAAGTCCGCCGGTCTTACTCGCTTAGTTCTTCGCCCGACGAAGAGTTGTTGCGACTAACCATTAAGCGAGTTCAGAATGGTGATATTTCGCGGTATTTGCACGACACATTACGGATTGGTGATGTGTTAACGAGTCTACAGCCCGCCGGACGCTTTACGCTGGATGAAAACCATACGGGTGATGTGGTGCTCATGGGTGCGGGCAGTGGCATAACGCCCTTGTTTGCTTTAGTAAAGCATATTTTAAGGACCGACACTAATCAACGGGTAACATTATTGTACAGCAACTCGGATGAGCGAAGCATTATTTTTCGGGATGAATTGGACAGCTTGCAACACCAATTCCCGGAGCGTTTCCGATTGCTTTATTTACTGAGCAATCCTTCCGACGATTGGAATGGCTGGCGGGGACGGCTGAACAATGTAATGCTTGAACGAGTGCTTCCCCAACTGGTAGGCGCATCAAATCGTGATCCTATTCAATTTTACGTCTGTGGGCCGGGCGACTATATGCGAACGGTACAATTTACGCTCATTTTCAGTGGCTTTCGGCCCGATCAGATTCGGCGCGAAAATTTTGTTATAGAACCGATTTTCGTGGCGTCCCCACCCGCCCTGTCTCAGGATCGAACAGTGTTGCTCCGATTTAGAGGGCAAGAGGTAGAAATTCAGGTACCCGCCTATAAATCCATTTTGCAGGCGGCTTTAGATGAAGGACTGGTTTTGCCTTACAGTTGCCGGGGTGGACGTTGCTCTACCTGCGCGGCTCGCTGTCTATCAGGTGGCGTTCACATGACTATCAACGACGTGCTCACCGAGCGTGATCTTGCCGATGGCTGGGTTCTGACCTGCACGGGTTATCCCGAAACGGATGGGGTTATGATTGAGATTCAGTAGCACAGGCGGAAACCCACGTTACTGAACCTTCGTCTTCAGGTAGGCAATCACTACCTCAAGGCCTTTCTTGTAATGGTGATTATTCGGGATGACGATGTCGGCTTCTGCACGGTAAGGTTTAATAAATTGCCGATACGTCGGCTTAACGTGATATTTCCAGCGATACATCACATCATCCAAATCATAGCCGCGCTCCTCGGCATCGCGTTTTACACGGCGTTCGAGTTTGATGCTGTTTTTGGCATCAATGAAAATTTTCAAATCCATCTGGTCGGCTAACTCGCGAAAGTGGAAAACGAAAATACCTTCTACGATAATAATGGGGGCTGGCCTAAACGTCAGCAACTTCGGAACAATGGTTGGATTGTTGAAGGTGTATTCTTTCTGCGTAACAATCTCACCGTTGTGTAACTGGCCAATATGTTGTGCGTAGAGATGATGATCAATTGTTTCAGGAAGGTCGAAATTATGTATTCCCTGATCGTCAACGGGAATGACATCCCGGCTGCGGTAATAATTATCCTGCGAAATCAGGCAAATCTGCTCCTCAGTGAACGCGTTCAGGAGATCTTTTAAAAACGATGTTTTCCCGGAAGCACTGCCGCCCGTAATACCGACGATGAAGGGTTTGGTTGTCATGATGAAGCACAGAAAAAACAAAGAAAGCAGGAAAGAAGTAAGCCGCAATAAAAAAGCGGTCCACTCAAAACAAGTGAATCGCTTTTTATGCAAACGGAAACGTTATTAGGCCACTACGGCTTCAGCTAACACCAGGACTTTATTTTGAAGTACTTCCACAACACCACCATCAACGGTGAATGTCTGCTGACCAGACGTAGTCTGCACAATAATTGGTCCTTTGTCTAACGTACTCACTAAAGGCGCATGATTGTTCAGTACCTGAAATTGCCCTTCGCTGCCCGGGAACGTAACGGCAGTGGCCTCGCCGGAAAAGACCTTGCGGTCGGGAGTGATGATGTCTACTGTCATACGAGAGATGTATGATGTATGAGGTATGAGGTATGATGTACGGAAGCCCCAATACCTCATACCTCATACCTCATACATCTTATAAAATTCCTTTTACCATATTAAGTACGTTGCCAATCTGACTTTTGGCGGCTGGTTCGGCAGCTTTTGCCACCATACCACCCTGATCGAGTTTGCCAACCGTTGCCAGCGCCGTTGATACCAGCGACTGCCCGGACGATTGCCCACCTAACGCACCCAGCGCACTGCCAATACCCGACAACCCGCCTGTGAGCTGACTGCCTTTGCCGAGCAGTGAGCCAGCGGCTAAAATACCCTCAAGCTCATTACCACCCGAAGCAAGTTTCGCCAGACTAACGGCTTTTCCGAGAGCACCACTGCCTAATGCACCCGTCGGAATCAGGGGAAGCAACGCTTTGAGCTTGCTGGCCTGAGCCAACAGCTTGTCTTTGAACGACGTAGGCTTTGCCTGGGCCTGGGCTTCCAGACCCGCAATTCCTGTTTTGAGTTCTTCCGTCGTTGTTGCCTTATCGCCTTTGTCGAGGGCGGCAACTGCTTTGTCTAAATGAGCGGTTGCTTCATTAGTCTGTGCTGCGGTAGCCGATACCCCCGGTGTAATCGACGTGTCCTTAATGGCTCCAATTACTTTAGGCGCTTCTGGAGCCGCTGGAGTTGTTTCCTGAGCAAAAACCGTTGGTGCCATCAGCAAACTGCCCGACAGCAACATAACTTTCCATTCAACTCGTATCGTATTCATAAGAACCGTTTGTTTAGTTTATGACCTATAAGACGGGAGGAAGGAAAGATAAGTTACGATTTACGAGGTATAATTTCTGACGTCAGAAATTATACCTCGTAAATCGTAATTCAATAATCTATTGACCGGCTTCTTTCATCATTCGTTCACCTTTTGCCACGGCATCTTCAATCGTGCCTACGAGATTAAAGGCAGCTTCGGGAAGGTGGTCGTACTTACCATCAATGATTTGATTGAACCCTTTGATGGTATCTTCAATCGGAACCAGAACGCCTTTCAGACCCGTAAACTGTTCAGCCACGAAGAACGGCTGCGACAGGAAACGCTGCACACGACGAGCACGGCTTACGACTAATTTATCTTCTTCCGAAAGTTCTTCCAGACCCAGGATGGCAATGATGTCCTGCAATTCTTTATAGCGTTGCAGAATCTCTTTTACGCGTTGAGCCGTGTTGTAGTGCTCATCGCCGAGGATTTCGGCGGTCAGAATCCGTGATGTCGAATCGAGCGGGTCAACGGCAGGGTAGATACCCAACTCCGAAATTTTCCGGCTTAATACCGTCGTGGCATCTAAGTGAGCAAAGGTCGTTGCTGGAGCGGGGTCGGTCAAGTCATCGGCAGGTACGTAAACGGCCTGTACCGATGTAATGGAACCACGCTTGGTTGACGTAATCCGCTCCTGCATGACACCCATTTCGGTCGCCAGCGTAGGCTGGTACCCTACGGCCGATGGCATCCGGCCCAGCAGAGCCGATACCTCCGAACCCGCCTGGGTAAACCGGAAAATGTTATCAACGAAGAACAGAATGTCACGACCGGCTCCTTCGCCATCACCATCGCGGAAGTGTTCGGCAATAGTTAGACCCGACAGAGCTACGCGGGCGCGTGCTCCCGGCGGCTCGTTCATCTGACCGAATACGAACGTTGCCTGGCTTTTGGTCATTTCCTCCAGATCAACTTTGGTCAAATCCCAGCCGCCTTCTTCCATCGAATGTTTAAAACCTTCGCCGTATTTAATGATACCGGCTTCGATCATTTCGCGCAGCAGGTCATTCCCTTCGCGGGTACGTTCGCCCACACCGGCAAATACCGATAGACCTGAATAAGCTTTCGCGATGTTGTTAATCAGCTCCTGAATCAATACGGTTTTGCCTACACCGGCTCCACCGAAGAGACCAATTTTACCCCCTTTGGCGTAAGGTTCGAGCAGGTCAATAACTTTAATACCCGTAAACAGGACTTCGGTTGAGGTAGCCAGGTCTTCAAATTTGGGGGCAGACCGGTGAATTGGCAGGCCAGTTCCGGTTGTTTTCGGTTGTGGAATCCCATCAATAGCTTCGCCTACCACGTTGAACAGACGGCCCCGGATGCCTTCGCCTGCTGGCATGGTAATTTGCGTACCGAGGTCAACGACGTCTAAACCGCGATACAGACCGTCGGTCGAGTCCATGGCAATGGCGCGAACGCGGTCTTCGCCGAGGTGCTGCTGAACTTCCAGAATGACCTCCTGGCCATTGGATTTTGTTACTTTGAGAGCGTCCAGAATGGCGGGAATTCGGGTGCCTTCGCCCTCGAAACTCACGTCCACAACCGGCCCGATTATTTGCGTAATCTTACCCGTATTGACTGCCGTTGCCGTACTCATTTGTATAGAATATGCGTTTGATTAATTGTTGCCCATTGTTTGGGACTGCAAAAGTAGGAGAAAAACCGCGTAAGGTCAAGGAACAGTTAACTCATTTTCTGCCTGATTTAGAGTGGAATGAGTTTAGCAATAAGGTTTTTACCCGAAAAACTAAACAAAACCGGCCTGGAGCAGATTTGTACAAAAACAAGTCGTCGGTCGATAGTCAATAGTTGGTAGTGGCTTGCGCTCGTGACGACTCTCGACCGACGACTACTGACTATCGACTCTTTTTCATGCTTCAACAACGATCAAGCGGTTTGCTGCTTCATATTACGTCACTGCCATCAGCGCATGGCGTGGGCGATTTAGGACCCGAAGCCTACCGGTTCGCGGATTTTCTGGCGGCTTCGGGCCAAACGTACTGGCAAATTCTGCCGCTTACGCCCGTTGATCCTGGTTCGGGTTTTTCGCCCTATAGCAGCCCGTCGGCTTTTGCCGGTAACATCCTGATGATTAGTTTAGAAAAACTGGCCGACGAAAATTGGTTGAGTTATGATGATCTGACGGTTTTCAACGAACAACCTGTTCATGACGTGACGGTAAGTGCGGCACCTGCCATTTCGGGCGACAGCACTTCGGGTGTGTTGGCAGGGCCGCTGGTGTTGGCGCCTTCTACGCTTCATGCTGCCTGGATAAAAAAACGACCTTTGCTGAAGCAGGCTGCCGAAACGTTTCTGCGCGATGCCTCGCCCGCTCAACGGTCTGACTATGACCGGTTTTGTGTCTGGCAAGCCGATTGGCTGGAGGATTACGCTCTTTTTACGGCCTTGCAGGAAGCTACCAGCGAACCAACCTGGGTACGCTGGCCCGAAGAACTTGCCCGACGTGACCCGGCGGCCCTGGCCCGACAAACCGAGTTGTTGCAAGCCGAGATAGATGTTGTTAAGGTGATGCAATATTTCTTCCTGCGCCAGTGGAACGAATTAACGGCCTATTGCTATGGAAAGAAGGTTCACCTGATCGGCGACATTCCTATTTATGTTCAGTTCAATAGCGCCGACGTCTGGGCCAATCCAACTCTGTTTAAACTGGATGCCAACTTCCAGCCCTTATTCGTAGCTGGTGCGCCCCCCGATTATTTCAGTGAGTATGGGCAGCGTTGGGGTAATCCGATTTATAACTGGGCCGAACATGAACGCACGGGTTTTGGCTGGTGGATGCACCGCATACGGCATCAACTATCGCTCTATAGCCTTACCCGTTTAGACCATTTCCTGGGTTTTGCCGTGTACTGGGAAATCCCGGCTCACGAGCCGACCGCTAAAGTGGGGGAGTGGGTAAAAGCGCCTATCGAAGCGTTCATGCACGCTATGTATCGACAGTTTGTGCAACTACCCATCATTGCCGAAGATTTGGGTGCGAAAGCGGCTGAAATCCAACCTTACCTGCGGCACTACGGTATTCCGGGGATGCGCGTAGTGCAGTTCGGTTTTGGGCACGACATGCCTACGTCTACCTACGCCATCCATAACCACACCGAAAACTTCGTCGTATATTCGGGTACGCACGATAACAACACAACGCTGGGCTGGTTTCGCGAATCGGATGAGGTGCATCGCCAGCGCATGAATGAGTATATAGGCATCGAGATTACCGAAGAAAATGTAGTAGATCAAACTTGTCGGTTAACGATGCAGTCGGTGGCTCGGCTGGCTATTCTGCCGGTGCAGGACGTGCTGAATCTTGACGAAACCCATCGCATGAACACGCCCGGCCTGGGCGGCCGAAGCTGGCAATGGCGATTGCAGCCGGACCAATTGACCGATGAGGTAGCCGAAAAATTACTGAAACTGACTATCATGACTGGGCGGGCGTAGGCACTAACCCGCTGAGAACTACGTTTCTCTTTCATGTCATCGTTGTTTTTCTGGTCAGCCTGGAGCCGCCCGTACCGGCTTACTTATCTATTTAGTCTTATTGCTTTCAGTATCAGTCTACTTCTGTTTGTTGTTGCCTGGGCTCGCGGTTTAAGCAATGTAGTTCAATGGGACGTGTTAAGTGAGCTGAATGAACTGCCTATTACCTTTCATAGCTTCTCCGATGGCCTCCTGGACTATGCCGTAAATGGCAAAGCCTACGCCATTTCTGAACAATTTGTACCCTCAACCATGCAAATTCGACCGGGTTTGGCAACGGCTTTTCTGGTTGGTATTTGCGCCGGATGGGTGCTGTTGTTAAGTGCCATCACCCGCTTCGACCGGGTTCGCTATTTAATCGGTATGGCGATTCTGATTATTGGACTGGCGTTTTGCCGCTGGGAGATGCTCGAAGTGCCGGGTCTGAGCAATAACTACCTGTTTTTGTTAATAGCATTCGTGTTCGGATCGGCGAGTTATTATTTCCATGCGTTTCGCCCCGACTTTCCTATTCCGTTTCGAGTAGGCGTCTTTGGCATATTGACGACTTTGGTCGCTACAGGGCTGGGAGTTTTGTCGCCCGTCAAATTCCCGGCTATGGTCGTTGTGAGTTACGGAATGCCCGTTTTATTGGCGTTGAGTGTCGGCTTCATTTTCTTCATTGCAACTGAAATTATAGCCGCTCTGGTTTGGATTACATCGGCTGGACGTTCGGAAGGTGGAAGTTCGCAAACGGGTCAGCGACGAACGTTGGGTATTAATAACTTCCTGTTTGTCAGCGGCCTGTATTTGATTAATCTTGCGCTTATCTGGCTTAAAAACGCGAAATACATCGACTGGGAGGTGTTGGCGATTAGTCCGTTTGTGCTGTATTTAATTTCGGTGACGCTGGGTATATGGGGCTTTCGCCGGATGATTCAGCAGCAGGATGCTTTTTCGTTTCGTGATGCAGGGGCGTATCTGTATGCGGGCCTGGCTCTGCTCACGACTCTTACAATGGGGTATGCGTTTGCTACTGGTAACGACCCTTTAGTAGAGATGTTTGAGGATGTAATTGTCTACACGCATCTGGCAATGGGATTGATTTTTGTTGCCTATGTGATCATAAATTTCTGGTCGATTTATCGGCAGAACCTACCGGTTTATCGCATACTCTACAAACCCAAACGGCTCGAACTGAGTCTGTTCCGAATCGTTGGTTTCGTGGGTGTACTTATCCTTCTGGCCTCGGGCGGGTTAATTACGTTCCGACAGAGTGTGGCGGGGTATTTAAACGATCTGGGTGATTTATATACCGCTACGAACGAACCTGCATCGGCCAATGCCTTCTATCAATTAGCACTGGAACAGGAATTTCAGAATCACAAATCCAACTATTCGCTGGCATCGCTGGCCCTGGCGCAGAACAACCAAACGGCTGCTGCTTTTTATTTTCAACAGTCGTTGCTGAAACAGCCTCATCCGCAGGATTATGTGGGACTGAGTCAGACCTATTTAAAAACCGAGTTGTTTTTTGAGGCTGTAAAAACGTTGCAACGCGGCATCCGGGCATTCCCCAAAAGTGGGGAGCTGCAGAATAATCTGGGTTACCTCTATGCCCGAACAAGCGTCGCTGATTCCGCTTATTACTACTATAAATCCGCAACGGGCTATGCTAATCGTGATGACGTGCCGGAATCTAATCTGCTCGCGTTTTATGCCCGAAATCCGAAGGTCTTAGCAGCCGATTCGACCCTGGCAAAATCGGCTGTAGCGTCGGATTATGAATCCTATCAGGCGAATGCACTGGCCTTGCGATTAGTGGCCGAAGCGGATACAACTCAGCCCAGCCAACCAACCTGGTTAGCCAACGAGCCGATGAAACAGGGGTTAAGTGTAGGCCGGTTTGCCAGTCTATACAATTACGCTTTAGCGAATCAACAGCCTGATAGTTCTGCTGCCAATTTACTCCGAAAACTCTCGGAAGACCCGGTCAATCAGGATTTTACGGATGATTTATTGCTGGCCCGTGCCGTAACGGAATACAAGCGATTTAATCATCCGGCGGCCTTTAGCTTATTAAGTCAGTTAAGCGAGGGCGACCAGCAAAATGGAGCGTCTTACCGCTCGATAACGGGTTTGTGGCTATTGGAACAGGGCTTGTATCATAAAGCCGCCGAACTATTTGGCTACAATTTCGATACAACGTCAATTTATTATCGGGCTATAGCGTTCACGAAAGCGAATGAGTTAGCTATAGCGCAGTCGTTTTGGGAAACGGCGGCCAAAAATGATGCGGGGGTGGCTACGCTGAAACAGGTGTTATATCAGGAACGCAGGCCCGAATCTGATTTAGAAAAGGCGTTCTATACCACTTATCGAACCGATGATCCGAACCGGGGGCACTACTGGGAAACGATTCAAAACCCGAGTCTGAAAACGGTCGCGGGTGTAGCCCTGACGAACGATTTTCTGGATCAGTTGCAATGGCGCAATGCTCAATTAGTTTTGTCTGGATTGCCCGACTCACTACAAATAAGTCCCGTAGCAATCTCGTTGCGAAATGTGGCCGCCATTCGGCTGTCGGCTTTCCGGCGAAGCGTTGGCTCGGCAGAAACAATGGCGAAGAAGCCTGTATTGCCTCAGTATCGGGCCGAACGCGACTATTGGTTAGGGCAGACTTACGAACGGACCCGCCGGTTTGTGCAGGCAGAGCGGGCATATCAGCAGGCATTACAGACGGCTCCATTAGATACAAAAATCGTTACGGCAGCCGCACAATTGAAACAGCATCGAAGACAGTCTAAATTGGCTTACGACCTTGTTCTCAAGGCTTTGCCCTTCAACGACGACAATGCCGACCTGCTGAAAACGTATGTGAATCTGTGCTTAGATTTAAGCCTACCCGATTATGCTGAAAGTGGAATGATGAAATTACAGGCAATTACCTCGCCCGCCGATTATCAGGCATTTAGGCTGACTTATCAGGAAAAATTAGCGTCAATCGAAAAGAATAGGGAGAAATTTCTGCAATGACGTAGTTTTGTTTATTAGCCTCAACCGAACCGATGGACAGAAAACTAACCTGGATAAAAGAAGCCTTTAGCCGCGATGTCCACATCATGCAGGATGGGCAGGCCGTTGGTGCCATGCGACGGGATATACTGAGTAACGACGTAGACGCTTCGCTAAATGGCATCCATTTACGATTCGATGTAACAGGATTTCTGTTTCACTCGGTTAATATTCATGATTTAAATGCTGATAATCAGATTGTTGGTCATATTGAGTTTCGGTTTGGCAAACAGGCTGAGCTAACCCTAACATCGGGCGAGAGCTATCTCTGGAAACGCCATAACGTGCTGATGCGGGAGTGGGACATGATTCGGGAAGACCCCAATGGATTGCCCGAAAAGGAAATCGTTAGTTACGACCTGACGCGCAAATTCTTCGAGGATGCGGGCGATATCACCGTGCGTGGCGATGGAGAGCCAATGAATGTGGAAATTATTATCTTAACCGGATTATTCATCCGAAATTATTTCCAGCGTCGTCGCCGGGTTGTTGCAGCCGCCAGTTAAGCTACCTGTTATGAACATTATTGAAACACACGATATCGCCAAACGCTACGTAATGGGTACCGAAGTAGTAGAAGCTCTTAAATCCATTACAATTACCATCCAGAAAGGCGAATATGTCGCGTTCATGGGGCCGTCGGGGTCGGGTAAGTCTACACTGATGAACATTGTCGGTTGCTTAGATTCGCCAACGTCAGGTCAGTATATTCTCAATAATCAGGACGTTAGCGGCATGGGCGAAAACGAACTGGCGGAAGTGCGGAATAAAGAAATTGGGTTCGTGTTCCAAACATTCAATTTGCTGCCCCGCCAGACCTCGCTCGAAAACGTGGCCCTGCCGCTTATTTATGCGGGTTACAGTAAGGCCGACCGCACCGAAAAAGCAATGTTGGCCCTCAAAAACGTGGGGCTGGAAAACCGGGCCGGTCACCGTCCCAATGAACTATCGGGTGGGCAGCGGCAACGCGTGGCCGTAGCTCGGGCGTTAGTCAATGACCCCAGTATTTTGCTCGCCGATGAACCGACCGGGAACCTTGATTCCAAAACGTCCTACGAAATCATGGACCTCTTTGACCAGATTCACAGCAAAGGGAACACCGTGATTATGGTAACGCACGAAGAAGACATTGCCGAATACGCCCACCGTATCGTCCGGCTCCGCGATGGCCTAATTGAAACCGACCGCGTGAACCCCAACATCCGTAAAGCGCAGGCGCTTATGCAGTCGTTGGAATGATAGGCTGGCCAGCCTTCACGCTTTCAAATCAATCTTCCTACCCGTTTCGGCGGCCTGATAAATCGCCTGCAAAAGTCGCACATCACGCAATCCCTCTTCGCCCGTAATGTGGTCGGGTAATTTTTTACCGTCCAGTAAGTCTTTGCAAATGCCGTCCATGTGCATAGCCTGGTGATTTACAATGGGTTGCTCTATCGGGCCTTTGCTGGTACGACCTTTTAAAGGGCCGTATCCAAACGCGGGAGCCAGTTCAAACCAGCCTTTTTCGCAGGAAGCATAGAGTCGTTCAACGCCCGCTGCATAGCTGGTGGTTGAATTGGAAACGGCCCCGCCCGGAAATTGAAACTGCCAAAACATCGTTTCTTCGACGTCCTTAAATTTCTGTGGATCTGTTTTAGGGGCAAATTGGGCCGTTACCCAAATAGGCTCCTCGCCCGTTACGTACCTTGCGCCTTGAATGGCATAAATACCGACATCCATAAGAGGCCCGCCACCCGCCATGCTTTTCTTCAACCGCCACTGATTTGGGTCGCCACTCCGAAAGCCGTCGCTACTCTCTACGAATTTAACCGCGCCAAACACTTTTTCCTGACCCATTCGCATTACTTCCTTCGTAAATGGCTCGTAATGAAGTCGGTAACCGATAGCTAATTGTTTGTTGGCCTTCTTGGAGGCATCAATCATATTCTGGCATTCCTTTGGCATAATCGCCATTGGCTTCTCGCAAATGACGTGTTTGCCCGCCTGAGCCGCCCGAATCACGTACTCTTCGTGCATAGAATTGGGTAATACCACATACACGACGTCAATATCTTTATTATCAGCAATCCGGTCGAAAGTTTTGTAGTCGTAAACATTTGCCTTTGGGATATTATATTTCTGCATCCATTCCTGGGCTTTCGACGGTGTACCGGTCACGATCCCAGCTAATCGGCAGTTTTGGGTTTGCTGGAGAGCCGGAGCTAATTGATTTGTGCTGTAACTACCCAAGCCGACCAGCGCGATGCCCAATTTGCGGCCCGGCTGAAACAAACTCTTATCTTGAGGATTTGTCAGCAATGAATACAAACCACTATACTCACTCTTGACAAATTGATTATCGGCATAGCCGAAGAAAGGTAACGACAGCGCCGATGCGCCTGCTCCCAGATTGCGAAGGAAGGTTCGCCGGGAATTGAATTGCTGATTTTTCATGAATAGCCGGTTATAAAACGGAGTCCATAAAAAAAGAACCGAAACCAGATTTTCTACCAGTTCGGTTCTTTCTAAGTAGCCCCCAATGAGAGAGATGCACATCATCTTGCCATACTCAGCCACCAACGCTCGTAGGCATGGCCCGGTTCAGGTAAGCCACCATTGGCTGCAAACCACCAAAAACGTTCAGTACGTGTTCGGTTAGATGGGGCTGGGTCAGTGCATCGTCGGGGAGCCGATGCCAGGCCGTAAAGCTTTTCAGCTTTAGGTATTCAATCGCCGGGTTATCAGGTGCGTAACCTTTGGGCGGACGTTGCAACGTATTGTCGCGGTTTAGTCCACCGAAGTAGCCCGTAAACGCAGGCGCGTTCAGTAGCTGTTCAAACTCTGACAGGTTGTAATCGATCTCCTGCCGAATGGCGGTCAGTACGTCGGGTTCGGGCATGTAGAGGCCATCTGCCAGAAAACAGTTGCCCGGCTCCAGGTTCAGGTAATAGCCTGCTGCGTTCAACTGCTTACCGCCTTTGTTGAACCACGCCCCGAAGTTGGTTTTATACGGGTCTTTGTTAGCCGAAAACCGCACGTCGCGGTTAAGGCGGAACACGCACTGTTTCGGGTCGAGGGGCGTCTGACCAATATCAGGGTCCTGTGCGCTCAATCCTCGAATCAACTCCCCGACTAATTGCAGAAAATCGGTACGAGCGGCCTCGTAAGATTTGCGGTTTGCGTCGAACCAGGCTTTGCTGTTATTGGCTTTCAGATCAGTTAGAAAGGCCAGTGTGGAGGAGTGTAAGGGCATGACATTATATACTTAAAGATATGTACATGACGTGTTAAGGTATGATTGGATGGCTTTAAGGGTACGTTTTGATTTTTTTGTTCATGAAGCTGTTTAGGATCACTAAAAAAACCATTTTCAGCTCTTTTTATTGATTCTAAACAGCTTCCGTAATTGGAAGGCGTTACATCTTATGCCCTTCTTTATCATTGCCCTTCGAAAAACTCCTAAAAATAGGAAACATCAAACAGCTATGCCAATCTGAATTTCGGTCACGCAATTGGCCTGATTTTGAAAATCAACAACAGCGTAAATCTCACGAACGCGGCCATTGTTCTGATAACCCGACCCATAAAGTTGGCCAAAGAGTAAGTCATACACCTCGCCAAAATCGCTCCACGGGCCTGAAAAGGTGTAGGATAGGCACCGAAATGTCGGGAATGTCTGATACAAAAACTTTTCTGATTGCCCACCCGGTTGACGAATGGGCAGGACAATTTCCAGTTGAAATTCGTTGGATTCGTCACCGTTAACGCCGGTATAAATCCATTGAACAGGTCCTGTAACGTCAAGGCCAAGTTTGGTAGCTTCGGCATAAAGGTTTTCGGCAACACCGGGTGCATGTTGCGCGAGGGTGCGTAATGTGGCGCGGGTAGTGAAACATAGTGCCGTAAAAGGCTGGATTGTTTTGTCGGATAGCCCGTTTTCGGGAATTGACAGTTGTGTTGTCATGGTTTGTTGGAGATTGGTGAATAGGCAGAACAAAGATCGCGCGAGGCAGTGACAGCCCTATGTCAGTAGGTTTTATTACTGGCCGAATAGGTACAAAAAAAGCGAGTCAGCTTTTTAAAGACTGACTCGCGGATTCGTTTGCTGATGGATATTGTAATCTTAGAAAATGTACTTGTTCTCGGCGATCATCGCGTCGGCAATCTGGCGACGGGCGTCTTTGAGGTTCATCGGTTCAATTTTCGTGAACCGTTTCAGCCCCATGAGCATACCACGCAATTCATCGCCTTCGGCAAATGACGTAATGGCGGCCCGCCCCGCGTTATTTACTTTCTCAACCGCTTCGTGCAGATAAACCAACGCCATTTGTTTTTGCAGGGCAATGGCCTCTTCCCCTTTAATATCAATTAGTTTTTCAACGCGAAGTAGCACCGACTCGGCTACATAAATCTCAATCGCCATGTCGGCCACGTTCATCAGAATCTCCTGTTCGTTCGACAGGTTCATCATGAACTTCTGAACAGCCGCACCCGATACCATTAGGGCCGCTTTCTTCAGGTTTTTCAGGACTTTTTTCTCGGCAATAAACAGGCCGTCTTCCTCATCCGAACCGAAGTCAGGAATCGACATGATTTCTTTGGCAACAGCCATAGCCGGTCCCATCAAATCAAGTTCGCCTTTCATGGCCCGTTTCAGCAGCATGTCCACGACGAGCATTCGGTTGATTTCGTTGGTGCCTTCAAAAATGCGGTTGATGCGGGCATCGCGGTAAGCACGATCCATTGGCGCGTCGGCCGAGTAGCCCATACCACCGTATACCTGAACGCCCTCATCGACAACGTAATCCAACACTTCTGAACCATGTACTTTCATGATGGCGCACTCAATCGCAAACTGCTCCAGCGCCTTCAATTTGGCCGGGCCATCTTCCATGCCCTGCCCTTTAAAGTCTTCAATGAGGTCGTCAATGTTCTGACCGGCACGATATGAAGCCGTTTCGGAAGCATACACTTTCAGCGCCATTTCGGCTAATTTGTGCTTAATTGCCCCAAATTGTGAGATGGCGGTTTTGAATTGTTTGCGCTCGTTGGCGTATTGAACCGCGTTGTTAATGACTTCTTTTGAACCCCCAACGGCTGCGATGCCTAATTTGATCCGGCCAATATTCAGAATATTTACCGCAATCTTAAATCCATTGCCCCGCTCCGACAGAAGATTCTCGACAGGTACTTTGCAGTCATTAAAGAAAATCTGGCGCGTATCGGAGCCTTTGATCCCCATTTTATGCTCCGGCTCATTCATCGTGATGCCTTCATAAGTCCGCTCAACGATAAACGCTGAGAGATTCTTGTCATCGTCAATTTTGGCAAAAACAATGTATAGATCAGCGAAGCCACCATTGGTAATCCACATTTTTTGACCGTTCAGCACGTAGTGTTTACCATCTTCGGTCAATACGGCTTTCGTTTTTCCAGAGTTGGCATCTGAACCCGAATCTGGCTCTGTGAGGCAGTAAGCGGCTTTCCACTCACCACTGGCTAACTGAGGCAGGTATTTTGACTTTTGCTCTTCATTGCCGTAATACACAATGGGCAGCGTACCAATACCCGTATGGGCCGACAACGCAACAGAGAACGAATGTCCGGCACCGGTCACTTCGGCCACCAGCATGGATGTGTTGAAATTCGTACCGAAACCGCCGTATTGCTCCGGCACCGACGTGCCCAGTAAGCCCAGTTCGCCCGCTTTATCCATCAATGATGAAATCAACTCCGGCGATTTAGCCTTGTCGATTTCGTTCAGACGGGGCCAGATTTCGCGCTCCAGAAACTCACGGCAGGTAGCCGCAATCATCAGTTGTTCTTCAGTAAACTCTTCAGGAATAAATACCTGCGTTGCTTCGGTTTCTTTAATCAAAAATTCGCCACCTTTTATGGAAGCTTTCGGCTCTGTCGCAATCATCTCTAAGGGCGTTTGTTATGCATGCATACTAATTCGATAACAAAGAAAATCATTTCAATAATAGTATGCAAGCATACTATTGATTTTTTACTACAATTCAGTGAAACGCAACGCGGGCGGCAACTTGTGGAGACGTAGGCTAATTCTGTAATTGGCTTTTAGCTCTACAACTATTAGCCTACGTCTCCACAAGTTGCTACCCGCGTTACTTACGATACTTGTTAATTTAACCGTTCAAAAATCCCGGCAACACCCTGTCCGCCACCGACGCAGGCCGACACCATACCGTATTTCTGGTCACGACGACGCATTTCGTTCAACAGTTGAACCGATAAGCGGGCACCCGTTGAGCCAAGGGCATGACCAAGTGCAATGGCTCCGCCGTTCGGATTGATTTTGCTACGATCTAAGCCTAATTCCTGAATAACGGCCAGCGCTTGAGCGGCAAAGGCTTCGTTTAGTTCAATCAAGTCGATATCATCCTCTTTCAGCCCCGCTTTCTGGAGCGCGATGGGAATAGCTGCTACCGGCCCAATGCCCATAATTTTTGGCTCTACTCCTGCCGATGCATACGACACCATCCGGGCAATGGGTTGCAGGTTCAACTCATTTACTAATCGCTCCGACACGACCATGACAAAAGCGGCCCCATCGGAAGTTTGCGATGAATTACCCGCCGTAACTGACCCACCAGCCGCAAACACAGGCTTTAGTTTGGCTAATCCTTCGGCACTGGTGTCTTTACGCGGGCCTTCGTCCTGGGCAACGGTCCATTCACGAGTTTTTTTCTTATTGGTTTCCGCGTCGAAGTACGTCTCGCTTACGTTGATGGGTACGATTTCGTCCGTAAACTTTCCGTCTTTTTGAGCCGCTAAGGCTTTTTGATGCGATTCGAGGGCAAATTCGTCCTGAGCATCGCGGCTGATTTTGAATTGCTGAGCTACTTGCTCGGCGGTCAGGCCCATGCCAATATAATAATCAGGGTGTGCTTTGGCGATTTCGTAATTTAAGGCTGTTTTCCAGCCCATCACAGGAACCAGCGACATGGATTCCGTACCCCCGGCGATGATACAATCGGCCAGACCGGAATGAATTTTAGCCGAAGCAATCGCAATCGCTTCAAGGCCCGAACCGCAATACCGATTGATCGTAAAACCCGGAACGCTATTGGGCAGCGATAGCAGAGCAATATATCGGGCAATTTGCATACCCTGCTCGGCTTCCGGTACAGCATTGCCTACAATCAAGTCATCAACGCGAGCTGGGTCAAGATTGGGGACCTGGCTCAGTAAGTGTTTAATGACTTCAGCCGCCATATCATCGGGGCGGGTGAAACGTAGCCCTCCGCGTGGGGCTTTGCCTACAGCCGTGCGGTATCCGGCTACAATGTATGCGTCCATAAATGAGACTGTTATTTACTGGTTAAGCAGGAAATTTCTTTATTAACCCATGGCGGGCAGGATTAATTACAAACCTACATAAAATTGTTATGCAAGCATACTGATTTACGATGTTTGACTTACGAATTACGATTGCTGAAAAATAAAAAAGCCGCTTTTTGAGCGGCCTTCAAAATCATAGTTAATCAATAAAATCAAACAGATCAGTGGTCAGAAATGCCTATCGCCTGCTTCACGTTTGCCGAGCATAACAGCTCCAACCATCGCCACTAAGAAAAGCACGGAAGCCAGTTCAAATGGCAGAATATAATCGCTATAAAGCAGATTTCCCAAGTTTTCAACTAAACCCGTTTTTGAATTAAATGGCGCTGAACTGCTTACAGTTGGGACCTGTGCACTTTTCGCCCGGAAAATAGTAATCAGCATCACCATTAAGATACCACCCACAACCACCGATGCCATTTTGGTCAGGTTCGTTTTTGACTCTTCATCTTCTTTCCGAAGATTCAGAAACATGATGGTGAAGAGGAAAAGAACCATAATTGCCCCAGCATAAACAATGATGTTAACGGCCGCCAGAAACTGAGCATTCAGAAGAATATAATGGCCTGATAAACAGAAAAAGGTGGCTATCAATGCCAGAACGCTGTAAATCGGGTTTCGGGCCGTAACCACGCCAATAGCACTGAACAACGTGATAACTGTCAGGAGTAGAAACAGATAGCCGGTAGGCGTGAGCGTCTTGAAAAAAGTAAGTGTCTCGGTCATAAATTCGTTGTCATTTGTGGTCATTAAGTAGTCATCAATGCGGTCATTCGTCGTGCTGACAATGACTACTTAATGACCATCAATGACAATTATACTACGTTGCTGCCCGCGTTAAGCTGGGTTCGGTTGGCGTCGCTTTGACTTCGGAGTTGTTTGCACGAACATAGCGGTCATCCATTTTCTCAACAAGCCGGTCTTTGCCATAAATCACGTCGTCGCGTTCCTGAAAAACGGGAACCATGCGGTCGTGGCGAAGATAAACGGCTTGTTTCGGACAAGCTTCTTCGCACAGTCCGCAGAAGATGCAACGCAGCATATTAATTTCATACACAGCCGCATATTTCTCCTCTCGATATAGAGTCTCTTCTCCTTTTTTACGTTCGGCGGCTACCATCGAAATGGCTTCGGCTGGGCAGGCAACCGCACACAAGCCGCAGGCGGTGCAGCGTTCGCGACCCTGTTCATCACGCTTTAGAATATGGTGCCCCCGATAAATGGGTCCGAGGTATTTTTTCACCTCAGGATATTGAATGGTCGGCTTTTTGCGGAAAAAATGGCGAATAGTAATGGCCAACCCCCCGATCACAGCAGGCAGATACATCTTTTCTGCCAGCGTCATTTCCTTATTGCTGACCTGTTTAGAGCGGTTCGTTAGTTGCATAGTTTTAGTAGATAGTCGTCAGGCGATAGTCATTAGATAATGGCAACTGACGACTGTTTATGCCTTTTGCGGAATTGGTTCTCTTTTTGGCGCACGAGCCGTTGACATCACCGCCAGTACAATCATAACAATAGCAATCAGCCAGGTTGCATATTTGAAATTATAAAGCAAACCGGCTCCTGTTATCACTACGTTGAGAATGGCCAGAGGAATAAACGTTTTCCAGCCCAGATTCATCAGTTGATCGTACCGAAAACGAGGTACCGTCCACCGAACCCACATGAAGAAGAAAATGAAGAAGAAAATCTTTCCGAAATAAACCACGATGCCAATTGCTGTCGCTATGTTGTGGCCTGCAATAGCGCCCAATGATTTTTCGAGTGCCTGTCCAATTTCGTTCATAAATGGGTAATGGAACCCGCCAAAATACAGCGCCGAAATAAACGCCGACGATACGAACATATTGATGTATTCGGCGAAGAGGTAGAAGCCTAATTTCATCGAACTATATTCGGTATGATAACCGCCAACGAGTTCGGTTTCGCACTCCGGCAAATCAAACGGAGTACGGTTGCACTCAGCAAACGCGCAGGTCAGGAAAATAATGAAGCCAAGTGGTTGGGTAAAAACATTCCACTCGAAAAACGTAGCCTGTTCATTGATGATGGCCTGCAGCGAGAGCGAGCCGCTCATCATCAGAATCGCAATGAGCGACAGCCCCAGCGCAATTTCATAGCTAATATTCTGCGATGCGGCCCGGATGGCGCCCAACAGCGAAAACTTATTGTTTGAGGCCCAGCCACCTACCATGATGCCATAGACGCCCAGCGACACAACACCGAAAATATAGAGTACACCAATGTTGATTTCGATAGCCTGCACCGGAATGGTGTAGCTACCAAATTTAATACTGTCGCCAAATGGAATAACTGCACTCGACATCAGCGCGGTGAGCATAGCCAGGCAAGGACCAAGAATAAACAGCCATTTGCTGGCCTGCGCTGGGATAAAATCCTCTTTAAAAAACATTTTCCCACCGTCGGCAAGAGGCTGTAACAATCCCCATGGGCCTGCTCTATTTGGGCCAATACGGTCTTGCAGGAAGGCAGCTACCTTCCGCTCAGCATAGGTAGAGTAGGCGGCAATTCCCAGCGTTACTGCGAAAATAACGAGGATAATCAGCCCTTTAACGAGTAATACGGTTAAGTCCATTTTTAGAGTTATAAAGTTGTAGGGTTATATAGTTGCAAAGTTTAGGATAGCTGTAACATAAACTTTACAACTATATAACTCTACAACTTTATAACTTTTCAAGGTTCTGGCTCCAATGCCGAAGGCAACACCTTGGCAAAACGCTCGGGCGGCAGTTGCTGAATCGCTAACTGCGACGTATCGCGTTCGTCGTGAATAGGCTTGTATTCGGCAGCCGCCAGCCGTTGCCCAAAACTTGGTTTGATCGTGTCAGCACGATATTTATTAGCCGAAATTACCGAACTCCGCGAAATTTTGGTTGGACCTTCAATCGTCCAGTCGCTGGTTTTCTTGGTATCAAACCGGCAGGTGTTGCAGATAAACTCCAATACTTCGCCCCATTCATTCTTGCGGGCCGTTACCCGAATCACTTCCTCACCCCGATACCAGAGTGTAACCTTACCCGAACAGGTTGGGCAATTGCGGTGGGCATCGACGGGTTTAGTGAACCACACCCGGTTTTTGAACCGATAGGTTTTATCAGTCAACGCACCAACCGGGCAAACGTCAATCACGTTACCGGAGAAATCGTTATCAATCGATTTTTCGATGTATGTACCAATTTCTGACGCATCACCCCGGCCCAATACACCATGAACGCGCTTATTGGTAATTTGATCGGCAGTATACACGCAACGATAGCACAGAATGCAGCGCGTCATGTGCAACTGCACGTAAGGACCAATGTCGTGCTTCTCGAACGTCCGGCGCTCTTCTTCGTAGCGGGTTGTGGCTTTACCGTGATCGAAGGCGAAGTTCTGAAGGTCGCACTCACCAGCCTGATCGCAAACGGGGCAATCAAGCGGGTGATTCAGCAGCAGAAACTCAACCACACCGTTACGGGCGTCAATCACCTGGGGGCTGGTTTCGTTTTCGACCACCATACCATCCTGCACGGCCGTTAGGCACGAAGCCACTAATTTAGGCATCGGGCGCGGGTCTTTCGCTGAACCAGCGGCTACCCGAACCAAACACGCCCGGCATTTACCGCCACTGCCTTTCAGCGGCTGATAATAGCACATGGCCGGAGGAGCTACCGCCGGGCCAATCTTACGAGCGGCCTGCAAAATGGTCGTTCCTGGTTCTACCTCGACTTCGATTCCGTCAATCGTGACTTTTACTAACTGCGGCTTTACGTCTTCCATTCGTCGCTACGGCTCAAAGTTTATAATTTATAATCCGGTCGAAAGCTTCCTGCTTTATTTGTTCAGCATCAATCATTGCTGAAAGCTGTTCAGCATTGTAAGCTCCACCGAATGCTTCTTCGGATGCTTCCTGTAATGAAAAAGAGAACGACTCGTCAATGGCACTTTTTAATTCATCCGGTTTCAGATAAAAACCACCGGCATTACGTCGTTTATTAGCTTTAAAAATGCCAAACAAAGCATGATTAATCGAGCGTTGCCATGAATTTGTTATTCGAGATTCTGCTTTTTGCTTAATTAGATGAATCAATAAAACGGCTAAAAAACTTTCAACTTTTGTAATCTTGTCGTCTTTAGCCATTTCGTCCATTTCATCAATCAGAGTCAATGCGCCGGAATAATCCTGCTCTTCTATCAGTTTCCGCAATGTCTCTAACTCTTCCATCGTCGTATTAATTTACACTAACGCCATCTCGCCCCGATACACCGCGCCGGGTTGTGTTGCTTCAGACGGCCGGTCAATGTGCCACTGGAACTCATCGCGGAAGTGCCGGATAGCACTGGCAACCGGCCAGGCAGCCGCATCACCAAGCGGGCAGATGGTGTTTCCTTCAATCTTTTTCGATACGTCAACCAGCAGGTCGATATCCTGTTGGTGCCCGTGACCATACTCGATGCGGTGCAGCACCTTCTCCATCCAGCCCGTTCCCTCACGACAGGGGCTACACTGACCGCAGGATTCGTGGTGATAGAAGCGCGAGAAATTCCAGGTATTTCGAACGATACAGGCCGTTTCGTCAAAGACGATGAATCCACCCGAACCGAGCATAGTGCCGGTTGCGAAACCCCCATCGGACAGTGATTCGTAAGTCATTAATCGCTTCTCACCGTTTGCCAGCGTCAAAGCCAGGTTAGCCGGTAGAATAGGCACGGATGAACCGCCCGCAACGAGGGCCTTGAATTTATGACCAGGACGGATGCCTCCGCACCACTCATCGGCATAAATAAAATCTTCGACCGGAACGCCGAGGTCAATTTCATAAACACCCGGTTTGTTGATATGCCCCGATGCCGAAATTAGTTTCGTTCCACTACTACGGCCAATACCAATAGCGGCATAGGCATCGCCCCCATTATTGACAATCCAGGACGTAGTGGCAATAGACTCCACGTTATTGACAACGGTTGGGCATTGGTAAAGGCCTTTCACCGCCGGGAACGGTGGCTTATTACGCGGATTACCGCGTTTGCCTTCCAGCGATTCGAGCAGGGCCGTTTCTTCCCCGCAGATATAAGCACCACCACCCGACTGCACAACCAATTCGAGGTCGTAGCCGCTGCCCAGAATATTTTTACCCAGAAATCCCTTCGCTTTGGCTTCAGCAATGGCTTTTTCGAGGATGTGAATGACGTACATCAACTCACCCCGCACATAGATGAATGACTTATTGGCACCGAGTGCAAACGACGAAATAATCATTCCCTCAATGAGCAAATGAGGGATGTTTTTCATCAGGTAATGATCTTTGAATGTACCTGGCTCCGATTCGTCGGCGTTGCAGACGAGGTAACGGGGAACGCCTTCGGGTTTTGCCAGAAAACTCCACTTCATACCCATCGGAAAGCCAGCGCCACCCCGGCCCCGAACACCCGCCTTTTTGACCTCCTCGACAATGGCTTCGGGAGTCATCGTCTTTATCGCCTTCTCAACGGCTGTGTAGCCTCCCTGTTTCCGATACACATCGAAGGTTTCAATGCCCGGAACGTTAATATGCTCAGTTAATATTTTGGTCGCCATGTGCAATTATTTCGACAACTCGTCAATTATTTCGTCCACACGCTCGTTGGTCAGGTGCATGTAGTATTTCTCCCGAACCTGAAATACAGGCCCCATGCCACAAGCCGCCAAACATTCGACTTCTTTCAGTGTAAACTGCCCGTCGACCGTTGTTTGTCCCGTGTCGATACCGAGCCGTTGTTTCAGATGGGCATAGACTTCCTCGCCCCCCATCAGGCAGCAGGGACCCGTTCGGCAGTACTCGATCACATGTTTGCCAACCGGGTTGAGGTGATACATCGTGTAGAACGACGCTACCTCATATACTTCAATCGGCTGAATATCAAGCATCCGAGCTATATAGTCCATACCTTCAGGGCTGGTCCAGCCTTCCTGTTCCTGCAACAAATGGAGCAATGGTAATAAAGCTGACTTTTGCTTGCCTTCAGGATATCGGGCAATAATTTCTTTTGCCTTTGCCTGGCGTTCAGAAGTGAACGTTACAGCAGAATTATTTGTCTCTGTCGTCATCATTTACAGCAGGTATTCATCCTCAAAAACTTCTTCCCAGGTTAATGCCGCCGGTTCAAACTTGTCTTTTCGGGATAAATTCATTTCAGCTTTAGCTGCGCCAATAGCATCATCAAATGTCTCTTCCCAAATGCTTTCTATGTATTCACGGGTAAAAGAAGGCATATACTTACGTAGCGAACGAATTTCCTGTCTGGCACTCACAATGGTACGTACCCAACTTGTAGAACGCTTGTCAGCCTGGTAACGCCACTTCAATACATGCATCATTAAGCGAGTAAGCTGGCTACTCAAGGCTCTGCGTTCAGCGTTAGCCATTGCATTATATAATTCGTCTAATGCTTCCTGAGCTTCATTGTACTCTTGCTCCTCAAGCAGTCGCCGAATAGCATTCACCGTGTCTAAATGAGACGTAGCTACCATTTCCTGCCAGTCTATCGTCTTCATGCTCTCCTTATTTAATTGGTTTACGCATCCAACTCACCCGCAATTACGTTCATGCTACTCATAATCACAATGGCATCCGATAGGGTCAGTCCCTTGCACATCTCAGGATAAGCCTGATAATAAATGAAGCATGGCCGACGGAAGTGTAAGCGATAGGGTGCACGGCCACCGTCGCTAATCAGATAGAACCCTAATTCGCCGTTACCACCCTCAACAGCGTGGTACACTTCGCCAACCGGGGCATCAATTTCACCCATCACAATTTTAAAGTGATAGATGAGGGCCTCCATATTCTTATAGACTTCCTGTTTAGGCGGCAGGTAGTACTGAGGGGCATCAGCATAATAAGAACCTTCAGGCAGGTTATTGATCGCCTGCTCAATAATCCGCAGACTCTGCCACATTTCCTCGTTCCGAACCATAAAGCGGTCGTAGGTATCACCACTTTGCCCGATGGGAATATCGAACTCAAAATCCTGGTAAGAGGAATATGGATTCATAACCCGCACGTCGTAATCGACACCGGCAGCCCGCAGGTTTGGCCCCGTGAAGCCGTAACTCAGTGCCCGCTCTGCCGAGATGCCGCCAACACCAATAACGCGGTCCATGAAAATCCGGTTGCGGTTAAACAGATTCTCGAATTCGGTTAGCACGTTGCGAAAACGGGGAATCAGTTCTTTGACCTTGCGAATAGCCGTGGGCGAAAGGTCGCGCTCCATGCCGCCAATACGACCCATGTTGGTAGTTAAACGGGCACCGCAAACTTCCTCGTAGATTTCATAGATGTTCTCCCGTTCCTGATAGATATATAGAAATCCGGTAAACGCGCCCGTATCAACACCCAGAATACCGTTGCAAATCAGATGGTCAGCTAATCGGGCCAGCTCCATCAGAATAACCCGGATGTACTGCGCCCGTTTGGGCACTTCCACGCCGAGGAGTTTTTCGACCGTCATCCACCAGCCCATGTTGTTAATGGGCGACGAACAGTAGTTCATCCGGTCGGTGAGGGTCGTGATTTGGTAGAATGGCCGACGTTCGGCAATCTTCTCGAATGCCCGGTGGATATACCCAATGGTTTGCTCACCCGACACGATTTTTTCGCCGTCCATTTGCAGAACATTCTGAAAAATGCCGTGTGTAGCAGGATGAGTAGGACCGAGGTTAAGCGTAGTCAGTTCGTTAACGTACTGAACGGGGCCTTGTTCAGCAGGCAGATTCTTATTGGCTATATCGAGTTCTTCAGAAACCATAAAACAAAGTTCTATAGTTGTAAAGTTAGAAAGTTGTAAAGTAGCTGGGTTAGCAGACAACTCTATAACTCTATGACTCTACAACCCTATGACTACTTTACTATCGTCCAAACAATGCATCGATTTTGTCTTCCCGGGTACCGTCTTCGAGCGGGTATTCTTTACGCATGGGGTGGTAATCCATTTCTTCCATGTTCAGAATTCGGCGCAGGTCGGGATGTCCATCGAAAATGATACCGAACAGGTCGAAGGTTTCGCGTTCCATCCAGTTCGCTCCGGCAAAAAGCGGGATTAGAGTAGGGATATGAACGTCATCGGCGGTTAGATAGACTTTAATGCGTATGCGAACATTGTTCGTCAGGCTATGCAAGTGATAAACCACGCAGAACTCCTTACCAACTGTGTCAGGATAATGCACCGCTGTAATATCAGTTAAAAAGCCGAACTGCAGTGTTTTATGCTCTTTGAGGTACCTAATGAGTGGGATAATTTGCTCCCGACTGGTCGAACAGGTTAAGAGGTCGTAGGGGTCATCAAAATCCGTAACGGCCTCACCAAACTGGTTTAATAAGGTTTGGGCGACTTCTTCGTTAGTCAGCATCGTCAATCAGCGAATGGATTAATGAGTGAATGAGTGAATGGTTCAGGGAATTTCTAACCGAAACATAAGCCCTGTCATTCAGACATTCGTACTTATTGAATGCTATATGAATTCAGCAATTTCTGGTACTCTTCGGTATTCCGACGACGCATCGATTCGTTCTTAGCCAGTTCCTGCACCTGCATCACGCCTTCCAGAATCTGCTCGGGGCGCGGTGGGCAGCCAGGTACGTACACGTCCACAGGAATAATGCGGTCGATGCCCTGAAGAACGCTGTATGTATCGAAAATACCACCGCTCGATGCACAGGCACCAATGGCAATCACCCAGCGGGGTTCGGCCATTTGCAGATATACCTGTTTTACGATTGGTCCCATTTTTTTTGCGATTGTTCCGGCGACGAGCAGCATATCAGCCTGGCGTGGCGAAAAGCTTGGTCGTTCTGAACCAAACCGGGCCAAATCGTAATGAGAGGCCATCGTAGACATAAACTCAATGCCGCAGCAAGAAGTAGCAAAGGGGAGTGGCCATAGTGAATTTGCCCGGGCCAGGCCAACTATTTTATCGAATGAAGTGGCCGAAAAACCCGGACCATCATAACTTGCAGGGGCCTCGGCCAGCTTAATGTCAGTTGCCATAAAAACACGGTCCGCCGTTGCGGTTGTAGATGCTTACTGTAACAACGAATAAATATGCTCTAAAATTCATTTATTGAGGGTTATTCCCACTTCAACACACCCTTGCGAATGATGTAGTAGAAACCCGCCAGGAGAAGGCCCATGAACAGGACCATTTCAATAAAGCCTGTCATGCCTAAGCCCTTAAAATTAACGGCCCAGGGATACAAGAAGATTACTTCCACATCAAATAAAACAAATAGAATAGCAATCAGGAAATATTTAATAGAAATAGGAGTCCGGGCGTCGCCCTGAACGGGGATTCCGCACTCGAAGGGATCATCTTTCTTCTGACTATGACGCTTTGGCCCAATCGAATGTGTAACGACCATGGTTGTCACAATAAAGCCGAGAGCCAAACCGAGTTGAATCAATACCGGCAGATAATCGACCGGCAAATAGGTCGTATTCATATAAATCGTTGAAAAGAGTAACGCAAAGGTAGCGATAAAACCGATATGCTTATGTAAGCTCGTAGACTACCGGGCTGGGTCAAATATACTGCAACTCTCTTGCTTTATCAATGGCGCTGTGTTGCCCCGAACCGCCAAAAAGCAAAAGCCCCTCTCCAAAAAAGGGGCTTTTGGTAGTATGCTAACAAACAAAAAACTAACGGTTAATCACAATACGGCGCGATACGTCGAAGCCAGGTGCCCGAACCCGAATGAGGTAGACTCCCTGCGATAAGCCAGTCAAGTCAATAGCCTTTCGTTCGTTGAATATAGAAACGTGATTTGAAAGAAGTTGCTGTCCGCTCAGCGAGAACACATCTACATCAGCGTTCGACAAGTCTTCAACCGTTTCAATCGTCACTGAACCCGTAGTAGACGGATTTGGGTAGATACTGACACCACCATTCGACCGGTCGAACGTAAATGCTTTCGGGGCGCTATAATCCGAGAAACAAGTTAATGCAGAACCATTGGCAAGTGTATATGTTGTCCTTGTGCGGGCCGAGTAATTAGCTGAAACAATTACTTTCACAACAGCACCGTTCTGCTGAATTATTTCAGACCCTCGTCGCCAGTCGAATAAATCGGGCTGACCGCCTGTTGGTGTCGGTAGCACGGCCTGAAGGCTATATGTACCGATCTGCTCAATGGTGGGTGTTGGAACTTTAGGTCTCACCGTTAAATTTATGGTGGTTACCTGGGCCGATTTACAACCATATACGTTCATTGCCTGCAATGAATAGGTGCCTCCTTTACTCAGGGTAATAGCCCGACTGATGGTAGTAGTTGTACTCTGGCTCCACACACCTGTGCTGTTAGCCGATGTGTTGGCAACCAACGATAAAGTTGAGTCAGCACATATTTGTTGCTGACCATCAACGGCTTTGCCCGGCTGGCTGGCCAGTGAAATGGTTGGATTAGCTGGCTGAATAGGGCTTTGTAGGTCGAGGGCGGGTGATAAATAGGTATTGCCTACCTTATCTTTAAGGGTTGCCCGATAAACGCCTGGCTGGTTTATGGTAATGTTTTGAGTGGCCTGACCAGAACTCCAGGTGTAGGACTTGTAGGAGTTAGGTAAGCTGAGTGTCAGATTGTTATTTGATGCCCCGCAAGCTACAGTAATCGTTGGTTGTGGTAATGGAGGGAGCGGACGCGAACTGGAAAAGAAGACAGCATTCATACTGGCGAACCATGCCTGTCCTAAATCATTCAGGCCTTTGTCGCCGGGGTTGTTGGTAGCTCGATTACCAAAATGCACGTCATCGTAGCGCGGAATCTGAATATTGTCCGTGAATGGCCCGGCAAAAACATTGTTATTGTAAGTGTTGATAACGTCGTTCTGAGCCTGAATAATATCCTGACTCACCATGCCATTTGTGAACGATGATCGGGCCAGAACCCAGGCTGGATAGCGGTCGGTATCGTTACGCGTTTTGTTTACCAGATACTGCATATTGGCCGCATAATCCTGCCGCGTAGAATGCAATGGGAAGTTGTCAAACTCGCCCTGTTGCCACAACACGGCCCGTAAGCCCTGCAATGAGCAATAATAACGCAAGGCAATAACTAAGTTAGAATAAGGCATTCCAGCCGGAAAATTCTCGTTAGGCGTACCTAATGCAAATAAATTTTTTGTAATCTTCCCGTCGGCGCTTTCCCGCCAATTTTGAATGGACGTTCCCGCCCAGGCCGTATTAATGAAAAGCACTGGAACGTTAAATTGCTTAACGAGCAGATCGCCCAGAACACCCCAACACCAGGCACTCTGGCCGCGTGGGCCAATCAGTGAATTAGCTGTTAGTTGTTGAAACGTTGGCGCTGGTGGATCGGCCAAGGAGTTGGCTGTGCTGTTATCATAGGCTACACAATTGACCCGGTCATCAACCGCGCCAACGGCACCGAAATTTTGAAAACCCTGTGCGTTAGACTGGCCGGTTATGATAAATACTTCACCGATTCCAACTTTACGAACGACATCGTTACCGATTACTGTTCCACCCACAAAACCCTGTACTTCAAGGCGATACCAGCCACCTTTGGCGCGTAAAGCACCCTGGAAAATACCTCCCTGTGGATTGCGCTGAATAGTTACCCAATCTGTATTCAACCCCTGTCCATTTTCTTCGGCCTGAACACGGGCCTGCACACTATCGACCGGCTGATACAAACTTCCCGATAAATAAATAGTACTGGTATTGTCGTTCTCACGCTGGAAAATAGCCCGGCTTGCCGGATAAGTAATTTTAATTGTCGGGCCCGAACTCTGACTCCATGTTCGTGTGCTTATGGTCAATAAACCAAATACCAGTAGGTGTAATAGAAAATAACGATTGCTCATTTTTGGTTTTTTCAGTAACCCCTTTTGTATGCTACGTTTGGTGTTGGGCAGTAAAAAACAAGTGCAAAAATCAAGCCGCTCTTACTGCTCTCTAAATAGCGAACAAAACCCGTATGTTTTCCCGGGAAAGTACAAAATTAACGCTAATTTCTATGATTAAACGGTCAGTGTGGGATTAATATTACAATCCCAGTATAATTCGCTTAGAAACGTCGAAATCAGCCGACTGAACGCGCAGAATGTAGGAGGCAGAAGGCAAGCCCGTTAAAATAAGCTGCTTACGCTCATCAAAAGAAGGAACAGGTGTTGTCAAAACGACCTGGCCGGTCAGCGTGTAAATCGTAACGACAGCATTCGTCAAATTGGCCAGCGTTTCCAAAACCACAACCTTATCCGGGTTCGGATTTGGATAAATACTCAACCCTTTGTTACTCACATCTACAGTAAACGTAAAGGGTGCCGATGGTAGCGAAAAGCAGGTTAACGTTTGCGAATACACAATAGAAGCGCGGGCCGTGTAGGTTCCCGACCGATTGGCTTTGATAACGGCTGTTTGCGCTGCTAAGGAGTCACTCCCATAACGCCAGCGAAACTGAGTTCCATTGGTTGAACTGACTGCCTGGAGTGTATAAGTGCCAATCGCATTAATCGTTGGGGCAGGGGGGAGCGGTCTTAACTCAACAGCAATAGCTCCGGCTTGCGCGGACACACAACCATTTGCATCCCGAACTTTAGCTGAGTAGGTTCCGGCTATGCCTGTTGTGATGCGCTGGGTTGAATCGCCGGTACTCCAGAAAACAGTGTAAGGCCCGTCAACACGCAATGTAGCCCTGTCACCTTCGCAAATAATTGGCGATGGGCTGGCCAGAATGGTTGGAGTGGCTGGCAACGGATTAACCTTGACGGCAGTAACAACAGAGAAGGGCGACAAACAGCCATTCCCGTCGCGCGACTGCACAGCATAATTGCCGGAAGAGGCAACCGTAATGCTTTTGTCCGTCTGACCACTTGACCAGACCACATCAAGAGGGCTGCTGGCGTTTAAAGTAACCCTGTTGCCATCACAAAACGTAGTAGCACCGCTTGCCGTAACGGTTGGCGTTTGTGGCAGGGGATTAACCTTAAGTGTCACCACATCGGAGGCTACAGATGTGCAATTAAATTGATTAGTGGTTCGGACCGTGAAATTGCCGGATTGATTCAATGTAATGCTTTGGCTTGTTTGTCCGCTGCTCCATTGATAAGCCGCATCCTGCGGAGCCGAGAGGGTAACGTTGCGGTCGGCGCAGAAGGTAGTTGGGCCATTCGCTGTGATAACAGGTTTGGCTGGCGTTGGGTTGGCCGTAACAACAATCGTATTGGATTGGGCGGATGTACAGCCATTCTGATCCGTTACGGTCAGGAAATAGGAACCCGAATTCCCCGTGGTAATTACCTTATTTTTTTGCCCATCGCTCCAGTTGTATTGTACATTATCAGAACTGGCTCGCAAGGTCGTGTTATCACCCTGGCAGAAAGTCGTTGGTTTATCATTCACAACCGTTGGCGTGGCGGGCAGAGGATTAACGGTAACGTTGAGAACGTTTGACGTGAAATCGCAGCCACTTACATCTCGGTACCGTACATAATAGGCTCCGGCCGCGTTCGTAGAAAAGTTTCGTGAGGTGGATACGGTCGCGTTATTCTGCTGATTGATCCAGGTAACATTGTCATAATTGGTAGTAAGTGCCAGGCTGCTTCCGATACACACAGCAGGCGGGCGATTATCTACAACCGTAGCTGTGGGCGCATTCGATACGCGTACCTGGCCTGAGAAAAACGTGTTTCCTAAAGCGTCCTTAATTTTAGCCCGATACACACCGGCTCCTCTGGTAAGACTGCTGCCTGTCTCCCCTGAATCCCACTGTACACTCGGATAATTGCCATTAACAGTGAACGTCAGATTGTTATTAGAGGCACAGGCAACTGAGATTGTGGGCGTAGGTGCTGGGCCAACAGGCGTTGCATTCTGGAAAAACGAATCGTTCAGACTGGTATTCCAGGCATTGGCCACGTCAACAAGACCATTATAATCGAAATGCAGATCATCTTCAAGAGGTGGACGTTTGCGGGGCACCTGAATCGCATCCGTATTAGGCCCCTCGAATACACTGGCTGTCGAACTAATGACCAGATTTTGAGCATTTATAACCTGTTGGTCGACCTTACCAATATTGTCTCCATAACTGGCCCGGGCAACCACCCACGGCATACTCCGATTGTAGTCGCGTCGAGCCTGGGTGATTACCGCCTGTAATCGGTTCAGGTATTGAGTTGTCTGCGTATCCAGCAGGTTATCCGTCTCGCCCTGATGCCATAGTACCGCCCGAAGTCCCAACATGTTGGCATAATACTGCAAGGCAACTTTTAAATTAATGTAGGGCTGGCGCGCCGGATACGCGCCCCCTGGGCCGTAGGCTACTCCGCCCTCCGGTGCCGAATCGCTCCAGTTCTGCACCGATGTACCCGTAAAGGCAGCGTTGAAAAACATAACCGGCACATTAAGCCGCTTCACTAAGAGGTCGCCCAACTGGCCCCAGCACCAGCTTCCAACACCTCTTGGAGCGATGGAGAAGCCTGATGAATTGTCAAGCTGGGTGAACACCGGCGTTGGGGGGTCATTAGGAAAGCCATTGTCGGGATAGCGGTAATTAACGCAGTTGACCCGGTCATTTAACGGATTAGGTGCCGTTTGATGAATACCCTGCGCGTTTGACTGTCCGGCGATAATAAATACTTCGCCGATACCCACACGCTCAATAACGGTTGGGTTACCCACCTGCTGATCGCCGTTCATGCCCCGAACTTCGAGGTTATACCAGCCGCCCGATCCCGTCAAATCACCCGCGTACACACCGCCTGTTGGGCTATTTTGGATGGTTTGCCAATCAATTGACGACCCCTGCCCATCGCGTGCCTGTAATCGGGCTTCAACGCGCGTAACTGAAGCGGTGTAATAGCCTGTAATTCGGATGGTCGCTCGATTGGCGTTATCCCGCTGAAGGACGGCACGCGATGTAGGGAACGAAACCTGAATCTGGGCCAGCGCTGCCTGCGAAAGCAATAAGATAAACGCCGTACCAATAGCTACGGAAAAGTATTTCATACCAGTTGAATGCACAATTAATCAAAAATCATGTGTAGATAGACAAAGGTGGAGACCATTAAACTGGATCCGTAATCGTCAAATTTTGCCAGATAATATCCTTCAACTCATCCAAACCGCGTTGACTGACCGCCGAAATAAATACACTGGGTACTTTTTGGGGTAAATTCTTTTTAAGCACTGCCAGTCCTTCTTCATCCACCAGGTCAATCTTTGTAATCGCCAGCAAGCGGGTTTTATCCATCAGTTCAGGATTAAACTCGCGTAGTTCATTTAATAATGTATTGTATTCGTGACGAACATCTTCAGTGGTAGCCGGGATAAGAAACAGTAGGATTGAATTTCGCTCAATATGACGTAAAAACCGCAATCCTAATCCTTTTCCCTGCGAAGCTCCTTCGATAATGCCCGGAATGTCGGCCATAACAAACGATTTATAGTCTCTGTAAGCTACGACCCCTAAATTAGGAACGATGGTTGTAAAGGGATAGTCTGCAATTTCAGGACGAGCGGCCGATAAAACAGATAGCAACGTAGATTTTCCTGCGTTGGGGTAGCCTACTAAGCCAACGTCGGCCAACAATTTTAACTCCAAAATTACCCATTCTTCCTGGCCTGGCTCACCTGGTTGGGCATAGTCGGGGGCCTGCTGGGTTGATGTTTTAAAATGATCATTTCCCAGGCCTCCCCGCCCACCAGCAAACAAAATCACTTCCTGACCGTCTTCGGTAATTTCAGCTAACTTTTCTGTCGAATCAGGATCGCGGGCAATCGTACCTAAGGGAACTTCGAGAACCACATCGTCGCCTTGAGCACCCGTTCGCCGACCTCCCTCGCCTGCTACACCATTGCCCGCTTTAACGTGCTTCCTATACTTTAGATGCAGTAATGTCCAAAGCTGAGCATTACCACGCAAAATAATATGCCCGCCCCGGCCTCCGTCGCCCCCATCAGGGCCCCCTTTGGGTGTGTGTTTTTCCCGCCGGAAATGCACTGATCCAGCACCACCAGCGCCCGACCGACAATTTATTTTTACGTAATCAATGAAGTTTGAGGAAGCCATACGAACAAGTTACGCTATAACTGACATATCGATTTGATGACAGATTTCCTGAAAAATAGAGTCGATCTCACCAATGCCATTAATAGCCGCAAATTTTCCCTGCTGACTGTAATAATCAGCAACAGGGGCTGTTTTATCATTATATTCTTTCACCCGTCGCCGGATCAACTCTTCATTCTGGTCATCGGGCCGACCTGAAGTTTGCCCTCTAAGCAATAGGCGCCGGGTAAGCTCTTCACTATCAACCACAAGCGCCACCATAGCATTTATCTTGGTATCATGTTGAGCCAGCAGCTCATCGAGAGCGGCTGCCTGGGGCACTGTGCGCGGAAACCCATCAAAAATAAATCCCCCAACGGATGTTGCCCCAACGGACGTTGCCGATGCTGATTGATTCTCCTGTAATTTTGCTTCAATCATACCGATTACTACTTCGTCTGGCACTAATATGCCCTGATCCATAAGTTGCTTTGCCCGCAACCCCAGCTCTGTACCGGCCGCAATCTGTGACCTTAGTAAATCGCCGGTCGATAGATGAACCAAATTGTACTTACGAATTAATTTTTCACTTTGGGTACCTTTCCCGGCACCCGGCGGGCCAAACAGTACAAGGTTAAGCATACGGCTCAATGAGGTAGTGTCGTTTAGTCAAAAAAAATGCGCCCGCAAAGTTACGACACCCATCGGGAATATGTGTTGTATTCGCTGACACTCATGTGCTTTATTATCTAAAAATGAGAAAAGCGCAGGTATCAAACCTACGCTTTTCTCATTTTTAGTCTGAAAATTTAATTATTTAGTGGCTGGTCTCTTCTTAACAGGTGCCTTTGTTGCTGCCTTAGGTGCTGGTGCGGGGGCCGCTTTAGGTCCTTCCATTGCTTTTTTCACACTCTCATCATTTGGGTCGAGTGCCAACACCTTATCAAAGTACTCCTTCGCTTTTCCATCGTCTTTCTTTAAAAGACTAAATCCTGCCAATGCTTTGTAGGATGTAATCAGATACTTTTTATAATCTGTCTTATCCTCGGCATCAGGAGTTGTAGCCTGCTCAATAAATTTCTCATAAAGCGGGGTAGCTAAACTGGCGGCCTTTTCCTTATCATTTGGATAAGCGTAGTAATTAGCACCTGCCCGGTAATAATATGCCAACGGATACTTTTTGCCATCACCTTCTATGCGCTGTGCCATTTGGGCGAATGCTGAATCAGCCCGCAGGTAATATTGTTGCTTTACCTGACGAATTTGGGCGGTATCCATCGGAGCCGCTGAACTATCCCGGCCAACGCGCGGGGCATATTGGTAACTGGCAAGACCTAGCCAGAGGAAATCGTTGTTTTGCGGTTTTTTATCATTCGCAATTGCTTTGGAATAATAAGCCCCCGCTTTGTCATAACGCTTGGTTTTGTAATATTTCTCACCAATTTCACGGTATAGGTTCTCAGTTGTATCCTGAGAAGCTGCTTTTTCTAAATTGGTAACGCTAAGGGAGTCGCCCTCAGGCGTACCAAGTTGACCATACGCACGGCCCAAATACTTGTAATCGTCATACATTACTTTTTGAGGAGCCGTCGAAATAAAGCGGTTCAGCGACTCTACCGATTCCTGGTTTTTACCCAAAGCCGAATACGCCCAGCCATACATACGGTCAATGATTGGGTTGTTTATTTTCCCTTTCAATTGATCTAAGTAGCTAATAGCGCCCTGATAATCTTCGGCCAGGAACTTGTAACGAGCTACGTCAAGCAGGAGTTCTGGATCGGTTGTACCGCTTTTTTGTATGTACGATTCATAGTTCTGAGCCGCCGACTTGTATGCACGTGAATTAGCCAACGCATCGGCATAAGCGCGATAGGTTGGAGCAAATTCGGCGTCGTTCTGCACACCCAGCTTGAAAAATTCCTGCGCTTTGGTGTAGTTTTTACCACGAAGGTATAGACGCCCAATTTTGTAATTGGCTTCGGCCAGATTTGGGCTGATAGCGAGCGCGTTTTCATACTTCGTGATGGCATTACCACCATCATTTTTCAGAAAGTATGCATCGCCCATGAGCATTTCAATCTCGGCGTTTTCGTTCTTTTTGTCTTTCTCGTCGGCAATGGCCAGCAAATCCAGCGCTCGGGCAGGATCGTTGGTCTTTTCCGACAGCGTGAACATTTCGGCCGCCCGAATCAGAACGTCCTGGTTTTTATTTTTGGTTGCAGCCACCGCATTATTGATCAGTGTAGTGCCGCCAGCCCGGTCGCCTTTCATTAAGGCGACGCCACCCAAACCGACATTGTTTAACTGATTTTTCGCGTCGGCAGCAGCGCCTTTCTCAAAGGCTGTCTTGGCTTTGTCTACCTGGCCACTTCTGAGGTAGTAATAACCGAGATAAAACTGATTATCAGCCGTCGGCGAGCTGGTGGCCAACTGCGTCAGCGTTTGCCCCGCCTTGTTATATCGCTCAGCCTCAACATCTTTTAGGGCTGTTTGGACGTCCTGAGCCAGTAAAGACGTCGTCATGCTCGCCCCAACAAACAGGATGGTCAATAGCGATTGCTTCTGGTTGTTCATCATGTAGTTTAAGTTGGAAATTAGGGAAATTGGTTAGTGCTAATTAAAACATTTAACAAATCTAAAAAATTGTGGCTAAATCTAAAAAAATGTCCTTAGTTATCCAGCCTCAATCTCACTGTCAATGCGTAAAGATATGAACAGGCATTCTCAATACTCAGTTTATGGTCCCGCTTCATTAGTCATGCTATACAACGAATAAACTCGTAGACGGCCTATTATGTTGGGCCCATACAATAGACTTTGTACATGTAATTATTCTTTCTTGTTTATTGGATTTAAGTAATTAATTTTGGGATAAATTTATGATTTCCGATAACTTGTCTTTTAAAAGGTATGTTGCAGAAGAGGATAGTACTGCTTTGGCTGAGTGCAGCATTCGTACTATTAAGCTCCTGGTTGGTTTGTTTCATTTATGAAAACAGATGGGGAAATGCTGATGGACTACTTGGCAGTGTAGTTTATAAAAATGTGTTTGTTGCCCTTTTAACGCTGGCTGGATTAGGATGTTTACTCAGCCTGGGGTTAATGGCCCGACAAAAAAATATCCAGAATACTAGTTTATCTATTCTCTCCGCTCTCTGTTTTATAGGATTTCTCGAAGGGATTGGTCATCTGGTAATAGGCCTAAACATCGTGGAGATCCCTCCCTTTAGCTTTAGGCGATTCTATCTCTCGTCAAACGTAGCTGATATAAAACCTTATCCGGCAGGAGATTTAAACCCAGTTACTGGTCGTGGACACGTTCCGAATGGGGCCTATTCATTTGCGAATTGTCAGGGTGATTCAATCCATTGGACTTTCAACTCAGCAGGTGCCAATGACCGGCCCCGATCTGTTCATAACTACTCTCCAGCCAAGAAACGTATAGCCCTTATCGGCGATTCATTTTTAGAGGGTTATATGGTTAATAACGTTGATCGGTGTTCTAATATTTTGGAGAAGAAGACCGGCCTCGAACACCTTAACTTCGCCGTTAACAGCTCTAATCCGCTAAATTATTATTTGACGTATAAAAGTATTGTGAAGCACTATGAAACAGATGTGTTGATTATTGGATTCTTACCCGCTAATGATTTTGAGACGCAGGATGAGCAACATGCCTACAACCTTGTTGAATGGCCTGTTTACGTTCCTTTCTGGCAAGGGAACTGCCCTAATTATACATTGAAATATAGTCTGGCCAATGTTAGTCAGTCGATTAATTATGGTCATCATACTCAGGCCTCGCTGTCGAAAGTGATTGATTCTGTCTATAGTACCTTATCGTTTTCCGGTAAACTTAAGGCTGATCTATTAGCGCACTCCAGTCTGTTTCGCCTACTGGGTGAGTTAAACGCGAAAAACTACAGAGAAGGCCAATTTACTAAGTATGAACAGTTTACAAATGAAGAGTGGAATTATGTACGCTATTCGTTGTCAAAACTAATTTGTGAAGCCAGGAGCAAAAAAATTATCCTTTTATCCATTCCTACGTTATGGGATCTTAGAGCGTTGAAAAATGGGAAAACCAATCGGATTGATCCCGTCCTCGCTAAATTTTGTCGGCAAAATGGTGTTGATTTCATTCCGTTGGTTTCTGCCTTTCTGGACTATAAAGATGATTTACAAAAACTATATGTTCCCTGCGACGGACACTGGTCGGTGCAGGGGGAAGCTTACGCAGCGGATATATTACTCCATCATCCTGTTTATCAAGCTTCGGTAGGGTTGCCCTGCCAATAAAAAATCCTGCTTCAGTAAGCGGTTTAGCTTACTGAAGCAGGCGAATCAATTACAACCAATAGTCTGCTCTATTTGGTCAGGTTAATGACCCGGTCATACGGGATTCTGGGCCAAAGCCCTAATTTTCGGATAATCAGCGATCCGGCATCCCGGGCTATGTAATTGATCAAACCTCCTCCTAAGCCTGGGTGAGTTTCCCGACTTAAAATGTACACAGGTCGTCGTAACGGATAACGCTGCATCCCTAAATCCTCCTGAAATGGCTGGAAATAGTCGTCCCGTTTTGAGGGATTGGCTTTGTCTGATACACCCATAACCCGCAAATCGCGAGCTAACTCAACCGAGAGAGGTTCATCGCTATCGCTAATCCAGTTGACACCAATGAATCCAATAGCCGAGGGATTTTTACGGACGAAAGCAACTACCTCCTGATTTGAACGGGTTGTAAAAATGCGTAAGCTTTTTACGTCTTTAACGGCAAAGGTGCTCAACACGAAGGCTAAATTACTGGAGTTGTCGTTGTCGAATACAAGTGTAATAGGGCCATTTTGGTTGCCATTTTTCAGTTGCTGCCATTGGGTAATTTGGCCGCTGAATATAGCCCGCAACTCATTCATGGTAATCAGGCTGTCCGTATTGGCCTTATTCACAATTAGTGCTACACCGTCGGTCGCAATCTTCTCGGTCGCGCCCTTTATTTTCCGCTGATTAAGCACGGCCCGTTCAGAAGAATTCAGTACACGAGTGCTGAATACCAGTCGGGCACTGTCTTTCAACATCATGTTAATTGCTTCCTGCTCGGGCTTGAAAACAACCTTAAAATGAGCATCAGGATATATGCCGGAGTAGGCCGAGGTTAGCTGAGTGACTAATGGCTGAAATGACTCATCGGCTGCAACGACGATGGTGCCACGAGCCGGATTATCCAACGGGGGCCTACCATTACCGCAGCCTGTCATTAGGGCTATTATACCAACAAGACTAAGAAATTGCTTATTCATTCTCCTGAAAACGTTGATAGGCCCGATACATCCGAAAAGCGCCATAGATGATTAGCAACACACCCATACCGTACCGAAGCGGGCCAGGTTCGGGTAACATCCCAAAAGACTGAGAGGAGGCAATCAGTCCGATGCCTCCTCCCAGGTATGCCAGCGAAGCTAACGCTGAAATATATAGTGTGAGCTTCGCTGGACCTCGATTTTGTCCGCGCATAGGTCTTATTCCAGCGTGAAGTTGATCGGTAAGTTGTATTTCACCCGAACGGGCCGACCCGACTGCTTGCCAGGGCGCCATTTAGGCATACCTTTTACTACGCGTTGTGCTTCTTCATCCGTACCGAAGCCCAATCCTTTCAGAACCTGAACGTCCTGAATACTACCATCGGTATTAACAACGAAGCTAACAAATACCCGACCCGATACGTTTGCCCGCTGGGCAGCCGCTGGATAGCGCAGGTTCTTGCTCAGGTATTGTCCAAGAGCAGCCATCCCACCACTAAACTCAGGCTGTTGTTCCACTACCGTAAAGATTTCTTCTTCTTTCGGAGCAGCTTCAACGGCAACCTCAACTTTGGTTGGAGCGGCTGTGGCTTCAGGAGCCGCGATGACTTCTTCAGCATTGGGGTCACCTTCCTGCGTTTTTTCGGCAGCAACGGCCTCCTTCAGTTCTTCAACAGCCGGTGGGGGCGTTTCTTCCGGTACTTCCTCATCCGGTTTGACTTCCGGCGGCAGGAACTTCACCGTATTCACCTTCGGTAATTCCACCGGCGGTGGCGGTGGTGGTGGCGGTTCGTTCGGGTCAATGGGTGGCGGTGGGAGCTTCATAAGGTCCACTTCAACCATTGCCTGTTCTTTTTCTTCGGGTGTCAGAGCGGTAATGATATTAGGCGTAAGCACACCAAGTGTGAACAGCACTGCGCCAATAATCAGGGCACGCGTTACGGTCTTCGGATAGGTTTTCCGCAGATCGTAAGCACCATACGCCTGGTTCCGGTTGGCAAACACGATATCATCGAGTGTTGCCTTGGAGTCTAATTCTGCCATGGTGTTATGTGTCTAATTTTACTTTGTCTTTAAGCAGTTTTTTCTCATCCGGCGTTAATGCATCCACAAGAGCGTACCGCTTAAGTTTTGTAATGGCCATCTCATCCAATACATCAACCATGTTTTTATAGGTTGATTGCTTGGTAGGCTTAATAACCACAACAAACTTTTCGCCCCCTACTTTCTTGGCATTTTCCTGTAGTGCCTGGCGGAATTCGTAGCCATAGCCAATGGTTTTTACTTCGGGATCTTCATTGGCCGCTTTACCAAAAATGTAATGCGCCTTGTTGTCTTTCCCCAAAAAAACCGTCATTACGTTGGAGGCCTTGATTGGCTCCGTCTCTTCGGTTTTGGTTTTATCCGGCACGTTGAGCGTCATCGAAGATGGTTTGCTCAAGGTAGTGGCCAGAATGAAGAAGGTAATCAGGAGAAATCCCAGGTCAACCATAGGTGTCATATCCACCCGGGTTGACGCTTTCTTTGACCGTACTTTACCACCATCATGCTTACCACCACCACCGCCAGTGTTAATTTCTGCCATGTTTTTTTAACAGATTCGCGTGGTGAAAATCAAATTCAATTACAATCGCTGGGCTATTTATCATCTGCTTTCCAACCGGCTGGCGGGGCTTCTGTGCCCGTAATCAGGTTGAATTTATTGATATTCTGTGCTTGCAGCGTAGCCAATACGTTCTTGAATTCGGGGAATTTGGCGAGGTTATCGCCTTTCAACGCAATTCGTAGATTGTTATTAGCCTTCCGGGCATTATAAACCCATTCTTTCAGTTCATTCGTAGGAGCAACGCCGGTCGAATCGGTTGGAATGCCAGACTGCTTTACCTTGGCCTGTTGTTCTTTGGGTAGGTTCAGGTACGACTTTAACTGATTAATGGGTAATCCAAAGTTCGACATCAGCGAAAACTCTTTCTTCTCGTTGTTGGTGAACGTAAGTCCTTTAGCTGCGGCAACGTTATCCAGCATGGCAATGCGATTCTGTGCATTGTCGATCCCGAAGTAGACTTTGCCGTCTCGGCCAAGACCAATCGTCATGATGTCGCTGTCAGGGACTTTGATGCCCGAGATGGATGATGGTGTTTCAATGGTGGCGGCATCCTGCGACCGAAATTGGGCGGTCAGAATGAAGAACGTCAACAATAGAAACGCAACATCAGTCATCGCAGTCATGTCCACTGAAGAACTGGCGCGTTTAATTTTAACTGCTGGCATAAGTTAATTTGTTTCTCCCTGCCCCACTTATTGGGGCAGGATAGAGTTAATACCTAAACTCGTCTTAGTGGTGAGCGGCAAAGTTTTGCTGAATGCTCAAACCGATTTCATCGATGTTGTAGGTCAACACGTCGATACGGCTGGTGAAGTAGCTATACATGATTGTGGCAATAGCGGCCGTACCAATACCGAGAGCCGTATTTACAAGAGCCTCAGAAATACCAGTCGATAGAGCACCTGTGTCAGGCTGGCCCGTGGCACCCATAGCTGCGAAAGCCCGAATCATACCAAGTACTGTTCCAAGCAGGGCAATCAGCGTCGATACCGAAGCCAGCGTAGCAATGATGGTCAGGTTTTTCTCCAGCATTGGCAGTTCGAGCGTCGTTGCTTCTTCTACTTCTTTTTGCAGGGCAACCAGCTTTTGCTCTTTATCCAACTGCGTGTCGGTAGCCAATTGCTGATACTTTAACAGGGCAGTTTTTACTACGTTGCCAATCGAACCTTTCTGGCGGTCGCATTCCTGAATAGCGGCTGCTACCTCGTTACGGTCGAGCTGGCTTTTGATTTTTCGTACAAAATCGTCAATTGAACCTGAACCATTGGCCCGGCCGATGGTAATAAACCGTTCAATTGAGAAGACCAATACCGTTAGAAAACAGGTAAACAGAATCGGTACGATGAACCCTCCTTTGTAGACGGTACCAAAGTAGTCGCCTGGTAGTGGCTCTTTCGTGTTGTCGCCTTCCTGGAAGTGGCTGCCATCACCGAATACGAACATGTACGTCAGGATACCGATCAGCAGCAGAACCGGAATTACGAACGCGGGATTAAGCCCACTTGACTTCTTTTTTGGAGCCGGTGCTTTGGCGGGTGCTGGAGAAGGAGTTTGTGTTTTCATTGGAACTGGACTGTAGGGTTAAAATTTAAAAGTTGGTTTACCCGGTAAAAAAAGTGAAAAATTTAGACTCTTTTGGTTTGTGCAGTCAAATTTTTAACGGAAATGCTGTCAAACCTCCACAAAAATATGTGTTTTCCGACAATAACCACACAAATCACAAAGCCAATTCTTTCACTTTTATTGTAATTCAACAATAAATACTTGGATATAACCTACTTTGCTCCACCTCTTTTCTCCAATTGTAAAAGCAGTAAAGCCTTGTTTCTCAAGTGTAGAACACGAAAGTGTCTTTGTTCCGTACACTTATTGCCGATTAGCTAAGGGGGACGGAGTACCATAAAATAATTGTTAAGGTTAGAAAATGACGTAACAGGCCAGTTGATACGATTTCAAAGAAGATGCAGCAGCAGGGCAAATTCCACATCTGTGCTGAAAATTTGATTAAAAAAGCGCATGGATAGTTGCCATACGCTTATCAGGTAACCTAAGCCATGCCTCTGCCAACACTAGCACTATCGTCGGTGAGGTCGGCTGTAACACGGGAGTTAATACGGTTTTGTTTTCCGATTATTACCGCGAGTCCGAGAGAATAGTGGCTCAGAACCTCATAATTCGAATACCGGGCCAACGAGTTTGTATAATAATGCCAACCTGAGCACCCCGCCCGCTGGAGCGCTTGGTTCTCGAATACGCTCGTCGTCGGATTTGAAACTATACTACCTATGATGGAGCAGCCAGCTATGAGTTTCAGTGACAGAGGGGCTATTACGCAATCAATCGTTATACAAAGAGACCAAAGTACCTTACTAACGTGCTTATTATGGACGATAGTAAAAAGCTTATTTCTACCACCTTTAGATAAATAGTATAGCACTTTCATAATCAGTAGTTTATATAGAATTAAATTGGCTGTTACTTAGTTGTTTGCCGGCCATTACTGATCAGTACTAATCTAACCACTTTACCGCCATGAGAATAGCACCCATAAAGGAGGGACTTTCGAATCTATTGTATTTGGCGCTGCTTTCTGGTATTGTACCGAATATACCTCTGTACTGCTTATAGCAGTGTTCGATATCTATCCATATCTATCTAATAATCCGGGAAACAAAGGGTCTGAAACCAAGTCGATGAATTACCCGGCAAACCATATATCTGTACAGATGGGGCACTGTGGTTGTCGATGCTGCCTAATTCAACCAGATTAGATTGAAGTCAATCTAAACACAGTCTGAAACACCAGGTGTTTCTTTTTCAGAATGACAGACGTTCATTTATAAGGAGGAGGTAACTGTAGGCCAATTCATAAATGAATTAGAACAGTACGATTTTCAAGCTAAGATAAATAGTTTGCTATTGAATGTTTCCCAAGCTAAATACGGATTCTGGAATTTGGCAGGTAAGCCCCACAGGAACGACGATCAACAAGATTCAATTTGCGCTAAACGTTTGCCAATCATTGAAAAAATGAAATCAATACTTTTTTTTCTTATTGCAGTAGGCAGTGTTTTCGCGCAAAACCGAACGATTTATTTCAAGCTGAAAGATGTACAAACGGACACCGTCAAAAAGCAAATAGTATTTCATTACCGGCTTGGTAATATTGCCCCAAAAGATTCGCTGGGAATCGCCATTATCCGGGCCAATGGGAAAGTTATTAAACTTAACGCCGTGTATGGTGATGTTGGGACGACGTTAACAGACGGGAGAAAAAAAACAATAGTCTGGAACCCAATTGTCGACCGTCAGAAATTTGATGAAGATGTGGCTATAGTCTTCACCATAAAAATGGATAGCACGCAGGGAATAACCCGAAAGCAATTTATTGATTTGGGGCGGTGGACCGTGAGCGCCGGGTTGATTGGGTACAGCCTTTGGGAAGGCTTGAGTATTCTTAAGTCGGTCCGTAACTATAACAGTTCAAGAGCGCCGATCAACATTTCGGAGAAAGCAAACTTAGATACAGAGATGGATGCTATTCTACGCCGACAGCAGCAGTTTTATCGAATAGCAGCTATCTCAGCAGCGACTCTACTCGCCAATATAACCATATCGCTGATTCAGTCGAAATATAAGCTTAGGCCGAATAAGTTTGGGTTGACTGGAAGCCAGTGTTGTGTTGGAATAGCTTATACATTTTAAGCATTTATCCTTATGAAAAAACATATACTTTTCTGGCTGATTGTAGTGCCAGTTATTAGTAATGCACAGAGGCCGGACTCTGAAAAATTAGTTAGCCTTACCCGACACACCAGGAATATCAAAAATCTGGATAGAGCATGCGTTTGTCAACACTTGAATACAGCGATACTTTTTCCTAAACCGCCGGAATTTCTTGCCTTGACAAATACGCCTGTTATGGCATCGACATTTACAATAAACGCCTGTATTAAAAATCTGAAGTCGGGGGAAGATATACGGTTAACCCTTAATGGCGAAGAACAGCCTATGCGTCAACAAACACCATCTGTTGATAAAGAAGCGTTTTGTCCGAATGGCTACCTCTTTAGCTATACACTCACCGAGTCTGCAGCACACAATGTCATCAGCTTAGAGGCTCGTAATGAGGGCGGGGCAACCATACGCTACTTAGACGTTTCTACTACCAAATAAATCCCATCCACGTCAACCTATGGGACAGCCATTAGTCGTTATTGCCTACGCCAATAATCCTGAGCATCCGCTGCCGAGCCTGCGCGAGGAAGACAATCAGGTGCATCAGTACCTGCAAAGCCGGGCTGCCATTCAGCCGTTTAGGATTATCCGCGAATCGTTTGCCACCCGGAGCCGGTTGGTTGACATGCTGACATCGCCCGAAGATCGGGATGCCTTAGTGCTGTTTTCCTACAGTGGTCATGCGGCCGGTGATCGACTCATTACCGAAGACGAAACAACGAACGCCAGAGGGTTATCTACGCTGCTTAGTCAATGTGCTAATCTGAAAGTAGTTGTGCTAAACGGATGTTCTACGGCCGGTCAGGTTAAGCTGATACTGGCGGCTTTTGAGAAACAAAATAAACCTGCGCCGGTCATCGTGGCTACGTCGGCGACCGTTGGCGACAAAGCCGCCAAAGATTTTGGCATTACGTTTTTTCGGCAGTTATTCCTCTACAACAGTTCGCTGGAGCGGGCCTTCAATACGGCGCTGGGTACCGCCCAAACCCAGGTAACAGGTTCCAATATAACGCTCGATAAAGGCATTGGACGCGATGCGTTCGACCTGTCGATTGAGGATGGACCCGTCTGGGGTATTTATCCGACGCCTACCGGCTCCGAACAGTCGCTGAACTGGACGGTAAGCCGAGAACTCTCACCCCAGACAGCAGTTGCGTATGAACCTAACCGTGAACTGTTCAGGAGTCTCATTATTACGTTACGCAAATTCAATCCCAGGATACAGGAAATCTGGGACAATGAGCAAGGCATGATCAATGATTTTTCGCCCTACGATGATGACTTGCTCAAGAGCTTTCCGCACCCCATTAGCGTTCAGCTTCGGAAACTCCGGGCCATTCGTGGGCGGAACGACGGCGAGGATATGAAATTTTATAATCAGGTGGGTCGGGATCGGCTCTGGCAGTTGCTACGGACCTACCAGACGATCATTAATATTCTGATGGCTATTCTACAGGCAGAGTGGTGGAGCAGTCTAAGCATTTCCCCGGCAACACATGGTGCGGTTGGTCTTGCTGGTTATGGCCAACAACCCAAACATGAAGTAGCCAGCCAACTGGCGGATAAGCTTAGAAATCATCAAACTACTCTGTTTGTGAATGAGCTAATGAACACTGAAGGCCTGTTCGCGCAGATTGCCAAATCGGGTGTCTATTTTGATGGCTTGCTGTCGGGAATTGAGCGAATGTCGGAGTCGGAAGCGAGTGGAGGTTGCCAACTCGCCGAAAAGCATTTGTCCGAACTCCTTAAAAATGTGGCCTTCCTGACCCGCTACAAACTGATTTCGGTGAAGAATATTTCGATTGTTAAAAACAGAGTGGCTACCCAGCCTCGCTACAACCACCGAATCTATCAGTATTGGCAGACCTACCTTGATCCTATCCTCCGCAATACAACCTCCGATTATTTTTTAGATAACACATCGGTGCTGCTGCAAAAAAACAACGGAAACCCCAGCGAGTACCTGAATCTGTCGCCCTTTCTGATCGACGAAAATACTTTTCAGGAAAAGGCGACCTTATCGAATCTGTTTGCCTGGCAGGCCATCCGACGCAATGGCGAGGAGTTGGTCTATGAGCACCTGCTGCGTTATGACGGCCCCCGCCTGACGCTGTGTGAGGTGGACCCTACCATTGCCTCTGATGAAGAGCAACAGCGCAACCTTCTGTATTTTGAAATGAAAAAGCAGTTGGATGCCTACTTCGGATTAAAAGAACCTCAACCATCGGCCCCGGCATGAAAAGCCCCTTCAAATTTCTGGATGCCTATACCCTGGCCGACAAAGAGGTTTTTTTTGGGCGGGCTCGGGAAAGTAAAGCGCTTTACCAGCATGTTCATGCTACCTCGCTGGTACTGGTATATGGCTTGTCGGGTACGGGCAAAACCAGTCTGGTTCAGTGTGGCTTGTCGCAACGCTTCGACGGGCCAGACTGGTTTCCGTTCTTCATCCGGCGGGGTAATAATATTAATGAGTCGACGCTGGATGCACTGACCAAAGCCTTAGTTCGGCCAGCAACTGACAAGGATTTACCCACATTAGTTAACTCGATTTTTCGTCATTATTTACGGCCTGTCTACCTGATCTTCGACCAGTTTGAAGAACTGTTTACCGTTAAAAACGCGGCTTCCGGCGAGGGTGAATCTATTGCAGAAGCTAAAAAAGAACAGGAACAGTTTTTCGAGTCGGTACATGCATTGCTGAGCCGCCCGGAGGTTCCCTGTAAAATTCTGCTCATCATGCGGGAGGAGTTTATTGGTCAACTCTATGAGTATGAGCGAATCGTGCCCACGTTATTTGACTTTCGGCTTCGGGTAGAGCCGATGACTGCGGGCACTATTCAGCAGGTGGTTGAAAAAACGTTTGAGCGATTTACGATTACGAGTGAGCCTGCCATAACGGAAGCGATTACGAAGAACCTGCTGCAGGGGCAGGCCACCAGCCAGCTTGCCTATCTTCAGGTGTATATGGACCGGCTCTGGCGTGAAGCCCGGCAACAGGCCGTTGAACGCGGGCATACACCAACCGAGAACGAGCTGGTGAACATTAACGAAACAACGCTCAATCAAACGGGCGACGTCAGTAACGTCCTGAATAGCTATTTAGACGAGCAGGCACACGACATTCAGACGAAGCTTAGTTTGCCGGATAATGCCATTATGAAGGTGCTGGATTTCTTCGTAACGGCAGAGGGCACGAAGCAGCCCATCGCCTACAAATTAGCCAACGACCAGTTTGTGGTGAGTAAGATTGAAGTTCCTGGCTTGACGGGGCAGCTTCTCAGCGACTGCCTGCTCGAACTGGGGCGAGCGCGGCTGGTGCGTTGGGACGACGGCTTTCTGGAATTGGCTCACGACTCGCTGGCGGGCATTATCGACCAGAAACGAACGGCAGAACAGCGGTTGCTGAACGACCTGATTCAAAGCTTCAAAGTCAATTATGAATTGTATACCCGGCAGGGTGGCTTTCTTAACGAACAAACGGTGGCTCTTTATGACGAGTTTGGACAAAAACTGGTACTGGAACCGGCCGTAGTTGATTACATTGAGCAAAGCCGGACCGAGAACACGCTGGAAAAAGAAACGCTTCGGACAACGAACAATAAGCTCAAGCTACGAGCCCGGATGTTGATTGGCTTTGTCGCTGTTGTTTCGGGTTTAGGAATAATAAGTGGGTTTTTTTATTTCCAGTCTCAGAACAATTTAAACGAAGCAAATCGGGAAAAGGCAAACCTGCTTTTAATTGATGCAGAAACATATATCAAGAGTGAAGATTCTAAAGAAGCCAGGCTAAATGCCAAACAAGCCGATTCATTAGCCCATAATGACCCTGTTATTAGAAAACAATTGAATGCGTTAAACGAAAAGCTAAGCCTATATAAATAGGTAGCCATAGGTATGAAATCATTTATCCTGTTGATGTTAACGCTGGTTTGCACCCAGGCAACTGCTCAACAAAACCCTTGTCGGTTGATGAGGAGGTTGATTAACGATGCTGCAAACAGGCAACACAAAGGAGAATTTCCTCGTGCGCTCAACAAACTGTACTCTGCCCGGATAGCAGCCAGAAACTGTAGTGACGACTCCGTCAGGTATGTAGATGACCAAATCAATAAGGTCTATTTAATTATTAATCAGCAGCGGATAGATGCGCTTAAATCAAGAGATAGTGTAAAAAATGCCCTTGAAGATGCGAAACGAGCGCGGGATAATGCGAGAATGGCTCAAAAAAAGGCGGTGTCGGCTCAGGAGACGGCTAACCGTGAGCGAATTAATGCGGTTAACGCTGCTCTAAAAGCAGACAGTTCAGCTAAAGCCGCCAACTATGCTGCCCATAAAGCCGATAGCTCCGCCCGCATCACGGAAGCTTCCCGACTGACGACATTAGCCTTACAGGTCAAAGAAACTGACCCCACGCTGGCCTTACAACTCATCAGGAAAGCCTGTGATACGTCTTATTTTAATTATCACTATGCCTCAGAAATCCTTCACGCCATCTTATCAACTACTCCGTCCGCTTCCTATTACCTGAAAAAGATTGAGAAAGGAGAAGGTGATTTCAGCAGCGTGGCAATAACCAATAACGGCCAGCATCTGGTTATTGGAAGTTATGCTGGTTCCATAGATGTTTGGAACATCGCTAAAACGTCTGGTCTGGACGTAAATAAACCCGCTGCTAATATAGAAGGGCGCAATGGAGCCGTATTGAGCCTGGCAATATCAGCAGATGGTGAACTAATCATCAGTGGGAGTATCGATGGGTCCATTTATCGCATGGACAGTACGCTGAAAAGTTCTCCCATTTCGTTAACCAGCCCCACCGATACGAATGCCGTTCTAAGCGTCGCTATTTCCGCTGATAAACGATATCTGGTCAGTAGCAGAGAGGATAAGGTGGTGATCATCTGGAATTTGACCAATAACACGCTGGAAAAAAAATTGCCCTTACGCTACGGCGATGCCATACAGGTATGTTTTTCGCCGGACGGTCGGTATGCCGGTATAGCTGGGAACGACGAAACCGTTCGAGTATGGGATTGGCAGGGCACAAACGCGCCAATAATATTGGAAGGTCATCTTGGCGCCGTACGAAGTGTGGCATTTTCGCAGGATGGTAACTACATTGTTAGTGGTGGAGACGATAAAACGGTTAAGGTGTGGGATTGGAAGAAGAGCGAAACCATCCACACGTTACAGGGGCATCAAGGTTCCATTATGAGCGTAGCCTTTTCACCAGACAGGTCTTATGTCGTCAGCGCCAGCCAGGATAATACGGTAAAGGTCTGGGATTTACGTACTAACAAGGTGTATCGCGAACTACGAGGACACCAGAAGCCGGTTTTCACCGCAGGCTTTTATGAAAACGGCCGCTATATATACAGTGGGAGTTACGATCATACCGTTAAGCTTTGGGACTGGAAGCGGGACTACATGGTAAACCCACCCGTCAAACCGAAAAATCAGCAAAAAGCCCAATCAAACAAACGTAATCTGAATTTACCGAAAGAAGGTTTGTCACAAAGCGACACGACGCTGTTCAGCCAGTATGTCGTTACGCAGGGGTCTGATAAAACCATATGGTTGTGGGATTCCACCTATGCGCCAAAACCAGCGTACATTATTTGTAATGAAGACAATACTTCCCTGCCGGTCCTCTCTGGTAACGCCATTGTTAACTCGAAGGAACTGTATCGGGCCTTTTATCAAAAACTTATCAAGCTAAATGGAAAGTTGATTCCCGCTATGACCTCCGAAGATCGGATAAGGTTTTTTAGCAACGCTCAATAATATGAAACCATGCAAAAGTATCTATATAGTGTTGTTGTATTCCTCGGTCTGGCCTTACTAACGACCAGGTGTTCGGATTGGACTGTTTCCCCGTTTGGCATTGCTTATCCTCTCATATTTATTGGTTCCTCGAACGGAAATGTATATGCACTAAATGCTAATACGGGTGAAGAGGAGTGGTCATTTCCCACGGGTCAGCCGATGAATTCCAGTCCTTTTTTCGCTGATGGGGTACTTTATATCGTAAATCAGGTGGGTACCATATATGCGCTGGATGCCAGTACAGGTACACAGAAATGGGCCTTTGCTACCGGGACCGTCGATACGTATGGAAACCGATATTCCAGCCCGGTAGTAGCCGGAGGATTGCTCTATGTGGGTAGCACCGACACGAAGCTGTATGCCATCAATGTTACAACCGGGAAAAAAAAATGGGAATTCCCGACAGGCGGAGAGATAAAGTCCAGTCCGGCCCTGTACGACGGGAAAGTTTACGTCGGTAGTTATGACCAAACATTTTATGCCATTAACGCGAAAACAGGTGATGAAGTCTGGCGCAAAAAGACGGGCGGTACCATCTGGTCGTCGCCCGCTGTTAATTCAGAACTCGGTATCATTTATGTTGGCAGTGCAGATAAAAAGGTATACGCATTCGATACGGGCACGGGTCAAGAGCGTTGGACTTTTCCAACAGGGCAAGCCGTTGACTCAAGTCCTGTTGTGGCCTCGAATGGGCTGGTATATGTGGCCAGCCGCGACCGCAAAGTGTATGCCTTGAGTGCAATTGGTGGTCAGAAAAGAGGAGAGTACAGCGCTAACAACGCCTTTTTTTCAAGCCCAACTGTCGCGAACGGACTTCTCTATATAGGCAATGATGATGAACGGGTTTACGCGCTTAATGCCGCAAACCTGGCAGAAAAAAAGTGGGAATTCACAGTGGGTTGGTTCGTGAGTTCCAGCCCGGTTATTGCCAATGGGTTTCTGTATATCGGAAGCTGGGATAAAAACTTCTATGCGCTGGACCCGGTGACGAGTAAGGTTAAATGGAAATTTTCTAATGTCCAACTGAATGGTAACCCAAACGCGCAGGTAGACGGTGCGCCTATCGTTGTACTGGATGGGAAAGTCATTGGTATTTATCCATCCATCAGTGGTGCCGTCAATTAATTTCCCTATTGAAACAGTCTAACGTGAACCCAATGGGGCGACATGGTTAGTTAAGAAAGCAAAAACCGCTTCAAACTATAGTTTGAAGCGGTTTTTGCTTTCTTAAAACCTCAAGTGTCGGGAAGGCGGGATTCGAACCCACGACCTCTTGCACCCCATGCAAGCACGCTACCGGACTGCGCTACATCCCGAATGGGTCTGCAAAAGTAATGTATAATGAATAATGTACAATGAATAATGCCCTAAATTCTGCTTAAACATTATCCATTGTACATTACTCGTTATCCATTAATTCTTCCCACTGCCTTGTGTCGCCGGGGGTTGTGTTGCCCGCTTTTGCTGCTGCATCGGGTTGGGGCCTTGTGGGGCAAACGGGTTCTGGCGTTGCTTGAACAACTGGAACCGCGTTGGCTGGGCTACCCGGGGGAACGAGTTATTCTCCGCGTCGATGTCTGCAATTTCCTGATACGGGTCGAGTGTCCACTGCGTTACCTTTTTGGTGGTGGCAATCACCTTTTTGATCGACACGTCGTTGAATCGCCAGATTTCGGCAGGGAAACGAGCGACCGAATCGGTTCCATCTTCAAACTGCATTCGAATAATGACGGGCATAGGCACCCCCCCTTTATTTTTTAGCGATAAGGTATAGAAATTGGTGCCGCCGTAGGTATCAAGCGTCTTGCGCTCGTCTTCGCTTAGTGTTGCCAAATAATCCTGGTATTTCTTTTTATCGGCTTCAGTAACGGCATAGGGGTCGTAGCTGTTGTAGAAATCCTTCATGGTCGAATCCTTCGCCACGACCGTTTCTGCCTGTGTAGCCGCATCGCGTTGTTTGCTGACCGTACCCGCCCGGCGTTTCGCTTCAGCGCGGGCAGCCGCTTTCGTAACTTCTGGATTGCCCGAATCGACCTGATACCAGTCAACCTCTACCAAATCCTGATCGACCGGCTCAACGCCATAGAACCAGCCTTTCCAGAACCAGTCGAGGTCAACGCCCGATGCGTCTTCGAGGGTGCGGAAAAAATCAGCCGGTTCGGGGCTTTTGAATGCCCACCGACGGGCATATTCTTTAAATGCATAGTCGAACAGGTCGCGGCCCATGACCGTTTCGCGCAGGATGTTGAGTGCCGTTGCAGGCTTAGCGTATGCATTTGGCCCCAGACTAATAACGTTATCGGATGAAGTCATGATGGGCGAGAGCACCGACTTATCAGACTTCATGTAGTCGACAATGTATTGCGGTTCACCCCGGCGGCTGGGAAAATTATAATCCCACTCTTTTTCGGCCAGATACTGACAGAACGTGTTCAGACCTTCATCCATCCAGGTCCATTGGCGTTCGTCGGAGTTAACGATCATCGGGAAGAAGTTATGCCCAACTTCGTGGATAATAACCCCAATCATACCCGCCTTTACTTGTTCGGAATATGTGCCGTCTGTTTCGGGCCGACCACCATTAAACGAAATCATGGGGTACTCCATGCCCCCGCCAGGCGTTGCATGGCAGGAAATAGCGACTGGATACGGGTATTTTATCGTGCGATTCCCGTATGATTTCAGCGTATGTTCAACCACGCGGGTCGAGTATTGCCCCCAAAGTGGGTTGCCTTCTTTCGAATAGAACGACATGCTCCAGATTTTCCGGCCATCGCCATACACATCGGTTTGCATGGCATCCCAGATGAATTTCCGGCTACTGGCAAACGCAAAATCGCGTACATTCTGAGCATTGTACACCCAGGTTTTCTTCCCCTTGGCATCACCGGGCTTGGCTTTTTCGGCAGCAATGGCCTCATCCTGCGTCACGATGACGACAGGATTTTTAGAGTTGGCAGCCTGCGTCATGCGTTTTTGTTGGGTAGCCGTCAGTACCTGTTTGTAGTTCTGGCATTCACCGGTTGCGCCAACGATATGGTCGTTCGGAACAGTGATGGCTACTTTATAATTGCCAAAAATGAGGGTGAACTCGCCCTGGCCGAGAAACTGTTTATTTTGCCAGCCGTTCACGTCGTTGTAGGCACACAAACGCGGAAACCAGTGCGCGATAAAGTAGTTGTAATTACCATCTTTCGCGAAAAATTCCATCCCGCTACGGCCGTAGTATTCTGTGATGAAATAATTCCAGTCCACATTAAACGAATAGCTTCCGCCGGGTTTCAGTGCCGTTGGCAGGTCAATCCGCATCATGGTTTGGTTGATGGCATACTTCAGCGGGTTACCCGATTTAGCGTCTTTCACCGCCGTAATCTTGTAGCCATATTTATCCGATGCCTGCTGGCTGCTACGTTCGCGAACCGACGTAAGGTTTTGCAACTGTGCGAAACTCATTCCGCTTTCATTAACGCCACCCGTGCGGGTCACGCTGCCAATGGAGCCTTTGGCAAACAGATTCTGGTCGAGTTGAAGCCAGATAAAGGGCAGTTCATCCGTTGAGTTATTGTGATAAGTAACCGTTTCCGAGCCAATAATTTTCTGGTTGGCATCGTCCAGTTCGACTTTGATGTCATAGTCGGCCCGATTTTGAAAATAATCTTTACCTGGCGCACCGGCAGCCGTGCGAAAGGTGTTGGGCGTCGGTAATATAGGCCCAAGTTGTTCAAAACGGGTGTTGGCGTTCTGCGTAGGGGGCGTTGGTGCCTGAGCGTTTGCCACTCCTGTCGAAATGGCTAAACTCATTGCCAGCAAAATTATCTTTTGCATAGGTAGTCTTTAGTTATTGATAAGTGAGGTAAAGGTACAAAAAAAGAAATTATGCGTTTGGGGTTATGGTTGTTGATAGATAGTTTTATTCGTAAAATTAGGCAATTCGCTTACCGTAGTAGTTCACTTAGGTACTCGTTATTGATAATGAGCGACAAAGCCATGCCCGCCACAATACCGGATACAATAAGCGTCCACCGAAAGCGACTGACATGAACAAGATTAATCAGCACATAGGCCAGTGCAAGCACTAAGCCAACAGTAACCAACTGTCCGATTTCAAGCCCAATGTTGAATGCTAGTAGCGGTTTCACGATGGCGGCTTCCCGGCCCAGCAGACTACGCAGGTAATTGGAAAAGCCCATGCCGTGAATCAGCCCAAACGTTAACGCCAGGCTATATCGCCAGGAGCGGTTCGGCGATTGAGCAGCCAGTGACCTGCGGCTCTTTGGTTCCTGAAAAAAAAAGTTCGTGACGGCCGTGATTAGAATCGTGATCGGAATGAGCAACTCAATCAATTCGGTTTTGTAGTGGATGAGTTGCAGGGTAGCCAGCGCCAAGGTAATGGAGTGCCCAATGGTGAAAGCTGTGACCAGAATGAGCACCTGCCGCCATTGCTGATAGGTGTAAACCGCGCAAAGGGCCACTACAAATAAAATATGGTCGTAGCCGCTGGGGTCCGTAATGTGGTCGAAACCTAAGCGCAGGTAAATAAAAAAATCATCCATTTTCTGTTGAGTGAAGCGGGCGTAGTCGATGTAAAAGTTACCCGTGTAGTCAACCTACTGCACTTACCTCGCCATTCTATCTACTCTATTACTCCCGGAACCACTCGGCATACATGACGTAATTATTAGCCGTTCGCGCAAAAATCTCGGCTTGTTCGGGCGAAACGGCTTTGAGGAATCGAGCCGGGTTGCCCGCATAGATGGAGCCGGGGGGCACTACCGTATGCTGCGTAACGATAGCTCCAGCCGCAATGATGCTGCCTTCGCCAACAACAGCCCCATCCATTACAATAGCCCCCATGCCAACCAGCACGTTGTTTTCGAGAGTACAGCCGTGCACAATGGCGTTGTGGGCAATCGACACCGAATCGCCAATGGTGGTTTTGTATCGCTGGTAGGTGCAGTGAATCACGGCTCCATCCTGAATGTTGGTGCGGTTGCCAATGCGGATGGAATTCACATCGCCACGAACAACGGCGTTGAACCAGACCGTACAATCGGTGCCCATTGTTACGTCGCCAATAATCGTCGCATTGTCGGCAAACCAGCAGTTGTCGCCAAATTGGGGATGTATCCCCCGAACCGATTTTATAAGTGCCATACTGCAAAGATAATCTGGCAACAACGCTTATACCTACTGGCGTTCACCGTAACAGTAACAAAGCCCGTCGGGAGCGACCACGAAAAAAACCTTCCAATTGACACTGCCATATTGTTGTACTCTAAATTCAGGAAGCTCATTTGTTAAACCGTTAGCCTTCAATTCGGCGAAAGCGTTTTCTACATCATCAACCTCGAAAAAACAACCGTCCTGCGTGGGATCGCCACCGTTTTCGGCTAAGCCAATTTGAATCAAATCCCTTGATAAGATGGCCGACTTGTAAGGCATGTCGGTTCGTGCTACAAGATGAAACCTCAATGTCGTTTCGTAAAAAGGCAGGGCGGATTCGAGGTCGTTGACGGGTAAGTTCATGCTGTCCTGCTGATAAGGCCAAGCGTGTTTAATAGTTGCTTTTACTTGTTCCATTCGTTTTATATCCTGGTAAGAACCTGTTTATATATTGAATTTGTCAGCTTAACGGGCAATAATTGCAAGATTAAAACCCACTCAACGTAATCTTCTTACGTGGTATATACCCGACCAAAATTCCAGCACCTGTCTGAAAATTCAGTTCGAATCCGTATACAAAAAAGGGCTGATTCAACGAATCAGCCCTCGAAGCAAAGCTTTTTTTACCTGTTACTTTTTGTCCATTTTATCAGCCGCCTTGTTCATCGAATCACTAATGTCATCGACAAGTTTATTGGCTTCTTTTTTTACTTTATCAAAATCATCTGCACTTGACCGCTGAGCTTTGTAATATGAATCGGCCAACTGACGACGCTTATCCTCCAAATCGTTGATTCGGTCTTCGCGCTTTTTGCGATCTTTTTTACTTTCGTTTTTCACGTCGGCTTTCGCTTCGTCGAGCTGCTGGTCGACTTTATCCATCTGGGCGGCAATGCGGTCGGTTAAATCGCGACGGTCGCGGTCCGACGATTGGTTATCAGACTGGTCATTCCGCCGATTATCCCGGCTATCATAGTTCCGATTGTCGCGGTCATCCTGATTTTGGTTGTCGTTTCGGCGATTGTCAGACGAGCCCATCCGATTACTCTGCCGGGCATCAGACGGGTTGGAGCCGTTGCTGTTCTGACGATCATCAGACGAGGTTGAATTATAGCTGTTCTGGCGATTATCAGAACGGTTCATATTCTGGTCGTTGTTCTGATAGTTCCGATCATCATTTTGCCGGTTATTTGAGTCGTTATATCGGCGGTCGTCATTCGTGTTTCGGTTGTCGCGGTTATCGTACTGCCGGTCCGAATTGCGCTGATCGCTGCTGTAATTGTCATTGCGATCATTGCGATTATCGTTCCGGTTCATGTCCGAACTCATCCGGTCGTCGTTCCGCCGACTGTCATACCGGTCGTTCGATGAATTCCGGTCATCGTACCGGCGATCATCATAACGGTTATCGTTGCGGCTCCGGTAGCTGTCGTCATTTGACCGGTTGTTATACGAATCGCGGTTGTCGTAGTGGTCATTATAATTGTTCCGGCTGTCGTATGACCGGTCACTGTAACGATCATTGTATGAATTCCGTCGGTCATCTGACCGGTCGTTATCATCATTATAGCGGTTATTGTACGTACTGCGACTATCGTTGTAGCGGTTGTTATACGAGTTGCGGTTGTCACGATCATCATAATCGGCATCGCGGTTGCTGTACGAATCCTGCCGGTCATACGAGCGGCTGTTATACGGATTATTGTACGAGCTATTGCCCGACAGGCGGTTACTCCGATCTGATCCATTATCGCGGTAGCTCATCCGACTATCGCGGTCATCGGACGAACGGTAGGGATTTCGGTACGAACTGTTCGCCTGCCGATCATTATCGTCCATCCGGTCGTTGTTGCCGCTCCGACGACTGAATATCGTGCCATCGTCATCATAATCGCTGCTGCGGTTTCGGTCATTGCGGCTGTTACGGTTGTTCGATGTTCGATCCCGCTGCACAATGTCTTCGCGGCTATTCTGGGAATTTCCGTACACCCAGCGTTCGACCGATGCACAGGAGGACAAACCAACTGTGGCGGCCAGCAAGGCGCTCACTACCCATGTTTTCTTTTTCATAACGTTGTATCGGTTATTGTCTTTATCTATGAAAACAACAAGCTATATGACATGATGTTTTAGCGGGTATAACCAATTGGTCACCCTAAATGTTGGAATTTAATACAGGATTCAACCGATTGACCGTAGCCTTATCGAATGACTAAGGTTCCGGCTCCATTATAGCTTCGATAATCAGCGTTATACATCGCATCGGCAGATACCGGCCCGGTAATAAACCGGCCTTTCGATACAGCCCTGGCTAAGTAGTAGAACGTTTGCTCCGTGCCGGTAGCGGTCGTGTAAAAATTAATTCGGTCATCGCGCAAATCGAAGTGGTCGGGTTGCGAAGGCTTCGTAATCCAAGGCATATCACGCGGCTCGGTTAGGCGCGGATTTTCGACTTCCAGCCCCGCCGGAAGTAAATCCGTTACGACAACGTTCTCGACATTCAGCCCATTGGTGCTGCTAATGGTGATTTTTACGACCACCAGATCATTATGTCGAATGTCGCCAAGGGTATTGCCTTCCCGGTTTAGATATTGTCGGCGTACCCGTAGACCATTGTCTTCTTCAGTAATTTTTCCACTTGCCGGGACGCCTTCGCTCTGTCCAAAATAATAGGCATTGCCAGAACCCTTTGTCGTTAGGGTCAACGGTGCGTTGGTCGGCACCCGTTTGAGGTTTAGTATTGCGCCCGTCATAGAGCCAAGCGGTTTGCCACCGGCGGTTAGTGTGGCTGTAGCGGTACTGTTCGCCGTTTGACGGGCGAGTTTGCCAAGGGCCAGAAACGCAAACGCGGCTTCCTGCGTGTTGAGGTAAGTGCTTTGTTTCAGAGCGCTTGACAGTTGGCGGGCCAGCGTCGGAATCTGGATATTGTCGCGGTCGGTGTCCACCAGGGCGTCGAGTACCAACGCGAGGTTCCGCAGGGGCGAAGCATAACTACCGCCCGTTTGCCGCCCGGTTGTGTTATCCACAAATCGCTTGGGCAGTAAGGTAGTGTAGCTTCGTGTATCGCCTACTCGGAAGAACGTTGCGGCCAGCAGATAGCGGCTGTCGGGGGTGAGCAAACCGGCGTTCTGTTTGTAGTAATTCATGGCCGGGCGATTTGGTTTACCCGCCACGGCGAGGGCATACAGCGCGTAAATGCTGGTTCTGCTAGCTACTTTCTTCAGCGTTCGGCCCCCCGATTCATCGAAGGTAACGGCGTTTTCGGTAGCCGGGCTGTTGGTGAGCATCGTTAAAAAATCAAGCGCCGAACTTAGTACGGAAGGTCGTACTTCATAACCGGCTTCCTGCGCTTCGGCCAGAAAATGAACCGCATAGGCGGTCGCCCATTCGTCCACATTCGACTTGCCGGACACGGCCACCATGCCCGGCCACATCGTAAAGCCACCGTTTTGTGCCTGAAGTCCTTCAACCGCCTGGACGGCCTGCCGAACATTGGTGGACGGGTTCAAATCACTGTCGCCCGCCCGAACAAAATACGTGTTGGTGGATAGCTGTTTGGCTAAATCGGCGAAGTAAAGTTGCGGAAACGCTTTGGAAATAGTTTGTTCGATGCACCCGTGAGGATATCCCAGCAGATACGATAACTCGCGCCCGTACTGCGCCACCGGCGACCGACTAAGCGTAACGCTGGCCCGTGCGGTTCCGAGCAGAAAATCACCGGCTAATTTCAGCGTCTGTGATTGCCCGCTTGCCACCGCGCCTGATACCGTTATTTTCTGCAACGAAGCCGCTGGCCGAACGGTAATATCTGTTTTTTCGGTAAATGTTTCGTTCAAGCCATTGACGGTGATCGTGATCGCCCCAGCTCCGATTGCTTGCTTTGCTGAGATATGGAACATTGCCCGGCTTTCGCGACCGGGCTGAATGGTGAGTTTCTGTGTAGTTAAACTATCGGCAGCTAATGGCCCTGTCAGGCTGAGCCGGGCTGTAACGGAGGCCACCTGTTTGGTCGTATTGCTCAGGTTAACGGGCAAGTCGAGTTGGTCGCCGGGGGTTAGGAAACGCGGAACGCCCGCGCTGATAACGATGGGGTCGGCCACCTTCATGTTGCTGTTCGCCGACCCAAACGCCTTGTCTTTGTAGGCAACGGCCATCACCCGCAAATCGCCCGAAAACTGGGGAATATCCACCGAAAATTCAGCCTCACCATCCGAACCAGTTTCTAAAATACCACTCCAGAGTGCCACTAATTTCACCCGCCCGTTGCTGAGCGGGTTCACGCGCCGTTCCAAATCATAGCCGTCGCCCCCTACGCTGGAGCGCGACGATTTCAACGAGAGTTCGGGGTATAGCAGGGCGTAAAGGTCATGACTACCCACTTCGAGGGCACGTTTCTGGTAGAAAAATCCGTGCGGGTCGGGGGTTTTAAAATTCTTCAGTTGGAGAATGCCCTCGTCCACAACCGCCACCGTCACCTGAGCATTGCTGGCCGTTTTAACGCGAATAACCTGTTTGGTTTTTGAGCGCGACTGCGTAGCGGCTGTGATAGTAATGGGTAGTTTTGTATGGGCATCCTGCACGGGCACGGGCGCGAACCCATGCGCTACCGTGAGCGGGAGAGATATGTTATCGATAGCCCGAATGAGCGTGGCCGTAACATACACATTCGGCAGGTGTTCGCTACCCACCGGAAAACTCCATTCCGCTGATTTATTGGCAGTCGTTAGCCACTGTTGTTCCAGCACCTTGTTTCGCTCAACCGTCACTAACAGCTTTCCATCAAACGGAGCTTTGAACAGAACTTTAGCTTTATCCCCGGTTTGGTAAGCGGGTTTGTCAAGCGTCATCAACACCTGCCCTTCCTGGCTCACGTCGAACGAGGATGCGGTCGTGCTGCCATAACTATAGGCATAGAAACCAGTGACTGAATAATTGGCCGAAACGTCGGACCGCCCGTTGGGTCGCCGTACCCGGATTTCGTATTCGCCCGACACGGCGGGTACGTACCGGAAAGCCGCTTTTCCGCCTTTGAATAGAAGCGTATTAGTATATACTGGCTTCTCCCGGCGTTTGGTTGTGTACTTAATCTGCGACTCTTTCTTTTCGATAACCGTCTGGTAATCATAGCGAACAACCTCTACGGTTGCCGAGGCCGACGCCTGTAACGCTCCGGTGGGGGTAAGCGCCACCAGGTCGGCAGCAACCGGGTTATTCGTGGCAACGTAGCGGTCGGGCAGGCGTACCCCAAAGAAGGTAGGCTGCGTAATAATGTCGAAGCGACGAAGCCGGTTAACGGGCCGCCCATTTTCATCGAAGACGGTTATGAATAGTTTGCCTTCCAGCAAGCCAATATCCTGATAAAGAGGTGAAATGGGGAAGCGTTCCGTTGCCTGACCGTTGGCGTTGGTGCGGCCCTGGCGCAGTTCTTTCGGGAAACCGTCGGCTTTTCCGGTATTGTCTCCTTCTCCCGCTTGTGACTGCCCGTTCGCAATCGTAAAGTCGTACTCACCAAAGCCAGCAGGCGCAAAGACTTTCCGCTTTAGCTGCAATTCCATTTCATAAGCCCGGTCAGACGCGGGCGGGCCGAACAGATTTGTGGCCGTAGCCGACAGCGTAATGGTTTGCCCCGATTTGTAGCTGGTCTGATCGGTCAGCACATCTACTTTGATGCGGTCGGGAACAAATTCTTCCACGCTGATTGGCTCCGACGTAAGCAATACATTATTAGCGTTCAACACCTCTACCGTATAGCTGCCTGTTACGGCAGCGGGGTCGAGGGGGATGTCTGTAGTCACAGCGCCCTGTCCGTTGGTCGTTTTGCGGAACGCGCGCACCTCCCGACCGTTGGGGGCCAACAACCGAATCAAAACCGGAATTTCGCCCACGCTTTGCCACGTTTGTGAGCGAATGACGGTGTTGAAATGAATGGTTTCGCCGGGGCGGTAAATGTCGCGGTCGCCATACACAAACGCATCGAAACCCGATTCGTTATCCCGTTTACCCTCCACCGCAAACCGCGACGTTTCGACCTGCGTATCGGGCAGGAACAGAAAATTGAAATCATCCTGATCCGACGATTTTCCAGCAACCGTAGTGGTGCGGGCAGTGAGTAAGGCTACGGTAAAGCCCGGCGCTTTTTCCTTTACTTTATCGAATTTTACGAAGCCCGTGCCATCAGTTTTGAGCGTATAAACCGATTGATTATTACTACTCACAAGGGTGATTTCTACGCCCTGTATGGGTTCGGCTGTGCGGATGGAATTGGCCCACACCAGCACTTCATCTGCCGTTTGGTGGGCTACCAATCCAATGTCTGAGACAGAAACCAACTGACTGGCCTGCAAATAGGCTTCATCTTTAGAATCAACAGATACTAAGTAAACTCCCCGGAACTGATTATTCTGATCGGGGAGAGCCAGATTCAGGGCCGAAACGCCCCGGACTTTAGGCAGGTCGGCGGTTTCGACGGTTTTATCGACCAGTACATCGCTTAGGTTGGCATCATCATCGGCATTGTAGTTGAACACGCCCGATGGCCCCCATGTCCCACTGGCATTTTCCCGGTACTCTTCGTAGCGGTTGGAACGCAGGTAGTTCAGGAGATTGTTCTCGTACACCTTTGCAATTTTGACCTGCACTTTCGGCACGTTTACAATGCTGAGGCCTACATTTCGGGCGCCTTTCGAGGATAAATAAAGTGCCTTTCTGTTGGTGAACTGAATGCTGGCGGGCATCTTCCCGAAAAACAAATCGCGGGTTACCGGCTCGTTCAGCTTTGTACCCAACACCCCCCGAATCTGGTCGGTTAGGGTGAGTACGTAGGTGTCTGCTTCGTTAAAATTGCCCCGGATGATAAAGCCGTTTTCCGTTAATTCAGCGGTCGTTTCCACCTGCGGCTGAACGGTATAGTACTGGTTTAACTCGCTGGGTTGCAGTTCCTGCGTTGTAATAACCCGCACAACACCCTGTGGACCCGTGTTGCCGGTTGTCTCAAACGAAGTTTGCACGTCGGCAATGTCGACGGTATAGCGCGAGGGCAGCGTGCCGGTTTCTTCAATAATTTCTTTGCTGACATAGGCAGTGTTCGGCACCTTAATGCCCTTATCTATTTTTATGTTGAGGGGGTGTTCGTTTTTTAGAGCCGGAGCATTCGGCAGCGTTAAGGCTATGGCGTTTTGGTCGTTGCCTCCCGAAGTCTGGGTGGTAATGGGCTTATCGTCGGCCGCGAGGGTTAGTTTTTCGGCCACATCGCCCGACGCAATCGGATAATTGAACAGAAGCCGCGTTTTGGCAACAGGCTGGCCTGTTTCGCGCGAACGCGACCACCAGCTTTCGGTGCCGGTGAGTTGCAGATAGGGTGTGTGAAACGCAATCTCATCGCCCGAAAGGCTTAAGTCTTTTTTGTCGGAACGCTTTACGACTTCGTCGGTTAGTTCGGCGCGGTAATCGGTGGCCGGGTCGAAAGCGCGGGCGGGCGAAAAGACCAGTTCGTTCGGGGCTGTCCACTTAAACTTTCCCCGCACAGCCGGTACAAACCGAATATACTGGGTGGAATCCCACTCATTAAGTTGCGTGGCCGGACCAACGTTTTTGTTGAGCGTAAACGTCAGGTTCTGCGTGCGTTGTACCTCATCATCGAAGTTTCGGCCCACAACGGCGACTTCATTGAGCGACAGCCGCGAACACTGGCTAAGCAGAAAAACAGACAGGCCGATAAGCAGGAAAAGGCGAAATTGGAGGAGTGGGTGCGTTTGCATATAGGTTTAGGCAGAAATAAGTCGAATATAGACGAAAAGCCCACTCAACAGGGTCAAGCGGGCTGGATTATCAGGCGGGACTTACTAAGCGGTAACCTACCGCACAGGAGTGAACTGAACATTCACAATTTTCCAGGCGTCGCCCTGTTTGGCACACACAACCGAGAAGGCAACGTTGTTATCGAACGCCTGCCCCTGAACGTTGCCTTTGGCTTTCCATTGGCCGGTCATCACCGCCGAATCGTTATTGTACTGACGGGTTCGGGTGTCAGAAACGGTAGCCGTTTCAACGACCACATAGCCACCCCCTACAGCCTGCACCAGTAAATCGCCGTCAACCACGTTGCCATCGAAACTCAGGAGGCTGAAATCACTGCTGATCAGCGTCCCTAAGGTTTTGCTGTCTTCATCCAGCAACGATTTAAAAAAGGCATTTCCCACTGCCGCCGGGTCCTGGGTTGAAGCCGTTTGTTGAGCATACGAAAGGGTGGTAAACAGCATGGCGGCTATAGCCGATATAAAGAATTTCATAAAAAGTTGATTAGTAAAATTCAGGATGGAAAAATGTGTATTTATAGTGTAAAAGCAAAATAAAGAAACTGTTACTGACTCCTAATGAGTACCCGCAGATCGCTGTGGCGGCCTTTATCGTCGGCACAGGAAATTTTCAGGCTACCCGGCTGCGGTGTAAAGAAAACGGTCTGCGTGGGTTTGGCCCGGCAATAAAGTTTGTCATTCAAATACCAGAACACGGTTTGCACGTCGTTTCCTGCCTGACATCCTAACGCCAGTTCGGCGGGTTGTTTGGGGTCGATAAAATAATCGCTGCCCTCGTTCAGGCTGGTGATGACGGGACCGCTGCTTTCAAACACGCGCTCGCAGGCCGGATTATGCGGAGGAACCGTTTCGATAGGCAAATGGCGGTTCTGGTAAAACGCAATCAATTCCGGCGACAGATTCGGATAGGACCTGCGTATGGCGCCTGTATCCGGGCGGCAGTGGGCGCAGTAGGACAGAGTTCCGGCAGCATTGGTAAACACCGCTTTCCGATGCTGGCAACGCCGATACCGCGAAACGCCCATGATGCAATAGTCTGTTACGGGGTTGGTACAGAACTCACCGGGTACATCGCCAGTTTCGGGGCAGATGAGCCGCGTTGTCAATTTGGCCGCTTCTTTGGGCAGTTTGAACCAGCCTGTTGGGGAGTTGTAATCCAGTACGTTGAAAAGCTGGAATAGCAGGGGCGTGGCCGTATTTGCCCCGCTCAGTTCGGCTACGCCTACCCCCGAAAAATTGCCCACCCATACACCAATCGTGTACCGTTGGTTATAGCCAATACTCCACGCATCTCGCCGACCATAGGATGTCCCGGTTTTCCAGGCAATGCGCGGCAGATGATAGCTATTATCAAAATTGTTGGGCAAATCGGGCCGGGTGATTTGAGTAAGCGTATGCGTGACGAGATAGGCGGCCTCGGGGGAAATCAGGCTGACCCCATCGGAACGCCGAACCGCCCCAGCTCTTCCCCTAAAAAAAGGGGAAGGGGGCAAGCGGTCGAGTACTCCCCCCTCCACTAAAAAAAGGGGAGGGGCTGGGGTAGAACCTTCAGTAAACCGAAACTCCCGCAGCCTCCCCCCATTCGCTATCCCCACGTACAAACGGGTCATTTCTTCCAGCGTTACCCCGCAACCACCCAGAATCATGGAAAGTCCCAGGTCCTTCGCCTGTTTTTTAATCGCCGAAAAGCCTGATTTCTGAAGCGTTGACACTAATGTTGGCGTACCTATTTCTTTCAGCAACGCTACTGCTGGAATGTTGAGTGAGTTTGCCAGTGCGAACTCCGCCGTGACGGGACCGTTGAAGCGCCGGTCGTAATTATCGGGTTCATAACCGCCAAAATTCGTGGGGACATCGGCCAGTTTGGTTTTGGGGGTGATGATGCCCGCATCGAAAGCCAGACCATAGAGCAATGGTTTCAGCGCACTTCCCGGCGACCGCACCGCCCGCACCCCATCGACTTGCCCACCGTCGAACCCATTGGCAAAATCTGCCGAACCCACATACGCCACCACCTCCCCTGATCGGTTATCGACCACCAGCACGGCGGCATTGTGAATGTTGTAGGCCCGAATGCGGTTGGCGTACTGATACACCAATCGTTCTGTAATGGCCTGTGCCGTTGGGTTCAGGGTGGAGCGTATAATTGGAAAACCGGGATTTTCGGCCCGGAGTCGGCGCGACAGATGGGGCGCTTGCTGTGGAGCCTCCCGCCGATAGGCCGTAAGCGGTTCATTTACGGCATCAGCGATGGCAGCTTCATCGAACAGATGACCAGCCCGAAAGCGGTTTAGCCAGCGGTTGCGTTCCTGCACAACCCGCGCATTGTTCACACCCAGCCGCAAACTCGACGGGCGATTCGGAATGATGGTCAGGGTGGTGAGTTCGGCTAAACTCAGTAGTGCCGGAAGTTTACCAAAATAGAGCAATGAGGCTGATTTTAGCCCTTCAATATTGCCGCCATAGGGAATTAGATTCAGATAAAGCTGCAAAATCTCGTCTTTTGAGAAATGTATTTCCAACTGCATGGCCCGGAATAATTCGATTAATTTATTCCCATAGGTGCGTTCGCGGGGTTCCAGCAGCCGCACGGTCTGCATGGTGATGGTCGATGCGCCCGATGTTCGTCGACCGGTCAGCAGGTTTCGTCCAGCGGCCCGTAGCATCGCTATTGGGTTGAACCCGGGGTGATAGCGGAAGTACTTGTCTTCTTTAAACAGAATAGCATCGCGTAGCGTGGGCGTGATTTCGGGCAGTTCGGCATACATCCGCCATTTGTCGTCGCAGCTTAAAAACGCGTGCTGAATCGACCCGTCGCGGGCGGTAATGAGCGTAGAGTAGGGGACAGCAGTAGGTATGGGGAAGAAAAAATCCAGCCCCAGAAAAATCAATACGGCAACGGCGAATGTTTTCACCGAACGGAACCGCCACAGGCGTTTGACAATTCGGCGAATGTTTTCCAATATTGACCTGAACATGTTGACGTTCATTGTGACTTTCGGCGGGCCTTTCGGGTCTGAGAAGAAGCGCATCCGACTACAAATGTGAGCGAAATCCCTTAATCAACGAAACCACCTTTCAAAACAATGACGATTCAATTTTTTGGGGCCGCCCGAACCGTAACGGGTAGTAAACACCTGCTGACAACCATGAGCGGGAAGCAGATTCTGCTCGATTGTGGCCTGTTTCAGGGTATTAATACCGATGAACTGAACCAGCAGTTCGGCTTCGACCCGGTGCAGGTGGACTATATGGTGCTTTCTCACGCTCATATCGACCATACGGGACTAATTCCCCGATTAGTCAGGCAGGGATTTGCCGGGCCAATTTACACGACTTCGGCTACGATTGATCTATGCGAAGTGATGCTCATGGACAGCGCCCGCATTCAGGAGCGCGACCTGGAGCGTGTGAACGAACGACGCCAGCGCCGGGGCGAGCCTGAACTTGAAGCGCTCTACGATGAAGACGACGTGCAGAAAGCCCTCGACCAGATGCAGGCTGTTGAATACGGCAAGCCCTTTGTTATCTGCGATGAGGTAACCGGCCTGCTTACCGATGCGGGGCATCTGCTTGGCAGTGCCGCCGTGAGCCTGACCATCCGGGAGGATACGCAGGAAAAACACCTCTTTTTCAGTGGCGACATTGGCCGACCTGATGACAAAATTCTGCGCTCGCCCGACACGTTCCCGCAGGCCGATTACATTATTTGCGAATCAACCTATGGCGACCGCTTGCACGAAGCTGAACCCGATATGAAATCGCATTTGCTGAGTATTGTGCAGCAAACCTGCGTGGAAGAACGGGGCAAGCTTATTATTCCGGCCTTTGCGGTGGACCGCACACAGGAGTTGATTTATGCTCTCGACCAACTATCGAGCGAGGGGCGGCTGCCCCGGTTGCCGGTTTATATCGACAGCCCTATGGCCGTAAAAGCAACCGAGGTTATGCGTGACCATGAAGAAGATTTCAACCCCAACATTCTGGCTTATATCAAAAAAGATGGCGACGCATTTGATTTCCCGAATCTGCACTATGTTACGGATGTCAATGAGTCGAAGGCAATTAATGATAGTAAAGAGCCTTGCATCATTATTTCGCCATCGGGCATGGCCGAAGCCGGCCGGATTAAGCATCATATCAAAAACAATATTACGAAGCCAAATGCAACGATCTTATTAGTGGGGTATGCGTCGCCCAACAGCTTGGGAGGAGCGTTGAAGCGGGGTGATAAGGAAGTGACAATCTTTGGCGAACGCTATCCGGTAATCGCTAAAGTAGCCATTATGGACTCGTTTTCCGCGCATGGTGATTACCGCGAAATGCTTCATTTTCTGAGTTGCCAGGACCCGACTCGGGTCAAAACCGTATTTCTCGTTCACGGCGAGTACGACAAACAGCTCATTTGGAAAGACCATTTACAGGCGGCTGGCTTCGGCCATGTCGAAATCCCTGAGATGCGGAAAAAAGTAACGTTATAAATAGATTTGAATTTTCAGGGTAATTAGTAAATGTGGAACATAAGCCATAAAAAAGCCTCAGATTTCAAAATCTGAGGCTTTTTTATGGACAACCGGTTACCTCATCAGGTAAACCGTACCCGGGCGAAACAGCGATTTAGAACAACACGGTACATTTTTCCAAACTGTGCATAACACCAGCGTTTAAGCTGTTTTACCTCTTTGGGGATGAGCATTTTGATGGCTTTTGCCAATTCTTTTTCAAATAGACCTTTATCAAAACTCACCTTCTGAAGGATGGTCTTGATATACTCAAGCATTGAGAGCATAGGGCAACATTTTTTCGGTTAAAGAAGCTCAAGGATATTTAAAGAGGATAGATAGTTCGTTCTTAACTTTGACACTCTAAGCCGTAACGCATTATTTCGGCGTTTTGTTGCTCAAAAATAATAATGTCTGTTGCAATATTCCGCAAATTTCTTGTATTATTTTTTATTAATGCTTCGGCGCTACTAGCGCAAAGTATTGATAATGTGCCATCTATTGAATTAGGTCAAACGAATTTTCCGATTGAACGGCCCTTTACGATTTCAGTAGTTATTCCCAATAGTGAAACTCGGACTACCGTAGCCTTTCCAGATATTACCGGATTTACAAAACGGGGTATTTCAACGAGTGTAACTCCCGTGGAAATAGCGGGTAAATCGGTTAATAATCAGGTAATTACGCAAAGTTATCAGGCTCGTGCACCGGGTCGGTTTTTACTTCAGCCATTCAATATAACCGTTAACGACGAGACGGTTCGCTCAGAAGGCGCCATTCTGATCGTTCAGTCTTCAGCCACTGCATCGAATGCAAGTAGTTTAGCCAGTATTACACCTGCTGGAGCAGCGTTCTTATCACTTCGGGCGTCGCAGTCGTCTATCTATGCAGGCGAGGGGGTGTCAATAACGCTCTCGTTCTTTGTCGCCGACAATTACCCGTATGAGTTGATGTTTCAGGCCCTCGACAAACAGTTACAGGCTATTACTAAGAAAATCCGTCCGGCTAATTCGTGGGAAGAAAATCAACCCATTAGCGAATTGAAACCAGTACCTGTTGTCATTAAAGGTAAAAAATTTCGTGAGTATCGTCTTTTTCAGTCCACTTTCTTCCCTCTGTCCAATCAATCGCTGCGGTTGCCTGCCGTATCGCTGCAATTAGGACGACGGCCTGTTATTGGCCCGCCAACGTCTCAACCCGAAACCGTTGGGTTTACCAGCAAGCCTATTGCCGTAGCAGTCAGGTCTTTACCGGCTCATCCGTTGCGGGGGCGCGTGCCAGTCGGCACGTTTCAATTGGAGGAAGGTATAGAGCGGTATCATGTAACTGCCGGCAAAAGTGTGCGGTATACGTTTTCTGTTTCGGGCAAGGGCAACATCGCCACGCTTCCAGCCCCGGTTTTACTCAATGAACCGACCCAGGCCGATATATTTCCGCCGGAAGAACGGTATACAATCAGCCATACGGGTGGTAAAATTACGGGCCAGAAAACGTTCACCTATTTTATTGTGCCGCACCAAAATGGGCCGATTCCGTTGGCAAATCGGTTTCAATGGATTTATTTCGATACCCAAACTGCCCGCTACGACACCCTTCGGCCCCATATTGTGTTACAGGTGGGAGATAGTAAATTAGCCGAAAACGGGCTTATGCCCATCAGCACGTCGATTACGACGGGCGATGGGATACCCGGTGCCTCCAGTGGTCCCTCACTTTATGCAGGGCTCGAAACGACGGATAGCGCCCATCAGCCCGTTAGTATTCCAGTACTGGTTCGGGCCATTGCTAATGTGTTGATTGTGCTGATGCTGGTGGGCATGATTGTCGTTTTTTTCAGGCAGTAAGAATTGGTGTATGAAGCAAGATTTTCATAAAAGAAAGGTAATAGCATGAGTAGTACTTACGGAACAGTATTCAGGATTTCTACATTCGGCGAATCGCACGGGCCGGGCATTGGCGTTGTGATTGATGGTTGCCCAGCCGGGCTTTCGTTCGACAGTGATTTTATTCAGCATGAATTAGACCGTCGGAAACCGGGTCAGTCGCGCATCACCACGCAACGGCGCGAGGCCGACGAATTTGAGGTGCTGTCGGGCGTTTTTGAGGGGCAAACCCAGGGAACGCCTATTGCACTGCTGATTCGGAATACGGACCAGCGCAGTAAGGATTACGGCCATATTGCCGAACAGTTTCGCCCATCGCACGCCGACTATACGTATCAGGCTAAATACGGCTCCCGCGATTACCGGGGTGGCGGGCGGTCGTCGGCCCGCGAAACAGCCGCCCGTGTAGCCGCCGGAGCCATTGCCAAGTTGTTGCTGGCGCAGCAGGGCGTTCAAGTTCGGGCCTATGTATCGCAGGTGGGCAAGCTGAAACTTGAAAAGCCCTATCAGGAACTCGACCTGTCTTTGGCCGAAGAGAATGCTGTTCGCTGTCCCGACCCCGAAACCGCCGAACGCATGTTTCAGTACATTGACGAAACCCGCAAACAAGGCGACTCCATTGGGGGCGTGGTTGATTGCGTAGTTACGGGCGTACCGGCTGGCTGGGGCGAACCCGTTTTCGATAAACTCCACGCCGAATTGGGGAAAGCCATGCTGAGTATCAACGCTGTGAAAGGCTTTGAATACGGCAGTGGCTTTGCCGGGGCCGAACTGTATGGTTCGCAGCACAACGACGAATTTTATACGGATAGTCAGGGACGAGTTCGCACAAAAACCAACCAATCGGGGGGGATTCAGGGCGGAATCAGCAATGGCGAGGATGTTTATTTCCGCACGGCATTCAAACCCGTTGCTACTATCATGCAGGATCAGGATAGTGTTGACGTGCATGGTCAGGCCGTAACGGTGTCGGGCAAAGGCCGACACGACCCCTGCGTGGTGCCCCGCGCCGTTCCAATTGTGGAGGCAATGGCTGCGCTGGTGCTGGCCGATATGTACCTGAGGAACAGGGTGTCGCAGGTACAACCAGAAGCGGCTAAAGTTTTGTAAATTTGTTTTTAGCTGAACAACCGGCCCAACAGAATGCTCAACATGGAAACGACAATACCCCGCAAAAAACATCGGTCAGCGCCACAAACGGTTGCTGAATTTGAAAAGTGGCTTGCCCGCAAGAAAACGGATGCGAATTATGAATTCGTTCGGGGGCGAATCATACGCAAATCACCTATGAAGCAGGAAGAATTATTTATTGCCCGATTTCTAATGCGAGCCTTTGCTAAAACCCAATTGTATCGGCAGGGAGCCGAAATGCTATCGGAGGGGGATGCTTATGTAGATACATTTCGTAAGCGTATTCCTGATCTGGCAATCTTTACGGATGAGCAAATTCGAGAAGCCAAAACAGGGCGACGATTTATGCCACCATTGGCTATTGAAATTCTCTCGGATTCGGAATCTCAGAACGATGTACTCGAAAAAGTACAGGATTACTTTGATGCAGGTGTTCAGTTGGTTTGGTATATCGTTCCTAAACAACAGAAAATTTTTGCTTATAGCTCACCCGATGATATCAAGGTATTTAAGGGGCAGGACGAGTGTTCAGCAAGCCCTGTTTCGCCTGACTTTCAATTTATTATAGATGATTTGTTTAAAGCCTGATTTGATAAATTCGCATCTTTTTCTTTGCCGTTTGTGGATTCATAAACGGCTTTTTTTTATACTTCTATGTTTGGCTGCCACACCGGTAACCCAGGCACAAAACCGCTTCAGTTTCCATCGGGGCTTGATGGGAACCCAGTTCAACGTCATCCTGTACACATCAGACAGCACATTGGCTAATCGGGCTTACGAGGCTGTGTCGGTGCGAATGGATTCGCTGAATCAGATCATGAGCGATTATTTGGATGGTTCTGAAATAAATCGATTGTCGGCAACGGCGGGTTCGGGGCAATGGGTGCCTGTTTCGGCAGAGTTATTTGCTGTTTTGCAGAAAGCCCAAACGATAGCCCGGCTGTCCAATGGGCGATTCGACCCAACGGTTGGGCCACTGTCACTGCTTTGGCGACGCGCAGTCCGGCGGAACGAATTTCCTACGGGGGCAGAACGTCGCCGGGCCAAACGCACCGTTGGCTATCGACAGATGGAATTAGATACCACAACCCATTCGGTTCGACTACGCCGAAAAGCTATGCGTTTAGACGTTGGCGGCATTGGGCAGGGCTTTGCCATTGATGAAGCCCAAAAAGTTCTGCATCGGTATGGTGTTCATTTATTCCTTATTGATTTGGGGGGCGATGTGCTGGCGGGCGATGCCCCTCCAGATGCGGCAGGCTGGCGCGTGGGCATTGGTTCGGGTAAAATAGGCGACGCAGACACGACAACTATTTTATTGAAAAATGCCGCTATTACCACCTCCGGCGATACATACCGTTTCCTGGAGCACAATGGGCGTCGCTACTCGCACATCATGAATCCCCGTTCAGGGTTAGGACTACGCCATTTTGTTCGGGCTACAGTGCTGGCTCCCGATGGATACCGGGCTGATGCCCTAACCAAAGTATTCAGCGTGGCCGGCTTGCGAAAAAGCCGTCGGTTACTAAAACGATTTCCTGATAGTAGACTTCTATTGCTGGAAAACAAACGGGGCCGACTGCACAAATGGCAATCGGCCCCGTTTTGAGGATGTGTAGAAATGCAACATCTTGCGTCTCCTGTGCGTCAGCAACTATCCGGTTATGAGCCGCAACATCTTGCGTCTCTATGCTACACCGCTATCGTTTTTCCTGGCACGGCAATCGGGTAGAAACCGTCCTTGTCGGGCAGGCTTTTGGGCATGGCATCCCACGCCAATGTTGTCGGGAAGAGGTCAATTTGCGAATTCAGCGCTTCGTCCCACTTCACGACTTTGCCAGAGTACGTAGCCATACGACCCATAATGGCGGTCATCGTGCTTTTCGCCACCCGCTCAGCATCGGCAAATTTATACTCGCCTTTGGCAATGGCTTCGAACAGTTCGTCATGCTCGATCTGGTACGGGTTACCATCAGCCTTGGCATCGTGGGTATACATAGGTTGTCCGTTATAGCCCATCAATGCGCTACTTCTCTTTTCCATCCCTTCCACTTTACCTTTTGTTCCAAGAAACAGCTCATCCACCCGGCTGTAAGTGCCTTCGTAATGGCGACATTGGCTATTGATTGTAGTCCCATCGGCGTAAACGAAATCGACGATGTGGTGATCAAAAATCTCTCCATAATCCTTGCCCGTCCGAACCTGCCGACCACCTGTTCCCTGACAGGACACCGGATAACTGTTCTTTACCCAGTTCGCCACATCAATGTTATGAACGTGTTGCTCGTTGATGTGGTCGCCACAGAGCCAGTTGAAGTAATACCAGTTCCGCATCTGGTAATCCATCTCGGTCTGGTTTGGCTGGCGGGGTTTCTGCCAGACTCCACCGCTAATCCAGTACACCTGCCCACCCACAATATCGCCTAACGCTCCGTCATGAATACGCTTAATCATATCGCGGTAGCTGGGTTGGTAGCGCCGTTGTAAACCAACGACCACGTTTAGCTTTTTTCGTTTAGCTTCTTCGGCTGCTGCCAACACCCGCCGAACACCCGGGGCGTCGGTGGCGACAGGTTTCTCCATAAATACCTGTTTTCCCTGCCGGACGGCTTCTTCAAAATGACTGGGTCGGAAACCCGGCGGGGTAGCCAGAATAACCACGTCGGCCAACGCGATAGCCTGTTTGTAGGCGTCGAAGCCAACAAATTTGTGATCTTCTGGTATATCAACTTTTGGGGAACCGTCGGCTGCTTTAAGACCGCGCTCAGTCAGCACTTTATAAGCATCATCAACGCGATCACGAAACGCATCGGCCAGCGCTACGATTTTGACGTTTTGCTTTGTGTTAAGTGCTTGTTGCGCTGCTCCCTTGCCACGCCCGCCACACCCTATAAGCGCTACTTTAATGGTGTCATTTACAGAGAAATGATACCCTGGAGTAGCACCAACAGCGTTTGTAAATGGTAGGCCACTCAATAATGCACCCCCCGTCAACAAACCGGAAGTTTTGAGGAAATTTCTCCGGTCTTGATTTGCGTCGTTTGTCATATGGCTGAAAATTTCGGTTGAGAAAGTTGTCTGAGGTTAAAGAACTTACGCCATCGAATTTACTACTTCTTTTAGTCGAACGACTCATCTATAAGCGAAAAATGCGGGTGTAATATTTATCAATTGCAAGAAAAATTTGTACAAAAAGCAGACTTATCAGTATGTTTAACGTCATAAGAAGAACAAAAATCCTTCATCCATTATTTATTGACCATTTATGCGTAAATCAATTACTTATTTGACGCTATTTCTGGGTCTGTTCTGTTTAATCAGCGTTCAGACGCTCGCCCAGACGCGCGTCGCCGGAAAAGTTACCGACGACGCCCAAAAACAAGAATTGGCAGGGATCAGCATTGCGGTAAAAGGTAAGGTCATAGGAACAATTACGGACCAGAAAGGTAATTTTTCATTGACAACCAACACTCCCACTCCCTTCACTATTGCGATTTCAGCCGTTGGTTTCCAGACGCAGGAGTTTGTCATTAACGGGAACCGGACCGACCTGAATGTTAGCCTGAAAGAGCAGGTTACCCTGGGGCAGGAAGTGGTTGTGTCGGCCTCACGGGTGGAAGAGAGTGTGCTGAAATCGCCCGTATCGGTCGAACGATTAGATATTCGTTCGTTCCAATCGACTCCGTCGGCCACGTTTTACGACGCCCTCCAAAACATCAAAGGGGTCGACATGAGTACGCAGAGTTTAACCTTTAAATCGGTCAACGTTCGAGGCTTTGGCTCAAATGGAAATACCCGCGTTGTGCAACTGTTGGATGGTATGGACAACCAGGCACCCGGCCTGAATTTCTCGGTGGGCAATATTGCTGGCGTATCGGAACTGGATTTGGAGAGCGTCGAATTACTGCCGGGCGCGGCTTCAGCCCTGTATGGACCAAACGCTATTAATGGGCTTCTGCTCATGACTTCAAAAAGCCCGTTTCAGTATCAGGGGTTGAGCGCCTACGCCAAAGCGGGCGTAATGAGTGCCAGCAACCGGACTACGGCTACAACGCCGTTCTATGATGCCGCTTTTCGGTACGCCAAAGCGTTTAACAATAAGTTTGCTTTCAAAGTGGGCGTGTCGTATTTAACGGCAAAAGACTGGCAAGCAACGGATTATCGCGATCAGGGATTCTCGAATGGGTTCAATCTGGAAAGTGGCGACCGGGCTAATAACCCGGGTTACGATGGCATTAATATCTACGGCGATGCCAGTGCCAACCTGTATTCTAACCTGTATGGCAATGGCCAGCCGGGCACAGGGGCCAACGGCACGTCGGCCATTCTGGGCGCTATTGCCACCACGCAAATTCCGCAGGCAGGCAACCGCACGCTGCCACAATTGACGGGCCTGACCCCGCAGCAGATTTTCAACAATATTATTCCAAACCTGAATATTTCGCGGACGGGGTACATGGAAAGTGATCTGGTCAACTACGATGCCATGAACCTGAAACTGAACGGCGCGTTGCACTATCGCCTGAACGACAATGTGGAAGCCATTGTGCAGGCTAACTGGGGAACAGGAACGACCGTGTACACAGGTGCTGACCGTTACTACATCAAGGGCTTTAAACTGGGGCAGTATAAACTCGAACTGCGCGGGTCTAACTTCTTTGTGCGGGCCTATACTACGCAGGAGCGTTCGGGCGATGCCTATGCAACCGCAACGCTGGGTCAGGGTATTAACGAAGCCTGGAGTGGTAGTGCGGCCAAGTGGTTTCCCACGTATTTTGGCACCTACGCACAAAGTGCTTTTCAGGGGTATGCTGGTGCCTATTTAACGGCATTAGGCGCAGGACAGGCACCCGCAGCCGCTTTAGCAGCCGCTCAGACCTACATTACCAGCCAGCAAACAAACCTGTTAAATCAGGCCCGGGGCGCTGCCGATCAGGGGCGCTTAGTGCCGGGAAGCGCTGGTTTTCAGCAGGCGTTCGATGCGGTAACGGCTAAACCCATTCCGGGTGATGCAACCGGTGTTGGCGCGCGGTTTTTAGATAAAACCAACCTTTACCACGGCGAGGCTATGTATAACTTCAGCAAGCAGATTGACCCTAAAGTTGTGGAGTTAATTGTGGGTGGAAACATTCGCCGGTATGCGCTGAACTCCGAAGGGACGCTGTTTGCCCGCGACGAGAGTGGAAAAGAGTTTACCATTGATGAATATGGAGCGTATGTGCAGGCTTCGAAAAATCTGGCCGATGTGTTGAAACTGACGGGTTCGCTGCGGTACGATAAAAACCAGAATTTTAAAGCGCAGATAAGCCCGCGTTTATCGGCGGTGTTGACACTGGCGAAAGTACATAACTTCCGGGCATCGTTCCAGCGCGGCTTCCGAATCCCAACCACGCAGGATCAATACATCGATCTCAATACACCCTCGTATCGCCTGATTGGAGGTCTGCCCCTGTTTAAGCAGCGATATAATTTTAGTGGTAATCCGACTTATACCCTTCAGTCAGTGCTGGCATTTGGTGCTGCCTTGCAACAGGGGGGGACGGCCGTTTTACCCCAGGCAATTGCCCTGCTGAAACCTGCCACAGAGCCTGGCTATGATCCTGAGCGTGTAGAGACGTATGAAGTAGGCTACAAAGGATTGATAGGTAATAAGCTTTTTATTGATGCTTATTACTACTACAATCGGTTCCTGAATTTCTTAGGTACTCAGCAGGTAGTTCAGGGTAAGAGTCCGGTTTCGGTAACCGATCCGGCTTCAACGTTGCAATTAATTAGCGGCTCTACCCGTACCGTTTATTCGTATCCGGTTAACTCGCCAACTCAGTTGAAAAATGCGGGCTGGGCCATCGGATTAGATTATCTGTTACCGGGAAATTATACCATTGGGGCTAACGTATCCTCGAATTACTTAATTGATGAGGATCAGATTCCGACCGGCTTTGTTACATTCTTCAATACACCCAAATATCGCTATAACCTGACATTCGGTAATCGGAACATCGCCGGAACGGGCTTTGGCTTTAATGTCGTTTACCGTGCTCAGGATTCATTCCTGTGGGAGTCGAGTTTTGGCAATGCAGAAGCTACGGCACGCAAACAGACCATCATTCCGGCCTATAGCACCCTTGATGCTCAGTTGAGTAAAAAACTGTCGGGTATCCGGTCGATCCTGAAAGTAGGTGGCACAAACCTGACGGGCAAGCTTTATACCCAGTCGTGGGGTAACCCCAGCGTTGGCTCCATGTATTATGTTAGTCTGACGTTCGACCAGTTGATGAACTAAGTCGGCAAGTTTGTTTTCAAAAGCCCGGTTTCCTTCGTGGAAACCGGGCTTTATGTTTTTAAGAAGCCTTAGAAAGAGTCGAACTTTTAGCCCGTTTATAACCTTTGCCAGATAAGTATCCTCTACCAGAACCTGTTATCCAATACGCTATTGAGTAACACTACTTCTTCCGATAAACATCCCGGCTCCGTTACGACTTCACCCGATCTGCCTCGTCGCCTAACCCTTTTGCAGGGCACGGCGCTGAATATGATCGACATGGTCGGAATTGGACCATTTGTGGTGTTGCCGCTGGTGATTAAAACGCTGGGTGGTCCGCTTTTTTTATGGGCCTGGGTGCTGGGCGCGTTTGTATCGCTGATTGACGCGTTTGTGTGGGCCGAGTTGGGAGCCGCGTTTCCACAGGCGGGCGGTAGCTATAATTTCCTGAAGATTTCCTATGGCGAACAGCGATGGGGGCGGCTGTTATCGTTTCTTTATGTATGGCAAACGCTCATTCAGGCTCCATTGGTTATTGCATCCGGGTCCATCGGGTTTGCTCAATATGCATCCTATCTGATGCCGTTGGACGAGTGGCAACGAAAAGCTGTTTCGGGTGGCGTTGTGCTGGTTATCATTGTGTTGCTGTACCGAAAGATTGATTCGGTGGGTAAGATTGGCTTAGTTATGTGGGGGGCGGTTTTGCTTACGCTTGGTTGGATAATCATTGGTGGACTGAGCAACGCCCGAATTCCATTTTCAGAGACTTTTCAGTCGGTTGGTTCCGTCAGTGGCGGGCTGCTGGCTGCCGGGCTGGGGCAGGCTTCCGTCAAAACGATTTACTGCTATTTGGGCTATTACAACGTGTGCCATCTGGGCAGCGAGATTCAGCGGCCTACGCGGAACATACCCCTGAGTATGTTTATCTCTATTTTAGGAATTGCTGGCCTATATCTGCTCATGAATCTGAGTGTGGTAAGTGTGGTTCCCTGGCAGATTGCTCAGGAAAGTACGTTCATTGTCAGTACGTTTGTTGAAACGATTTATGGCTCTGATGCTGCCCGCTTAGCCACCGTTCTGGTCTTACTGGTAGCCTTTTCGTCGCTGTTTGCTGTACTGCTTGGATACTCGCGCGTGCCTTATGCAGCCGCCATCGACGGGCAGTTTTTTTCGATTTTCGCCCGGTTGCATCCCACCCGCCAATTCCCCTATGTGTCGTTGCTTTTTCTGGGTGGACTTGGCTTCATGTTTAGCCTGCTGTTTCGCTTAGGCGACGTTATTACAGCCATTCTGGCTATGCGAATTGTGATCCAGTTTGTCGGACAGGCTGTTGGACTGCTTCTGCTTCATCGCCGACGAGCCGTTGCGAATTTCCCTTTCCGAATGCCGCTTTATCCAATACCGGTGATAGTAGCCATTGGTGTTTGGTTATTCATCTTCTTCTCGACCGGGCTGAGTTTTATGCTTTCTGGCCTTACGGTGATCGGCGCAGGCATTATAGCTTTTTTATTGTCGGCTGGGGTTAGAAAACAGTGGCCGTTTAATACGTAGAGCCGAACCTCTGGTTCAGGTGTTTAATCAATTTCTCTTATTGCTACTGCCGAACCAGAGGTTCGGCTCTACAGTAATGCGTCGAACAGAATTTCAGCCGGGTGCTGAGAAGTTCGATTGGTGCCATCTTTTATTTGGTGACGGCAGGAGGTGCCGGGAGCCGCAATTAGTACATCGTCAGGCTGCTGGCGAATGGTCGGGAACAAAACAAGCTCGCCTACTTTCATTGATACCTCGTAATGCTCGGCTTCGTACCCAAACGAACCCGCCATACCACAGCAGCCCGATGGAATCAATTGAACGCTGTAATTTTTAGGTAATGAGAGCGCCTTTTTGCCCGGTACTAACGACGATACCGCTTTCTGCTGGCAGTGACCGTGCAGTTTAATAAGCCGTGTCTCGTCCGTAAATTGCTCAGGCCGAATCCGTCCGGCGTCGGCTTCCCGGGCAATAAACTCCTCAAACGTTAGCGCATGTTCGGCTATGCGCTTCGCATCGGCCACCAATGATTCATCGACCAAATCAGGGTATTCGTCCCGGAAGGTCAGAATGGCTGACGGTTCCAGCCCAACCAATGGCGTTTCGGCAGAAACCACGTCTTTCAATAAACGGACGTTCTTCTCGGCCAGCGTTTTAGCGTATTTGAGCATCCCCTTTGAGAGTGCCGCCCGACCACTTTCGCCGTGTTCGGGAATGATTACCTGATAGCCAAGCCGCTCAAATAATTGAATAGCTTTCTGCCCAACTTCTACGTCATTATAGTTCGTGAATTCGTCGCAAAACAGAAAAAAAGATGGAGCTACTGCTTCATTTCTGCCTTCGGATTTCTCGTTTTTCCACCATTTCTTCAGCGTCACTTTCCCCATCAACGGCATCGTGCGGTCGGGGTGAAAGCCAACCATACGATTCGCAATCCGCCGGAGTGAAGGAGTGCCCAGAACGCCGTTCCAGGCCCAGGGTACAAATGATGCCAAACCTGACAACCGGGCAAAATTGGCGATTAACCGCGACCGCACCGGAACTCCGTTGGCGTCGTAATAATGCTGCAAAAACTCGGCTTTCAGTTTTGCTACATCTACGTTCGATGGGCATTCATTTTTGCAGCCTTTGCAGGAAAGGCAGAGGTCATACACCTCCTTAATTTCCTCGTGGTCGAACCGGTTTTCTTTGGGTGAGCGCGTTAGCATTTCGCGCAGGATGTTGGCCCGCGCCCGCGTCGTGTCTTTCTCGTTGCGCGTGGCCATATAGCTGGGGCACATTGTCCCGCCCGAGGCCTGTGTTTTTCGGCAGTCGCCGGAGCCATTACATTGCTCAGCATGTTGCAGCACGTCCTGATCTTTATACCGGAAATACGTCTGAAATGCTGGCGTCTTCTGACCGGCTTCATACCGAAGAAACGTGTCCATTGGGGGCGTTTCTACAATCTTACCCGGGTTAAAAATACCGTCGGGGTCCCAGGTATGCTTAATCTGGCGCATCAGCTCATAATTGTGCGGCCCTACCATCTGCGGAATAAATTCACCCCGCAGTCGCCCATCGCCGTGTTCGCCCGATAGCGACCCATCGTATTTTTTGACTAATGTGGCAATCTCTTCCGCGATTAACCGATACTGCCGGTGCCCTTCTTCGGTTTTGAGGTTAATGATAGGCCGTAAATGCAACTCGCCCGAACCCGCGTGTGCGTAGTGAACCGAATGCATATGGTGCTTAGCCAGAATCTCGTTGAAGTCACGGATATAGTCGGGCAGGTCATTCACGTCAACGGCTGTATCTTCAATAACCGCCACGGCTTTTTCATCGCCGGGTAAATTACCCAGCAAACCCAGCCCGGCTTTGCGAAGCGTCCAGATTTTTTTGGTGTCTTCGCCGAATAACAGCGGATAATGATACCCTAAACCTGCCTCTTGAAGATCGGCAACCATCTGCGCCGAAAGCTGCTCAATTTCGGCTCGGGTGTCGCGTGAGAGGTCAACAACCAGAATTATGGGGAAATGGTCCGTTGGAGTTTTCTGGACAAAAAAGCTGTTTTTACGTTGTTCCGGGTTGGTGTCGGCCCGTTCCAGAATAATGTCGTCAATTAACTCAACGGCATACGGTTGGTAGTTGAGCGTTACCAAAGTCGCCCGTAAGGCTTCATCAATCGAGTGGCAATGAATGCAGACCAAGCCACTTTCTTTGGGGGGTAGAGGCACTAAATTGAGCTTGATTTCGGTCAGGAAACAAAGTGTACCTTCTGAACCGGCCACAAATTTTGCCAGGTTGAATGGTTCGCCCCCTGTCGTGAATGGCTCCATATCGAGCAGGGCATCCAACGCATAACCCGTGTTGCGCCGTTCGATGGTCTTTTTGGGAAAATTACGCCGTATTTCTTCTTGATTGGCAGTGTCCGATAAAATGGCGTTTGTTTTAAGCAAAATTCTGTCGGCTAAGGTAGCAGAACCATTCCGCCGACTGGCTTCGCCTACTTGTTTGGTAAAATCCCAGCCGCTCATTGGGCCAAACTCCACTTCCGACCCATCGGCTAATAAGGCTCTCACCGACAGCGTATGCTCCCGGGTAGCCCGATAAACCACCGAGTTAGAGCCGCAGGAGTTATTACCCACCATGCCGCCAATCATAGCCCGGTTTGCTGTTGACGTTTCGGGGCCAAAATAGAGACCGTGGGGTTTCAAAAATTGGTTTAATTCATCGCGGATCACGCCCGGTTGTACACGCACCCAGCGCTCTTCCAAATTAAGCTCAAGTATTTTGGTAAAGTGTTTCGATACATCGACAACAATGCCATTGCCTACTACCTGTCCGGCCAGTGATGTACCGGCTGTACGGGGTATCAAAGGTGTTTTATGGGTTCGGGCGAAGTCAATTAACAGTTTTAAATCGTCAAGGGTTTTGGGGATAGCAACGGCTGTAGGCATCTCCCGGTAAGCCGATGCATCGGTGGCATATAACGTTCGGTAAGTAAGGTCATCGAAGAGGTCACCGGTTAGTTGACTGGCTACTATTTTGAGTAATTCCGCTTGCATAAAGGATAACAAACTGCCTGTTAGAACAGAGCTAATTCAAATAATCAGACAAAAGTAGGTGTAAATACAACATTTTTTTCGGTAAGGTGCTACAAAAACTGTACATGTAATTTATGGATAAAATTATATTTTTTGATAAAAAACAAATATTATAAGTTTCTGATAATTAGTTATAATTAGTTACTTTGATAAATTGAATAATATTTGAATAGCACAATTAGTTTAAATTTTTTTAAGAAATATTATGATACAATTTTGACGGTATGTGCGCCATTTTTAACCTGATCCTATTTGTATTTCTATTGCAACATGGTGTAATTTGCTAACTGGTTCGGGTTTACATTCTATAAATTCCCGTCAAGTTGCTACTATTGAGACAAATGAGACTAATGTTACTGTCTAAAGGTTGACTTCAGGACGTGAACAGAGTGAATCGTAATCGCTAATCAAAAACTTATTAAATCTCCAATTTTTACTGTAAACCTATGATGGACAAATCCTACAAAATTAACCGCTTCGGTAACGACGTAGGTCAGGTTGGAACACTCCAACCCCAGTCATTCGGGCGGAAAGCATTAGGCAGCTTTCTAACCATACTGGTAATGATACTGCTGTTGAACACCTCGACGGCATGGGCGCAAGGGCGTACCGTAACGGGTAAAGTTACAGACCCAACTGGCTCAGGTCTGCCGGGGGTGAGTGTGCAGATTAAAGGTACGCAGCGCGGAACAAACTCTGACGCCGATGGTAAGTACTCGCTGGCTAATGTGCCAGATAACGCAACGCTGGTATTCAGCTTTATCGGCTTTACTTCACAGGAGGCCGTAGTAGGCAACCGCTCGGAAGTGGACGTTAAAATGGCCGACGACACGAAAGCACTGGAAGAAGTTGTAGTTGTGGGTTATGGTACCGCCAAACGGAAGGACTTAACCGGGTCGGTAGTACAGGTTACGGCAAAAGATTTTAACGCCGGTGTTAACCCTAATCCGCTACAGGCTATTCAGGGTAAAGTAGCTGGTTTAGTAATCACTGCCCCCTCGGGTGACCCTAACCAAAATCCAACGGTTCGTTTGCGCGGCTATACCTCGCTGGCGGGGGGCTCTGATCCATTGTATGTGGTGGATGGTATGATTGGTGTTCCAATCAATACCATTTCTCCCTCCGACATTGAATCGATGGACGTGCTGAAGGATGCATCGGCTGCGGCTATTTACGGTTCACGGGCTGCTAACGGCGTTATCCTGATCACGACTAAGCGTGGTAAGTCGGGTAAAACAACGCTGACGTTCAATAACTATGTGGGCGTATCAACCATCTCGAACCGGCTTGATTTGCTGGACGGCCCAGGGTATCGCGACGCGGTGACGCAAATTAAAGGCGCTTCTGCCCTGGCCGATAAGCAACGTTTCCCGGATGGCAATTATAATACAGACTGGGTAAAAGAAATCACCCGTACTGCTGTTGTTAACAATCATGACATCGCCATTGCAGGTGGTTCCCCAACCTTTAGTTATCGTGGCTCGCTGAACTACATCAATCAGCAGGGTATCATTAAACGAACGGGTTTTGACCGGCTAACGGGCCGTATCAATCTCGACCAAAAAGCATTCGATAACCGGTTGAATATTCAGTATAATCTGTCGTATTCCGAAACGAACCGGGATTTCCCGGAAAACTTCGTTACGGGTGCTCCCAGCGCAGGTGCTATTCTTGCCCGGGCTACGACCTTCCTGCCCACATTACCCATACGCAATGCAGATGGAACATACTATGAAGTAGGCGGTAGCTTTGACCTCTTCAATCCGGTTGCTATGCTGGAAACGAACGTGAGCACAGGGGTTCAACGCTATCTTCAGGGTGGTGCCAATTTGCGGTATGAAATTCTGGATGGATTAACCTTAGGCGTAAGTGGTCAGGTACAGCGGGATAATACCGTGAATAATTTCACCACTGATCCAACCGTAAAAGCAAACTCGGCCAGCAACGGACGGGCCGGGCGGAACTTCTCTCAGTCAAACACAAAGTTGCTCGAATTAACCGCTAACTACGTGAAGGGATTTGGTGATCAAAACAGCAATTATTCGTTGTTGGCAGGGTATTCGTATCAGCAGTTCGATAATGATGGTTTTGGTGCAGCCAACTCGGGTTTCGTAAGCACAGATATTAATTTTAATAACTTAGGCTTAGGATCGGGTACCCTGGTTAGTCCTGCTAACAACTACGCAACGTCTTACCGCAACCAATCCAAACTGATTTCATTCTTTGGCCGGGCAACGGTAAACTTAAACGACAAGTATAACATCACCGCTACATTACGCCGGGATGGTAGCTCTAAGTTTGGGGCCAACAACAAATGGGGTCTGTTCCCATCGGTTGGCGCTGGCTGGACTATCTCCAACGAATCGTTCTTCCCGAAGAGCACCACGCTTAACTTCCTGAAACTGCGTGTTGGGTATGGACAAACGGGTAATTCAGAAGGTATTTCGGCCTACAATTCCATTCAGTTGTATGGACAGAAAGGCACTTATTACGACGGTACATTAGGCGACTTCCTGCCAGGATATGGTATCACGCAAAACGTAAACCCAAACCTGAAATGGGAAGTACTGACTACCTCGAACGTAGGGCTGGATTTCCAATTGCTGAATGGTCGGTTCTCCGGTACGCTGGAATATTACAACAAGCTGACCAAAGATATGCTCTATCCGTACTCGGTAGCAGCCGATGGGAAGACCTACTTCACAAACGTTCTTCTGGCTAACGTAGGGTCGATGCGGAACAGCGGATTTGAATTATCTTTTGGGGGCGATGTGATCCAGAAAGGTGATTTCTCCTGGAACTCGCGCCTGGTGGGGGCCTACAACAAAAACACCATTGTTTCTCTGTCGAACGATCAGTTCAGCAATGGTCAGGTACGTTTCAATGCTTTTGGCGGTCGTGGATTGTCAGATGTATTTGCATCGTATCTGATTCCTGGGCAGGCACTAGGTGAATTTAATAACGTTCCAACATTTACGGGTAGTTATTCGGCTGATGGTCAACCTTTGCTGAAGGCCGCTACGGGCGATACGCCGACTACAGATGTGTCGAAAGCGGATGCTGCTGCAGCCATTTCTGCCGGAAACCCCATCAAGCAGGGTAATCCACAGCCATTCCTGAATGCGTCCTTTATTAACACGCTCCGCTATAAAGGTTTCGACGTTTATTTTCAGTTACGCGGTACGTTTGGCAACAGCATCCTGAATAACCTGCGGTCGAACCTGATGATTCCAGGCTCGATTCTGGAAACCAATATGCTGAAAGACGTAACGACCTTGCCGAAAAACTATGGTGTAAACGTACTGTCGACCAACTGGCTTGAGAGCGGTACGTTTGTGCGGTTCGACAACTGGCAAGTGGGTTATAATATTCCGCTGCCTGCCAGCAAGTACATCACCAATGCCCGTGTTTATGTCGGTGGTAATAACCTGTTTATCATTACCAAATACAAAGGTATTGATCCTGAACTACAGGTGAAAGGTGACTTGCCAAGCACGTTCGCACAAGCACCAAACAGCGTTGGTCTGGATGCCAGTGGCATTTACCCAAAAACCCGCACGTTCCAGTTAGGCCTAAACCTGACGTTCTAAGCGGGGGCACGTTCACAAACCGGATAAATACAAAAAAATATCCGGTTTGTGAAAACTTTTTTAATTAACGCAGCGTACATGATTCTAAAAGATTAATGCGCTGTAACTGATTAATTATCAAAAACTTCTATGAAACAAATAAATTTAAAATTGATTCTGGGATGCTCGGTACTGATGCTGGCGGGTCAGTCTTGCACGGACCTCACCGAGACAACCTACGATGTCATTCCTACTACTGGGACGTTTGGTAGCACAGCCGGTCAGCAGGCGGCCCTGATTGGTCCTCTTTACAGTGGCCTTGGCGATTACTTCGGTAATATGAACGAACTGAACGCTACTACCGATGAGCAGATTGTGCCTACGCGGGGTGGTGACTGGAAAGATGGTGATAACTGGAAACGGCTATATACACACACCTGGGACCCCATTACTGATAATGGGCAGTTCAATGGTCGCTGGACATGGTGCTACAACAACATTACCAGTATTAACCAGCAGTTAGGCACCATCGCCGATGAGAAGACTAAAGCTGAGCTTCGCGCTCTGCGGGCGTTCTTCCATTATCAGGCAATGGATTTGTTTGGTAACGTTATCATCTCGGATGCGGTGAGTACAGTTACACCCAAACAGAATACCCGTGCTGAGGTTTTTGCGTTTGTCGAAAAAGAACTGCTTGCTGTTTATCCAAACCTGAGTGACGTATCGGGCGGTGCTTATTATGGCCGTATGAACAAGTACGTAGCCGATATGATTCTGGCTAAACTGTATCTGAACGCGCAAGTATACACAGGTACGGCACGCTGGGCCGATGCGATTACACGTTGCGATAACCTCATTAAGTCTGGTAAATTCCAGCTTGCTGGTGACTTCTTTAGCAACTTTACGACCCAGAATCAGAACTCGCAGGAAATCATCCTGGCTACTCCCTTCGACAAATCGAAGCGGGGCGGTATGAATATTCAAATGCGGACGTTGCACTACCTGAACCAGTTAACGTACAACCTGGGTTCGTCGCCCTGGAATGGTTACGCTACAGTAACGGAATTCTACAATTCGTTTGACGACAAAGACGTTCGCAAGAAAATGTGGATTGTTGGTCAGCAATACAAGGCAGACGGTACACCTTTAAAGGATGATGATTTGCCAATGGTATTTACGCCTGAAATTCCCGCGTTCGTGATGGATGCAGGTGCTGCCGGTCGTTTGGCGGGTGCCCGGAGTCAGAAATATGAAATTCAGAAAAACAACAGTTTTAACGATATGGACAATGATTTTGTCATTTATCGGTTGGGCGATGTTTATCTGATGCGCTCTGAAGCTAATTTTAGGTTAGGAAACACCGCAGCCGCTCTGGCCGACATTAACTTAGTTCGCAAACGGGCTGGCATGCCAGATTTCACTGCTTTAACTGCCGATGTAATATTGGCTGAACGTGGCCGTGAACTGGCCTGGGAATACCACCGCCGTCAGGATCTGATCCGGTTTGGACAATACACGAAAGCATGGCGCTTCAAGCCTGCTTCACAGGATTTCCGTAACCTGTTTCCCATTCCTAAGGACCAGTTGTCGCTGAACCCGAATTTGAAGCAAAATCCAGGGTATTAATACACCTACTTTACTAAAAAAGAGCAAGCTCACTCGGGCTTGCTCTTTTTTAGTGCCAGTTTGAAATGACAACAACTCATCGGCAGACGTGAAAAATAGTATATTTACTTAAAAGTTAGACGGCCTATGTTGACGAAAGAAAAACTGATGGATAGTATTAAAGATTTTCCTTCTGAATTCTCGATAGACGAATTAGTGGAAAGGCTGGTTTTCGTTCAGAAAATCGAGGATGGCATCGCGCAGGGCGAGCGGGGAGAAACCTATACAACTGAAGAACTTAAAGGGAAATTAGCTAAGTGGTTACGATAGACTGGTCAAATCAAGTATTCGATGACATTGATAGCATTGCGGAATATTTATCTCAGTACTCAAAACCATTTGCCGAAGCCTTCGTCAGTAAAGTGTTTGAAAAGGCCGAATTGCTGAAGAGTTTTCCTGAAATGGGGCGAATTGTACCAGAAATTGGCAGTAAAAATGTTCGGGAACTGATTTATAAGCAATATCGAATTGTTTATCAAATTGTTAGTCGAGATAAAATCAGAATTTTAACGGTACATCATAGCGCTCAACCTCTGTCACTTGATTCTTTGTTCGGGTAAGGGTTCAATGATTTTGAAGAGCAAGCTCGTTTGGGCTTGCTCTTTTGCTTTATCCGCTGATTAAAAGCTAATTAATTAATCGAAAATCAATAATTAACCCTTAGCATTCGTTACTTTTGCAGTCTTATAAAATCCAGAATCTTCCTAAACTCTCTCCCTTTGCTTCTCGCTACGAATACGATTTGTTTTTCATCTACTTGTACTAATGCGTACCCTTTTAATAGTTCTGGCAGTGGCCTTATTGGCCGGTTGCCGGTCAGGACAGCAGACGCCGGCCGATCCGCTGTTTCAAAAATTGTCGGCTGACAAAACCCACATTACGTTTGCCAATACCGTTACCGACGACAAGGACTTCAACATTTTCAACTACCGAAATTTTTACAACGGCGGGGGCGTAGCCATCGGCGATGTCAATGGCGATGGATTGTCGGATGTGTTGCTTATTGCCAACATGGGCGATAACAAACTGTATTTGAACAGGACTACTGCGGGAAGTAAATCCATGCAGTTTGACGATGTTACCGCTAAGGCAGGTGTTGCCGGTAAGCGAGCCTGGAGTACGGGCGCCACCTTTGCCGATGTGAATGGCGACGGGCGACTGGACATTTATGTATGCAACGCAGGCATCCGCGAGGGCGACGACCGGGCCAACGAGCTTTTCATCAACAATGGTAACGATGCCAACGGCGTGCCGACGTTTACGGAACGAGCCGCTGAACATGGTTTAGATGATAGAGGCTACTCGACCCACGCGGCTTTTTTCGATTACGACCGCGATGGCGATCTTGATATGTATCTGCTCAACAATAGTTTCATGCCGGTTGGGCGACTCGCGTATGCCAATATCCGTAACCAGCGCGATTCGCTGGGGGGGCATAAACTGTTCCGAAATTTGACTGTCGAACGGAGCAAGGGAAAAGTAGCCACCGCCAAAGTTTTTGCCGATGTCTCGGAGCAGGAGGGTATTTATGGAAGCCTGATTGGTTTTGGACTGGGTATAACCATTGGCGACGTGAACGAAGATGGTTGGTTAGACATTTACATCTCCAACGATTTCTACGAACGGGATTATCTCTACATCAACAACCACGGCGGACGGTCCGGTGCTCCGGCATTTCGGGAATCGATTAAGGAAGCTATGCCGCACACCAGCCTGTCCTCAATGGGGGCCGACGTAGCCGACGTCAACAACGATGGTAAGCTCGATATTTTCATTACCGATATGCTGCCCGGCAACGACCGGCGGCTGAAAAAAACATCTACGTTTGAAGGGCATGACCTGGAGCAGATTAAAGCCGGGCGCGACTTTCATTACCAGATTATGCAGAATATGCTGCACCTCAATCAGGGCAATCAGCCCGGTAATGCGAACTTACCGACCTTCAGCGAAGTGGCCCGTTTTGCAGGTGTTCAGGCCACCGACTGGAGTTGGGGTGCCCTGATTTTCGACATGGATAATGATGGACGGAAAGATATTTTTGTAGCCAACGGCGTGGCTAAAGACGTAACCGATCAGGATTTTATCAACTTCCTGGCCGACCGCGAAAACATGGCACAGATTGCCCGTCAGCGAGCATTCAACTTCAAGGAGTTTTTAGATAAAGCGCCTTCGGAAGCCGTGCCGAACTACGCCTTTCAAAACGACGGGAACCTGCGTTTTACGAACAAAGCGTTTGATTGGGGCTTGTCGGAACCTGATTTCTCCAACGGGGCGGCCTATGGTGATCTGGACAACGACGGCGATCTGGATTTAGTGGTTAACAACGTCAATGCGCCCGTTTCGGTGTACAAAAATCTGTCGGTTGAAAAGCACAAAACAAATTATCTCAAGATCAAACTGGAAGGTACCGGTCTGAACCGAAATGCGATTGGGGCAAAAGTATTTGTGTATCAGCCAGGTCAAACGCAGCTTCTTCAGCAGATGCCCAATCGGGGCTTCCAGTCGTCGGTTGATTTGAACATGGTGTTTGGCTTAGGCGATAACCCGCAAATTGATTCTATCGTAGTGGTCTGGCCTGGTCGGGGCAACAATCCTGACCCGATGCAGACGATGCGTCAGCCTAAAGCGAATCAAATGGTAACGCTTCGTCAGCAGGATGCTTCGCAGATATGGAAACCCTCAACACAACCATATAAGCCAGTTTTTCAGGATAACACAACTACATCGGGTTTGAATTTTGTACATGCCGAAAGCCCGTTCATTGACTATAACCGCGATGCCTTACTAAAACAACAACTATCTACCCAAGGCCCGGCTTTAGCTACCGGCGATGTGAACGGCGATGGGTTAGACGATGTGTTTTTTGGCGCAGCTAATGGACATGCCCATCAACTGTTTCTCCAGCAACCTGGCACAGGCCGATTTGTGAACAAAACACCGGCAGTGATGCAACAGGATACAACCTACGAAGCCGTCGATGCCGTATTGTTTGATGCTGATGGCGATAAGGACTTAGATTTGTATGTGGTATCGGGAAGTAACGAGTTTCAGCCTGAGAGCGAAGAACTGTTAGACAGGCTCTATCTGAACAACGGGAAAGGCGATTTTACCCACTCAGAAACAGCCTTACCCAACCTGAAAGCCAGTGGCTCGTGTGTGGCAGCCGCTGATTTCGACCAGGATGGCGATATCGACCTGTTTGTCGGCTCCCGACTGATTCCGGGTCAATATGGGCGTGATCCGGCCAGCTACCTGCTCACCAACGACGGAACGGGTAACTTTAAAAACTACACCAAACGCTCCCTGCCTGATGCCGACAAATTAGGAATGGTTACCGGCGCAACCTGGGCTGACCTGAACGGCGATAAATACCCCGAATTGATTGTTGTAGGCGATTGGGCACCGATTCAGGTGTTTGAAAACAAGCGGGGTAAACTTAGCCAGAATCCCGAATTTGCTATTAAGGACGCGAAAGGACAGCCGCTCAAAACCAATGGCTGGTGGAATTGCATTACTGCCGCCGATGCTGATGGCGACGGCGACGTAGACCTGGTAGCAGGGAACCTGGGCCTTAACTCACGGATCCGGGCTACGCAAACCACGCCAGCCGAAATCTACGTAAATGACTTCGATCATAACGGCACGGTGGAGCAGATTATTAACTGCGCCGACGAAACGGGTGAACTATATCCGATGGTATTGAAAAATGATTTGCAGAAGGCCATGCCCACTATCAAAAAGAAGTATGTAAAATTTGGTGATTATGCGGGTAAGAAAATCAATGAAGTGCTCGACGAAGATCAATTGAAACAAGCCGTTGTAAAACAGTCATTTACCGGCGCAACTGCCCTGCTGATAAACGATGGTAAAGCGAATTTAACTCTTCAGGAACTGCCAGCAGAAGCCCAACTGTCGCCGGTATGTGGCGTTGTCGTCACCGATTATGATCGCGACGGTCAGCCTGATTTGCTGCTAACGGGTAATTTTCTCGATGTGCTGCCTGAAATTGGGCGGTATGATGCCAGTTATGGCGTGGTGCTGCATAACAAGGGTAAATTACCGGACGGAACGATTCAATATGAGTCTATTAATCCAGCCGTATCCGGTTTCTTTGTGCGGGGGCAGGTTCGGCGCATGACCCAACTCAAACAGGGCCAACTTGTTCTGGCCAAAAACAACGACCGGACGCAGGTATTTAATCTCACTACTAAGTAAATAGAATGATGAATGATGACCGGGCTGGCGAACCAGTGATGAATGATGTTCGACTGGATAGCATTTATCACTGGTTCGCCAGCCCGGTCATCATTCATCATTCATCATTCCCATGATGAAACGTATTGCTTTTTTCCTGACGGCGGGTGTACTGGCGTTGGCAGGCTGTAAATCATTCACTTCCGAAAAACAACTTTTTCAGGTGCTCGATTCAACCCAGACCAGCGTTGGATTCATTAACCGCCTTGTTCCTACTGAAAAGCTTAATATTCTTGATTACCTCTATTTCTACAATGGTGGGGGCGTTTCGGCGGGCGATATCAATAACGATGGCCTGACCGACCTGTATTTTGTGTCGAATCAGGGAAAGAACAAGCTCTATCTCAATAAAGGCAATTTCAAGTTTGAGGACATTACGGCCAAAGCGGGCGTAGAAGGGTTTTCTGACTGGCAGACGGGTTCGACAATGGCCGACGTGAACGGTGATGGTTTTCTGGATATTTACGTTTGTGCCGTAGGTAATTTTCGTGGTCTGGAAGGAGCCAATGAACTTTATATCAATAACGGCGATAACACGTTCACTGAGAAAGCGGCTGATTATGGCCTTGATTTTACGGGCTTTTCCACGCAGGCGGCTTTCTTCGATTATGACCACGATGGCGATTTAGACTGTTACCTGCTCAACCATGCCGTACATACGTCGCGCAGCTACGACCGCGTGACGGCCCGTAACCTCCGTCACAACGAATCAGGCGATTATCTGTATGAAAATCAGTTAGTTTCTAAAGCAGGCAATACACCAGCGAATAAAGCTGTCCGCTTCGTTAACGTCAGTGAGAAAGCAGGCATTTTCGGGGCTGCAATGGGCTACGGACTGGGAATTTCGGTGGCCGATCTGAATAATGATGGTTGGGAAGACCTATATATCTCCAACGACTTTCACGAGGACGATTATTATTACATCAACAACCAGAACGGCACGTTTACCGAAAGCGTCAAAAAAGCGTTTCAGCATACCAGCCGGTTTTCGATGGGCAACGATGTGGCCGACGTAAATAACGATGGGTTTGCCGATGTGGTTACGCTCGATATGTATCCCGAAGACGAGACCGTCGAAAAATCGTCGCTGGGCGAAGACCCGCTCGATATTTACCTCTATAAACTGGCCTACGGCTATATGAATCAGTACAGCCGGAATTGCCTTCAACTGAACCTGTCGGGCAAAAAATTCATGGACATTGGGGCCATGTCGGGCGTTGCCGCTACCGACTGGAGTTGGTCGCCGTTACTGGCCGATTATGATAACGACGGTATTAAGGACCTATTCATCAGCAATGGAATTGTTCACCGGCCCAATAACTTAGATTATGTGAAGTTTGCCGCCGATGATTCGCTGCGATACGCGATGGAAACCTCAAAGTCGCTGGATGAGCGGGCTATAAAACTCATGCCCGAAGGTAAGGTGCATAATTACCTGTATCGGGGGACGCCATCGCTTCGGTTCGACGATAAATCCGTTGCCTGGGGTTTTGACGCACCCACTTACTCGAACGGAGCCGCTTACGCCGATTTAGATAATGATGGAGATTTAGACCTGATTACCAATAACATTGATGACCCCGCCGGGCTTTATCGCAACGATGCAAACGAGATCTTCCCCGATAACCACCATCTGACTATTCGGCTGAAAGGTGATGCGCCAAATACGTTTGGCGTGGGTGCTAAGGTAATTGCCAGATACGGGCGTGATACGACGCTTGTTCAGCAATTAATGCCCACGCGGGGGTTTGAATCGTCGGTAGCACCGGAATTACTTTTCGGGTTGGGTAACCATACCGTTATCGACTCGCTGATCGTGATTTGGCCAAATGGACGCATGGAAGTCCGCCGGAATCTAAAAACCAATCAAACCCTGGTGTTAAAACAGACTGATGCCCGGCTCGACGGCAGTACGTATCGTTACACGGCTCCGGCAGGTCAACCTCTTTTTGCGGAGGTGACAACGGTTGATTCGATTCCATATCGGCACGAGGAAAACAAAAATTATTTCGACTATGTACGCGAACCGCTCATGCCGTTTCAGGTATCTACCGAAGGCCCGCACCTGGCCGTGGGCGATGTGAATGGTGATGGACTGGAAGATATCTATGCAGGCGGAGCCAAATGGAAATCGGGCAGTTTACTGATTCAGCAACCCGATAGCCGATTCAGAGCCAGTAGTCAACCAGCTTTTATTACCGATTCGACGTATGAAGATGTGGATGCCGCTTTCTTCGATGCCGATGGCGACCAAGATTTGGACTTATACGTCGTTTCGGGCGGGAACGAATTTTATGGGCAGATGCCGGAACAGTTCGACCGGCTCTATCTGAACGATGGGAAGGGTAATTTCAGTCGCTCGGCTAATGCGCTGCCGTCCATGTACGACAACAAAAGCTGCGTCCGGCCTTGTGACATTGACCGAGATGGCGACATCGACCTATTTGTCGGTGGGCGCGTAGTGGGGTTTGGCTACGGTAAAGTGCCGAACTCGTACCTCTTAATCAACGACGGGAAAGGGCATTTCTCCGACCAGACCAATAAACGATCTGAAGGGTTACGCAAAGCGGGCATGATTACCGATGCGGTCTGGGCCGATTACGACGGCGATAAAGATGCCGACCTGATCGTGGCTGGCGACTGGATGCCCGTTCGGATTTTTGCGAACCAGAATGGTAAGTTTACGGAAGTCAAGTCCATCACGGCCAATGAAACCCCATTGAGTGGATTTTATCAGCGCATCGTTGCCGCCGATTTCGACCGCGACGGCGACATTGACCTGATGGCGGGGAATCTGGGTACGAACACGAAATTTCGCAAAACGCTCGACTCGCAACTGCGGATGTGGGTGAAGGACATGGATAACAACCAGAGCACTGAACAGATTATCGCCTATAACCGTGGTAAAGAGTGGTATCCGCTGGCTTTCAAAGACGAACTGGGTAAACAAATGCCGGGTATCATCAATAAGCGATTTACGGATTACGTATCATTTGCCGGAAAACCCCTAAACGAAGTTGTAAAAGATGACGAACTGAAAGGGGCCGACGAGTTTACAGTCAACCAGTTTGCCTCCATTTATTTGGAAAATCAAAACGGAAAATTTACAGTCCATGAATTACCAATGATGGCGCAGGTGTCAAAACTGTTTGCGTTGCAGGCTATTGACATTGACCAGGACGGTGATTTAGATGTATTGGGTGGTGGGAATTTCTTCGGCGTTAGTACCTACCAGGGGCGTTATGATGCCAGTTATGGGCTTGTATTGCGAAATGACGGAAAAGGAAACTTTGTGGCTCTTTCGCCCGTTGATACCGGCTTTCTGCTCAATGGCGAAATTCGCGACATTCGCCCTATACGAACCGCACGGGGGCCGTTGATTGTTGTAGCTCGAAACAACGCTGGTTTACAGATATTCAAATTGTTGCCAATGAAGTAAATGGGTTTACTCGTCTTTATTTCAGCCCATATTTTCTATTAATTTTGTAAGTTCTTAGCCTGTTTGACCATACTTTATTGCTGTCTTAACTTGTGATTAACTCCATGATATCCTCTCTTCGATTCGGTTATCTGCTGGCCTTAATACTGGTTGGCCTGGCCGGTTGCCGGAAGCCAGCTTCGCCTGCCGAATATAATGCAAAAGCTGCCAATCCTGAATATTACAATTCGGCCTTAAACAAGCTGACGCAGGTAGTAATTCATGATATTTTCTCCCCGCCGGTTGCCAGCCGTATTTACTCGTATGCCAATCTGGCCGGGTATGAAGCCCTTGTACCATTCGATGCACAGTATGAATCATTGGGAGGAAAACTAAAGCGTTTTCAGAGCGGCCCAAAGCCAGAAGCTGGTAAAGAGTATTGTTTTCCGTTAGCCAGTGCGCGGGCATTTCTAACCGTTGCGCGTGCGCTGACGTTTTCGGTCGAGTTCTATGATGAATTTGAGAAACCGTTCTATGAGCAGTATAAGAAAGATGGGGTGCCTGATGAAGTATATGAACGCTCAATGGCCTATGGCGAAGCTGTTGCCAAGCACATTCTGGACTATGCTGCTAAGGATAGTTATAAACAAACGCGGGGTTTCAAACACACCGTTACCAACGAAGAGGGCTCCTGGGTGCCTACGCCACCAGCCTACATGGATGCCGCTGAGCCGCAGTGGAATAAGCTACGTTGCTGGGCAATGGACACCTGCAATCAATTTATGCCCCCTCGCCCTCCGGCCTACAGCTTAGCCAAAGGCAGCCCCTACGAAAAAGAGCTTAACGAAGTCTATCAGACGGGCAAGAATCTCGATAAAACCAAGCAGGATATTGCCTATTTCTGGGACGACAATGCCTTTGTGATGAACGTGGCAGGTCACGTTCAGTATGCTTCCAAGAAAATGACACCAGGCGGCCACTGGTTAGCTATTGCCCAAACGGTGGCTCGTCAGAAGAAGTTAAACCTCATGCAAACCGTTGAAGCCTATGCCCTTACGGCGTTTGCCCTGAGTGACGGCTTTATTTCGTGCTGGGACGAAAAATACCGGAGCAAAACGGTTCGGCCCGAAACGGTGATTAATAAATCCATCGACCCTAAATGGACGCCGTTTCTGCAAACACCGCCTTTCCCTGAATATCCCAGCGGCCATAGTGTCATTTCGACCGCAGCCGCAACGGTGTTAACGAACCTCATGGGCGATAACGTTGCTTTTACAGATTCAACCGAGTTTCAATACGGGCACGGCGTTCGGTCGTTTGCGTCGTTTCGCAAAGCTGCCGATGAAGCCTCGATCAGCCGAATGTATGGTGGCATTCACTACCGGTCGGCTTTGGTGAATGGGCAGGCCGAAGGCGAAAAAGTAGGCAAATGGGTCATCGAAAAGATTCATACCCGGAAGAGCACGGTAGCCCAACGATAATCCAAGACCAATAAAAATCCCCGTTCAGATTATGGACGGGGATTTTTATTGGTCTTGGATTTAAGAGCACGATAACAGAGTATCAAATTGGTATTAGGTGGGTGAGCGAGTCAATTCGCCAATACTTTCGATCTTGTTGATGGACAAGTTCTCTGTCCCCGTGCTACACAGTATAGCACGAACATAGCTATCGGATGGATCAGGGTTGTGAAGATTGGTTTATACCCGAGAATGGTATTATTTTTAGCCATAATTTCACCTATGATCTGTTTATGAGCCATAAAAAACTACTACTTACTGGTTTGCTGCTCCAAAGTTGGCTATTATCGGCGGCACAGACGCAAACCGATAATTCGGCCTGGCAAATTGTTGGACAAAATATCAACCCGGCTAATTATTATGGCATTACCGTTGCCAACGGCATGATTGGGCTGGTATCGTCGCCCGAACCCATGAAAGTGAAAGATGTCGTCCTGAATGGAGCCTTCGACACCTACGGTCGGGGGCGGGTGTCGAACATTCTGAAGGTGTTTAACTTCGCCAATATGAATCTGGACGTGGATGGGCAACGATTGGGGCCGAAAGATATCAGCAACTACCGCCAGACGCTCGATATGCAGAAAGCGGCTCTAACGACCACCTTCGATTTTAAAGATAAAGTAAGCGTTCGGCAAACCATGATGGCGTTGCGGCATCTGCCGTTCTCGCAGTTGTCGATGGTTGAAATTACCGCGAAGAAAGATTGTGAGATTAGCCCGATGAGCGTAATCGAAACGCCCGAAAATCTGAAGGAGGTTAAAAATTTCTATTCGGAAATCGACCGGTCGCACGTGACCATCCGACTGCTGACGTCGGTGGCCAAAAGTCCATCAGGTCGACATACGGTAGCCGCTTCCAACAGTTTCATTTTTGAGGAGCCGCATGGTCAGGAGCCGGATGTAATCCATGAAGACTGGGATTACAACATGCATTTAGCCAAGTTTAAAAAACGGCTAAAGGCAGGGGAGATATACCGGTTTAGCGTGGTAGGTTCGGTATCCTCAACCGCGCACACGGCTGATCCGCACAATGAAGCCGAACGCCTGACACTTTTTGCCGCCCTTGAGCGAACCGAACGGCTGCTCATGCGCCACAATGCCGAATGGGCCAAACTCTGGCGAAGCGATATCGTGATTGACGGCGACCCCGACGCGCAAAAAGCAGTGCGGTCGGCGCTATATCATTTATATTCGTTTGTGCGTGAGGGAACAGGCTATAGTCTCTCGCCCATGGGTTTATCGGGATTAGGCTATAATGGCCACGTTTTCTGGGATACCGAACTCTGGATGTATCCGCCCATTCTGGTGCTCAAACCCGAAATTGCCAAATCCATGCTCGAATACCGTTTTGATCGGATGGCAATGGCCAAACAAAATGCGTTCAGTCATGGCTATGCGGGGGTAATGTTCCCCTGGGAATCGGATGCCGACGGGCAGGAAGCCACCCCCGTCTGGGCGTTGACCGGGCCATTTCAGCATCACATTACGGGCTGTGTGGGTTGGTCATTCTGGAAATACTATCAGGTAACGAAAGACAAAGAGTGGCTCCGAACGCGCGGTTACCCCATGCTGAAAGAAGTGGCCGATTTCTGGGCCAGCCGCGTAGAACGGGAAGCGTTGGGTAAATTCCATATCAACAACGTTATTGGCTCCAACGAATGGCAGGAAAACATTGATGACAATGCGTTTACCAACGGAATGGCAAGAACTTCATTACTGTATGCAACGCAGGCGGCTCAGGAATTAAGCTTAACGCCCAACCCTGACTGGAAAGTAGTAGCCGATAACATTCCTATCCTTAAATTCCCCGATGGTACTACCAAAGAGAACCGCACCTACGACGGCGTTGTAATTAAACAGGCTGACGTAAACCTGCTGGCCTATCCGTTGACAATTGTGACCGATGAGAGTACAGTAAAGAAGGATTTGGCTTATTATGAGCCAAGGTATTCGCCGGAAGGGCCGGCTATGGGCTGGTCGGTGCTATCTACGCTCCATGCCCGGTTGGGTGAAACCGACAAAGCTTACGACTGGTTCGTAAAAAGCTATAAGCCCAACGAAGTACCTCCATTTGGCGTACTGGCTGAAACAGCAGGCGGAACTAACCCGTATTTCGCTACAGGAGCCGGGGGGATGTTGCAGGCGGTGCTAAACGGATTTGGGGGCCTGGAAATCACCGATAACGGTATTACACAGCTAAAAACAAAACTTCCAAAAAAGTGGAAATCATTAACCCTTAAAGGCGTTGGCCCGCAGTTAAAAACAATTGACGTAAAATAAAGTAATCCGTTTATAGGGGGTTGTCGTTATCTCATACAATCCACTATAAACGGATTATTGACTGTTACCATTGTGCGGCTGGCAAGTGCGCCGACTGAAGTTCCAGTTGAATATCTTTTGTGTGAATAGCCATTTTATTCAACGCTATATAAATGGTCTTCACGGCACTTTCAATCCGTTCCCATCCGGCTTCACTGCGTAGATCAATGCTAACCATCGTGCGGTCGTTTTGAGCCATAATGGTCAAATAAGTCATCGCGCCCAGTACGACTGCTGAAATAGCTTCTGTATCGACTCCCTTTACGAACGATAACTGATTAACGAGCCGCGTCATTTCTTCATCCTGGGCTCGGGCCGTTGATTCAGCAATGGAATCATTTTCGATAACATTGGCTTTCAGGACCTCCCGGGCGGTTTTAAAAGTGCGGAAAAAGCGAAAGGTCTGGATAACCTGTCGATACCAGATTCGGGCAATATCTGATTCATGAAGTGGACGGATCTGATCTAAAACAGCAGGCGTAAAGATTGGAAACAATTTCCCCATTTTCACGTAATACTCCAGCAGGCCTTCCATACCACCAAAGTATCGGTAAATCAGCACTTTACTGACGTTCGCTTTTTCAGCGACACGATTTACCCCTACGCCCTCTAAACCACGTTCCGCAATTACTTCCTCCAGCGCTTCAATAATTCGCTGGGTTGTTTTGGCCCGATTCCGTCTGATCTTGTCATCCTTCTCCATAATAATTGTATCCATAATTAATCAGAAATTTCACCCTTTGACTATAGTAACGGTTGAAAGTCACTTAAGTAAACTTTGGTTAGCCAAAAAATTCGGACTAACTTATTTTGGCAACCCAAGCCGGGAAAACATAGGCAACAAGTCAACATACCAGTTAAGTTAGAATCTATTTATGGGGTTTAGTAGCACATTGTCAAGTATTTATAATTAATAATGTAGTCTATTTGTTTGTTTTTATAATGAAAATAGATAATATAAGTCCTTAAGAATCTGCAATGAATCTAAGAAAAAAACTTTTCGCAGGAAATAAAATACTTACAGCTACAAGTATTCTAAGATGTACCACATTAGTCTATCAGCTAATTAACAGGCAAAATACAAGAATAATGTATAATACAACCAGTAATGACCAACGATTATGTGTATTGATAAGCCCACCAGATCAATACGCCCTGTAAGGGTAAACGCGCCCAGCGTAACCATATGGGGAATTTTTGGAAGCGGCTCGAAGTCGCCATATACACGTTGGCCGGAAAAATAGCTACGAGCAACAAAATAAGACCCCAGGCAGCAATTGAACGCGTGGCCGGAACTAATAAACCCATACCCAGTACGATTTCTGCTACACCGCTGATTACGACCATTTGGCTATGCGCCGGAATATAGGGCGGCATAATGGATAAATAGGATTTAGGGTTGATAAAATGATTGAATCCGGCAGCGATGTAGATAAATGCCTGAAGATACAGACCTAAGTTGCTCATAAATTTTCTGCGTCAAAGCCCGGCCAACCAGATTCCGTCCTGATTGTATAAACGATAGAATACAACCTATAGATTAAACCTTTGCCAATATATAGCTATCCAACCGCTAAAACCGAAAATCCTATGAAAGCGCGTGTAATAGTAGCTATCGTTGCCTTATTTGTCTCTATAGGTGCCTATGCCCAGCCATTGGATCTACGCCGGGCAAAACCGAGGCTCTCGCCCGAAGAATGGGCTGCGAAACGGACCGAACGGAAAATGCAGAAAGCGCATATGTCGAAGGCCGAACGAAAAGCCTACAAACGAGCGCATCGCGAACGGCGACAGGCTCATTTGAACGCCATGACACCCGAAAAACGTGCTCGCTTCATGGAACGTCGGCGGCAGCGCTGGGAGGGGAGATAGCAAAAGCGATTGTCAGGTACAGTCGGGAATGGGCACGCCTGACCAACTACTCTTACGCGACAATATGCCCAACAAAACCGGCGGTATTATTCAGAATTAAGCCGCCCCGCCGGAAACCCAGTCCGCAGGATTCGCCTGCGTAGAAAACACCCGCCTGATAACTATATTCAGCGGCATCTTTCGGGAAATCAATATATTCCTGATAAATTTTTGGATAGCTCCCATAATCACCTCCGGCGGCCTGGCGTTCGCTGCCATCGGCGTCCAGGATGCGCGTGTTGGCGCCCTCGCGTCCAAACAGGACTTTCTCTACGCAGGGCCTGCCCACCAATGGCTTTGTATCGGTTTCGAGCAGCAGTGGATGATGTGGGTAGAGTTCCCAAAGAATTTTCAGAATGTATTTTGACTGAAAAAGCAGGACGTAGGCCGGATTCAACACAACGGCCAATCGTTTTCTAACAATTTCGGTCAAAATACGAGCTAGTTCCGGTTCTTCTTCTGCAATCGACTCCCAGGGAACCAGTTTGAACCAGAAGTCTAACTTCTCGAACTGACCATTTTTAGGATTCTGCCAGAAAATGCCTTCCTCTGCCGAAAACTCAACGTTGTCTATAAAGTCAAACTCAATCTCAAAACCGGCTTCCCGGGCTGCCTCGCCAATCAAAGATACATTCGCATCATCTTCCGGGAAGTCACGCATGGCGGATAAGAGCAGTGTTGGCTGTAAATCTGGGTTGACCGCAAGCAGTTCCTCAAATTGGCCTGTAAGGGTTTCAAACACTGTGTTAAACTGTTGGCTCTCGTCAAATCCGTTGGCCTTTAGGTGAGCATATTGCACCACAGCGGTTTCGGGCAGGCAGGTGGCCGTGTCGGCGTTAAATTCAATAAGCTTAATCTCTTGCCCGTTTAGGCCCCCGGCCAGATCGAAACGTCCATACAGGTGGATATGCCGGTCGTCGTCCCAGGATAATTTAATAAGGTCAATGAGGTTAGCCGGAATGCCCAGTTCGCCGAATCGGTTTTCGTCGATGATATGCTGACCAGCCGCCACAAACATCTCAAATAGCTCATTGGCCGCTTCATGATATCCATTTGCTTCAGCAGGTTGCACCATAACCACTTCATTGGCGAGATAAGGCAGCGTATCCTCGCCAAGCATCCAGTCCCAGCCAAGATTGCGGAGTTGTACATCGGGCGATGTCGCAAGCGGTTGAAGGGAAATCATAATTGGTAGATTTAAATAGTCAGATAATGATTACTGGAAAAACAGTTCGTAATTCGTGTTGTATTACGTGTTATAAATTTCGCTTATTCCTATGACCCGAATCACCCTACTTTTAGCCAGTATGCTGCTGGTGCTGACAATCGGTTTAGTGACTGGACAGTCGGCCAGAAAGCCGACGGCCGTTCCCGTTATTTTCGATACAGATATGGGCCCAGACTATGACGACGTAGGCGCCATTACGTTACTGCATGCCTTTGCCGATGCAGGTCAGGCCACCATTCTGGCCACCATTGCCAGCACCAATTACCCGAAAGTAACCCAAGTATTGAGTGTATTGAATACCTATTTCAATCGCCCAAACGTGCCCATTGGCGTTCCAAAAGGCAACGCTGTGAGCGATAAAGACACTCAGCACTGGTCAGACACGATTACGGCCCGTTATCCGCACCGCATTCGTTCCAACAGCGATGTGCCTGATGCTGTTGCACTTTACCGCCAGATTCTGGCTAAACAGCCCGACCATAGCGTAACCATCATTACGGTTGGGTTCTTCACAAACCTTGCCAATCTGATAAATTCCCCCGCCGATCAGTACTCTAATTTGTCAGGTAAGGCTTTAGTAGCTAAAAAAGTAAGGCAATTGGTGAGTATGGCCGGGAAATTTCCGAGTGGCCGTGAGTACAACGTGTTTAAGGACACACCAGCTTCAAAAATCGTTCTTGAAAACTGGCCGACCCCTATTCTGCTGAGCGGATTTGAAATTGGCGAGAAAATTCATTCGGGTTTACCCCTCACTCAAAACACCGCCATTAGGAACAGTCCGGTGAAAGATGTGTTTTCCATTTGTTTGCCGAAAGCCAAAGAAGACGAGCATGGCCGTATGAGTTGGGACCAGACCGCCGTGCTGGTTGGCGTTCAGGGTTATGAACCTTACTATACCGTTAAGTCGGGACGGATCACTTTAAAAACCGATGGCTCGAACGGATGGGACGATACAGGGAAAGGTCATCAGCATCTGGTGGCGAAAATGCCAATACCAGAAGTGGAAGCGTTGATAAACAGGTTGATGCAGCACCAGCCGGTGAGGTGATTTTTTGAAAGTTATCAACGGTTATTATGACAGAGTTAGTGAAAGATGCGCTTCGGAAAGCGGCCATGTTTTGTGCGTATCAGGAGCGCACGCAACAGGAAGTGCGCGACCGGCTGAAGGAGTGGGGCATTGTGGGTGATGATGCCGAAGAAGTCATTACCGAATTGATTCAGCAGAATTACCTGAACGAAGAACGGTTTGCGAAATCGTTTGCGGGTGGAAAGTTTCGTGTGAAAGGCTGGGGTAAGCGGAAAATCAAACAGCATTTGCAACAGCGGGGTATATCGGGCTATAACCTCGATCAGGCTATGAAGGAAATTGGACCCGACGATTACCGCGAAACCCTTACCGACTTGTTAGACAAAAAACGTCAGGCCATTCGGGACGATAACCCGTTGGTTGTTAAACAAAAACTGCTGCGTTATGCCTTAAGCAAAGGGTATGAGTCGGAGTTGATCTGGCAGGTACTGGGCGAAGCAGAATAGACGACTTTTCGTGCGCTACGGGTTTTTTGCCGAATTTTACATCATTATCATCCCAGTTAGTAGTATGCCCCGCCTTTTTCTGGAAACAGAACGAATGTCCAATATTACGAGTGGTTTGGGACAGGTTTGCCTGCACTTGGGCCGCGAGTTGGTTCGGCAGAAACCGCCGGGTTGGGCAATAACTTTCTTAGTACCCCGCGAACAGGTGGGCGTATTTGGGCCGTCGGTCGAGTACATTGTAGCGGCTAAGTGGCAACAATGGTGGCAACCTTGGAAATTTGATGTGTGGCACTGTTTGCATCAGGGGTCTAAGTTCCTGCCGACCCGCTCAGCAACCCGGTTAGTTTATACGGTGCTGGACCTTAATTATTTAGCCCTGCCCGATTATACTGAGCAGCGGAAAGCCGCCAAAAAAAAGCAGTATCAGCGGTGTATTAATAAAGCGGCTGCTGTAACCACTATCTCAAACTATGTAGCGCAGGATATTCGACAACAGTTAGTGGTGCCGCTCGCTACTCCTTTGCAGGTAATTTATTGTGGCGTAGATATTCCTGCTGATGTGCCGATGACTCCACCAGCTGCACGGCCCGCACGGCCCGGTGGTCCGTTTTTATTTTTCATTGGCATGCTACAGCCTTATAAAAACGTGCATACGATGTTGCCACTGCTGGTCGCTAATCCGGCGCTATGGTTAGTGCTGGCTGGCCCCGACAAGCCTGCCTACAGTCAGCAGATTTGGGAACAGGCCCGGCAACTGGGTGTTGCCGACCGGCTGCTTATACCCGGCCCTATTGATGAGCCGACAAAATGGTGGTATTATACGAATTGTCAGGCTTTTCTGTTCCCTTCTTTGCTGGAAGGCTTTGGCATACCGGTCATTGAGGCCATGTCGTTTGGCAAGCCTGTGTTTAGCTCACCGCTGACCAGTTTACCGGAAGTGGGTGGAACTGAAGCGTTTTATTTCCCCTCATTCGATGCTGAATCGGTGGTCAGGACCTTTAAGGAAAGTATGGAAACCTATCGAAACGACCCGGCCATGCCCGAACGGTTACGCGTACAGAGTCAGAAATTTCGGTGGGACAGCGCAGCCGCTGAATACTGGCAGCTTTATCAGGATTTAATGTAGAATGGATAAATGCCGGTGAGTTCATTATCCGTTATCGTTGGGCTTCCAGCGCGTAACAGAATGAATTGATGGGTGTATGCGCGGTGGTATAGCCTAACGATTGCAGATAACGGTTGAAGGTTTCCATATTATTTTGGTCGTTATCCAGGTTATGTACCTCAATCGTCATCCGTTTAATACGATGGAGTAACTCGGGAGCCGTGTGGTAAATAATGTCGTATTCACCTCCTTCGCAATCTAATTTTAGCAAATCCACCGATTGCAAATCATTTTGCTCCATGATTTCAGTGAGCGTAATACAAGGGACGGTTATCTTCTGGCTATTATTCTCATTAAATCCGGCAAAGGCCGATGCTACCACCTGACTATTTTCTTCGGCTTCGGCAAACAGGTCTAAATGGGTAAACGGCTGGCCCGTAACGGCCATTGGAAAAAGCCGGAGATTTTGCTGAAGTCGGGGGTTTTGGGCCATCGTTTGTTGAAGCATCTTTATATTGGCCATCATCGGTTCATAAGCGTAAATGGTTGCCTGCTCAACTTTCGACAAAAGTTGAATATCGAAAAATCCGGCATTGGCCCCAATATCAATCACCACTGGTTTTTCGGGCAACTGGCTAACCAGATTGTCGATTTCATAGACATCGGTCATAAATATCTCCTTGAAAACCAGATACAAACTGTTTGGCACGCGAAACCGAATAGGCAACGGTTTGGTCGTAAACTGAAAATCGCGTTTGTGCCGGTCGCTCTTATGCAACAGATACTCGCCGGGATTGGCAATGTGCTTCCAGAGTCTGAAATATCGGGTAATTCCGCTAACGGCCATGCATTAAAGTTTTGTAGAAAGAAGTTAAAAAATAAGTCCCAACAGGGATTGTAGCCGTGTTGGGACTTGCTTGTCCAATGTACCTGTTGTGGCACATATGGAGAATAATACGTTAAAAATCAGCGTCAAACGTAATGCCTTTGGGTTCTTCAACTACCGCAACAGGTGCTGGGTTCTCGGCATCCTGTGGGTTTTGAGCGGCTGCTTTAGCGGCTTTGAATTTTGCCATCACCTCACCCCGCTGGTATTCGCCCACGCGCTTCTCGAAGAAATTGGTTTTACCCTGCAACGAAATCATGTCCATGAAATCGAAAGGGTTTGTTACGTTGTAGAGTTTCTTCAAGCCAAGTGTCACCAGCAGGTGATCAGCCACAAACGCGATGTATTGCTTCATCAGATCGGCGTTCATACCAATCAGCGAAACGGGCAGCGCATCGGCTACAAACTCCTGCTCAATTTCGACGGCATTACGGATGATGTCGTAGATCTGTGACTCGGGTAATTTGTTCTGGATATGGTCTGTATAAAGCATGCAGGCAAAGTCGCGGTGCAGGCCTTCATCGCGGGAAATCAGCTCGTTCGAGAACGTCAGTCCCGGCATCATACCCCGTTTCTTGAGCCAGTAAATGGAACAGAACGAACCCGAAAAGAAGATGCCCTCTACTACCGCAAAGGCAATGAGCCGCTCGGCAAACGTACCGTTGTCGATCCAGCGCAAGGCCCACTCGGCTTTTTTCTTCACGCACGGAATGGTGTCGATGGCGTTCAGCAGCCGGTCTTTTTCGGCAGGGTCTTTAATGTAGGTGTCAATCAGCAGCGAATAGGTTTCGGAATGAATGTTCTCCATCATCACCTGAAAGCCATAAAAACATTTGGCTTCGGCATACTGCACCTCCGACAGGAAGTTAACGGCCAGATTCTCGTTCACAATCCCATCCGATGCGGCAAAGAACGCCAGCACGTGCGAGATAAAGTGTCGTTCGCCATCGTTGAGGTTGTTCCAGTCTTTCATGTCCTGCCCAAGATCAATCTCTTCGGCGGTCCAGAAACTGGCTTCATGCGTTTTGTAGTACTCCCAAATATCCCAGTGTTTGATGGGAAACAGGACAAAGCGGCCTTTGTCTTCTTCTAAAATCGGTTCAATCACATCATGCTGTACCATACTGTCGGCTGTGCGGTTTTATGCGTAGAAGCCCGGTTGAACGAACGGGCAGAGTAGATAATATACGTGCTAAATTCTGGCTAACAAAGTTAAGCGTTCTGCCCGCTTGTGCAAGTTAGAGAAGCCCGATACTCGGCATTAGACAAATGATGGAATTTTATAAACGCTACTAAATGAGGAGATTAGGAGAGGGGGTGGGGGTAAAGTTCTTGGAATAGTATAGTTGATAGCTGTGAAATGCTTTATTAAAAATTCGGGTCTTCGTATTCGTTGCGATAGCCAACTTTCAACACCTGACCGCCAATATAGTATTTACCATCTTCGCGAAGATTAGCCCGCTCAGGTACAGCTTCATAATCAGTTTGATATAAGTATTCTTGTGGCCCTTTTTCAAAATTCTGGTCAGTTCGCTCAACAATATCACGAGTAGCAAGAATGTATGTTTTCTTGACATCAACGATTGTATAAGCGCGACGGTCTGACCAGCAAAGTAACGTAGCCCCATCTCCAGTTTTGGGTTCGGGCGATTTGTTTTCTGCGTAAACAAGATTGGTGAGTGTGCCGTAGGTCATTTGTTGAAAATTTTATCTAAATGGTATTCCAAAAACTCCTTGCGAGGGAAAAATTTACTTGGTGGCCTGATTTCTTGGCCTTCAATCTTGCCAAAGTGCTCTTGAAAATAAGGCTCTTTGCTTCGCTTCTTCAACTTATCGGCCAATATGACTTTATAGGTAGTATCAACGCCAATAAATCCTTTGTCAAAAGCGTCGTCGTAGAGAGATGATAAGCATAAACCGTTTTCAGGATTTATACGGGCCTGTTCATTTTTTGACCAGGGAATAATATGACTTGCCCTAAGCATTTCGGGTATATTAATGCCGCAAATCGCACATTTAGAGTCAAAATTATTTAATACCGCATCTCTGAAAAAATTTTGACTAACCCTCACTTTTACCGAACGTATAACATCTCTACCGCTTCTATTTTGCCACTTCTGTTCGTCAATTTCTACTTTATCTTCAAGAGGAATGTGTTGTTTTTCAGCCAGAATGCGTTCGCTCTCAAAGGCCAATTCAGCCCAATTATTTACAAACTCGTTAAAAATTTCTTCATCAAGTTTGCTTGCATGAGATAACCCTTTAATACCGCGAGCTTGTTGCACTGGGTCAAAACTCGCGAGGTTCTGCATTTTTCGACCTACAGACCCTTTCGACCTCCCGATAAGTTCAGCTAATTCTCGTACTTTGGGATTTCCGCCATGAATAGTGCCATATGGAATTTTAAAGTAAAGATTAAACGCTAAAATCGTTTGCTCTCTTGTCCACAAATCGGTTCTTGCCATGCACGAAAATAACGGTTTTGTACTTCGGCAGCACCAGATCGGGCGTTCCGGGCAAAGTTTTGTCATGGAGTTTGTACCGGAACCCGTTCGCGTAAAGGAATTTGCGGACAATCAGTTCGGGTTTGGTGTCTTTGCTACGTACCCGCGACATATTGTAGCTACGTTGCGCGGGCGTGTGTACGTCGGCCATGTGTGGCTGTTTCGTTGAGTGATGTTCTCATACAAAACACCTGATTGTCCTTATTTGTCTCAATCATCCAACTCGCCGGGCATATTTTCGTCCATCCATTCCCGAATGGTAGCATCGGCCAGTTCGAGAGCCTGCTGAATATCGGTTACCTCGGACGGGGACATATAAACCGTGCCGCCTTCATCGTGACACATAACCAGCGAATTTGTATATCCCATTACGTCATACCCTATTTCAACCTTGCCGTCGAGTTCGACCCAGCGATGAAGATTGGGGAATGAGCCTTTAAACGTTTCAGAAACAATAGGTTGATTGGTTTCCTCCAATTCGAGGAACGTAACGATAACCCTCACGGGAGCCGCAAAGACGGGGGGCGTTTCATCCCAGCTAATTTGACCGTTTTCATAAGTGCCCCGAATAGCGGTTAGCATAATGGATGTTGGTTTTCAGTTGGTCTGTATGCCCTTCTTCGCCAGATACGCGCCAATATTGAACGAATGCCCGTCCATAATTTCCACGTCTTTATCCCAGTTCACGGTTTCGATTCGTTCGCGTGTGGCAATCAGCACGACTTGCGGGTCAGTCAACACCCAAATAATTTTCTGAACGCCAAAATCAAACAGTTTGCGGGTCTTTTTGTAGATATAGCCGTTTTCGGTCATCTCAGCCGTGTCGGCTTCAATGTCAATTTCAATCGCGATTTGGGGCGGAACATCGGCATATTTTTTCGATATTTTGGCGGGTGTCAGCACTGTTTGGTCGTAAATAGCGATGTCATTTGCCAGATTATTGCGGTGGTCGAGGTGAACGCCCGGTTCGCCAGTCAAAACAAAATATCTATCGTCGTCTATAAACCTACCAATCAGCATAACTAAATACGATACAATAACAGACTGCAAGGTGCTGGCCCCCATAATTTCTTCAATTGTTTTTTTGCCTGATAAAACGTCCCGGTAGCCTTTGCGGTAAATAGGCTTCCCATCCATGATTTCGTAAATCAGGCTTTCCGGGATTTTACGCCGGGGCTTAGGCAATGGTCGGCGGGGGGCATCGTAGGCAATAGCCATATAAAATCGGAGGACAGTACAGCCAAAGATACGTAATTTGCCCGAACCTGTCGGCCTAAAAACCAGTCGTCCCAACGGAAACTACCCCCGCCCATTTTACGTTGTTCTTTAGAATAACCCAATGCCAGCGTGACCACGGAAGAGAAGCCACAACTTACCGATATTGACCTGACGGGATACGACCAGATTGAAGTACTGGGTGCCCGTGAACACAACCTCAAAAACATCGACGTTACGATTCCCCGCAACAAGCTGGTGGTCGTGACGGGAATCAGCGGAAGCGGCAAATCGTCGCTGGCGTTCGATACGATTTATGCCGAGGGACAACGGCGCTACATGGAGAGTTTTTCGGCCTATGCCCGCTCGTTCATTGGCGATATGGAACGACCTGATGTCGATAAAATCAACGGCCTGAGTCCAGTGATTTCCATTGAGCAGAAAACCACCTCCAAAAATCCCCGCTCTACGGTGGGCACCACCACCGAAATTTATGACTTCCTGCGGTTGTTCTACGCCCGTGCGGGTGAAGCGTTTTCGTATCTGACGGGTCGTAAGATGGAACGGCAGTCGCAGGACCAGATCATTGATACGATTCTGGAACAATACGCCGGGCAAAAACTGACGTTACTGGCTCCGATTATTAAAGGCCGTAAAGGACACTACCGCGAACTGTTTGTGCAAATTGCCAAGACAGGCTATACCAAAGTTCGGGTCGATGGCGTGGTGCAGGACATCGTGCCGAAGATGCAGTTGGATCGCTACAAAATCCACGACATCGAAATTGTCATTGACCGGCTCGTGCCGAAACTCGAAGACCGGTACCGGCTGAGTCAGTCGGTGCAAACGGCGTTGCGTCAGGGGAAAGGCGCGATGCAAATGCTGGATGGGAGTGGGCAATTAGTTTATTTCTCGCAGAACCTGATGGACCCCGAGTCGGGCATTAGCTATGATGAGCCGTCGCCCAATACATTCTCGTTTAACTCGCCTTACGGAGCCTGCCCGGTTTGTAATGGGCTGGGCGTGGTGGAAGAGATTACAGAAGAGTCGGTCATTCCTGATAAATCGCTGAGTATTAGCCGGGGAGCGATTGCTCCGTTGGGTGAGTATCGTGAATTGTGGATTTTCAAGGAAATCGAAGCGATTCTGAAAAAGTACAAACTCAATCTGACTACGCCCGTCGTCAAATTCCCGGATGATCTGATGCACGCGCTCATGTACGGCACCGAAGATGAAGCCACTGTACCGAGTAAAAAGTATCCGGGTGAGGATTATTACAGTTTTAAGTTTGAGGGAATTGTCAATTTTCTGAAGCGGCAGCAGGAAAACAGCACCGACAAAATTCAGGAGTGGTTGAAAGACTTCATGGTTGTGAAAACCTGCCCCGAATGCGAAGGTGCGCGGTTGAAAAAGGAATCGCTTTATTTCAAAATTGACAAGAAAAACATTTCCGAACTGGCCCGCATGGACATTTCGGAACTGACCACCTGGTTTACTGGATTGGAGAAGCGCCTGAGTGACCGGCAGAACGTTATCGCCAAAGAAATTCTGAAAGAGATTCGTAAACGTATCGGTTTCCTGCTGGATATTGGTCTTGATTACCTCACGCTCGACCGGCCACTACGTACCCTGTCGGGTGGCGAAGCGCAACGCATTCGCTTAGCTACTCAGATTGGTACGCAATTGGTTGGCGTTCTGTATATTATGGACGAACCGAGCATCGGTCTGCACCAGCGCGACAACGTTAAGCTTATTGACTCACTGAAAAACCTGCGCGATCTGGGCAATACAGTGCTGGTGGTGGAGCACGACAAAGACATGATGCTCGAATCCGACTTTATTCTCGACATCGGCCCCGGTGCGGGTCGGCATGGCGGGCAAATTGTGGGCATCGGCACACCCGACGAGTTTCTGAAAAACGGCAGCACCACGGCTGATTACCTAAGTGGTCGGCGGGCTATTGAAGTTCCGGCCGAACGGCGCAAGGGCAATGGCAAGTTTCTAATTATCAAGAATGCAACGGGCCACAACCTCAAAAATGTAACGCTAAAACTGCCGTTGGGCCGGATGGTCACAGTGACGGGCGTATCGGGCAGCGGTAAATCGTCGTTGATTCACGAAACCTTGTTTCCAGTGCTGAATCGACATTTCTATAAATCGAAGCGCGAACCACTGCCGTTCAAAACGGTGGAAGGGCTGGAGCATTTAGATAAGGTGATTGAGGTCGATCAGTCGCCGATTGGCCGAACACCCCGCTCGAACCCCGCTACGTATACAGGTATGTTTTCGGAAATCAGAACCCTGTTTGCCGAACTACCCGAAGCCAAAATTCGGGGCTACAAACCGGGTCGTTTCTCGTTCAACGTAAAAGGTGGACGTTGTGAAGACTGCGAAGGCGCGGGCATGAAGAAAATCGAGATGGAGTTTCTGCCCGACGTACACGTTATGTGCGAAACCTGCAAGGGTAAACGCTTCAACCGCGAAACGCTCGAAGTTCGTTTCAAAGGCAAATCCATCGCCGACGTCCTCGATATGACCGTTGAGCAGGCATTGGAATTCTTCGCCAGCCAGCCGAAAATCCTGCGTAAAGTAACGACACTAAACGACGTAGGGTTAGGCTATATCACGCTCGGTCAACACGCCACGACCTTATCGGGTGGAGAAGCCCAGCGCGTAAAACTCGCTGAAGAGTTATCCAAGAAAGATACCGGCAAAACGCTCTACATCCTCGACGAACCGACCACCGGCCTGCACTTCCAGGACATTGCTCACCTGCTCGACGTACTGAACAAACTCGCCGATAAGGGCAACACAGTTCTGATCATCGAACACAACTTAGACGTAATAAAAGTCTCTGACCACCTCATCGACCTCGGCCCCGAAGGCGGTAACAAAGGCGGCAACATTATTGCCGAAGGAACCCCGGAAAAAGTTGCAAGCGTGAAAGGAAGCTATACGGGCAAGTTTTTGAAGATGGAACTGGCGGGGTAAAACGGAATTGGACGGACATATGCCGAAGATATGGCATATGTCCGTCCAATTCCGTTTTACCTTAGTGTCTTTAAAACAACCTGAGAAAACCGTTCATGCGTAATTCATTCTTTTACATTTTACTTCTCATATTAGTCATTTTAGATGGCTGGCTGTTGGCACATCCTAATCTGATTGGTCAGGCTGGGGTGTTTTTTTTTGATTATACCGCTATTGAAACGTTCCCGAAGGCGGTTGGGACGGTTTCATTCGTAGTAGGCGTAGCGCTACTGATGGGCTGGCTTGCCGGGCGTTTGAGTCAACCAGTTGCCATAGGCATTACGATTGCTCTTTTGGTGGCATCAGCCTATTACTTATTCCAGAGCTTCAATGAGTATAATCACGGTATTTATAAACTCACGGGTGCCGGTTTCCGGGCGGGCGCGATTTTATTGCCGGGGTTGGTTGTTCTGGTGTTTGGTGAAGCATTGCTTCGGCGGCTAAGGCCGTAACAGGCTCAGGCTGTTACGGCCTGCTGATGACCGCCCCGCAACGAACTCCACCGCATTGTGCAATACGTCCTGCAAAACCCAGTGAAAGCGGGCCTTTGCGAACGCTGGCAGGATTGAAAATGGACATACATAAAACCTGAATATAATGACTTTGTCTGATGTCTGGGCCAAGCTCTGGCTTGGCCTGTGGGTGTTATTACTGCTTCTGCACGGGCCAAGCTCTGGCTTGGCCCAGACATACCTCCTCCGCCCTGACCGCGTTTTCGATGGCGAAACCATGCATGAAGGCTGGGTGGTGCGGGTGAAAAGAGATAAAATCGAAGCCGCCGGGCCAGCAAACTCGATTGCGACAAATGAGGCCGAAGTTGTTGACTTGAAAGGCAGTACGCTGCTACCCGGCTTGATTGAAGGGCATTCGCATTTATTCCTACATCCCTACAACGAAACTTCCTGGGATGATCAGGTGCTGCGTGAAGCGCGTTCATTACGGACAGCCCGGGCAACAGTTCATGCTCAGAAAACATTATTGGCTGGTTTTACCACTGTGCGTGATTTGGGAACTGAAGGCGCTGAATATGACGATGTAGGGCTAAAACAGGCTATAAATCAGGGCATCATTCCAGGGCCACGAATGGTCGTTGTTACGCGGGCACTTATCGCCACGGGTAGCTACGCGCCAAAGGGATTCAGCCCGGACGTTAATGTGCCACAGGGAGCCGAGGAGGCCGACGGGCACGATGCATTGATTCAGGCCGTTCGGCGGCAGATTGGCAAAGGGGCCGATGCCATAAAAATTTACGCTGACTATCGCTGGGGATTGCTGGCCGAAGCCCGACCAACCTATACCGTCGATGAAATCAAACTCATTGTCGAAGTAGCGAAAAGCAGTGGCCGGGCCGTAATCGCTCATGCCAGTACGGCCGAGGGGATGCGCCGGGCCATTCTGGGTGGTTGCGAGACCGTTGAACATGGCGATGCCGGAACCCCTGAGATTTTCGCGTTGATGAAAAAGCAGGGGACAGCCCTGTGCCCAACTTTAGCCGCTGGCGATGCGGTGAGTCAATACCGGGGCTGGAAAAAAGGGCAGGATCCTGAACCTGAACGCATTAAACAGAAACGAGCAACATTTAAACAAGCGCTGGATGCGGGGGTAGCGATTTGTGCCGGGGGCGATGTAGGCGTATTCAGTCATGGCGATAATGCCCGCGAACTAATCATGATGGTTGATTATGGAATGAAGCCGATTGAAGTGTTGCGCTCGGCAACGTCAACGAATGCCGATGTGTTTCATCTGCCCGACCGGGGACGAATCAAACCCGGTTTGTTAGCGGATTTAGTAGCCATAGAAGGTGACCCTATTCAATCAATTTCCCAACTAAAGCAAACGCGAATGGTTATGAAAGGTGGTATTTTCTACAAGCGTTAAGGAAAAACTTATTGCTGATTACCATATTTACAACGTAATACAAACGTAATATGGCTTTTTTGATACAATTTCATTCGTCGTTTGGATTTTTGGGCTAATTTCGCCACCTCTGATAAACTCTACCCCGATTTAAAGTATGGCAAACACCGCTGAATTAACTGTCGATGGCAAGTCTTATTCGTTCCCAACACTGGAGGGAACCGAACACGAGAAAGCATTCGACATCTCGAATCTCCGTGATCAGACCGGCTACGTGACCTTAGACCGGGGTTATAAAAATACGGGTGCCACCAAAAGCGCCATTACGTTCTTAGACGGTGAAGAGGGTATCCTGCAGTATCGGGGGTATTCAATCGAAGACTTAGCCGCAAAAGCGTCGTTTCTGGAAGTTGCTTACCTGCTCATTTACGGTGAACTGCCCTCAAAAGACCAGTTTACGACGTTCGAGACAGCTATTCGTCGACATACGCTGGTTAATGAAGACATGCGGAAAATCTTTGATGGGTTTCCCGTTAAAGCGCACCCAATGGGCGTGCTGGCCTCGTTGGTAAGTGCCATGAGCGCTTTTTACCCTGATCTGGAAAGTGGTAAAGAGGAGGATAAAACCGACTTGCATATTATCCGGTTGCTGGCCAAACTGCCGACCATTGCGACCTGGTCGTATAAGCGATCACTGGGACACCCCATGAACTACCCTAAAAACCAGCTCGACTATATTCCGAACTTCCTGAACATGATGTTCTCGTTGCCAGTCGAAGAGTATAAAATTGATCCGGTAGTCGTTGAAGCGCTGAACGTCCTGTTGATTCTCCATGCCGACCACGAACAAAACTGCTCGACCTCAACGGTGCGGCTGGTCGGGTCGTCGCAGGCCAACATCTACTCGTCTATTTCGGCAGGGATCAGCGCACTGTGGGGACCCTTGCATGGGGGAGCCAATCAGGAAGTAATTGAAATGCTCGAAGATATTAAAGCCGATGGGGGCGACGTGTCGAAGTATGTCGATATGGCGAAAAATGCCAAAACAACCGGTTTCCGGCTCTATGGTTTCGGCCACCGGGTGTATAAAAACTTCGATCCCCGCGCCAAAATTATCAAAAAAGCGGCCGACGATGTACTGGCTAAACTGGGTGTAAATGACCCTGTGCTGGAAATTGCCAAAGGACTGGAAGAAGCCGCTCTCCACGACGATTATTTCGTATCGCGCAAACTATACCCCAACGTTGATTTCTATTCCGGTATCATCTACCGCGCCCTCGGGATTCCGACCAACATGTTTACCGTTATGTTCGCCATTGGTCGTTTGCCCGGCTGGATTGCCCAATGGAAAGAGATGCGTGAGCAGAAAGAACCTATTGGTCGCCCCCGCCAGATTTATACCGGCGCAACCCTGCGTGAGTTTGTATCACTTGAGAATCGATAGGCATTTGTAATACCGAAGCTCCGGCTGTGAAACAAGCTGTAACGGCTGTCACAGCCGAAGCCGGAGCTTCGGTATTACAACTAAAACATATCATATTCGGGCTTAACATAGATATAGGGCCATTCTCGCCAACTTTGGCAGAGCCCTGCTTTTACCGGATTATTTAGTACATATTGTATAATTCGAATCAATTCGGCATCGTTGCGTACCAGTCTGTCGTAGGATTCTTCTTCCCAAAATTTACCCGTTAAAGTTAGCTTCTCATTCGCTTTTCGTCCTGAATAGCTTTTGATTGATTGGAGTAAATTCTTTAATGAGTTTATTCTGCCTCCTATAGTCCAATTACCCAACAACCCAAACACGACATGAACGTGATTTGACATGATAACATAGGCAATTAGTTCAATCCGATTAGTATCCCAATAATGAAGACTATTAATGACCAATTGAGCAATGGACTCATTTTTGAGGTAAGAGGAACCGTAAAGAGCAGGCGTCTAACAACGCATCATAGCGGCCAAAATAACGTCGGTTTATCACATCAATTGCCTCTACAAAATCCCGGCCTTCGCGCTTTAATCGTTCCTTTTCCATCGTAAGAACGTGTTGGGGAATTATATTTTGCAATAGAGTTAGATTCGCTGAAGCATTAGTTGAATGTTAGCCAAATACAGCCAACTGACCGAAGATGATACTGTGTATTCATAGTCTTTGACGATTCGA